>BNJU01004240.1_pt1 | contig 208843 bp, 229 predicted proteins | sample 8539281 | NCBI WGS metagenome assembly BNJU01 (sample SAMD00202456, study PRJDB9452) | human saliva metagenome | isolation source: human saliva | place: Japan | reverse complement strand
CAATATGTATTGCTGAAAGAAAGAGCCTTAAAACACCATAATTGTTAATTATCCAATACAGAATACTATGAGTTGCGGTGCGCGATGTGAACATTCGCGCCATATCAACAGAGAAGAAAACAAAATTGACTTTAGTTCACTTGAACGTAGCATAGAAGCAATCATTTCGATAAAAACTTATTGAAAACAGATTTTTACCGAACGCCGCGACAGCAACCGACACCTGATTGCGGTCCACCAATCAACCTGGATAACGCAGGTCAGAGACGATCATGAAACATTGCAGAGCAGACATGACAGACGACGGTCAACATGCTCATTCTATTGCGCGAAATACGACAGTTTTGAAGAATGATGAAAATTTGACAACAGCACGAAATATTTCAACGAAACAACCTCTGAAGAAGTGTACCGGTCACCCATTGAAGAACACCACTGAACATCACGTAATCTTTCCACATGGCCCCTCATGACGAGTCATACCTGGACAGGCTCAATGTAACCCCTTGTACTGTTGAAAGATTGTTCATTGAAATAGGTCTGTTTGAAACAGAGTTTTACGATAATAACAGAGCACATTTCATACCACAGATTTTATTCACAAAGGACATAGATTATTTGCCGATTTAACATAACGAAACAGGCACCACTGTCATGACGTTCAATTGCGTTACCTGAAAAGATTTGCACCGATCCAGAATCCGTGCCGACGTTAACATATGAAAAGCCACACCGTTGATCAAAAACACATGAAAGAAAACAACATTATTCAGCATCAGAGATGTTGTTACAACACCACCACACTTAACAGTCGTTTACGGCAGCGAGAACAACAGTCACAGCATCTGATACTGAAAGACAGCTGCTCAGATGGTCTTCAACAGGAGTCGCAAAGAAAACATGCCTTGAGTCGATTTGTACCCCTCATTACGTGCGGGAAGTCATGATTACAATAAGCACTGCACCTAAAATACAAAATGAGCATGGAGGCACCGTCATAATTGTTCCAGCAATTATTCACAGCCAGATTCAACAAAATTAGTCGTCAGAACACTCATTTAAACCACCCCTCAATGCCGACGACGCACATCACATCCGCAGGTTTTATTACGATAATATACCGAACACTTGGCGGCGAACAGCATCGACGGATATGATTAATCAAAGAATAATGAATTTCGAATACGGCGGTCGGTCAGCCAACAGAAGAATACCTGAAGCAGACCGAAGAGCAACAACACCACCGCAGCACACACGACGGCCTCGTTGGTCATCTCTCGAGGTTTCAATTCAACAACCTGTCGATGACGCAACAAAAATCAGCGATGATATGATATCTGGCCCAAACAAACGCCGACGAAAACATACATCACTTGGTCATCAGCACCGCACAGAAGCCGCTTTGATTACCACCAAAATGCCGTGCAATAAAGAAGAGACGAATTAATTTCACATGGGGCCCCACTGTAACAGCAGCGACATCACAACACATATTTGTTTAATTGCCAGTAGCGGGGATAAAAACAAGACAATTCTTGAGAAATTACGCTGAAACAAAGAAGTTCGCCCACGTGTGCCAAAGAACATCAGCGACCCGTTTGCTGCCAACCACAGAAGCCTTTGATAGCCACAGACAAGCCACCACATTAATTGCGTTCACGCTTATATTTGATTTGAGTATTAGGTCTACCATGGTGCCATAACAGTCGCAACAGAAATAACCCGAAATGGTCATTTGTTATAGAACATGAAGAACAACATAATCACAGGCAGACAAACGAAGAAAAACGGCAGTAGCTGAACCAGATAGTCGATGATTACGTTAAGCACCACGATCATTTGCCAGCGATGCAATACGTCGATTTAAAATACGCAGCAACAATCATAATTACATAGCGCCGTTAACCATAATATGTCAACCGTATCAGGAGAATGGTAAAGTTCATATTTTAAACAAACCAGGTCGGCGAACAACGTTCCAAAACATAAACTTTAAAGTCAGGCGTGGCCCCAGCGACAGAGAAACAACAGAAAGATTTGAACCATTAGAAAACTGAAACAAATCTGCGTTCGTTCATAACCGAAATAAAAGACGCGTCCCAGAAGATCAAGACAACACCGACAAAGATTAACGGTCCGTCTGTCATCCGGACCCCTTTGATGTTCCGCTTCGAGCAGACAGTCGACGCCCGCGATCCAGCATTCTGATGACTGCAGACGATGCAGTCGATGGTACAGGCAAGCTCATTTCATTCCATCATCTCGCGATATCGCTCAGCAATCGATTACAACACCAGGACAGGAGTTGACAGAGGCAAGACGAGCTATATAACGCTGATGAGCCTGTGCAAGCAGAAAGAAACGACTCGAAGTCGGTCTGTAACGGATTGGATATTGATCATTTTTAAAAGAAAGCGTGAGGCAAAACGAAAAAATGTGTTCGCCCAGTCGCGCCTTCCTTGCTGCAACATTTTCAGCTGAATTTATGCATGAAAAATGCTTCATACCAGTTATAAACAGCAGTGCGCCTGGAGCCCACACTCATAGTACACTGAAAGAAACATTAAACACATGTCCCCACAAAGCGGGCATTTGATACCAAAGACACAGAAAATTATCTTAAACTGGGCCCAAACAGGAAGATGTCTCAAATATAACGACAAATTAATCAACACCCAATTGTGGATTTAACTTCAAATTGAACTCAACCTCAGTAGCTAACCACACACATTAAGACGATTTTATCAAGGCAAAGACACACAAAGAGCAATTGTTTTACAGATTGAGAGAGTTAACCATCTGCTCATTTGTTAGCCAGCATTATTCACTTGACTTCATCATTTTCAAGTATTGTTTTAACGGCCACGATTATGATATGAAATTACAGAGCTGCCGATACCCAGTGGTCATTTTGAAAACAATAGCAAAGCACAGACGAGATGACAATATTTTTTGTTTACCGTTTTTGGCACACAACACAGCAGCAGATTTCGCAGAACGAACTACAACAAACGAAGCAAACATCACGATTGCCACTATTTGCCAGTTGCCGACCAATACCGTACCGAGCAATTGCGGTTCATCGACGACATGCCGTTTAAACATAAAATTAAACAATGAAAGAGCACGGCCTGAACAAAATGCGATAACAATATTCCAGTCCCAGCAACTGCGAGCGAGATAAACGATCAAACAGCGATTGCCACGAACGAATCACATATATTGCGATAACGTCGAGACGGCCGATATACAGCATACAGATTCTGGCGAACACATCAGATAAACTGGCTCAAAATGCCTAACGGATACGATGAACGCTGCAGACAGCGTGCATAGCGACGTTCATACCAGCGATTGCGCCGTCCTCGAGACGAAGAACTGATCACAACCTCGAAATCGACCACTACGGACGGTTCGAGGACCACGATCACCATACGATTTGTTAGGCCACCAATCGATTTAAGAAATTGATAGCTAGTTACACGACAGCAGCACCTGAAACGTCTTATTTTAACTAAAACAGCGAGCACATCCCCAAAGATAATATCCTTGAACGGGCAGACTTTTGATAGAAAGAAAATGAATAAAATCACATCAAAGACGGTCGTTCAATGTGAACAGGAGATCAGGAAATCGAAAATTTGAAAGAAAATTCTCAGAGCGCCCCACCCCAGTCAATCAGAAGACAGAGACCCACATTTGTCAAAGACCCAGCAACCACCACAACATCTCACACCACGGAGGCGACGAGACTGATGGAAGAACGGACCACATCAGGAAATCAGACCACCCACAGGAGTAGCCCCTTTTATTTCAGAACAACCACTGACCTATTTGCATATTACACTATCGCATAGTCAATATGGAACAACAACATCAGAATCAAACATATCAACAAACCGACAACTTTGTTGCTGTTGTTTATAGATGACAGCCCCACCTGCAACACCACCAGCATTACACCCACTATCATCACCGAAGATCTGCCTATCAACTGTTGCAACAGTTCAACCATCAACTGACCTTATTCAGACACTGAGTTCCTTCCACAAATTTCTGCTTCACGACATTAACACAGACAACATAGTAACGTCTCTGACTTTTTTATTCTGAACAGAGCAGAACAATTCAAAGATATTATCTTTAAAACAGGGCAAATTTAGCAGCGACAGGTAACGAATGAATGATACATTGTCAACAATCAACATTGCAATCGTACATACCGTTAAGAAAACAACATGACACCACAGACGGCGATTCCGCGTTCAAGTTCGATATCAAACAAGATGAAACGGTGATAAAAATGACGCAGAGATGCCTTGACAGCGAGACTACTGCGCACGGCCTGGCGACGTCACCGTTGACCGTAAACATCTGCGGTCGACATTCGCTGCATATATTCCATAACGACGCGGAGGCGCCAGAGACAGCATAAGATAGAAAGTTCGACAAATAGTAACATCACCCTTTACAGAAATCGGAGATGCCATCAGAGAATGTCGGAGATGAGAGACGGTGAAAAAACGGCACACAGACGGCGCAGCACGCCAGCAAAACGAACAGATGACGGAGCTGCTCAACGTTTCACGACAATCACAGCATCATTACTAATCCTCATCTTTAGTTCTGGTTATCAAACGTCTTAGAATGACACTTGACAAGACCATCAGATTTTGACAGAGTGAATGAGATGATGATTAACCACCCATGATAATGATATTTTATCGAAAGCGAAAGATTATTTGTTTATCAGAGCATATAATAACACCAATGTTAGAAGAAGACAGTCGCTGCGCAACGCCCAACATTCATCAACAGCACAGACCCGCCGCGCATTACCGTGACAGCACGGTTCAATTCAATACCGGGTCACAGATTTTGCGAATTGGTATTAACGCAAAGAAATTACAGACAACAGTCGACACATCAATAAACAGGAATACGATACAGTTACAACGCCCCACATATTTATTTCGACCTTCGACAGCCACGACATGTGACAAGAAACATGGCTTCGCTGAAGAGAAAATATAAACGTACCGTTATACAACGGAAGTTGCCGACGACCAGCAATATTAAAATGGGATTAACAAAGCGGTTCACCCAAACGAAGCCTCACCAGAAGAGTTCAGCAAACATTTAACATAAAATCGTACCGCGTTTGGCTGGCAACGGAGTTATCACCGTCGAGCACGACGCCGATAGCACCGAATTGGGTGTCGAATAGTCACTGCCAATAGCAACGTTACTTCGATATATTGAACTGTTTAAATTCAAAGATTAACTTCATAGAATTAAATAAATGGCACCATCAAAGAACACATCTCAACCGTGCCACCACCCACCAGCAGAGCGACGCCGACGCACACAAGCAACAGCGCGTCGTTATGAATCTGTCGCCATCTGTACATCTCGAGAAGCCAGAAAGAAAACAGTTTAGAGAAGATTTTAGTCAGTTCAAAGATGAAAGGTCTCACAAAGAATCTCCCAACAATTTAAAATCAACTTCACAACACGGCCCAAAATGTGCCCATAGAAAGCAAACGGTTAACGCCGTAAAACTTGTACCTGAGGCCCATCGAAACAGGTAACAGCAAGTTTGCCTGAACCAAACATACAAAAGATTACAACGAATTTGTTAAGAACGATAGCGGAACGGTTTGTTGTGCATGCGACAACAGCTTGTACGTCATTCTTCGTTGGCCAACCGGTAACAAATCGGCCTCTATTTATTCGAAAGAAATACGAAAGATACCATTTATGGTCAATTTACCAACAATAAACATACCAATTATTGTTTAAAATCCGTTAGCGTTTAATCAGAATTGAACCAAAAGATAATAGGATACTTCCTTCAACATATCTCGAACGTCAACAGATCGCGCGCACCAGAACAGTTACGAACCGTGAGTATCAAAGGCTTGTATCAGTAAGAACCGATAAACATGGCAACTCACCCACAGATTAGCAAACAACGACTATCATAGCAACCATTCCCAAAGATTGGCTGTTTCAACGACGAAAGCACCGCCAAAGAAAGATACTCCATCAGTAAAGGGCAAAATACCAAGATGCATCATCTTCGTTATTCAAAATCGATTCCATTATATCCCAACGTGTTGCAATGAACTTCAAACAAAAGCCACTGTACGATGAAGTTGATTGCCAAACAAAACATTGTCGATAACGAGTTCAAACACCGGAGCCCATACACAAACCGCAGAGGCATGTCTGAAGACAAAGCAACGCGACACCGCGATCGAAGACCGCGTCGACGTCCGGTTTCTGCGTGAAATCACCGCGCCGTTCACCGTCTTCGCTGGTTCTGGCGGCGAATTGAAGAGAACGAAAATTGTGGTCATCTACCTAAGACGAAATGTCATCAGAAACGACCTGCAATCCGAATCACGGAATACCAAATTGATAAATACTAAAATTGCGATCAGTTATCAACAAACGACGAATTAGCAACAACATAATAACGATGAACACCTGAATCATTTGCTGTTGTTGATTATCATCGAACAGTTAAATATTCCGGAAAGTTTATCTGCGAGCGCGAAGGCGGACAGGCGTCAGGCGCCCTTATCTTCTGGAACATTTTAGTACCAGTTACATCCGCCTGACGATAACAGCCGTCAACAAGAACCCGACAATTACCCGCAGAAACAGAAAGCGACGATAACAGAAAACAGAATGGTTATCAAAACAAAGACAGACAGCAAGATTCCATGGCAGGCGTAACACGAACATCATAATCAGCACAGAGCACAGGTCTCTACCGAGTTTACAACTCATTATCCGACATCACCATGAACAAACCACAAAGTCAATGGCATCGCAACGCGATAACAAAACGACACAGCACCGCAACAGTCACTGTGCACCCCAGAATCACCTCACCTGACTGTGAAGACACATTTTGAGTGCACCTGTTTCACTACGAACCCAGGTAATGCCCACCTTCAATTTGTAACATAGGAGTTTAAATACTCAAAACACATTCTCAAATAGGGCAAAATTTGTCGAAGTGATTACGACAAACCGATTACACAGAGACAATATTGGCACCCATCATTATGTTTGTTAACTTGGTCGAAACATATAAATGACACGAACACCGAATAAACACAAGAGCGATATTACCGGTTCAACAACGCAAGACGATTGTCGAATTAAAAACACAGTCATTAAACATGAATAACAACAACACAAACGAGGTTATTATTCAAAAATCCTTTACCGTTCACATAGACGGGAAATTATCGATAAAGCGAACTGTTTTATTTGGTCAAAGCAACGGAATAGATATTAGACATACTGGTCAGACACCTCAAAGATGCCAGACATGGGCCTTAGCATCACCGCCATAAGACACGGAAGCGATTGGCGCAGGTCCAAAGATCGTTCAACGATGACAGCAAACCTGCCTTCGAAAGCGACATTGTTTTCTTTCGATTGTTTCAACGGAACATGGCACAACACACAGCCAGGATTACCTGCCAAAGAGACGGCCGGAATTACCAGACGGAAGACATACTACTTTGTAAAATGTCGATTTTCAAATTCATTTTATACTAATGAATTATAGACGCTGTGCCCATCAAAATTAAAATAAGAATCAAGACTGCTTGAATTTCAAGACAGCGCCTATTGATTTCCAATTTAACAGACCCACCATAGTTACAGAGAGTCACAATTTGTTAAAGGTCAAAATCAACAGATGTTGAGTCGTTAATCAATGACGGATAACACAGAAGCACCCGATCGTTATTAAAAGACGCCATAGTCTCGCGCGACTATACGCATATATGGTGTCAACAAATTCAAAAAGTTTCAGCTTCAACCAAACAACAGCAGCACCAGTTCCCGTTCCCACAAAGGAATATTTAACAACGCTGGCCACCGCAGCATTCACTACAGAACGAAAACCAACTTTAATTGAACATGATACGAGAGCCCCTTTCCCATACATAATAAAGATAAGATTTCATCCCACAGTCCACCGTTAGAATCATTACTACGCTGATAGCCGAACGAAAACGATTTGGTATTGATTGCTCTCCGACAACGACAGCATTTGCTTGCGCGTCGTTAACAGGACGATAACAGTGAACCAGACAATATCATGAAAATTACGCTGGCGAAAAAGAAACAGCAATTAAAAAAAGACAAAATTTTATTAATACGATTTATCGCGTCGAGATAGCATTAACAACTTCACGAATTCCCATTGATACGGAAGACACGAAAACGCGAGAATTGCGAAAAGAAGAACAGAAAGAGTTAAAGCTTTACTGGCAGAACACAGGCGTTATTTGAGTCCGTCTGCGCAGCAGAATACCTTGTCGCAGCGGCCCTGATATTGCGAACAGAAATCCCTGTGTCCACATCATTTGCGCCGGTGTGGTCATGGTTCATATGATGGTATAATGGAACCATATTTTAATGAATGTTTTTGCGCCAGACACCGAAAAATATGAAGTTTACCCGTTTTGACCCACGAACATTCGCATTTGTGCTCAGCAACAGAATTTTATGTTCATAAGTTAAAATGTTTGGTGCCGACTTTTGACAAGAAATGACGTATACTGGTCTGTAAACACGCAGTCTGTTTCATGACCACACAGTCCTTCGAGGTCACCATCCACCATTTGCATATATTTTGTCATTGTCCTCATCTCCCATTTCAAAACAGCTCCCAATTCGCGCTCATTTGCCTATACGAATACACTGGTAACAAAACCAAAATCATTACAACTCGACAGAAATATTTCAATTAAAAATACTGGTTGTTTATAACAGAAACAGTTTCATAATGAGCATTGAGGTATTCAGGCGGGCGGCATTTCTTCAGTTAAATAATTATTTTATTGCTGCGCAGTATGACGATCAACCAGAAATCATGAATAATTTTACGTAATGCTAACACGAAGATAAGAATGATGTTTTGACGTTAACAGCGAACATATCAAATTTCTACCACAAAATATTGCATGATACCTGCGAACCGCAGAGCCGACCGATACGTTAGATCACGCATCCGCACTCCAGACCATGAAGAAAAAGTTATTTCAGAGTCAGAAAGACTTTAACGACAAAGAATATCAACATAGACAACAGCGCCACTGAATTTACCCGAACAAAAGAATTTCGTACCCCGTCAGTTAGCGATAAGATCTAGTAATCGTAGCAACGATTCTCTACGACAGAGCCGCGATTTCAGCAGACAATATCACGATTCTGAAGACCACCGGTCTGACGCCCGCGATACTCAGAAACCATCATGACGACTTCCCTTTACGAACATGAAAATGGTTAAAACAAAAGCCATCATATACCCTATACTGAGCGATCATTTTATAAACGATCAAACTTCACCAATCATTTTGCGATTTCACGATAACCGACAATGTCCTGTCAGTGCAGTTACAATGAAAGCCACTCCTGCAATTACAACCGTTCACGCCCGCTCAACGACACGGGTCAAGTCATGTCACAAACGGCGATTTTCAAACTCTTTACAGCGTTTTCCAGCAAAACAGAAAATTGAACTCACAACCAACCCACTGTCATTGAATTAACGTGCGAACACAAAATGAAAATCATCTTATAATCACTTGTAATTCAATTTGTTGTCATTAAAGAATTTCGTCAGGTGGTTACAGTCTGAAATTTCAATTTGTAAATCAATTGCAAAATCATTTTTAAGATTTTTCTCAAGAATATTATAATATATGTCTTTCATTTTATAAAATACATATTGTAGTAATATTGTTGAAAAACGATTTTAAAAGCGGTTACAAAGCAACACAGTTCATGCGCGGTTACAACCTATAACCACTTTTAAACAGTTTCATTATTTCATTTCTTTAACTCAGTTTGCCGAATATTGAATTAATATCTCACCATGCCACCTGGTTTTCAGTTTCTCCACCAGTTCAATTTCATCAACAGTTTCATTAAACTTGTCTGCCTGGTCGAATCATTTTTCGCACGATAACTGCTGGCCTCTCTCTGAACTGTTAACCGAACACCTTTCAATTTCAGACGATCATAATTTACAGTTCTGTGCTATTTTTCTTTGCCACCTGCTTGCCTTGGGGTCTTTCCAGGAAGTGATTGCATTTCTCATGCACCAATTTCCTTCCGCCTGCTGAATGAGACAGCTGGCATTCTTTCGCAGGCCATCGGGTCAAACCATCTGCGATTGCACCATGATGAGCATATCGCGAGTTTTGGTGTTTGCCCTTCACGATATTCTCAGACACAGCGAAGATGAAATATCCGGATTTACGTGTTTCGAAGAGTCTGACGGTCCGATAAAGAGATTTACCGATACCCAACACATTATTATCGCGAATTTAATTTGTCGATTTTATTGGAAATCAAAACCAGAATTGTTGATTTCTCCGTCACCAGACCATAATTGCCGACGCTGTTTAAAATCTTCCTGTAAATCAGAGCAAGATGTTATTTGAAGCCTGAAGAATCATTCTTTTGCGCTCATTTGTCAATTATAGCACCAGCAGTGAATACTATACCATCTGTACTTCTCTCATTCTCTACCAGCAGGTGTCGAATGATAATACCATCTGGCCACTGAATAGGCTATTCAATCGAATTGTAGCCGATCGATATTTTGATATTTAAGAAAATTATTTGGGGCCTGACTGAGCATTTCATTGTTGTCGGCAGGCCACTGCATAAAATAGCAATCATCTTTAATCAATCGAGCACCATCCGTCCGCTTGTTAAACATAACAGTTTGTGTTCGGTTGACATTGTTTGCATTGGTCAAAGAGGCCCATCTGAGAAACAACAGCCTCACACTATCGATCAGAAGTTATTCCATTGTGAGCTTACTTGTAATTCACGAGAGCCCGACTACAGCTCATTGCCTATTACATTCGTACCATTTGTTCATACCAGATATTTGTATCATTTTATTTGTTCATCTAACTTGTTATAGGTGGCATGCCGTTAACCATACCACCATTGTCCATGTCCATATCCATGGTCCCCTGTCTTTCAGTTTACCGACTTTAAACATGCACGCCATCGTTCATCTGAACAGCCCACAGTCATCATCACCACGAAACAGCCTAATTTAACGAGAATGCCCCACCACATCTACTTGGCTTAAATCATTCACAATCAGCCGACCTCACTTCACCAGTCCACACATACCATGACTGTTCAACAATCTGGTTCTGTCCATCCACCATACCAAAATATTTGTCACCAAAACGTGACCATTGACTATAAATCACCACAACGATCTACATGCACACCTTTAATTTATATATTAGCATCCAGCAAAACCATACAAACCACTGCACCACCTTTGTACATAAGACCACGTCCCTCTCAAACACAATCAACGAGGATATTTATGATATCCATTGCGAAGAAAATAATAAATATGAAATGATAGAAATGATCATCGCATAGTGAAGAAAGCTTTGCACAGCGACGAGCACGGGCAGCGTCACCGCGGTTATATTGAAAGCGGTTGCAACTTCATCATTCACGATGACCGTTGCCTGATGCCAGCCATGATCATGCACCACAACGATGCCAAGACGGCATGTCCAGTCACGATAACGCCATTATCAGACCTCGGGACGTCCCGCTTCTGCGGAACGCCAGGCATCGATGACGCACTTTCGATTAACCGACATACGACGATCGCACAGCCTGGCCGAAACATATCTGGGATACCCACATTTGATGACGAGCTGGCCAGGAAGTGCCAGCCCGCCGGAGACGGCGAAGTTTGGATGCCTGCGCCTGTTGCCTGCCTGACAGAGCAAGACAACGACGCCACAGAGCACCCGTGAGACACAATAATGATTGTCCACATTGGTGGGCCGCCATACCGAAAACAAAACACTTTACAAAATCGCCAACGAGTTATTTATTGCAATTGTGTAACCATATCAGATGACCGTCCACCAATCACATTGCTACCTGATTTCATCTGGTCAACATGAAAGTTGTTAACCATAATAAATCAAGATTGCTTTGTGTCAGGAGATAGAGGGACGAAAATACCAACAACCGCACCACCAGATACGCACGTCACCACGTTACAGCAGCGCATCGTGACGACAAAATCCTGAGCGTTTTGAAAACTTGAACAAAACATGAAACCGAACGAAGATGTGGCCTGTGTCTCTTTGACGGAAACAGCGGTTAAACAGACGAACACAGAGATTTTGATAACACGATAACCAGTTTTTGGGGCCGACCCAAAGATTCCAGTATCTGTCACGACATGGTTTTCGACGGCAAATTATTGCAGATATTGCGCTGCCCATAGTTACCTTAAAACAGACTGCGCAGAAATCGACGACCGCGCAGCGGTTTTCCAACAACCAACATTTTTGTACATATTTTGCGGAATATTAAAACTGGCTGACTTAAACGCCATACCATACGCGGCGCGACCACATTATAATTACTGCAGCAGATGAAAAATGTTAAACATTTGATATGGTTTCATCAATGCCAGCATCTCTCGTATTACTGTTTGTTTTATATTTTCAACAAACATGACACGACAGTCTGTTTGGCATCTCATAATCGTATCTGTTATTGAAAGAACAGCATTATGATGTTTATTTGTCAGCGAAAGAAAATTACGCAAAACCATCATAGAAATGCCGAAAGAGGAGCCAGCAATACTTTATTAGAACACACATACAAACACAGACCCTAATTGCGAAGAAAAGAAGTACCGTTCGCTTTTCAAAGTCGATACCCCTTAAAGAAAATAACATTTCTTTTATCTGGAATAGTTAATTATGAAGAAGTTTAAAACAAAACGAATCGATCTCATATCAACGAAATTGAGCAAACAGCATAAAAGACGCTTCATTCATTGACAAAAGGAAAATGAAGAGGGCCGCAAATAAAATACTGTTCGACCTCATCGTCTCCAAAGACAAATCAAAGACCTGGTTGAAGAACAAAGATTGATCAATGATTTCAGAAGTTGAAGAACCGAAGCTTTCGATGTGCCAAATCTGTTTCGTACTTAATCACACGATATAAGAAGAAAGTTATTACGACGGTCATAACGAACCCTTAAAATCATTCTAACCAAATATTTTATTGCGCGAGTTCCATGACGACTTCATCACGAAATCAGCAGCGTTTTATGTTCAGCATTCAGGGGCACGAATGCTTTATCGCACATACAGCCCAGCGTTTACCGACAGTTTGATCATTATGACAAAGTTTTACCGAAAACATTTACTGGTATACGGAATCGATTTTTCGAGATAAAACGCCCCAATGGCAATGCGATATCCCAAAGATAATATTTCAAAATCAGCAACTTCAGCGAAGCGAAAGGTAATGAATGAATTGGCGATATTACAGAACAAATATTCAAAATACGCCAGAATGTCGTGCCGCAGTGATTGTCAAGAGCATCCCTCATTTTAGACATTGAACTCGTTAGACGATTTGCATTTGACCGAATCAGCATCAATACGGCACCATGGTGAAGCGGACAGAGTTCTTCTCAAACATTTCAGCGTTTCTGAAACCGGCGACATTGTACCGAAGACAACCTTTGCTGGTCCAGTTGCAGCATGAACCAGTACGCAGCGTCATCAGCATAAGATCGACGAGAATGAACCAGATTCGATTTTGCATCTCATACTTTGCACACCCTGTACATCATTCACGACAAAGCCACAACGGCCCATTCATTGCCCGGCACGAATGGCGATTGCACGGCTGGCGACTGACGGCGCGGCCTACAGATGAATGTTTGAAAATCAAAATTCCATAAACAGGCCTGATAAAACCCACCTCATTCAGCGTACTACAGACGCGAGCATGAGCATTATCTGATAAATCTCCGATTGACACTGAAGAGTACAGAATGTTATAACAGTAAATGTCTATATATGGAAGGACATAGTCAGTGATTTAGCAAATAGTCCAACTGTTCCTGAATAGCCGATGGGTTACAGAAGATACGCACAAAATTACAACAAGAGCAACCATCAAAGCTTGAGTGTGAATTTGCACCTTAGCACGTTTCATTTGCTCAGTAACCATAACACATTTTGCCCAGTTCTGTACTTCATCAGACCACAGAGAAGAATCAATCTTCAAACATTATAATTGGAACTCATCAACATTTATTACCGTTGCATATTAATACATTTGAACCATATTAAACATGGAATCCGTTTTGAAAATCACTCACCAGATGAATATTTACTACCAAAAACACCCGCCATACGTTACAGATACCAAAATTCCTTTGAGCGTGAGATATTTTCATCAAAACGAAGATATTTCAATGAAAGGCAAAGATAATGCCAACAAATATTGAAACCATCTTCATGTTTAAATCTTTAGACGTCACTTGCATAAATTGGGATAAACTGGCGTTATCTTTCTCCGATATTATTTCCTTTACAAATATGATTATTCCAACGCACATCATATTACAGCGATTACATATACTACATTATTTAGATTCTGTGGTTGCCCCAGATGATAAATATAATCGAGCTTTAAATTACATAGCAGAATGAACACTTGTGCAGTGTAATGAATGAGAAATTTGACGATAATGATTATTCAAAGACAATGATATGCGCCATCCAAATGGTTCGATGGGTCTCCACTGTAACATTTATTCATCAGAATTATTAAGAACAACACTTTTAAACATCTCACATCAAACAGTGTCTGAACTGCCTCGGCAACACTACGTTTTCACAGAATCACCTTAACGCCAACGGAAAAGGTTGTTGACAGATTTGGGTGCCAAAACAATCAAACAGCAACCATCAAACCACTGACCTTATCCTCCCCTGAAGCCTGGCTGGAGCACGGCATGAACGGTGCCAGCAAGATGACAACGGTCATCAGCGAACGATTGTTTCATTCATTTCAGACGTAATCAGAAACTTGACTGATAAAAGACACATGAAAATCGTTCATGACGGCGAGCCATGAGCGGTCAGTCAGTGCCCAGTGTCCTTGTTTCACAACAGACACCCAAAACATAAACACCAAACACAAAACAATGACAAATCATCGATAGCAGAAAGATGATTAATCGACGAGCGAAGATATTTAACCGATACCAGACTAAATCGCAGTTATCGTGCAGATTTGTTCGAACGACGACAAAGATAGAATATAACGGCACCACATCGAAACTGACTACGATCATTCAATTGCCCGGAAAAAACAGGCTCAAAGAATGGAGCTTTAGACGAGTTAAAGAATCATCATTATTTGAGTTTGCTGAACAAATTGCCTGAGTCGACGGAACATTTTAGCATTTGAGCACGAAGACATAATGATTTAATCGCTAACACAGATGAATTGAACCGCGTTGGGTCACGACAGATCAACGACGGCGAAAGCGAATCATCTCGAACACCAGCCTGAACAAAGACGGCGATGAACACAGCCGTAAACATAAAACAGTGCCTCAAACAACAGCGACGGTCAGGTCGATTGCCGTCATCCGAAAGACCAGCCTCTCAGTCTGCATCACAATTGGGGAACAGACCCATTACCGTTGAACACGGACCCGGTACCACACAGCCACGAAAACCGCACCAATGTTGCAAGCCATGAGCTGTTGACTGAAAGACACAAACTTTACATTAGTACAGCTAGTCCGCATTCAAAGAAAGATCAAGAAGTTTTAGACAGAGTTTAACGCTTGCTAGTGTCGCGCTCGTGCATCACAAGAATGTTGTCTCACGGCTCGACAGGCAAAAATAAACATCGAACCAGCCTCATACAGAGCCATATCAGACCAGAAGACATGAACAAGATCAGTAAAATGCCAATCATTTTGACCTGAATCATAGAGAGCATAAACGAGCCCCAGATATCATCTTTAAAATAGCGGCACCTGAGCGAAGACCCCAGCAGACAGACGATATGTCCGAAATTTCGCATCACCATCGCCATGCCCAGGGCAACACCAGGCACCGTCACGACGGCGCAGAAAATACCTGTACAACTCACTTAACGAAAGAAGAATCTGGGTCAACAGACATTCCGTTAAAGACTGAATCTCTTTCAAACGGCGACGGGACAGCGAATTTGTTCGCGGTCTCTCACAGCGTCTGTAACATTTCAACGAAAGAAATCATCCAAAAATCACTCATTTCATTAACAAAGAAGATGGCGATCTCAGAAAAGACACAAACATAAGAACAATGACTGTCGACGCCCGTGGCGACGAACGCCAATCCAAAGACAAAGAAAATTATCAGATCTTGATTCATAACCAGAATTGTCAAACCGATATTCAAAACTTCTAGAAACCTGATGAAGCGAAACAAAATGACAAGATTTGATCAATAACGAACATAGATTTATAATGGCTGATGAAATCGTTAGCCGAACGAAAGATAAAATAAAGAATTTCCATTAACAAAATTAACGAAGTTGACAGGCCGTCGAACACCATGAATACGCGCGAGTCCCGCGTATCACGGATCAATCACACTCGTTGCCGTTACAGGTTGCCTGCCATAACGCGCATACGCCCGCCTGCGGCGCCGGAGCAGCAAAGACCATTCAGCAGATCTCGGGAGCGACACCATCCGCAACACATGGACATTACACCATCACAGAACGAAGAGTCGAACGCTGACTGATGACAGGCGACGATATCAGCAGTGTCTCAAACATCGAAACACCACGAACATCAAGACGAAGAACGTTGCCTCAGAGACCATCTGAACAACAAAGGTCACGAGCCCCGTTTCATCAACAACGCATGGATCAGAGAAACGAAACAACATCACAACACCAAACAATCAGCAACAACCATTTTACGGCAATCACAATGAACCATCCACACAGTCACATCGAAAACTTCATAAAGTCCATTTACACCATCTCATCAACGGTTCATACCTTCGATATTTAGCATTCATCATATTCCCTCAGGCTCACAGGCGGGACCTCGACAACGTTCGGCACACACCATAACAGCTCGCAACGCCATATTGAGGCAGACTCATTTTAAAACATTTCTCCCAACTACTGAGCCCATCACACATCTGAGGTCAGCCGGGTCTCACAGTGGCCCAGCTGGCTCCTTCAGCCTCCACATCTTTGGTCACATTTCAGCTTGACCCTGGTTACCTCGCTCCATGAGCAACAGGAACACGAACACTGTCACCCACAGACACATCTCATCTGTCAGCATGAACCCAATCCAACTGAGCCTCACCCCTCAAACCACACGACACGACACCTGAACCACAAATCCTCTGTGCCATCTCCTGCCGTCAGTCGAACAGTCACGCCCACCCTCATCCAACCCTCATCACAGAGTTGTTACCTAAACCATCATTTATCAACGAATTAAATCATCTCCAGGACAACGGCACTCAGCCCAAACATTACGAGGACACACCGAAAGTTTGCGCATACCCATCATCTAAATCATTAAACCTAAACATTCTGCGAACATTAATCGTCCATTTTGTCACATTAAAACCATTTTCGGCAGCATTTTCATAATCTCAGAAGATTAACCGTGCATTCACCATATAAAACAGTTGTTTTACTACAAAACCACAGGTCATTTCACGTTCCACCATTGCAACTCTTTCACCCAATCATTACAAAATATAACACCAGCCTGAAAACGTTACAGCGTTCATCATCATAACAAAAAGCGAGACCAAATCATGAACGACAGACCGTAACGTAATTCAGTGCCACAGATAACGGATTATTTTCATGATTACAACGATTATCTTCGACCCCCAACGTATTTAGCAACACTTCAGAACGCCCAAGAAACCATTCATTGCAGACACCGACATTTACTAAAGATTTGAACACATGATTCATTTGTTTAATTACAAACGAAGATTACGTTACCTTGCAAACAGAATATCCGGTCCGCGCCTGAAAGAAGCATCAAATATATTGAAAACTTTAACGAAGTTGCAACCGAAAGAGTTATTGCACTTAACGTAAACCTATGATATATTTTAAGATACATAAAGATAAAGGGTCAAGAGCATTTGAAGAGATAACCTTCCAGAGATGTTTAGTTATGAATTTTCAGATCGTTAAATGTTATCGCTCATCGCCCGGAAGAATGGCGAAGATGGTGATTGTCGATGAAACCAAAGACCAGCACAGCCCGACATAGACAGCATTTATTGTGTCAACGTGCCATTATTCTCATAGTAAAACCGCATATTCTGGTCCGGTCCTTTCGGTGAGATCTTTTTCCGATAGAAGGCCTTTAACAATAAACGCAAAGTTCATCTCAAAAAGAGCTGCATCTCTGTCAATGGTTCTCATTTCACCCCTACATAAAATACATAATTACGGTCAAAATATCTTTAAAATACCATAAAATTAGATGAAAGTGATTTTTATACCTGTTTTAAAATTTTTCAGCGCGTCATGTTAGCGATTTATGTCCGCCGCCCTGCCCCTTATTTTGGCTCCAGCACAGCCACATACTGTAATACACATCTTGTAATATTTGAAATTTAGCACAGAGGTTTACATGATCAGACTACATATTCGTTCAATTATGTCCTTTGTGTTTGTTTTATGTTCCAAACAACACAATGTTGTTTATTTGTTCAGCAGGCGGAAATAATCGTCGACCATCTCTGTCACGCTCGCGTCTCATCGCCAGGAATTACATAATCGCAGCTCATCCGCACGCAATGCATTTCAACGATGCCCATGGAACATGATGGACGTCGACGAGCATTCATAATAGCAAAAACTTTGTGAATTGTTCAACGCCCTCACATGACGTCATTACACACCTTTACACATATTTCATTTCGTTTTTACCGCAGACCACAAAGCCTCACCTCTTTATCTCGTTTACTCATTCATAGCACTTCACCAACATTCCCTCCACCTCCAGAATTGGTCTTCGATTTTATTTGCCTCATTAGAACAGACATCAACAGCAAGGTTCCCAGTTCTTCCGACGATGACAAGCCTCATCACAACATAAATCATCGAAACTTTAACAACGGGCAAGTCTCATCCATTGGTACCACCTTTCACCTGAAAATCTTCATCCTTCTTGCGACCTCAGACAAACGATCATACACTGATTCTGCTGACTGAGTACAAGACCACCCCTGTTAAAAAAGGATCAAGATATCTCGTTACACCATTTCGGTTTGTTTAAACTATAATTATCTTTGCTACATCTATTATAATAAGTAGTCATCCCTTTTCTTCAATATATCATTTTATGATACCCTTTCGTGAATAGTTATAAATCATTTTATAAAATAAACATTGTTGTACTGATAAATAGTAAAACATGTTATAATTATAGTTATTAAAAATAAAAGGGATTTGTTTTATGACAGAAAAGAGCAAAGAAATTATTAAAGATTTCAAAAATACAAAACAGGTGGGGGAGGATGCGTATTTCACAGACAGAGCCAGAAATTGCATGAAAAATATATTTAAACATATATCAGCAGGCGAAAGATGGCGGCAATAAAGAGCCAGAATTGTTAACAGAAGAACAAAACAGCAGCTCCAAAATTATTGAGCTGAAAGATTTATATGCTAATGAACAGCAGCCATAATTGAACAACATAAATTGTAGTCAATTTAGGCGTTTTCGATTTTCAACATTAATACGTATATCTTCCTGTTATCTGATAGAATGGATAAAGATGGTCTTCTGGAAATCAGTTATTGAAATATGATTTGCGGATGTTGCTTTTTAAAACTTTTTCAGCGTTTGTTTTTCAGTTTTCAAAAGGCCAGGCGTCATTTTGCCATGATGGTCAAAAGATTTCGAGTTCATACGTGTCAAAATACCACTTTGCACTTCAGGTTATAAAGACGAGGAGTCATGGTTTCGTGTCGTTAAAGTGAAATGACAGCTGACAGATATTATCACTGTTGCAGAAATTGAAGATGTTTATAAAGAAGCTGGTCACTGGTATGAATAGGTAGATTTAGAAGACAAAGATACTGCAATATGTTCTACCCAGGCAGCATTGCAATACAATAAACCAAGAAAGTAAAAGGCCCAAAAGAAAAATTAAAATATATAAACAAAGAAAACAAAGAACAAAGAACATCAAGAAGTATAGAATACTTAAATTCAAAGACAGAGTTAAAGAATGTACAATTTTAATGAAGAAGAAACAAAATACAAAATTACCTTATAGATCAAATTGTATTAGAGATGATTATAATAACAAGATAGCAACGAAAGAACTGCCAAAACACATCATTGCTGAAGATTTAAAAGGTCTGGCGATGAATAAATCTTTCAAAGGTCATACAAAATTCCCCATACGGCGACCAAATCAGCCCGCGTAAAATAAAGAAACATCGAGTTGCCGACATTCTATTCCTGTAGTAACCAGCTGGCTGCGGTAATATGTTGTTATTTGCAATTAACGACAGATTTATAAATGGTAATTGCGGCTTCAAAAATGACAGCATTACACCAGCATAAATTCAGATAGCCAACAGACAAGATTAACGCAAGAGCAATCTGAAAGTTAAAAAATTATAGCATAAGACAGATATTTTAAAATCAAAACAACGACGGCCACCACGGAAGAGGCGAACCATTGGCAGACATAGCATCGAAAATAATTGTCGAACATCCAGACAAACAGCCTTAACGATACTTAGTAGCGAAAGTTTTGATTTGTTTGCACCGTCTCATCTATATGACAGACGCATCAAAGACCAACACCACCGAAAGCGATTTCACCATAAACAGCAATATTGTCAATAACCAACGCACCAACAAACACCACCACCTGAAAACCCTTGCCGACATCACGACCATCAAAAATGAAGAGCACGACCACGACAGAACAAGCGATCTTTACGGCAGATGATTCCGGAATCCAGACGGAAGCCGCCCAACACCGATGATCGACGACATAATGAACGAATATAAACAGAAAATAAAACGGCCAAATTAACAAAGACGATTATTAAACCGGCGTTTTCACGGTTCACGGAACACAACGATGAAGATTAAACTTCAATCGAAACTTCACGATCATTGGCGACGGTGAAGACGACGCCCGAGTTAACGAACCTTTATCAGATAACAGATATCAGAATGAGTTGACAGATATATTAAAGAACTGAATCTAACGATTTTACGAAGCGGTCAACTTAATTGAGCACGCAACTTTACATAATCAACGCCGCAGCGAAGATCGCACAACCGTACTGTAACCGACTTTACCAGCACAGGTCACGTTCATGTCTTCGCTATTTTCAGTTTATCCAAATTTTTGGCGTCAATAGCATGTCTCATCATCGTTCTGTTTCACGACGTCAATCGTTTTGAACTGTCATCATCAAACATACATCAATTTCATCCATCCACATCACGGGTCAAAAATAAAGTTCTTCGTTATCCATCATCATCTTCAAAGACAGCTTCAAATCGGTCAGCACCGTCGCCGATCCAACTCAGTACATCAACCCTCGATTCCCAACAAAATTACCGCATTACGGTTAACCATCGCGCTGTCCTGACTCAACAGGTCCGTCATTCGAACCGCGCGACGATCTGGGTCCGACCACCACTTTCCTCAAGACACAACTTGTACCTGTTCGATGGTGCCATTCTTCCACCATCTCCACTCTCACCTCACACCTTTATCATAAAAATCAGAATAGGTATCCTTCAAAATCCGATTCTGACCAGACCGATAGCATTTAACTGATGTCATCATACTGACAAATTCTGTAAAGAGCCATCATTAAAATTATCACCAAAGATAGCTCATTTTATTGGAACATCGATCATCGGAAAATATTCCATGTTCAATACTGTATTGAAAGCTTTTTCCAGCGAAGCTATTCGGTCATCGAAGATCACTCATCAGCATAGTCTGCTTGGAGTTTTTAATTTGAAAGACAAGAGTCTTCAGCCTCGTCAGTTTTTTCAAGATTTGCTTGTTCATTTTTGCCCCAGACGATCAGCCCACCATTACAGAAATGCTGTAAACGACGCCACACACTTGGCCAGGTACCACATATCTGCTCTCAGACACCACAGCGATTCATTCTTCCCAGGCTCGCCCAGCGAACAGCACCAGCTGGTCACACTGATCACAGCTGCTGGCATCACAACAACGCATCATTGTAACAGTTATATACAACAGCTGATGAATGATTTCGTCTTGCAACTTTCGCTTTATCCAACCGTCTGCGTCCGGTAAAACCCTGATTCACTGTGCCTCCAGTTTTCAATCAACACACATTTACACTTTCACCACAACTTCCCCATCCGAAATACCTGTTATTGCTCTTTTCGACGACCCCAAAAGTCATTAAAATCTTTATTTTTTTCAGAGATTAGATGAATCTATACATAAACCTCACTTTTTGAAAATCTTTGACTTACAAAATTGCCTGACACATCTATCATTTTAGACAACCATTATCTCATCCCATTGTTTGCGGATTTAAAAATATCTGTTTTCCGTATTTTACATCCGGATCACACGCCACATCACAAACGGTCACACATCAGAAACATCTGCCTGCCCATTCTCATTTTACCATAATCTCCACTCAGTACCTTTACACCTTACATATTTAATTATCAGGAACAGACAATTACATCAGCGTTATCAGCATTCATGAACACAGGCAAAACATCTTAAACCCAAAATATCTGCCTGCCCACAAACATCCCACACAACACATCAGCAATGCGCCAAGACACTGATGTACCCAGTCAAAAAATTTTTCAAACTTCAGCTATACCATTAAGAGGCCGTTTATTAAAATTGCTTCCAATATTCTTTCACATCGATTCTGGTCGAACTCGACGCTTCTCCATTTTCAGTTTTGCACCCTGTATATCTTCTTGAACAGTCAAGACATTGAATCCTTCTTAGATTATTATGTTTATTTATCATAACGCAATTGTCAATAGCTCAGGTTTCGCAGTTTTTGTCAGAGCTTTTTGTGTCGTCAGAGTTTTCGTTGTCGAGCTTTATTTTGTCATAGTGCCCCTGACAGTTACATTTCATCCACATTCTGTTTATCACAAAATTCATCAAAACATAGTGAAACCGCAGCTCCCACGGTCAGAAGCGTTTGTCGCTGATCATTTTGCTCGGCCTCCACGTTTTGCTTGCCCGCTTTTAGGTTTCATCAGAGTTTTTGTTTTGTCGCAGCTTTCAGAAAATATCAACGCTTTACAAACACTGCTCTTTTCCTTTCGTAAAAAAATATAGATGAACAAAATCACGAAACGGTCGTGCCGACGTTTCGGCAAGAGAAAATTAGCCTCAACATAAAGCCAGTGAATGCCACCTGACAAACCCCAAAAGCTCGACAAACCCCAAAAGCTCGACAACCCTTGGGGAAGTTTCGATTGTACTGATAAAAAATCAGTCTTCAGTTGTCGTTTATACTTTGTTATAACAAAATATAACACGAAAATCATCAATTTACTGGGCCCTTACTGTAATTACCGACAAACATTTTAAATTGGTTGCATATAAGAAGTTAAATACGAAATAAGAAAGGCGAGCGTTAACGCTGAAAAATAAAAGCACCAATCGCATTATTAAATGTTATTCGATTATCACAAAGACAGCCTGTAATCATCACAAATATCTGCCTGCCTGTGCCCAGCGAGGCGCCTCATTAAAACTAAAGAAAAAATTATTATTTACCGGTATTTTAATGAATTCAGATTTCAGTTACGAAAGACAGATATTTCAATGGAAAATCGCACGCTATAGAATCAACTCTGCAAACAACCAGACTTTTAAAGAGTTAGAATTGATAGCTGATGAGAGAACCTTGATAACGAATTGATACTATAGAAACAACATTTCAATTTAGAACCGATTTTGCACCGTAGTAAACAACATTTTTAACGGCTGCATCAAACATGCACAATATTGAATCTGCTTAAAAACTGTAACAAACCATCTGATTTAAAGATAATTATGGACGGATTCATTAAAAATGCCTCACTGGTCAGTTCAAGATTTATTTATCGATTATTTATGTTTATTAACGACACAACAATAGATTAACAAATCACCTATTGACAGACCGAAAGATAACAACAAGATTCATTTAACGATATCAGCATACTTGTCTGGAGTAGCGAATAGAAGTTTCAAAATATTTTATAAAGACACAACATGAAGAATTGTTCGATATTTTAAATGCCCCGAATTTCATAGATTACAAAACATTTATCAACGATAATGCCAGATTGAAAATTTTATTTGCTGCGCGTTATTTATAATGACGCCGAGTTGTTAAAAATTTATTTTACAGATCGTATGACTAGCAATCAATCTCTTTATTGCAAAATCTCTTTATCTGTCATTTTAGCAATCAGTCATTCATATCTGTAAGATTTTGAAGACGGCACCAAAATTATGAGTTACACGACAATCATTTTATATGACCCAGAGCTGCAAAAGTCTTCAGCAGCCCATCCATCGTCAGTATCTGATACGCCACAGTTCGCGTTAAGAGAACCGCAAGAGACAGCGCGAAAGTCAATACAACCGATTTCAGACGGAGCGATTTTACAAACAACCAACGTGAATCCAGATGCGAGCATTGTCAACACGATAACAACCGAAAGAATGACGGTGCTCGACGAGTCATTAACGACAACCGAACAGGTGCAACAGTCTCGACAAAGAGTCACGATTACAACCGTTCCATTGTTGAAAACAGTTCAAGAGGTTGTTAATCCTCCACGGGAACAACACGTTGCCTTTATCGAAGAACATGGTATCACTATAATTGTCTGCCAGTACCACATAAACAACGATAAAATAAGACACGATTGAATTATGGTCTTCAATCAATAAAATTATTGACAGAATTAAAGCCAAAGAAAATTGTTCGTTAAACATAGGACGATGACGACCCTTCTGTTCAGAATTTCAACCAAATCACACCATGCTGGCCGACAATCAATATTTCAATCAGTATGCAAAATCACATTAATTATTTTTTCACCGATATTTAAATTCACGTTACATCAAAATAAGAGCAAAGTCAAGTAAAGCATAAAAGTCAAACAGCAGATTTAACAAACACATCCACCTTTTAGCGAAAACGAAACAAGATTGCAGCCAGTCGACACCAACGAAAATCACATATTGTTAATAAAATTCAGCAAAAGTCGGTCACCTCACGACCCACCGAAACAACGGCCGCACCCTTTAAATTCAGCGTTGCTGTTGACCGTCGTCTCCCACCATCGCCAGCGCAACCCGCCGACGTCGTGCCGGCACTATCACATCAAAATTTAACATAAAACCCAACACTAAACATACACCTCAACTTTGCACCAAAACATGTTCATATTCAATGGTTACATCCGGCACTAAACGACAGATTATACCACTAATTGTAACACAGTGTCATCGCCATCAAACAACAAACAACAAAATAAATGAACAACAATGATAAATCATAAAAATATTTTGTAATATATCCGAGTTACAGAGCGGTCAAATCAACATACAAAAACTTATTAATCATAATATCAGCACAGTTTGGCACATACTCCATTACCAAAATGCTTAAACGCACCATATTTTGGGTATTGAACCGTAACAATGAACAGGCTCACCTTTTATAAAAAACAGTGTCATCGCTTGTCAACAAATAAAATTATAAAATCATATCATTTTTTATCATATTCAAAATACGCATATACAGACAGCAATTAACACACAAAACCATTAACATATATTAGCACAGGTTTAGCGTTACGCCGCACTTCGGATTCTTGCCGCCCGATATATCCTTTTGCATGAAGATTTTTACACAACAACAATACGCGCGGTCAGCAGTTACTGTTCACAGCAGTAACAGCCACCAGCAGTAACGGCGCGACAGAACGCAAAACCATACGGCGAAGTGGATTCGAATTGTCGCAACGATAAACGCCGATAGCCAAGACCATTCCAGGTCAGTACCAGCACCGTTGATTGAACTCACAATCATATTCAAACCATCTGTTATCGATGCCGATCGCGAACGTTCACCACATCGAGCAGATGTTTGTCGACAGTATCAACATGTTATTTATTTAATGGGTTTTGCAGTTAGTGATAGAATTGTTAACCCACAAGTCGTTACCTGTCACCGAGCGACAAACGCGGATATGAATTTGCCGAGCCTTCGCTAATCACCAGCAGATGTCGTCATCACCGACAGTCCGTTATCGCACCAAAGATTATCGCAGCTTGAGCTCGTCAGTACAGCAAACACAATCATCATGCACAATCAGGCCCTTTCTTTCAATGCCACTACCAACCGTTGCGATTCTTCATCACCCCTTACAATCCCGCCTTCTCTGATTAGATCAAAGAGGACACCATTTGCTTTCGCTCCCGGACATCTCATACCGTCTTGGTGAATATGGTGGTCATAGCACCATTCACGAATTGTCTTTAAACAGTTTCCAGGTACCCGTTACTCCAGTCGATAATCAGGACAATTCCGTGATGTCGCTTCACCGTTGTTATTTTGTTTTTGTTACAGTGGTCGTTCAAAGTTTAGTCCATTCTTCTGTTAACAATTTTATAGTTCAGCACAGTCTGGCCTCCTTTGAAATTTAGTTTTTTATCACACTTGCTCACAGTACCATTTCAGCTTCATTACGTTTATAATCCTTTTTTGCCATAGCTAATATCGTTATTTTTCGCCACGTCGTCTACAGCTGGCATATTTCTCATTGTGGTTCGATGAATGCACGAAGCAGCGTCTCTGAGTAATCAGCCAATTGTCCTGTTTATCAGATTTTTGAAAGAGACCTGTTTAAAGACTTTCCGTGTCTAACCATTCACAAAGAAATTCACCAGAGTTTTTGACGTTGAACATCTCCATCACCTAACGTTATTTTGTCAAAGAAATCACGCTTCCCCAGAACCAGCTTTGCTGAGGATCCCCCATTTTCATGTTGCGGCTCATCGTCTGCTGACACAGCACCCTTCACTTACAGCAAAATCGGCGAACGCAGCTGCCCTGTGTCTAGGCTGCCCAGACAAACTGCGGGTGGTCAGACCCGAACTCAGCCCACACAACAGTCACTGCTCCACACTGAGCTAATCATTCAATAAATGAGATTGCGACAGATACCCGGACCCGCACCCTCAGCCGAAACACGCCTGCCGGAGCTACACAATCACAAAACTATCAAAGGTTTTCATCAATTCCACACTGAACATATCCAACACCCAGCAATTATAACATAGTTTCATTGTCATCATTTACTAAAGAACCCGCCGATCATTTTGAGTTTTGGTCATAATCATATTAATAATCAATATGAACGAGGGGATCAGCGAACGTCATTCCAGCGCGAACTTCAACCGACGCGAGCAGTTTAAATGAACAAATTGTTTCACGATACCCTTTGAATGATACACGAAAGCTGACCAACGAGACCAGAAAGATTTCGATGACTTTTGTGCGGGCGATTTAAATATAGTAAAGAAAGACGATGAGTTATTCTCGAAAAAATACCCGAAGAGCCCAACGATAACCGAAAGACGAGCAACAAGATACCATTCAGACTTCATCACAGTTAAAGACGGCATAGCCCAGCCATCTCGAATCTGGCTGACAAAAGCGAGCGAGAACAATGAGCACTGAACCGCAAGAGCAGCGCCACCACTTCGCCTGAGTTTCGAACAAACACCCATCAAAGACTCAACACTAGATTCTTCAGCTCAAAGATAAAACACACACCAGACACATTGTCCAGAATCCTCTCAGAAAACCATAAAAGAACCCTTTAGCGCGATCAACAGACTTTATGGTCATACCATTCAACGACAATCATTCACACTATCACACGTAACGGTTTGGCGTCGTCTTAGCGATATGACACGAATGACATGACTAAATCTATTAGATATCAGGTCTTTAAACGTCTGGTTTTCGACTATACATTCGACACCTGATTCAACGATTTAAACACAGAACAGAGCCTTAATTAAATTGTAACAGCGTCGCGAATGCCAGACAAATCAATTTGATACAATATCCAAAATAAACGACGAACAGAGTGAGGGCCAACTCATTCGATGAAACAGATAGAAAATACCCCCATTCTTCACTTTAAAAACTTCAGGCGAGGTTACTTTTGAATCTGATATAAACATCGAGCAAAGATAAATTATCTTTCGATCACCGTACCATAAAGATGCAACATTTCAACGAAGAAATTATACGAACAGCGATGAGTAGGTGCCGCTCGCCAATCTTTATAAATCATTAAAATCAACACTATTCGAGAGTTATCCTGTGCCGACTGATATTTATGAGTTAAGATTGGTGTTACATTTTTGTCATTTTCGTTATGATTCAGACAATTGAAGAATTAGACCACCAGTCATAAAAATGTTACCGGATGCCAAAATACTGCGTGACGAAATGATTGAAAAACGAGCCTGAGTATTATGCCAGAAGATAAATATTCCATATGAACATTTTAGGTTCAGTAAAGCCTTTTTGATCACAGGTTCACGAAAAACCTGTTAGAATATAAACATAAAGAAATGACGGATCAGAGCCGACCAATACTGAAAGATACGACATATCAAATACCTTAGCTAATGAAAACTTATAATAATCAAAGACCGATGAAGACACACCTGAAGATAGACTCTGGAGAGCTTGCCACGTCAATGAAGAACATCGTCGAAAGAGGCATCTGCACCACGAAATAACGGGAACAGCCTGGCTTTCTGAGTCAAATGACATAACATCTCCAACACACTGGAGGCAAACAGAAGAGCAGTGAACGCATAGACGCTTGATAAAATCATATTTCATGAAAGCATTGTCTCCTTTAGAAAATACCTTAGCAAGAACATATCAGCATGAAATTTATTTCACAGTTCGTTTAATACACATCTTTCATCCACGACTTTCAGGATCGAAAACGAACATGCCTGTTTCATATCCTTATTTGAGAAGAGAGAAAACCTGCTCAAATGACAGAAAGATTACGCAAAATTTCATTCTGCAAAGAGAACCGCTTTAAACGTCAAGGCCCAGGCATTGACGTAATTTCTGTAAGCATGTGTATCTTACGAAAATGTGTTGTCTATCGAACTTAACATAGATTAGGTGAACACCAACAGGACGCCAACAACAGCATAAATGAAGATCCGGAGGTCTCAAAGATATCCACAAAGAACAGATACAGGTTTATAATCACGAAAGACAACTTTGTGTCATGAAATTAACGATCGAAATATATCATCTAACCAGCCTTATCACAGTTTTAACACCATAATACAAGTCCCATTAACACAGCAGGTCAATCTCATCGTTCATTCATCAATGCTTGACAGCTGAACCCTGTGTTGAATTAGAAACACGAAAGACTGACCATCGTCAATTGCTTCCATGAGCAGTTAAATGTTACGGCCACTTTATCACATGACACTGTCAACATGTGTCCTATTGACGGATTCTGAACATGTCAAAACAGTCACAAGAGCCGAATTGACCGCACCACCTGAGCTGGAAAGATCTCAACAGTTTGTGGGTCTTTTCGTGTCACCTTTACCATAATAAAACGCCCATGCGATCACTGCACAGAGCCTTTTATTGTACTGAACATGAATCACTTGCTCCATATTTCAACCAACATCCAAACGTTCACACAGCTGCTATTTTCATGTTGTCTCAGCACGTACTCGATGCCTTGCTCGATACAAACAAAGAGAAGACAGTCTCCCTTTATTTCACGAAATTATTCATTTAACCTTTAACGAACATCAAAATCACAGCCCATAGTTCAAACAGCCAACAGTGATTTCACCAGCATTACTACAAAAATCGTGCCCAACGGCTCACAGTCAATTTTGTTATCTCAATCAATCCTTTTCCAGAACATCGCACACATACGAATTAATATAACGTTGAATTGATAATTTCCTCGAACCATTAATCAACTAAACAAAGTTTTCTCCGCCTCATCACCAACCACCATTTCAGAGACGGAAAGATTAACAAACCCATACAACATCTCTGAACACATGAAAGTTATCCATACCTTGCGGCCCCACCATACAATCAATCAAACCCTTCAATCTGTCAAAACGTTAGTTCATCAAATCCTCATCGCCACCACCCCATTACACAGAACACGACAAATCATCGACCTGAAATCATAGATCGCCTGTTACAGCTGGTCATCATTCACAGAACTCATCAAACATTTACACCAAAACATAAGATTTCGGCCATGTGCCTGGCCTGATTCAACGTCAACCATAGCCTGAACACTTAACGTTTGGTCCGGAGTCACAGGTTCATCCACCTGAATCCTTGATTACACAATATTATTCAATGATTTAGTTCATTATCGTGTCAGGTTTTGTGAATACACACAAACATAAACAGTTTACACCGTTCATTACTTTCCATAAGTTTAAAAATACTATTCTCATATTTTATTCCTTCCTTCCGTCCTCACGCCACCATCTAAGATCTGTGTCCAAATATCAGATGGCAGAGATACCAATTACGTCAATATTAATCATTTTCAATAAATTTTAAAGAGTATGGATTTAAATACGATTAACAAATATCGCAACATAAATTTATTACTAGTGCATCATTGGCAAAACAATCGATATCAGCTGGTTTACATTTCATTTTAAATTGCTCTTCTTCAACGTTATCCAAAATCTCCGTGCCACCATCTAATCATCATCCACAGCATTAATCACCCGTCCAACCTGTCATATTTGTGCTCAACACACAGGATCTTTCCTGTACCAGAAAATCGATCATGGTCACTGGCACCATAACACTTTATATAAAGATTCTCAAACACACAATTTTTCCAACAGCAGCATTGGTCACATCTTTGCATGATCAATCACTCATCAGAATTCTTCAATCCTATTTGACGTCCACAGCCTTGTTGTTTTCACCTGTTCATAAAGACAACCTGCATATTTAAATTTTCGTTTATCAATACCCATTACAAACCATGAACCATACCGTTATTGGCGCGACGCCGAAATACCTGTGGCCCTTTCTCATCTTCTAACCCTTAATTTCACCATACCATATAATCTGAGCAACAGTCAATGGGTTCAACAAAGACCATGAATATTTGAACGAACAACTCGTTCATCAATTGCTGAACGACAACCGTTCACGAACCAACCACATCAATTGCCTGTCATCAACAAACGATTATTCATCTTCATCAACGACGCATATCTTCCGGTTCATTCTCTCGAATGTCCATTCCGACGTGCAACGTGGCCTCCCCACACACGATCAACCGACATGTCCATCAGATCATCCGTTAACTCCATTGATCACAAGAGCATCCGCTAACCATCCGAAATTCAACGCAACATACCGCCTCAATAACCCATCGAACTCCACCGTGCACCCATGTTGATCACTTCTCGGCTATCACCGACAAACAGCCATGAACAGCAACGATATCTTCATCCGGAAAAGTTACTGGTGGTCTGCTCCTTTGCACACACCAACAGGTTTTTGCCGAACACCTGAATTAGTTAATTCCAGCACGAACATCATTTCCATCACAGTGCCACTGGGTACTGCCCACAGCAGCAATGTATCCGGGTTAACAAACCACATTTTTGGCCCTTGACTATCTCTTCATTTAAAGTCCTCATCCAAAGCACGTCTGGGCCCCACCAACACAGGCTATTCTCAGAATCAGACCATCATCGTCTCGACACTGTCTTCGCGGTCTTCAATCAAACATTAATCCAGCCAAAATATTTTTACCTCCCTTGACAACGTGCCCAGTTTTAACCCAACATTCTCCAAAGCCCACCCATCTCACGAAACCCACCAGGTCAGCCACCGCGTCCGGAGTTTCAAGGCCCATATTTATCATGTGACGCCTGTTCAAACCACACCGTGTTCATTCAACGGTACATCATAATCTTCATAAACCATTCCAACCGTTTCGCCTGTTCAACATCATCTCCAACTTCATATCTCGATTACCATCTGTGTTAACTCATCTTCCGAATAGTAATCAGTCATAAACGTCGAGTTATAAACAACGGTTGACCCTGTCTGTCCACCAGTGACCCCATCGCACACAGGATGGCGCATGTTCCTTGTCAGAATTTACAGTCTTCATATTTGCACCCACTATCTGTCATCTGTACCTCTTTCCACCATTTATCAACATTTCAAAACCCAGCCACATCAACCAATTTACAGACAGCATCATTTAAGACCCTTCAGCAACAAAATAGTTTGGTGAACCACCCACAGACATTACGTCAATAACGAAAAAAACCACTGACCCCATAACAACGGCACACCATAAAAACGAAAACACACATTTAATCATACGATTTCACCAACCGTGCAGCAGTGACTAGACAGAAAAAACGTTACATGACAGATGATCATAACGAACACCAACAACTCCAGATTCAAACTTCCTGAATCACGACAATATTCCAAACGACGACACCAGATCACCAGACACAGATACCTGTCCCAAACATTTAGCCATCTCATGACGAACCTGTCTGCCGAGATTATCCTTTTCACACTGTTATCAGTTCGACACACCACTTCATCAGAAGACGGTACGAATGAACCTCCGTGTCAAAGAACAAGTTTTCGATTTATCAGACCAGACGAATCAGCATCTGCGGTCGAATATAACTCCAACATAAAGCAAAATTCAATTGTCAGAAAAGATAGTGCCGGTTGTCCGGCCCAGTTGTTCATACCAGTATCAAATGACCGGCTTTGTGAAGACGATCATAAAAACAACATATTTCGCCAATGATTTGGATTGACAAAATCAGTTGCGCATTCTGCTCATAACAGCCAATGCCAAAGACACCACCAAATTCAATTGGTTTTGATTTCATTCCTGACACAGTTTTCACAAAAGTTGACAGCGTATAAACCGCAAGAACGATATTCAAAGTTTCATCAATGGATTATCAAAACGAATTTCATATTTTACCGACGGCAAGCGAAATACCTGAGCAGTTAACAGACAGAAAAATGAAAGAGCTGCCCACATTTCACAGACACCATGAACACTATACTACAACAGTAACGGATTGAAAACGGAACTAAAACATCATCATTCACTTTGCGAGCTCACTCATACCAGTTCGCTAAACGGCATAAATAGATTACGGTACCGAATGAAAAGAACAGCAACAGAGTGCCAGAGTAGGTTCCCCATCAAATAGCAGCAATCTCATGAAAACCATTCCACTCACCAGAAAACGGCTCATTTGTCATTCCAGATTCAACGAACGTAATTGTTAGATGAACATGCTTATACTGGTTTTTTGATAGTCAGAAATAAGCTACAACACGCCGAATAAGTCGCATCAGAGCCTTTCGATAGGTCATTGTAAAACTGATAAAATGCCTTGAAGATGAAATGGAAATTTAAAGCTTATTATAAGCATTCGTTCAAGAGAACAAAGATGAAAGAACCCCAATTGGTAATCTCGTTGTGGAGAATATGGAAATAATTAAACTTCTAAAAGAAATAGTTTAACCACCGTTATCATAAGCAGAGCGTACCGGTGGCAGAAAGCGAGAATGACACCAGCACACAATATTTTCAGTTCTATCTTTCATCAGAACATTTCATATAGCGGTCATGATGCTGTTGTCGCTTTGTTCATCAAGAAATGTATCAAAATAATAAAAATTAAAAATCATCTGCGTTATTTCACGTTTGTCGAGGTTAAGAACCGAAAATATGATGAAAATTACTTTGAGAAGAATGATGGTTATAAGATTGATAATGATGCCATTGTAACCGATTTCTCATAGAGATTTAACAAATATCAAAAGAGTTATATGATTAATTTTAGATTTGTTTGAAGAAAATATATTTGTAAAAACAAATTATTTTTACAGAATAGTTTTAAAGACAGGTCTACTGTTCTCGCAAACAGATTATAGGTTGTTGATTTGTAATGCAGACATCAGAGAGCACCATAAAGAAGACGTTAATTTCAGAATGCGGAAAATCATTATCACCTCTTGCAAGAGTTTGTTGAACAGGTACTTCATCATTGCAACGAAAAGTTCAGTTTGCGCGATCAACATCAAATTACCTCTAAAAATTATAAGTTGAAACGAAAGTTGGTCGATGATACCATGTGTCTTAGTAGTAAGCTTTAAATCATCTACACATCAGAGACCGAATTTTGATAAAGACGGCCTCTACTTGTGGCCCTAATAAAAGGGACCAGATATTACCGAAATACGTTATAATAATAAAGAGAAAACATTTTCCTTCGATATTAAAGAGCAGTATGACCGAGTCGGAGGCCTGATGTCACATCGTTAGCCCACTCAGTAGCTTGCGGTCAGCAGAAGAAAAAGAACAATTCAAATATCTGTAACGGCGACGCAAACTTTGATCACCGAAAAGCATACAGAAGAGAAGCGAATCGCACCCCAGTTGCTGTGAAACTCAGAGACATTAAACGCCTGGTCAGTCATCAATAATGAGGAAATACCGTCTCGCTGGTACGGCTTTTATTTACCATTATAACAGTATAGAGTGATTTCTCCCGAAAAGAGACGGCTGAATTGTAATTGCGGAAAACTGGTGGATTCTACGCCCTTATTATTTAGCTTTACAGATACTTTACGGGCCTGTAACTGCAGTGCATTGTTTGTTTAAATACCCCAATGGTACCAGAACTTACAAAGTTTACATCACCGCCTCTTCTGCTTGATGGGTCCCGGCTCATTATACCAGCATCAACACCATTATGGTATGTTACGTTATTAGTCTTTGTGGGCCGGTAATGATTTAGAGTAACTATTATAGTCCCAGATAATACTATACTTATACAAACAGTGTGCGACCATTAATTTGTCCTTTTTAATATTCATTATCTTTATTACATGTTATTTGGTAAATCGATATGACCATTAATTTGAGCCTCAGGCTTTCGACAGTTCAGTAGTTCATGGTGGCCTGTTATAGTTTTTCCTTATTACCGAAACCACCTTTATTCACAACAGTAACCTCATCTTCGATTAGCCAGCGTGTTCTGTCGTCCACAGCCCTGGCTTTATATGCTTATTTCATTCGAAGATAATATTTCAAAGCTAATCTTGAACATCCATCTCATTTAGTAGATACAGAGAAAAGAAGAAATACCTTTCTTTCACTTCGACCCATAATAATACATACTCTGTCTAGAGCGACACGTACTACTTGCATAATAGGCGTCAAAACAAGAGGTCTCATTGCTTTGTCGTTGTTAGATCAGCATTACTTGTCGATACAATATTTTATGACTCTACTATTCAAATATTTCAAATTATATGATGTAAATTACTGCCTTATTTTCGATTAATATTTTTTGCCTTTATAACAAATCTTCTTCGATAGTCTCCGCAATATTTTAAATATTCATCAAATCATCCTCTTCCAAAGATCTTCACGTTCCTCAACCATCGCCTATAACTCATTATAAGACTGCAACATAAACAGTCAAGGCCTTTTCCTTGAACAACCATAAACTGAGTCACATGTCAACATAATATAAGACAAATTCTTAAATAAACATTTAGCAGTCATCAATATTTCAGATTTTGAAACAAAACATTTTTAGCACACTATATTCTAGATTTGACCAAAAACCATCGACCTATTTTTATAAAAGCCATAATATATATCGAAAATGAAAAAGGAATATAAAAATCGGTTTTGCACAGAACAGAAGCCACACTGCTTCCGGCTCATCCCCACTATCAGAAAAGGAACTTAGAATTTTGACGAGAAGAAGATTAAAGACCAGAATACACGAACCGGACGATACTTAAGGTGTCCCGGTTAGTGCCGGGCACCAGAGAAGGATATAAGAAAGATCTGAGAATTATCCGCAAAGTTTGACACAGAGATAGATGGCGAGGTCGCCCTGATCTCAAAATACATGTTAAAGACAGCCAGGCTTCAGAAAGACGGTGACAATGTACCGAGCACAGATGCCGACCGGCACCACACAGCCGCGCACCATCATCATCATTGCGACACAAGCGATTGATATTCACAGAAGACAGTAGCGAGTTAGGAAACGCCCATGAATACGGCAGCCACATTAACAGAAAAACAACAAATTGCGCTTTTGGCGAGGCCCGTAACGACAGACGAAGTTCAGGCGGTTTAACGCCATAAACGTCATTTTCAGGAACGCGCAGTGCCCGGAATATAAGAACAAAGAGAAAGCCAGTGCCCCGTTCATGACGTCGAAATTATTAAACGGACACAAAGATGACATCATAGCCGATTTACAGCGTCGTCGATATGCTATTCAGAATTTCAATTTAATCACAGGATCAGAGACTTTGAAGACAGATTTTTAGATATTTTGTTCGGTAGGAATTTTTAAACAGTATTATGACGATGTTTTAAACAGACGATTATTAACACGGCAGTGTCAGCGAGAGTTTAACGAATCTCGAGTTGTGTCACGACAAAGACGGTCCGCCTATACGAGATTACTTTTTGCGCATGACAAAGGTCATTAATAAACGACACCCTTATTATGGAGAACAAATTTCCAGAAAGAAAACAGGTCACGCATGTTATCGATCAGGTCAATGACAAAACGACAGAAACTGTTTGGGAACATACGTTAGAGGGTTAATACATTAATTACCCCAATCATTCTCAGTCCGTCGCTTCGAACCATTTAGCAAGCAGATTGGTCATCATACCGCGCCCGCTCGAAACACAGTTCAAAACGTGATCTCGAGTACCATCACTATCGTGCCTCCACTTCACGTAGTCGCCAGCCCTGGCAGCAATATAGCATTTCTCACCATTTACATTCATTATCACGTTTCAGAACTTTAATTTCTAAAAGAAAAAGTTATTCGATACATCGCTCATAACAGTCCCATGAGCTGCCACGTGACAGCCTCATCACAGCCTGATCTCTATGGCCCCCATATCTTTGGCGGCCTGTCCAGCCTGTCTCAATGATATCCATTTTGCCCACGAAAATTACTATGTTCATAACCACAACCGCCTACACATCAGTAAGACCATTCCTGTGTCATTCATTTCACTTCATGTTGCAACAAAGTCCGACAACATCAGACGTCCAACCACCATCATCAATCTTTTAACACCCCACAGGGTCCATTTGTCACCACACCATCGGCAACCGTTTAAACAACATCATCGGTCAAACAACTGTCTTCAAAACATCAGCCAAATCAGCCACATCCATCAGTTCAGCATTCATTCATTTTCCATCAAATCCTCTCATCAGCCTCTGCACATGTCTGAGTTCCAACATCTTTATTCCTTGATATTTGCTCATCGACTTCACACCCTTTCACCCTGTTTATGTAAATTGTTAAATATATTTATCGTCATTAAACAGATAATAAGTCATATTCACTATCATCTACGGCCGTACCGCGGTCATATTCGTCTTCAAAAATTTTTCGCAAATCTCATCATCAGAGGCCATTCAGGTTTTCGCCACCAATCGCGATACCCGCACAATTTTGCCTTCATAATAATTATTCTGTGTCGATTTAGTTTTTCGTAGCCCACAAGACTTTGTACCGATCGTCGGAATAGTTTTGTCAGCAACCACCACACAGTCAATTTCATTACAGTCATCCTTCGCCTGTAACATTATCCACCATTACAAAGATATTTTTCACTGTCGACATGTGCGATCAATATAGCAAACCAACCTTTATTGCCATCTTCGTAGAGCAACCAACGACGCCAATGTTAATATACCGTTATAAAGTTCGACACATTTGAAGAAAGCTGCGGTTTATGGCGAACAAAAATTCAGCAGTTACGACATTGAACCCACCATTTGGCGGAATTAAGATCTGCACAGAGATTGCTTATAAAGCTCCACAGTTCAGTAAAGCTGTCCCCGTTAGTACATTGACGCTTGCTTCCAGAAATAGCATCCTCACATTAGAGGAATATTCAGTAATCAAAATAATCAGAAAGAGAAGAATGCATTACTACTTAGTAGAAAAGGTCAGGTCAATTGCCTGATAGATGCAGCGATTTATTCAGTACTTGAACAGCACATTCTTTTCAAAACACTCGCAGCATTATTGGTTATAACAAACAGCTGAAAGTCAATACTTTCATCAAAATACGTACCACAGCGAAAACAATAAAACAACGAAAAAGTTGTAAAATCTGTTGGTCGATGGGTTGGTAACGGTTTGCACAATGCAGCTTCGCTTTTTACAAAAAATATATAGACGTTTGTACGTTACATTTTATTATTACCCCGTCATATAACATACTGTTGGTTTAAAATGGTTTAAATGGTTATTGTTCAATGATTATTTTAAACCACCAAACCGTAATTCCATCATTTATTCGGTCCAGTGGTAAAATGGGGACAGCAGGTCAGTGGCCACAGTTTCATCGAGTCGTTGAAATTTCACCACATGACTCACTATATTTTACATTATATATATATTTTTAATTTATTTAAAAGAAAACACAGAAATAGTAATAAAGACAAGCATCATATAAAGAGGTAAAAAGACGGTCATCAAAATGTTTGTACTAGAGCGACGGCCACCACCATTACTTGGTCATCGATTTGGGGTCGAACATAAACATCAAACACGAAATCTCAACGCTTATTACCAGGTCAACACCACCCCTGAAAATCTTTGAATTATTTCAAAAATTCCTTGATGTTTTGAAAAAGCAGCCCAGAAACACATCTAAGCTGTTGTAACCTCACATTCTCAGCACTTGAGGCAAACAATAGTAAATGATTTCAACAAAAGACGAAATATCAATCATCTTCTCACCATTTAACCCAACACCATGCCTGCCCACCATCCTTCAAACACTAAATCCTCCATCCTTCCCTCGTTCATCAGATATCGGAGTACCTGTCGAACATTCTTTCATCCATCCCGATTTCATCGTCGAACTGCCTGGTGTTTACGGCTCACCAGCTGGGCACCACAACATATTTGTCGCACAATTTAACCGAACTGTCTTCGTCTCTCACCGTCTCCATAACCGAGCACTGTCTTCATTCTCACAGCCTCACACAACAGGCAACACAATCGAGCCCACGCCCATCAAAGCTCCCCATCAACACCACTATCATTCATTCGTCAATTAAATCATTTTTGAGCTTTTAATTATTACTGGTATCCGACAACTTCATTTTCATCTCATCTTTTATTTCGGATGTGAGCCGATCATCGCTATTACTTAGCCCTTTGAAGATGGGCCCGTCTTGTTGTGCCAACCATTCGATGCGGTTACCTTCTTTACACCACCATAACATTACACGGTTATTCACTAACATTAATGAATAAAAGCACTGTTCTTCGTATTTTAACAAGAATGGTCCCCACAGACACCAGCCAGCCAGAGCACCGCAGTCGCTTGCCTGCAGAGCCATAATCTGTCGAACAGGATTTTCTCAACACCTGAATAAATAGCCATTGGGTATTCACTGGTTCAAACTGTCATTGGCCGACAAACGCCACAAAATATTCATGTTGGTCACAGACGACATCTGTGAGAATGGAAGAATTTGCTCAGCACAACCCTTCGACACATGACCTCACTGGTCCGCCCACCTCGAACATCGACGATTTCAAAATCCTGGCAGAGCCATCATGGAAATTGGTCTTCACGCAGAAACATCATTCAACCACGTCGTTATCTAAAATTGGTTGTTCAACTGATATATTATCACGCGCCTAATGACCAACCCAGTTGTCGTTTCATGTGTTTTTTCTTCTGAGTAACTGTATTTTCATTTTCACTGATACGATTTAATTATGTGTCAATGACACTCATCCCGAGTAACACCCTCATTCAACATGCTCAGGACGTACCAGCCCGCCCACCGCTTGACCTCAGTCTCAGAATCGATCCCTGATTACTAGGTTCAGCCTTTGCAAAAACGAATCGTTCTTTACCTAAATTTCAATATAATCCTCCATTCAGTACATTATCTTCATCACCCTTTCTGTTTTACCTTTTTTGTTGATTTCTCTCCCTTTAGCATAACGAGCAATCAAGGCCGATTTTGTCCCCAACCCAATACCAAACTAATCACCTGTCGTAACGAGGGCGATTTTACGTTCACACTTCAAACCAACCTCGAACCCAGCCGACATTCTTCAATCAGAGCTTGAGCCACGACCAGTAATCATATTTCGCCATGTTCACTACTTTCATGTCCTCCGCTCAACATATCCCAGTTCTTGCCATTCACCAAATCTCTCGACCACCATCCTCTGTTTCAATACACCAGCTGTATATATATCATATTCTCATTTAATAATCATCATATTATTGGGCCCATCTATTTCACTTAAAAATATTTTAAAAACATTACGTGCCAATTTTCCATGTTTCACCTTCTTGAGTGTTTGGCCTCATATTTAATTCCTCTCACATGAGCCCAATTTCCTTATACAGCTTACCCTTCATATTTCACCTCTCTCACATCATTACTTCAATCATTTCATCACCTCGTCATTTCGTCGGTTAAAAGCACGTCAGAATTACCAAAACAAATGAAGATTGTCATTTTAAATCAAAATTAAACCAAGAAACGGCCATCTTCAATGGTCAATAAAATTCAATGTATTTTAAACTTTCATATTTTCCCATAAAAAGCTTCACCGTCATTTATTTAAACCCAAACCAACCCACTGTCATTACGATTTCATCATTTCCACGGTTAAAAATAAAACCGGGGAAATCAACTCCAGACTTCATAATCAACATATTATATAATTACGTTTGCTAAACCAATAGTCATAATGTGGCCCCAGATAGGTTGTGAATTGCATGAACAACAAAAAATTATTGGCAGAAGATGCTAAGAATTTGATCAGAAGAGTGAGCAAAATTATTTTTTTGAAGAGAAGAACATCGACCGAAGTTGTCGTCGATTTTGAAAATTTTACCGATTACGCACCAGCATATCCTGGGGCAAATGCACCCCAGTGAATACCCGCTCGCTGCGGCGGCTTGTCACGCAAAATCAACACAACGCGCTGCACCTTGTTAGCGATATTTGCTGGGTTCATCGAATTTATTCTCGACACCGAAGATTAATGATTAAATCAAACAAAATGCGCGAACTTATTCAATAGCCAGAATTCAACAGCGACATCGAACAACGATAACTGAAATATTTCGATGGCGAACATATTATACGGAACATATAAAGAAGTCTCACCTTTCATACCCCATGACCAGTTTCGGGCCTGATAACGCCCGTTCTGCCGAGTCATTGCTTATCTGCCGTTTCACGATTTTATACCGTTAACATCTCGATATTCAAACATAGATTGCAGTCAGCACCTGGCCTCATTTCAATCATCCAAAAGAATAAAGACCTTATTCCGAAGATACCAGTCTGGCGAAGATAGTCTCTTCGAAATGTCGAACACCGAAATCAACAGCGCAACCGACGACCCCATGATTCGTCGATTGCGATGAGAACGCACTATCGAAAATGCATTCACTTCGTTGCGGCCCATTGATTATGCAGATTCTAACTATATTTTACGAAACAGGTCATCGTTTTTAGATTGCACACGCCATCAAACGTACCTTAAAACACATCAGACAGAGCACCAGAAATTTGGCTGAACCGAGGCCGATGAAATTAGAGAAAGTCGAGCATCGAGTATAATCATTATCAACGATAACAACGGTCGCGCCAGAAATCTTGATCGTTAGCCCCAGAGTTCAAAAGACCTGACCATTCCCTGGACACACGAAAAAGACCACACGAGCCCATGAGCGGAAACACACACATTCACAGAGCCACTGGTGACGATCTCGATCTTCAATCAGTCAACAACATTCCAGCAACGGCGGCACCCATCATAATATAACCCAACACCAAAGAACAATCAGAGTCAACTAAACAGCATGTTCGCGACATGTGGCCCACCAACTCAATCAGCCCAGCGAGGACCCCTGACGTCCATGCTGTCCTTCGATCAAAGAAGAACCGACGGGTTGCCTGCAAGATCAACTGGCTCATCCTCATTTCACAACATGCTCACAGGGTTCAACCATTTCTGTCATTTGTCGGCACACGGTCATCAGTCCAACCCTCAGTAACGGCCAAACTGTTCATTGGGGAACGTTATAATCACAGAACAGCCTGTGCCTGTTGATATGCCGACTTAAACCCACGATATCACGCAAATGATACTTACGACAGTAATGTTTTTAAGAGTGAAGAAATATGACCGAAGAGTAGAACAAGCATTTCATCTCAGTACAGAGACGACGGACGATTCAACAGCGAACAGACAAGAAATATTAACGATCGCGATAATCAAACTTTAACCAATGAAACATAGTAGTGTTGTTACTATGAATTGCGATTTCAAAATAACCATCTGTTTTGAAGCAGATACCAGAGGCGCAACAACATGACCAATTATCGTGCAGCACCAAACATTCTGTGCGAAATTAATAGATTACAGAACCTCACTGCATCATCCGCCAAAACCTCGAAAACATCAGCATTAAAAACAGTACTGACCATCACAATGCCAGAGCCTGCGAAATAAATCATCTATAAAGCACGACATATGTAAACATAACACATTCGATATCATTAAAAAATAACGCCGTAGTCAACAATCCACGACGGATGCCATGAGCAGGTACTTATAAATGCCGATTAATTGATGATGTACTTACAGATTTGTGAAATCTGAAGCTCAATGAAAATCTGTAACAAATCAAAGATTAACAGTTTGTCGCCGACCACAAAAGAAAAGTCATCGAAGTTCATTCTTTAAATCATCAGTTCTATATTTAAGATGCAAATAATGGTTTCACATCTTTATGCCTACCGATAATCACACAGATGCTGTTATTTGTTGTACTTAGTCCATTTTTGAAGTTGGGTTCCATTTTGTTATATTTATTATCAGCCTTAAATTTTAAAAATCGGTTGGGCTCACCATTAAACAGAATATAATACAGAACATTCTGTAACATTATTTGGTCATGGTCGTTATCAAACTGCCCTATAATCACCTATCATACCATGACGAAGATAAATCAAGTAACAAATTCACCCAAGATGATTGAACGACATATTGTGGCTAGACTGTTGACCGATAACCAACATTTTACTAAAATAGAATAGCAAAAGAGCCATCACAGCAATGATAATTCGTTGAACAATAGATAGTCGATTATTCAAATACTACTAAAACAGAATATAATAGTAGATATTTTATATCATAAATGACAATCTTTATTAAAACAGATAATACAGAGCCTAGTTTTAATCATTAATCAAAATAAACTGTTAAAATATAACGTCAACAGATAAATATTATTCAACATATTTTACTAAAACATATTATAATAGTAAAAGACATGTTGTCATAAATGATAATCCTTTATTAAAATAACAGATAACAAAGATCTGTAAATATTTTACTCCTTTTATTAATAAACATCGATTGTTGAAAAATACCAATTAATAGATAATACTGATTTCAATGTTTACTAAATAGCAGCTATAATAATAAAAGACAGTTTTACATCATAATGATACCTTTATTAAAATAATAGATAGCCAAAGATCTGAAATAGCTTTTAACCCCTCATCACAAACATAAATCGTTAAAATATAAACTCATCATAATAGTGTCTCATACTTTTACCAGATACGATTGCTATTATTTAGACAACACCGAACTCGTACTATTGAAAAGAGCGATAAATTCTCTGCAGCATAATCATAATAAAACAAGGATATTGGTTCAAAAACTGACACAACGATAATATTGCTGACTAGTCAGCCTGTGTCCGAAAGTTACTTATATATCATACATATATATAACAGTGTGGCACTTAGATTTTATTATTGTTCAGTTGGGCCTGTATATCAGCAAATCATAGATCATGTCTCTTTAGGTTAGTCTAGAACACTAATTCAGTCTTTTTCTTTAAAAAGTATTATAACCAAATCTTATCAAAAATAGTATGTTTTATTTAAAATTATTTTATAATTATATTATAATTTTATTTAATTAAAAATTAAATATTTATATAATTAATTTATCATATTTATTATTTTATATAAAATAACTAATTTTATATAAATATTAAAAATTAATAATAAAATAAACTTTATTTTATAATAAAGATAATATTTTATTTTAATTATATAATATTATAAATATAGTAAATATATTAAATTATTTATAAAATTTTTAAATATATATTAAAAAAATATACTTGACATTTAAGATGTATATAATAAGTAAAACGTAGTTTTAATTATTATTAAGCTAGATTTTTCTAATTTATCATATAAATAAAAATTTTTAATATTTAAAATTTAAAATAATAATATATACTAATATTATTAAATGAATAAATAACAAATTAATAAATTATTAATCTTAAATTTAAAATAAATTTATTTAATTTTATAATTTTTATATATTTAATATAAATTAGATTTTAATTTATAAAATAATAAAAATTATTAAAAATTATTAAATTATTATTTTTATTTTAAAAATTAAAAATAATTAATTTTATATAAATATTTTATAAAAACATACTATTTTTGATAAGATTTAGTTATAATACTTTTTTAAGAAAAGCTTTTAGTTAGTGATACAGATAGCCTAAAAGATCGCTATTTATGAACACTTTTTAATTATATAAGATTTATTAATAATAGAATATTATTAATAAAATTAAATTACTTTTTATATTTTTATATAGTATGATATATAAATAACTTTCGACCTTTGAGTATTTTTAGTTGAAAATACCAATATTTTATCGTTATTTTGAGTTTTTGAGACCAAATATCCTTTGTTTTATTAAATTATGCAGAGGGATTTATCACTCTTTTTCCAAAAATAATTTTTGGATTCAGTTGTTGTTTAAAATATGTAATCAATTATTTTTATTTAAAAATTATAAGATTTTCTTATAATTAAGGTTTATATTTTTAACAATTTATGTTTATTAATAAAAGAGTTAAAAATATTTCGTCTTTTATTTATCTATTATTTTAATAAAGATTATCATTTACTTGATATAAAAATATCTTTTTATTATTATAATATATTTTTAGTAAAAGCATTTAGATAATTATTTATCTATTATTAATTTATTTTTAATAATTTATGTTTATTAATAAAAAGAGTTAAAAATATTTCGTCTTTTTATTTATCTATTATTTTAATAAAGATTATCATTTACTTGATATAAAAATATCTTTTTACTATTATATATATATTTTAGTAAAAATATTTAGATAAATATTTATCTATTATTAATTTATATTTTAACAGTTTATTTTTATTAATAAAAGAATTAAAATATTTCGTCTTTAATTATCTATTATTTTAATAAAGATTATCATTTACTTGATATAAAAATATCTTTTACTATTATAATATATTTTAGTAAAATATTTAGATAAATATTTATCTATTATTTTAATAAAGATTATCATTTATATGATATAAAAATATCTTTTACTATTATAATATATTTTAGTAAAGTATTTAGATAACTATTTATCGATTAACAATCCATCCTATTTTTAATATATCATCGTTCAAAGTCCATCTTACTAAGAAATTAGATTTATTTTACTTGATTTATCTTGATCATAATTATATAATAAAAATTAATTATAAGTCAATGGGTTTGAATATATTATATTAAATAATATTTACAAGAATATTCTGTAATATACTTTATTTAATGAGCAAAATTTAGCTCGATTTTTAAAAGAATTTAAGGTATTAATATAAATATATAACAAGTAGATTTAACTCAAAAATGGATCTAAATTTTTGTAAAATAATAAGCATATAATAGCGTTATTATAGAATAAAAGATGTAAAACTTAATTAGTTTTACATCTTAAATATATTCAGATATTACAATGATTTAAAAATTGGAGAAACTCATTATTATTGACTTTTTCTTTTTGTAGTCAACGATATTAAACTATTATCTTTGATTTTATTTTTAAATTTTCTATTAAAGGTTTCAAATTTCTAAATCCATCACCAATTCTGTAAGTACATCATCAATTAAATCAACATTTTCATATAAAGTACCTACTCTAACATAAGTATCCGTTAAATAATCTGTAAGATTATTTATTTCACTGCATTTATAATGTTATAAGATATATTGTATATTTTACATATATCACAATGGAAGTATCTTTTACTATAGATGAATTTATTTTAAGAGCAGAATCTAACTTTCTTCTAATATGATGGTCAAATTTATAATTTTTACATATTTTAAAATATTAATACCTGAATATTTTTCAAAGTTTTTAGCAGTTATTCTATATTGAAGTTCTATATCTAATAAAATTTCACCTACAGAATAGTTTTGAGTTTTCTTGATAATTAGATTCAGTATTAATTCTATATTCTATTTGCATATCTACTAAGTCAAAATTATCTACTCCAAAGCAGATGAGTTTATTTTAAAATTCATAATATCAGTAGCTAACAACCTTTCTATATTTTCATTAGTTAAAAATTTTAAGTTATCACATCTATTTAATATTTCTTAATATCTATTCCTTTATTAAAGTCATCCATTATCTTCTCCGTCCTCTTAATACAGAGATTAAAGAACGTTTGACATTCTTTCTCTTCAAATCATATTTCTAACTTCCTTTCTTACTTATTACTTTATGTATAAAATTATATCATTTTTACGTAGTAAATCAATGGGTTTAAATTAAATATATCTAACAGAATTTACAAATATAATCTGTAATTTATGTATTCTCAATAGACAAGATTTTAGCCCCATTTTTAAAGAATTTAAGATATTAATACAAATATACCGACTAAAAAAACTTAACTTAGAAAAATAGGTAAAATTTTCGTAAATAACATATAATGGCATTGCTATTATAGAATAAAAAGATGTAAAACTTAGTTAGTCTTACATCTTAAAACCCTATTTTTAACCCAACATCTCAGTTCTTTCTTAGTGAAAGAACTTAACATAAAGACATCAAATTCCTCACTAGACATTAGTTGGTATTTATTATCTTAATTTTTAACATACTTTCTTTAGACTCAACTCTGAAAGATATTATTTCTTTTAAAAATATTTGGAACTTATATTATAATCTTCATTACACCATTCTTTAAATCTATTATTAACAATTAAAATCGGAGAATTTTCAAAATCATCTCTACCAAATTCATCTATGAAATCTAATATAACATGTTTTCCTTTCATAAAAATCCGTATGAATATTTTTCATTATGTCAGGGAATGTTAATTATAGAATCTTTAAACTCTAAAGTTTTTTAATTAAAAATTTCTAACGACATTTAATTTATCATTATTAAATAGTTCATTATACCATTCTCAGTTTTTTCTAAATTTCCATCAACTCGAATTTCAACAAATTTTCTAATTAACTTCATATCCCTCAATGTATGTTTTAAAATTACATTTTGATGGCATTATTACCAATCCTAAAAAAATTTGATGAGCTATATTTTTCATAAAATTATAAAATTTTAAATCTACTATAATCAATTACTTAACAAAATTAGATGCATTTTCTGATAAATATCTACGTTCTCTATCACAATCAACTAAAATCATAGAATTAAATTCGGTTTACCTTATTGGATTTAGAATATTTGACATTTCAAAGAAACTATCTTCATAGACTGCATTATCTTCAGAATATCTTTTTACATAACTCTATAAAAATATTATCAACATCTTCTTTTGATTGATTAAATAATCTTAAAAATATAAGAATTTTGGCTTCTGAAATCTATATTTTGAATAAATGCAGATGCTAATGTATTTAGTATAAAAATCATAAACTTTTTATTATTACTAGATAAAAACTTAATAAACTCAAACTAAATTTGGAGCGTTATCTAAATTATATAAACTAGAATCATAGGAATGTGGTATGAAAAATTAGGGAACTTCTTTTTATATATTCCATTATAATATATTCCCTTATCGAAATAACAATTTTTTTAATTGTATCACATTATTCGATGGTGTATAATTTTTCTTTAGATTCCATTCTATGTGAGAGATAAGTTCTTTATATTTTTGTTTGATTTAAGTCGTATCTATTCTTTAATTATCAAAATAAATTTCTAAAATCCCAAATATGTAACTTATTTAAATGAACCCAACCAAAATCATCACTTCTTAAAAGAATTTTATCATCGTTTTATTATTTGAATTTTTACCTAATAATACCTTACGTAATAGAAAATACGCCGCAGATAATTTAATATCTTGGGTGATTCCTTTAGGATTTAACATTTTGCTAGGATATAGCTTAACTAATTCTTTCCAACAATCAGATAAAGATTTTTCAAAATCTAAACGACTAGCTTTTTTCGTCTAAATTCAATTCTTCTCTTAAAAATAATTTGCTCCTCTTCTGATAAATTCTATTATATCTTCTCTACTTGATAATTTTTATTATTCATACACCATTCAACCTATCTAAAATTTTTATTTATAAACTATTGGTTTATGACATAATTATATAATATATTTGATTATAAGTCAATGGGTTGGTTTTATTTTTGGTTTTTAATTTTTAAAACCATTAGAATATTAAAAATCAATAATGACAATAGGTTGGTTTTTAGGTTTTAAAATAAATATAATTTAAACTTTTTATGGGAAAAATATATAGAAAGTTTAAAATACATTAGATAACTAACCTATTATTATTATGAAAGATAGCATTTTCTTTGGGTTTTAATTTTTGGTTTAAAATTTTTAAAATGGCTATTCTTTCAACATTTATTTTTAAAACCAAATTTTAATAATTACTTTGCTCAACAAAAAGTGGAGCCAAGTGGGGTAAAAGTGGTTATGTGAAATTAAATATATAAGGAAAATTAAATATAAGGAAAATTAAATATATAAGAAAATTAAATATATAAGGAAAAATTAAATATATAAGGAAAAATTAAATATATAAGGAAAAATTAAATATATATGAAAATTAATATAATGGTTTTTTAAATTAAAAATAATAGCTACTTAAATTATAGATTAAAAATTTAATAAATATATTGAAAGAAATATTGATATTAAATTAAGAATATGATATAATAAATATACAAAAACTGAGTTATGGTTAAAATAGTAATAATAGAAAGGATCGGTTGAATCAATGAGTGAATTGAGAGATTTAGTAGTACAAGATATATAAAACTAGGATATATTGAAGAGAGGACATAAGAAAAGTAATAGGTATAGCGAGAAATACTTTGATAGATTATTTATTTATAATACATGCTCAAATACTACAATTAGAAAAATATCAATAGTAACTAAAAAGATCATGAGGGAATATGAAAGCTTGTGAGTTTAAGTTAGTTTAAATTATGATTAATAAAAATCACCCTCATTTACGGCAAAAAGATGGTGATTAGACGAAAGTATTGATTTGAGACAAAATCAATGTATTAATTTATATATTGATTATACTATAAAAGAGAAAAAGTCAATACTTTCTATTAAAAATACTAGAAAGGAATTGAGAAAATGAATAAAAGAAGATAATATACTAGATAGAAGTTATATTGAAAATTTAAGTAAAGAAGAGTAATTTTGCATTTTTAAAAGAGCTAGACCTAGATAATCAAGTTGATGATTCTAAATTTGAAAAAGAATTAAATGATTATTGTTGAACTCATGTAGAGTACATCCTAAGCGTATGTTAGATGCAAAGGGTGTTACTCAGATATTAGATTATCTACATTATTTTTATGTTAAATCGATATTAGAAAATAAAATACAGATTATAGAAAAAGAAAAATTTTTATAAGAAACGATAAACTTAGGTTGATTCATTTAGAACGTATTAGTATATCAAATTTGAAACAACTAATTTTTAAAATGTAGCGATGGATTTGAAATGTCTGTTTCTATGCGTAAAGAATTAATTTTATGATAGAAAGCTCTATAACAAGAGATTTTAAATCATCCAATAATATTATTCAATTAAAAATGGATACTTTGATGGTGGTCGATATTATGAAGGAATTTATAATACTGAAATATCTAAATATTCCTCACGAATATCATCCTACTTATTGTAACATAGATGATATTCCTGAGTTTACTGATTTTTATTAAAGCATTTATCCAGTAATGATGAAGAAGTTTTGAATTTATATTAGATACAATGATTTCTGTTTTTATTCAAAGTGATATATTTAGGATCCATTATTGAGATTCTATGGTCTCTACGGGAGAAAATGGCAACTCGACTTTTTATAGATTTATCAAGAAAAATTTTTATTCAGTAGATAATAGTGTCATGAGGTTGATTTTGCTGATTTAGTAAAAGATAAAAATTACGAAAGAACGAGTGCTTTCAATTCATTAATGTTAGTAGATGCCGATATGAAAAGTAATTATATAGATAAAGATGTTGCCAATTTAATAAAAGAAATTAACCACATCGGATAGTTTAACAACAAGACAGATTTATGGAAAAGCCAATTCTACAAAATTTTAGGGTAATAATGATGATGTCGAACCACGCTTTTAAATCCGAAATAAAAAGATGGGGGTTTAAGTAGAAGAGTTGTCGAGATTACTATTAATGAAAAATTAAAAAGCTCAAAAATGGTTTAGCGAATTATTTAGTGTAATAAAGTGAGTATTATTAGAAACTTTTTAATTAAAAGAGCAATAGAACTCAGTGAAACTCGATAATTGATTTACCTGATATGCTAAAAACACCAGAAGAAAATCATGAAAGGGTACACAATAATATTCCTCGAATTTATAGAAGATTTTGCAAAGAAAATTTTGAAAATTGTTCGGTTAAATTTATTTTTGACAAATATAATTTATGGATAGCGAAAGCAATGGTGAAATTGCCTTAAAAACACAAACTTTAATTCGACAATAGAATCGGAATTAAGATTAAAAAGAAAATGTTCGTAAAATTACTCAAATATCTGATAAAGACGAAGAATGGAGAGATTTAAAGTATTTAGAAGATGGTAGCGAAATATAAAATGTTGGGTTAAATAAGTGAAAAGATGAGATTTGATTTAATTTCATCTATTTAGCAAATCGACTACTATTTACTACTGCCTCAAATTCTTTTAAAATGTTGAAATTTTAACTGAAAACTAGGTGGCTACCAGGCTACCACTTTTCAAAAACATAAAATTTTTAAGAAATAATTTTAAAATTTTCAAATTTTTAGTGGTAGCCTGAGTAGTTAAGAAAATAAACATTGAAATTTCAATGTTTATTGACTATATTTTTATTTTAAAATCGGTAGCCAAGAGTAGTAGCTAAGTGGTAGCCATCTTTTTCCCTATTTTTTTAAACATTTTAGTGGTAGCCATCTTTTTTCCTTTTTATATATGATACTTTGTCTTTTATTATTATTTTTATATTTTTCTTTTTAAATAAATTAAAAATATAATATATATAATATAAATATAAGTAAAATAGTCATAAACGTTGAAATTTCAACACTCTCTTCGAAACTCATTAAAAATTTCATACTACTTGGCTACTACTTTTATCCCCATTTTACTACCACTTTCGTTGAATAAAGTAATTATTGGAATTTTTGGTTTAAAGTGGTTTAAAAATAAATGTTGAACAATAGCTATTTAAACCATTTTTAAACCAACGAAAATGGTTATATATCAACAATGACAAGGAGTTAATAATAAAATATAACGTATTTTAAACTGTCTATATATTTTTTATAAAAAGCTTGAAATGCCATTTATTTTTAAAACCATTTACCAACCCCGTGTTATTGTTGATTTTTACAACTTTTTTCATTTATTTTATTATTTTCCTTTCTAATAATTTTAATATTTTTATTAGAAAGTATTGACTTTTTCAATTTGTTTGTTATAATTAATATATAATCTTTCTAGTGTTTTTGGAAAAAGTTAATACTTCATTCAAATTACTTTCTAATTAAATCACTTTCATCCTATCTATAAAAACGAAGGTGATTTTTGTGCTTATTTTTCTACTAAATTAAAAGTAAATTCACATTCTTCATACTCTCTGATTGGTCTTTTTGGTTACTAGAGATATTTTTCTAATAGTATAATGAGATGCTATATTTTTCTAAAACAAAACATCTAATGTACTTCTTGAAAGTTTAACAGCTTTTACTAATTTGTAGAGCTTCAATATAACCCTCTTTTGCTATATCTCTTAATACTAAGTCTCTTAATTCCATAAATATAGTAGGTTCAATGTCAATAGCTTCTCTTAATTTTTATTCACCACTCGACAACCACTTTAGCTTTCTTCAAATTAACTATTGACTTTTTATAACTTTATTATATAATATATTTATTAAGCATCATTGGTTACTCCTACGAAGATAACTAATAAAAAGGATTGGTTTACTATAGCCAATCTTTTTTTATATATTGAAAAATCTTGAAAAATATCCTAAAATATGCTATAATAAATTAGATAATATTTTAAATAAAAGAAAGGATAATTTCATAATGAGAAAAATTAATAATAACAGGTAAGTTTATTAAAGCCTCTAATTCCGACAGTCAATTTTTAAAAGTCTTGTAGAATTTTTAAAAGAAAAAAGCACCTAAATATTTTAGAATAAATATGAGAAGCGATTCAGATTCAGACGAATTTAATTATGAAAATAAAAAAATTAATAACAGAATTATCTGATTGAGATTTAATCTGAAAAACCTAGATAAGTTTTCTATTATTAGAGATTTATGAAAAATTTTTGAAGATGAATATATTATATCAATTTTTGAAAACTATTTTCATGGAGATGATGAAGTAGATTATGACTTGTTATCTGATTTGGTAGAAGAACTTTTTGATAAATATAATTTAATAGATTTTTATAAACTTAAAGGTAGAAAAGGTTATGAAGTCAATGATAAATATAAAATAAAAGATATTTACATCGAACTCGAACTTCTTAGAAATAATGAAGAATTTGTATCAGAAATAGGTAAAATGCTAAACATTTTTGTAATGGTATAGGAGATTTTTCCATATCTTCTATAAAAGATGCTAACTCTGGTGAGTTTTTAAATATAGATGATATTTTTGAAAATTCTCTTCGATAATTGTTTTAGTAGTGATGATATTTATTCTTTTTAAATAAACAGTTACCCGATGATATGGAAATTGAAGATATTAAAATAGATTATATAGGGTGGTAAAAAAATAATGAAAAGATTAATAGTAAAAAGGTGATTTCGTAGAAAACATCTGATATTTGTCAGACTTTTTTGTGTTGCAACTTGTAGAAATCCTAAAAGAAAATAATAAAGATTATTTTAGGATAATTCTTACAGATAACTATAGAGGCGAAGTTTATGGTTATGAACATAAGCCAATTTTCGATAAACTTACAAAATGGGTCTCCAATTTAAAAAGACTTAAATGATGATAATATTTTACAAGATTTAGAAGAAAACTTTAAAGATGAAAATATAGTTTCTATATGAAAGAATATATTGAACTTAACAGAAATATGGAATTAGCTCCTCATTTAGAAGATTTAAGAATTAAATATCTCTTAAAAGATATAGAGAATATAGAAGAGATGTCAGAATATGATGATGAGATAATAAAAACGTATACATTTACAGCTCATAAGGATTTATTTATAAGCGATGTATCAGATAACTTTTCTTTAGAAATTAAAGTTCTAAAGAGCAATGATAATGTAGATATAACAAGATTGAAGAAATGCTATATTACTTTTTGCAAAAGGAACAGGTGAATTTACTGTAACTTCTATTGAAGATGAAATGGAATTTTTTTGATATTGATGAAATTTTCGAAAGTCCACATTTTGAAACTGAATGTTTTGGAAATGACGCAGGGTATGATGAAAATATCTACTTACTTAAATGAACAGCTTCCTGACGGATTTGAAAATTAATGAATTAGAAATTAATTATATAAAAATATGGCCCTCACCTCTGCTAATATATGTTCCAAAACAAGTTTCTGTCATTTTTATATCATTATTGCAATATTTCTTAATCAAATCTTTTATCGTCTTTTATGTCTTTGTAATTTTTCTTTTTCTTCTAGAAATTTAATTTTCTCTCCATAATAAAAATTAATCATTTTTATTATGTAAATAACTTTTGTCGTATAAATGATTTTTATAATCTTCATCATATAAATAGTTTAAATCTTTATCGTATTTTAATAAGTTTTTATTCATTACTAAACTCTCCCTTTTATTTTCTCATATTTAATAATATCATCTATTGTTTTTAAAAACTTTATCATCATAATAATATATTTTAAAATTTCCTACAATCTTTTATCTTCAGATAAAGTATCTAAAAATCTGTCTTAGAAGTCTCACAGTCTGTAATTAAATTAAAAATTCTATATTCTTTTTATATCGACAATATATAAATCATCTTCTATGATATCATCTTTGTAATTCCATTTAACAAATAAAATTTCAACGTCATAAGGATTTAAATTTTCTTTCCTGTCATCTTTTGTTCTTATAATTCCATTTTCGCACGTTTCCACAAAAATAATAGCATTTTTATAGCATTATTTAAACCACCTGACTTTACATCTATCAATTTTTATCTTTTTAATTTCCTTAAAAAGCAATTTATTTATTTTTCTATTAATATATTAGCTACTTCGTTATTTTCATAAAATGACATTTCCTAACTCCTTCCTCTTTATATCTTCACAACAAGTTCGTAATCATCATATCTTATAATATCACAATGAATTGAATTTAACTCATGTAATATATCGTGATAATCTAAAGGGTAATAATCTGCTATTTCTAATGTAGCAAATTTTTATCTTGTAATTCAGCATCTACAATTGCTCTAATTACATTATCACTGCATCTTTCTAAATTTTTTTCTTTATCTTTTAACATATCGCCGAAAACTAAAATCTCCAAATTCAAGGGCGTTTATAAACCATCTATCTGTAAAGCTTGCAGCATGTAAGATTCCTCTAGGTCTTTCGCCCTTATAATTCCTTCTCATTTTGCCTTTTTCTTTTTAAGGTTTTATTAGAAATATCTGTCAGTTCATTAATATTTCTAGTCTTTTTAAAAATAGCTCTTTTACTTCGTCAAAAATTTTCTAAGTTTTCCTTTTCACAATAAATAAAGTTAGACCCTGAAGCTCATTGTAAGCTTCTATTTCTATTTTTAAAATACATTTTTCACTCTTCCTTTTTGTTTTATTATACTTATATTATAAGCTTTTTATAAAAATAAGTCAATAGTTTTTATTCTAAATCTAAAAATATACTAATTGTAATAAAATGTTTTATTTTAAAATCTAAAAATATACTAATTGTACTAAAATGTTTTATTTTAAAATTTGTACTATATTTTATATTGGTATATACGTAATAATTTATAGATTGTTCAAGAAAAACCCTTGACTTATTTTATATTTTAGTCTATAATAAATTTATAAACGATGGATGGGAGATGTAAAGATGCTAAGATTGAAGAAAAGTTTAAAAGTTTGATGAATATTTAAAATATTACGGAGATATATCAAAAGAAGATTTATTTATAAAAACTAAAAATATTAATCAAAAATAAAATAAATAATTTATCATATATAGATTTAAAATATTTAGATGAAACAAGTCCTATAAATAATTATATCGATAAAATTAATACTTTGGTCTAACTGTACAAAAATAATGGGGTATTTATCTTTGATTTTGGCACTTATAATATACAAAATATAAGTTACAATATCACTCTAAAAAGAATAGAGTATGATTATTATGGGTCAAGTGAAAAGAAATTATTTTTCAGCATTTCTCTATCTACTTAAATGATAAATTAGTTAATTTTAAAGATTATAGCTTTTTAAAGAATATTATCTTCCAGATGGAAATAAATTTTTATGATTATAAAGAGTTAGAATGTGAGGATAGATTTTACACCAAAACTGTGTAAAAATCCAAAAGATGAGGTTACTGTTTATGAATTAAAAAGGTGGTTTTTGTTGATAATAAAGGGAAAAACCTATAATACTAATTACTTTAAATTTTATGAAAGACTTACTATTTCATTAAAAAGCTGTCGAAAATCTAAGAAGAAAGCCTAAGAATAAGTTAATGAATCATATAGTTTTTACCAAATAACTTATACTTAATAAAAGATAATAGATATTAAAAAGGACTAAATTAATAGTCCTTTTTGTTTGTATAAATTATATAAATTATTATCTAGGTTTTATAAATAGTTACTCTAAAATCAGCATTACCATTTACACAAGTTTGAATAGTACAATAGTATTACCATAATAGTTATTTGATACTTTGTTATAAAAAGCCAAACCAGGACCCGATTGACTCATCCAAATAAGAAAGGAAAAACAGGTGATGTATAAACTTTATAATAAGTTCTAGTTTTACCATTAGGTCTTTAAAACCAAACTATTTGCACTTACAGTTTTTGTTCCATAAGGGTATCTATGTAAGCTAAATAATAAGAAACATTAGAATCCACAGTTTTATAATTACAATTCCAATTTAAAATCTCTTTTCTTAAAGAATCCGCTCTAGCTTGACTATTACTATTTATAATAGGTAAATAAAAGCCATTATGTGAGGATTGAATTATTTCATATTTGAATATTGATTATTATTTGACCAAGAAGATTGTTTTGGTTCTTCCTTTTGAGTTTTTAGTAACTTCGTTAGAAGATTTTTCTGATTCAGCTTTTTCTCTTGTTCTCTTGTTCTTCTCTTCTTCTTTCTTCTTCTTCCTTTTTCTTGCTCTCGCTTTTTTCAATTTCTGATAAAGTTTTATTACATCCTGCACATTATACAAGATGTTGCAGATTGTTCTTTCTTTTTCTTTCTCACTTTATTACCACAAGCTACTAAAGATAGAGCTAACGATAATGACAATAAAATTTTCCGATAATTTTGCACAATAATCAAAATACCACCTTTCTTTAATATATCAAAAAGAGAAAAATATTTCTTTTTTATTACCTTATTATTATAGCATATTTCTGGATAATAATGCAAATCTTTTTATATTAAAAATTTTTAAATTAAATTGTCTTTATAAAAATTCAATCTCTGATATATTATTAGATAGTTTAAAAGGCTTACCCTCTAAAAGATTTTTATAATTATCATCAATAACCTTTTTCGTTTCAAGCTTTATAAGATTTTTAGAATTAATTTTGCAAATCTATTTAATTTCTTAAAAATAGACTTTTTCGTTTTTATTGTTAAATTACTTATTTTTAATAAACTCTTTAAAAGAATTATTAATAGAAAGTTTTTCCATAAATTTCTAAATTAGCATCTTCTTCTTTTTATATTAAATTGCTCTCTGATATAATCTGCATTTACAAATCTACAAACAACCCTATAAGTATCTGTTTTTGCTGAGAACAGATAATAGACCTGTCTTTTTCGAAACTATTTCTGTAAAATCAATTTGATTTACAAAGTAATACTCTTTCTTTAAACAAAAATCTAAAAATTCATCATATAACTCTTTTTGATAATTTATTTGTTAAATCTCTACCCTTATAGAAATCAGTTACAATGGCATCATTATCAATCTTATAACCATCTCCGATTTCTTTATAAGAAATTTCATTTTCTATCATAGCTTTTAATCCGGTTTAATTTTTAACTTTTCGATTAAAATATTAAAAATCTTTTTGGTTGGTGTTTTTAATTCTTTTATTACATTTCTTGATAGACCTAAAGCAGTAGCAACATCTTGGTACTTTGCTTCTGAAAAGTATTTAAGTAAAAGATAGAACTTAGAAATATTTGTGAGTATATTTAGTTGTCATATTCTCACTCTCTCTTTTATTTTTAATTTTCTAAAAATATCTATTGTTTTATAGATAGTAATTGTATAGTTTAAGAGCTATTTTTCTTTAGAAGTTTGAATTGCTATAGAGTTTTCCATATTCTCCATTAGCAAGAGATTCTACCAAATTTAAAAGTTTCTTTTCATCTTTTTCGTTATTCATACTAAACTCTCTTGAGACAGAATGCTTATAATAAGCTTTTTAAAATTTCCATTTCTATCTTTAAAGATTATTTTATCGGATTTTACAATATTTTCTCCAAAAAGGAAATCCTGATATGGCAAGATATAACGACTTATTGATTATTTGTAAAAGTTTATTTCCCATTTTATCAAAAACCAATTATAAGCCTTATGTTTATTCTCATCTAATAATTTTGTTCAGTTGGAATCTAAAATTGGTAAATAAATTCATTTTCTGAGTAAATTGGAATAGTTTTCCATAAATTTATACCTATTTCTGGTAGAATTACTAATTCTTTCAGTTAAGGATTTTTCTTACTCTATTTATATTCTTTTTCATTTAATCTACTACGAATAGCCGTATCTTTATTTATACCATTTATAGTAACTAAGGCATAAATTGAAGTAACTATGGCTACTCAGCTTAAAAATTTTAGATATTGTCTTTAGTTCCATTTTTAATCTCCATTTTTAATTGTTTATTATAGATATTCATTAATTTATCTATAAAAATATCTATATTATAATTTCTATATTTTAGGATAAGAATAGTCTTTTCATTTTTCCTATCCTAATTAAGCTCTCAAAAATTATTTCACTTGCCTTTTTCTACATCAGAATCAAAGGTATAAAATATAAATTCATTTTTTTATTAATATCCATTAATTCTATAGAAACTTTAGGATATATATCTTTGTCAGAGTTTACGTATATATCTTCTTTGTAGAAAACTCTGTATCTAGGGAATAAATCAAACCAATTAAAGAATTTTAATTGATTATCTTTTAACATTGGCTGATTATATGAGCAATTCTTTTCTTCAATTTTATCTAAATCAAAATCATTAGGGCAAAAATTATATATTTATTTTTATAATCATCTTCTAAAATACGAAAGTCATTTGTATTACTAAAATTATAGATTTCTTCATTGGTTAATATCTCAGCACCTATCTTTTCTAACCAATTAATAGATTTTGCTATATTTAGGTTATATTTATTTTTAAATTTTAATTCATCGTCTGGTCCTATTAAATCAAAAACTTTTTGTTCTTTATTTTAAGAGGAAGTTCGTATTCATTACCATCTTCTAATTTATAGGTAAAAGTGGTAAATAATGTATCAGGCTTTATTGTAGCTACAACTTTAGTTGATTTATCTTAATTACTTGAAAAATGGATAATCCTTCCAATAGACTCAAAATTCATCACAAAGGATTATTTCATCTTTGGTTTTAAATCTAATATCTATTAATCTAGTATCATCATTTGAATAATATTATCCAATAATTCAAAAAGTTTTATTTAAATCTAAATTGATAGTATTCATTATAATCATCTCATCATATAACATTTTTCTATTTTATCTAAATCCACTACTCTTTTTAATTCGTCTAGTAAAGTCATATAATCTCTCTCTTTTATTATAGTTTCATTTTACTATATTATACCATTGATTTATTTATAAGTCAATAGTTTTCATTTATTATTAATATGAAATATCTAATATCTGTAGGAAAATAAGTATTAAAATTTCACCAAAATAACGTTTGCTTTTTAAAGAAAAAGGGTCTTAAATGAAATTATATCTATAGAAATTGGAGCTATTAAAATAGCTAAATTTTTAAGAAATAGAGCTATTTATTTAAAGATAAAAATATGCTATAATATTAGTATAGAAAAAGAAAGGAAAATTTTTAAATGAAAGAAATAGATATATTAGATTTAAAAATATGAAGATTTTATAATTTAACAAAATTTTGCATATATCATAACTTATGAATGTGACGATAAAGTCCTTTAATTGTAGATGAAAATGAGACTAGATTCATCGATTTATTTTTACCAGATTTCAATGAAGAAACGACTTTATATGATGATATTTATGAATTTTCTTCAGAAGATGAAGTTCAAAAACTTTTTAGATGAATTATCGAAAAGAGTACAAAAGTTAGAGATATTGATATTTATACAAAGATAACAAACTCTACACAATTTGATGAATTTATAAAAGATTCTCCAATGGTCTTACCTGATTTAGATGAACTTAATTTAGATACTGTGGATTTTTGATTATAAAATAAATTTATCCTATGATAAATATAAACCTATATATTACCCAAAATATTTAGGACCTTATATTGATTACTGAAGATATAAAAATTGATTTCACCAATAAGGGAATCGATAAGCTTTTAGAAGAATATTTAGATTCAAAAACTTTTAAAACTTGATGATGATAGATTATTATATCAAAAGAGGTAAAAATGTTTTAGCTTTTAAAGATAATATTTTTATTGAAGATACGAGAATAGATATGTCAGACGAGATATAATGATGAAATAAATGCTCTAATTTCTGAAATAAATATGTTAGGTAGAATTTATGGAGCATTAACTTTTTAGTGATTAAAGAAAGGACTTTTTAAATGAAAGAAATAAATATAAAAATTTTAAAATATGAAGATTTTTATTAACCCGGATAACATTTACTGCTTTATGGTTAGTACTATTGTAACAGTAAAAACTTTTTACTGTAATAGAAAATAGTGAAAATGCATTAAGATTATCTCACAGAATTAACTAATTCAGATAATTATTATTCAATAGAAAAACTTATATTAATAGATGATATAAATACTTTTAAAAGACGAATTACGAAATAACTTTTTCAGATGAAAAGATATATCTCATTATTGCTTTTCTTCATAAAAATATTTTATCAAAAAGAAGAATTTAATAATGCACAGAAAGTAGTCTTTATGTAAATTTTTATTTGATAAATTCAATAAAGATGATTTTAGTTATTGAAAAACTTTGAAAAGTATTACGATTTAATTAAAGAAAATTTTCTTTTTCAGATGAATTTATAGTTTTATGCTCTATGATTAATAAATTATATGAATATCTATTAGACATATCAGTTGTCATTGATTGTAAGGAAAATTTTTTTATTACACATCAGGAAGATATAAAAGACCTTCAAAAGAAAGAAGAAATTTTTCAGAAAGACATACGTCATTTATTAAAAAAATTAAATAATACATTTATTGATGACAAGCGAATTGATATGGTTAGTTTAATGAACGAAGATTTATCGCATTTAAATAATTTAATAAACAAAGTTGCTGATTTAGAATTTCAAATATTTCATAAGGAAAATTAAAAAGACCTTTATAGGTCTTTTTATTTAAACCCATTGACTTATTTTTATATAAAAATTATATAATATAATTATAGTAAATTAAAAAGGAGATTTAGAAAGATGAAAGAAAAATTTTTAAAAAATATTGATAATTTTTAAATCATATATGTAATTATGATGATAAAACTAAAGAAAAATCTATTAGACTTTATAATAGGTATTAATTATGATAAGCAGAAAAATTTTAAATATACTAGGTTATGCTATGACAGGTAAAACAACTTTTTTTAAACTTATGAATAAAAGTAAATAAGTTAAGAAAATTTGTTCTTTTATTATAAAATGAAATTGAAAAATCATACAAAAGATGTAATAGCTAATACTACTGTTGGAAAAAATTTATGTAAATGATTTATTAGAAATCTTACACTTTATATAAAAATATCATTATTATAAATTATAATGACCATAATCTAAAGGAATTGTTTTCTAGTACAGGAAAAGATTCTAATATGATTGAAACTTTAAATATAAATAATAAATTTATAAAGACTAAAGATGAAATTAATGCAATATTAGATAATGATGAAATCAATGCTTTTGCAGAATTTTTAGATAACGAATTTGAAAGAAGAACTAATTTAAAAATAGAAAAATACTAAACCGAATTTAAAATATATCGAAGAATTTGATTATTTTTACCAACTAATGCTACTATTAAAGATATTAATAAAATTTATATTGCAGATATTTTATTTAATCAATATTTAAATCCATACTCTTTAAAAAAATTTATTAGAAAAATGGTGGTGAAGTATATTGGCTTTGTAAATTACAAGTATCTCCTAAACCATCTGATATTTTTAGATTTTGCAAATCTTCAAAAATTTAGATGAAATAATAAATGAATTGGAAGAGAATAGTGAGGAATAAAATATATGAAATTAAATAATTTTTAAACTTATGGAAAAATAATAAAGATAATTGTAAAATATTTATATTTAGTAATAAATTCACAAACTATGATAATTTTGATAATGATTTCATCGATAAATTTATAAAAAGATAATAATTTATTATGTAATCAAAAATTTAAATTAGTAGATGAAAAGGCATATCTTATATCAGCTTTCAGACTAAAACGATATAAATATTCAAAATATAGATGACAATTTAAAAATAAAGCTGTTAAGGAATTTTTATATTGAAAACTCTTATAACGAATATAAATATTTTAATGATTCTATAGATGATAATAGCTATAATATTGAAGCTGTCTATAATTTCAAATCTAATAATGAATTTATCATAAATATTCTAATATAATAAAGGAGTAATAATATGGCAATAAATAATCAAGATTTTAATGAACTAGATAAATTTCTTTTGATTTTTTTAACAAATAATAATGAAAAATTAAAGAAAGATTTGATTGATTGTATGAAATTTAAACTTACAAAAATATAGAGATACTTTTTCATATGATATTTCAAATATTTATCCTAATATAAATGGGTTTATTGTCTTTCCATCTCATACGAAAAAATATAATATAATTAATTTAGTAAGTAATGATGAAAAACTAAAGAAAAACTTTACTAATTTATTTAAATTAATTAATAAATTCAAAGAAAATTATAATTCAATAATTGTAATAGAAGATGACGGCAGATTTTTAGTTAGTAATAATAATGCAGTAAATTTCCTGGAAAAAGAATTAGTTGAAAAAAATAACAAAATTAACTGTAAATAACCCATTAGGCTTTTTAGTTTTTGTAAATAGAAAAAGATATACTTTTAGAAGAGTTCTTTAAGGAAGAAAAATACTAATTTAAAGATTTTAACTTTAGACCCTATAGAAAAATATGATTTTTGATGATGATTTCATTAAAGAGTTATTAAAATGAAGAAAAATAAAAATTTTCGTAGAAAAATAAAAAGGAGAGCTATCTTACTCTTTTTATTTTAATAAAATCTTATGCTTATAAATAAAAGAAATCATATCGAAGTACATTGCGGACAATATGCATAGAAAAATGCCTTCAATATGATTGTTTTTGGATATAAAGATTTATTGGTTAAATGTGACAAATTGTTAAGTTCATATTCCAAGTACAATAAAATATATACGAGTTTTAATCACGCCCAGAAGAGATTTTTATTATAATAAGTAAAAATTAACACAAAAGACCCTAAACTATTTTTAGGGTCTTTTTCCAGCTCAAAATTTAATTCACGAGTCAATTCATCTTATATTTATTTTAACATATTTCTTAGAATCCGTCAATAGGTTTTATAATATTATTATTACAGATAACATCATGCTTATTAAAAAGTAAGCCATAGCATTTTTCTTCTTTTTCCATAAACTTAATTAATAATGAAAAATCGAAATCTTTCGTATTTCCTAATTTAACTTCTAAAAAGTTCAAAAAAGCTATCCAAACATACAATAGATAAACTATTAAATTAAAAGAAAAACCATACTTTTTATATTTAATAGGACTTAGTTATTATTATAAAATATTGTTAAAACTGTAATAAAAAAATATAGTTAAGATTGATATATTTTCAATCATTGTTTCATATTTTAAAATTTATCTTTCATGATTATAAACCCCTACTAATATATCTATTTCTTTTATCTTTGGAATCTCCAAGACTTTAGGATTCTCAGATAAAAGCATATTTATTTCACTTTCCATAATTTTTATACTATTTATTTGGCGTGATTTCTCACTCTACTATTTAAAGAATTGGTCTTACCTAATCTATATTTAAAAATTTTCGATAGACCTTTTCTATTTTATTTTCATAAAGATTTTTATATACTTTAGAAATTACATCAATATTCTCTATTTTTCGACCTTTGATAGGAATTTAGCGTTCCTTCTTTACTAGAAATTAATTTAGAATTTTCTATAATCTTTCCTATCGGCAAAAACAGGTTTTCTTCTCTCTCTAAAATAAAGTTATAAAACTTAAAAATCATCTTCATTTTCAAATCTACAAAAATCCATTGTTAAGATAAAAATCTCTTATTATTTTTCCTTACAATTTCTTAAAAATAAATTTCTTCTTTATTATATTTCTTACTAAAATTATTTTTCTAAAAATTCATAATGTGCTTTTTCATAAATACCAATTTTATCAAAAGCATTCTATACATTCCTTTATAATTCCTATTTGCATATTCTCGGGCAAACTTCTTTAAGGATGTTATAATCATTTAATGATAAAAGAAATGGCTTATTTACTACATTATTTTTCTCGTAAACAGATACCATCTTTCGAATATTCATTCTTCTATTTAACATTGCTTAAAAACTCCTCAAATTTCTTTTATCTTTAATAAAATTGTAATACTCCATCAATTTCTTTTTGGTATATTATAAAAGTTTTCTATTAGCTACAAAAATCTATTTTGATATATATTATCATCACTTTTTCAATTAATTTTAAAAGATTAAAACCGATACAGTTAAATCCATTTTCTTTGTAAACTATATTAAATACTTTTAACAGGTTTTTATCATTAATTCTATTATGATTAAAAATAAAACACCTTTTACTAATTCTAAAAATGTTCATATGGAATCTTTTAAATCTTCTGGCATATTATCAAAATCATATAATATTTCATCACGAATATTTTTAGCATCAGTAACTTTATTTTTATAACTTTAAATTTATGGTCTAATTTCTTTTCTAATTTATCTGAATCTATAGCAGAAATATTAAAAATAAACCCTTTAATGCTAACTCATAAATATAGTCTTTTAAGTTCTCTTCCTCATCTTCAATTAAATTATTTAATTTTAATAATTGAGATTTACTAAAGTTAATAAAGGCACCTTCTATATACTCATCATATCTCATTATAAATTTCTTCGTTAAATGTTACATCTTTTTACATAAGTGAGTAATCTTATCAAAGATAATTTTATCTTTGCTTCAATCTTTGTATATAAAGATTCTATAAAAAGTGCTTATAAAAATTCTAAGTTTTAAAGTAGAAGAAATAGAATTATTTTCTATCTCTATTTCATCAAATAAATTGTAAGCCTCCCAATTTATTTCGTCATTTATTTTTGGATATTGTATCTAAATTAATTTTTAATATCTAACATTCTTTAGACCTCTTATTTTTAATTTAATTAAAAATCTGTTCTATTATTTCATCATTAGACATATCTTTTTAAATTGTCAGGGTATATAGTCAAAAGAAAAACCAATTGTTTTAAAGATTATTATCTAATAGATTTTTAATCATATCATTTCGTCTATCCGCTGCATAAAAAGATTGTACCAAATAAACCATTACATTGTAATAGTATGAAATAAATTTATTATCATTTGAATAAGTATAACCATAAAAATCTATTACATTATATAAATCCTTTCCTAAAAGTTCTTTATAAAAAGATTTTTCATATAAAGGAAAAATTCTCTGGAATAATAATATATCTATTATTATGTCTTTTTATCTTTTAAAACAGAAAAATCTTCTAAATATTTTAAATCTTTTATTAGATAGAGTATTTATTTCAAAAGCTTCGTCAGAAGTGAAATGTCATGTTTCTTCTCTTTCTCTCTCTCTCGTTCAATTCTCCAGCATTTTGTCTTTCCTTTTCCTTTTAACTCTTTCAGATTCAAAAAGGGTAAGCTATAAAACATACCATCTTTAGCTTTATGAGTAAAAGTCCTGATTAAATTATCTGGTATAATCTTTTCAATTATGTTAGGCTCTTTAAAAGATATTTTTCAAAGAATAACTCATCATCTTTCTTTTTACTAATTTTAAAATCCTACTCCCAAAAACAAAATCATCAAGAAAAATCTCTTTCATTTCCTTTAAAATCTCTCATTAATTCAAAAACTTTATTCTTATCCATTTCAAAATTATCATAAGTAATTTTTATTAATTTCATTTAAATATACTTTCGCATCGAACATAAGTTTTATGCATAAATTTGACATTCCTTTAAATCCCCTCGTTTCTTAATTAATTATTAATATAATTATAACTAAAACTCAAAATAAGTCAATAGGTTCTTTTAAATAAAGCTATTGACTAATGAAAACACTATGTTATAATTATACTCACTGATTAATTTGAAAGGATATGTTCCAATTAGCATAATTGGTAAAAAGCCTTTATTAATCATTTTATGATTGTGTAGCTCAGTTGGAGGAGCATTTGACTTTTAATCAAAGGGTCGCAGGTTCGAATCCTGTCACAATCACCATTTTTATTGGGTAATTAGCTCAAGTGGTAGAGCAATTGGCTGTTAACCAATAGGCTATAGGTTCGAGTCCTATATTACCCGCCATGTTTTTATCTAGGCGTAGCCTAATCAGGTAAGGCACTCGTTTTGGGGGCGAGAGATTGCGTGTTCAAATCATGCCACCTAGACCATTTTTATATAAATGAAAGGAATTAGCAATGTCAACAAGACATTATTTTTATATTAAGAAAAATAATAGAGTTATCCTTAAAGCAAGTTCTAGGAAATAATGATTTCTTTGATGATGAATTTTACAATAAAATAAACTGCTAAATTTGAAAATGGAGATGTTTCTTGTCGAGAAATACAAATTGAAGATTTCTTTGTGGAATGGATTAGATTTTTAGAAAGAAATCGCTACAAAAACAGAATCTCTCTTTTCTAAAAATCTGATAAATAGGGATAATTTAGCTAATTATAGGGGCTTTAATAGACGCTAAGTTTTGTGCATTCAGCCAATTTTTAATGGAAAAGCTAAGAAAATATACTTTCAATATAGACGATATTTGAGAAGAATATGATATTAAGTATGGCAAATTAGGTTATAGAGCATATATTGAAGCTTTATTAGAAAAGGAAATAGATTTATATGAGCAAAATTAATGATGATAAAAATATAAATTTCAAAGAATTTGGGCATGCACTAATAAAAATACTTTTGAGATTTTACCTATAAAAATTATTAACAGAAGAAGTTGATTTAAAAACTTTTTGGATTCGACCCTTTTGCTAATAAAAATAAAATAGCAGACAGCTACAAACGACTTAAATATGGAATTTGATACAGATTATCATTTAGATACTTTTAGATTTTCTAAAAACTATTTGAAAGATAATTCAGTAGATGGAGTGCTTATGATCATCATATTCACCAAGACAAGTGAGTGAATATTATGGGAATGTCGGAATAAATGTAAATAATAAAATGACAAAATACATCTTTTGGTCTAATCAAAGAGAAATTTCAAGGATTGTAAAATTGGTGGAAAAGTCATAACTTTGGGTTTGGAATACAGGTGGCATTGGTTACAGATATGGATTTAAAAAGAAAGAATTTTTGATTGTACCATATGGTGGTTGGCATAATACACTTTGTACTGTTGAAATAAAAACACATTAAAAATCTTTTAATCAAATATATGGATATGTGAGTGAGTGGCTGAAACTGACTATCTGCTAAGTAGTTAGCCTCGAAAGAGGCTCGTAGGTTCGAATCCTACCATATCCGCCATTTTTTTTGCTAGTGTAGCTCAATTTGGTAGAGTAACTGACTTGTAATCGTAGGTTGTGGGTTCAAGTCCTATCACTAGCTACAAAAACCCCCATTTTTAAATAAATAACATGTTGATGCAGCTCAATCGGTAGAGCATCTGCGTCGGTGTGCTAGTGAAATTAGACCGTTCACTATAATCTAATAGGTCGAAAAAAGCATGTCGAATTAAATAAACAGATGAGACAGATATGGTTATGGGTTCAAATCCCATCATCAACTTCAATTCTTTGGAAAGGTACCCAAGTCTGGTTATAAAGGAATAGTCTTGAAAACTATCAGACGTTTATAGAGACGTGCGTGGGTTCGAGATCCCACTCTTTCCGCCATATAGACTTTTTGTTCTATAAAAACTTCATTACTCTTTCTTAAAAAGTAGCTATTTTTTTCTATGAATAAGTAGCTACTTTTGTACTGCATATTATTTATATTGGTTATACTAAAAGAAATCTTTTATACAAAAAGTTATATATCCATTTTAGTACAAAAGTCAAAAATTATATATACTATAAACCTGTACTAATATATAATTAATAAGTTTTGTATATTAATTTATATCTGTATATACTTATTTTTAGATATAGTACAAAAATATTATAGGATTTTTATAAATTTTTATTTATTTTAACAAAAACATTATTTTTCTATTTTTATAAAAAAATAAATTAGTACAATCTATCATTTTATTACGGATATTACTATAAAAATATATAGTCATAAAAACTTTAAAAAGCATTTTTAGTACAATACCTGAAATTGTATATGTACTAAAACTTGTACTAATGTATAGTTAATAAGTTTTTGTATATTAATTTGTATCGCTCTATACCTATTAACTCAGATATAGTACAAAAATATTTTTATGATTTTTATAAATTTTTATTTATTTTATTTATTTTATTTATTTTATTTATTTTGATAAAAAGCATTATTTTTCTATTATTTACAAAATTAAATTAGTATAATCTATCATTTAGTACGGATATAACTATTAAATATATAGTACAAAAACTTTAAAAATATATTTTTAGTACAAAATTTAGAAATTGTATATTTAGGTATTGATTTTTATATTAAATTTTGATATAATAATAAATACCAACACAGCAACATCAATAGGGAAGTTGCACTAACATTAGAATTCGAGAGACATTTGAGTCTTTCACCCTAACTATAAGATTTAAAAAGTATGATCATTATTTTATTAGTGGGTCATACTTTTTCTCTAAAAGGTATTGACTTTTACCTAAATTTTTAATATAATAATTATATGATTTTCGTTAGTTGAATTGTCAACTAAAGCTCTGTCATATTTTGTTTCATTTTTCCTTAAAAAGGTAGATGTATTTGATTGCATCTACCTTTTTATTTGACTTTTATACTTTTTACTTGACTTTTATATTTAATTTTGGTATAATAACGTAAAGATTTTAAATATGGTAAAAATAGTATGTAATATACTATTTAATAAGTTAAATATTATGATTATTCAACCCAAGCATGAATTCTATGATTTGGTTGAAATTCTCTTAAATTAGAAAATTCATCATCGTTATATGATATAACGGGTATAGATTTTCTTTGTAGCTTAGTTCTGACTCAATAGTTTTATTGAAGTTAGAAAGACCATATGGATTCATGCAATTATTATCGCATCAATTTTCATATTCTTTATATATAAATTTTGTGAACAATTTATAAAATATTCTCTACCATATTCTTCAATAAAAGCTATACATTGTTATTCCCATAGAAAGTTCTTTCTTTAGCTTTTCTATCTCACCCGAATAATAATTTTTCTTTCTTTAGAACGAGTTATATCAATAGCTCTTTTTATCAAAAAAATTTCTAATTATATTTAATTTATCGTTGTTAAATAATAACTCATCAAACCACTTATCATTTCTTTCCAATTTATTATCAATAATTATGTTGACAAATTCTTCTACTCACCCCATCATCTTTTTGTTCACATTGAAAAGGATGATTTGACATTATAAAAATCACTCCGTCAAAAATGAGTTGTATTGGCTTTCCATATATCTCTCTTACAGTAATTTCCTCTGCTGATACTAATTTCTTTAATATAGATGCAACATTGGATGATATATAAGAACTTTTACTATCTAGGGTCATATAAAAATAATTTATTTATCGCATTACTTAACTCATAATTTTTATTAGTTGCCAAATCTTCAAAATCTACAGAATATGAATTATTTGAAGTTACTAAAATATTAGATAAAAAGTTTTGTAAAAGTTGATTTACCATTTTTCACCACTGGGTCCATACATTCTTATTAAAATAGAATTTTTGCTCTGAACTCAACATCATTTATAAATAACATAGCCATACTATCATAAATAAAATTTTTCAATCCCAACATTATCATTTGATAAATGTTTTATGAAATCTATAAATTAGGGCATTTAGAAATATCAGACTTAGATTCTTCATAAGTATGTGCTATAAAAATATTTTTGAAACTTCCTCTTCATATACTCCAAAGACAAAATCTCTTTTTATTGAAATATCCATTATTAAATTGAATCACTCTATTTGTTATCTTTTCGACAGATATTTTTATCAATAAGTTGATTTATTAATCTATTATATTTATTATCGTTAATAAACATACATAAATAATCAGTAAATAAAATCTTTTAATTTATTAATTGAAACATTTTTAAATGAATCCATCCATAATTATCTTTAAATAAATAGATGGATTTATTTACAATTTTAAGCCTAGATTCAATAATATTATTACATATTTGATTACATACATTAAAAATGTATTTGCATCTGGTCTAGGAAAATCAGTTCTAAATTTAAAATATTTATTTCTATAAATATCTAATTCATTATCAAAATTTCTCTCATAAAAACTTCTCAATTTCCTAACTCTTTTTAAAAAGTCTAGTTGTAAAGTTAATGATTCTATATATTCACGAGTTTCCATTTAAAATCATCTATCTTTCATCTTTTCATCTAAGAAATCTAAATAGTCCATTAAAGGTCCTCGGTAATGAAATACTAATTTTCTTTTTAAAGTTTTTAATGAAAACTTTTCCTTTAGACTGTAGTAATGCCCAAGTAGATTGAGATATTTGTAATGAATTTAGAATATCTTTTGTATTAATCAAATTTTATTTAATAAATCTTTGATTAATTACTTTTTGTTATCATATGATTTTAACACTCACCTTTTCTTATTTCTAATATTTAACTTACTTATATTATATAATAATTTAAAATGTTTGTCAATTAAATTTTATTAAAAATTATTAAATTTATTAGTCATTATTTATAATTTTTATTTACTATATACAGTATAAAAAACTGACAACCCTTTTAATTTTGAATTTTTATGAAAAATTTTGTCAGAGCTTTTTAGGTTTTGTCAGAGTTTTTGAGTTTGTCAGAGCTTTTTGTAGGGTTTTTTGTCATAGCTACTTTTTGTCCCACTATGCTTTATAATGTTGAAATTTCAATTTTTCTCTTGCGAAATTTGTCAGAGCTTTTTGACTCATTTTTCATGAATTTTTATTTTAAATATATTTTTTACATTGAAAAACTATTGATTCTTTTATAAAAACGTTGATATTTCAACATTTTCCTAGCTCTGACAAAACCCTCAAAAAGCTCTGACAAAAACCCTAAAAGCTCTGACAAAACCCTAAAAAGCTCTGGACAAAATTGGTAAAATGGTCAAAAAGCTCTGACAAAAACCTTAAAAAGCTCTGACAAATTGGGAAAGCTTTTACGTTTCCTATACTATATTTTATTAAGATTTTGTAATAAATATATAAATAGTAGATAATCATAACTTTGTCAGAACTTATAATTTTATGACAAAAATAAAAAGCTCTGACAAATTTTAAAAAGCTCTGACAATTTTAAAAAGCTCTGACAAATTCTAATAAAAGCTCTGACAAAAGTAAAACCTATTATAAAAACTATTGACTTAATTTATACATTTATGATAAAATAAACATAATAAATCAATAGAAGGATGATCTCAATATGCCAATATTTAAGAAAATATACAAAGGGCAAAGAAACCTAAAAATAATAGAGAAGCGTCAAAGTTCGATAGAATCAATGTAAAGAATAATAAAATAATTTTAATAAACAACCTCGAAAAATAAGTATAACAAGAAAGTTTAAAATAATAGAAAAATTTTTAACTAAAATTTTATCAAATATAATCTTAACTGTTACTTTAATCTTATCAATAATTATTACTTTGTATAGAGATGTTTATATTGATAGATATTTTTAGGATTTAAAGATAATGTCTTTTTACTATATATAGTATTCATAGATACTTTAATAACATTTAAATATAGTAACAATTGCTCTATTTCTAGTAATTAAATATATAAAGATAATTATAAAAATTTTAATGGAGATTATAGTAAAAATGAAAAATAAAACACAAGCAAGATTAATTTCGTCATATCTTTATTATTTATGATACTTGTAAATATTATAATCGGATATAAAATACAGAAAACAGATATTTTTAAATCACAAACAATAGAGTTAAAAGATAATGATTTATCTAAAATGATAAATAATATCAACAAACTTAATTTTGTAAAATCAAAAGATTTAGAAAATAATGAGTTTTATACTTATAAGATTCATCTAATCTCTGATAAAAATTTTAGTAACTTTTTAGGGTCGATGAAAAGAGCGAAATGTAACTATAAAACCAATATCTCAGATAATAAAAAAGTTATGAAGGTAAAAGTATAAAAATATCTATATTTAGATTAAAAGTAAATACGTTCTAACAGAAAATTTTAGTAGATAATAAAGATTTTACTAAGATTAATAACGAACAGTTAGATAATATATATAACTGAAAAAGTTTTTAAGACAAAAATCATTTCATATCAAAAGCTGTTTGAAATAATACTATAGCCATAACTATTTTTAGTAATTACAGTTATTGTTATGATACCAATAACTGTAATCCAAAATTATATTAGTCTCGTGCTGTTTTAAGTAAACTAGATGACCTACTTTTTGAAGAATACGAATCTAATATACAAAGTAATACAGAAACAGATATAGTAATTTTTCTAAATATAATAACTTTGTCATTTAGCATTTCACTATAATAGGTAGGCTAATCGTCTAAGAAAGGAATATGAAACAAATAAATCTTTGAAAAATAATAAAAGGAAGATTTTGAAGACTCTTATCTTTCAATTACTTCTCCCAAACGAAGATTTAAATACTATTAAAGAAATAGTCTTCGATGACGAATATAAACTTCCTTTGGAAAAAGCTCTATTTTATTATTAAGACATGATAGTTTTTCCGATGATGATATTTTAATAAATAAAGAGCTATCTTTTATGGTGATAATTTTTGTATTAAAACCTTTTAGATTTGATTATCCAGAGTATGATGGCTATGGTTTTAAATACTTATTATAGTCTAATTAAATTAGATTTTTGAAAAGAGATTACCTAATTTGATTTTATAATAAAAATTAATAAGAATAGAAGTAGAAGATGCAGAAGAACACTTTTTATGAAGCAATTTAAATTTAATATCTTAAAGAAAAATGTTAAATTAGTTGGAAATAAATCCTTTGATTTAGATAATATACTTATTAAATCAAGACCTTTGATATTAGACATATAGTAATAATATACAATATAATTTTTAACAAAATCAAAGAAAAGATTTAATGCCTATTAATAGGTTAAAAAGATGCTTTGACGATTGTTTATTGATTTAAAAAGCTGTCTCTTTAAAGATTATTTATTAGATACTGAAGAAAACTTTATTTTTATTATGCAAATATGATAAGATGGATGAAATTGATGATAATATAATCTTTTGTCTCGATTATTGTAAAGTTCAAAAACCTAATTAATGGTCATTATGATTTCGTAAGAACAGATATTAAGAGACCTTTACAATAAATACTATTGTACCAAAAATTTAGATATATATCACATCTAAGAAATAAAAACTTGAACATAAAAACTTTTGTATATACTTTAAGTAAAATGTTCCAAGTAATTTTTAAATTTAATACAATCTTGCCTTTCTTTCATATAATAATTTAATTATATAAAAGTTGCATTATAATTAAATTCAACAACCGCTTCATAAAAATCATTAGATTCAGTTCTAATATAATCTAATAACTCCATTCTAAAATCATCTATTATCTGATAAAATTTCCATTGTTTCTTCCAAAGAAATGACATCATCTTCTGCATCATATAAATCATAATAGTCATCTAAAGTTTCAATTGGAAGTTTTTATCTTATCATTTTTATCATATTCAGTGAACTTATCAAAACATAGTTTTTAATATCGTCTTTGTTATTATAATTTTAGCCATTTTAATACCTATTTATAATGTTCAGTATAATAAATCAATCATATCAGATGTTGACCCTAATTCTAAAATATCATAAGCTTTCATCTAAGGATTGTGGGTTTTCGGAATCATAATAACTATCTGCCATAAAATCACTTATTCTATCATAAAAAGTCATTGCTCTCTTTCATTTTTGTCATTATCGTATTCTTCAGCAAAAGTTTTTCCAAAATTCCTCTGCTGTCTCATAAGGTAAATTCCACTAACATATTGTTTATATTGTCTCGATAAACCAACTTAATAGCTGCTTCTTTTGTAATCATTAAAAATCCTTTCTTTATTAAATTATTTGGTCTTTGTTAGCATATAAAATCTATCATATAAGATGTACTATCTAAAGATAATTCATAAAGCAAATCAAACTGCTACTAAAAATGTATTAAAATATATTTAATACACTAGAATATTACTATTTCAATGAGTATATTTTCGATACTTTATATCTACTAATAGTTCCTTGTACTCCATAGTCGTAAATTCAACTAGCCATCGGTACATATAGATATTTTTATTTTTAAAATATCTATGCTATTACTTTATAATTTTTGCTTTTTCAAGATTTATACTTGCATTGTAATCTCTATCTATTTTAAAAATATCTATGCTATTACTTTTATAATTTTTGACTTTTTCAAGATTTATACTTGCATTGTAATCTCTATCTATTTTCTAAAACCACAATTACTACATTTATAAATCCTATCATTTAATTTTAAATCTTTCTTTATATTACCACAACAAGAACAAGTTTTACTACTAGGATAGAATGTATCTACCAACCTTAACTCGATATTTCTTTCTTTACACTTTGTTTATTAGTTTAGTCCTTATATTATAGAAATTTTGTTCTTGTATTGCTTTTTGAAAGATGTTTATTTTTCATCATATTAGATACTTTTAAATCTTCAATAGTAGTGTATTTTAACTTGGTTCTTGTTATTTCATTTACTATCTTATTATTATAATCATCTCTAATACAATTTAATCTATAAAATAATTTTTGTATTTTTATTTTCTTCTTGTTAAAATTCTTACATTCTTTTAACTCTATCTTTTTAGATTTTAGAATATTCATACTTCTTGATAATTTTTCTTTGTTCTCTTTAATTTTCTTTGTCTCTTTTAATTTTCTTTTTTGATATTTTTACTTTCTTAGTTTTATTTATATTTTTTTAAATACCTTACCATTAGAACATATTGCAGTATCTTTTATGCCTAAATCTATACCTATTCCTTTAGTATTTTTATTAGCTTCTTTTTATGACATCTTCAATTTCTATAACAAGTGATAAAAATATCTATCAGCTATTTTAGATATAGTACCACTTTTATATTAGCATTTTTAGGTACATATCCATATTCTTTTTACTCTTACAAATTTTTAAAGTAGGTATTTTTATTTTATGTCTATAGAACTCAAAAATCTTTTTATTATCCTTAACAAAATAAGCACCTAATTCATTTTTACCTTTTTCTTAAAAACTGGAAAAGAACTTAAACCTTTAAAAAGTTTTTTAAAAGCTCTTTTCTCCATAAATCATAGCCCTAGTAACTGATTTTAGAAGATACATCTTTTATCCATTTTCTATCAGGATTATTAGGAAGATATACATTATTAATATATTTAGAAAAATCAAAAGCACTTACAAATTTATTTTCCTAATTTATGTTGTTCTGATTATATTTAATATATTCATTATATATAAATCTTTCAACTCAATAGTTTTGTTTACTTGTATTTTTGTTCTTCTGTTAGCTTTTAATTCTATCTTTATTGCTTTATACATCTTTCACCCTACCTTGTTATATGTTTAAATATGTTTTTCATTACTGTTTTATATCCTTTAATGTATCTGTAGGAAATACAGCATCTCCTTATAACATATTTTTAAATCTTTTAATAATTTCTTCTTTTTAGCTCTTTTTCTGTCATAAAATAAAAATCCCTTTTTAATTTTTAATAATATAATTATAACATGTTTTTACTATTTATCAATTACAACCCATTGACTTATTTTATAAAATGATTTATAATATATTTACAATAAAAGAAAGGGTATCATAAAATGAGAAATTATATTGAAGAAAGAAGAGAGTTGAAAAAGCTATTATAACAAATCTTATAAAAAGATAATTATAAGATTTAGCTTCAAAAATGACAGAACTAACGAGATACAATCTTTTAGTCCTTTTTAGAAGTGAAAATACTAGCTACCAATTCATAGAAATCAAAAGATATAACTATAATCATTTATCTAAGAAAAATTCATAAAGTAAAAGATGAAAGATTTCAAATTGAAAAAGAAATTGATAAACTTCTACCAATGGATAAAGATATTTTTACTCACATTTTGTTTAAAGATTTCGATGATTTTTATATTTATGATAATAAAGAACTTATCATAAAATGGAAGAACTAGGAAAAACCTTGTTACTTATTGTAAACCGAATGAAATGTCCTATTCCTAATAAAGAAACTTTAAATAAAATCAGAAAGTTAATTCTAAAGTGGAGAATGTTAGTGAAAATTACTACTATAGAATAAATAAGCAAGATAAAAAGAAAAATTAAAAAAACTTTGTAAATCTGCTTATTAAAAAGCAAAAGTGAATATAATATAAAGTTAATATAATGTGAAAGCGTCATGTAAAAAGAACATTAGGCAATTTAAAAATTTTAAAAGTTTTTGCTGTTCTATGGGTCTCGAAAAAGTCGAGCGTTATCTTTACCTGTTATGACATAGTTAGTACATTTGCGTACGGATTGGAAAAACTACGATTATATAATTCTAACGATATATTATAGGATGCCGAGAAAAAATGATAGAGAATGGGTCTCGATGATTTATTTTTCCATACCAAACGGAACAAATCGGCTTAAAAGAATTTGTATTTGAACTTTGATTTATAAACAAGATAACACAAAAAAGGACTATATGTTGACGAATGTATAGTCCTTTTTTTGTAATCATATATAAAACCAAAATCTCTCCTATGCTAAAATTTCATAGGTATTTTTAAAAGATATTATATTTTTAGTATAATTATATGGCTTTATGTATAAAATTAAAAAATAAGAGCAAATTTTGGCAAGACATAAGTCTTGCTTTTATATTACCCTTTAAGAAAAATTTAAAACTTAGGGTATAAAATCCTTCCTATGCTAAAATTTTATAGGTATTTTAAAAAGATATTATATTTTTAGTATAATTATATGGCTTTGTATATAAAGTTATAGGGCAAATTTTGCAAAACAAAAAGTCTATCTTTAAGATAGACTTTTTACGTTTAATTTATTTAAAGGAGGCCTTCTATGAAAAAAATCTCACCGAAGGTTTTTTTAGGATAGTTAAATTATACCAGACTTTTCTATAAAAGTCAATAGCTTTTTGTTATAATAAATTATATCCCTATATGTGAACAATATAATTCTTTGGTTTCATCAACTTCATAATCACCATCTTCATTTATTCTTCCGGGTATTGAAATTCTCATTTTTCTCTTTCTATTTAACGGTCTAAAAATTCATAACTAAAAACATCCTCTACAAGAGGAGTTATCTCCATTAACTTCTTGACCCTTTATACTTATGCCAATATCGTAATTTAAAATTATATCATTTTTATAGAGTTTTACGTTAAAATTCTTTAATAACTCTCTTTCTGGTTTTTAACAGTTCATTAAAAGTTTTTCCAATATAATGCTTTTTCAATTACTTCTTTTTCAAACAGATTCGGATATTCTCTCTTTACAAAATTAACATAATCTTCGTTTGTAATTAAATAAAATAAATCATAATATTCATCTCTTGTAAAAATCTTAATATCAGAGTCATCTACTAATATAAAAATAGTTTTCTTTTAAAATATTCTAAAGTATCTTCAAAAAACTTTTTCTTTATCTTCGCCATTTTTACATACTTCATAATAAATACGATTGAAGTCTGAAAATAATCCATTTTGTATAATCTGCATAGAAAATAGCTCCATTATCTAATAGCTTTTTCGATTACATTTTAAGTCTATCATTCATAATTTAAGTCTCAACTTTCTTTTTATTATGATAATAGTATATCATAACTTGTTGATTTTTCAAGAAACTGTGTTATAATTTTTATATAATGATTAAATTAAGAAAAGGATTTTTAATGGAATTAATTAAAGACGTAAAAGAAATAACCTATAAAGATTTTTATAATAAAAATAACTGTTTTGCTATGGTAGATACTTTTTGAAGTTAATAATCATAAATTAGCTCTAAAAGTTATAGAAAATACTGCAAAGAAATTAAGTTTTAATATGACAAAAATGGATGATTTTAATGTTTTCACTAGAATCTTTAAATTTAATGATTTAGATGATGCAAAAAGATTATGCACAAAAACTTAATTAATAACAATCCCTCATAATGAGGGTAAACTGCCATTTAACTAAAGTGCATTTATCTAAGGATGAATTTAATTCATTAATAAAAAAATAATCGTTTAGAATATGCTTTTAACTCTATGATAAAAGAGATAGATTTAAATAAAGAAATTGATGACTTTAACCAACTAATAATAAAAGAATACTTTTAGAAGATTTAATAGATTTGGAATATAAAATGACTAAATTATTAGATTTTTAAAAGGAAATAATTGGAAATATTTTTATGAATTAGAATTAGAGTTCCAAATGCTTTTGACAAAGATGAATAATGTATCTATTGATAACGAATGGCTCAGTATTCCTATTTATATAGGAAACAGGTGGCTTAGGGTCAAATATTTTAGCTAAAATGTAATAAAAGATATGGAGAGCTAGAAGAATTAGCTATTGAAAGGGGATTATTTTTGTAAAAAGTTGCAGCTATGTGTGACTTTTATAATTATATATGATAGAATAAAGTATAAACATTATGGATAGAGATTTTCCAAAGTAAGTTTAAATCTTAAAATATATGGAGAAAAATGTTTTTAAAATATAAATCTATAATATAGCATTTACGAGCTATTATAGATATGTACCAATGAACGTTAATCGAGATTTACGCCTATGGAGAATACAAGGAACTATGAGTGAATACTAAATATCGAAAAATATATTCGTTGAAATAGGAATGAAAACATAAAAAGTAATGAACTTTTTATAAGTTTTCAGTAACGGCTTCAATTATTTTTAATAAATAGATAAGATTTATTATTATTATGAAAAAGTAATTTACCCATAAAAATAGTTATTGCATTTAATTTTATTTATTCTTGCTAATCTTATATTTCCTGTTTCTCTATCCATACATTTATTATTAAAAAGCAAGGCTCATAACCTTGCTTTTTATTTATTCAAATATTAAATCTTCACCTTTTCTTTTTAAAAACCTTGTTTCTTATCTTTTAATATTTCATAAAGTAATTTTCAATCTTGAAAGATTTTTCCTTATTATGTATTCCACTTACAAATTTTATATCTATATAATCTTTTGTTTCCATAAAAGTCTTCCTTTCATTCTATATGATGACATAATATATCCATAATATTAGTTTGCAATTAAAGTTAATACTCCCAAAAAGTGCTATACTAGATGAAAGTCTTTACTAACTCCCATACGCAAATAGTTATCATATACCTTATGATATAAACAAAACAACCTACTCCTATAATAACAGCAAAGTGTAATTAATCCCATGATACTTATAAGGATACGCATATTCATAATATTAATTATTCTTGACATTTTACTATCTCCTAATTTAACTTCTCATTAATTTTATTAATAAATTCTTTATTTTGCTTATATCTTTCGTCTATTTTCTTTTTATTTCATCAAAATTATACTTTTTGACATAAGAATCTATATTTTCATTATTAATTAAAATCTTATCAACTGACCGCTTCATAGGTTTCTAAAGTTACTTTTTAAAGATATAGTTTTTATTACAAAAATTCTGATTCTCTTAAATCAAAATCTATAGTATAATTTTTCTTTATCTTTTAAGATTACTTCTTTATGAATTTCATCTTCATATTTTTGACGTATCGACAATCCATTTTATTCTTATAGCTTTTTATAATATCATCTTTTTCTAAAGAATCCTTATCTTTCTTTTGTTATATAAAAATAAAGTAATTTTTAGATGATTTCTTTTCACTATTTGATGGTACAAAAGATTTGCCTGTAAAAGAAACCACCAAAACCAAATTCACTCTGTGGTCTATAATTTTTATCTTTTTCATTTTTAGAAAAAGATTCAATGCTTTTTAGCAAATTATCTATTTGGTCATTTTCAGCCGCTGCAATATTATAGCTTAAGATTTCTTCTTTCGTTAAAGTAGAGTTTATTTTTAGAGTTTCTCATTTTCTACTACACCATCATGAGCAAGTATGCCTATTAACGTTATTACCCTAAAATAAGCAGTATTGAAATAAAATATGCAAAAATTTCAGACATATCATCTCTATCTATAATACAGATACCTTTCCTTTCTTAAAAATTTTTGCCACTATTTTAAAAGATAATATCTTTTAGAGTATTTATACTCCTCTATGATTTAAATTAAAAAAATAGTGGCATTTTTACTGTTCTTGTAATCTTGACCTTATCTTTTTGCAAGTCTTGATGTAAACTCTGTTCTTGTAAGAACAGTTTCTGATATTTTATTTTTACCTATCGAATGTGTTAAAGTTGCTTTATTTGTTGCGAGTAATGCTTTTTGAAAGCTTTTATTTTCACTTAAAGCATTAAAAGCTCTATCTAAAAGCTCTTGATACTCTTTTGAATCACGATTTAGCTCTATACCTTGCCAATATAAAGTTTGTGTCTTTTTCCAATTTTTCTTAGCTCCTTTAAACTTTGCTTTCTTGCCAACTAAGGTGCAGACATGCTTTTGCATTTCTTTATCTTGAAATTTTAAAGATTGTAAAAATCCTTCCATTGATTGACAAGTAATGCCGTCTATTACAAATTCATGTGGTGCAAAGTTTGAAAGGCTAGATGCTGGATAGCCTTTCCCTGAACCAATATCCATTTTAATTCACATCCTTTTATTTATTTTAAAAAAACTTTTCTTTTATATTTTTAATATGTTCATCACTCATCTTTGTTCCAAGTTCATTAATTTCAAGGAATAGTTCAACTTTTTTTCCTTATCTGTTAAATCTATCATATTTAACTTCGCAATTCTAGTATATCTAATATTATGATTAAGTATTATCTTTCTATCTTCATTACTCAAATCACTAAAATGTCTTCCGTCATCAAGAGCGAATTTGTCTTCAATAAACTCAAATAAAGTAGTAATTCTTTGCTTTCCGTCTAAAACTTCCATTTCTTTTAAACCTTCTTTTTCCGGGAAATAATTTAAAATTAATGTAGGTCTAGTTTCAATTTGTCTTGTAAAAATTGCCATTATATATTCTATCTTTTGTCTGTCATTCCAGACGAAATCTCTTTGATATATAGGATTTAGGTCTAAAATATCAGTTAAATATCTTTCATATAAGTCAATTAGTCGCATACTCATACTATCAGTAATTTGTAATATCCTATTCCATTTATTTTTAATATTTAGTGGCTTTATATTTTTCATTATCTGTTGTAAAAAGCTCTGCTTTAAAGAACTTTTCATTTTTAACTTTAGCCACTCACCTTTACGAAATTCTTCACCATCACATAAAACATAATTTTCATATATCTTTTTATAATTAAATTTCTAAAATTTTTATCCCTAAAATGATAAACTCTATCATTTACTTTAATATTATTTATCATAAAAATCCCCTTTTGTTTTGCTTTTTGATATATACATTATAACAAACTAAGGGAGATAAGTCAATGGATTTTTTTATTATTAGTTTTTCTTTGATTATTCTTTTACTTTTTAAATCTATCTAACTGCTCTTTTAAATATTTTTCCATTAAAAGCATTAAAAATCTAATTCTCTGTCTGAAAAAGCATATAAATATTTACCAAAAATATCTGAAGATTCAAGAACTTTTTCTTTATTTATTATATCAAAAATTCTTCTATTTAAAATATTCTTCTTAAATAATTCTGATAGATAAATATTTTTATTAGGTAAATAAAGTTACATCAATTGTTTCGTTAAAGCATATATTGTCTTTTTGAATAATATTTATAAATATAAATTTTCTCCATTCCATTTACACCTTTTTAAATTGTTCCTATTTCTATATATAATTTAAAAATACGATTATATTTATCATATCCTAGAATAATTTTTAGAATCTAAATGATATACATATATAATACTTGTATAATCCTTATATGTATTAATATACGTTGGAATATCCATATTTGTAAAAATAATATCAGAAAGATAACTGATACTTATTGGTTTATCCAATTTGCTACTAAATTCTTTATCTAAAGATTCCTTTATAGAAAGATAGTTTTCTTCCAATATTTTATTAGCATTATCTCTAATTATTGACTTAATATCGTCTTTTTGCCTTTCATTTAAAAATATATCTTCGTGTTTTTTTATTAAAAAAATATCTCCCTCCGAGTGCTTCACATAAAGAAAAATTTTTAAATTATCTCTATAAAAGCATATTATATCATAAGGTGTTTTTAAATTAAGCTCATCTAATTCCCTATCTGTTAAAGGTAATTTTCTTAAAAGCAAGTTTATATTTAATATGATTTAAAATTATATTAAATATACCAACAGTAATAAATATTGTTAGTAAAATTCAATTACTAACAATATTTTAGGAATTAATTTTAAAAATATTCTAACAATCTGTAATCTATTAAGAAAATTACAAATTTCTGAGCCAAAAATAATGTTATAGACACTAAGCTGAAAGTAAAACTATTACTAAAATTGTAAATTCCACCTCAAAAACTTTTGATAGTTTATATTTATTACTAATTTTTATTACTCATTATCTTCCTCTGCTCCCATCAACATATTAACTAAAGAACTATAGTTACAAGTTTATTTTTAACTAAATCCACTTTTTGACTATATCTATTTTCCATATATAAAAGATTGTTTACTATTTTATATCTAGCATTTTTCTACCTTATAGGCAAAAATCTTCTTTCCAATCAAAGTAAATTTATAAGATAATCTTCTTCTCTCATACTTTCGGCAATATCAAATATCTCATAAAGAAACTTTTCTACATCTTTAGATAAATCATTATTTTTATAAAAACCTATTTATAGAATTTTGTATTTTTGTTATTTTTCTAACTATTCATCTCTATAAACCCCTTTTTAGTCTAAATCCTTAGCCATTACAATCTCCCATTCGTCATTCTTATATAAGGCTTTTTGCTAATAGATGACCATTTCTTCCTTTATCGTGATGAATATATTTTTAAATTAATACTAAAAGTATAAAGATAAATCACCTACCTTAGTAAAATCAAATCCTAGATTTTTCCCATTTCTCGTCAATCTTAATATATTCTGTAATAATACTTTCTGCATTACTACAAATTTTAATACTTTTAACTAGATTAGCTAAAAGTTTATCTTTAATTTTAATATCCTCAGTTTCAAAGCTTACTGAAATGTTTTGAAAGAACTCTATCACTTCTACCATAAGTGCCATATTTATTGGTCTTTTTAATTTCGAAATTAAATTTTAAATCATCTAAAGCCAAGTTCCTCTTCCAAATATCTCTCTAAAATATAAAAAGGAATACTCTTGACAAAATCCTCTGCCTTTTTGTTTAAATATTCTGTATGTTTTAGAATATTTTGTTCTATAATATCATAATTCATCTTTTATTTACCTTTCCTTTGCTAAAATTTTTGCCCCAATTTTAAAAGATATTATCTTTTAGGAGTATTTATACTCCTTTACCATTTAAATTAAAAAAATAGGGGCGTTTTTATCTCTCGAAGAAATCAGTTCCAAATATACCAATAAATGTTTCAATAAAAACTTTTTATCATAATGAGAATAAGCTTTATCTTGAATAAAAAACCTTTAAAGGTGTACTTATATTACTTGTGATAAGCATTTCGACCTTTACTATAGAATGATGCTGATTTTCAAAAAAACCTTATATATAGCAATTTCAGTGAGTATATAAGTCGTCATAGGACTCTTTAATAAAAATATCTTTGGTTCTCATAGTTAAAGTGAATTTTAAAAGGTTCGTTATAATCATCATAAATAACTTTTTCTTATCTTTATATCATTGTAGTTAAAAATTTTTTTAAAAATAAGATTTGCTTTTTATCAAAAAAGCTTCAAGTTTATTTTCTTCTTCTAAAATCTCATTTATTAATCTTTGTTCTTCTAGCTTAAGGTCTTTTAATTTATCTTTAAGTCTTGATAAGTTATCAATTAATTGATATTTTTGTTTGCATTTTTCCTATTCTCCTTTTATTTTTCCTTTATCTTAATAGATAAAGTATCTTTTATACTTATATTAAACTTTATAATTTCGTTATTGTAAGTCAATTGTTTTGTTTTTAAAACTTCTTCATATTCTTCTTCAGATAAAGAAATATTATTTTTCTTTTAAAAAGTTATCAACTTTAAGCTTTAGGGCAATTTTTTTCTTTTTCTTTATAATTAGGGGTCTGTGTTTTTTTATAATATTCATATTCTAATAAAAGTATCTTCACTTACTTTAGAAAGCTCCTCTTTTGGCATTTCTATGATAGTTTTTGCATAATTTTCTTTTTCTAAAAACTATTATATTAAACATCATAGTACTTGTTGCTCCAATAACAGATACGATTATACAAGTTACCAAACGGAATATGCCATTGTCGTGACTACATTTAAAATATAAAAATAAACTTAGTAAATACAAGAGATGCTAACATTAATGCTATAAAAATAACAAAACCACATAATAAAAATATTTTAACATTTTTTTCATCTACCCTTTTTAATAATTATAATATGAAAAAATCCCTTTTTCATATCGTATAAATAATAACACGAAAAAATGATTTTAAGTCAATAGTTTTTTTAAATATTCCATAAAATATATCTTACAAAAAAATATTTGAATTTATCGTATTAAGTATTAGAAAAAAATATAGCCGCTGCATAGTCTAAATCAATTTCTCTTTTTATATGAAATCTATTTTTTTAAGAAAAATTAACTATAAAGCTTAGCTATAATATCTGCAATAGAAAAATTTACCCATCCAAAGAAAAAAACCATATCATTGTAGATACTAGAATCTTTGGGTCAATTTTAAAAAAGCTAGATTATCATATTTATAAAAAAATCTCCTATTATTCATCTATTTTAACCACTTTCTTCATTTTCATCAAAAAGTTTTTAAATTTTTTTATCTTGTTCAGTTTCTGTCATATAGCCATTAAAATATAACATATTAATACTATTTCTAAGTTTTTCAAAACGCTCAAGTTTTTTTATCGTCACATTTAAAAACCTTGTAACGTAATTTGAGCATTAAGACTATCTGAAAGTGGTGCAGAGTTTATTTGAAATTGTTTTTGCATTTTTCTATCTCCTTTATTTTTTTAAGCTAATCTTGATTTAATATAGTTAAAACAACTTTCATATTTTTTTAATTGTATCATTATCAATGTTACGATTTTTTTAAGTAGTCTATCAAATTGCTTAATGTGTTAGTTAATTGGATTGGGTCATCTGTATCATCTTTAATATAGTTACAATTGCAATAAATATCATTAGCGATTTTTATAAAAAGTCATTTTTGATTTTCCAATATAGCATTTTTCAATGTGAACCCAATCATTATTGCTTTTAATAATGGCATCTCCACTAAATTCTGCTCTACCACCTATCTTAGCATCTCCTGTTATCTTTACTCTATCAGAGCAAACAACAGAATTAAGAAGCACGGCATCTCCACAAACTTCCGCTTCATCTCGAAGCAAAACAACGCCACAAGCCTTAGCTTCGTCATAAATCTTAGAATTATCCCAAAGAGATATATTTCCGTAAACAATACAGTCATCGTATATCTCAGAGTTATCCCAAAAGTACAACATCCTCAGATGCTCTAGCATTTCCATAAGCTTTAGAGTTATCCCAAAGTGTTACATTTCCTGATAACTCAGCATTATCATAAGCTTCAGATTTATCTATAAGTCTTACTTTATCAGTTATAGATGCATAATCATAGCTTTTAGCATCTTCAAAAACCCAACAATCATCGTAAATTGATAAGTTACCTTCGCTTTCAATATAACCACCTAATTGACCTTTTCCTTACATTATATAAGTCTTTTAATGCTTTAATTCTATAAAAGCTTTCTTCCTTTATACATTATAGAATCATTTTCTATCATTTCATATTTATTATTTTTCTTTACTTGTTAAGTTATCCATAAAAAAATATCCCCTTTGCTTTCGTTACATTTATTGTAACACGTTTAGAGGATAAGTCAATAGGTCTGTACTAATTATTTGATATATACAAAAATTAATTTTTAGTAAATTTGTATATAAGTTTTTACTGGATATAGCTATATAAATTAAAAATTGTACTAAAAAAATATAAATCAATTTATGAGTAATTTATAAATCTTAATGGTCTCATTTTTGTTAAAAAAATTGTTGACAAATATATTTTTATTTGTTATAATTAGATTAGACAAAAATTAGATTATATTAGATACAATCATAAAGTATATATGAAAGGACTAATTAAAATGAAAAAAATAACAGATTAATTCAACTAATTATGAATGATTTAAGCCAAATGGGTCTTATTGAGTTAAAAGACATTCTCGTTAAATTAAATATTTCGCATGGAACGTGGTGGCTTAGTATGTCAAAAGGACTTATTTCAGATAAGACATTGAAAAATTGCATATGTTACAAAGAGACCTTATTCAGAGTATAAAAACTGAAAGAAGATTAGGGATATGGATATGGATATGGATATGGATATGGATATGGATAATAATAACAGCATACTACCTATAACAAAGTTAGAAGTAGATGAACAAATAAAAATATTCCTAAATAATATCTCTAATTATGAAACAAAACAATTTTTGAAGATATCATAACAAATTGTGAAATAAAAACATTTATGAATCCGAATACCATTGAAAAATTTTTAAAGTAAATGCAATGGTAAATGAAGAATAACTACAGATCAATAAAAGATTGTGAAACGGCTATTTATTCTCAAATGATAGATTTCTTTATTATGCCAAAACTATTATCAACCGAACTGGAATATTATGTTTTAACAAAAAAATGGTTGGATTGGTTGCTCTACGATTGAATTAAAAAGATTGGTTATATTTTATGCAATTAATTCTACCGACAGCAAAATTAGGTATTAGAAATACTCAATTAATTTTAAATAATTTTTCTTAAAATATCTAAAAATATCAAAATCAAGACATACTATAATTCAGTTAAAAGAATAAATATATTCAAAACGGCAAGATTATAGATGGTTATTATCATTCAAGCTTACCTTTAGTAGAAATTAAAAGAGAAATTACAGATGGTATAAATTGTTCCACTGCCTTAGATTTACTTTCTCATTTATGTAATTATGATGATGATATAAAAGAATGGTTCTTAGACCAAATAGCATCTGCTCTAATTTTAAGAGAAGATTTTAAAGCAAAAATGGTCAGCTAGTTAGATTATATGGTCCTAGTGGAAAAAAACGGAAAAATCAACTTTTAATAAATTTCTAAAAAGTTTTTGGTTTTTGAAAATGTATTTTCTACTAAAATCAATAAATTAAATTCTGATAATAAGTATGATATTAAAGGTGTAGTAAATTCTCTTTTTGTAGTTGATGAGGATGCTGATGAAAATTTTTATAAATCAGATATTTCATCGACCCTAAAAAAACATTAGTCACAGGAGAGAAAATGTCGGTGAGAGAAATTTATGGAAAAACCAAAAACAAAAGCATTCCAATATGTAAAATCATAATTGCAAGTAATCACCCATTTTAAAATCTGATGATAAAAACAGGTGGTATTCATCGTAGAATTACTGAAATTAAAACAAGTAGCAATTAAAAAGAAAGAATGAATGGTTTGATACATTATTTTTCTGAAAAAGAATGCTAAAGCTTTCTTTAATCTCTGCATTCAGCGAATGGAAAAAGTTAATGATAGATTTTCATAAAGGGAAATGCAATCATAACTCCTGGAAAAATTTTAAAGGCAAAAGCAAAAATTAGCAAAGGAAAAATAATAATGTTTTAGAATTTATAGAATTATATTCATCTGAAATTGAAAAATTATTCAGTTGCTGAAGTTAAGAGAAAGTATGAACTATGGTGCGAAGAAAAATGATTTAAACCCTTTAGGTAAGACTAAGTTTAATGAAACTATTGAAGTAGAATTAGGTTTAATTAGAGAAACTAGAAAAGGTAATACCCTTAAAGGGTGATGCTTATGATAAAGGAATATTAAATTCAAGATATTCAGTAAGAGCTTGAGGTTAAAGAAGAAATAGAATAATAAACTATTTAAAAAGTGGTTATAAAATTTTGTAACCACTTTTGTAATTTTTGTAACCACTTTTATAACCACTTTTTAAAATCATTTTTCAACAATATTACTATAATACTATATATTTTTATAAAAATAAGAAAAAGACATATATATTATAATATTCTTGAAAAATCTTAAAAAGTGGTTACAATTGATTACAAAATTGAAATTTCAATTTTGTAACCACTTTTTGTTGAAATTTCAACAATGACAATAGGTTAGTTACAAGTGGTTATAAAGTTGATTTTCCATTTTGTAACCACTTTTTGTTGAAATTTCAATAATGACAATGGGTTGGTTACATAAATTTTTAATTTTTCTAACTTTTTACTAGAAAACATATAAAAAGTTTAAAATCGCCATTTGTAACTTGTAACCAACCCATTGTCATTATTGAAAAATAAACACATATAGTGGTTACATATTGGTTACAAAATGCTTTTTCATTTTGTAACTACTTTTTAATAAGTTATTTACAACCGATTTATAATTAAAAAATCATAAAAAATGAGTGGTAAATTTTGTCATTTATAAATGACGTTATTAGACCACTCAAAAATTTTCAGGTAACATATATTAACTTTTATTTTAACTTATTTTCATATTCATAAAGAAAATCAATCATATCTGATGTTGAACCTATTTCTAAAATATCACGGGCTTCATCTAAAGATTGTGGGTCTTTAGAATCATAATAGCTATCTACTATAAAATCACTTATCCTATCATAGAAAGTCATTGCCTCTACATTTTCGTCATTATCATATTCTTTGGCAAAATTTTTTTCCAAAAATTCTCTTTTGTTTCATAAGGTAAATTCAATTAACATATTGTCTATATTGTTCAATAACTAACTTAATAGCCTCTTCTTTTTGTAATCATTAAAAATCCTTTCTAATCTAAAATGCTTTTTCTTCATATAGAAATTCTAAAATTGCGGATGTCGTGTCCCAACCATTATCAGTTAAATATATTGCAATTTCTTCATCCTCTTCAGAATTATCATACTAATATTTTATGAGTAAAAATTTTGAATATCTGTTTTAAAACTTATTAGCATCTCCAAAATCATCATTCTTATCTTCATTATTTAGCATTACATAAAAATTCTTCCATAGTTTCTGTTGGAAATTCTACATCATACTTTCTACTGTAGTTTTTTTAAACTCATCTAAAATATATTCTTTAGCTTCTCTTTTCATTAAGAAAAAAATACCACCCTTTCTATAAAAATTTTTATAAATATATTATAAACTATTTCTTATGTTTTTCAACAAAAATATTAACTTAAGTATTTTAATTAAAATGCTTCCTATCTAAAAATTTATAGCCAATTTTAAAAAGTTTTTTATATTTTTAGTATAATTATATGTCTAAAACAAATAAAACGCAAAAATTAGGGCTATTTTTTTAGAAATAGGGAGATAAGTTATTAATAAAAATACCATCTAAATAAATAGATGGTATTTTTTCAAAGGACTGTATTATATGAATCCATATAAATAATTTTCATGTTACAATTATTATACATCATTTCTTATCAAAAAGTCAATACCCTTTTAAACATTTTGCTTATAAGATATAGACCTTAAAAATTCCTCTATTTGCTTTAAGGCATTTTCTAAATCTGAAGATAATTCATTAAGGTCAAAAACAGGTAAATCTTCATATTTTCCATTAATATTTTCCACTCTAACCAAAAAAACATTCCATTAAAGATATAGTTCCCATTATACCATCATATAGACCATATTTTTTTAGCACAAAGATGTTCTATTAGTTTTTAAGGTTTTCTACAGTTTGAAAAACTTTTTGTCTTTGTTTCCTTAATATAAAATTCTTTCTATGATAAAAAGGTATTCTGCCTTCTGTCGTATCTGGATTGGATAGAATAATAACTTTCTTTGAATATTCTGCCAATTCTAAAAGCTTTTTAACTGCTTTTCTATTTCTTCTTTTTCTCTTAATAATTCTTCTCTGTTTTCATTAATAACTCCATTATGTCGAAATTCGTAAAATTTGATTATGTGTTCCTATCTTTTTGACTTTGATAATAAATCTCAATATTCATAAAATTTTTGTCTTAATTGCTAACTTTCTTTTTTTCGCCAAAAATACGTTCTATTAATTTTTCATAATATTTTTATCTAGTTCACAACCCATAAAAACTCCTATTAGTATTTTTTTACAAAGCAAGTGCTGTCGTTCCGCTCCCGGAGAAACAATCTAATACCAAATCATTTTTCGTTCGTATGTTTTTAATATTAATGATTCTATTAACTTAATTGGTTTTTATGTAGGATGAAATCTATCTTTATTATGATATATAGGAAAAGAATAAATACCATTATCATATTCTGAATTAAAAAGTTGGTTTAGTTCCTTTTTATAGTAGATACTGCAAAATTCAATAGCATTTGTTAAATAATTTATTTTTGCTATTTATAGGAACAGGATTTGTTTTGACCCACTGGATTAACCTTATTTGTTTGAATTTATTAGCTTCTAAACTTTTTAAGATTTGTTATTTTCCATATATCATAAAAACATATAATAGTCCCACTTTTCTTTAAGACTCTATAACATTCTTTTTAATAACAAATCAAGATTAATTTCTGTGTTATCCCATTCTCCAAAAATCCATTGAACAACGAAATCTGTCAACATCTGTATTGGTTTTTGACCTTTAGCAAAAATTTGTATCTCTCTATATATTATAAGGTGGGTCTATTAAAATTAAATCAATAGAGCTATTCGGTATATCTTTTAGAAATTCAAAAACAATCTTGATTCTTTATTTTAATTTTATTCATTTTTAACATCCTATAATTTATTCATCATAAATGAATTTTTGAAAAATCATTTATTTTTTTAAAAGTAAGTAAAATATGCTTCCCGTCTAATTGAAAAAAATTCAGCTTCTAAAATCATCTCTTGCATAAAAAATGTCCTAAGCGATAATATTTTATTACCATCTATTCCGTTTAAACAATCAAAAAGAAAAACTTAATCTATCGCTTTCAAGAAGTAAAAATAGATTTTTATATCATCATTCAAACAATCTTTAGTTTTTCATATAATCTAACTTCAATGTCTCTTATAATTAACTTACTTGGTGTCTTAAAAATTTATATCTAGCATCTTTGAAAAATTTATCTATTAGTATATCCCTAATATCTATTCCATTTACTTTTATTAAAATAAAAACAATTCGCTTTTATCAATGGAAATTTTCCCATCTAATATGACAATATTAGTAAATTTATTTAAAGGATTTTTTTAGATAAGTAACCTCATTTTTGTAATTTATTTAATCTAGTAATTTCATATTTTTAATATTTTTAATATTTTTAATTCGGTAATATCATCTTGCGTTTTATTTAATTCGGTAATATCATCTTGTGTTTTATTTAATTCAATTGTTAAAAGTATTGTCATTTTTATATGTTTTGACCAAGTTCTTTTTGTAATATAATATTCAGTGATAAGTATTGCAAAAAATAATTGTCAGATAATAGTATCTCTAATATATCAAGCATTTATTCATAATCCTTCCTTTATTAAAATTTTTGCCCTATTTTAAAAATAATATGTTTTGGAGTATTTAAACTCCCTATATTTTTAAATTAAAAATTAGAGCATTTTTATATAAATTCATAAGTAAAAACAAGTTACACTTTCAAAAATCATATCTTCATAATCTATATATTCTAAAAGGTAATTCTGTATGAATTTACAATGAAAAACTTTTTCTGTTGCGAGGCAACTATTTTTTTAATAAAAATCATTTTTATTTATCATGACAACACATTCGCCATTAACTTTTAATGGTTTTTATTTCATAAGGCAAATCTTCTGAATCAATAAATTTATAAAAACTCAGTATTAAATTCTATCTCTATCTTTATACTATTATAATCTTCGGTAATATCTCTAATGACTACACCTGCCATAGCAGGTCTTATATCTATCTTTTGTTTTAATGTAATTTCTGTTTTCACTTATTTATCATCCTTTCCTAACTTTCTGCCACAATAAGGACAGTAATTTATTGGGATATAAATTGTTCCGACTCCCTCTCCATCAAAAAAATCTTTCTTGGCTTATTAACAGCAAAGGCTGTGAAGTTTTATAATCAAAAATTTGGATGCAAACTTTTCATTTTCTAAAATATTCCCAGAGATTTTTAAAGGGAACTTTTTGGCATATCACTTATAAAAAGGAATATTAGTTCTATCACAATATCTACACATTTTTCACCTTCCTTATACTTCATCGAATAAACTTTTTCGGAATAACTTTCTTTAACTGTTTCGATGGTGTTTTTCAAATCAATAACCTTAAAATAAAATTCAAAAATATTCATCGTTATTATCAATAATTTGTTATATATTCATCATTTTTATTTTAGCAATAGTAATTATATATTCTGCAAATTTTTGCATATTTATGGTACAAGAATTATAGAACATTATATATCCATAATTCAAGATTATTTTTTCGTCCGTGACCACAATGACTATTTCATCTTAAATTAGGTGAACATTTTTAATTTCATTCTCTTTTCAATTTCACCACGTGAGGAATTACAACTTCAAAGACAATGAAAAGTTATTTTTAATTTGAATTTCCACACAGAGCCAGACATCAATCACTTGGTCTTAGTCTGGGTAAGCAGAAATACTATGTTATTTTACTTTATCTTTTAAGAACATACCTCTACGAGCAATAACATAAGAAGCTCCAGAGTGTATGTTTAATTTCATTCTCGAACAATATTTTTGTTTTGCTATCCAACTCGTCCATGCAGGGATTAACTTTATTTAAGAAGATTCTATTTCTTTAACACATTTAGAAGTTATAATAGAATCGAATTTTGAATAAGCAAGAGATGATAACATCTCATTATATTTTTTACCCTTTTTACTAATTAAATTATCTTTCTTTTTAGCGAAAATTAAAGCTTTTTCTATAACTAAATCTTTTCCAACATTTAAACAATAATCTTTTTAGAATAGTTGCTATATATTGAAAAATCATTTGTTGTTTGATTACCTTTGCTATATTGGTAATCTACATTAAAAAGTATTTATTAAAGTTACCATATTTATCAGTTTCACTTACTGATACAAAACCTTTATTAAAATCTACTCCACAGTTCCATAACTATTTCTAGTTACGCACGAAATCTTTGTTGTGTTCAAAGTTATATATAATTTGAAGAAATACTCTATTATCTTTTAGTTTTAATTCTATAAGTTAAAGCACTTTCTTTTAGTTCTAAAGTAGACTCTTTAATAAATTAGTATAATTTTTATTATTGAAAATTAAATTGACCATAAACAAATTTATCCTTTTTCTAAATCAAATTTCTTTTTCTAATTCTAAAATAGAATTGATTTATTTTAGAGTTGTATTCAACTTGAAAATTGTTATTACAAGTATTATCGCCTGCTCTACCTAATAAAATAGATTTCACTATCTCGTTTTTCAACAAATTCATTATAATCTTTTTTGTAATATTTTTAGTTCCAAAACAAACTTTATATTTACCTGTTTCAATTTCATTTTCAAGATTTTTTAAGTTTTTGTTTTTAGCATTTAACCTGTTTTGCTTCCAATAAATTTTTATTTTTAAATTTTTGTATTTAGTAAGTTGAAAATTTTTAGAATTGTTATTTAAGGAGATTCTTTGTAAAAGTTCTTTCATCTTTTAATTTAGCTAAATCTTTTCTCAAGACTGAGTATTTTTCTCTCTAAGCTCTTTCTTTCAAATTCTTTTAATTCTTTGATAGATTCATAACGACCTAACATATTACTTAATATTGCATCAATAGCTCTACTTTGTTAAATTAAATTCTTTTTTTAGTTGAGAATGAATAATATTTCTATCTTTTTGAGTAATTTTGCCATTTTTATATAGTAATTTTTAATTCTATGAAAAGTTAATCTTTGAATTTTATTAAACAGTTCAATATAATCAGAAATGTATTTACTAGCTAACTGATTATATTTTCTATTCAATTTTAATTCAGTTGCTATCGTAAATACATTACTCATTATTTGATAACTCCGTTTATATATTAAACATATTTTTGATTTTAAATATTCAATAAATGTTTCTTTTGGAAGAACTCTTCTATTAGTGAGGGCTTCGTTCAAATTTTAGAATACCTTTATTGTCCCATTTTGAATTGTTTTTAGTAGTTACTTGAAATAAATCAGCAACTTCTCCCGTTGTATAATAATTTTTATTTATATTTTCTCTTGTAAAAACCATGTTTACCTCTTATCACATATCATATATAAACAATATCAGAAAGTCAAATAAAAATATATAGAACATTGTATATTTAATATATCAATATTCCACATATTTCATTACTATTGATATGTCATTTATTTATCTCCTATAATTTCTTTTACGTTAATTCTTTCAAATTCACCAAAAATCTGTATTATAGAATTTTTAAATAATCTAATAAATTATTAGTTAATTCTGCCGTATAATCACGAGTATTATAATCATAGCCTAATATAGGTCTATTATAACGTGCTATATAACATTGATGAATATTTAGATAAGATTCGATTTCTCTACTTAAATATTTATGTTTTTAATACAAAACGGCTTGTTTTTATCTTCTTCTAACGTTATTTCTGTTAAATTATTTATTATATATTCTCTAATAGTAAATATATAATCTTTCGCTTTTTCCGATAAAAATATCATTGTAAATATACAAATTTAATTTATCTTCTATCTCATTCATATCTCTATCAAAATCTTTAGTAAAAATCCTTCTATTTCAAATATCTCATTTTCTATTAAGACATTTGTCTTAAATTTAAAAGATAAAGTTAAATATGGTATATGATAATAATTATCATAAAAAACATATTGAACTAAAGCTCTACATCATCTGATTTTGTTTTTACTTTAAATATTCTTCTGCCATCTAATATATATGCCATTTTTACTATCCTCTCATCTCAATTATTCTCTAATCTAACATCTCAATTTCTGTATAAAAAGTTGATAATTTTCTTGTCAAGGCTTTTTCTATCTTTTATACTATCCTCTCTAGCATACTCCCTACCTTTTTCATCCATTATAGAATATATACGCTACAAAAATATCTGACCCTAGATATTTTTGAGGGTCTTTGAAGTAACATCACTCCCTAAGGTATGTCTAGTAATCTCCCTTTATCCAAACATCTCTACATCCATTTTTATCCCTACGTTTCATCTTAACATTATCAAACTTAAAACGTAAGGAAATCACGCCATCTTTTGTAGTGATATTAGTTATCATAACATTTTCATAACTCGGTATAAATTTTTATTCTAATATTTGATTGTTTAACTAATGTATCATTCATTTGTTTACCTATCCTTTTGCTAAAATTTTGCCCTATTTTTAAAAGATAATATCTTTTTGGAGTATTTATACTCCTATATGTTTTTAAATTAAAAATTAGGGCATTTTTATATTTATCTAATATTAATATCATATAGAAAACAACAAGAAATTTTATTAAGAGGTTTTTCAGAATGTCCCCAAATAAATTAATTGATAGTTAATTTAGTTTTTCCAACAATTTAATAAACGAATCTTTTTAATTTATTAATAAATAATAAAATTATATGCTAATTAATTATTTACAAGTTAAATTGTCATCTATATTACTCTGTAAAGCAAAGTTATCAGTTTTATTTACAGTATAGGTATTTAATTCTATTCTTGTTGTTTTTATATAATATTAATATACGATAAAGTATAGCATAATATACTAAATAAGTCAATGGATTTTATTCCTATAAATAAAAATAAAAAGAAGGGTTTTTAAATACCCTCTCTATATTAAAATTTGAAAAATCTGAGTTTCCTGGTGTATAAATCCATTTCTAATACCATCCTATTATAGATGTATTATATAATTTATTAAAAATAAGTCAATAGTTTTTCATTAAAAAGCTATAAATATTATAATATCTATGAGCTTGACCCTAAGCTCTTACGTTATATCTATGATTCATAACACTTTTCTCTATAAGCAGTTCCTTTTTAAATTACAACCTTTTTATACTTTTTAATAACTAATTCTAACTTGGTTTCAATAGTTTCATTAAACTTAGTCTTACCTAAAGGGTTTAAATCATTTTCTTCGCACTAAAGTTCATAATTTTTCTAACTTCTGCTGTTGAATAATTTTCTATTTCGTTCTTATATTCCTCAATGAATAATAATACATTATTATTATCCTCTACTAATTCTTTTTCCAATCTTTAGCTCTTCAAGGTAATTCTATTCGTATTCCTTTTTCTAAAATCATTCATTAATTCTACTGCTCTTTCAACATAAATTAAAAAGCTTGACATTCTTCTTCAGAAAAATAGACCCTCAAAACCATTTCTCTTCTCTCTTTAATTTTTCCTTTTTATTTTTGATTTCAATGTAATTCTTCATTTGCACCATCTGTTTTTATCATCTGACTTATAAGGATGATTACTTGATATAAAAATATTACAAATAGGATTAGTTTGCAGAGGCTTTTCATAAATTTTTCTAACAACGATAAAGTCTCCCTGTTACCAATACTTTCATTAAACTAGCAACATCTGCTTTATAGTAACACTCACTTGCATCTTCATCTACGACAATTAAAAGATTTACAACATTTCCTAAATCATATTTAAAATCTGACATAAAGTAAATCAATTTTTAGTAGAATACACATTTTTAGAACCAAAAGACTTTTTAAAAATTTTGTTAAAAGTAGATTTACCATTTTTCGCCTGTCGGTCCGTAAAGTCTAACTAACTGAGCATTTGCCGTCTTAAATTCAGAATTTAATATTAAAACAGAAAGCTATTTGATTTAATAACCAATCTCTAACATTTTCATTTCCACCACTCAGTGTAATAGTAAATCTTTTGAGTATTTTACATTCATTATCATCATAGGTTCTATTTATTGTAACTCTTTGCAAAGCCTCATCATATTTACCTTGATAGAGGATTCCGTTATATAGATATTGATTATCCAATTGGATAATGTCGTGAACATAGTTACTTCTTTGGAGTATCTTTATAAATAAACTTGAAAATCATTGTTTTTGCCTAAAGGTATTTTTAGCCGTTTCCAACACATAGGGTCTATAAATTTTCATGCAATAATGGTCATTTTTTTTGTAATAGTATCATATTTCTGCCATCCTTTATCTTCTAATAAATAAAAACCTCGTCAACGTGGCAAATTTTTCTATCACAAAAATCTTGTAACATCTTCATATAAATAGATGTAACAACTTCAATTGTCTGACTTCTTATTTCTTCCTCTGCCATAATTTTTAAAAGATATTCTTCAAAGGTAGATTTTTCAAGCATTTTTCAATATTACATATCTCTATCATATTTTTATATTTGAGATTGACCCTCTAAGAATTTAAAATTCTTTTATTTTATTATTCATCCTTAACACTCACCCTCTTTTTCATCTTTTAGGTATAGTGTTTCTAAAATATCAAATAAATCTCTATTCAATATCTATTGCCTTTGATAGTTTTTAAGATTTTTACTGATATTTTATGATTTAAAAATATGAGACATTGTATTAAATTTATATTTTTACAAAAATTCCATCTGAGTATATCCATTCTTTTAATTTTGTTTTTCAAAAACTTTTTGCACTCTTATATATTTTATCATAAAAATTAAATCCTTACTTTTTTATTTTCTTAGCATAAATCTATTATATCAGATTTTTAACTAAAAATGCAACAATTTAACAACAAAATACAACAAAAAAAGCATAAATAAAATTATGCTTTTTAATTTCTAAGTTTTTAAGTTTATAAGCCATATTCATTAAAATCCGTTTCAAATACAAATACTCTATCAGACCAGCTATATCAACTAATTCAAATCTTTGATGATTGTATCATTTAATTTAAAAACCACATTATTTTATAGAATTAAAAATGGAAAAATCCTCAAATTATAAATTTCATCTAACATAATATTTTCCTTAGCTTTCAAAATTAATGTATCATCCGAAATGTCTAAGTCATAAACTGTCGCCCATCTTTTTATCCCAAAAAATCTTCATTTTGTAATTCAAAAAGATGGTTTTACCAAAAATCATTTTTACACTATCTATTATGTTTTTAAAATATTGATATTCATAAATATCTCCTTTTAATTATCATATCTTAACACCTACTTAACGTATTTTCACCTAAATAGCGAATTTTTTAAAACATAATATGGTTCACTATTACGCATAACCATAATCGCAAGTTTCTTTTTGCATTCTCATTGCAAAAATGGGGTCTTTTGAAAAATAATATTCTTTGAAAATCCATTTAGGTCTATCAAATCTTTTATATTTATCAACTAATTTATGAATATGACAGACATTATGACTCTTTGTTCATAGGGAAAATTATCTCCCCATTTTTGGCTCATCTAAAAATAATTTTGAGGCAGTAATTCATAATAAGCATAAAAATCATCTAAAAATTCACAAAAATACCATCCCAAAAATCTTTGTTCATCTTTGACAGCATCTTTATCAAATATCGAATCTAAATGTATTCTTCTAAAGTACATATTTTACACCTCTCATCTTATAAATATTATATATGATTTCAAAATAAATCAATAGTTTTTATACAACAAAAAGCATAAATAAATTATGCTTTTAATTTACAAAATCAACAAGTTCTTATATCTAGATTATGAACAGATTTAGTAATTAACATTAAATATTTATTTTTCTTTTCATCGATTCCTAATTTTTCTTAAAAAGTTTTTCTTTTCAATATAATTTTTATTTAAATCTATATTATAAAGCTCAGTATCTTCGTCAAAGGTCTATTCCTTTTACTATTTCATATTCTTTAATACCGTCTCTATCGTAAATTCTTAATTCTTTATGATTTTCTAATCATTATTCAAAAACTTTTTAAAACTGTAAATTTAGATTCGTCATACATATGATGACCAAATATATAAGTTAATGGGTCTTGAAGATTTTTATTATTTTTATAATCTATAAAAATCGCACCTGTTAAAGAGGCATCTTTTCCATAAAAATTATACCATAACTATCGTTATCCTTTCCAATTGACAAGAGGTTCAGATAACTTTGTACCAGGTATTTCTATCCAACCAACAGCATCAGAGTTTATGGAATATAGTTTATCATCAATCTAAAAATCTTATATTCCTTATTTTTCGTTCTTTATTTTTAACTTCTCACTCTCATTTATTTCTCTGCTTCTAAATTGTTATTGTTAGTAGTTTTCAGACGTCAGCTTCTAAAGATGTTACTTCTGCAATAGTAGGAAGTATAATCTTTTATGACATTATATGCAGAATATATAAATAATCCTATAGAAATAACAAAAGCAATATTCCAAAAATATTTTTGATTTATTCATTATGACATCACTTCTTTTTAAATGTACTTATTTTATTTTGACCTATTACGGTGATATTTGTACTAAAATTATTAGAATCAAGTAAGTCAAAACTAAAATCTTGAGCTAATATATCAAACTCTTTCTTTAAAACATTAGCTTCTTTTGAAAAAGAATTTCTTCAATTTATATTCTACTGTACTTTTTCATTAAAATCTTAACCTTATCATAGAAAAATAACCCTTTCTTTAATATCACTTGCTAAAAGTATATTCCATTTTTAAGTCTTGTGGAATATTTACATTAAACTTTAAAATTTGGCGTGGTAAAATATTTTTCAACATTTTTGTTAAAATATTATCTATGATAAAATATATATTAATATCAATAGCTATTACAATATTATTAATATCTTTTAAAAGGAACAGAATTTTCATATATAAAATTAGGTTCTATTATATAATCTATTCCATCAAAAAGTACTTTTTTCTATATAAAGTTATTAAACTTTATAATTCCATCAACATATTCTTTGTGTAATATACTGTGATTTTGTTAGAAAAACTCGTCAGCATTTGTCAAGTCTATTTTTCTCATATTTTTCTAAAATAGGGTCAAAATATTTTTCATCTTTCTTAATTAAAAGATTTTTATTTGTAGCATTTTGTTAAGTCGAAAGTTTTTGACATTTTTAAATTTCTTCCTTTCTTATTGTTATTTTTTAAATTATGTTCATCTATTTTTATAAAAATCTCATCTTTTGTATCTATAATATCACTTTTTACATATTTTAAAAGGTAAATGAGATGTACATATTTAACCATCGGATTTGTCATTAAATAATTTGAATTACTTATTTTTATAGGTTTTATCCGAAAAGAATTATCTTCAAAATTAATCAATCTATAAAATTATCATTATTTAAGTTCATATAATCTAAATTTTCTTATTATATAAACAAATAAAATAATTTAAAACTTCTATTAAAATTTCAAAATTTTTCTGTATTATATATTTTCTAAATGCTTTTTAATATCATTTAGTAATTTTTGGTCTTCTAAAAACTTTAAAAATTCATTTTCATTTATAGTTTTTATAGTATGATAAAATTTTATTAGAACTTGTTTTATTTTTCATTATTTAAAACCATTAATGTTTTCTTTAGTTCTATAGAATTAAATTCTGTCCTGTAACACTAGCATTCTTTGTTTTATAGAAATTAATAAAAAATTTTTAAATCATCTTCTAATTTTTAAATCTCACTTTTCATTTTATATTCATCAAAATAATTTATTGTTGGATTATAAAAATTCTTCTGGGAAAATACCACTAATACCTTCGTTTAAATTATTCTTATATAAATAAAGTTTAAATTTACAATAAATACATTATCTTGTTAGTCTCATGATTAGAATAAATTTAGATAATTCTGTATTTACATTACTTTTATATATTTACCATGTAATAAATAGCGTGGTTCGATATAAAAAGAATAGATTGATTGATTTGACATATTTATAAACACCACACTTTCTTGGAAATCATTTTCTATAGTATCGAAAAGCTATTATTAAAAGTTTCGTCATCAGTATTCATTTTTCCAATACTTTATTATATGTAGATAAATCATTATTTATCCAATGTTCTTTTTGTATATTCATCTTCGGCAGCATTTGCACAAATCACTAGGGACTTTTCGGCAATTTCACTAGAAATTTGTCTCACTAACTCGGCTCTTGCTATTGAATAAAGAATGGTGAAAAAGTGGAATAGTTTTTGCTTTTTCACTTAAAGAAAGTCTGTAATTGCTTCTAAGAACTTTTTCTCCATCTACTTCTATTTTATCAAAAATTCAAAAGCTTTCTTTAATTGCTTTACTTATTTTTGTATTTTTACCTTTTACATCTTTCCATAAAGAATTGTCAAGTGGCTTAAGTTTTACTTAAACTCGTATTAAAAATATTTCTAATCTGAGGTTCGTTTATAAAGATAGAGTATTATTAGTATGCTTTATTGATAAATCAAAAGCATCTTTTGGTTCTTCTCCTATTTTTCCGTAAAACCACTTTCACATTTATAATAATCATTTTCATCCATTAGTTTTCAGTAACTTCTCTATATCTCGGCTTATTAGGATAAGATATAGACGGATAAATTATTATAGGAGTATTCATTTCTTTAGCAAAAATTTATAAGTTTTTCTAAAATTAATAGATATTTCTTCTTCTCCATTATTAAAAATCACAATCTATAAAGAAGTATCTACATTTTATTCTTTTTATTTAAATCTATTCTTGTAATTATAGAATCCTCACTTTTTAAAATTTTTGCAGTAGAGGCATAAATTACAGGTGTCATTGTTTTTAATTTTTATCTACTTTATCAGAAACAATTATGCCATCTTCTTCAATTTTATGAAACAGATTTGTGCATTTGTTATTAGTAAGTTAAAAATTCTATTTCAGACATATCATACAAAAACGACACTCGGTTTCAAAAATATTTTTAGATATATACATAATTTTCCTTTTCATTTATATTTTTAATCTATACGATTATTATAGCATATAAGTAGCTAAAAATCAATAGATTTAAATATAGAGATAATATATCTCTAACTTTTTATAAAAAGATATTCCATCTTTAAAAATTATAACATAAAGGTCATCATGATTTTTGCATAACCTAAATATCTTTTTAGGATTTTTCTTATCATCAAAAATCGTCATTATAGAATTTTATTGATTCAAAAAGCTCTATCTGATAACATATTTTCTCTTCCCACCGAATCACTCATTTTTCTTTAAACTTATTTATAGTATCTAATATAAATAATTTGTTATCTTTTCAAATTTATCTAAGTGTATTAAGATTTCTGTTTTTAAAGTATCAAATCTAATCATATAATCACCTACTTTCCTATTTTTAGAATAAATTCCGTTGTTTTATTTATTTTTTTAACAATGAAGCTTCAATTCACTTTCTCCGATTTCACTACCAATTTTTATTAAAGGAAATTCTTTTTCATCAAGTTTAGATAAATCAAAATCGTGTTGTGCTACGATAAATCTACCACCACTTAATAAAATTTTTAATTCCGTGTCTAAATTGATTTGGCGTTGGTGTTTCTCCGGGTCTCTTTGCTTCTATTCCACAAAAGATGGAATTTTTATCTAAAGTAAAAAGTCAGGAACACCACTTTTTCCGAAACCCGCCCCATGATTATTTGCAAAAATATCTTCTATTTCTAATAAATTGGGATTCTATTAAAAAATAATTACTTTATTTTTCTTCAATTTTTCATAATTTCCTTACCTATTTTCAATATCTACAAAGCAAGTTTTTCTACCAAATTCACCACTTTCGTGCAATTGATAAGCAATGGTATCTTTATGAGAATGACTAAAAATAAATTCTTCAAATTGTTGAACAGATAAATGTCTTAAGTTTCTCAAGGCTCTATATCCGTCATTTACATTTTTCAGATAAAAAGCTGTTCAGTCAAAGTATCTTCATCATAATTTCCTTCTAATAGAATATAATCGAAAAGTTCATTAGAGCATCTATCATAGATGAAGTATCTGAGCATATAATAAAGTTTCGCCATTTTCTTTAGTGAAAATGAAACCATAATTTTCAATATCGTGGTATAAGTTAAAAGTTCTGACATTATAATTACTACCCTTGATTTTTAATATTAAAAATCATCTTGATTTCTTAAAATATTAAAATTTACGTCTAAAAAGCTTTCTGAATCTTTATTTATAATATATTCATAGGTATCTTGATTAATATAAATACTTTTTAATAGATGTGGAAAAATGTTTTTATTTGTCTTAAAAACAGATAAATTTAAAATGGTCTGAATGTCTATGTGTTATAAATATTTTTATGCACCTTTGATAAATGTTCTTTTAAATTTTTAAAAGATAGACCACAATCTATTAAAAATATGATTATCAATTAATATAGCATTTTCCTTTTTGAACCTGTACTTATTATTTCTATATCAAACATTTTTCACTCCCTAATCTTTTATTATTATATTTAAGCTTCTCAAATTCTCATCTAAAGTCTCCATAAAAAAATAATTTTTCAACATTGCTTAAAAATAATATGTTACCATTTTCTTTTTGCAGATTGATATAAACTTATGTCTAAAAATTTCCGTATTTTTATAATTTATATTTTCTATGATGAAAATTTTTATTATTTATTCTACAACATATGATTACATCTAAAATACAACCTTCTTTTTATATTCCACTTTGCTTAAAATTCTAAAGTAACATAAAATCTATCTTTCTTTTTGTAATTTCTGAAACTTTTTATATCATTTTTGATTTATTTATGTAAAGAATAATTTTTCATATTTTATATCCTTTTTATTTAAAAATTTTAGGTAGAGAACAAATATTCTCTACCTATTTATTTATTTTTAATTATATATCTAAAAGTAGCTTCTATATATTTACCTGTTTGTCCGTCTCTTTTCCCAATCAATGAACTTTCGAATATCTTTTATTTTAAAAAGTAGTTTTCAATAAGCTCATATATGTCTCTTCCGAAAAATTCACTTAGAGTAGCAATTTTATTATTTTTATAATCGCCATTGCTTTTTCCATATTTTTAATTAAAAGATTTTTAGCTTCTTCATTAGGAGTAACTTCTAGTTTCTTTTCGTAGTCTTTCTTTATTTTTCAGTATTATATTTTAAACTACATTTTTCTTGACCATATTTTTCCGTCGGTAAAAGTACAACTTTCTTTATTGTTGAAATTTTATAAAACTTTTTCTTCACCATCTACCATTATAGAAAAACCTAAATTGAAAAGTTCAAAATTTTTATTATCTACGATTAGCAATGTTTGTAAAGAAATTTAACATTTTCTGCAAAATACATTTCTGATTAATGTCAGTTTTTTCATATTCAACAGCCTTTTAAATTTCTAGGAGATAGTCTAATTTCACCTGTTTTAGTTTCTAAACATAAAGTTCTATTTGAGTTCCTCTAAATTCTTAATAGTATCTAATGTAACGCCATTATCTGCTAAAAACCGTTCTACGTTATCCATATACTCTTTGATCATCAACATATTTGTTAATTTTTTTCATCATATTTCTTAGTATGCACAACATAGAAAGAAGAATAGCACTTCTTCGTTATTCATAACCATTAACTCATACTTACCTTTGTCAGCATTAGTGTCATAAACTTGCATTACATCGAATTTTAATTTTTCTCTTTACCTTTAAATTTTTACTCATAATTTTCTTTCCCTTTCTCTTGGCAACCTTTATTTTTTGAGCAATTTTGCTCTTTTATTTCTACCGATATTTTATATAATTATTATAACATAATTATCAATTAATTCAAGTTCTTTTTAGATATTTCATTTAAAATTTCATCTAAAAAGCTTTGTTAATTTCTTTATTATCTACGTTTAGAGATAAAATCATATTTTTATATCTTTCAAAATCAATTTCACTAATATGATTTAATTTTTTTCATCACTTAATATTAAATTATCTCTTTTTAAAGATTCTTTTTGTTGTTCTTCTTTTGAAATTATCAATTTTATTCTAAAAGTATTAAAAATATCTAAAGATTCTATTTTCGTTAAGATGTCTAGCATCTGTTATTATAAAATTATTATTTTTAGAATTTTTATATAATTAAGTAGTTTATCCACCCAATAATTAGAATATTGTTTTTCTTCGACATTTTTGACCATAAAATTGCAATAACTTCTCGTATTTTGGGTTTTATATTTATATTCCTATTTTCTTCTTTATATAAAATCTTTTAAAATTGATTTATTTTCATTAGATGATATTTTAAAAATATCTTCTAAAATAATATCATTAAAATACAGATTATCTATAATATCTTGAATTTCTTCTTTTAAAAATTTTCCAAAAACTTATTATCTCAAAAATCTTTATTAGAATCCTTTTTAATCTTTCTTTTAAAACAATAGCTAAAGTATCTTTTCCACTAGCAATTTTTCCCGGAAAAAGAAATTACATTCTTTTTCTTTAAAATTCTCCTGTTGAACCAAAACCACCATCTCCTCTCGAAGTATTTTCTGCTTCTGAGATTTCAGCTAATCTCGACAGAATCTAGTTTATTGAAAACTATTTGTGCTATTTTTTTGACCATCTTTTATGTCAATTTTTAATACTATTATTTTGAGCGATAACTTTTACTTCTCTCTATATTCATTATCAACTGTTCCTAAATAAACCATAAAACCTTTTTGAAGATAGAACAGATTTAGGTCTAACTTGTGCCTCATAGTTTTCAGGTAAAATTAACTTAATTCCGTTGAAATTAACCTAATTTCACCAGTGTTCTAAAAGAAAAATTCTTCAACAGATTTTTAAATCAAAACCACTATCTGTTGAATGCGCTTTGTAATAGGATATTTAGTCTTTGAATATTCAACAATAGAAAATGTTATCTACTTTTTCAGCTACACCCTATAGGATAATTTTTAACCTCATAATTTACTATATTAATTTTTATACGATAAAAGCTTTTATATATTTTAAATATACAATAAACTATCATAAATATCATAAAACTATATGATAATCCATTAAAGAATTTATTTGGACTTTTGAGATACGAATTAATAATTCACTTATTTCAGATTCATCTAAAGAAATTCTAAAAATAAGAAAATACTAAAATAATATATGCTCATTGCTGTAAAAATTTCTCTTACAATGTCTAAATATTCTTTTACTGTTTTCAAGATTTTATCTTGCATATAATTAAAACCCTTCCTTTCTATAAATAAATTTTTAAAGATATAATACATACATCTACTACAATTGCATTTCCTGCTTGTTTATATAATTGAGAATTTGATACAACCTTTTTAGCTTTTTCAAAAATCTTCATCATAAACCCCATTAAACGTCAACATTCTTTTGGTGTTAATTTTTCCAATTCTAAAGTCTAAATGCTTTCTACTCATCTTCTCTCTAGTACATAGTTATCTTTTGTACTGTCGTTAGAGTATTAGAAACACCATCTGTATTTAATTCCAACCTTTGACAATATTCTCCATCTTGGACTGATTTCGTTCTCGTCTAAAAATCTTCCCTCTACTAGCACAAATGCTATAATTCTTATCTTCTACAATATGTGGCTCTCTTCCACCACCTTTCATAGTATCAAGTGTAGCGATAATCCATTATCATCCCAAATACTATATGCTTGATGTCTTGATTTCTTATCATCATACAAGCTGTATATTCTAACACATTAGGGTCTTTAAAGTCCCTTTGCACATAAGGTATCACAATAAGCTTTTTCTTGAACTCTTCAGTCTATTAACATTAAAAATTACTTAGATTAATTTTAGAAATTTGCATATCTGATAAATAGTATTTTTCATCAACTTCTAAAAATATCCTTAATCTAGTAGATAAAGGCATTTTATTTGGAAAATTGTATTTGGCATTTTCATCTAAAAATTGATATTGCAAATACTCTTTCCCTATGTTGAGGGTACTCCATAATCTTTATCATCAAAACATCATAAAAAGTTTTATAGCCTAAATTATCCAATAGTTTTATCCACTCTTCAAAATGAGCTTTGAATTTTTGCTCACTAGGCTTTTCACATTTTCCATTAATAGATATTTTGGTCTTTTTGCTTCTATGATTTTTCGCACTCCACAAAAGACTACTTGTATTACTTCCTTTTAAGAAGCCTTCTTGTATTACTTCTTTTAAGAAGCCTTCTTGTTTTTCCTGCCCCAGAAATATCAGTGCAATTATGAACTATTGTATTTTGTACTGTAAAAGAATGATTATCTTCAATTTCTAAATCAAAAACTTCTTCTATCCACTTTCTTCATAGCCATATATGAAACCAAATATAGCCATCTTCGTAAAAATGCTTTATCTTGCTTATCTTTTTCTTTCTTAAATGTAAGCTGATATGAAGTTTTTGATTTACAACCCTGTTCTCAATAATAGTAGTATCTTTTACGTTTATGTTTATATATAGAACTTGGTCTCTTATATGCTAGCAATACGCTTGTATTCCATATATCAATTTTCTACTTGCTATCACATTTATAAATCTTTCCATTGAAGAATCCGTCTCCATCAAAATAACCATCTAAAAATGATTTTAATAATTCTATTGGCAGAGTCTAAAAATAAATTGGGAATACATTTATTAGACGCTCTGCATGTTGGACTAACAAAGCTTCTAATTCTTTTAAAAACAAAAAGTGATATTTATAGGAAGTTCTTTCGTTGACTTTTGAATAATTAAATAAATCTTTAACTCTGTTTTTCAAACTCAATACTCTTATGTTTTCCAATTCTAAGATAATTCCACCTTGATTTCTATGCCAACCATCTGCAACATATCTACCAATTAGCCACCAAAAATCTTTAGTAGCTAATTTATCTTCTAACCATATCGCTAATTACATCGTTCTCCCCATCCTGTGTTCCAACGCATTTCATAGGGTTTCCACTTTGGTAGATTGAATTTTCATTAACTTTAATTCCTAAATAATCATTTCGTTTCAAATCTTCAATTGCAATCCAATTTGCTCTTCAAAAACTCTATCATAAATTCGTTTTTATTATTCCATATTTTATGATGCTTTTTCGCAAAATATTTATGATTTAAAGTTGTTTTTGGCTTCATCAAAGACATTCCTTTAATATTAACCACATTTTTAAGACCATTGAAAAACTTTTTAAAAACTCTTAAACTCTCCTGTATGGGTTAAAACCAAAATCTCCGACCTTAACTTCATTTTATCGGTTTATAGCCATCTAAAGTATAAACTAAGATTATCCTTAGTGAAACAAGGAAAGCTGTAGGTTAATAAATCCATATTTGGTAAATTTTCTAAATCTATCTTTGATATATTCCAAAATTTTACTGAATCAGATGTTTTATATAAAGTTTTTAATTATCACCCTAAATTGTCTCTTCCTTTATCATCTAAAGGAATATTTAATTTTTCATGCATCTTTCGTCTTCTTCAGAAGCTTCTTCTATATCAAAATCCTCATTGTGAATTGCGTCATATGAGAGAGAATTGAGATTGATTGACTTCGATACTACCAACAAACTCAAAATCTAAATCATATTCTTTAGATAATCTATCTAAAGCCATTTTTGAGTTCCTATTCATGAAAATGTTTTCAAAAACATTTATTTTATTACTCAATTTATCTTGTCTCTCTATTTTTAAATCCGTTCTATAAATTATTTTAATATCATTTTTGCTCTGAGTTTGTTGCTGTATAAGAAAGGTTGTTGCAGAACCCGAAATATTTGCAATTCTTAATCTTTGATCAGATACAATATATACAGCATTATCAAATTCAGACCCTTGTGCCTTATGAACGGTCATTGCATATGCAAAAGCACAAGGTACAAAAGCAAGGAAAAACAGTTGGGTTATCAATTGGCTTATATGAGAATCTATATCTTGAGCTGTGTTCTATCAAAAAAAGACATTTTATCAGTTAAATCATATCTTATCAAGCTCGGTTCCTAATTTAGTTTTTCAATAATACCAATATCATAGGTGGTTCTTCTAATTCAAAAGTTTGTAAAATGGTATTAACTGCATTTTTAACAGAATCATTACTTCCAAATTCATCTATTATATCTAAGAGTAACCCTAGATATATAATTATAGTCATAGATTTTTAATAGTCCATTGTTCACCACTTTTGCAAAGGCTATTTCTCTATATAATCTGCCTGAATTTTTGTAACCAAAAAGCTTTTCTCCTACTTTTTAAGCCACTAGAGTTTGCATAACCTTTTACAATTCTTATAAAAAGAATTTACTTTTATCAATTACTTCATTTGTAAAAGAAATTACACAATCTGAATTTTGCAAAATTTCTTATTCTTCAAAAATTAAATCACCAACTGTTCCTTCCGTTTCAAAAACAGTATTTGGTCTAATCATATTAAGATTTTTAAAGGAAATCTTTGTCTAACTAAATTAGATAATTTTTGCAATTTCATCAGTAGAACGATAAATTTTTGATCAATTCAAAAATTGTTTCATCATTCGGCTTTATCTGTTATATAGGGTATTTGGATTTTCATTTACTTGCTTTTCTAACTGACTGCCATCTCCACAAAGTAAAACTTTAGGAAATTTATCTTTAATCTTTAAAATTTTAAGACAAATTCAATTTTTAGTTAGCATTTCATCATTAACCATAGATATTTCATCTATTACGATTAAATCGAAATTTTTCTAAATTATTGGCAATTTTTCTGTATCTAAAAATTCAAAGACCGTATCTTCTTTTTACTTCTTTAGACATATCTTTTTCGAAATCTTAAATTTAATTCTGATTTTATTAGTTCAATATTTGGTATTATTACTATGCTCTTTCAACTTTTCCTGTTCTATAATCTTTAGAAAATTTCGTCTCTAAGTTCAAGTCCAGAATGAGAAAATACCTATTTTGTCGAAAAACTTAAATATATTTTCTAGCTCATCCTCTTTTAGAACAAAAAGTTTCTTTTAAAATAGTTAATTGTGATATAGGAAAATTGTGTTATCGCAGATAAAGTATTAAAAAGTAATTCTAGTCCATCTGGCAATTTTTCCTTTTAAGTTAGACATCGCACTTGCTGTCGGTGCAAAAAGCTCCTACTCTTTTAGGATATTTTTCTTTTAATTCTTCAATTATTTTACTTGCCGTAAAAGTTTTACCTGTTCCAGCAAAAACCTCTTAAGTGATAATTCTATTATCAAAAGACTCTTCATCTTCTGATAAAAATAATATTTTTACTTTTTCTTGCAATTCATCACATTAAAACTCTCTGTCATCTTCTAAATTTACCCCTTTATTTCTAAGATTATGTCAAGAATGAAGCAAAGATTTCATAAATCATATCATTTTTAACTTTTAGTAAAGTCTATAGAATTTTCACAGCTCATCATTTCATCGTATATGATATTTATTAAATATTTCCATCTTTCATTTTATCTTAACTTCTTTCTTCTAGCGTAAATATATTTTTATCATATTGAGTATATTAAGTCAATAGCATATAAGCATATAACGTTTTAGGGTTGATTTTTGTTTCTATATGTTATAATATATTCATATATGATTTTTATAAAAATAAATGAGGAGACGAATTAATGAAAATGAATAAATCAAAAAGTTTTCATCTTTAGCATTGAGTTAGTATAATTTCTTTTGGAATCTTAGGAACACAAAACTAATGCATATGAAAAATAGTGCAAAAATACTGATAACTTAGAGATGAGATATTGGAATCAAGCAAGGTGGTCTAGTGGCTATAATTTACCATTAAGACATACTTATGATACTTTATCTAGTAGTGGATGTGGCTACTTTTCTTTAACAAATTTATTAATAAAAACAAAAAGTGTTGATGAAAATTTTAAACCAAAACGAATGACTAAAACAGGCAAAAAGCAAAAAGGCTTACAAGATACTAATTGGGGCATTTTAATTTTAGGGAGACTCAAATGAGCTAGGTTATAATTTAAAAATATGTAAAACACGATTATTCAATTTCTGGAATGAATGTAAATAAACTACAATCATATTTATAATGTTTATGATAAAGGATATTATGCAATAGTTTGCCTAAGTAATGGTTCAGGTGGGTATCATTATGTATCTATGGATTATATAGATTCAAAAGGGTGACGTTAGAATCTATGATAGTGGTTATCAAGGAACTTGGTTAAAAGATTTTTATTCAAAATAAACACACAAGTTATGTTATTATATTAAAAATCTGATAAAAGATATTAGAGATACTTTTCTTATTATAAAGATGAGGGATGCACATAACGAGTCTATTCAGAAAAAGCTTGATGAAATAAAGGCCAGAGGAAGAAGAAGAAAGAAAAGAAAAAGAAAGAAGAGACGTAATAAAATAAATCAGGTAGATGAAATAGTAGCATAGAATAATTTAAAATTTTAAAAATTTAAATTAAAAGAGAGGTTATTATAACCTCTCTTTTCTTAATCTTTATTATATTCTAAAACAAGTTCTTCTAATAATTCATTTGAAATTTCTTCTTTTGTTGTAATTTTTCAAAATTATTTCATCAATCGGACGAGGCAGATATTAAGTAATAATGATTTACGTCGCCTTTTCATTGCACGTCTTACATTTCTGCTAGTTTGAACCAAACACTATAACTATGTTGATTTTTCATAAAAACAGAACAATTGCTATTCTTCATTTCAATAGATTCTCCACCTGCCAAATATTGAATTAGTATTGGCGAGTTTGTTTCTTTATCAATCTTTTGTAAATTAGTCTGACCCTTAATTACTTGAATATTTTAATTCCTCTTTTTCAAAATATTCTAAAATGGCATCTTTAACTTCTGTATGTTGATAAAAAATTAGAGGCTGTTTTACATTATCTTTTGTAATAATATTATATAATTTTTCTAATCTTTTCATCGTAATATACTCTATATACTATTTCCATAAAATAGTCCATAAAACCATCAAACATTCTTTTTAGAATGTGCTTTTTGCCAACGATTTTAAATCTGCTGTCAAATCGTCATCTCTTTCCAAAAAGAAATATAATGATTTCTTACATTAGGCATATCTAAAGATTTCATATCTATTTCTGGAACATAAATTATTTTAGATAATCTATCTTTCATCTTGATATAGTAAGGAAATTTAATTAAATCTACATTACCATCTTCAGTATAGACCATATAATTATTATACTCATTTTTCCATTTTACATATTTCTGATTGATTTTTCAAAGTCAGTCTTATTTTTATAATATCCTGCCATAATCAGATACGAAGCACTATCCATTACTGTATCATTTGTAAAGGCGTTGCCGTTAATGTGAGTTTTGGATAAACTGCTAATTTTTGTAATCCTTTGCTTCTTTTTACTTGTAGGATTTTTTTGTATTTATGACACTCATCTAATACGACCAAAGCATCGTTTGGATTTCCTACTTCAATCATTAATTTCTTTAAAGATTTGGGATGATTTGTTATATTCGATAGTTTATCTGTTGATGTTAAAATTAAAGGATTTATCTTATTATTTGGATATTTTTATTATAAGAATTAATAGTTCTCGCTTAACCTAAATCTTGAATAGCTTTGAGACGTTGTTGTAATTATCAATTTTAAATTGGGATTCTCTTTAATAATTTTTCCAATAGTACCAACTATTGCAGCTTTTTTACACCCGTTCCTGTTGGCATTTTAACATTGTCATATTGATATTTGAATTTTTATTAACATTATGCCAATTAAATAAAGTATCTAATATATCCAACATTCCTTTATCATTCAATCAATATAATCGTGCGAACCCATTTTATCTTTTCATCGGATAAAACTCTATTTTAAGTTCAGTTTTTAGATTTTGCTTTTTGGTTTTGATTTCTTTATTTACTTTTCTTCTTCTTTTTTGGTTTTAATCTTTGCTCTTCTTTTTGCCGCTCAAAGTCCATAATTATTCAAAATGTTCCTTCCTTTTCTGTTACTATTTAAGTATATATCTAATTATATCATAATAACCATATAAAATCAATAGATATTTTACAGCATAAAAAGACCCTATAAACCTAAGGTCTTTACTCTTTTTATTCAATTTCTAAAAAATGTACATAAAATTAGTATCTGAAAAATCTAAAAATATCACAAGTTAAAAGTATCATAATCTATTTTTAAAAATTCATCACATATTTTCAGCATCTACTGTATAATCTGTATCAGAGTAAATAAACCGAGAATATTTTTGATTTCTTTTAGAATTTTGGTCTGTTATTGCCCCTGCATATTGCTAACAATATTTAATATGGAGTGTTTTAAAGTGCATAATCCTCTAACTTTAACAATTCCTTCTTCCCTCTTTAAAATAATCTGAATAAATGCCAATTGTAAAATCACAATTCAATATCAAATCATATCTCATATAAGATATGTCTTTATTCTTAAATACTTTTCATCGGTTTCAATAAAAATTCTTGTAATGGCTTTTGTAAATCTATATTTTTCATAGTTATAAAAATCCTTTTCTTACTTGATTGATTATATAATTATTATATATTGATTTAAGAAAAAGTCAAATACTAAATCAATAATTTTTATGTAAAATACTTGACAAATCTAAATAAATTGTTAAAATAAAATATAAAAATGTTTTTAAGAAAGGAAAGTTTTATGAAAAGAACTGATATTATTAAAATTGCAAAAAGATATTTCGATAAAAAGCTTTAAAAATATCAAAACGATAATTTTAAAATTGATAATAAAATCTTATGAACAATGCATTATTAAATCTTTAGAAAATAAAGAAAATGAGGTTATTTTAAGCGGTTTTTATCTTTTTAGAAAGAAAAACAAAAAGAAAAGTTTAAAAATTTTATTACTAACAAAATAGAAATGTCTAAAGGAAGAGATATTGTAAAATTTATCCGGTTCAGAAATTAAAAAGGTGATGTAGTTACATCACCTTTTTAAATTAGTCTTATTCTATTTCAAAGCTTTCCTTATCATATAAATTAACTTTTTCTATAATTGAAGATAATCTTCCGTCATAGTCCAATTCACTTTCTAAAATATATCTATCAAAGCTATATTTTTCCATCTTTGTCTCTACAATTACACAATCATTTTTCTTAAATCTTCTAATTTCGTTTGATAATCATATAATCTTTTGAGTCAATGAAAAATCTGCCACTTCACATATATAAATCCTTTTTCACCATATACCAAATTTAAAATATTTATTAAATTTGGTGGCACTATATGCCTTACTATAAAATAATTAAAATTTTGTAAACTTCTGGCATTTTAATATCCACCATAGAGTAGGTTCCCCAAGCTCTTAAGAGAGACTGAATTGAACCACCAAAACGTCTATTAACTTGTCTATTTAAAAATGCTTTTATGGCTACTATGAAATCTATTCCGCAAAACCATCCGATGTTTGACCAAAACCACTTCCTTCAATTTTCTAATTACGCAGGTAGCTTCTTCAACAGATAATGAATTTATTAAAATCATCTAAGCCTGTTCTTTGATGGTAGGCTTTTTCCGTTCCTCTGTGTCCCAGAATACCTAAAAGAAGATTAATTGCCTTTCTTGCATTTGGACTATTTTTCCATTGCTAAATGCCATTACTGTCAAAATAGTGTTCCGTTATTAGAAGCATTACTGAGATGTATTATCAAGATTAGCTTTTTCTTTTTCTTTTTCTTGTTCTTGTTCTTGTTTCTTTTTCTTTCTATTTTCTTCTTCGGCTTTTCTTTCTAGCTTCTCTTTTTGTATCAATTCTTCTTCATCTTTTATTTTTGTGATAATATTCTTTTACAATTAGTGTGTGAATTTTCTACTTTTTCTAAAACAATCTCTTTATCTTTTATAATTATGACACTATCAGAACCATTAAATAAGCCAACATCTAAGACATTATTTCTCTGCATAAAACTAAAGTCTCCACGTCTTAAATGCTCTATTTCAGTTCCATTTTTAATTTCATTTCTTTTAAATCTTTTTCTAATTCCAATATTTATGCCTTTATAGATTCTATATACAAAATGATTTTTCAGTATTTATAAAATATAAAGAATTTGTTTATTACTTTATTTATGTCAACGTACTATTTTCAGATGCAATGTCTCCTCTATAATTCGAGGATTAACTGCATTATTTATTTCGGCATTAGATAAGGGAGCGATGGCTGAAACTCCTACTAATGCTAAAATTGCTTTTTCTATTAATATATTCAATATTTAACTCTCTCTTTATTTTTATATAATTTTTCTAAGTAAACCATTTAAATTTACAATGCATCGATACCGATAAACTATCTAATAGTTCTAAAAGTATTTACAGAATAAACTTTAGAAGTCCACTTTTGCCAAAAGGCATCCTTTCCGATACTTGTAAACCAATAAATATCTTCATTTCTAGCCTTGCTTTCTTTGTTCAAATTTGTTTAACTCGTTTCTATTTTGGTCACTCACCCAGCCAATTACTAATCTTGGGTCCTTTTTCAGGCCATGATACCCTATGGGTAAAATATGTGTTCTATCAAATCTTCCTAAAGTTGATACAAATTGGAGTTTTAGTTTACGTCTTTCAGTATCACTTCTTCCCTATCATCACAAAATATCCACTACCTTTTGGAAGATATGAAAATTTCGATGTTTTGTGAATTATGAAAATACCAAATTTTATTAGGACTTGGTTTTTCTTAGAAAGGCCTTATCTAGGCCATTAGGATAAGGTACAGGCACAAGTCATTCTTTATTCATAACTATAGCTCTCTTTACATTATCAGGCTTTTCAACTTTTACTACTTTATTTTTAGATTTGAGGTTTTCGGTTTAGGATTCCAATAGGCTTCAACCACTTATTAATTTTATGAAAAATCATGTAATCATCTCTCAATAGTTATATCCAACTAAATTTACAGAAAAAGTATAACATATTTTAATAGTAAAAGTCAAGAGTTCTGCTCAAAGTTACAAAAGGTTACAAAATATTACGAAAATCATAAAAATCATAGTCTTACTATAAAACTATGATTCTAATGTGTTTAAATGAAAATATATTTGAGTAAATTTGATTGCCGTAAAAGAAACGACATTTATTAAAATGACGAGATGGTTCTAAAGGAAATAATAACATTGACTAATGCCACTAAAAATTCCCTACATGTATATTATGTTGAAAAATAAATGAATTTTTCCAACCATACATCATCTTGCAATTGTTCTTATTTCATCTAAATTATTTATATGTGATTTTAATATGAACTACTATTTGCCTAGAGTATTCTAATATTTTTATAATTCCAGGAATTATAAAGGTAATGACCATAAATAAAGTTTAATAGAATTTAGAAGTGTAAATCTATATAAAACCTAGTCATTCTTTTCATTTCTTTCATAAAATCTTTAAATTTACATTTGGTAGTTTCCTTCGAATAAATATTTCTTATAAATTGTTTGTTCAAAAATCAGCACCTAAAATATTGATGAGAATAGATAAAAATAAAAATACAAACTGCATTTAAAAATATATATCTTTGATATTTTTATTGAAAAACATATATGTTACATAGTAACAAAATCCTATTGGATATAAAAGATAATATTTTGTTTAAAAATGTCAGAAAACTTGACAATATCTCGCATAAAATCACCTCGCTTAAATTAATAATTTATAAAAATAAACTATATTATTTTTCGTAGGCTCTAACTAAGTTGTATCATTATAATTGTAAAGAGTACTATTGAATTTATTATCAAAAGCATAATTCAAATAATATAATCATAAATTTATTTAATTATAATCTATGTAAGATGATTTTTATCAAAATTTTAAAAATGTCAAGTTTTCTATAATAATACTGGTTCTAATTTCAAAAATATCCTCATCATTCTTCTATAAATATTTTATCTCATTTCCTTCACGTTACTCTTACTCCTTCCTCAATGACAGTATCGTCACATTTAACTCAGACCGATTTCTGGAATATCTCCTGTCACTTTCCAATTATCTAAAAATACTCTCTACCCATTTTACGTATGAATCTATCTAATGTTTCTTTATTAAAATTCTCTAAAAGATTCTAGCATTGCAAAGAGTTCCTCTATTACTAGGATAGCTCTGAAATCTTTCCATCTTCCAAAATTTTATTGGGAGATATGTTTGTTCTTCTTCATTAAAAATAACCCAATCTATGTTTTTGGTCCGAAGGTAATTTATCAGAATTACTTTGTAATTTAAAGGTTTCAATATTTTTGCTTATATCTTTCTTTTTCTTCTATCCAAACTAATTTAGATATATTATCAATATTTTGAGTAAATAAAGTATTTTCAAAAATTTCCTAAATGAATTTCTGTGATGTTTTCTACATTATTAATTTCATTTGTAATTTGTTTTATTTCATCATTTGTTGGAAAAGATAATAATTTATTTCCTAATAAATCACCATCTTTTGTAAGCATTACACGATTTATCTTTGACACTTTTTATCATTTAAAGTCAAATATCTAGCTTTACTACCTTGATAAATTTGAGACCATATATTATTTGTCAAATCATCATTTGCTTTTTAACTTTTCTAAATGATTTATTACAAAAGATTTATCATAAGGTTTTATTAACCAATCTTCTTGTTCCATATATTTTATTGCAGCATCTAAAACGGCTAAAGGATAAGAAATATTTTTCCTAAAAACTCAGGCTTCATTTAAAATTTGTATTTCCTGCTGCTAAAGTTCCACCGATTCCAACAATGTGACCATTAACAAATTCGAGTTCTCGTTAGAAACGTCTCTGTTAATTAATCTTGACATTAACTCAGGCTCTACATCCATTCCATAATCTGCAATATATCCATTAACTATTTTCATTTGCTTTTTCCATTGACATATTACAGATATATAAACCATCTGTATTTGTAGAAATGATATAAGCACCTTCTTGTGCTAATCTTTGAGCAAGAACCCAAATATGCATATTTCGATTAATCTCATAGATAAAATTTTTATTATCAAGAGGTAATAAGCTATATTCTGAGTGAGTATTTGCTTTACCACTTGGAGAGTTTAACATCAATTTTTAGACCTAATTGCATTAAGTTAGCAATGATGTGTTCTTGTAACCAAGTTGCCTTATCTAAAGGAATGTCTTTTTAATATCTACCTCTTATCAATCATATCTGCACATCTATCTATGCCTCTGATGTCATAAATATCGCTAATTTTGAGATTAGGAAAGGATAATAGAAGTAAAGTCTATATGCAAAACATTCTCCACATCAGCAGTAACTTTTTCCTTTTTATTAGCTCCTTTTATCAGAAAGAATCCATTTTAAAAATTTCTGTTTCTGTCATTTTGGACAGACCTGCCATAACAGCCCCATGAGCTCCACCACTAGATATACGAATGTATCGAATCTATAGGCTTTCCATCTCTATAATATGGAATATTTATTTTAGCTCCTTTTGTTAAAGTTGGTTTTTCTTAATTCTTTCATTATCTTCATATTTTGAAGTATCTTTTCCTCTAAAATACTCAAAAATTGTTTCATATAGGGATGAACAAATTTTTCTTTTTCACAAAATATATTCAAGCAAATCTCTTTTAACAAAATTTCCTTTTCCGTCTGGAAGAGGGAACTCATATCTAACAAAAAGAATAGTCTGTTGGTTTTATCCTTTAGGACCAATTAAAACTAATGCTGTCAAATTCGCACTTGTCATATCTCTTGCAGGTGAGTCCACTTTGCTAATTTTTCAGGTGGAACAAATCTTGCAGAGGTATAAGGGTACATTTCCTTACTACATCTCTACCTCTAAAGCAAATTTATTTAACTCTGCACTAACTTTTAGTATAAGAACGTCATTAAAGTTATAGTCTATTAAATTATCTTTTATCTTCTTTAGTCCACGTCTTTGGGGTATCATCTATTACAGATTCATCCATACATTACATCCATACCAAAGACTTAGCACCTTCTCTTTTCAAAGGTGAAGGTAGTTTATCATCATCTTCCGTACCATCTTCTTTCAACCCTCTTCGACAAAATCCTTGAGTCTATATGACCATCAACATAAAGCCATATTTAGATTTTGTTTTAAAAGTTTGTGGATGGATATATCCCCCTGCACCTTTTTAAGATTAATTTATCTTTGGCATCTTTATTTTTAATTTATTTAATTTAATTACCATATTTGATAGTTTTTCTAATTAAAGGTGTTAGACCTGTTTTTAATCTTGTTGCCATTAATTTAACAAAAATAATTAAAGGAAGGTCATATCCCGAACCATTCCAAGAATGATATTCACAAAATTGCGTTTGCTCATCTGCATATTTCACATCTGATTCTAAAAGGTCTGCATAAGGCATTTATTAAATCAGCTTGTAATCTTGATATTGAATCATCATCATCCATATAATAACGATAGACATTTGTCTCAATTGTATTTGGGTCTTTGTTTGTTAGAAATTTTAAAACAGAATCTTTTTCTTAAAGATATTTAAATTTTCTATTAATTCCCCATCTGTCAAGGTATCTGTAAATTGTTTATCTCCTGTAGAACATTAGATTCATCGCATTGTCATGAATCATAGCTAAAAGTAAAAGCATTTGGAGTAGATTCTATATCGTAATAAAATTTTTAAGAGCATATAACTAAAATCTATCATTTATATTTCCTTTTTATTTTATTTATCGAAAAACAAAAGGTATAATACCTGTTTGAACAGGAGAAATATTGTTTTCACTAAAGATATTTGGTAAAATGTCTGTGATGTAATTCTAACTGTGACAATACCATCTCCATAGACCATTTTCATCTTGACTTATAATTGGTCTATTGTCTAAAAAGACGTATTGGCATTCCATATTGAACTACTGTATAAAATACGTCTTTCTTTTATTTATAATTAAAACTTTTTCATCTCGTCTTAACATATTTTTCCTCACTATTTAATTTAATAATCAGGAATAACCCATTTCTAGGTTATTCCTATATATTTTTATTTTATTCTTCGTCTTTAGGTTCTTTAACTGTTAAAGATACTTTCGTAATTTCAAGACCCTAGCTCTTCGATTTTTCTAATTTCATCGATTAAAACATCTGCGTCAGCATCTTCAATTACTACACTATTTCCTTTTACTACAATTTTTGTAAATTTTGCATTTTCAGGACTTGCAATTTCTGCTTCTGATGGTAAAGAATAATTTATTTTTCATATTAATTTTTCCTTTCTAATAATTAAAAATTTTATATTTAAAATATTTTTGAAACTGTATTTACAATTAAATCAGCTTTCTTTTTATTTTCAAAAGTTTTTATTAAAGAACTTATAACAATTCCTATCTATCATTACTGCTTCATAGTCTTTTATTTTCTATTAAATTGGCATCTAAAGAAATTAAAATTAAAGTTGCATTGAGAATTGATTTATCTTGTTCAATAAATTCAATATTTAATCTTCCTTCTTCTTCAGTACAAGATTGAATATAAAAATTGAATTTTCAAGAGAATTTATATCTAAAGTAAGCTTTATCTAAAAATTCTTGACCATAAAATTCTAAGTCTTAATGTTATTTATCAAACCTTTCATTATTTTTAATCCCTTTCTATTTTTCAAGTATTTCCGTTAGAATCTCTTAATTCAATAAACTTAGTCTTAAAATATTTTGTTTTAAAAACTTTATGATAGGATTCAATTGTCGTATCTATCAAAAAGCATTTTCTAAATTAAAGTTATCGTTATTTAAAACCGCATTATCCATGATTAGTTTAATTGCTTTGTTTGATGTAATATCTACAATTACTAATTTTAAAAGTTTCTTTTTCTAAAAATAGCTTGTTTTATTACAAATTTATTGCTTCTCATTCTTTCAAAAATTTCTTGATTTGGTTTATATAAAAAGCATTTTTATATCACACCTTTCTTATTATAAATTTACAAGTATATTATATCATTAAAGTTACTTAAAATCAATAGATTAAAAAGCTAATTTTTGAATAATTTTTCCATTAATGTTTATATACTTTGTTCCACTACCCCCAAAAGCCGTCATCTCTGTCTTTTAGCTTTATTTCTTTTTCTAAAATATTTCCAGATTTTATAGCTTTAAAGGTAACTTTTATTTGTGATTTATCCAATTTACCAAAGAAAGATAATTTTTATCGCCCTCTACTTTTAGACCTGATAAAGATTTATGCTTACCTCTTACGGATAACAGCTACTTTAAAGTATTTGATGAAAAATTCTTTATAAAAACCTTGTTCAGTACAAAGAGTGCTTTTTCATCATTATTACAAATAAAACATCCGATTATTTCATCATCTGATGTAACTTTTTATAATTTTTAAAAAGTTCTGTAGTATTTGGATTATTTAAATTAGATGTCTCTAATTCTCCTACTAAAGAGATATTCCAATACCATTTTTGTTGTAATTATTAAGGTATCTGTTGTATAACATTCTTTAGTAAAGATAATAGTATCTTTAAAGTTTTCTAATTGATTTTCAAAAGCTTTTAGTTCCTATTTGGAAAACTTTTTGATTTTCTAATGCAACAACTCGCATTAGTTTTTTTCTCCATTAAATCTCTTTTGCAATTTCAACTTCTTTAACTTGTTCAGTTTTTATAATATCAGTTCTTCTTCGCATAGTTTCATCTTTTTCAAAGACTTTTTAAAATATCCTTTAAGTTATTTAAAGATATTTTTGTTGAACTTTTTATCTGATAGAAAAGTCTCAATATCTTCTTTTTCTTTTAATAACTTTCCTAAAAGTTCTTCTACTTTTTAATTTCACCAATTCTATAAAGAGGAATTGTTGAAAATATATTCTGCTTGTTTTTCAGTAAATTCTTTAAAATTCTCTAAAAAGTTTTTTTCTTTTAAATCATTTGCAGAGGTTGCCTTTTTGCTAATTTAATAATTTCATCTATGTTATTAATAGCTATTTTAATAGCATCTTGGATTTCTATTTGAGAATTTACTTTGTCTAAATTAAATTTAAAGATATTCCTATTAGTTTCATATCTAAAATTAACAAACTCTTTAAAAATATTCTAAAATAGAAAAAAATATTTAATATGGTTATCAGATGAAATCATTATATTTGAGGCTGTGATATGCAACTCTGATTTTTATACAAAAAGTTGTTCTATCAAATCAAGAGTTTTTAATTCAGTTCCTTTTCGGCAACTTATTCTAATACAAATATCGTCACCTTTTCCTAAATCATCTACTGATTCTATTTTTAAAAGCTTTTGCACTTGGTTCTATCGCTTTTAAAACGGATTCAATAAATTTTTATAGTGCTAACTCTGTAAGGTATTTCGTAAATCTCTAAATAACTTTCTTTCTTATTTACAACTTTACGAACTCTTACCTCTTAAAATAACTTTTGCCCTTCCATTTTCCATTTCATCTTCAATAGATTCAGGGTTTATAATAATACCACCTGTTGGAAAATCAAAAACCTTTTTATATATTTTTAGTAACTCTTTATTTGTAATATTTTCATTCTTTACAAATTCAATTAAAGCCTTGCATTATTTCAATAGGATTAGTGGTAAAAGTGAACAAGGTTCATATCAATAGATACTCCATAAGAACCATTTATTAAAGCCAATGGTATTGTGGAAGGTAATAGACTAGGTTCTTTTTGCACTACCATCATAGTTTGGTAAAAATTCTACAGAATTTTTATTCATATCTACTGTTAAATATGAAGATAATTTTTGTAAGTCTAGCTTCTGTATAACGAGGAGCTGCTGCTTCTGAACCATCAATATTACCATTATTTCTTGAATATCTATCAAAAGGAACTCTTTGCACCCAGTCTCTTGATAAAACGATTAATGCGTCATATAGTTGAGCTATCGCCATGAGGATGGTACTTACCCATTGTTTCCCCTACTATACGAGAACACTTTACTGTTTTCTTATCGTGATAAATACCCATATCATTCATTGTATAAATAATTCTTCGTTGAACAGGTTTTAATCCATCTTGTACTCGTGGGATTGCTCTCTTTAATAATAATTCTTTCGCATATTCACCCATTCCATCTAAGACGGCATCTTCTACTAATAAAAATATCATCTTTTTCTTTATTCAACAGATACTACACCTCTTTTCTTATTTTCTTTTTCCCATTCAATATTTGTAATTACAAGTGATACAATAGATAATGATAATAGTAAACTTTTTGATAAATTCAATAATTTATTAAATGTTATAAAATTTAGATTTATCATTGATATTGAATTTTGCAAAATCTTCAGATATTGCTGATATGATTGATAAAATTAAAATTCCATATAGCAATATTAAATTTTTAAAATAAAAATATATAAATTTTAAATAGTTTTTCATACTTTTTAAAACTCCTTTGTTGAACTAAACTATTAAATTTAGAAACTAATTCTTTAAGAGAACTTATTTCTTTGATTAATATATTTAAGGAATCTTCAATTACTCCATATAAAAGCAACTTTTCTATATTCATTTGATTTATCAAATAAAAAGACCCTTATTTCTAAAGCTCATCAAAATCTGCACTATTTACCATTCTTTTAAGACCTTTTATATATCATTATCCCTACTAAATTTTTAATAAATTTTTATTTATAATATCATTTAATTCACTCTTTCTTGAATTTAATAAATTAATTTCTGAAGATAATGAATAATTTTCTAAATTTTTGTAAATAATGAATTTTTAAATTTAATAATTTTATTGAAAAATTTATCTAATTCTGCTATTAATTTATTATTTTCTTTTTATAATTTTTAAAACTAATTTTATCATCAAAGTCTGGTAAAACCAAGTCAAAAATTAGAAAGCATTAATCCTTCTTCTAAATTATATACAACAAATTTAAAAGTATATTCTTTATTTGAAAAATAGGTTGAATAATAGGTTTTTATTTAATGTAATTGAACATATTGAAAAATCTTCTAAATTTTCTAAAATTAAATCATAATCTTTTCTTTAATTATTGAACCAAAACCTATATCTTCAAAAATTGTTTTTAAATTTTCTTTACTTAATATTTTTGAAAATAATAAATCTAAATTTTTGTAAGATACCTATTCTACATTTTATCAACTCATTTATATAAATAAGTTCTTCAACATTATCTATATTTTTGTTCTTCAATTAATTTTATAATAGAAATCATTATTCATTACCTACTTTTCTAATATTTCATATATATAAATATCTCTATACACGAATCATATCAATTAATTGCAAAGTTTCATTTATTAATAATTGAATTAATTTATCAACAGGAGATGTATCAAAATATTTATTATACTTATAACTTATATAAAGTGATTTTGGAAAATAAATTAGAAAATATATATCTTCTATCTTTTTAAATATAAATCTATTAATTCGTTATTAAACTTATTTAACTTTATTTCTAAATGTCTATGTTTTAAAAATAAATCATTAACTCTATTTTCCATACAAAAGATCTCTTTTATAGATGTACTTCTACAGTAAGACTTTAGAGACTCAATATCTAAAAATCAATTATTTCTTTTTATATTCATAAATTTCCTCTAAATATTTAAGTTTTAATGTTTTAGAGGTTAAATTTTCTCATATAAACAAATCACCTAATCTTTCTTTAAGGATTTTTCTAAAAATATTTTTAAAGCAAGTTCTTTATTGTCTTTTGGTAATATATCAAAATCCGAAAAATTCCAATATTCTAACAACTTGCCTTTTTCTACATATACGAAGATAGGTATTGAATTTCCTACTCCAATATGATTAATTATTTCAATAATATTCTAGGATTTTCTTCTTTTTACCTCTAACATTTCAACTTTCTTATATTTGAAGTTTTTATTTTCTTTTGTTACTTTATCTAAAAATTTCTTCAAATTTTTCTACGAGTCAGACATTTGTCTGTAGCCCAACATAAACAATTCCTGTATAACTTTTTAAATCATTTATAGATTTAATCGTATTTGTCGTATCGTTTTCTTAAGAATAAAAACCAATTCCACAAAATACAGAAATTATTATACAAACAATACTTGATATTAATAACTTATTATTTTTCATCGTTTTCCCTTTTTCTAGCTACATTTCCAAAAGTATCAATCCATTCTTTTTCTTAAAGAAGTATCATCACCAATCGTAATTTTTAAAGCTTTTGTTAAAGCAACATTCCAATTGTTAGCCTTTTTATTTTACGAGTGGATGGTTGTGATAAAAATTTCTTGTTTTGCAGAGGATTCATTTCTCCCAAACCCTAAATCTTTTGTAATGAATATTTGACAAAATCAATTTTACTATTATTTCTTTCGGTTTCTGATAGAAATATATCTTTTTCAAGTTACCTATAGTTGTTGCTACATATAAAGGCGGTATTGTTATTAGACATAAACCACTTTCTATTAAACCCGGAAATAATTTTTGAAATAAATTTATTAATAAAGTTCTTATATGAAAACCATCAACGTCAGCATCTGTTGCTATAATTACTTTTATGAAATTTTACTTTTCTTATATCAAAAGTTTTTCCAATTCCAGCCCTAATGCACTTGTTATTGTTGAAATTTCTTCATTTTTGTAAAGCTTTAGATAAATGAGAGTTATATACATTTAAAATCTTTCCTTTTAAAGGTAATACTGCTTGAAATTTCACTATCCTTCCAATATTACTAGCAGAATCTCCTCAACTAAAAAAGAGTTCACATTCTTCTGCCTTTTACATGAACAGTTTTTAAATTTAGAGAGATATTTAGAGTTTTATTTTTAGTATCTCTTTCTTAGATGCTTTTTATCCTCTAAATCTGAATATCTTTTACTTTCTAAGATATTATCTATTACCTCCAAAGCTGGTTTAGGATTATCATAAAGCCATTTTATCATTTCCATATAAAATAACTTTCAGTTGCAGCTTTTGTTGAATAGTTCCTAAAGTTTCCTTTGTCTGACCTTCAAAAAGATAAAATATTTCCAGGAATTTTAGTATGAAAAAGTTACATATAGACCTTTGTGTTATATGATTTACTGAGACTCCACTCTTTAGAACATTTTTATCTTTTTGTTGGTTTTTATCTCAATATATTCATTTATAGCTTTTTGTAATTCCTGATAAAAACCTTTTAAATGCGTTCCACCATGAATTGTTTTTACGCCATTTGCAAAGGAACATTTTCTCTGAAATTTCATTTGTAAAAGCATAAAGAACCACTTATATTAAAAGAATATTTTTGTTATATCGATATCTCGAATTAAAATCAAAACTAGCATCTTTAATTAAAGATAAATCTTCTGTATATGAATCAACTAAACTTTAAACCATTATCATAACACCCAACTATCGTCATATTTAATTGCATTTTAACTTTTGGAGTTAGCAGCAGTCTTAAATAAGTCTTTTAGCTCATCTAAAATAATTTTACTATTAGAAAAACTTTCTATATCGTCGATTATCATCTATAGTACCATCGTCAGAATGAAAGAAATCTCAGTTCCTGTTTTTATTTCTTTATTGTTAAATAAGTGTTGTGTTATCTATTTGTTTTAAATCTTTTTAAAATCGTAACGATTAAGTATTTTTCTTATCTAAAACGTCATTTATATGAAATTCAACTTCATATTCTTCCAATCCTTTTGATACGCCCTTTTTATCAACCCAGAGAGAAGTTGCTCTAATTTTATTTAGATAGAGCATTTACTGCTTTTAGACCAATCACCATGAGTTCCTGTTATTCCTTTATTTTTATAGTTGGAATCTGAAAACTTTCCACTTGCATGTAATTTAGTACACGCATTTATAACTTTTGAAAAATCATCTCCCAAACCTTTAGGCATACCCCTACCATTATCTTTTAATACGAAAAGATCTTCATCTAAAGTAGCTTTTATTAAATTTCCATATCCATCTATGGCTTCATCAGTAGCGTTAGCTAGTATTTCTCAATTAACTGAACTAAAAGCTTTTGGCATTTTTATCATCATCAGAGTGTAGTGCTACCTACATACATGCCAGGTTTTTCCTAATTCCAAAATACCATCTAATGTTTCAATATTCATTTGCTTACTCAATTTATATTTTTAACCTCACTTTCTTAATTTATAAACATATAATAGCTTAAAAACTATTTCTCATAAAATTATAGCATAGAGGGAATAAATCAATAGTTTATTTTATAAAAATAATGGTCTTTATATAAAGACCATTATAAAAAGTATTTAACTATTTTTCTTTCTAAATTTAGAAAGCAAACTAGCAATCACAATAGCACCACTTGCTCCTAGCATACCAATACTTGAAGATGCTGCTATATTTTGTTTTAGATGGTTTCTTTCTTTTTAGGCGGCTCTTCTTTATTGAATTTTTGGAATAATTGTGAATTTCTAAAAGTTTTCTTCTTTGCCATCTTTCACAGCTTTATAAGGAACGCTAAAGTTTAATAGTTTTCATTTAACTTATATCCGTTTCCTATTTCTTTTAACTCATAATTACCATCTTTTTAGTTCCTTTTTAAAAGACATTCTTTCCGTCTTTACTTTCAAAGATTTCTAAAAACAGTACCATCTTTTGCTTAATTCCATGCTACTATTTTCAACGACTTTTATTTTTCCGTATCAACAATGTTAAATGTTAATTCATCATGAAAGAAGTAGAACCTATTGATAGAACCAACCAATACTGAGGATAGAATTATTTTTATTTTTAGATTTTTCATCAATATACCCTTTCTTTCTTTTTTACTTGTTTTTATTCTTTAATTTACTAATTAATTTTATGAACATTTTTATTACGAATACTAAAACCCAATTCCTAAAGAAACAGATTGCTACTTTATTTAATAAATCTGTATCTTGAAACTGTTGTAATAATGATTTATTTGAATGTCTGTTTTAAGATTTAATTGTTTAACATTTACTAGCTTACCCTGAACGATTAATCTATGTGTATTAATTCTAGCAGGTACGCAAGTAACCAAACTTGCATAGTTTTCTTTTGGGTTAGCATCGCTTATTTTATACATTTCGTCAACATTTTGTGGTAGAAAAACAGTTAATAAATTACAGACTTCAAATTCCAAAATTTGTTTACCATTATTTATCTCAAACTTATCTCCCTTCTCTAACTTTGTGATATTTAAGAAAATATCTTGGTTTGTATAAGAGTTCCACTATGACCTAATAAAAACAATATTTTTATTAAGTCTAGGGTCAAGAGATAATTCATTTATATTCTTTTTGATTTCAAAAATCATCTTCTGTAAATCTTGCATAAATTGCTACCCTTTATCTAAATTTTCTTTGGGTTTCATTATCATAAATTCCTATCTTTTCATAAATCTTAGGAATAGATATTGTACCAACTATTTTCATCTTGTTTTGAATCTTCAGGTATAAGGAGTAGCTTCTAAAACATATCCTGTTTAAATGTTTCTACTTTCAAAGATTCAAAACTTTTAATTTTAGCCATCCCCTTATTAGAATGGTAAAATCTCATTACAGGGATGGCTAATAATATCATAAAAAGCTATGAAATAAAAAGAAATTAGAAAGACTAAATATCTTCTTTTCATATATTATTTACTTAATTATTTATTTTCTCTTTTATTTAACACAAAAACCTGTAGCCATTGCTCCAATACCTGTAATAGCAGCGATTGCTACCCCCAATTGTACCTAGTGTTTATTACAATTTCACCAATTTTTGTAGTTTTTAACGTTATCTAATTTAACATCAGTTTGGTCTTTGTTGATTTCAAACTTGATAGCTTTATTCATCATTCTATATCCTTCTGGAGCTTTTAACTTCTTTAAAAGCGTAAGTCGCAAAAGGTAAGTCTGATTGAGAAACTTTACCATCTTCTCCTGTTACATAAGTAGGATAAGCTTTGTCCTGTTTTTAGGGTCAATAGCTTCTGAATATTTTTGACCATCAATTTCTACTGTACCATTTTCATCAAGTTTGTAAAGTTTAAATTCTGCTCCCTTTAATGGAGTTGTCCCATCACTTTCAGTTTTAATAAATTCTACAGAACCTTTTTGTTACATTTGTAATTACTTTATTTGAAGTAATTTTTCTTCGTGATTTCCGTCAGTTTATAATCTAAAGAGTGAAATCATTTGGAATTGTATTTAATTGAGTATCAGCTTTTACTTTTGTTTTAATAGTTACTTCTAAATTACCTGCTTCTAGTTCTGCAACCTTTTGGAGAAACAGTTACTTTATTTCCGTCTATTTGAACAATATCTTGACCTAAAGCTTTTCCATTATTAGTAACAGATTCAACTGTTGGAGTTGCTAAATTTTCATTTAAAGTATCTTCAACTACGAATTTTTCATAAGACTTAATGTCTGTAGGAACTGTAACTTTTAATTTATAAGTATAATCTACAAGTACGTTTGTATTTAATTCTTTAACTTCTTGTTGATTAGTTGGGTCAACAATATCTTTTTCAACTGTAGGTAATTTATGGTTTTGGAATTTAACTCCGTCAGCATCACCTATTGGTTGACCATTGATTAAAAACGTCTTTAATTACAGGTTGGTTATTTTCTGCTGTAACTGTAAAAAGTAATCTTTTTAGCAGTTGGAGCATAACCTTCTACTGTAGAAGTTTCCTTGATTTCATATTTACCTTCTTTTAAGTTAGCAAATGAAACTTTACCACCATTTTGAGCAGTTGCGTTCAATTCGTTATCATTTACTTCTTTCCAAGTAGCTACTAAGTTATCATCATTAATAGTTTCAGGAGCGTGAGTTCTTTTTAAATTAAATTGTGGTCCATCTAATGGGTCATTAGTGCCATCTTTAACTTTTGTAAATTCAAAAATCTTTTTGAATTAAATTATGTTTTAAAAGAACTTTGTTCTTGATTTTTAGATTCTACTCCATTTTGCATTAAGGAAAATTCAACTTGAGCTTCCTTATCATTTAGTAAGAATCAGGAGTTCTTCTGATTTGTTTTACAGTATAAACACCTTTTTATCTACCTTATAAGTAGCTTCGTTGTTAGAAAGTGTTGCTTCTCCTAATTTTTACCAGAAGGAGTTTCGCTACCTTCTTCGTCAATTAAGGCTTTTTCTACAATACTAAATTTTGCAGCGTCACCATCATTAGATTGTGATTTTAGCTTTATAGTATATTTGCCTGTCTCTCCGTCTGCATAGGTTCTCAAAAGAACTAACCATTGAAGTAATTGTTAGTGCTAAGGCAAAATACCTGCACCAATTTTCTTCATTGTATCTTTTTCATCAAATTATCCTCTCTTTCTTTTATTTAATTTTAATACTATTATAGTATACTATAAAAATATTATAATGTCAATAGCTTTTCAATAATTTTTACTAATAATATTTTTAGTAAAACTTGACAATATATTTTTAATATATAATTATATATGAAAAGATATATTTTAGTACATATCTATAATTATCTCGTCAATAGCGATATAAAATAATGTACTAAAATGAATACATTATATTTTAGTACAGAAAGGAAGTTTTTGTATAATGAAAGGTTTACAAAAGAAATTAAATAAAAAAAGCATATACCTATTTAATAATTTAAATAAATATATAAAATTCAACTCTTTTATAAATAAAGATTGTTTTAGCAAAGAATTGGATAATTTAAAAATCTTTTGAACAAGAAGGTAAAAATTTTAAATTGACACAAAAATATTAACTTAATATATGAAAACTTATTAATAGAAAATTTTCAAAAACCAAATAAAGATTTTACAATAATCATATTTATATAATGAAAAATATATGGACTGATTTAGGAAAAATTAAATTTAAAATGATTTTTCTTTGGTTTTGGAATATTTTAGCGGATTTACCCTATCTTTTAAAAAAATGCAAAAATCTATTTTAAAAATGTAATAGATATGATGACTATTTATGAATTAGATGATTCTGTAATGCAATTAAATAATTGCTATATAGAAGATGGAAATTTGAAATATGGAAAAATATTTAGACGGAATACCTAAATTTAATATTGATAAAAATATTTTTAAAATAAAAATATTAAAGAAAAAGATTTTCCAAACATAAGTAACGAATTAAATCTGCTATGTAATAATCGACTTAGATATGAAAGAATTTTTATTAGAAAATTTGCTACGATTTTTATAACTAATTTTGAAATAAAAACTCTTTTTAACTCTTTTTATTAAAATAAACAATAATAAAACATTTCTGAATATATTAGCTAATACTTTCGGAGATGAAAATTTAATAAACCTAAAAGATTTAAAGGTTAAGGATAAAAATGAAATAGATAACACTTATTTAAGTGCATTATATAGTAGTGTAATTGTATCTTCTAATAAAAAAACAAATAAACAAGTTATAAATATTAATAAGTCTTACCATAGTGACTTAAATGACATTTCTGATAATGAATATTTTTATTTTTAACTTTTTATTAAATAAATCTTACAGATTCTACAAAGAAACTCAATTTCTTTAATCAATAAATCAAATGCTAAAAATGATACTTTTGATTCGTTAAAAATTATTTATTTGAAAAATAAAGATAATATATTATATTTTTCAGTAAAGAAAGTTAGAGGATTATGAAATCTATTGTAAAATGAATAAAATAAAATCTTTTAATAAAAGTGAGTTTAATTTAGTAATTAGTAATGTTTTAAATTTAAAAACAAGCTACAACTTAGTCTAATTTATTGAAAGATAAAGGTTTAAAAAAACAAAAAGAACGATATGCTTTGGTTGCTAATAGATAAATTAGGCAATTTTTATATGAAATATTTAGAAAAAGCTAAAAATATAATATTTGAAATTTATTTAAGAAAAAGGTATTGATTTTTATTTTTAAAATTGATTTATAATATCTTTTATCTATAAAAAATAATAAAGCAGAAAGGGTGATATTTTAATGAAAAATATGAATAAGTTTTTAATAAAAAGTATTAGATGATTTTTAGAAAGATTGGAATATATGAAGATGTTGATATTGCAAAGAAAAATAGGTATTTCTTATGCAACATGGAAAAATTTTAAAAGCAGTAATTTCTACAAAAAACATTGCTTAAAATATCAAATATTACAGGAGTTTCGATGTTAGAATATATGAACTAATGAACGAAGAAAAGAAAAAAATAAATAAAGGAAGGTGTCATTTATGACAAATGATGAATTGTTAAAACAATTATGTTTTTGAAAGCCAAGATACCTTCGATTTTTCAAAAAGTTTATTAGAAAAATAGTAAATTATCTGAACCAATTTTAAATGCCGAAATCGAACGAAATCGGTTATATGAAATGGAAATAAGCGGTAAGCTATGTAATAGGCAAGATGATACCATAAGAATTATTTTTGATATTTTTAACAAATATGTTACAAGGTAATCTTAAATTTACATTAGATAAGTCATTTATATTTGAAAAATAAATGGGTTTCATATCCTTTAATAAAAAGATACTGAAATGGCTAAGTTTTTGTATAAATTATTTATTAGATATACTTTTAGATTTGAAAAAACTAATATATTTATCAAATATTCTAAATTAAGTTTTTCAACTAAAGATAATGGAAAAAGAGATATAACAATTCAGCTAGATAATTGCTATATATATAAAAATACAAGAAGGTTATTATAAAGAGAATTTTCCGAGAGTTGTAATTAATAGAAAATATGAACCCAATGGAAATAAAGATTGTCCTGAGTTTATGGATTTATTATTACATTTATGTAATAATGATATAGATACTAGAGAATGGCTAATAGAAAGATTAGCAGGTGCTTTAATTTTTAGATTCTAAATTTAGAAGCAAGTAGGGGGCAGATGATAAGATTTTATGGTCCCACAGGTGGTAATGGTAAATCTACTTTTTGTAAAATTTCTAAGATTAGTTTTTGGAAATAATAATGTTCATTCAGCTTCTTTAGATAATTTGGGTACAAAAATAATTATGATTTGATAAATATAATTAGTTTAATGGCAATAGATGAAGATTCGACCGAATCTTATTACTCAACGCAAACAATGGCTTTACAGAAGAAAAATAATCACAGGTGAAACAATGTCTGTAAGAGAAATTTATGGAAAGCCTGAGCAAAATACACCAATTACCACTTTGTTTGCAATGAGTAATTACGAATATATGTCTGAAGATAAAACAGATGCAATGAAAAAGAAGATTAACAGAAATTCTACAGAAGGTCTTTTTAATTAGAGATGACGCTTGGTTTGAAAAATTATTTTCAGAAAAACAAGCTCAAGGTTTTTAATTTTATAATTAGTAAAGTAGATGAGATATTGAAAAGACCTAATCAAAATTTAATAGAAGATACTAATTATATATCTGATAGAAAGGAAGAGGTTAGACGTTCTAATAATAATGTTCTTGATTTTATAGATGCAAATAGAACATGATTGAAGGATATAGTGTTAAATTTGTAGCGGATGCTTATGCTAAATTTTGTGAAGAAAATGATTTAAATGCATTGGGTAAAATTAAATTTAATCAAACTATAAAAAGTTGAATTGAGTTAGGTTCAAAAACAGCTAGAATAAATACTTTAAATGATTATTTAGAAACACCAGCATCTTTGTTAGATATAGATAATAAAAACTGTTAAATCGTGGCATAATAATTTATGAAAAGTTATGTAAATTTTAATTTACATAACTGTTACTATCTTTGTTACTAAGTTAAAAATTTTATTACTAAAACTTAATAACAAGTTGGTAACAAAAATAATTATTGAAAAATTAAGAAAAACTTACAAATATATACTACTTATAATAAACTTTTTATGAAAAAAGACATAAAAAAATATATTATATAGCATTTTTAAGAATTTCACCAATGTTACCAATCTGTTACTAAGTTGTTACAAGATTAAATGTTGAAATTTCAATATGTAACTATATTGTTACCAAGTTAAAAATACCTATAAATGTTTAAATTTCAACATTTATAGGTATTTGTTACCAAAAATTAATGTGTAAACTTATATTATATATTATATATATACTGCAAAAAGTTGGTCACATGGTCATAACCCATTGTCATTGTTGAAATTATAACAAAAATGTAAAAGTAAAGGTTGTTACGACTTGGTAACACTCTTTTAAATTTATTCATAAGTGATTTTATTTTTAACAAACATTTATTAAATAAACTATTGATTTATATTTCGAAAAATGTTATAATTTATATATAATTTTAACAAGAATAAGGAGAATAAAATGAAAGAAAAAGAAATTATAAAAATAATCCAATTAATTTATCTACAGAAATTACAAATGTTGTTGATTTTGAAATGTTTAAAATAGCAAAAACAAAAATCAGAAAGATTTGAGTTTATTAATTTCATGACGAAATTATTAATAAGATTGATTTTTAATAGAGGTAATTAATACTTACGAATATCAAGAAGAAGATAGAAAGTTTATTAAAAATCTAAAAAGTCATATTAATAATTTTGTGAAAGATTTAAATTCAAAATATAAAAAGTCAACAAGAAGATTTGTTTGGTCTAATAACAAGTCAACATAAAGAATTTAAAGAAAAATTTTGATAAATTAGTTAATTTATTAAATCAAGGAATTGTTGAACAAGATGCTAGAATGAAAGAGCAAAAAGAGCTTTTTGTGAGAATTTATTTGAAAATACATTATGCCATTATGATAACTCTAGAAAAACTTCGATATTAAATTGAAGATGTCTTTGTTTCTCAATGGACCAATTTATCTACTCTGAATCTTCAATAAAAAGAATTAAATGCTAGACTTACTAATTTAGATGAGTTTTTGGCAAGTGATTTATCTCCCTATAAAAGAACAAGATAAAATAATTATTGCTTTTAGAATGAATGATTTTAACGGAATTAAATCTTTAAATTTCTTACAAAAGCAATATGACGATGAAATGGCGAAAAATTACTTGAAGAAGAAAAGAAAAGAATTGCAGAAGAAAAAGACTTGAAGAAGAGAGAAGAATTGTTGAAAGAATTATTACAAAAATAACATAGAACATAATGAAGTTGAAAGTAGGATATTAGAAAAACATATATAACTTTGGAAATAGAATCTAATGATTTAGAAAAAGCAATTAAATTATTAGCCGATAACAACACTGACTTTAGACGTATATAAGAATTAGTTATTAAACTTTAAACCAACATATTTAGCCTGTTGAATATTAATATATTTAATAGGCTAAAATATTAATATATTTAATAGGCTAAAATTTTATATATTTTTAATTTTATAACTTATAATATAAATACATCAAGAAATGTATGTGATTAAAAAGTGCCAAATTTTACTAAATTAGATATATTGTGATATAATATATTTAACATGATTTTTAGCAAAGAAAGAAGGTGTAACGTATTGAAAAGTAAAAATAAAAATCTTATTGATTTTAGGAAGTATTTCTTTATTGATTTTTATAATTTTTATGTTTTTTTATTTTTATTTTAAAGATAAGTTCCTATTTAGTTCAATAAATGGTATCTCTTTAAATGGAATGACAATAGAAAAAGCACAAAGTTATATTAACCAAACATATAAAGATAAAAAAATTTATTTATATAGGTAAACAAAAATTTCTTATAAAGATATTATAAAAATTTCCTATTGAGATTCCAAAAGAATTTAATAAACATTTTCTCATAATACAATTTTTAGAATTAAAAGAAGATTTTTGAAACAGTAAAATAAAGATAGAACAACAGGGAGTAAACTGCAAAATATTGAAAAAGATGGTAAATTAATAATGTCACCTAGAATTATAGGTAATAAGTTAGATAAGGAAAAATTAAAAACTGCATTAGAAAAATGCTATAAATGGCGGTAAAGATGTTTTCTATGAAAATGATTTTACAAATATAGTTGAAGATGATACAAATTATAATGAAATTGAGAAAAATACTAACTTTAAAAATAAAAAGATTTACTGTTAAATTTAAAGGAGTATCTGATATTGAAGAAATTTTAGATTTTTCAACAATAGAAAAGTTTTATAGATATAACAAAGAAAGATAATACTTTTTGAAATTTCTTTTAATAGAGAAAAAGTATTAAGTTATGTAAAAAGATTTAGATAAAGAATATCGTACTTTGTATAAAAACTTATAAATATCGCTCTACAGATGGTGATGATATTAATATAATAAATAATCAAGGGATTGGTTTTTGACCTTGATTACGATAAATCTGTAGATGAAAATTATAAAATGTTTAACAGAAATAAAAGATGAAATAATACTACCTTTTGATAGAAATGATTTTCTAAATTAACTTCTACCTATGCAGAAGTTAATTTAGAAAAACAAATTATGAGGATTGTTAAAGATGGAAATGTTGTGTTTGAGACATCTGTTGTTACGGGTAAAGACAAAACACCTACAAATAAAGGTATTAATTTATGCAAAACAAAGAAATAAAAACATTAAGAGGAAATAATGAAGATGGGTCTAAATATGCAGTTCCTGTTAAATATTGGCTACCTTTTTGATGGGGGAATAGGAATACACGATGCAAATAGACCGTCTAGCGATTATGTGGTGAGTACATATCATCAAAGAGGGTCACATGGTTGTATAAATACACCCAAGAATATAATGAATGAGGTTTTTGAGTTTTTAAATGTGAATATGCACGTCATAGTTTTTAAATATGTAGTATTTATAAAGCTATTTACTTTTTATCAAAAAAATATGATATTATAGAATAAGAATTAATTATAGATTATAAATAATTTATATCATACGATAGAAAGAGAGGATTTTTAATTTTGGCAAATTTAGATACAATATCAAAACTCAATAGACAAATGAGAGTCCAATCTGTCATTTCATCAGTTTGAAAGTTTGTCAAAAAGCATCCAAGTCAACTTTAGATGCTTGTATCAGTTTTAGAAGATATTTTTATGAAATTCAAAAAAATTGATATGTCTAAATTAGATATTGAAGATAGAGATGAATTGATGAGATTAATAAAAGAAAGTCAAAGTCAGTTTGAGAATTTTTCAGAAAATGCTATTAGACTAAGTGACAGGATTTGGGTCGATTTTCATAATTTATTTGATAATGATAAGTTAGATAAATTATTTTATGGAAGTAAAGATTTGATGAGATATTATCGAAACAATTGAAAACAGATTGTAAAAATTATTTTATGAACATTCACATACTTTCGAAGAAATTAACAGATTCGATGACAGAAGGTATAGTTAAGCCTCAGATATGTAACATATCTCTATACATTATTAGAGAGAAATAATAGAGAGATTTCTAAGAACTTTAACAAATTAGATTTAGATGAACTAAATACTACTCTAACACAATTAGCAAATGTTTGCTGAAAATGCTAATAAAATCTTTTTGAAATGTTAGAATTGCATATAAAGTTATTAGATTCAGTTGAGGTATAGTTATGTCAAATAAAAGCAATAATCTTTAAACACGAAGTTAAATTATTACGACTTGATAAAATTAGTAAATGATATTCACTTTATTAAAAGCACAGGAGTTTGATGGTTTATCTATTAGAAAACATAACAAAATTAAGAGATATATTATCTAATCTACAACATTCATTAGATATTTTTATGTAAATATTCTGAGCAAGTAAATGCTAAGCAAGATATTTTTAATACAACAATCATTGTTGATAATAAAATTTTATGTTGAATTTTTAGCATTTTGGAGTATAGTTCCTAATACCTATGAAATTGTAGCTATTAGAAAGACATTAAACAAAACTCATTAAGCCCTTTAGGTGAATTATATGTGCAAGTATTAGCGTTGAAATTTTTAAATGATTGACGAAGAAGAGGATGGTGATGAAAAATGGCGAAAGTTAAAAAGCTGATTCCAAAAACTTCTTAAATCATTAAAAATATTAAAGATATTAATTTATCTAAGCTAGAAAAAGCACAAGAAGATATTTTTAAAGATTTAAATATAACTGAAAGTATCTCATTATTAGAAGCAATGCAAACTGAAGAAGAAATTGTAACACAATTACAGCAATGATTCTTTAGATATGAAAAATGTAAATTCAACTTTAGATGAAATTTTTATGTTATTTTTGAAAAAGTAGATTTTAACACAGGAGAACTTATAGGACCTAATGAAAGGATTAAAGTTATTTTTCATAAGAAAATAGATAAGAAAAAAATAATAAAAACTTTAAAATTACACCATCTTCTATTAAAGGTGGTTGTAAAAGGATTCTAATTTCAATTTCAGATTATGAATTGTTGGGTGATGGCGTATTTGAAATTACTTACAATCAAGCTTCTCTTAAAAAGGTTAAGCAAACAGTTTATTATAAGAAAATAATAACAGATAATAAGCTTCAATACTGACGTAAATAAAGTTAATGATGATTTAACTTTAAAAATATATCTTCAGTTGAAAATAAAAACCATTATAGAAAATCATAAAGAGGATTTAGAATTGAGACTCAAAAAAGATTTTTCATAGAAAAACCAAAGAAGTTTTGAGAGATTTAATTCTATATAATAAGTTGGAATTGATAGATGATAAATCAATTCAATCTTATTGGACCAAAAATAATGATTTTTAACAAGTCGTAATAATTTGATAAACAATCTAAGTAATAATAAAGAAATTGATTTAGAGGATATTTATTAAACTTTACACCATTTTTAAAGTTAATAATGTATTTTCTAATTATATGGTATCAAACATTAATAAATTCAGAACAATGTTAGGTCTTAAAGAAATTAAGTTACTTAATATATCTGAAATTGAACACAAAATTTTTATTAGAAAGCTTTAAGTCAATAATATATAATCAAGATTTTATTGAAAACAGTGAATATAGATATATTCATTCCTCAATGGCATATTTATATTAACGAAGCTAAGGACGTTAGAAGCTTTATCTTTTAAAATTTTTGAAAGCTACGTTTACTTACTCAGCTTTCAGATGATGATTTAATCAATCATTTTCTATTAGATAAAAAGCTAGATGCTTTTCTTCGATAGCACATACTTATTCATATAATCAAAAAGTTTTGATTAATAAAAATGATTTTGAAAAATGTAATGATTTCTTTGAAATTAAATATTTTATGCATATTCTAAATTTATATAAAACATAAAAGCTAAGAAATAAGGAAATAAAAGAAAGAAAGGTGAACTAAGAATGAAAATTCAAAACGATATAAATTTATTAAGAATCGTCTGAAAGAGTTTGATAAGAACTTTCTATCAGAAAAATTAAATCAATAGAAAGTCCAACTTGGGTGGTAAAAAGAACGGATGATGCGACAGATACAGATAAAGTATCTGTATAAAGACTTAGTAGATTCAAAAATTTTTAGATTTATTTTCAGAATTAGATACTACTAGAAAAGTAGATTTTGATTGAGAATTGAGAGTCAATCCATCTACTTATTCAATAGCAAGTAATGAATATATGGAGTAAATCCTAACTCAGAACTTGAAGAATTAGATTTAGAGATGTTGATTTTGAAACGAAGAAGCTTTTAAAGTTGATAGATGAAAAATTAAAACTCCTAAAGCCTCAAAATTTTGAAAAACTGCAGAATCTAAGCTTACGAAGAAAATACTCAAGATAAGGGAAGATTCTAGTGATAGTTCAGACGAAAATCTTGATAATGATTTAGAAATAGAATTGGAAGAATTGAAAGAAGATTCTTTTGCAAAACGATTTTGATGAAAATTTAGAAGAAGAATCAGAAGATGATTTATTATCTGATGAATTTGAAAAATAACTTAGATGATTTTTGACGAAAATTTATCTAATGAAGAAGAAATTACCTTTAAAATTTTCAATGATGATATGGAGCTTAAAAAGATTAGAATGTCAGTCTTACTAAGGAACAATTAATAGAGACAATAATTCGAATGCCGAAAAACTTTTAGATGAATTGACTCCTACATTAGAGCTAAAAATACAAATGCTGATAGCTCTGCTGTTTTGTTAAAAGGCAATATGAAACATCTTTAATGGGTATTCATATAGTTATTTCTGATAGATCTATCTATTGATAGTAATAAGTTAGAAAAGATGTTGAAAAATTAAATCTATAATAGAAACAGATGAATTACCTAGTGTTAAAGAATACTTTAATGCTTATGAAGAAAAAGAAACAGTTTATGGATAGATTGAAGCCGAAGCTATGCAATTAAGGATTCTTATAGAACAAGAATGGATGCTTATGTAAATGAAAAATTACAATTTTGGCTATGAAAAAAATTTATGGAAGAAAACCCTGATGATCTCCTGAAAAATTGCAACCTTATATAGAAATAGTGCAAAAACAACACGAATTACAGCTTAAAAAGCGAAAAAGCTCAATCAATTGCTCAAAAGAAGTATTATCTCATATATAAAATCTAATAAGAAAGATAAAAGCTTTTATTAGACGCTATGAAATTTATGTCAGTAAAAACAAAACTTCCAAGCAAAATTAGATGAATCTATAGACGTATTAGCTAGAGAATCTAGTATTAATAAAGTTAATGTTAACAATGAAACATTACAGCTTTTACAACAAATAAGAAATAATCAAGAAAAACCACAAATTGTAACTAAAGAGTTGTAAAGGAAGTTCCTATTGAAGTAATTAAGGAAGTTCCTATTGAAGTAATTAAGAAGTACCTGTTGAAGTAATCAAAGAAGTTCCTGATTAGTCAAAATGATTTAAATACGGAAAATGAAGATATTAAAAATTAAAATGATAATGTTCAGTAATTCTTTAGACAACGAACAAATTCCGTCAGATGATATAAATGAAAAATAAGGATATTAATGATGAGATTGAAAACTTAAATAACTAAAAGTTGAAAACCCAAATGATAATTTAGAAGATTTAAATGATAAATCTGAAGATTCTATTTTATCAAACGCACCATCTGCTATGCATATTGACTATGAAGATGAAGATTTTCGGAGAAGCAGAAGATTTTGATGAAAGCTTGTTCGATGAAGATTCTGATACAATGGAAGTTAATGATGATAATGTCGTAACTAGCAAAGGTAAAAATCATCTAAGAAAAATTATTAGGGTAAGAAAGGCTAATAGGTTTAGGCTTAGCAGGTGCACTGCAATAGGCGGTGGTATTGGAGCATATTCTCATGTTAAGTAGCTCAACAAAGCAAAACAACCACCTCAACCCAAAGTAGAAACTAATCAAAATAAAGAAGATGATAAGAGTAAAGATAAAAGAAAATGATAAAAATAAAAATCAACAGAGGGAGATGTTGTAGTGGGAACAGTATTTAATATAACATCAAATGGTAAGCAAATCGAAGCTACTGTTGAAAAGATTGAACCGAATGGTGATGTAATCTCTACACGATAAGGAAGGTAAAAATATAAGGTTTCTGCTGCAAAGAAGCTGAATTTAAGAAAACCAAGAAGAAAAATAATATGATTAAAAAGAACTTACAAAAGTTCTGATAATAATATAAGAAATATTTTTATGAAAAACCTAAAGAAAGGGGTAATTTGAGTTAATGAAGAATAAAGATAGTGGTAAAGAATTTTTACTTAAGATTTTAAAAAGACCTTTTTAGAACCAGAACATTTAAAGATTTAATTGAAATTACAATTAAATAATGACAAACTACCCATATTAGAGACATCTTTAAATATTCTTAGCTTTAATAAAAACTTTTTATTGTGATAATTTTGTTATTTTAGGAATACAACTAATGACGTGGTTGGTTGGTAAAGTATGGTTATATGATTATTTAAAAATGGAGAAATAACTCGCATTGACCTTAGAGATATTGGTTTTAAAGTTATGAATTTAATATGTCAAGTTTTGTTAAACAGGATATGGTCTTGACATAATGATGGGTGTTTGTATTAAATTTTCTTTTAACTGTAAGTATAGTGCTTTCAATATTATACTTAATACTTATGGTTAAAAGACAAAAGACTATATGAAAGAAATGTTTTAAAAATGATTTATATGCATTATGGTTAAAGAGTGAATATTTGAAATCTTATGAAATAAGAGAAAAATTAAGAGATGCTCAAAGAACTTTTAAATCAAAGTAATAGTGTTGAATCTGGCTTTTTCAAAAAGAGCAAAAGTTGATTCTTTGAAAGTTTTAAAAATGCAAAAGTTTTTGTAAATACTAGACAATCCACAGAGCATAATATGATTGAAAACAACATCGAATAGTTTTTAAATTACCTTTTGTTGTTGAAAGCAAGAAAGATATGATGGGAAAACTAATATTATAAAAACGTTGTTAAATACAAATAAATTTATATAATTATAAATAGAAAACCCCTTCATTCGGAAACGAGTGAAGTGCTTTGTGTTAAAAACTAGAAACCATAAAGACTAACTATACTACAACATAATCCAAAAAGATAAGTGTGAATGTTGCGAAAGCAGAAAGAAATAGTTAGTATGACCTATGCTGAAATAAAAAGCATATTAAAATATAGATTTTAGAACAAATTGTGAACACTATATTTTAGTATGTGCTAAGGGTACATCAGTTGAAAGCTAAAACACAACTGATTATTTTAATTGGTGTTTAGTTACGAAACTCTATTAAAAAGAGTACGTCTAACGACTAGGAGATTGAGTCTCCCCTGTAAATAAGTGGATAACCGAAATAAACGGGAAAGTAAAACTGCAAGTAGTACGAATGACATGTTCTTCGTAAAAATGGCAGAAGAAAAATACAACATCGTGAAGAAATTCAGGTGAATATATAGTCTACGCTATGTGAAAGCATAAGAGGTCTGCTAGTGATGGTAAGACTGCATTAGAAGTTGCGTTTTAATGTGAATGAGAAAAATTTACTTAAATATATTGAAATTTATTTCAATATATGTTATAATATCATCAGAAAGATGAGGTGATATTATGGCATTAATGTCAATTGGAAAAATTTGATAGAAATAGGTTTAAGTGTTCAACACTTAAGAAAGTTGCATAACGATAATATTTTAGTTCCTGCTGTAATTACTAAAGGTGGTACTAGATATTATTCAGAAGAACAACTTTTGGAATACTTTAAATGAAGATAATTTTACCACAACAATTACCTATTATACTATATGCTAGAGTATCTACTAGAAGTCAAAAAGATGATTTAGAAAGACAAGTAGAAAAACTTAAAACATACGCTATTTCAAAAGGTTATTCTTTTGAAATAATAACAGATATAGGAAGTGGTATCAATTATAATAAAAAAAGGATTAAAAGATTTAATTCAAAAATAAATAATAAAGAAATATCTAAAATAGTAATATTGTATAAAAGATAGACTTATTGAATTTGGTTTTTGAATTAATCGAATATCTTTGTGAACTCAATAATATTGAAATTGAAATAATTGATAATACAACTATATCAAAAAGAAGCTGAACTTACAAATGATTTAATTCAAATAATTACTGTGTTTGCTAATAGATTGTATGGTGCTAAGTCTAAAAACTTTTAAAATTAATCCAAGAGGTTAAATCAAATGGAAATAATCAAAGGTTATAAAATTAGATTAAAAACCTACTTTTAGAGCAAGAAACACTTATTAAAAATCAATAGGTGTTTCAAGATTTATATATAATTGGTGCTTGTCTAAAGAAATTAATTCTGATAAATTCATTAAAGATGGTGACTTAAGAAAAGAATTAACTAAAATTAAAAAGAAAAAGATTATATATGGTTAAAATGAAGTAGGTAGCAATGTAATTAAACAATCTGCAAAAGATTTATGTAATGCTTATAAAAGATTTTTGAGAAAATCTCAAATAAACCTAAATTTAAGAAGAAAAATCATAGTAATTCATTTTATGTAAATTATGAAACTATGAGAAAAACTAAAAATGGAGTTAGATGTAAAAAGATAGGAGATATTAAAACATCTGAAAGATTACCTAAACTTAAAAAGATAAACATTACTTAAATCCTCATATAATCTTTTGATGGAAAATACTATTATATAACTTTTGAATAGAAATTGATATAAAACCAAAAGAAAATACAAAAGAAGTTATAGGAATAGATTTAGGAATTAAAGATTTGCAATTTGTTCTAATGGTATAACTTATAAAAAAATATAAATAAAACATATACTGTAAGAAAGCTAATAAAAGGTTAAAATACTTACAAAGAAAAAGTTAGCAAAAAGTATTTAAAAATAAAAAGGTAATTACTATATAAAGACAAAAATATTTTAAAGATTGAATATAAAATAAAACTTTTAAATAGAAAGATAAAAACATTCGTGAAAAATTATATTCATCAGATAACAACTTACTTGAGAAAACCAAGCCTTGTAAAATAGTTATTGAAGATTTTAAATATAAAAGGAATGTTAAAAAAATAAGCATTTATCTAAAGCTATTTCGGAACAAAGTTTTTATAAATTCACAAACATTTTATAAATTCAAACATTTTAAAATATAAATGTGAATGGAATAATATAGAACTCATAAAAGCTGATAGATTTTTCCAAGTTCTCAAATTATGTTCACATTGTGGAAATATTAAAAAGATTTAAGACTTAAAGATAGAATCTATAAATGTAATATCTGTAATTTAGTTATAGATAGAGATTTTTAATGCAAGTCTGAATTTAGCAAATTATAAATTAGCTAAAAGTTAAAAATTAAAGAAAAAAACAAAAGCTAATATGTACTGCTCGATACGCGGGAATTTAAGCCTTTGGAGAGTTATAAAAAACTGTAGTAGCTTTTTAGTAAAACAGAACTCGTTGAATAAGGAAGTTTTAATCGAGATAAAACATAGTAAAAATTGACAATTACATAAATTTTTCGTATCGGAATGGCTAAAGAGTTGCATCATGAATTGTCTGCCCTTACAAATGGTAAAGTAGTTTTTCGGGGAATATGAAAAAGCCTGAAACAAGAGATAAAAATAATTTATCGTTCAATAGAAGAATTTCACGACCCTTATATTTGTGAAATTGTTGATGCAAATAATGAAGTTATTTTTATGTCAAGGTACTTTCCCAATAGGTTTAGTAAAAATAGACAAGATGAGATTGATAAAAATAAAGAAAAAGCTAAGAATTGGTCTCACCAAGTTCAAAAAGTTACAAGTTATATGGCAACTTTAGATTCAACTTGTAAATATCGTATCTAAAGATGTAGGAAATTCATCTGTTGCTTATAAATTCCAAAGACAGTCTCGATACTAAACAATCTTTAATTTCGAGACGACAGGTGAACAATTAGGTAAAAACTATAACTTAGGTGGGGGTAACAATGGGTATAGATGATAATGGACTATTATGTGTATATGTACTTTGCCTAAAGAATATCAAGTTTCTATAAATGTTCCTACTTTATGGAGAGAGGTATAGGAGATTTAGACCCTAATTGGCCTGATAACTTTTAAAGAAAGATTAGGGATTTTTATGAGAGTTTATTTTAGAATGTCTTAACAAGTTTTTATATTTTGTTAAAGAGAACAAATTTTTATACTTTTATTTTAATTTTAATAATATTTTTGTTATATAAAAATAATGGAAGATGAATAGAAAGGAAAATGGAAAAATTATGTTTGGAACAAGAAAAACAACTAATAATCTAAATAAATTAGATAAAGATTTTTGAAGAAGATAGTATTATGAAGAAAATAATTCTTTAAACAAACAAAAATAAGTCTAAATCAAACGAGGATAGAAGCATTTTAAAAATACTTTTAAAATATGTCTTTCCGTCTTTAACGACATTATTTTTAGGTCTTGCTTTAGGATATATGGCTTTTTGGGGGTAATAGGTAGATACAAAAATCAACCCACAAATGTTACAGAGGTTACTAAGCAATTACCTTTAGCAGATGTAGTTAAATCTATAAAAGATGAGCAAATAAAAATTATTAAATACTCAATTATCTAGTTTTAAAAATTCTAGTTAAAAACCGATGCCGATACTAAAGTTACTTCGGAAGAAGAAATTACTGCACCAGAAAATTATACAAAAATGTTGGCGAAATTAAAAATGTTACAGATACAAAAATGGCTTATGAAGAAATAGCTAAAATGAAAGTCATTGCCGATATGTATGATAGTAATATAAAACTTTTTGATAATTTCTTTGATAAGTTAACAGCAATTAAAAGATATGCTACTGATAGTGAATTAGATAGTGCAAAAAGGCTTTAACTGAATATGTTGTAGATAGCTCTGGAACAATGCTTTATAATCTATTAAAAGAAAAGTCAATACAAAAGATGTAGAAGAAGATGGTGTTAAAAAGTGGTTCACCTATAGCAAGTTTATTAGGGGAGTACCTAATCAAACAAGTGTATATTTAGTAAAAAGTACCTTTCATAACTGCTCTAGTCAAAAAGTTATATAGGAGAATATATTGTTTCTGTTGCTAATGGTAAAATTGCATATATTAAATACTTAGGATATAATACAATAGATATGACAGCTATCTAAAAGAATTAAAAGATTCTTTAGGAGTTTTTAATATAAAAGATAAACAAGAAGATAAAAACAGAACAAAAACAAGATAAAAAGACAGAACAACAAGAAAACAAAACAGAAAAATAAATAAAAAAAGGGTGATGGTCCTTGCAAAAGTAAATAAACTACCATTGGCTTTTATTGTCGATAATTTTATTATCAAATCCTGTTAGAATTTTTGGAAATATGATGATGATTGGCATTATGTCGGAGATAATTGCGAAAAGATAAAGTTAGCAAAAATGCTTTAGAGCAATTTCTTTAGTATAGAAAAAGCTATTCAAAATGCCTTATCTTTATTAAATAAAGAATTTACAGGTTCCAGCTTAGATTTCGTAAAGAAAGCTTTTCGATAATATGTGGTCAGATGATATGGAAACAATTGATAAATCTAAAATAATTAGAGGTGATTTGATTTATTACGGAAGTGAAGTTGAATTTATTTAGGAGATAATAAAGTTGTTATTTTAGAAAATGGTAAAGTAGTAACAAAAAGTATGGATGAAAGTCCTATTAAAGATAATTTTAAAGAAGCTAAAAGGATAAAAAAATACCTACATCTTCAGCAGGTTCAACAGGAACAGGTAGTGGTTGGTCACATAGAGAAGATGCATGACTAACACCAGAACTGAGCAATATAAAGTTGCCGAGCAAGTTTTTAAACACTTTACAGAAGTTCTGGTTGGTCAGTTGCGGCAGCTGCTGGCGTAATGGCTAATATCAGAGGAGAGTCCCAATTTGTACCCGATGCAGCCGAACGTGGTGATTGGAGAACTAAATATCCTAATGCTGTTGGTGGTGTATTGAGATTCGGTATGAATAGTAAAGAAGCTCCACCGGGAGCGTGGGTTGGCAAGGTCCCAGCACAAGAAATACAAGTTATTTTTGGTGGGGGTTTAGTACAATTTACACCTTTCACTAGATTTACTAATTCACCATTTTGGAATAAAATGGTGTAAGTGGATGGGATGCCCCTAACCAAATAGATATGCTTTGGGATGAAGAGTTTGCAGGTAGAGAAGTTGAAATGTATATGAAATTCTACAAATAGAAGATATGGGGCGGCTCATTATGGAAAAGCACCACAATTTAATTCTATCGAAGAATGGATTTTTACTAATGACCCTGTTAAATCTGCAATAGCTCAAGTAGGCTTTGAAAGACCTAAAGATTATCACCCTGAAAGAGAAGAGTGGGCGAGAAAAGCAAATGCGATTTTTAACCCAAATAATATTCAAGCAGACCCATCTAAATGGGTATTCAAAAAGGTTCTTCAATAAAAATAGATGCAACACTTTCACAAAGTATTCGTCAAAGCTACAAAAGGATAGATGTGGCGAAGATATTAATGACGAAAAACAAAATGGTGGAGATGTTGCTTTGGGGAACGATGGTACAGGTTCTTTTAATGGAACAGGTACTTGAAACCTAGTCAATTACCTGCTGAGCTAAAAACAATATGCTTTAGACCCAACAAGCTGTAGGTATGACATATGGAAGTAGAGCTGGTTGGAATAATGCGGTGGTCAATGTGTTCATTTTTCATCATCATTTTTACTGCACTTTGGGGAAAAAATGGTAAGACTTTAGATTCTGCAAAGGTCCCACAGGTGGAATAGGTACGCATAATATAAATGGTGGTCATATGGCAGAATCATTTTCAAAAGCTTATTCTGGAACAGTAAAACCAACTTATACACCATCAAAAGGAGCTATTGCAGGTGTTCATTATGGAGATGGTGGTCCAGGTCATACTTATATAGTTTCTCACGTTTTTGCAAATGGAGATATTTTAATAGTTGAGCAAAATGTTAGAGGTTATTCTGGTGATGATAACGGAGAGAAATGTACTTGGAATTATAGAATTATAAAATAAGCTAAATATACTGCACAAAAACACAATTTTATACTAGCAAAGACAGATGGTTTTTGAACCATCTAAAAGTTTAAAAAACCTTACCTTAAATTCATAAATAAAGGGGAATATTATGAAGTTAAAAAAATACCTTAATTATGATGGCAATGGTATCAATGATGCTATCTGGTTGTGGTGGTTCTACAGATAAAGATAATGCCAATAAATCAAACAATTCAAAATAGCTTAGTTGATAAAAATAATACGGAAATTACAGATGGAACAAATAATAAAGAAGTAGAAACATCATCAAATGCTTATGTCAATAAAAAGTTCTAAGAGAGAAGATTTAATTAAAAATCCTTTATTAAAAATTGATTATAAAGAAGTTGAATTAAAAGGTCAATCAGATAGTACAATTACTAAAAATAAATGAAGAATATATGAAAAGAGATTTAACTGAGGATGAAATACAAACTTCTTTAGATAAAACTACTAAAGCTTGTATTGAAGCTTGGTTATATCCCTCAATAGGTAAAGCAGAAGGTGAAGTTTTTAGAAAAGTTTCAAATCTTTTAAAGGCAATGACAGAAGAAGGTAAAATAGCTTTTACCTAACGATATAAATGATGATATTGAAAATGATAAATTAACAAATTTTTATGACTAAATATTTTGCAAATGATACGGCTGATGTAAAAAGACTTTTTAGGATTACAAAAACTTGGCTGCAATGTAGATAGTGATTATATATTAGATGCTACTACTCAGAGAGGGATTTTTCAGTTTATATTAAATTTAACAAAAGATGGTAAAGTCGTTGCTGTTGTAAGTGGCGAATATGATAAAACAACTAAAAATCTTCAAATTTAGAGGTTTAAAACGAACTTTATGGGGAGATAAATTTTATGAAAAATGAACTTAAAAAGCACCTAATCAACAAGAAAGCTAGTTTATTTATATTACTAGCTTTCACCCTAGTTTCTGTGGAAAAAGTAATAAAACAACAGATGTAGGAAATTTAGTCGTAGATTCAAATGAAACAAAAGAAAACAATAATAAAAATTTAGAGAATGAAGAAAATTTAGGAATTAAAGAAAGAAAAAAAGATAATTCTGATAAAAAGACCCAAATGAAAACCTAAAGAAAAAGTTTTTAAAAATATCAGAGCATATGGAAGATATATGTCAGAATCTAAAAATTTACATCATTTTTCTAGTAATAGAACTTCTATTCTAAATAATAATTTGAAAAATTTAAAAATTAAATTGGTGAGATTAAATCAGATTTAAATAAATTTATTTATCAAGAAAAAGATTCTATAGTAATGGCATCTATTGTAAAAATTCAGAAATTAAACAATTAGATAAAAACTACTTATCAATTTAATCTACAATAGCTTGTGGAGAATCTGTTACTAATGGATTAAACAGAGACCAAGTTGGATTGAATTTAATAGAATATCTAAAAGATAATAAGTATAATAAAAATATTTCATATACTATAAAATTAAATAATGAAGATACTAAAAGCAGATATTATTTTAAATAATATTGATTGGTATGAAAAATAGGCTTGATTTATGTCGCTTTTTATGATATAATTATATATACAAATAATAATCTTAAGAAAGTGAGGTCAAGCTTTTTTATGAAAATTTAATAAAAAATTTTAAAGAAAGAGTTGAAAAAGAAGAAAGTGAAAAATAAATCAAAAATTAAAATTAATTGATAAATTTAGAATTAACCTATCAAGTTTAATAAAAATTTATTATAGGACATATGAACAATTTTTGTTATTTGATGTTGTAATTAGATTTATAACTGCTATAGGTGTAAATCTAATGTCAATGGCAACATCTAATATTATAGCTAAAGGAACATAAAATACAAATCAAGCAATTGTAGATACTCAATCTTTAAGTTACTTGACATTAGGAATGAGTGTTTTAATAACTATGCAATACTTTTAAAATATATAAAAATAAATAATTTATTTAGTAAATTAGGGTAAAAAGCTAGTAAGTTTTTAAGAAAAAAGAAAGTGGTGATTGAAATGAAAAATACATAAAAAGAGTAAAAATCTTCAAAGTCTAACAAATGGAGCAGATGGTTCACCTGTTGATATTATTAAACAAATCATTTCAATTATTAAAGAGACATCAAAAGTAATCTCAAGAGCAATAAATTCATCTATCATATCTATGGAGAAAAGGAAAAATGGCGAATATAACGATGGTGATGAATACAAAATAATAAAAATGGTGGTGATTAAAGACTATGAATAATAAAAATAATGTTTCATAAATTTAAATTTATGACAAATATATTATCATCAAGCATATCGAGAGTACTAAGGTAAAACAATTAGAATCTATCTGCAGATGGAGAAATTCCTTTACACGATTACTTTATTACAATTTTTTCAACAGTAATAGCTGCTCTAGTAATTTTCATATACTCTATAAAAACCCGTATAAATTTAGTTTTTATGGTTGGTATGATTTTTAATGATTGCTATTTTCAATTTTTGACATCAATCATTGGCATCTATTAGAGGAAATAAAATCTTTAATATCTGCTGTGGTGTCAATGGAGAAACATAGAATCGAAGAATATTTAAGAAGAAAAATTTGGGAAGATAATTTAGCTTAAAAAATTTAGGAATAGATTCAATGAAGGAAGGTATTTAAGTTTACTGATACTTATGTAGGCGCGCCTATTTAGTCTCCAGGCAATTACACAATTCGGTTTTACCATCAGTAGTAACAAAGTTATTATCTGCAAGAGAAAGTTATTTGGTATCAAGAAAAACCAACTTCTAATGAAATTTTAATTACATCAGTTCAACCAGTGGATATAAAACCACAATTGATTCTTTAGAAGAATATATATAAAAATAATGAAGATACTTTGATGATATATGGAATAGATATATGATAGACCAAATGGCAAATCATATAAAGTTAAATTTTGAAAAATAAAGATACTTCCATAAAGCAAATTTTAATAATTAAAGATATTGATATAAAAACATTGAGACAATCTCAAGAAATTTTTGAAAAGAGCTGTAAGTAATGAAGTTTATATGCAAACGCAATGTGGCTTTCAGATAAGAAAAGTTTAAACTAAATACTTACAATCTGTTGTATTATTGAGTGAGAAGTTGAGGAATTTGTCGGCAAATAAACAGAAAAAGGTAAAAAGACTAGAAAAGAGTTTCCAAAAAGAATTATTTTTAACAGAACAAGCTCCTTTATAGATTTTCAACTTCTTATATATCTCATTTAGGAAAATATGCTACAATTTTTAAAAATTGTATATACAAACAGGTACTAATAAAGAAATGAGTTATTATGATGTATTAGATTTTATCCCTATTGGTGGATATAGTAATGTAACTACTCATTTAATTACTAAAGATAATTTAATAACAGGCGATGAGAAAAATCTATAATTCAAAAAATGCAAGTAAAAATAAAGATACTTTGCAGACAGAATACGATATAGCTAAAAAGAAGGTACATCTGATGCTGGAAAAAGAAGAAGAAAGTGCAGCAGAAATGGGTGATTATTCTGATTATGAAATTTTAGCAAGAACACCCTGACCCAATTGTAGTTTTTGATTGGTTTTTGTTAGTAATAACAGATACGAAAAGAAGCTATTGAGGAACAAATTGAATTATTAAATACAGGTTGCAATAAAAAGACATAAAGGAGCTTATTGGGATTCTGTTCCTGGAGTACAATATAACTCTTTTTCTAAACTTTTGAAAACATACCTCAAAACAGTAGAGCATAAAACTTGTACTTCTTACAATTATGTTGGTCTAAATTTAGCTGTAAGAGATGGATTAATAGATAGAGGTGGTTTGCCTATCGGAAGAGACGCTTCATCTTTTATCAGGAACTACTGCATATTTTAATTTTAATGATTATATGCGTGGTCAAAAGTATTATTTCCATTCCAAAAACAAGTAAGATGTATCGTTACTATAAAGAAGATGAGTTAGTTCAACAGCCAATTTCTGAGTATATTAGCACAATTGGCGGCTAATCATGTTTGCTTTTAATAAGCATAAAGTAAAACATATTGTATTAAATGATTTTGATTATTTAAACAAAAATGGAATATATTATAGACCTACAGATACAAATAAAGTTTTTGAAGAAATTGACGTATCTAAGCTTACTATAAATCCCTTTGAGGGTTTTGGTAAAAGCAGAAGATTCCACAAATCCAACTGAATTAATGGCTGTATATTCGAATTTAATTGAAAAAAATACTAATATTTTTCTATTTTAAAAATTTCAACCCTAAGCGATGCAGATAGAGCAACAATTGCAGGTGCTTTAAGGCAATTTATTTCGATGAAGGATTATGGAATAACGAAGTTGAAAAGTACCCATCAAGAGTTAGGGTTATGAATATTGAAAATCCTAATACTTATCCAACTTTAGTAGCTTTCCTTAATCAATTTGAAAGTATGAGAATCAAAAGCTATGAGAGAAAAATCGTGAAAAATAAAGCAGATATGGTAGATACTTTTACAAGAGATTTTACAAAGTGCATTATCTAGCTATACAAATATTTTAGCAAGACCTACAAATGTAAAGGAATCCAATGCAAGACAAGTTTATTATAAATTTAATAATTTACCATCAAATACTGTAAAACAAGTTCAGTTTTTGAATTTATTAGATTATATAATAAATACTTGTGATAGAGAAGATTTGATAGTAATACACGGATATGATTCTATTTATTCTAAAGTATCTAGTATGGCACCACCATCTGAAAAGAGCTTTAAATAAAGGCATTAAAATACTTTATACTTTTGATACAAATGTTGGAATACACGATGGAATGGAAAAATTAAACGATATGTATGATATGCAACATAAATACTATAAGGATTTAGATTCAGAGATTGATTGGGTTTTTGTTGGGAGATTGTTAGCAGATGAAGTTGAAAAGTTTGAAACTGCTTTAAATAGTAACCTTTCAGATACAATCAGAAGTAATTTAATGGATAAAAACAGATGGAATGGCTTTAGTTCATAGACAAGTTGAAGATGTCAATACTCATTAGATTAGATTTTTATTATAAACCTATTGACTTATTTTTAAAAACCATGCTATACTTTAATCACAATAAATAAATTAAAAAAAGTAAAGGATGGTTTTTATTATGAAAAAGATATAATTAAAAATATATAGATAAAAAGAGATTATTTAAAAATAAAGGAAATATTTTTAATAATAGCAAGTTTATTAATATTTCCTATTCCATTAGTATTCTCATTCTTAGGAGTTAGAATATTATTTAGTTTTAAGAAAAATGAACAAATTAGCAGAAAAAGCTTATTGTAATTCAAGAGCTTTTTAGTTATATTCTATTAATTATTTCTACAATAAATTTAGGGTAGCAATTGGAAGAATTAAATATATTTATGAAGTGACAAAAATAAAAGGTTCTTTAGACATATTACCAAGTATTTATGACTATATCTATGGTCATAATAAAATGTTTTCAGCAGGAGTACAATTAATAGGTGCAGTTATATTATTAAATATGTCTATGTCTATTCTATTTAAATGTTATGGTTTGAGAAATGCTAAAATGGGTTTATATATCTAAATCTAAAAGTTTGGTGAGAACATTATTTGGTGAAAGATTGCCTTATTTAAGAATATTAAAAAGACGAAGTATTTGAAAAACAGAGATGTAAAAATGATTATTTTGGATTTTTATACCAATAATATATAAAATAGTTTCAATAATAATGCTATTATCTTTATTATGATAGTTGGAGAATACTATGTATTATTCGTAAAAAGTAGATACTAGGAATTTTGTAGAATTTATTTTTACAGCATTTTACTATGGAATTTTTAGAACTATATTAGTTATTTCTGCCGTTATCTTTTGGGTAAAATTGAGAATAGAAAAATTATTGTTAAAAAAATTAATAATTTATTTAAAAAAAGCTATTTGTACTTTTACAAATAGCTGCATAATATATCTATAATATATTATGTAAACAAGAATATGCGATAGAAAGGAGAATAAAATAGTTATTTATGAATAATAATTTAAAAATATTAAATGACGATAGTCCTCGTACTGCTCGTTTTAAAAGAGCAAGTATTGTAATGAGAATTGCGATTATTTGTGTAATAATTGGAATGTTTTTTTATATATACGAGGAAGTATGAAATATAAAACTGTAGTAAAAACTCATCTTCTCCAATAGGAACAGTTTTAAATTTTGAAAGGTCAGAAGCTAATATTGAAATATCAGACATTTATACGGATAAGACAGAAAGCTGTTTAATTGTAAGATTTAAATATGACGATTTTTCTGCAAATAGACTACCTTACAAAGGAAGTGATTATAAAGTATTTATTCATTCACCATCTTTAGATGAAAAAGTAAAGGAAATGCCTATAATATTTGGAAAAATGTCAACTAATGGAGATGCTTTTTAGTAATACCTAAGCCGAATGATTCTGTTTATTCAGTTTTTTTATAATGAATACTAAATATTTAAATAGTTCAAAATAAGACAGATAGTGCAAAAATCTTCTCAGTATGATAAAAGTAGATGAAGAACAGGATATAATATCTTTTAGTAAATCTTTATCAAACTATAAATACAATCCTGATAAGAAAAAAATAAAACTCCATATGTAATAGATGGAAATAAAAAGACGTTGTTTCTTTTTAGATTAACAAAAATCCCGCTATTAAAAACTAAAGAATATTTACCAAAAAGTTTTAGACGCAGAATTAATTAATAAAGACGGAAAAGTTTGATTTTGAAACATTTTTTTAATATTCTTTTTAAAGAGAATGTAACAAAACAACTTGAAGATGATTTGAAAAAGTAACACAAAGTGTTACTCAATTAAAATCTGTTTTAAAAAGAAAATGAAATTCGTTTAAAAGAAAAATCCAAAAAGATGATAATACTAAAAAGAAATAGAAAAAAATAAAGACAAAAATTAAAAGAAGCAGAGAGAACAAAAGCTGAAATAACTGAAAAATTATATGGTTATTATGGCTTACAATATAATGATAAGTTATTTTTCTAACTTACAAACAAAAGCTAGAGTTTTCAAACTAAAAAGATAATAAAAGAAAGGTGTTGATTTTTGAAATAATGCAAACAAATAATTTTTATGGAATAAATTATTGAATAATCAAGAATTTAAAGAAAAATTTAATAAATATAACAAATCAATAGCTGGTTCTTTATATATATCTAATCAACAAGACCATAATGTTTTTAGGTAGGGAAGAAGAAATCGAACGTTTAAGGGGGATAATGGAAAGACCTTTTAACACCTGTGGCACTTTTTTAATAGGTCAAGCGGGTACAGGAAAAAAACTGCTTTAGTTCAAGAATTTGCAAAAGCAATCTAAATTACACGATTACGTTGTATTATCTTTAAGACTAGGAACTCTTGGTGCTTTAGAAAGTGAAAGTTAAAAATGCTCTAGCAAATATTTTAAATAACTTAAAAATATTACAAAAACTATGCTAGAAAAAAATTTTACAAAATAATAAATTTGAATTAATTTTATTTATAGATGAAATTCATATGATTGTTACAATTTTCGGCCCGGGTACAAAAAAATAGGGGAGACGTTTTTAAAAGATATTTTAACAAAACCACCTGTAAAAGTTATCGGAGCAACTACTCAAAGAGAATATGATTCAACGATAGCAACCGATAAACCTTTAGCAGAACGTTTTAAAACAAATAGAGATTAAAGAACTACCAAAAATCTATAATTTTGACAATTTGCAAAGATTGGTGGAAGAAACAAGCAGGTAGATGTCCTATACCAAGCGATGAAATCATTAAATTAATCTTAGATGCTAATGCAAATTTTTAGAGCAGATAGTGCTGAACCTAGAAAGTCGATAGATGTCTTAGAAGATTTAGTTTCTCATAGTAAAAGAAATAATTTTTGTGAAATAACGGAGAATATAGTAAATCAAATTTTTAAAAGTAGATACTCAATTAATCTAGGTTTTTCTAAAAAGGCTAGACCCTAATGAGTTATATAATAAAATTAGTAGTAGAATTTTTGGTCAACCTTTGCAATGTATCAAGTAAAAGAATGATAAGGTCTCTATTATTTAACTTAGATGAGAATACTAATAGACCATTATCTACTTTACTTTTATGTGGACCTACTGCAAGTGGTAAGACAGAAACAGTAAAGGCTTTATCAGAAGCTCTTTATCCAAATGAACCAACTCTATTTTTTTATTAATATGCCAGATTATAAAACTAAGGAATCTGAAAAAGATTTTAGAAAAAAATTAGGAGAATTTGTAAGACATACCCCTAATGCAATAGTTTTATTAGACGAATTTGAAAAAGGCAGATGATTCTATTAAGGATTCAATGCTTGGAATTTTAGATGAGGGTATTGTTTACTTGATACGAAAAATAGAGAAGGTAATTATGAAAACAAATTTCGTTTCTCTAAGAAATACTATCATTATATGTACTACTAACGCGGGTCACCAAGTTTTTAAAACTGATAATAAATATGGTCAAAGAGGAATTACAAATGACGAAATTACTTTTAAATACCGAAATTCAAAAGTATCTTACAAGCTCTTAGAACAACTTTATTAGCTAATGGCTTTAAGCCTGAAATGTTAGGTCGTTTCAATAGAATTATCCTTATAGAGGGCTTACCGATGAAATTTTAGTAGCAATAGCTGATAGGGAAATTTTAAAAATTAGTTGATAAATTTAAACGTCTAAGAGATATAGAAATAGAATTAAATCCTATGAGGTCTTGGAATAAAAGCATATTACGATTCAGAAGCTAGAGATGTCTTTATATATAACTTTAATAAAAAGCAAAAAGCAGATGATACCGATTCTGGTGGAGCTAGAGCAATTAAGAGAGAAGTTGAGAATTGTATAAACGATTCAATAGTGGATGCCATAATAGATAATCCAAATTGTAAAAATTTAAGTTATTTATTGATGAACATTCACAAATTTTCGATTCAAAATATTCAAAAAGTAGAAGGGGGTGTAAGAGTTGTTCCAATCGAGGAGAAAAATATTTAGCAAGATTTCTTCTTAGTTTATTAATATTTTCAAGCTTTGGAAGTTCTAAGCCAATAACTAATAATACGGTCTATGCAGACGATACTCCGATTTAAATAATGAAAAATAATAATTTGATAATAAAAAGAAAGAAGAGAATGTAGTAGCAGAGGATTCTAACGTTTCAGACCCTAACAAACAAAAATGGCTATGAAAAAGATTTAGATAATAAAGAAGGAAGAGACTTAATTTCTAAAGCAATATTAGAGCTAAGTGAGAGTGCAGAAAAAGGTGCACAAAGGTAGCAAATGCTTTAGAAGAAATTACTAAAAACCCAAGTGGTGGGTGCTAAAGCAAAGAGTTATTTGGTTTTAAAAACCACGCAAATGAAAATGCTATCTGGAAAGCTTTTTAGGAAGTAAACTTATTAATAATAATTTTATATCTATGCTCAAAAGTGATGCAAATTTAAAAAGATTATTAAGTCAAGCTCTTCCTCAAAGTGTTTATAATAACTTAATGAGTTTGATTAATAATGCAACATCAAGTAGTACAAATTCTATGATAGAATCAAATATTTCATCAACATTAAGTTTATCAGAACTGCAATACCTCATTCTATGTCTGATTTATTAGCATCTGTAATTTTTCTTTAAATGAAAAAGATGGAAAAAGCAGATGGTGCTAGAATTTCCTCTCAGACTTAGAAAAATATCCAGCAAGTAGTGATAAATTACAGGTATATGGTAGGTTACAATCGCCAAATAGCAAAGATGAACCTAGTACAGCAGGAAGAGATTTGGTTTCATATCTCCATACTTTTATATGGATTTGATTATTTAGTACCGATACCAAAAATCATCAAGTGAAGCGAAAACTGTAAGTGGGTTTTTATATTGCCTATTTCACGAAGGAAAAAGAATCAGTAAAAAGAAACTGTTTTTGGAAGATTTCTAACAACTGCAAAATGGGGGAGCAAGTCTTTATGATATAAGTATTTCGGCAATAAAATGGCTTAACTAATTTATTACCTAAATTTGATTTCTTTTTTCACTTTTAGGATTAAGCGATGCAAAAAGTCCAGATGGCGTAATAGGTAGGTTATATGGTGTATTGGCTAATACTTTTGGTTTAAGTCGAGGATGGGTACAAGCATTAACAAGGTTATCTGTTTTATTTATGACTACATTTTTACTAATATCAGTTATGGTATCATTAGCCAAATCGGTTAGCGATAGAAAAGGAATATTAGGAAAGTTTAAAAAGATGGGGTATAAGAATTGCAGTCATTTTATTTTTTTAGTACCTATTGCTACTGTATTAAGGGGAGCAATTGATGACGTAACGAATGATATTATGCCTGAAAAACAAATAATAAATGACTTTAATAATAGATATGTAGTAGATACTTTAACTTGGGCGGCAACAACAAACTTATCTCTTGGTATGATAAATGGGGGTAATATAGTAAGCGGTGTTAATAGCGAAGATACATCTTCTTTCAATAGAAGAAATTGGAATTTTTAGACCAACTCCCGAAAAATATCGAAAGATTAAATAATGTAGTTCAAGCTAAAGCACAAGAGGCGGGACTAACTTCGAAGATTTAAGCTATATAGATTCAGAAGGAAAAACAATCAATAGTTAGAAACCAAGCGTCAACTGCTTCTGAATTATTCGAAAAATTAAGTAGTAAAAGAAACTGTAAAACGTAAAATGATTATTTAGCCATGATAAGAAGAGTAGGAAATACTAATAATATTAGAAGGCAAGTTTTACTCCTATTGGAAAAACTTTCTTTAGGAGATGGTTTTTCTAAGAAAAACTATGGAACAGGAACTAATAATCAAGTAATTTTCACCTTCTTCTTAGAAAAAGAGAAGGTTTAGAAGATAATAAAAATGGTCAAAACACCAACTCAATCAGACGATTCGGATAACAAGTATTCTTTAATATAGCAGGAAAAGATTTTAAAGTAAATCAAGATTCTCCTATAAAAACCAACTTATGTATCTTGGCATAATTTGGCTTATTATATTTATGGAGCAAATTCTGTATCTGCAACGTCTAAAGAACAATCAATTTTTATAACTTTATATATGGAAATGGTACAAAGCAAAAAGTAAGCCTGGAAGATGGAAATATTCCTAGCGATGAAAAATAAAAAACAATCTATGAATCCAAATGCAGCAAGTATTGCTTTAATGAATAGATATAGTGGAATTACAAAAATTGGTGGAGCAAATACACCATCACTTTTCTACACAATCTACTGTATTTTTATTACAATCACATAGTGCTGGTGGAAACCTTTGACTATAGTGGTATAAATACAAGTCCATCAGAAAGTGGTAAAACGAAAAATGCAGGTGTAACAGGAAATAAATTTGTTAGATATGTAATCCCAAATCATGGTAAATTTGATGTAATGTATAAAATAGGCTTATTATCAACAACGTGGATTTCGGCAGGTTTCACGGCAGCATTCGTTCTATTATATCTTTTCAGATGTGGATTTTTAGGAATGTTTTGGAAGATGTTTAAAAACTTTATCGTAGCACAAACTACAGGAAATATAGTTTCTGCATTAGATTTCTTTGTTTACTATATGGCATTGAAATTAACATTCGTATTTGCAAGATTGGGTCTAAATTTTTGGAACTTGGATTTTATCATTTTTCTTAAATTTAGTACCCGCATTATCAACAGGTATAGCAATGGAATCTGGAGTTAAGGGTTTCTTCGATAGTATTCCTATTCTTGGGAAAAATAACTTCGTTTATTCCACCTGCGGGAGTATTATTACTTGCACCAATAATTTGTTTATTATTAACTTGGCCAATGTACACTATAAAAATTAGGTAGTAATAATACACCAAGAAGAGTATCTCCTTTAGAATTGGCAGTAAATGGTGGATATTTATTAGCAGAAGCTTGTGAAGAATATTTAGATACTTTCCATAGAAGAATCTTTGGAAAGAGTAGGTCACAAACTTTTGGAGCTAAACTTAAAAATCAAGTGCAACCTATTAATCAAAGAGAACTTCTTAAGGAAAAAAAGGTGGTCAGTTGGCAAAAGCAGGTCTTGCAGTAGCAACAGGTGGAATGTCAACAGCAGCTTCTATGGGAGCATTATGGAAAACTTGCTACGGCAGGAAGTACAGTTGGAAATACTATAGGAAATGCTGCTGAAAACATATAGATAACTTTAGAGAAAATGGTGTAGTAGGGTGGTTTAAAAAGCTACATTTACAAATGCAAAAGATAAAGTAAATGATGTTATGAATGGAAAAAGTTGGAAATGCCGGTTCTGATGAATTTGGAATGGAAATGCCTGAACGTGGTAATTTAACTTCATTCTTTAATGCTAAGAAAGATATTAATAATCGTACCGATATATATGGAAATGACCCATTACATTATGATTATGAACATAACAAAAATTCTAATAAAGACTTTACTCAAAAACGAACCTAATATTAAGCAAGATTCTACTAAACAAGATAATATTACTCAAAATGAACCTAACATTAAGCAAGAAAAATGTTACTCAAAACGAACCTAATATTAAGCAAGATGACGTTAAGCAAGATGACGTTAAGGAGATGACGTTAAGCAAGATGACGTTACTCAAAATGAACCTAATATTAAGCAAGATAAAATTAGTGACGTTAATCAGGTTAGAGATTTAAATATTAATACTAAAAGATACTAATATAGATTCAGAAAAATTTAGATTCTGTTTTATCTAAAAATAACGAAGAATTTAGTAAACAAGTAAATAATTTTAAATCTAATAATGCAGATAATGTTAGTGAAAAAGCTAAAAGATAAACTTAATTCTGAAAAATTACAACAGAAAAATCTTGAAGTAAATAATAGTAATAAGGTAGCTAGTGACACAAACTTTGAAAAACCAAAATCAGAAAAAACTTTTTAGATAATGATTTTGATAAAATAAGTCAAATATTAAATAAAAAGATGACGATTTTGCAAAGAAAGCTGAATATGGAATGGATAACTTTAGTCATAAAATAGCAGATAAAATGGCTAAATCTTATAAAGAAGCTATACCTGAGTTTAAAAATGTCTTAGGTCAAAGAGAAGTTTTAAAAGACCACAAAAAGAACTTAAAGTTAAGATAGATAATGGTACAGCTAATGATGTGGAAAAATCTACTTATAAGGCTTATTCTAAAGAAATAGCAAATTTAGATAAACAAGTTAAGAATTTTGAAAACTCATTTGATAAAGTAGATGTTGCTAATAAGTTCTATACTAACTTAGGTAATAAGATTAATAGAGTTCAAGATTCAAATGTCGGTAAATATTTCGGAACTCTATCAAGAATGATTGGAGATAATTTACAATCAGATGGTAAAGGTGATAGAGCATCTAAATATATTGAGAGAGTTGAAACTCTTGAAAATAAAAAGCAGATATTCCTTATGGAACTTTAAAAATAAGAAAGATGAAAAATCATTCAATCGTTCTGCCGAAGAAGATTTAGCTAAATTATTAAAAAGATATGATGAAGCAAAAATCAAGAGCAACATGATGAAATGATGAAAGCAACTACTGAAAATACAAATGTTTTAGACCAATTAGGTCTTAATACAAAAAGAAGGTTTATAGTAGAAAATGAGTAAAAAGGTAAAGAAAAATGATATTAAAAAACTTTACTTTTTACTCAAATATGATATAATATATGTAAGATTGATAAAATGAAAGGAAGGTAATTGTTTAATGACAAACTTAGTAAAATGGCTAACAAATATCTATCAAAAGATAGGACCTGTTGCTGCTATAATTGTTTCTATAGTATCACTTATTGTTGGTATAATTTTATTTTGTAAAATTCTATGGTCTTTAAAAGATGGTGCAAAGAATTGGAAGAAAGCTTTAGAGTTTGTAGGAGCTTTGGTCTTGTAGGTTTAGGTGTTGCCATTGGAATAATGGGCTTTGATGAAATTAGGAAGTACAGTTAAGCCTCGATAGCGACTTTATTCCATCTGGGTCAAACTATAATCATATAGAAGTAGCAGAAAGTAGAGATTATGGCGAATTACTTAATAAAATGTAATTTAGAAAAACTCAATGCCAAAAAGTAAGAATAAATTCTTTAAATTATTTGAAAATGAGAGATATAATAAGTCCATTATAAAGAAAAAGGATAATTTCATGATAATAACATCACAACTTTTCTTTTCTACAACTAGAATTAGAAGAAAATTCTGACTTTAAAAAGATTTATTATGATTTGGTCAATCGTCAAAAAGACAAAGAAATTGAACCAATTGTAATGGGTGCAAAAATGGCGTTATGAGTATGATAATATTTTACGAATAATTTATAACAATTAAATATGATTTTCTTTAATAATTAATGATATAAAGTTTATCATTAATTATTTTTATAATTTTTAGAAAACCTATTGATTTTATTTTCAATTAATGATATAATACACTTGTAATTATGAAAAAGGGGATGAAAAATATGAAAAACAATTTTGAAACTATAAAAGCATCTGATGTAGAAAATGCTATATCTATAATTGAAAAATTTAATGATGCTAATTCTGAAATTAATAATAAAAATAACACAATATTAGATTTGCATCTAAAAAGAAAAAAAGATGAAATTATATCTTTAAAAGACTTAAATATTAATAAATTGCAAACTGAATTATTTGAATCAAAAACTTTAAATGAAAAGAATTATAGAAAACGCAAAGTTAAAAGCAAATCAAATCGAAATAGATTCTCTATCTAAGTTAAATGTCAGCTAGAACAAAAACTTTCAAATTTTGAAAATGAATTTTTATTAAAGAAAGAAAATGCAGAAAAAGAATTAAAGTTTTAAATCTAAAATTGAAGAAGAAAAATCAAAAATTTAACTTAATTAATAATAGATTAAATGATATATTAAATTTAATTACAAATAATATATCTGTAGGTAAAGATTTTATAGAACAAAATGATGAATTGACTAAAGAAGAATTTAATAGTATTAAAGATATAGATAAAGCTGAAAATACTATTAACTCAGAAGAAATTAATGACATCGAAAAATGTTGACAGTATTGAAAGTATAAATAATGAAAAATACATCTAATACTAGATATGAGGAAGAAATTAAAAACTAAATGAACTTGCTAGAAAAAGTTTAGAAAAGTTTTAAATAAAAACCTATTGACTTAAATAAAAAGTTATGATATAATGTATTTATGATAAAGAAAGAAAGCGTAACAAAAATCATAATAAAAATATTTAAAAATTTTTATAAAAACCTATTGACTTGAATAAAGAGTTATGATATAATATGTTTGTAATAAAGAAAAACGTAAAAACATCATAATAAAAAGTTAAAAATTATAAAAAACCTATTGACTTAAATAAAAAGTTATGATATAATATGTTTACAGTAAAAATAAACAAGCTAAAAGCTTGTAAAAATATAAAAATAGAAAAGGGGATTAAAATTATGAAAAACAATTTGACAAAGAAAGTAAGATTATTATTAGCGTCATTATCTTTAATGACAGCTTGTGGAAAACCAAAGGTAGAAAAAGAACAACCTAATCAAAATAACGCAAATAATCAAAACGAAACACAAAAAGAAGAAAAAGGTAAAGGTTCAAAAGAACTGAACAAAAGAAAGAACAAAAAAACTGAACAAAAGAACGAACAAAAAGTAGTAAAAAGAGAAGTTACTAAGAGAACAAGTAACCAACCTAAAGTATCTACTAAAAAGTTGTAAATAGAAATCTTGGAACTAGAAAAATTATCTAATGAAAAATCTAATCAAGAAGCTTTTTAAAAGACAAAGAGATTTGCTTTATTGCAAGAGAAAAAAGAAGAAGCAAGAAAAATTATTAGCTGAAAAACAAAGAAAAGAAGAACTAGCTAGAGAAGAAGCTAGAAAAGCAGAAGAAGCTAGAAAGAAAGCCGAAGAAGAAAAAGAAAAAGCAGAAGCTGCTAAGAAGAAAGCTGAAGCTGCTAAGAAGAAAGCTGAAGAAGAAGCTAAGAAGAAAGCAGAAGAAGAAAGAAAGCTAAAGAAGAAGCCGAAAAAGAAAAAGCAGAAGAAGAAAAGAAGAAAGCAGAAGAAGCTAAGAAAAAGGGCAGAAGAAGAAGCCAAGAAAAAGGCAGAAGAAGAAGCTAAAAAGAAAGCAGAAGAAGAAGCAGAAAAAGGCAGAAGAAGAAGCTAAGAAAAGGCAGAAGAAGAAGCTAAGAAGAAAGCCGAAGAAGAAAAGAAATTAGTTGAAGAATTGAGAAAAAGGCTAGAGGTATAGCTACAGAAACTGTAAATAAATTAAATAATATTGATAAAACAAAATATATCGAAAGAATTAATAACGCAACTTCTGAAAGAATTAGATGAAATTGTAGCATCTGCTATTAAAGAATCTGATGAAAATACATCTATCGTAGATGAAGAAGAAAGAAGAAATTGGCAGAATTAAAAACTTATAGAGAAAAAGCAATCAAAATTATTGATAAATTGAAAAAACATTGATGTAGAAAAACAAGGTTTTATCAATGAAATCAATGTCGCAAAAACTACAGAAAACATAGATAAAATAGTTGAAAGAGCTGAAAAATTATCTGAACAAAAACTAAAGAAATTGAAGAAGCTGTGCAGAAGTAATCGAAGAAGTAGTTGAAACTATCACTACACCTATGCAAACTATTGAAACAACTTTGATGAATTAGAAGAAGGAAAAACTCAAGTAATCGAAGGTCAAGAAGGAATTACTGAAGTAACTTATAAGATTACTTATAATGTTTCTAAGAAAAATGGTAAAGTTTTTAGTTTCTAAAGAAAAATTAAAGAAGAAGTTAAGCAACAAATGAAAAAGAATAGTTGTAAAAAGGTACAAAGAAAGTAGATACTACTAAATATGTAAATTCTGCAGATTAAAGAAATTAATAAATGATTGTGACGCTACAGTAATTAAAGTAGTAAACAGTAATTTAATGTTTGAAAATAACAGAAGAAGTTGTTAAGGCACAAGCTTTATATGATACTGTTAGAGATAACGCATCTGTTTTAGCAAATAGTAAAGAAAAATTAACAGAAAAAGAATTTTTAGACGCTAAGACAAAATTAATGGGTGCTACTAATAACTTAGTAAAAACTTATGAAAAAGTCGTTAAAGAAGCTAATGAAAGAGATAAAGACGTAACTGTTAGAGTTTCTGATACAGAAAAATACAACAGTAAAAAGGTCATTATGAAGATGAAGAAGCCTTTAAAACATATAAAATTATTAAACAAATATAGAAATTACGAAAAAGACTTACAAATTGACGAAGATTTAATGAGAATTGCTAAAATTTAGAGCAGCCGAAATAACACAACTATTTGAACAGCTAAAGAGTTGACGGAAAATCTTTAGATACTTTAAGAGAAGGTACTAGGCGAAAATATTGCAATGACATCAGAAGATGTTGGTGCAGAAGAAACTTTAGACCAATTTAAAAAGAGTAAAAGCACATAATAGAAAACTATGTTAAAGAGTGCTTATACAGAAAAGTGGGTGCAGCAATATTCAAATTAAGAGTTGAAGATGGTGACGGAAACTTCCATTACGAAACATATACTGTTCAAGTATTTACTTTTTAATTAAAGTAAAGAAAATGAAGTTATATAGATAAATCCCCAAATGAGATATAGTTTTATATCTCATTTTTATTTGAGTCACTTTATTAATAAATCACTTGACTTTATATATATAGTATAATTATATAGTATTATAATTAAAAATATTTTACAGAAAGGAATTAATATGAAAAATGAGATGTAAGTTAAAATTTTATTAATGACAACTTTAGGCTGTGCTTTATTATTTTCAAACGGAGTAAAGGCTGCTCCAAAAAGATAGTGCAATAGATATCACTAAAGGTGAAGAGAGAGTTTTTGTACCTTATATAGATTCAAATACTCACTAAAAACAAATTTGCATAAGCACAACAGATTCACCCTCGAATAAAAACTATACATTTTATATGTTGGCTGATAAAGATTTTAAGCCTGAAAAATAAAGGTAAAATGGTGTTACGTTATAAAAATGTTGGTAATATTGCAGGTGAAAATGTGGACTTAGTTGTTAAGCTAAAGATTGGTCTGCTGAATATAAACGCAGCGTGGTGGAGAGAAAAATCATACCACAGGTAACAATTCGATTAGGCGATTTAAAAACTAAAAATGATTCTGCAATTAGGTCACATTATAATAGAATTATGACCGCGATGCAAATACAGAAAAGGATTTTGATGATTGGATTTACTATAATTCAAAATATGCAGATTCAACAATGAGTATGTTTATAAGAAAAGTATAACAAACCATTAAGAGTATAACTGTAGGTGACCCAAAACATTTAACTACTCCAATATCTTCTGTTAATATGTCAGTATCTTTATCATTACCTTATGTTGAAATTGAACAATATTTAGTAAAAAGTACAGATGAAGATATAAATAAATCAACAGTAGATTTATCTAACTATAAGCTAAAATTAACAATGAATGTAAATGATGTGGATTATGGTCAAAGTATTCATTTCAATAAGAAAGATGTTACAGTAGATACTGCTGAGTATAAAAAGATGGTATATTATCAAAGAAGAATCTAATTATTTCACAATACAATCAAAACCAATAGGTGATAATAATACAGATAAATCAGCTGTCGTAATGACTTTTTCTCCTAGAAAGACAATAAAAATTTACAGTTAAACTATATATAGCAAATCTAAATCCTAATCACTTTGGGTTGTCTGATGTTTTTAAAGGCAATAAAAATAATAAAAATTTAAAACAAGATATAAAAGATAGTACCTCAAATCCTTTTGGGTACGGAACTAATGAATTAGCATATAAAATGATGGCAATAGTTGGGATCAGAAAAAGGTGAGACATATCCGATAGATACACCTCAATCTACTTTTTAATGAATTATCTATCATACTGTTGGGGCAAATAATATGTATTTCTTTGGGTCAGCTATAACATCTGACTTATCAAATTTATATGCTCTAAGATGGAAAATGTAACAGATGCTGATGAAAAAGTGTATTATCTAATATATTAAGAAATCTTGATGAAACATATACTTATAACATCAAAGGATATGTTCCATCTCTAGTAGGTAATAAAACATATTTAAAAATCATACATTTACTGATAAATTAGATGATAGATTAGAATATGTAGAAAGATTCTTTAAAAGTAGTAGTAGCGGGGAAAGATTATACAAAAATGGGTCCATTTCTTGGAAAGATAATCAAATAACTTGACTGCAAATAAAGAATTTTTAAATAAAAAGAAATTCAAGGTGCTGAAATATCTTATACTTTTTAATGTTAAAATTAAAGATTCTATGAAAAAGGATTTCGACTATAAAAAGATATAGTAAATATTGCAAATCAAGTATCACACGATTATAAATCAGAATCAAATAAAACTGTTACAAAAGTTAAGGAATTGCGAAAAATTAAGATAATCAAAGTTGATGATAAAGGTAAGAAATTGTCGAGTGTAGAATTTAGTATTTATGATAGTAATAAAAATACGTTGATAAAGCAACAACTAACGAAAATGGTGAATTAATTTTCAAAAACTTGACAGCACTAAGTATTATATTCGTGAAACAAAAACAATTGATGGCTATAGGTTAAACAATAAATATTACCCTATTGACTTTGAGCGAATATAAAGATAAAAATATTGCTGAGATTAAAATAACAAACACACCAACTGACCACGTTACAAAACCAGGTGAACCCTACTCCAACAGGAACTTGTGGTGTTAGTGGCTTTAGTAGGCGGTGCTATTATCTTAGGCGGAATTGCTTTCTATTTAAATAAACGTAATAACAAAAAGATAAAGAATAGTCATAAAAATAGGTTAAGAAATTAACCTATATTATTTACATATAATACCAAAAATTCACTCTATGCTAAAATTTCATAGGTGTTTTAAAAGATATTATATTTTTAGTAACATATGTAGACTATGTATAAAAATTAAAAATAAGGCAAATTTTGGCAAGACGCAGGTCTTGCTTTTTATAGTGCCCTTTAAGAAAAATTTAAAACTTAGGTATAAAAATCCTTCCTATACTAAAATTTTATAGGTATTTTCAAAAGATATTATATTTTTAGTATAATATATGGCTTTTATATATATAAATTATAGAGCTAATTATAAATATAACCTAAATTAATTTAGGTTATTTTTGAATAAAATTAATTATTTTCTTTCTTAAAAGATGCTAGAGATAATTCACCAAGTCCTAAAAGACCACTTCCTATTCCTGTAGTAGCAATACCTGTTTTAGTATTTCTTATTTCATTCTTTAGGATTAGCTTTTATTTTCATCATTAGTATTATTATTATCTAATGCTTGAACTTCTTTACTATCTTTTGTTTTCGCCATCTTTTAGGTTTGTAGTTATCTTTGTCTAGGGTTTCCTTGTTATCTTTGTCTTTTGAGTTTTCCTTGTTATCTTTGTCTTTGGAGTTTCCTTGTTATCTTTGTCTTTTGGAGTTTCCTTGTTATCTTTGTCTTTTTGAGTTTCCTTATCTTTGTCTTTTGGGAGTTTCCTTGTTATCTTTGTCTTTGGAGTTTCCTTGTTATCTTTGTCTTTTGAGTTTCCTTATCTTTGTCTTTTGAGTTTCCTGCTATCTTTGTCTTTTGGAGTTCTGATGTTATCTTTGTCTTTTGAGTTTCTTGTTATCTTTGTCTTTTGGAGTTTCCTTGTTATCTTTGTCATTTTGGAGTTTCCTTGTTATCTTTGTCTTTTGGAGTTTCCTTGTTATCTTTGTCTTTTGGGTTTCCTTGTTATCTTTGTCTTTTGGGTTTCCTTGTTATCTTTGTCTTTTTGGGTTTCCTTATTATCTTTATTTTCTTGACCTTTATTAGATTTTTCTTCATCTTTCTTTTCTTCAACAGGAACTATACAAGTTGATTTTTCCATAATAACATCAGGTGCTTTGTAGTCTTTAGAAACTTCATATTTCTTTTTCACCTTTATTTAATTCTGTTAAATCAGCAACAAATCTTGAATCTTTCTTTAATAGTTTATATTCTTTTTAATTTCTTGACCCTTTGAAAAGTATAAGAAACGTGAACGTGTAAAATCTTCTTCAGTTTTAGACTTGTCTTTTCAATTTTCTTGAACAGAACAATAACTATTTGATTATTTACAGTAGCTTTTACTTTTTATAATCATTGGAACGTGATAAAGTCTTTCCCTTCTTTTTCAAAAATCTGAAACTTCAACTACTTTATCTTTTTCAGCTAATGCAAGGAACTGATGTGAGTGAGTATCTCTAATTTATAAATAACAGTTTACTTTATATCTAGTAATGCATTATTTAAAATTTCAGTTACCATAATTGTTTTTCTGCATAACAGGTACATCAATTACAACACCATCTTGATTAATTACAGGAATTACGAAGTTTGCTTTAAACTTATAAACTTCTATCTTTATTTAAAGTTGATGGGTCAGATTTAATTTTTCACGTAATAAATTGTGTTTTTGTTAAACAGTTTCACTAATTTATAATTTACAGTAACCTTGTAAACATCTTTAGCGTTTTCTTTGATTTTGAACAGGATTTGCTTCTGTCTCTCTACTTTTGCCATAGGGCTAAATCTAACATTGTCAGCCGCTAAGGCTCATTAAAAACTAACTTATTTTTCTTCATTTTATTCTCCTTTTTGCTTATATATATGGCAATTATTTGCCTAACTATAATAAGAAGATTATAACATGCTTATGTCAAAGCATTTTTAATTTTATAAAAATCATATTGTTTAGAAATCTAAAATTGGAAATAAAAAGTCCACGTGTATCTAAAGTACCATCAAAGACGTCTTTAATACCTCTAATATGTTTTTCAATAACTTCTTCATCTACAACATTTTCATTAATTCTAAAGATTCTTGTAATAATCTCATTCTAAAACGAGGAACTATTACTTGTAAAATAAATTCATTATTTAGATTAATAAACAAATCTTTAAATTCGTCTTTTGTAGGATTTTTCTTTTCCAATTCTTCAAAATTTTTAATTAAATTTTCTTTACCACAATCGTAGCAAATTTCTATTTCTGCCATAATTTTTATCGATAAACGATTTGTAGAGGTTGTCTTTCAGATAATAAATCAAATAATTGTTCAGATGATTTATTAAAAGTTTCATCAATAAATTGTTTAAAATCTTTTTCATAAATTTAGCTATCCTTTTTCTATTATAATCTTAAAACGTAATGAATTATATATTTCCTAAACTAATATTACCTAATGATTTAATAAAGGTTTCATAAGGGTTTATCATCAATTATCATATTTGAAATTTCATAAAAACAATTTTTATAATCATCTTTTTGATATGTCGAAAATAATGAAAGCATAAAACTCATATTCATAATTATTTTCGTCAAAAATAATTCCTTCTGCTAGAAATGTTATTAAATTATCTTTTCGCTCCATAGACTTATATCAAAATAAATCAATACAAGAGTTATGAGATTTTTGATGTTCCAAATATATAATCTCATTTTTCTCTTTAATTCGTAAAATATATTTCTTCCATAATATCATTTATTAATTATTTACCTATAATTAATATTCAGCCTTTCTCTTAAATCCAATCCATACATTTAGGATCTAAAATTTACTGTTGCATCATAAATCCTATCGCTATTATCTTCTGTTAAAAGCCATATCGTACCAAACAGGAATATTAGGTGGTGAATTTATATTAAAATCTTTTAAGAGAATATCGTCAATATAATAAGATGAACTTTTGGTACTATCATAATGTAGCGTAAATTCAAATACTAAAGATACATTAGCTTCCATATCTTTTAAAAAACCTGTTTCAAAATCTATAGTTCTAATCATACAATCAATACAGTCAAAATAAACATCTGCCATAAGTTGTGTCTGATAAACTCCATTTCCTAAATGCTGAACTAATGCGTTTTCTAAAGATATAGATACATTTTCATTCTCAGAATTTGCCATCATATTTTAAAAATTACCTTCCTTTCTAAAAATTATTTATTAGATTAATTATATCATATTGTGAACTGCACACTATGCTAAAGCATAGAGTGCTTCCTGCTTCAACCTTCGTAGCGTATCATTTTATTTCTAAAAATCAAACGTCTTATACAAAGTTCACAGCTTATATTCGGGTAGTCCCTACCCTATATGATAATTATAATTATAACATAAAATTATCTTTATGTCAATTCATCTCGCAAAGCTAAAGCTTTAGGAGATTTCTTGACATATGCTTTTAAAAAAATATTGCAAATAAAAAAGAAAATATGTTATAATGTTATTAAATAAAAATAAATAAAAGAAAGGATTTTTATTTAATTATGAAAGATAAAGAAAAAATAATCGAGGAAATTAATAATTTAATTACCAAAAAGTAGATTAGAAATTTTAAAAATTTTTGAAGAATTAAGAGATGCTGAAATTTTTAAAGAACATGGTACAAAAAGTATATAATGCTATTGATGTAATTTGTGAATATCAAGAAAAATATCCAAATGACGATGAGTATATTTGGGAGTTATTTGGTGAATTGTGTTGTATAGAATATGAAGATTTTTAAAAATAGTTGTTATGATTTAGGAATTGAATTATTAGAAAGAAGTGGCAGACAATCTGTTCATATTTGTTTTTAAGCCACAAAACAGTGAGGATTGTATCATTGATTACTTATTTTGTTCCGATTCATCTAATCGTTTTATACACACTAGATTAGATGAATTAATAGATGATTATTTTCAAAAATAATCAAGAAATTTATGCAAGAAATGGAAAAATTTGGATATATGAGAGCTACGGATATGACTCATGAAGATGGTTTTTAATGCTTTTTGATTTAAAAAGATTTACAGGAATTTTTAGAAGAATACAAGGAAAGATTTTAATAATCAAATTAATAATCTCAATTTAGCTAAGAAAAATCTTTTGAATGTGAGGAAATGTTAAATGAAGTTATATATAACTTTCCTGAACAATTGAAATTATATTTAGATGCTAATTTAGAAGATGACTTAGATGATAATTTAGAATAGAAAGGATTTTTAATAATGAAAAAGAATTTTTAATAGGTTTTACAAAGATTATGAAAATAATTATGGCTGATTTGGAGCTACAAAAAGTAGAAATTTTGAAAATGAATTTACAGCAAGTTTTTCAACATCTAGCATCATAAACGCTGACAATACTATTTACGATGAAGATTATGTTTATGAATATGTAGAGAGTATATTTAGACAGCTATGATAAAGAATACAGATATGAATTATGTGAACGTTATGATTGTTCTCCTCAAAACCTTTGTGATAAAATGACAGAAATATATTTAAAACAATCCAAAAGAAATGAAAGATTTAATAGACTGTTCTTGTTATCCTAAAAAGAAATATCTATTAATGATATAGATTATATATCTAGAGCAGATGCAGGTGGTCAACATGATACAAGAGATAATTTACTTTATGCTATTGATAATGATTTATATGACGATATTCATTACTTATGGGGACAATTATCACTTAAAACAATTAGATGAAAAAAGGGTTTGGAACATATAATTCCATAATCGAAAGAGCTTCTAAAATAGACGAAGAAGAAGAAATTAAAAATTCATCGATGAATATAAAGAAGAAATAGATGAAAAAGACTTGGTAAAAAATAGACCTAATGAGGTCTATTTTTTTAATAAAGATTATTATTTGCAAAAATACAAAAATATGGTATAATATAATTATTAATTGAAAATAAAAAAATTATTAAGAAAAGGATGATGAATGAAAAGAGATTTAATTTCTAAAAGCAAAAAGACCCAACTGATGCGGTTCTAGGAATGACTTTGGAAGGTCAAGCTTATCATCTTTGTCTATCTGAAGGACCACATTGGCTTGTTTGTGGTCAAACGGGTAGTGGTAAGTCAGTATTTCTAAATTCAATGATTCTATCTCTATTATATCATGCTACACCAAATGAGTTACAAATTTTCATTGTTGACCCTAAATTTGTAGATTTTAAGATATATATGGGATTGCCTTATTGCCTCTGTCACCTGCACAAAATAGCAGGAGATGCTTATAGTTTATTGCAATACTTAACTTGGTTAATGGATGAAAGATATAAAATTATGTCATCTGTATTTGATATGGATGGTACTTTAATAAAAAACTTAAACGATTTTAATGATTGGTATGATAATAATACTGAAGAGCAATTTCTTTAGGGTTTTTGAAAAATGAAATATACATTACTAATTATAGATGAGTTTAGTGACCTTGTAGAGTCAAGATAAAAGGTGAGGGTAGAATCTTGCGTAATAAGATTAGCTCAAAAATCAAGAGCTTGTGGCATTCATGTTATAATTTCTACACAAAGACCTTCTGCCGATGTAATAACTGGGACAATTAAAAGCAAATATTCCATCAAGAATTGCTTTTAAAAAGTTACTTCAACAGGTAACTCTATGATTATACTAGATGAACCTGGTGCAGAAAAATTAGGGGGATATGGAGACGCTTTGGTACAGACTCCTAATGGAATTACAAGATGTAAGGGTCCCTTTTTGAAAAATAAAGAAATGGAAAACATCTTTAACTATTTAAAGAAAAAAATATCCACCACCTACATTCATAGATTATAAACAAATTTGTGTAGATAATGACTTAATGGAATGGGAAGCTGAATATGCCGAAGATACGAAATGGTCAGATAAACATGTTGTTGGTAAAAACGTAGGGGCGGTTTATGGTAATAATTGATAGAAAGGAAAAATAAATAATTATGCTAAAAGATATTAACTGCAAAAGAAAAGCAGTATATAATTCAATCTCACATACTTTAGGAAAGCAAAATGCGATATATAATTATGGAATTTCCCAAGAGAGTGATAATGAGTTATCTTAACAATTACTCTTATAGAAAATATACAAAATATTCCAATTCAATTTACTTTAAAAATTTTTGATGGAAAAGCAATGATGAAAAAATTTAGAAAAAGCAGAAAATATTATTGTTTTTATGGGGAGAGCTACTTTAGATGCAAAATTTAAAATAACAATAGAAGATACAAAAGGATTTTAATATTAAAATAAAAATCTTTCGATTTCATCTCTTGTAATAATTTTGAATTTGACCCATTAAATGCCATAATAAATGTGGCGTCATCTACAGAACCTTTAAACTTTCTAAAAAACAGTTGAATAGAAATTCAAGAACAATCAAAGGAAATTATTTTAAATCATTTAAAAGAAATTAAAATTTAAAAAGACATTTAACCTTAGAAAAATAGATTTACTGATGATGAACTAACTAAAGAAGATACGATAGTTATTAAAAGAAACCAAAAAAATAGAATTAATGATTATGCTTCTTTTTAAAAACATATATAATTTTTCTTAGAAAAGAGTTAGAAATTTTTGAAATAAATTTAGTTAATGATAAATATGATGAAGATAATATTGAAAATACCAAAAAGCAAAGACCATCTGTGAATCTTTTTAGTAAGTGCATCTGAAAAACGATATTTTAGTAAAAAATTATTAGAGATTACACCTTTATTATATATATCTGCTTTGAAAAATGATACTATATTTATAAATAAGCTCGAAAACTCAAATTAAACAAACAGCTAATGGTTTAAAAAGATAGACCATCTACGTTGATAGAGGTTTTCAAATATGGAACTAAAGCAAGTTTTGCTAAAAAGAAAAAGATGATATTACAGAAGCTTTACAAAAATATTGGAAGATTATTAATTCCTTTAATATCTTTTTAAAAAGATATTTTAAATAATGTATTAAAAAGACCCAAAATAAAGGGTCTTTTTCTTATTTCTAATTAAAAATGGAATGTAACCATCGTCATCTTCATCATATATTAATTCAAACATATCCTCATCTTCAAGACATAATCTGAAACTTTAAAGCTACCTTCCAAATAATCCCAATCTGTTGGAAGTGGTTCTTCATCCATAAAATCTTTATTATTAAGTATTTTCTTTAAATCTTTTAAGTCAAAGGCATCGACTTCATATAGCCTAATGAAACCCATTCTACGGGTACTCTATATCTTTTCATAAATCTTAATTTCCTTTCTATTTTTAATAAATATTAACTATTACATCATTTGAAAGTTCGTGTATATCCCAATTTAATTTAGTAAATCCGTCATAAAAACCTTCATAATCAAAAATAGTTCATTATAATTTTTTTAACTTCACCATCTGGAATATCTATAAATAAGCCATCATCTACTACTCTATCACAAAAATCATCATAGTCTTTTAAAAATTGACATATTTCCGCAAATATCATCGACTCTTTTAACATCATCAAACATATTATAATTATCTAAAAATTTTCATAAAACTCGCCATCTTCTTCGAAATCTATAGGAATATAATTATACCAATCATTTAATAACTCTGTGGTATTTTTCAAAAATTTTACTCATAATTTTAAATCACCTTTTCTTTATTTTAACAAATTAAAACAGAATCTGATAATATAATAATAGCAGAAACATTGTTATCGTAGAACTTTCTTCTATAACTTCTTTTTTAAATGATTAGGAATATTTTTAAAATATATTCCTCATATTCATTTTCAAGTATTAATTCCTTAATTAAATGACAAGGAATACCTAAAGTTACTGTCATTGTTAGATTAGATAATTCGTCATCAGTTAGATTTTTCATAATCAGAAATATCTTCTCTTAAATAATCAAAAAACTTCAACGAGAGTAATTGATGAACTAAATCTATTAAAACGTAATTCAAGTTCTTCATAAATTTCTTCAAAAAGTGCATCTGGAATATCAAATATTGAAATATTCTCTGATATAAAAATCATCAAAGCTTTGTTCGTGAAAATCACTACAAATACCAATTACATCTAATTCTTGAGATTCATCTTCTACATCTAAAAATTCAAATAAAAGCCTCAAATGCCTCTTCTGAAAAACTGTCAATTCTATCGTATTTTCTAAATTCTTCTTTAAATTCTTCTACGTTATAAATTCTTTATAAATCATAAATTTCCTTTCTATTTTTCTTAACAATTAATTAAATATTTGAACAATTAATCCATTGGAAAGTTCATGCATATCATCAGTTGAGAATACAATTTGATAGTATCTATCATAATCAAAACAATCAAAAATCATATCTCTCAAGCGTTCATCATGAATTGTCTCAATCCATTCATTTGTGTAGTATTACAATAGTTATCAAAAATTAGCCACACAACCACTCTATCTGTAAATTCTTCAATTGAGATCAATTACATAATCTCTAAAAACTAGGATATTGGTCTAAAAATTCATATAGTTCATTATCCTCTGTATAATCAACGCCAACAAATCCAAAATAATCATTTAATTCTTCTTTTTATATTATCATCTATATTATAAAAAAGTTTTTACTCATAGCTTAAAAATCCTTTCTATTTCATCCAAGCAATTCTACTATTTTCCAAAAATAAATAAGATATTGCATTATCATTTAAGTAATTTTCTAAAAATCTTTCTTTATCATATGAGCTAAGAGAATCTAAAGCATAACTTAAATCAGGGATAAATATAATTTAAAAATCTCTGACGGCAAAAGCATACGGATAAAGTAAACCTAATGTAATAGGTGATGAATTTTGCTCATATTCATCATCGTCATATAAAAAAATAAATTGCTATTTACATCTTGTATATCAATAAGACCATCTAAAGAATCTAATGTAAAATCATTTTCAACTATTTCTTCGAAATAATCTAAAAAGTATTTCGTCAACAAAAATCTGAGAAACTTATTTCATTATATAAAAATAAAAATCATCTAAAGATGTTTCATTAAATTTACTTAATGCAATATCTAATTCAGATTCTGTAAGACCTTTTAAATCATCTAATTGTAATTCATTTTTTTATAAATTCTATTCCTCTTTTGAAAATTTATCAAGAGAATGACTTTTTCTAAATTATAAGACATAACATTTCCTTCCTATGATTCCCAATCAAAGACAATACTGTTATTCGTTATGATACGATAGCTCATACTACGAGCATCACAGTAGTCTCTCACAATTTCAGATAAAGTTTTTCATCTACTTTACCCAAAACCTTATATAGATTATCTGATGTTTTTAAATAACTTTCCGTTGATATATTTTTCGTCAATGAAATCAGAAAACCATTTTTCCATATCCTCTACTGAAATTATCATATTCCATATCCATTAATTCACAAAATTTTTAAAAGTGAACATTCTTCATATCTACCTTTTAATTAAATCAATATCTATGATGGGAATATTTGTTTCTTGAAACCATCTTAGTTCATCTTCAATAAAATCAATAGCTCCTAATGAAAAAAATTACAGCCATGTTCTCTTAAATATTCTTGTGTTTCGTAAATATCTAATTCCAAATAAAACATAATATTTTTCCTTTCTTGTTTTTATATTTATTAATAATTACAGTAAATTATATTACCATTAAACAAAAAAATCTATAATTAATCCTTTATTATCTAAATATTGTTCTAATAAAATTGTTGGTCATCTGACTATCTCAAAGGCATTATAAAAACCATTTAAAAGATGGTCTAAAAATTTCAGCTATATTTGAATAGGCGTCAATGAAATTATAAATATATAACAAATTTATGCTTGAATCTTTTGCTTCTGAAGCATTTTCAAAATATCCATTACCGATTAAATCCTCAATCATATTTTCTAAGTCAAGTATGTTTTACTAAGTCATTTATGATAAAAATTGTTTTAACATATTCTCCAAATTGCTCAATTAATATATCATTTTCAAAATCTGAAAATCAATACCATATCACTAATAAAAGTTTTTCATCGAACACTCATCAAATTCACCACAAGTGCAATAACATCAAGTTCGATTAATTCATCTTCATTGCCTAAAGTAAGTGTTTCTTCAATAAATTCAAACCTTCTTCAGAAAAATAATCTCTGCCATATGCTTCAAATTCTCTCTTCACATCACTTAAACTCAAAGTTTTATAAAAACATAATATTTTTCCTTTCTATTATTTAATTAATTTACAAATATATTATAGCACAAATCTTTTAAAAATTCAAGTAAATATTACATTTAAATAGAGCGATTAATTCTCTTAAATTTATTATTTTATTTCTTCAAAGGTACCTTTTTCATAGTTAATTTATAACCCATAAAGCTGTATTGTAAACTCTGACATATTCTAAAATACTACCATCACTTGAATATACTTTTTAAATCAACGTGAGATGGTATAATATCTTCATTAGCATAAAAGAGTAGCTTTAAAATATACTACCTTATCTGTTGGATTTTTAAAGAAATCTCTTAGCTACTTTCCATATAAAGCCATTCACGCCTTTACCAAAACCAACATTTTGCATCCTAGTTCCTGTTACTAGATTTTTCTCTAATGGCAGAACCACCTAAGCTATCTGCTAATAAGTGACTTCTATTCCAAAAATATCCATTATATTTTTAGAACCATCTACGGAACGAATAGTTACCTTACTATTATGACCCCATCCACTTGGGTCAGAATCTTTTTGTAAAATGCTCTCTAGTTCCTCTTGAATCCTCTACCATCTTATAAGTAATGATAGATTTTACTTCTCCAGTTCTACCAGATTTATCTAACTCAGAATACTTTGTTTTGACCTTTTTCATTCCTTGAAAGTCTCTTTCTATAAATTCATTTGGGTCAAACTTATCTTCAAAAAATCTCTATAATAATTAGGAAATTTCTTAGAGTCCCAATCAGTATGTTCATCTTTTTGAGGTATATCTTTATTAGTATTTTCTTTTTGAGGTTTACTAATCTCACCTACTTCTATTGGAGTAGAATCATTAACTATATTTTTTACCATAATCAAACCATTTTTAGATTGAGAAATAGTCTTATCTCAAATCCTTTTTAAAGTTGTTGAATTTGTAATATTTCCTAATTTTTAGATGCTAAAACCAACAGCATACTTACTAGCGTTTGCAATAGGTTTTTGAATACCTAAACTTGATATATTAATAATACCGCTATGCCATAATTTTTGTTATAACCTTTTTACTTTGAGTTATTGGAATATTTGTAGTTAATGCAGTATTAACATATCCCATTGGCAATAGACCTATTAAATAGGCTATTAATAGTTTTTCTACCATGTCTTTTTAAATAATTCTTTGGCTTATTCCAAAAAGAATACTTTATTCATCAATTTTCACTTCCTATTTATATAATTTTTATTACAATATTTAATATATCATAAACTAAATAAAAGTCAATAGGTAAGAAAGTATGTCATTTTAAAAAGTGTCATAAAATTGATACTTTTTAGTTTTTGATATTTATTATTAAAATTGGCTAAATATTTCATTTTCGTAATAAAAATCAGATATTTTTGATAAGTTTTTATCAAAATTAACTAGCTTTTCGATAATTAAAATCAAAAATTGGTCACAAAATTGAGTAAAAATATATATTAAATTCTATGCCAAATATCATTATATTTATAACGCCATTAATAGTTATTTGTCATAAAAATATTTTTAAAAAGTGGTCACAAAATATGAAAAACGTACTGTAAACTGTCATAAAATATTAAAAAAAGTAGTTATAATTATCGTTATTCTAGATGCTTGTCATATAATAGTTTAATAATCTTAAATCTTACTAAAAATAGCCAAAAGTAACTTTATAAGTTACTAAAATTATTCTATAAAAACTGCTAATAAACGTTGATGCGTAGCTATTTCTTATTATATATTCTATTCTTTTTATTAATAGTAAATAAAGAAATATATATAATATAAGAGAAAAAGTAATCAAAAAGTAACTTGACAGTAGAAGATTTTTGTGACCAATTTTGTGACCACTTTAACGTTGAAATTTCAATATATCCATTGACTTAAATTGCCATTTTGGTCACAAAATTTTTCAGAAAAATGTGACTACTTTAACGTTGAAATTTCAACATATCCATTGACTTAAATTGATATTTTTGGTCACAAAAAATTGGCTATTTTTGCTCAGAAATATAGTAATTTCAATGGGTATAGAATATATTTGTGGTATTTATGTTGTAAAAATGAATTTTCAAACTTTTTATGAAAAAATTATAAAAATGTTTAAAATCACAAAAAAATCGAAAAATTTTGTGACCAACCCATTGTCATTGTTGAAAAATAGAGAAAAAGTGGTCACAAAAATTTTTTTATGAGTCACAAAAATTTTGTGACCAACCCATTGACTTTACGGAAATTTCAACGTTAAAGTGGTCACAAATTTAGCCGATTTTTTTAATCAAAATGTGACCAACCCTTTGACTTAAAAATATTTTTATGACATAGGTGCGTTTTCCTACTACTTTTTAATTTATTTTATTTTATGAAATTTATTATGATAAAAATCTCTTGATTTATTAAGGAAAAATAGTATATAATATTAATATCTGAAAAAAATATAAGAATAGGAGATGAGTAAGTTTATGAATGATTTAGTAACTATGAAAGCTATAAAATGATAAATTATCATTTTATACTTGCAGTATTATTTATTTTTGCCTGTATGTATTTTTATTTTACATAAGAATATTGAAGAATATTATATAGAAAAATATTTAAAGGTTTTCAATGAACGAATTAACTATTGAAAGTCAGTGTAAAAGCCGAAAGAAGAGCATCTTCGGTATCTATTCCTATAATGGTTTTATGATATTTAATTTTATTAAAGAATATTTTTGAATGGATAAAAATATCATAAAAAGGAAATAGAAAATGGCAAAAATAACAATTTAAACTTAGCAAGAAAAAGAAAAATGATGAATTTTATACTTTACTTGAAGATATAGAAAGAGAATTAAAACATTATAAAGACTTTTTAAAGATAAAAATAATTTATTGCAATTGTGATAATCCAAACTACTCTAATTTTTGAGATACTTTTACAATAATTTTAAAGATTTTTGGTTTAAAGAAGTTAATATCAACTTATTATTCTAAAGATGGCATCTCATATAAAACAGAATATGATGGTGATGTAATAACTAAAATGGAATTAAAAGAAATGGAGATTTTAGAAATAGTGAATGTATTGATTTATTAAAGAAATCAGATATTGTAGTAACAAACCCACCTTTTTCTCTTTTTATAGAATTTATAGCTCAATTAAGTAAATATAATAAAAAAATTTATTGTAATAGGAAATAAAAACTCTGTAACTTCTAAAGTAATTTTTAACTTATTTATGGAAAAATAAGATTAAATATGGTTTTACTGATATATCTAAGTTTTTAAATCCAATGGGTGAATTAAAGTATTTTTGGAAATATTAGTTGGTTTACTAATTTAGATATTACTTCTAAAAAATAATAAATTGAAAATTGAATAAACGATATGAGGATAATATTTATTATAAATATGAAAAATTTTTGATGCCATAAATATTGATAAACTTAAAGATATTCCTTTTGATTATTATGGCATAATGGGAGTTCCTATACCTTTTTGAAAAAGATTATTCTGATGATTTTTGAAAATTTTAGGTTTAGATTCTACGGATTTTTAAAGATGAATTAGGAATTAAACCTATCGGCGAAAAAGTTTATTTCTGATTATTTCACTCAAGAAATAAGGGTCATTATAGTCCTAAAATGAAAACTTTAGTCTTATATGAAAAATAGTTTGGCAAAGTTAAATATAAAAGAATTTTTAATAAAAAGAAAGGATGGTAAAAATAAAAATGATAAATACGAATAAATACGTTTCAAATACAATGAGAACACTTGCAACAAGTACACATTCTTTAACAGAGAGAAGAATGACTTTTATGCAACAGAACCTAAAGCTATTGAACTTTTTATTAGAAAAAGAAAGTTTTAATAAAAATATTTGGGAAAACGCAAATGGAAAGGGTCATTTTATCTGATGTCCCTAATAGATAAAGGATATAATGTCTTTAAAAGTGATATAATAAACAGAAATGAAGATAAAGAAACTAAAATAATTGATTTCTTGAAAAAACAAATGAAAAGGGCCAATAGATGGTTCTTTTGACATCATAACAAATCCACTTTATAAAATAGCTTTTAGATTTTTGTAAAAAGGTTTAGAACTTTTTAAAAAGATGGCGAAAAAGATGGCAATGTTTCTAAAAATTCAATTTTTAGAGGGTCAAGAAAAGATATAAATTTTTCAAAGAAAAATCCACCAAAGAAAATTTATGTTGCATCTAAAGAGACTGCAATGTGCATTAAATGGCGACTTTGACAAATATAAATCAAGTGCGGCGTGTTATGCGTGGTTTGTATGGGAAAAAAAGGATTTAAAGGAAATCTGAAATAGATTGGATAATTTAATTTATAAAAAGAAAGGAAGATAAACAAAAATGTCAAAAACTCAAATTTACATTCTGCGAAAAAGGAAAAAGAATGATGAATTTTATACACAAATAAATGATATTGCAAATGAACTAAAAACATTATAAAGACCATTTTAAAGATAAAAATAGTTCTTTGCAATTGTGACGACCCCACTTGGTCAAATTTTTGGAGATATTTCCATTTAAATTTTTGAATTTTTAGGATTAAAAAGTTAATTTCTACGCATTATGATATGAAAAAGACCAACTTATAAGCTAGTTTATGAAGGTGGTGACGATAATAATATAGAAAAAGGAATTAAAAACTGAATTAGACGGAAATGGTGATTTTAGAAATAGTGAATGTATAAGTTTATTAAAGGAAGCAGATATAGTGGTAACAAATCCACCCTTTTCACTTTTTAGAGAATATGTAGTTCGGTTAATAAAATATGATAAAAAGTTTATTATCATAGAAATAAAAATTCTATAACTTATAAAGAGTTCTTTCCTTTAATTAAAGATGATAAAGTTTGGTTGGGCAATACAAATGTTAAAGAATTTTACAACCAAATGGAACTTTTAAAAATTTGGAAATGTCGGATGGTTCACAAACTTAGACATCCAAAAGCGTCACGAAAACCCTAATTCTTTGGCGAAAATATTATAACGAAGATGGTACTATATCTGAAGATGCTAAGAAGTTATTTTTTTAAAATATGACAATTATGACGCAATTAATGTAGATAAAGTAGCTGACATACCTTTAGATTATGAAGGCGTAATGGGTGTACCTATTACTTTTTAGATAAATATAATCCAGAGCAATTTGAAATAGTATCTTTCAGAAAAGGTGAAGATGGAAAAAGATTTAATCTTTACGAGAGAGAGAGAGTTCAACCTTACTTTCGTATCATTGTACGACCTCGATAGCAGGGATGATAAAAAGTTCAGAAGGGAAAAATAAATGGAAGAATTACTTATGCGAGAATAACAATAAGGAGAATATCGAACCAATAGAGTATTTTTCCAAGAAGAACTAATTTTAGTGGAAATGATAAAACTCATTTGGGTGGAAGTGAAGGAAAATATACTTATGGTAGAATATTTATACAACACAAATAAGGAGATGAATTAATGAAGATTAATGCAATAAATGTAACAGTAAGAGATTTATGTAAAAACTATAAAGATGATGGTGATGATGGGGTTTTTGCTTATGACGGAAAGTTATGTGTAAGACCCTAAATATCAAAGAGAATTTGTTTATAAAGATAATAAGCGAAATGCAGTTATAGATACTGTAATGAAAAATAGACCTCTCAATTTAATGTATTGGAGTAAAAGTAAAAGATGATGAATTTGAAGTTTTAGACGGCCAACAAAGAACTATCTCAATTTGTCAATATATTAATGGAGATTTTCCTATTAATATTAATGGAAACGATAAGTTTTATCATAATCTAACTGATAACGAAAAAGAAGCTATTTTTGAACTATGAACTCATAGTTTTTGTATGTGATGGGGCTGAAGAAGAAAAACTAGAATGGTTTTAAAAACAATAAATATAGCAGGAGAAACTTTAACAAATCAAGAGTTACTCAATGCTACTTATTCAGGAAGTTGGCTTTCAGATGCGAAAACTTTTTCTCTAAGAGAAATTGTGTAGCAGGTCAATTTGCTGACGGATTTATTAAAGGAAATCCTATACGTCAAGATTATCTCGAAAACTGCTTTTATCTTGGATTGCTGATAGAGATAATTTAAAAAGATGGTAGTAAATATATGGCACTCATCAACATGATGAAGATGCTAATGATTTATGACTTTATTTCCAAGAAGTAATAAGCTGGGCGAAAAAGATTATTTCCAAATATTGACAAAAACTTACAAAAGAACAAAATTGGGGTCTATTATATGAGAAATATAAAGATGAAAAAAATATAACTCTAACAATATTTTTAGAAGATATAAAGAAATTATTACAAGATGAAGATGTTACAAAACAATTTGGCATAATTCCTTATGTTTTATCAAAAAGAACAAAAAGCTGATGAAAAGTTATTATCAATAAGAGCTTTTTCCTGAACAAATGAAACGTAGGGGTTTATGAAAAACAAGACCATAGATGTCTATATGTATATCAAAAAGGAATTAATAAAGCAATATAATTTTGATGAAATGCAAGGTGACCATATTGTAACTTGGAGCAAAGGTGGAAAGACAGTTGAGGATAATTGTCAAATGCTTTGTAGCTCTTGTAATAATAGTAAATCTGATAAGTAGATTTTTATAGATAAAAAGAAAGGATAATTAATAATATGATAACAAAAACAAAAGATTTACGGTCTAAAAGATTCAGTAGAAAAGGTCAAAAATATCCTATGATAACCGACTTATCAGAAATTAATGATGAGATTACTCCAAGAACCGAAAGTCTTGCAAAGAGTAAGCAAGGTGAAGGTCATGATAATTTTTAAAAAGGTATTATCGTTCAGTTTGATGTAAGTTTTACTGTAAAATGTTGGACTGAAGCAGAGAGATACCATTGGTTTGATATTATTTCTAGTCAATCAACAATGCATAGAATTTGTAAATTTGACCTCGATAAATCTTATATAGAATATGTCGATAAAAGAATAATCGAAATTATAAAAGAAAAAAAGTTACTAAATATAACTCTTTAAAAGATAAAAATAGTAAAGAAGCAAAAAGAATTATATTTTAGAGATTTTTATATAGTAATCCTACAGGTTTTACTTTAACGGCGAGGCATTACAACTAACTATCAACAATTAAAAACTATTTATAAACAAAGAAAAAATCATAGACTTCCAGAATGGAAACTATTTTGTAAATGGATAGAAAGTTTACCTCATTCAAATTGGATTACAGACGATATAGAAATTGATTTACAAGAAACAGAATATGAAATAATAGATAATAATTTATTTTTAAAATAAGATTTAATTTAAAACCTATTGACTTATTTTTAATAAATTATATAATATATCTATAATAATAGGTAGGTGAAATTTGATGAAAAACATTCCTATAGAATATGAGTATTTTTGTAAAAAGCTAAATCAAAGACTTAAATTCATAGGAAATATAGTGGATTTAAGAAATTCGGAAATAAAAACTCTCCAACCTATGCTGTTTGTTTTAGAGATATTTTCGAAAAATCAACTAATATGAAATATAGAGACTCACGCTTTTGTAATAGTACCTTTTTAAAAATTTTTGAATTATTAGAAAATAACGATAAAGATGCAGTTTACAATTTACAGCAATTGTTAAAAAAATATAAAAATAAACTAACAAAAATACTATTATATAACAGAAAGTTATGGTTTAGAAAGTGCAAAAGAAAAATAAAATTATTAGAAGAAGATAAGGGAGATTTATAAATAAGTGAAAAGATAATTTTTGATATAGACGGCGTATTATTTAACGGAATAGAAGAAGTCTGTAAGCAAAATAATATACCTTATGAAAAATATCTCCGAATATGATTATAATTTAATGAATATTTCGGAGAAAGAAAAAGAAATTTTTAAAAAAATAATTTTTTTATAATTATACTAATTATCCAAATTTTGATATAGAATTATTTAAGGAAGTTTGTGAAAAGTATGATGTGAATATTCATAGTTTATATTCAACAGAGAAAAGAAAAATTAAAAATTGATTTTTAGTCAATTTGAAATCAGTAGTATAGAAGTAACACATTTTTCTGATAAAAAAATTTATTGAAAAACAGATTTTTATTGAAGATAAGATAAGTAACTTGTTAAAAATATTGATAAATTTGATTGTGGTATCTTAATTAATCAACCTTATAATGAGAAAAATAGAGATTGATTATGAAAAATATTGTAAGAGCAGATACGATAGATGATGTATTAAATATGCTCATTTTATTAGAAAAAGGAAGGTTAATAGAAATGCTACGAGAAGTTTTTAAAGAAATTGATGAAAATTTATTAAAAAGAAAAGTATTTAATGTTTACCATTATAATAAATATTTAAATGAAACAACTTTCTTAAAGAAAGTAAAAATAATAATGAGCTTGAAGAATTAGGTTCTTTAATTGAAGAATATCAAGATTATGTAAATTCTTCTTATTATAGAATTTCTTATGATGATGAGTTTATCATATTTGACTATGGTAGCTCAATAAAAATTTCTTGTAATTAAAAAGAAAGGAAGATTAGTTTATATGAAGAAATTTTGTTTTGAAAAAGTTAATTAAAAATTCGTTAGGAGAGTATTTTAATGATAATAAATTAGTAGCAATACATTTATGTTTTTACAAGAGATAAAGATGATTTTTTTATCTTACAAAATGTAGATATAGATTATTTAAGCGATTTAAATATAAATGAAAAACAGGCAATTAATTTGATTGATATGATTAAATTAATTAAAAAGCATTTTTGAAAATGAAAAGATTTGCAATTGATTTTACAGAATCTTGTAAAGTTGACGTTAAATTATATGGAAAAAGTTAATAATTGTTGATTAATAAAAATATATAGAAAAGGGATTTAGAAATTATGAAAAAGAAAAACAATATTATTCAAGAAAAGAAGTATCAGAGATGTTGCATATACCACATTAAACAATTAAGACACTTACATAGATTAGGTCGTTTTATGGCAAGAAAAGAATTTTTAGAAATAAATATCATATATCTGATATTGAAAGATATAAAAATGGAAGCTAAGCCTAGATGGTCTTAACAGTATTATAAGGAGTTTACAGAAATGCAAAGAAAATATGTTTTTATTGATTTAAAATTTCCTATTACTAAAAGGGAAATAAGTGATTATAATAGTTTAATTATGTTATACTCAGATAAAAATACAAGTATATATGGAGATAAAGAAAATTTATTATAATTTTTTACGTTCAAACAAAAATGCAAAAGGCAATTTATATTCATGAAAGAAGAAAGGATTTAAATAAAAATGATATTAACAAGACCAATAGAAATTCAATTTTACTAAACGACACTTTTTAATAATACTATATCAAAGCCGATTACATATCTGACGTAACAATCAATCGCCATCCGTATTTTATATTAGATTTTATTTATGATAATATAATACCTGATATAATTGGAATATCTTATGGCGAAATTGATAAAATAAAATGGATATATCCTTAAGAATTGACGGAGATGTGGTTAATTTAATCAAAGAAAAATAATGCAGAAATTCTGCAAATTCTAGCCATTTCTATAGGTTCTATCACAATGCTAACAGGTGAAGAATATCAATTTGAAGTGCTAGAATCAAGAGCAACAACAAATAATCACTCAAGCAAAACAATGCAACAGAATACTACAACATCCTTACATCATCCCTGAAATCTAACCAATCAAACCCATTGACTTATCCCTCAAACGTGTTAGCAATAGATGTAACAAAAACAAAGGGGATATTTTTATGGATAACTTTAACAAAACTAAAATGCTGATTGAAAAGCATAAATACATCATATCAATCATAATCGGCATAATATTAATGGTCAAGTTTTTAGTCGAGACTTTTAGATTACTAAATGCACTAAAACAAAATGCCAAAAGCAATAAAGAAGAGAGATTACGAATTAATTTACATAAATTTAATTAAAATCGTAACAAGTAGCTATATAATATCACAATATATTATATTTGTTTAATCATAAAGTAAAGGGGGATAAAAATGTTATTAAGCGTCAATGAATTTTATAGTTTCACTACAAAAATACAGAAAGACAAGTCAAGTCACGTAAAAGAAAGAAATTTACAGATTCAAGCACCTAAATTTAAGTGCTAAAACTATTGATGGCTTTATAGCCATAATAGATAAGCACCATATTAATGGTGCAGAAGTTCACGCTGATATGATGACGGAAGTATTAGAATCTATAATCTAATGACGAAAAAGCATAACAGTTTTTAATCATGAAAGACCTAATCAAGCCGAAAAGATTAAACCCGGAAATGCAACTACCAGAAGAGATTTATAATATTTGTTATAGAAATATGAAGAATAAAATATAATCATTAGGAGAGATAAAAATGAAAGAAAAACATATGCAGTAGCTTTTTGCTTATCCAGATATTGACGATTTACAAGACAATTAATGACTATTTAAGAAGTGATGAAGTAGAATACGTTGATTTAAAATATGCAGTAAATAGTCATAACTATAATACATATAGTGCTATTTTTAATCTATAAATATGCCAACCAAAATAGGGAGAATGGTAAAAAGCCCATATTTTTAAAAACAAAACCATAATGGAGCAAATAAATGCTCCAAAAACATAAAAACTTTTAAAAATAGGGCAAAATTTTAGCATGGGAGAAACAACAGAAAGATGGAACTATTAGAAAAATTAAAAAATAAAAATCTTTAGTATAAATTACAAAAACAATTATAACTGAAATAAAAAGACAAAACCTTATAGAAGATTATGATAAAATTATATCCGATATAAAAAGATAGATTTTGAACAATCTCATTCAATAACTGAATTTCTTTTATAGTTCCGCTTTCGACCTAAAAAGTATGGATACGATGCTTTTTGCATCGAGATTTATGATTGTGTATTTATGCAAAAGCTTATGGTAAGAAAAAGTCATTTATTCTTATCATCTTCAAAGGATAATACTGCCTTTTGCAGTACCGATACAAATAATTTATGACTATGGAGCGGATAGAAAATGTAAAGCAAGATGTGAGCTTATAGAATTTAGTAATAAGCTTTTTGATAGATTTAAAAGTAAAGTAGAAAAAGAAACGAATCTGACGGTCGAATTTCGTAACAACGATTTGATATTGGATTATTTTTAAAAAGAAAAGGTGAGTAAAAATGATAAAAACTTTTGTTTGTCAGTAGCTTTTCTCTTAAAGCGTAATATTTTTCTTAGCTAGAATTTATGAAATGAGAGCTGAAAAATAAAGTTTATCATAATTTAAGTTATAAAACAATAGAAGAAGTAAAAAGTGCTTCATGAGCCTAAGAATACTTATAGTATATCAACTAAATAAAAGAAACGATAAAACTTATTATGTCCTACAAATAAAAAGGGGTATTTTATACCAAAGATATAGAAAAATTTATCTTTTAAATCAAATAAAATAGATATAAAAGATATTCCAAATTATAACGATAAAATTTTTAACTGTAAATAATTTATCAATTGTGGATTTAACTTTTCAAATTAGAAACTCAACCAACAGAAGTAACTTTTTAATAGCAAAAAATATTAAAAGATACCAATATTTCTACAGATGATTTTAATAAGGTAAAAGATAATATAAAAAGAGTATAGTAATAAAGCTTATAGATATAAACCATACAGATATTAACGAATCTTTTTGGGGCTTATTTAAGGTATTTTAGGGGCATTGTTTTTACTTTGACTTTACTACCTTTTGGGCGTAGTATTTGTTTTAATAACGGCTTATGATTATGATAAGGAAAAAATTAAGTAGAGGAGTTAAATGATAATGAAAAATAATAATTTTGAAAAACTATAATAAGTGTTATCGTAGGAATAGGAATGATGATAATATTTTTGTTTTAACTATTGTTTTTTTGGTACCATGTTACAATTAGCAGCAAAAAGATTCTCAGAAATTCAATGAATCCATTAAGGCAATAAATGAAGTTAAACATCAGTTAGGTATGAAGATTGCTACTATTTTTATTATTGTTGACCTAATAATTGTAATTATAATTATAGTCTATTGGATGTATATGTTGTTTAAATATAAAAAATTAAAAATAATGAGAAAAAAGAGCAATGAAAAATTTGGAATAAAAACAAAAGTTGATAAATACATTTCCCAAATCAAAGCAACTAAAGGTTGCTGCATAACAAAGGGAGCAGATAAACGACCGATACACAAAGAAAGGATTAAGTTAATGAATAGAAATCATTATAGAAGGAACAGTTTTATTAGGTGATAATGCTGAGATTTATATTGGAGATGATATAAAGTATATAGATTCTCTAAGGAATATATTAATAGATAAACTAACAAAAATGTTTAACGTGGATATTGATGAATATGCAGATAGTGTGTATATAAAGGATGCCTATGTTTCTTTTATTTGTAGCGGATAAAAATGTCCTTTGAAAAGATGAAAGAATCAAAAAGTATTAGAAGATTTGAAGCTTAAACTTTGAAATTGACTACATATGGATGGTCTGAGTGGACTATCGATTATCTATATTGACGAGCTTAGGGTCCGAAAATCATAACTAATTGACATTTTAAGAAATTTTGAGAGAAAATATATAGCTTTAGTTATACGACAAGTAAAGTAATTCTTACGCCCCTATTTTTAAATCTAAAAACACAAAGGAGTATAAATACTCCTAAAAAGATAATATCTTTTTAAAAATCGGGCAGAATTTTAACTATAGAAAGGAAAAATAATAAAATGCTAATAAAAAGATTTATTAAGTTTAATAAAAAGAAATAGAGATTTCATAGAAATTGAAATTTATTTAGAAAAAGAAAATCACTTAGAAAGCATAAAAAGCTTCACTCTATATTGGTTAGACTCAGAAGATAGAGACCTATATTTACCAAAAGATTTGCAAATTCCATTATTAAAGAATTTCAAGCAATTCAATATATGGATGAAGATGAGGATTTTGATGGAGAAATGGTTATACACCAGGAAATCAGATTTTTCAAATTTTAATATAGGAGAGGGTATTTAAAAACCTTCTTTTATATTTATAGGAATAAAATCCATTGACTTATTTAGTATATTATGCTATACTTATCGTATATTAATATTATATAAAACAACAAGAATAGAATTAAATACATACTGTAAATAAAGGCTGATAACACTATCACAGAGTAATATAGATGACAATTTAACTGTAAATAATTAATTAACATACTAATTTTATTATTTATTAATAAATCAAAAGATTCGTTTATTAAATTGTTGGAAAAATAAATTAACTATCAATTAATTTATTTGGGGGACATTCGAAAACCTCTTAATAAAATTTCTTGTTGTTTTCTATATGATATTAATAATGATAAATATAATACCTAATAATTTAAAAACATATAGGATATAATACTCCAAAAAGATATCTTTCTTTTAAAAAGTAGGGGCAGAAAATTTTAGCAAAAGGATAGGTAAACAAATGAATGATACATTAGTTAAACAATCAAATATTAGAATAAAATTTATACCGAGTTATGAAAATGTTATGATAACTAATATCACTACAAAGATGGCGTGATTTCCTTAGCGTTTAAGTTTGATAATGTTACAGATGAAACGTAGGGATGAAAAATGGATGTGAGATGTTTTGGATAAAAGAGTGCTAGACAACCTAGAGGTGATGTTGCTTCAAAGACCCTCAAAAATATCTAGGTCAGATATTTTGTGGCGATATATATTCTATAATGGATGAGGTGGGGAGTATGCTAGAGAGGATAGTATAAAAGATGAAAAGCCTTGACAAGAAAATTTATCAACTTTTTATACAGAAATTGAGATGTTAGATTAGAGAATAATTGAGATGAGAGGATAGTAAAAATGGCATATATATTAGATGGCAGAAGATATGTTCAGTAAAAACAAAATCAGATGATGTGAGGCTTGGTTCAATATGTTTTATGATAATTGATATCATATATCATAGCTATCTTTTCAAATTTAAGACAAATGTCTTAATAGAAAATGAGATATTTGGAAATAGGAAAGGATTTTACTAAAGATTTTGATGAGAGATATGAATGAGATGAAGATAAATTAAATTTTGTATATTTACAATGATATTTTATCGGAAAAAGCGAAAGATTATATATTTGCTATTAGAGATATATAATAAATAATTTAAACAGAAATAACGTTAGAAGATAAAACAAAGCCGTTTTATTGAAAACATAATATTTAAGTATGAAAATCAGATCTATCTAAATATTCATCAATGTTACTAGCACGTTATAACTATAGACTATATTAGCCTGATTATAATACTCGTGATTATACGGCAGAATTAACTAATAATTTATTAGATTATTTAAAAATTCTATAATACGTTTGGAGTGGTTGAAAGAATTAACGTAAAAGAAATTATAGGAGATAAATAAATGACATATCAATAGTAATAGATATGTTGGAATATTGATATATTAAATATACAATTTCTATATGTATTTGACTTTCTGATATTGTTTATATATGAGTATGTGATAAGTAAACATGGTTTTACAGAAAATATAAATAAAATTATTATACAGGAGAGTTGCTGATTTATTTCAAGTAAGCTTCTAAACAATTCAAAAATGGGACAATAAAAGTGTTCTAAAATTTGAACGAAAGCCCTACTAATGAGAGGGTTCTTCGACATTTATTAGATATTTAGGTCAAAAACTATGTTTAAATATATAAACAGGTTATCAAATAAGTAATGTATTTACGATAGCAGCTGAATTAAAATTGAATAGAAAATATAAATCAGTTAGCTAGTAAATACATTTCTGATTATATTGAACTGTTTAATCAAAATTCAAAGATTAACTTTTCATAGAATTAAAAAGTACTATATATATGTGAGAGTACTCAAAAAGATAAAATATTATTCATTCTCAACTATTTAATTTAACAAGTAGAGCTATTGATGCAATATTAAGTAACATGTTAGGTCGTTATGAATCCATCAAAAATTATTTGGAAAAAGAAAAGAGCTTAGAAAGAAAAATACTCAGTTTAGAGAAGATTTAGCCAAATGGGTAAGATGATGAAGGAACTTTACAAAGAAATCTCCTTAAATAGCAGTCTGCTACAAAATTTCAACTTTACTAAATACAAAAATTTAAAAATAAAATTTATAGGAAGCAAAAACAGGTTAAATGCTAGTCAAAAACTTAAAATCTTGAAAAGTGAAATTGAAACAGGTAAATATAAAGTTTGTTTTGCAGACTATTATTACAGATTATAATGATAATAATTTGGTAAGAAACGAGATAGAAGTGAAATCTCTAGTTTATTAGGTAGAGAGCAGGCGATAATGTCTTTCGTAATAACAATTTTCAAGTTGAATACAACTCTAAAATAAATCAATTCTATTATTTTAAATTAGAAAAGAAATTTATTTAGAAAAGGATAAATTTGTTTATAAGTCAATTTAGTACAACAATAAAAATTATACTAATTTATTAAAGGAAGAGTCTATAGGAGCGAGGTGGCTTTTAACTTATAGAGATTAAACTAAAAGATAATGAGACATTTCTTCAAATTATATATATACTAACTTGAACACAACAAAGATTCGTGCGGCGTAATAACTAGAAATAGTTATGTATGGAACTGTGGGAGTGAGATTTTCAATAAAGGTTTTGTATCAGTAGGTGAAAAGAGCACGTGATAAATGTGGTAATACTTTAATAAATGTAGTATGATTACCAATACAGCAAAAGATGATCATCAGTAACATGATAGTCAATATAGCAACTATCATCTAAAGATTATTGTTTAAATGTTGGAAAGATTTGGTTATAGAGAAAGCTTAATTTCGCTAAAAAGAAGATAGTTTAGTGTTAGTAAAAGAGGCAAGAAAATATAATGAGATGTTATCATCTCTCGTGCTTATTCAGAGAATTCAGGATTCTATTATAACTTCTAAATGTGATTAAAAATAGAATCTTCTTAAATACGAAATTAATCTCATATTGGACGAGTTGGATAGCAAAAGCAAAATGCATTGTTCGAGAATGGTAGTCAGCATACCTCTGGAGCTTCTTATAGTTTATTGCTCGTAGAGGTATGTTCTTACATGAGTAAAATAACACCTAGTATCTCCTGCTTTGCAGACTAAGACCAAGATGATTGATGTGTCTGGCTCTGTGCTGTGCAAATTCAAATTAAAATAACTTTTCATTGTGCTGAGTTGAAGTGTGTACACCTGACGTGGTGGTGAAAGAGGAGAATGAGATTCACCCTAATAATTTAAGATGAAATAGTCATTGTGGTCACGGACCAAAAGATAATCTTGATTATGGAATATACAATCGATTCTATAATTCTTGTACCGTATAATATACCATTTGCAGAATATATAATTGCTGTTATGCAGAAAATAAAACATGATGAATACATAATGACGAAATTATTGATAATAACGATATGAATATTTTGCGTTTATTTTAAGGTTGTGATTTGGCAAACACCATCGAAACGGTCAAAAGTTATTCCGAAAAAGTTTATTCGATGAAGTATAAGGAAGGTGATGATGTCTGTGGAGATATTGTGATAGAACTCATCATGTGCGTTATTCGCGCACACACACTAGGTGTTATGCCCAAAGTTCCCTTAAAAGTCTCTGAGAGGATGATGAATGTGGTACAGAAAATGTAGAAAGTTTGTGTGCAGATTATGACGCCTTTCCACAGCCTCTGTTAATAAGCACGAATGATGGAGAGGAGTCGGAACAATTTATGTCATCGTAATACTGTAACCCTTATTGTGGCAGAAAGTTAGGAAAGGATGATAAATAAGTGACATAAAGTACATTAAAACAAAGAATAGATATAAGACCTGCTGTGGCGGGTGTAGCAGTCATTAGAGATATTGCGAAGATTATAATAGTATAAAGTCGAGATAGAATTTAATACTGAGTTTGTAAATGTTATTGATTCAGGATTTGCCTTGTGAAATAATACCATTAGGATTAATGGCGAGATGTGTTGTCATGATTAAATAAAAATGAGTTTTATTAAAAATAGTTGCCTCGCAGCAGAGTTTTCGTTGTAAAATTCTATACAGAATTACGCTAGAATATAGATTATAGAGAAGATACATGATGACAGTCTGTAACCTTGTTTTGACGTATAGCCATATAAAATGCTAATTTTTAATTTGAAAATATAGGGGTTTCTAAATACTTCAAAACATATTATAAAATAAGCAAAATTTTAATAAGGAAGAGGATTGTGACAAATGCTTGATATATTAGAGATACTGTACTGACGATTATTTTGCAATACTTATCACTGAATATTTATATCTACAAGAACTTGGTCAAAACATACATAGATGACCAATGCTTTAACAATTGGTGAATTAAATAAAACACAAGATGATATTATCGAATTAAATAAAACGCAAGATGATGTGACGCAATTAAAAATATTAAATCTACAAATGTGAAATGACTGCTAGATTAAATAAATTACGAAAATGAGGGTTACCTTATCTAAAATCCTTTAAATAGAATTTACTAATATTGTCATAATGAGATGGGAAGAATTTCCATTGATAGCATGAATTGTTTTATTTAATAAAAGAAAAGTAAATGGAATAGATGTGAGGGATATGCACTAATATAGATAAATTTTCTAAGATGCTGGATATACATGAGACGCAAGTGGGGTTGATTGGTTACATTAGTAGACATTGAAACGTTAGATTAGACTAAGATTGTTTGAATGATGATATAAAATCTATTTTACTTCTTGCCAAGCTGATAGATTAAGTTTTTCTTTTGAGTTGTTTAAACGGAATAGATGGTAATAAATATGTATCGCTGTACGTTGTTTATGCACGAGGAAGAGATGATTTAGAAAGCTGTGATCAATTGAACCGGGAAGCATATTTTGCTTACTTTCATAAATGATTTTTCAATTCTGTTACTGATTGAATAAGTCATAGGAATGATAAAAATGAATAATTAAAATAAAGAATCCAAAGATGGTTTTTGTAGTTTCTAAAAAGATATATACCGAATAGCTCTATTGATTTAATTTAATATATGACCCACCTTATAATATATAGAGATACAGAATTTTGCTAAGGTCACCAATACCAGATGATCTTGACAGATTTCGTGTTCAATGGATTTTTGGAGAATGGATAACACTTTAGAAAGTGTTTAGTCTTGATTTGTTAGTAAAGGGCATGTTACATAGAAGTCTTAAAAGAAAAGGAGGTGGGACTATTATATGTTTTTATGATATATGGAAGAGGAAAATAACCAAATCTTAAAAGGGTTTAGAAGCTAACTGTAATAAATTCGACAAATAATAGTAAGGTTAATCCAGTGGGTCAAAACACGTCCTGTTCCTATAAACTAGCATATAAATTATTCTAACGACTGTATTGATGCAGTATCTATTTCTCTAAAAAGGAACTAAACCAGCTTTTAATTCAGAGTACTGATGATGGTATTTATTCTTTTCCTAGCATATGTCATAATAAAGATAGATTTCATCCTACATAAAAACCAATTAGGTTAATAAGAATCAGTAATATTATTACCACGCATACAGGGCAGTCCCAATGGTTGGTAGATTGTTTCTCCGGAGCAGACGGAACGACAGCACTTGTTGTAAAAATGCTAATAGGGTTTTATGGGTTTGGGCTAGATAAAATATTGAGAAAATTAATGGGGCATGTTTTGGCGAAAAGAAGTTAGGCAATTGGCATCACAAAATTTTATGAATATTGAGTTATTATCAAAGTCAAAGATAGGAGGGCACGATGATTTTGGTGTGACATATGGGTTATTAATGAAAGCAGAGAAAATTTATTAAGAAAAGAAGAAATGAAAAGCAGTTAAAGCTTTAGAATTGTGGAATATTCAAAGTTATTATTCTATCCAATCCAGATGCGACGAAGACGAATACCTTTTTTATCATAGAAAGGAATTTTATATTAAGAAACAAAGACAAAAAGTTTTCAAACTATGAAGCTGAAAACTCATCTAGAACATCTTTGTGCACAAAATGGTCTATATGATGAGTATAATAGGAACGCTATATCTTTAATGGAATGTTTTTGGTTAGAGTGGAAAATATTAGTAAATATGAAGATTACTGTTTTTGACCTTAATAACTAGTTGTGTAAAGCAAATAGAATTTTTAAGATTTCTATATCTTATAAGCAAAATGTTTAGGGTGTATTGACTTTTGGTAAGAAATGATGTATAATAATTGTAACATGAAAATTATTTATATGGATTCATATATTACAGTCCTTTGAAAAAATACCATCTATTTATTTGGAAGTAATTTTTTTATTAATAACTTATCTCCTATTTCTAAAAAATAACTAATTTTGCATTTGTTGTTTGAACAATTATACTAAAATATAAAAACTTTTAAATTGGCTATAAGTTTTTAGATAGGAAGCATTTTAATTAAAATACTTAGTTAATATTTTTTGTTGAAAAGCATAAAATAGTTTATAATATATTTTATAAAAATTTTATAGAAAGACATTTTCTTAATGACCAAGAATATATTTTGGTGGTTTAAAAAGCTTCTGAGTAGAAAGTATGATGTAGAATTTTCCAACAAAACATGGAAGAATTTTTGTAATGCTAAATAATGAATAAGAATGATGATTTTGGAGATGCTAATAAGATTTTAACAGATATTCAAGTATATAATCTTATGATAATTCTGAAGGATAGAAATTGTATGTGCTTATTAATGGTTGGGACACAACATCACTATTTCCCAAATTTCTATATGAGAAAAAAGCATTTAAGACTAAGTTTTTAATGATTGCAAAGAGAAGGCTGTAAGTTGGTTATTGAACAATATAGACAATATATTGGTGGTGGAATTTACCTTATGAAACAAAGAATTTGGAAAAATTTTGCCAAAGAATATGATAATGACAGAAAATGTAGAGGCAATGACTTTTCTATGATGAACCAAAGTGATTTTATAGTAGATAGCTATTATGATTCTAAAATTACAAATCTTTGAATAGGCCGTGATATTTTAGAAATAGGACATGGTGATTGGTTTTCTGAATATGAAAATAGTTGAAACAATTCTGTCTTTGAAAATTTTTTGGTGGTGTATCATTTACTCATTAATTTACTCATTTTCAATTTTTTAATTATAAATCATTTGTAATAACTAAAAAAAAATAGTTACAAAATGAAAAAGCATTTGTAACCAATATCTCTTTCACTATATGTTTATTTTTCCAATAATGACCAATAGGTTTGGTTACAAGTTACAAAAATGCTGCGATTTTAAACTTTTTTTGTGTTTTAGTAAAAGTTAAATTCAAGTTTATGTAACCAACCCATTGTCATTGAAATTTCATAAAAAGTGGTTCTGATGGAAAATCAACTTTATAACCGCGTAACCTATTGTCATTGTTGAACTCCAGCAAAAATAGTTACAAAATTAGAATTTCCTGATTTTGTAACCAGTGTATTCTTTTTTAAGATTTTTTCAAGGAGAAATATTATAATATATATGTCTTTTTCTTATTTTTATAAAAATATATAGTATTATAGTATGTTGATGATTTTAATGGTTATAAAAAGTATTTAAAATTACGAGAAAGTGGTTGCAAAATTTTATAACCACTTTTGATGATTTCTTAGTCTATTTCTTCTGCTTAAGCTCTTACTGAATATCTTGGTTAATATTCCTTTATCTCGCTCCACCCTTAAAGGGTATTACCTTCTGGTTTCTCTAATTAAACTGTTCCTTTGTTTAAACTGAGTCTTACCTAAGGGTTTAAATCATTTTTATGAGTTGCCTGCTTTAACAACTGAATAATTTTCAATTTCAAGATGAATATAGTTATAAATTCTAAACATTATTGTACCTTTGCTAATTTTGCTTTGCCTTTAAAATTTTCAGGAGTTATGATTTTCCTTTATGAAAATCTCATTAACTTTTCCATTCATAGATACGAAGTTAAAAGCTTGGCATTCTTTTTCGAAATAATGTATCAAACCATTCATTCTTTCTTTAATTCCTTTCTGTTTAATTCCAGTAATTCTCGATGAATACCACCTGTTTTATCATCAGATTTAAATGGGTGATTACTTGCAGTGCTGGATTTTACATATTGGAATGCTTTGTTTGGTTTCACCATTCTCTCTGCGACATTTCTCTCCTGTATTCTAATGTTTTTGGGGTCGATGAAATATCTGATTTATAAAAATTTTCATCAACATCCTCATCAACTACAAAGAATTTACTACACCTTTAATATCATATGACCTCAAATTTAATTTAATGATTTTTATTAGAAAATACATTTCAAAACCAAAACTTTTTTAGAATTTATTAAAAGTTGATTTTCCGTTTTTCCACTAGGACCATATAATCTAACTAGCTGACCATTTTTGTAAAATCTTCTCTTAGGTGGAAGCAGATGCTATTTGGTCTAGAACCATTCTTTTATCATCATCATAGTGGTACACTCACCGTAGAAAGTAAATCTAGGCAGTGGAGACAATTTATACCATCGTTCTCTTTAATTTCTAAAGGTAAGCCGATATTAACCATCTATAAAATCTTGCCGTTTGAATATATTTATTCTTTAACTGAATTATATAGTATGTCTTGGTTTTGATATTTTTTAGATATTTAAAATTAACAAGAATTAATTGAGTGTTCTAATACCTAATTTTGCTGTCAGTGATTAATTTATAATGTAATCTTTAGGTTCGATAATGAGCAATAATCCAACCATTTTTAAAAACATAATATTTCCGGTTCGGTTGATAATAGTTTAACGAAATCCTATCATTTGAAATAAATAACCGTTTTCCTGATCTTTATTGACTATAATTATTCCTTCATTTACCATTGCATTTTAGCTGGAATTTTCAATGGTATTCGGATTCATAAATGTTTTGTTCACAATTTTGTTATGATATCTTCAAAAATTGTTTTATTTTATAATTAGAGATATTATTTAGGAATATTTTTGTTTGTTCATCTACTTCTTTGTTTATGGGTAGTATGTATTATTAATATCCATATCCGTATATCATATCCATCATATCCTAATCTTCTTTCCAGTTTTATACTCTGAATAAGGTCTCTTTGATTTTTTTTCAATGTCTTATCTCACAAATAGTTCCTTTTGACATATAAATACACCACGTTCCATGCGTATTCAGCAGAGATGTCTTAACTCAATGGACCCATTTGGCTTAAATCGACTCATAATTAAGTTAGATTAATCTGTTGTTTCATTTTAATTAGATCCTTTCATATGCACATGATTATCTAATATAATCCTGTTTGTCTAAATCAATTATAACAAATAGAAGAAACATATTTGTCAACAATTTTTGTAAAAATGAGACTAGTGGGTTATGATTATATATAAATTGATTTATATTTTTAATTACAATTTTTAATTTATATAGCTATCGGTAAAACATATACAAATTTACTAAAAATTAATTTTTTGTATATATCAAATAATTAGTACGGAACCCATTGACTTCTGTTTGATAGTATAACTTGAAAGCAAAGGGGATATTTTTTTATGGATAACTTAACAAAGTAAAGAAAATAATAAATATGAAATGATAGAAAATGATTCTATAATGCTTATAAAGGAAGAAAGCTTTTATAGAATTCCAGCATTAAAGAACATATAATGTAAGGAAAGGTCAATTGAATGGATTACTCTGTTAAGCGAGTAACTTATCAATTTACGATGATTGTTGGGTTTTTGAAGATGCTAAAACATGATTGTCATCTAACTGATAAAGTAAGACTTATAGATAAATCTAAACATGAGTATTTTGATTATCAGGAAATGTAACACTTTGGATAACTCTAAAACTTATGGAAATACTAGAGCATCTGAGGATGTTGTACTTTGGGATAACTCTGAGATATATACATTATTATATTGTTTACGGAAATATATATCTCTTTGGAATAATTAGATTGCCAGCAGAAACAAAACATGTAGCGTTGTTTTGCTTGAGATGGCGATTTGTGGAGATGTATTCTTAATTCTGTTGTTGCTCTGAGTAGAGTAAAAGATGAGGAGGTCTTCTAAGATGGGTGGTGGCGACAATTGGTGGAGTGCTGCATTATTAAAGCAATAATGATTGGGTTCGTGACGTGCTATATTGAAAATAAAAAATGACTTTTATAAAATCGCTAGCGATAGCTGTTGATTCTTCTTCAAGATGATACAGATATTGTCAATTAACTAACATTAAGCAATTTGATAGACTACTTAAAAATCATGGCTGGCTGATATTGAAACTAAAAATATAAGTTGTTTTAACTATATTAAATCAAAGATTAACTTAAAAATAAAGATGAAAAAAATGCAAACAATTTCAATAAACTTGCTACATAGAATGATCGTATGAATTGTGCAGGTTTTTAAATGTGACGATAAAAAACTTGAGCGTTTTGAAAAACTTAGAAATAGTATTAATATGTTATATTTTTAATAGCTATAAATGAAACTGAAACAAGATAAAAATTTAAAAACTTTTTGATGGAAAATGAAAGAAAGTGGTTAAAATAGATGAATAATAGGAGATTTTTATAAATATGATAACTAGCTTTTTAAATTATTTGAGATTCTGTTATACAATGGTTTCTTTGGATGGTAAATTTTCTTATTGCAGATATTAACGGCTAAGCCTATAGTTAATTTTTCTTAAAATAGATTTCATATAAAAAGAAATTGGTTTAGACTATGCGGCTATATTTTTCATCTGTTCGATAATTAAATGTTTTATGAATATATTTTATGGAATATTTAAAAACTATTGACAAATCATTTTCGTGTTATTATTTACTTGATATGAAAAGGATTTTTCATATTATAATTAATGGTGGTGAAAAAATGTTGAAAAATATTTTTATTATGTGGTTTTGTTATTTTATAGCATTAATATTAGCATCTCTTGTATTTACTAAGTTTATTTTATATTTTAAATGTAGTCCACACGACAATGGCATATTCCGTTGGTAACTTGTATAATCGTATCTGTTATTGAACAAGTACTATGATGTTTAATATAATAGTTTAGAAAAAGAAAATTATGCAAAAACTATCTATTAGAAATGCCAAAGAGGGCTTTCTAAAAAAGTAGTGAAGATGCTATTAGATAGATATTATATAAAAAGCCTGAACCCTAATTATAAGAAAAAGAAAAAAAGAATTGCCCTAAAACTGAAGTTGATAACTTTTTAAAAATATTTCTTTATCTGTGAAGAGAGAATGAAGAAGAGTTTCTAAAAATAAAAACAATTGACTTACAATAACGAGGTATAAGTTTAATATAGAAACAAGATAACATATCTATTAAGATAAAGGAAAATAAAAAGGAGAATGAAAATACCAAAACAAAATATCAATTAATTGATAACATATCAAGACAAAGATAAATTCTAAGACCTTAAACTGAAGAACAAGATTAATAAATAGGATTTTAGAAAGAAGAAATAAACTTGCGAGCTTTTGATAAAAACCAATCTATTTAAAAATTTTCTTCTAATAATTAAAGATAAGAAAGTATTATGATGATTATAACCAGACCTTTTAAAATTCACTTTAACTATGAAGACCAAGATATTTTATTAAAAGAGTCCTATGTTGACTTATATATACGAAGTGCTATATAAGGTTTTGAAAATCAGCATCATTCTATAGTCAGGGTCGAAATGCTTATCACAAGTAATATAAGTACACCTTTAAAGGTTTTATTCAAAGATAAAAGCTTATTCTCATTGGTAAAGTTTTATTAAACATTTATTGGTATATTGGAACGTAGTTTCTTGAGATAAAACGCCCCTATTTTTTAATTTAAATGGTGAGGAGTATAAATACTCCTAAAAAGATAATATCTCTTTAAAATTGGGAGCAAAAGAAGAATTTAACAGAGGTAAATAAAAGATGGTGTGATATTATAGGGCAAAATATTCTCGACATACAGAATATTTAAACCAAAAGGCAGAGGATTTTGTCAAGTATTCCTTTTATATTTTAGAAGATGTTGGAAGGAACTTGGCTTAGATGATTTAAAAATTTAATTTCGGTGGGCCAATAAATATGGCACTTATGGTAGAAGTGATGGGAGGTTCTCCAAACATTTCAGTAAGCTTTGAAACTGAGAGTATTAAAATTAAAGATAAACTTTTAGCTAATCTGGTTAAATATAAAATTGTAGTAATACAGAAAGTATTATTACGAATATATTAGATGACAATGGGAGAAAATCTAAGTTTGATTTTTCGTTATTCGATTATCTTTATACTTTAGTATTATTAATTTAAAAATATATTCATCGATAAAGGAAGAAATGGTCATCTAATGGCAAAAGCATATAAGAATAATGAATAGGAGATTGTAATAGCTGGGATTTAGACTAAAAAGGAGAATTTTATAGAGATGAATAAAGTTAAAATAACAAAATACAAAATTCTATAAATGAGTTTTATAAAAATGATTTTATCTAAGATGTAGAAAAAGTTTCACTTTTATGAGATATTTTGATGTACTGATAACAGAGAAAGAAAGATTATCACTTATAAATTACTTGAGTTGGAAAGTTTGTACATGAGTAGAAAATACTAGTCATAAACCAAAACAATCACGCATATGGAAATAGATATAGTCAAAAAGGGTGGTTTAGTTGATAAATCCTTGTAACTATAGTTCTTTAGTTAATATGTTGATGAACGGTGTAATGAGTAATAAAAAAATTAAGTAATAAATATAAACTGTCAAAGAATTTTTGAAATTAGATTTACAATTTTAGTAATAGTTTGTAACAGTATCTCCTATAACATTATTTTTTGGCTCAGAAATTTAGCAATTTTCTTAATAGATTACAGATTGTTAGAATATTTTAAAATAATTACAAATATTTGGTAAGTAATTGGAATTTTACTAACAATATTGCCTGATATATTTAATATAATTTTAAATCATATTAAATATAAATGACTTGCTTTAAGAAAATACACTTTAACAGATAGAATTAGATGACGTTAAAACACCTTATGGTATATTTGCTTATAGAGATAATTTAAAATTTTCTTTATATGCGTGCAGAGGAGATATTTTTTCGCAAAAACACGAATATGTTTTTAAATGAAGGCCAGGCATTAAGTCCAATAATTAGAGATAATACTAATAAAATATTGGAGAAAACTATCTTTCACAAAAGGAATCTTTAGGTAATTGTAGCAATTAGGATAAACCAATAAGTATAGTTCATCTTGTTATTTTACAAATGATATTCAACGTGTAATGTCACATATAGGGATGTACAAATGTATATCATTTAGATTCTAAAGGTATTGCGGATATGATGTTCGTATAATCGTATTTTTAAATTATATATAGAAATAGGAATTTAAAGGTGTAAATGGAATGGAGAAAATTTATATTTATAAATATTATTCAAAAGACCAATATGGCACAACGAAACAATTGATGTAACTTGTTACCTGGCGAAATATTTATCTATCAGAATTATTTAAGAAGAATATTTTCGTGAAGAATTTTTTGATGTAATAAATAAAGAAAAGTTATGAATCTTCAGATATTTTTGGTAAATCATTATATGCTTTTCAGACAGAAGATTAGATTTTAATGCTTTAATGGAAAAATATTGTTAAAGAGCAGTTGAATGGGTTAAGGAATAATCAAGAAAACTAATAATAAAATCCATTGACTTATCTCATAGTTTATTTATAATGTATATATCAAAAAAGCAAAACAAAGGGGTTACCTGATAAAATAATATTACAAAGTAAATGAGTAGGAGTTTATCATTTTAGGGATAAAGTACAATTTAATTATAAAAAGATATATGGAAAATTATGTGTTTATGTGATGGTGAAGAATTTCGTGTAGTGAGGTAAGCTAAGTTAAAAATAGAGACTAACAAAGCAGAGCTACAGCGAGATGAAAATATAGACCCTACGTATTATAAAATGGAATAGGATATTGGCAACATTACTGATGGTAAGGAGTATGACCACTCACTGAGCATATGAAAGATATTTCGAATCATACTTTGTAGACCCAACTCACCATATATCAAAGAGAGTTTCGTGCCCGATGACCGGACAAAAGATAGAATATATAATGTGACTTTTACAAGACAAATTGAGCTAGACCTTGCATTAATTTTAAATTGTTTCCCGGAAAGAAGGTTCCAGAAATGGAAGTTTTCGACGAAAGCAAAGAATTACTGCTATTTGAGTCTACTGAAGGACAAATTCCGCTCTTGATGACGGAAGACATTTGGTAAAGAGTTTGAGTAATGAAGATAGAAAGATAATAGCTTAATCATAATAGATATACTAGAATCGCGAAGCAAGATGATATGATGGGTTAACTAGATAAGGAAAAAGTTAAGACCATTCCTCGAAATTAATGAACTTGGAAACAAAGATGAGTGATGAATGATATTAAAATATAAAAGAAAAGTTTTTAAAAATAAATAAAAAGATGATGAATTAAAAAGATGGATATCTCAGGAAAAGGTATCCAGCATCTAGCTTTCAAACTTTGCACTACATGGAACTTTGTAATAGACGGCATTACTTGTCAATCAATGGAAGGATTTTTACAATCTTTAAAATTTAAGATAAAGAAATGCTAAAAGCATGTCTGCACACTTAGTTGGCAAGAAAGCAAAAGTTTAAAGGAGCTAAAAATTGGAAAAAGACAAACTTTTATATTGGCAAAGGTACTAGAAGCTAAAATCGTGATTCAAAAGAGTATCAGGGAGAGCTTTAGATAGAGCTAATGCTTTAAGTAGAAAATAAAGCTTTCAAAAGCATTACTCTTGCAACAAATAAAGCAACTTTAACATTCGATAGGTAAAAGAAATATCAGAAACTGTTCTTACAAGAACAGAGTTTACATCAAGACTTGCAAAAGATAAGGTCAAGATTACAAGAACAGTAAAAATGCCACTATTTTTAATTTTGAATCATAAGATGTATAAATACTCCTAAAAGATATTATCTTTAAAATAGTGGCAAAATTTTAAGAAAGGAAAGGTATCTGTATTATAGATGAGATGATATGTCTGAAATTTTTGCATATTTTATTTCAATACTGCTTATTTTAGGGTAATAACGTTAATAGGCATACTTATCGCGATGGTGTAGTAGAAAATAGGAGAAATCTAAAATAAACTCTACTTAACGAAAGAAGAAATCTTGACTATATTACGTAGCGGCTGAAAATGACCAAATAGATAATTTGCTAAAAGCATTGAATCTTTTTCTAAAAATGAAAAGATAAAAATTATAGACCACAGAGTGAATTTTGGTTTTGGTGGTTTCTTTTTACAGGCAAATCTTTTGAACCATTTTTCAAATAGTGAAAAGAAATCATCTAAAATTACTTATTTTATATAACAAAGAAAGATAAGGATCTTTTAGAAAAAGATGATATTATAAAAAGCTATAAGAATAAATGGATTGTCGATATGTCAAAATATGAAGATGAAATTCATAAAGAATAACTTAAAAGATAAAGAAAATTATACTATAGATTTTGATTTAAGAGAATCAGAATTTTTGTAATAAAAACATATCTTTAAAAAGTAACTTTAGAAACCTATGAAGCAGTCGTTGATAAGATTTTAATTAATAATGAAAATATAGATTCTTATGTCAGTATAATTTTGATGAAATAGAAATAGACGAAAGATATAAGCAAAATAAAGAATTTATTAATAAAATTAATGAGAAGTTAAGTAGGAGATAGTAAAATGTCAAGACAATTAATATGGAATATGCGTATCCTTATAAGTATCATGGCGGATTAATTACACTTGTTGTTATATATAGGAGTAGGTTGTTTGTGTATATCATAAGGTATATGATAACTATTTGGCGTGGGAGTTAGTAAAAGACTTTCATCTAGTATAGCTTGCTTTTGGGAGTATTAACTTTAATTGCAGCAACAGCTATGGATATATTATGTCACTCACATAGAATGAAAAGGAAAGACTTTTATGGAAACAAAGATTATATAGATATAAAAATTTGTGCGTGGAATACATAATAAGGAAAATCTTTCAAGATTGAAGTTACTTTATGAAATATTAAAAGATAAGAAACAAGGTTTTTTAAAAAGAAAAGGTGAATATTTAATATTTGAGAATAAATAAAAGCAAGGTTATGAGCCTTGCTTTTTTAATAATAAATGTAATTTATATTTTAAAACATTTTCTCCATATATTTTAAGATTTAAACTTGCTTGAAATCTCTATCACTTAATGTTTATGCTTTATTCTATCATATATAATTATAAAAGTCAACACATAGCACAACTTTTTTACAAAAATAATCCCTTTCGTAGCTAATTCTTCTAGCTCTCCATATCTTTTATTACATTTTAGCTAAATATTTGACCTAAGCCACCTGCTTCCATATAAATAGGAATACTGAGCCATTCTGTCAATGATACATTATTCATCTTTGTCAAGCATTTGGAACTCTAATTCTAGATAAAAATATTTACAATTATTTCCTTGCAAATCCTAATGAATT
>BNJU01000124.1_pt1 | contig 209338 bp, 262 predicted proteins | sample 8539281 | NCBI WGS metagenome assembly BNJU01 (sample SAMD00202456, study PRJDB9452) | human saliva metagenome | isolation source: human saliva | place: Japan | reverse complement strand
CGGAGTAAGAGTTTATGCAATCGTTTTCTTTGATTTTGTAGAAAAAGAAATGTGACTCTGTGAAAAATCATACTCACGTAAAATCAATACGGTTTTTTTGTTGATAGCCTACTAAAGAAATATCATAGTCTAAGCATAAACTTTGAAATGTGCCTACTAATCAATGGATCTGACTGTATTTTTAGCAAATCAAGGAAAAAGTTTTTAGAGAGGGACAGAAATCGGTAATTCGTTAGAATTCGATTTCGTCGTCCCACCTCCGCACAGTTGAGTAGGGCTGTAAAAGCTGATGAAATCAGCGTAGTGAGCCCACTCAACCACTGCGTCTTGCCCGACAATCCAAAGACAATTGAGAGGCTAGGGACTTTTTGTCCCAGACTCATTGTTCAAAGAAATAAAAATCTCAACAAATTTACTAGAGAAGTTAAGTCAATTTCTAGCAATTTTTTAGAATTCACAATGCAGAGTATGTTGAATCTAGAACAGTACGCTACGACTGCTAAAAAATATTTCTAGAAATAAGTTTGATTTTCCTAATCTATTTGTTTATATCTTATTTGAATCTACTATAGTGTTTTCTATTCAATCTGCTACACAACAAAAATTATAGTAGATTGAATCTAGAATAGTACATAACGGCTGCTAAAAAATATTTCTAGAAATAAGTTTGATTTTTCCTAATCTATTTGTTCATATCTTATTTGAATCTACTATAGTGTTTTCTATTTAATCTGCTACACAACAAAAATTATAGCGTATTGAATCTAGAACAGCACACTATGACTGCTAAAAAATATTTCTAGAAATAAGTTTGACTTTCCTAATCTATTTGTTCATATCTTATTTGAATCTACTATGTTGTAAATGAGCAGAAATTTATCAATAAGTGAGAATCCATTGTTGAAAGTAATACTCAATGAAAATCAAAGAGTAAACTAGCCGCAGGTTGCTCAAAACACTGTTTTGAGGTTGTGGATAGAACTGACAAAGTCAGCTCAAAGCACTGTTTTGAGGTTGCAGATGGACGTTGACGCGGTTTGAAGAGATTTTCGAAGAGTATAAAAACGCATAATATCAAGTTTTTAAGATGCCTGACATTATGCGTTTATATCTATTTTAGCCTGCTTGCTTGGTCATAAAACAGAGGCTATTTTTAAAGTTTACCAATGGAAAGAGTATTGAGTTCATTGACGACTTGTAGATTAGCCATGCGACCGACGTTCATGAGCTTCGGATGAACCAATCCTTCAATATCAAAGTTTGTAATGATGGCATCGTAACCCGCTTCCATGATTTCATCAACATTGAGTGTCTCTTTATCCCATGTTTCAAAGTGAATGTTTTTAGAGGTGTAAAATTGATAAAGTGAAATCAAGGCCTGAGGATGGGCAAAGTCAAACTCACTCAAAACAAGAACACGAACCTTAGTTTGGCGCTTTAGGAGTTGTTCCATTAGATCAGTTGCGTGGGTTAAAAGAGTATAGACTAGATGAACAACAGCGTGAAGTTGCTCCTTTTGTCCCAAGCTAGACTTATAGCGCATCATTTCAAAACTAGCAGCTTCGTAAAAATCTGGGAAGAACTTTAATCTTATTCAGTGCATAAGATTTATTATGAGAAATGATAGATTCTGAGTTGATTTCTTGACGTTCTAGAAGTGCTGTGTTATGCAAGTGCCAAATCAATTGATCGATATTTGAAAAGTGGACATCAAACTGTCGGGTAAGATTGTCTAGGACATCTCGAGCTGAGTGATAGGAATGATCGACTTTCTCATTGTCTTTCCGTGTCTCTAGGAAATCCTCAACCGTGAAGAAAATTCCCCCTCTTGAGTATAGGAGCTGAAAATTTGGTTAATAGTTGGAAAGTCGAGCGTGATTCCAAGACGATCACCAAGAGATTGCAATTCCTGTTGGTAGTTCGAAAGTTGACTAAAAATAGGATGAAGAGAGTCAGACTCGATTTCCTCTTTAGGTCTTGGTGCAATCTTTGCTCGTTGGAGATTGACTGCAATTTGTGTCTTCAACTGAAACATGTTTTGGTAGGTGATGGGATAGCCTGTTAGATTGACAAAAAAAGTCATAAATTCATCCACAGCTTCAGAAGAGAAAGGAAATGGCCATTTGAAGTAACCATAGGCTTCATGGAAATACTGGGCAAAAAGAAGCGAATGTCTCTTTCGTCTCCAATAATCGAAATGGGCGTCACCTTTAGCTTGAATTTATACTTTGATTGCAGGATATTATTGATCTCAGCAACCTTCTTACGAAGTGAGGGAAGAGAAATGTCAAGTGTTTCAACTAGGTGCTCGAAAGTAAATGGTTCTTCTAATAGGAAGAAAGCTTTGAGCACCTGAAAATTAACAGATTCTTGCAAAACATGCCTATAAATTCGCTCAATACCAAAGTTATGTTCGTTAGTCAGTCTGATACCAGCGGTTGATGACAAAATATCAAAGCAAGAAAGTTGCTCTCGCATTTCTTTGATATCACTTTTGATGATGCGTCCATTCAAATCTAGAATATCGGCTAAAATGTCGATATGAATCCATTCTTGGTTCTCAAACAAGTATTCTATAATTTTTAATTGTCTCTGTTCTTTGTGAGATAATAGTTCTCTCATGGGAAATACTCCTTGGAAAATATAAAGTCTTATAAACAAAAAAAGATAAAAAAATAATTATCAGGGCTTTTCTCTATTATAGCATGTTTTAGGAAAAAGTTTTTGAAATCGTTTATAAATTATCAATTCTTATAATAATTTTACTAAAAATTCGCAAATTTAGAAATGATTTGTATCAAGTGTCTAAAACGATCAAAAATATTTGACTATATTGCTTCCATATTTTATAATAACAACGTATGTAAAACACATGCGACTCTAATACAAAATAAATAGGAGATAACAATGTATTTTAATCGTAAAAATGCAGAGCAGAAGAACTGGCGTATGATTAAAAAGGGAAAACATTTCCTTTTTGGTTGTTCGCTTGTTTTTGCGGTCGGAGCTAGCTTAGCTACTCAAACGGTCCATGCAGACACAGCATCGGAATTTACAGTTGAGAGTGGCTCAAAAAGCTGAAGAGACTAAGCCTGGATATGGTGGAGAAACGGGGACTTATGAAGCTCCTGCTGCTGTAGCAGAGACTCAGTCAGCAACAGTTGAAAAAGCAGTGGTAGCGGAAAATACTACTGCTAAAACAGCTAACAAAGAAGCTTTGACCCAATTGGTCGAAGAAGTGAAAGGCTTGGACAAAGCAGGCAAGACAGAAGACTCTCTTTCTCGCTTGAACACAGCACTTGAACAAGCACAAAATGTTTTGGCAAATGCAGAAGCTAGCCAAGACCAAGTGGATGCAGCTCTTGCTAGCCTCAAAGAGGCTGTAGCTCAACTTGCTGCTAAAGAAGAAAAAGCAACAGCAGTAGCCACTGAAGCTAAAGCTGAAGCGACAGAGGATAAAGCTGAAACAGCAGTAGCGGAAACTGAAGTAGCTCGTCCAAGAGGCAAACGTGATCTAAGTTCACGTGCAGCAAACCGTTCAGTTGACGGCTCAGTTGCTGAAGGTGAATTTTCTGGTGCGGGTGTCAAGCAGTTTCAGTCAGTTCACTACAGTGTGGATGGAAACAAAACAACTTGGACAATCAATGTTGTACCGAAACATCCGAACCACCAAGCTGCTGGCTTGGTGGTCGCATCAGATGATACCATCGAAAGTATTACTGTCATAGACCGTGGTCCTAACGCTGGAAAACTGAATGAGGATTATTACGTTACTAAAAATTTTGATAAACTCCCTCCTATGAGCAATTCCAAAGCTTTGGCGTCTCATCATAAACTCATTGGTGGAGGAATTCCTGATTCGCTTACCTATAGAGTAGTTACAAACGGGACCCATCACAATCTGTTTGCTCGTTTTGCAACAGCTCCTTTAAAAAACACACTAGAAAATAATGGGTTAGATGGTTCAACAGCTGTTAAAATCGTACATCAGACTTCCCAGAAGTTGGTATTAATATCTCATCAAGACTAGCTCCACAACCAGGAGTCAACAACACCTACACCCAAACAAATGACACGATTACAGTGCCTACTATAGCTTCTACAGATACAGTCTTGACAGGTACAGGAACACCAGGTGCCCGCATCAATATTAAGAGTGAGGGTAAAACTGTTAATGATAGTACCGTAGTTGGACAGAACGGACAGTGGTCATTCCCAATTACTATTGGTTTGAATAGTAACGTTACTGGTGGGGCACAGCTGGTTCCTGGGAGTCAAATCAGCGTTAGCCAAACAGTTGGTGGAGTAGAAAGTGCTGCTACACCTGTAAACGTCTCTCTAGGTCACTCAGAGATCGTTCCGTCATCTAAATCAAAACAACAAAATAATCTTGTTGAAAATGATAGAAACGTTACCTTGAAAGTGCCACATGATGCAGGAGCCGCTTATTTCAAATTTACGGACGCAGATGGAAATGTTCAAACGGTTGAACTCACACGTGATTCTGTTCCAGGCAACTGGCAAGTAACAAACAGTGCACTTGCAAGTGTTGCTTCAAGTGATCAAGGAGCCCACTACTCAACGATCAACTTGACCTTGAACAAAGATATGAAAGCTGGAACAACAGCTAAAGTTATCTCTAACATGAAAGAAGGCAGCTACTCAAGTCTTCAAGGATGGCAATCACGTAACGTTGAAGAAGCTCCAAAAGAAGAGACTCCAAAAGAAGAAACTCCAGCACCAGTTGCACCACAACCAGAACCATCAAAACCAAGTCAACCAGTAGTAGATGGTGCAAGTGAAACTAGTGGTCCAGAAATTGTCAATGATTTGGCAGGTAAAGCAAGTACTCCAGCTGATGTAACAGTTAAAGCACCAGCAGGTTCAACTGTTAAACTTTACAACAAAGATGGCGTTGTAATCGGTGAAGCTGTAGCTAACGACCAAGGTGTAGCTAACGACCAAGGTGTAGCAACTGTTCACCCTACAAACAGCCTTCCAGAAGGAGAGATTACAGCTACTTCAACACCAGCAGGTGGAACAGAGTCAGCTAAGAGTGCGCCGATTACAGTTACAAAAACACCATTGACTGTTGAGGATGGTGGTGTTAGTGGTGATGCATACACTAGGCTTCTCATTTCTAAATCACATATTACCGTTTATCCTGGAGATGAGGTTGATGTTAAGGTAACAGCTGCTGCTTCAGCCATTGCCAGTTTTTATCCATCTAAAAATCCTACGGCTATAGGGGGGCTGGCCCCAACGGGTGTCTATAACCCTAATATGGGTACTGCGAATGTTAAGATTAAAGAAAATGGTTACGGTGGAACAGTTTCTATGAATCAACCTGCAACTGAAAAGGTAATCACTTTCTATCTCCGTAATAAAAACGGAACAGTAGTTACGAGAGATCTTAAAGTTACTGTTCTTGAGTCAGCTAAGAAGTATGAGCCAGTTGCAGGTACAAAAGTAGATGTTGCAGATCCTAACACTCTTAGTGAAGATGAAAAGAACAAGATCATCGACTCAGTTAAAACTGCAAACCCAAGTCTTCCAGCAAATGCGACATACAGTGTAGATGATAAAGGGAACCTTACCATCACTTATCCTGATAAGTCAACAGATAAGGTTGCAGCAGCATATCTCGTTACCCCAGCAAAAGACACAACAGCTCCAGCAGCCCCAGTAGTAACTCCAACTATTCCAGCAACTGCAAATAATATGCCTGGAGCAGGAGTAAGTTCAACTGATAAGACCATTTCAGGTACAGGAACACCAGGTGCAACTGTTACCATCAAGTCAGGTGATAACACACTTGTTGAAAATGTACCTGTTGGAGCAGATGGAACTTGGACAGCGACTCTTCCAAAAGGATTGAACAGTAACATCACTACTCAACCACAGTTGACTCCAAAAGATAAAGTTACCGTTACTCAAACGCTTAATGGTGTTCCAAGTGCGGAAACAGAAGTACCAGTCGGTCTAGGTGAAACGACTATCCAACCAGATGAAAAATCATCTGACAAACAAAGCTTGATTGAAGGTACTAAGACAATCACTGTTAAAGTACCACACGATGCAGGCATGGCTTATCTAGGTTATACGAACAAAGATACCAATAAAGCTGGCGAAGTTGCTCTTAAACGTGATTCAATCGATGGACCATGGTATGCGAAAGATGAATCAAAAGCTGTTGTGAAATCATACGCGACAGACGGATTCACAGATACTATCGTCCTTGAGATGAAAGAACCAGTCAAAGAAGGTAAAGCCAAAGCTATCGCGAACATCGCTGAAGGCAAGTACTCAAGCCCAGTTGGTTGGAAAGAAATCAATGTTGAAGCCAAACAACCAACAGATGCAGATAAGAACGAGCCAAAAGCTAAGGACCAAACTGTTAAAGTTGGAGAAGAACCAAAAGCAGAAGATTCAATTGAGAACTTCAAGGGACTTCCAGAAGGAACAACAGCTAAGTTCAAGGAACCAGTAGATACAAAAACACCAGGTGATAAAACACCAGTAGTCGTTGTAACCTACCCAGATGGATCTACAGAAGAAGTTCCAGTTAAAGTAACTGTTGAAAAACCAAGTTCAGAACCAACAGATGCAGATAAGAACGAGCCAAAAAGCTAAGGATCAAACTGTTAAAGTTGGAGAAGAACCAAAAGCAGAAGATTCAATTGAGAACTTCAGGGACTTCCAGAAGGAACAACAGCTAAGTTTAAGGAACCAGTAGATACAAAAACACCAGGTGACAAATCACCAGTAGTCGTTGTAACTCTACCCAGATGGATCTACAGAAGAAGTTCCAGTTAAAGTAACTGTTGAAAAACCCAAGTTCAGAACCAACAGATGCAGATAAGAACGAGCCAAAAAGCTAAGGATCAAACTGTTAAAGTTGGAGAAGAACCAAAAGCAGAAGATTCAATTGAGAACTTCAAGGGACTTCCAGAAGGAACAACAGCTAAGTTCAAGGAACCAGTAGATACAAAAACACCAGGTGACAAATCACCAGTAGTCGTTGTAACCTACCCAGATGGATCTACAGAAGAAGTTCCAGTTAAAGTAACTGTTGAAAAACCAAGTTCAGAACCAACAGATGCAGATAAGAACGAGCCAAAAGCTAAGGACCAAACTGTTAAAGTTGGAGAAGAACCAAAAGCAGAAGATTCAATTGAGAACTTCAAGGGACTTCCAGAAGGAACAACAGCTAAGTTCAAGGAACCAGTAGATACAAAAAACACCAGGTGATAAAACACCAGTAGTCGTTGTAACCTACCCAGATGGATCTCACAGAAGAAGTTCCAGTTAAAGTAACTGTTGAAAAACCAAGTTCAGAACCAACAGATGCAGATAAGAACGAGCCAAAAGCTAAGGATCAAACTGTTAAAGTTGGAGAAGAACCAAAAGCAGAAGATTCAATTGAGAACTTCAAGGGACTTCCAGAAGGAACAACAGCTAAGTTCAAGAACCAGTAGATACAAAAACACCAGGTGACAAATCACCAGTAGTCGTTGTAACTCTACCCAGATGGATCTACAGAAGAAGTTCCAGTTAAAGTAACTGTTGAAAAACCAAGTTCAGAACCAACAGATGCAGATAAGAACGAGCCAAAAGCTAAGGATCAAACTGTTAAAGTTGGAGAAGAACCAAAAGCAGAAGATTCAATTGAGAACTTCAAGGGACTTCCAGAAGGAACAACAGCTAAGTTCAAGGAACCAGTAGATACAAAAAAACACCAGGTGATAAAACACCAGTAGTCGTTGTAACCTACCCAGATGGATCTACAGAAGAAGTTCCAGTTAAAGTAACTGTTGAAAAACCAAGTTCAGAACCAACAGATGCAGATAAGAACGAGCCAAAAAGCTAAGGATCAAACTGTTAAAGTTGGAGAAGAACCAAAAGCAGAAGATTCAATTGAGAACTTCAAGGGACTTCCAGAAGGAACAACAGCTAAGTTCAAGGAACCAGTAGATACAAAAACACCAGGTGACAAATCACCAGTAGTCGTTGTAACCTACCCAGATGGATCTACAGAAGAAGTTCCAGTTAAAGTAACTGTTGAAAAACCCAAGTTCAGAACCAACAGATGCAGATAAGAACGAGCCAAAAGCTAAGGACCAAACTGTTAAAAGTTGGAGAAGAACCAAAAAGCAGAAGATTCAATTGAGAACTTCAAGGACTTCCAGAAGGAACAACAGCTAAGTTCAAGGAACCAGTAGATACAAAAACACCAGGTGACAAATCACCAGTAGTCGTTGTAACCTACCCAGATGGATCTACAGAAGAAGTTCCAGTTAAAGTAACTGTTGAAAAACCAAGTTCAGAACCAACAGATGCAGATAAGAACGAGCCAAAAGCTAAGGATCAAACTGTTAAAGTTGGAGAAGAACCAAAAGCAGAAGATTCAATTGAGAACTTCAAGGGACTTCCAGAAGGAACAACAGCTAAGTTCAAGGAACCAGTAGATACAAAAACACCAGGTGACAAATCACCAGTAGTCGTTGTAACCTACCCAGATGGATCTACAGAAGAAGTTCCAGTTAAAGTAACTGTTGAAAAACCAAGTTCAGAAACCAACAGATGCAGATAAGAACGAGCCAAAAGCTAAGGATCAAACTGTTAAAGTTGGAGAAGAACCAAAAAGCAGAAGATTCAATTGAGAACTTCAAGGGACTTCCAGAAGGAACAACAGCTAAGTTCAAGGAACCAGTAGATACAAAAACACCAGGTGACAAATCACCAGTAGTCGTTGTAACCTACCCAGATGGATCTACAGAAGAAGTTCCAGTTAAAGTAACTGTTGAAAAACCAAGTTCAGAACCAACAGATGCAGATAAGAACGAGCCAAAAGCTAAGGATCAAACTGTTAAAGTTGGAGAAGAACCAAAAGCAGAAGATTCAATTGAGAACTTCAAGGGACTTCCAGAAGGAACAACAGCTAAGTTCAAGGAACCAGTAGATACAAAAACACCAGGTGACAAATCACCAGTAGTCGTTGTAACCTACCCAGATGGATCTACAGAAGAAGTTCCAGTTAAAGTAACTGTTGAAAAACCAAGTTCAGAACCAACAGATGCAGATAAGAACGAGCCAAAAGCTAAGGACCAAACTGTTAAAGTTGGAGAAGAACCAAAAGCAGAAGATTCAATTGAGAACTTCAAGGGACTTCCAGAAGGAACAACAGCTAAGTTCAAGGAACCAGTAGATACAAAAACACCAGGTGATAAAACACCAGTAGTCGTTGTAACCTACCCAGATGGATCTACAGAAGAAGTTCCAGTTAAAGTAACTGTTGAAAAACCAAGTTCAGAACCAACAGATGCAGATAAGAACGAGCCAAAAGCTAAGGATCAAACTGTTAAAGTTGGAGAAGAACCAAAAGCAGAAGATTCAATTGAGAACTTCAAGGGACTTCCAGAAGGAACAACAGCTAAGTTCAAGGAACCAGTAGATACAAAAACACCAGGTGACAAATCACCAGTAGTCGTTGTAACCTACCCAGATGGATCTACAGAAGAAGTTCCAGTTAAAGTAACTGTTGAAAAAAACCAAGTTCAGAACCAACAGATGCAGATAAGAACGAGCCAAAAGCTAAGGATCAAACTGTTAAAGTTGGAGAAGAACCAAAAAGCAGAAGATTCAATTGAGAACTTCAAGGGACTTCCAGAAGGAACAACAGCTAAGTTCAAGGAACCAGTAGATACAAAAACACCAGGTGACAAATCACCAGTAGTCGTTGTAACCTACCCAGATGGATCTACAGAAGAAGTTCCAGTTAAAGTAACTGTTGAAAAACCAAGTTCAGAACCAACAGATGCAGATAAGAACGAGCCAAAAAGCTAAGGATCAAACTGTTAAAGTTGGAGAAGAACCAAAAAGCAGAAGATTCAATTGAGAACTTCAAGGGACTTCCAGAAGGAACAACAGCTAAGTTCAAGGAACCAGTAGATACAAAAACACCAGGTGACAAATCACCAGTAGTCGTTGTAACCTACCCAGATGGATCTACAGAAGAAGTTCCAGTTAAAGTAACTGTTGAAAAACCAAGTTCAGAACCAACAGATGCAGATAAGAACGAGCCAAAAAGCTAAGGACCAAACTGTTAAAGTTGGAGAAGAACCAAAAAGCAGAAGATTCAATTGAGAACTTCAAGGGACTTCAGAAGGAACAACAGCTAAGTTCAAGGAACCAGTAGATACAAAAACACCAGGTGACAAATCACCAGTAGTCGTTGTAACCTACCCAGATGGATCTACAGAAGAAGTTCCAGTTAAAGTAACTGTTGAAAAACCAAGTTCAGAACCAACAGATGCAGATAAGAACGAGCCAAAAAGCTAAGGATCAAACTGTTAAAGTTGGAGAAGAACCAAAAGCAGAAGATTCAATTGAGAACTTCAAGGGACTTCCAGAAGGAACAACAGCTAAGTTCAAGGAACCAGTAGATACAAAAACACCAGGTGACAAATCACCAGTAGTCGTTGTAACCTACCCAGATGGATCTACAGAAGAAGTTCCAGTTAAAGTAACTGTTGAAAAACCAAGTTCAGAACCAACAGATGCAGATAAGAACGAGCCAAAAAGCTAAGGATCAAACTGTTAAAGCCAGGAGATAAACCATCTGCCAAAGATTCAATCGGTAATGTCGGAGATCTTCCTAAGGGCACAACAGTAGAGTTCAAGACACCAGTAGACACAACTACACCAGGTGATAAAGGAACTACAGTCGTTGTGACTTACCCAGATGGTTCTAAGGATGAAGTACCAGTTAAAGTAACTGTTAAAGATCCAAGTGCACCAGCTACAGATGCAGACAAGAACACTCCAGTAGCGAAAGATCAAACTGTTAAAACCAGGTGATAAAACCATCTGCTAAAGATTCAATCGGTAATGTCGGAGATCTTCCTAAGGGCACAACAGTAGAGTTCAAGACACCAGTAGACACAACTACACCAGGTGATAAAGGAACTACAGTCGTTGTGACTTACCCAGATGGTTCTAAGGATGAAGTACCAGTTAAAGTAACTGTAAAAGATCCAAGTGCACCAGCTACAGATGCAGACAAGAACACTCCAACAGCGAAAGATCAAACTGTTAAACCAGGAGATAAACCATCTGCCAAAGATTCAATCGGTAATGTAGGTGATCTTCCAGAAGGAACAACCGTAGAGTTCAAGACACCAGTAGATACAACAACCCCAGGTGATAAAGACGCTACAGTCGTTGTAACATACCCAGATGGATCTAAGGATGAAGTACCAGTTAAAGTAACTGTAAAAGATCCAAGTGCACCAGCTACAGATGCAGACAAGAACACTCCAACAGCGAAAGATCAAACTGTTAAACCAGGAGATAAACCATCTGCCAAAGATTCAATCGGTAATGTCGGAGATCTTCCTAAGGGCACAACAGTAGAGTTCAAGACACCAGTAGATACAACAACCCCAGGTGATAAAGACGCTACAGTCGTTGTAACATACCCAGATGGTTCTAAGGATGAAGTACCAGTTAAAGTAACTGTAAAAGATCCAAGTGCACCAGCTACAGATGCAGACAAGAATACTCCAACAGCGAAAGATCAAACTGTTAAACCAGGAGATAAACCATCTGCCAAAGATTCAATCGGTAATGTCGGAGATCTTCCTAAGGGCACAACAGTAGAGTTCAAGACACCAGTAGACACAACTACACCAGGTGATAAAGGAACTACAGTCGTTGTGACTTACCCAGATGGTTCTAAGGATGAAGTACCAGTTAAAGTAACTGTAAAAGATCCAAGTGCACCAGCTACAGATGCAGACAAGAACACTCCAACAGCGAAAGATCAAACTGTTAAACCAGGAGATAAACCATCTGCCAAAGATTCAATCGGTAATGTCGGAGATCTTCCTAAGGGCACAACAGTAGAGTTCAAGACACCAGTAGACACAACTACACCAGGTGATAAAGGAACTACAGTCGTTGTGACTTACCCAGATGGTTCTAAGGATGAAGTACCAGTTAAAGTAACTGTAAAAGATCCAAGTGCACCAGCTACAGATGCAGACAAGAATACTCCAACAGCGAAAGATCAAACTGTTAAACCAGGAGATAAACCATCTGCCAAAGATTCAATCGGTAATGTCGGAGATCTTCCAGAAGGAACAACCGTAGACTTCAAGACACCAGTAGATACAACAACCCCAGGTGATAAAGACGCTACAGTCGTTGTAACATACCCAGATGGATCTAAGGATGAAGTACCAGTTAAAGTAACTGTAAAAAGATCCAAGTGCACCAGCTACAGATGCAGACAAGAACACTCCAACAGCGAAAGATCAAACTGTTAAACCAGGAGATAAAACCATCTGCCAAAAGATTCAATCGGTAATGTCGGAGATCTTCCAGAAGGAACAACCGTAGACTTCAAGACACCAGTAGATACAACAACCCCAGGTGATAAAGACGCTACAGTCGTTGTAACATACCCAGATGGATCTAAGGATGAAGTACCAGTTAAAGTAACTGTAAAAGATCCAAGTGCACCAGCTACAGATGCAGACAAGAATACTCCAACAGCGAAAGATCAAACTGTTAAACCAGGAGATAAACCATCTGCCAAAGATTCAATCGGTAATGTAGGTGATCTTCCAGAAGGAACAACCGTAGAGTTCAAGACACCAGTAGATACAACAACCCCAGGTGATAAAGACGCTACAGTCGTTGTAACATACCCAGATGGATCTAAGGATGAAGTACCAGTTAAAGTAACTGTTAAAAGATCCAAGTGCACCAGCTACAGATGCAGACAAGAATACTCCAACAGCGAAAGATCAAACTGTTAAACCAGGAGATAAACCATCTGCCAAAGATTCAATCGGTAATGTCGGAGATCTTCCTAAGGGCACAACAGTAGAGTTCAAGACACCAGTAGACACAACAACCCCAGGTGATAAAGACGCTACAGTCGTTGTAACATACCCAGATGGATCTAAGGATGAAGTACCAGTTAAAGTAACTGTTAAAGATCCAAGTGCACCAGCTACAGATGCAGGTAAGAACAAAGTAACGGATCCAACAGTAACACCGGTTACAGATCCAAGCAACTTGACTGATGCGGAAAAAGCTAAAGTAGCAGAAGAAGTTAAGAAATCAAACCCAACCGTAACTGACGTTAAAGTTGGCAAAGATGGTACAACAACTGTAACTTACCCAGATGGTACAACAGCTGTTATTCCAGCCGATAAGACAGTTAAGAAATCATCAGATAAAGTTAAGGAATCAGATGGAGTTAAGAATCCATCAGTAACCCCAGTTACAGATCCAAGCAACTTGACTGACGCCGAAAAAGCTAAAGTAGCTGACGAAGTTAAGAAAGCTAATCCAACCGCGAAAGATATCAAGGTTAACAAAGATGGATCAGTAGTTGTAACCTTTGAAGATGGTTCAGTAGCAGTCATTCCAGCTGAAAAAGCTGTTACAGCTGCTAACCAAGATTCACCTGCTCAAGCACCAGCTAAGAAAGCAGGAGCGAAAGAATTGCCAAATACTGGTACAGAACAATCTAGCGCTTCACTTGCTTTAGCACTTCTTGCAGCAGCGACAGGCGGACTCCTCTTCGCTAAAAAACGTGAGGAAGAAGAGTAAGAAATTACTCAAATAAAGCAAAACTGAGAATCTCAATTCTATGAATTTGCTAGAAAAACCGTAAGAAGAAATTCTTACGGTTTTTGATAGATAAAGATTAGGAGAATGGTGAAATGTCAGTTTTACAGATCTTTGAAACGTTAAAAATTCAATTAAATAGCTATTCAATGTATATGCTATTTTTCCCATAGAAGAAAAGTTAATGTTCCCATCTTTCAAGTGTCTTGATGTAACATTGCAAACTTGTCTGAGGACAGAAAAAACGTTGAGATCATCAACGTTTTTTTAATATAATGGAGCCGGTGGGAGTCGAACCCACGTCCAAACACCTGCTAACATATTTGTCTACGACCATAGGTTATGTATTGTTTTAACAGCCCCTCGACACATAACTCAAGCCTAGGAACTGCGAGTCTATAAATCTCTTATCAAACTGCTAGACGAAGCTTGATCGTATCTCGCTAATAATAAGACCCTGTCATCAGACACGAGCAATCCGAATCGGGTCACGCCTGCTGGTTTTTAGGCAGCTAGAGCGTAAGAAGTGTTATTTTTTGCAGTTATATTTAACTGAGCGTTTACGTCGCCACACGAGTCGCAAAATATGCCTCATAATGCCTGTCGAATCCGTAACGACCCCAAAAGACAATACAACTATTATACCTTATCTATTGGGAAAATGCAAAAGCTGAGTAAAGATTAGCATTTGCTTTGTTTTTAGGGCTTGTCTGTTACTCTAAGGGCTAAATATTTTTGCTGCTTGTAAGAAATAATTGGGAAGGTTTATGGAGAAAGAGATGGTCTGAGCTGTAGAGTATTTTGACTTGTTGTTTCCGAGAAACCTTGTTGGCTGAGGCTTTTTTCAAGTTCAGAAATGATAAAACCGTGTGTCTCTCCATCTGGTGCAGTAAAATCAGCGATAAAGAGTTGTCCGCCATGAGTCAAATGTTCCTTGAACATAGATAGACTGTCATCAAGATTAGGCATATGATGAAGAACTCGACTGACGATAATAAGATCGAACTCTTCTTCAAGTGGTTCAAGTAATAAATCCTGTTGAATCAAGGATAGGTTTGCAAGTTTTTGACTTTCAATCTTGATGCGAGCTTGCTCTAGCATTTTATCCGCAATGTCAACCAAGGTCACTGATTTAGCTCGTTTGGCAAGAGGAAGGGCGATAAGGCCAGTTCCACCTCCAAAGTCTAGGGATTGATTTGTTTGACAAATCAGGCACTTGTTTTATTAGATGCTGGCAAACAAGATCTACTAGAAATTGATTTTTGGAGAATCGAAATGATTCTGCTCGATGATTAAAATGATGTTCCATATTTCTAGTCTAGCATAGAGTTTGGCAGTTTAACATTTCTAGCTTTATTCTAGTAAAGGAATAAGCAAAAAGATTTTTTTCTCAAAGGCGGTGGGACAGAAATCGATAGACAAAGTCTCGATTTCGTAGTCTCAGCCCCCGCGAGGATGATTAGGAGCTTTTGGGAGTCTAAAAGACGAACAAAAAGTTCAATCAGCTACCGCGTCAAAGTTTGATTGTTAATAAAAAGTGAGGTAGGGATTTTTGTCCCAACCTCTTGTTATTCTGCAGCTTGTTGCCAACGTTTTGCTAGAGTCCGTGAAAGGCTTGAAATAGCTAGGTTGAAACTGAAGTAGATTAGGGCGATCAGGATATATAAGCTGAAAAACCTGTTCGGGCTCAAAGTATCGACCATAAGGATTTGACTGGCACCAAAAAGCTCTTGGAGGGCGATTACAGAGTATAAAAGACTTGTATCCTTAATCACTGTTACAAATTGAGAGATGATGGCAGGGAGCATCTTGCGGATGGCTTGCGGTAGGATGATGTGATAGAGGATTTGGCGATAGGAGAAACCTTGTGCCATCCCTGCCTCGTATTGTCCTTTGATCCACTGCGTTAAGACCACCTCGGATAATTTCAGCCAGAGCTGCAGATGTAAAGAGAGTAAAGGCGGTGATTCCAGCTGGGGTAGATTTCATTTTAAAGACTAAAAAAATAGTGAAAATCCATAGTAAATTAGGAACATTTCGGACAAATTCAATGTAGACACTAGCAAGGATTCGTAATAGGGTGTTTTTTTCCATTACGCATGACAGCGAGGATGGTTCCAATCAGTGTTGAAAGCGTGATAGCAATCAAAGAGATATAGAGGGTTAGACCAAAACCTTTTAAAATAAAGATGAGGTTGTCTAGACTGAGAACTTCAAGAATACTTTCCATAAAAACCTCCTAAAGTGAATAAGCTTTTTTGTTAGCTTGCTCCATTTTTCGTCCAAATTGGGCTACAGGGAAGCAGAGGGCAAAGTAGAAGAAGGCAGCACCTAAAAAGGCTGGGATGTAGTTGCCGTTGAGTGCGGACCAAGATTTGGTGACAAACATAAGATCAACTCCAGAAATGATAGCTACTGTCGAAGTATTCTTAATCAGGTTGACGACTTGGTTGGTCAAGGGAGGAGAATGATGCGAAAAAGCCTGCGGTAAGATAATCAGGCGCATTGCGTTTGCGTAGGTGAATCCTTGAGAAAGGGCGGCTTCGAGTTTACCTCTAGGGATAGACTGAATTCTGATCGAATGACCTCGGCGATATAGGCACCGTGGTAGAGTCCGACGCAAAGAACGGCAGTCCAGTAGATAGGAATCATGATAGTATGGTTACTAATCAGAGAGCAAGCTGTAAAAAGACAATAACGAACTGAACTAGGAGAGGGTGTTTTGATAAAAATTCGACAAAGATACGAGACAAGATCCGTAAACTACCATGTTTGCTAGTGGATAAGGTACCAAATAGGATGCCCAATAGCATGGCTAGGGTAAAAAGAACCCTAGAGCAATAGCTATAGTAAAGAGAAATCCGTTAAAAAAATTGACCAAAAATGTTGAAAAATAAGCTGTCCAAGATGATAAATCTATCATGTAGCTACCTCCTTATTCTGCTGAGTGTTTGGAAGGTTTGAGATTGTAGCGACCGTATAAGTCCTGCAAGGTCCCGTCCTGACTCCATTTGACAACCAATTGATCTAGGTAGTCATTCAGTTGCGTGTTTGATTTTTTGGTTACAATACCATAGTCAGAAGGTTTGAAGCTATCGTCAAGTAGTTCAGTTCTTTTGCTGGTATACCCGGAAAGGATAGAACGGTCTACTGAGAAGGCATCGATCCGATGGGCGTGGAGGGAGGTGATCAACTCAGGATAAGAGCCGAGTTCGACAAATTTAAAGGATAGTCCTTTTTTATTACCTAGCTCTGTAATCAGCTTTTGGGTGATGGATCCTTGTGCGACTCCAATGGTTTTTCCGTTTAAATCTTCAATATCTTTAATCTTACCTGATTTATTTACCAAAAATCCACAGGCGTCTGTATAGTAAGGGCTGGTGAAGTTGTAGAGTTTTTTTCGTTCGTCAGTAATTGTGAAGGTGGCGATATCCATATCCACTTGTTCGTTGTCTAACAGAGGACCTCGAGTTTGAGCAGTAACTGGAACGTAGCGGACCTTGACCTTGAGTTGATCTGCAATCAGTTTGGCTAAATCTGTTTCAATACCTGAGAATTCTCCAGTTTTCGGGTTTTTATAGCCGAAATTAGGGACGTCTTGTTTGACGCCAACAACGATTTCTCCCTTTTTTTGGATATCTGCGATACTGGTATCTGCTTGAACTGATGTCACAAATCCAATGCTTAAAAGGCTGGTAACTACTGTTGCAAGAAAGAAATTCTTTTTCATAGGCATCTCCTTATTTGACCTTGTCACTTTCGTGGTTGATAATCTTGCTGAAAAATTGTTGGGCGCGCGGTTCACTTGGGTGATCAAAAAATGCATCCACATCTGTTGTATCGACCAGGACTTGCCCTTCTGCCATAAAGATGATGCGATCAGCTACTTTACGAGCGAAGCCCATTTCGTGTGTGACGATGATCATATTCATGCCGTCGTGGGCTAGTTTTTGCATAACAGCTAGGACATCGCCGATTGTTTCGGGGTCGAGAGCTGAGGTTGGTTCGTCAAAGAGTAGGAGTTCAGGTTTCATAGCTAGACCTCTAGCGATAGCTACTCGTTGCTTTTTGTCCGCCTGATAAGGTGGCTGGATAGGAATCTTTCTTATCCCACATATTTACAAATTCTAAATATTTTTGCGCAGTTTTTTGAGCCACTTTGGGATCAATACCCAGTACTTTAATAGGTGCAAGAGTTACATTTTCTAACACAGTCTTATGTGGATAAAGATTAAAATGTTGGAAAACCATACCTACTTCCTTGCGGAGGGGGACCAAATCCTTTTGGCTAGCACCTGCCACTTGGTGTCCGTTTACCAGGAGACTTCCGCTATCAATCGCCTCTAGACCATTGATAGTACGGATAAGGGTTGACTTTCCAGAACCAGATGGTCCAAGTAACACAACGACTTGGCCTTTTTCAAAACGAAGGTTGATATTCTGGAGTGCGTGGTAGTCTCCGTAATACTTTTCAACAGCTTTAAATTCTACTAAAGTCATAATTTTTCTCCTTTGTGTTAGATTTTGTAACATAGATTCTACAACAAAAGCGTTTTCCTGTCAAAATGATATTACAAAGAAATTAGTAAAACTTTTGATAAAAAGCAAAGCAGATAGAGAAAAAAACTGAAAATCATGTTATAATAAAAACGATAGAATCGTAAGAAAGAGTGGATGTTTTTTTTGATAATTCCTACTTATAATTGGTAAATTTGCTCCGCAAGTTGAGGATGCGGATTTTACAAAGATAGCTAAGAAAGCTGGTTTTGGGACCTGAAGTAGCTCGTTTGTTATTTGAACGAGGCATCAAGGATGAGCCCAGTCTGAAAAAATTTTTAGAACCTTCTTTAGATGATTTGCATGATCCCTATCTTCTGCATGATATGGAAAAGGCAGTGGAGCGAATTCGCCGTGCTATTGAGCAAGGGGAACTGATTCTCATTTACGGGGACTACGATGCGGATGGGATGACTTCGGCTTCCATTGTTAAGGAAAGTTTAGAACAGTTAGGCGCTGAGTGCCTGGTTTATCTTCCCAATCGCTTTACGGATGGTTATGGTCCAAATGCCAGTGTCTACAAATATTTTATCGAACAGCAGGGCGTGTCTTTGATTGTGACGGTGGACAATGGTGTGGCGGGGCATGAAGCCATTGATTTGGCTCAGTCTATGGGAGTGGATGTCATTGTGACCGACCACCATTCTATGCCTGAGGTTTTACCAGATGCCTATGCTATTATCCATCCTGAACATCCAGGGGCTGACTATCCTTTTAAGCATTTGGCGGGTTGTGGTGTCGCATTTAAGTTGGCTTGTGCCCTTTTAGAAGAAGTGCAGGTTGAGTTGTTAGACTTGGTTGCAATTGGGACAATTGCCGACATGGTCAGCTTGACGGACGAAAATCGTATCATGGTCCAGTATGGTCTTGAGGTCTTGCGCAACACTCAACGAATGGGATTGCAAGAAATGTTTGAAATCGCTGGGATTTCGAGTAGCGATGTGACAGAAGAGACGGTTGGTTTTCAGTTAGCACCGCGTTTAAATGCTCTAGGACGTTTGGATGATCCCAATCCAGCTATTGAGTTGTTGACTGGATTTGACGATGAGGAAGTGCATGAAATCGCCCTTTTGATTCATCAAAAGAATGAAGAACGTAAGGAAATTGTTCAGTCGATTTACGATGAAGCCAAGGGCATGGTGGATCCTGAGAAAAGTGTTCAAGTTTTGGCTAAAGAAGGCTGGAATCCGGGAGTTCTTGGAATTGTAGCTGGGCGCTTGCTTGAAGAACTAGGTCAGACAGTTATTGTGCTTAATATCGAAGATGGACGAGCCAAGGGTAGTGCTCGAAGCATAGAAGCAGTTGATATATTTGAAGCTTTGGACCCGCATCGAGAACTGTTTATCGCATTTGGTGGTCACGCAGGTGCTGCAGGTATGACCCTCGAAGTGGATAAGTTGGAAGTCTTATCTGATCTTTTGGAAGCCTATATCCGAGAAAAAGGTGTAGATGCCCAAGGTAAAAACAATCTATTTTTAGACGAAGAACTGGACTTAGAGGTCTTGAGTTTGGAGACGGTGAAAAGTTTTGAACGTCTAGCTCCTTTTGGGATGGATAACCCAAAACCTGTCTTTTATATTCGAGATTTTCAAGTTGAAAATGCTCGCGTTATGGGAGCTGGTAATGCCCATCTCAAGCTGAAAATTTCCAAAGGAGAGGCTAGTTTTGAGGTGGTCGCTTTTGGCCAAGGTAAATGGGCGACTGAGTTCTCGCAGACCAAGCAACTGGAATTGGCAGTGACTCTCTCTGTCAATCAGTGGAATGGTCAAACAACCTTGCAGTTGATGATGGTTGACGCCCGTGTAGAAGGTGTCCAGCTCTTTAACATCCGTGGCAAGAATGCCCTGTTGCCAGAAGGTGTACCTGTTTTGGACTTTACGCAAGAGTTACCTGATGTCACCTCTTGTTCAGCTATTGTTGTTAAGAATGTTCCTGAGGATATATCTCTCCTTAAGAAAATCTGTCAGGAGCAGGATTTTTCTGCTATTTATTTTAAAAATGATATAGCTAAGGCTTACTACTTGACGGGCTATGGCACGAGAGAGCAGTTTGCAAAATTGTATAAAACCATCTATCAATTTCCAGAGTTTGATATTCGCTATAAACTCAAAGATTTGGCAGCCTATCTCAAGATTGAACAAATTCTATTAGTCAAGATGATTCAGATTTTTGAAGAGCTTGGCTTTGTGACCATTGAAAATGGTGTCATGACGGGTGAATAAAGAGGCTGAAAAAGCGTGATATGGCTGAAAGTCAGATTTATCAAAAATTGAAAACAAACTGTCAAAGAGCAAGAAATAATGGCACTTGGAACAGTCCAGGAAATTTATGATTTCTTAATGGAAAAAAGTGAATAAGAATAGAAAGAGTTGGTTTGCTGACTCTTTTTTTGCTATCAAAAACTACATCAATGAAAGGAATTTAGTGCTATAATGAGAGGAGTGAAGGACTGTTGAACCTTGTTGAAGAAAGTTATACTCTTCGAAAATCTCTTCAAACCACGTCAGTGTCGCCTTACCGTATATGTGTTACTGACTTCGTCAGTTCTATCCACAACCTCAAAACGGTGTTTTGAGCAACCTGCGGCTAACTTCCTAGTTTGCTCTTTGATTTTCATTGAGTATTAGTCTCAAAAGTACCAGAGAAGTTAGTCGGAGTAGAAAATGGATAAAGAGAAGAAAAAGAAATTACTGGCAGAGTATAAGCAGCAACAGAAGAAAGAATTTGAAGCAAGTTTACCGATAACAAGGGAAATCTTTTTAGATTTGTTTGATTTTTTGGATCAGGAGTTAGAGTCGCTGACTTGTTATGACGCTTTTCTTTTGAAAAATTATGTTTAAAAGTATTTTGGATAAATCCCTTGGTAAATCAAGTGGAAGTTACTTTGAGAAATTACCTTAAAAAATCAAAAACGATTTAACTTGTCAAAGCAGAGGTTTATTGTTATAATAGGTAAGATGGAGGCGTTATGGCACTTAAAAAAGCAAGTCTAGCCTGTGCGGTTTGTGGTTCTAGAAACTATTCAATTAAGATTAGTGGAAACCAAAACCAACACGCTTAGAAGTAAATAAATTTTGTAAACACTGTGGCAAGTACACCACACACCGAGAAACGAGATAGGAGAAAACGATGCGTTTTATTAAGGACATTTTTAAACTTCTAAAGAAACAACTTACTGACTCGCAAGGAAAGTTGGTTAGATTTTTAAATCTATCATGGAATACACTGCTTTCTTTGTAGTGATGATTTATATTTTTGACCAATTGATTGTTAGCGGATTGATTCGTTTTATTAATATTTTTTTAAAAATAAGCTAAGAAAAAGATCTAGTCGCTGAAATTCTTCAGTTAGGAAAAGGAAAAAAACATGGATAGTTTTGATAAAGGATGGTTTGAAAGCTACAAACTTACTCTGGCTACGAAAAATAAAGTAAAAAGAAAATCTATTGCAACGTGCACAAACATACAATATGCTAGAAAAATATTCTACGTGTTGAAATTCCTACACAAACAGTGCAAGTAGAAAAATGGAAAGAAAAAGAAATCGAAGAAAAATCGCTTTCCAGGTTATGTTCTTGTAGAAATGGTTATGACCGACGAAGCATGGTTTGTTGTACGTAACACACCAAACGTAACAGGATTCGTAGGTTCACACGGAAATAGATCAAAACCAACTCCACTTTTTGGAACAAGAAATTCGCGATATTTTAGTTTCTATGGGTCAAACTGTCCAAGAATTTGATATTGATGTCGAAGTTGGTCAAACTGTTCGTATTATTGACGGAGCTTTGCAGATTACACAGGTAAGATCACAGAAATTGATAACAATAAAGTTAAGATGATTATCTCAATGTTTGGTAATGATACAGTTGCAGAAGTAAATCTTAACCAGATTGCAGAACTTTAATCAAAAAAATATTATCAATATAAAATCACAAACAAAGACAACTGTAGAGACAACAGTTGTCTTTTTTCACTCTCACTTGTCAGCATTCACAACTTCCATAACATTAGAGAGTAAAAACAGCACAAGATAGAAACTAGTGCTCTTCTTTCCCCCTTTCTCTGCTATACTACAAGCAGAGAAAGGGGGAAAGCAAATGCTTGAAAAGTATTATGAGAAGGTAAAAGGAATTGTCCATAGATGCCGAAAAGATTACTATCTTCATCTATGGGAAAAAGAAGACTGGGAGCAAGAAGGCATGATTTGTCTCCATGAACTTCTAGAACACCATCCAGAACTAGTGGAAGAAGAAAAGAAACTCTACGTCTACTTCAAAACAAAATTTCGCAATCGAATCCTTGATAGTGTCAGAAAACAAGAGAGTCAAAAACGTCGCCTAGACCGGATGGCCTATGAAGAAGTAGGAGAAATTAGCCATCGCCTACCAGAAGGAGGATTGTGGTTGGATGACTACTACGCCCTTCATGAATTGTTGAATACTTATAGAAGAAAATTACCAGAAGATAAACAAGAAGCCTACGAACGCCTCTGGGCAGACGAACGTTTCAAAGGACGCAAAGCCCTTCTCAGAGAGCTGAAGGCAATATTACAAGACTTCTAAAAATTTAAAAAAAGGTGTTGACAAAGTAAGAAAAAGTCGGTATAATAGTAAGAGTTGAAAATAACAACTCCGGTCCGTTGGTCAAGGGGTTAAGACACCGCCTTTTCACGGCGGTAACACGGGTTCGAATCCCGTACGGACTATGGTATGTTGCAGATGAAACACTGGATGAAAAAAATTAAAAAAAGTTTCAAAAAAGTGTTGACAAGCGAAAGCGACTGTGATATACTAATATAGTTGTCACTTGAGAGAAATGAGTGACAAAGACCTTTGAAAACTGAACAAGACGAACCAATGTGCAGGGCACTATAACTAAGGTTGTAGTACTGAACAATGAAAAAACAATAAATCTGTCAGTGACAGAAATGAGTGAGAACTCAAACTTTTTAATGAGAGTTTGATCCTGGCTCAGGACGAACGCTGGCGGCGTGCCTAATACATGCAAGTAGAACGCTGAAGGAGGAGCTTGCTCTTCTGGATGAGTTGCGAACGGGTGAGTAACGCGTAGGTAACCTGCCTGGTAGCGGGGGATAACTATTGGAAACGATAGCTAATACCGCATAACAGTAGATATTGCATGATATCTGCTTGAAAGGTGCAATTGCATCACTACCAGATGGACCTGCGTTGTATTAGCTAGTTGGTGGGGTAACGGCTCACCAAGGCGACGATACATAGCCGACCTGAGAGGGTGATCTACCACACTGGGACTGAGACACGTACCCAGACTCCTACGGGAGGCAGCAGTAGGGAATCTTCGGCAATGGACGGAAGTCTGACCGAGCAACGCCGCGTGAGTGAAGAAGGTTTTCGGATCGTAAAGCTCTGTTGTAAGAGAAGAACGAGTGTGAGAGTGGAAAGTTCACACTGTGACGGTATCTTACCAGAAAGGGACGGCTAACTACGTGCCAGCAGCCGCGGTAATACGTAGGTCCCGAGCGTTGTCCGGATTTATTGGGCGTAAAGCGAGCGCAGGCGGTTAGATAAGTCTGAAGTTAAAGGCTGTGGCTTAACCATAGTACGCTTTGGAAACTGTTTAACTTGAGTGCAAGAGGGGAGAGTGGAATTCCATGTGTAGCGGTGAAATGCGTAGATATATGGAGGAACACCGGTGGCGAAAGCGGCTCTCTGGCTTGTAACTGACGCTGAGGACTCGAAAGCGTGGGGAGCAAACAGGATTAGATACCCTGGTAGTCCACGCCGTAAACGATGAGTGCTAGGTGTTAGACCCTTTCCGGGGTTTAGTGCCGCAGCTAACGCATTAAGCACTCCGCCTGGGGAGTACGACCGCAAGGTTGAAACTCAAAGGAATTGACGGGTACTGCACAAGCGGTGGAGCATGTGGTTTAATTCGAAGCAACGCGAAGAACCTTACCAGGTCTTGACATCCCTCTGACCGCTCTAGAGATAGAGCTTTCCTTCGGGACAGAGGTGACAGGTGGTGCATGGTTGTCGTCAGCTCGTGTCGTGAGATGTTGGGTTAAGTCCCGCAACGAGCGCAACCCCTATTGTTAGTTGCCATCATTCAGTTGGGCACTCTAGCGAGACTGCCGGTAATAAACCGGAGGAAGGTGGGGATGACGTCAAATCATCATGCCCCTTATGACCTGGGCTACACACGTGCTACAATGGCTGGTACAACGAGTCGCAAGTCGGTGACGGCAAGCTAATCTCTTAAAGCCAGTCTCAGTTCGGATTGTAGGCTGCAACTCGCCCTACATGAAGTCGGAATCGCTAGTAATCGCGGATCAGCACGCCGCGGTGAATACGTTCCCGGGCCTTTGTACACACCGCCCGTCACACCACGAGAGTTTGTAACACCCGAAGTCGGTGAGGTAACCTTTAGGAGCCAGCCGCCTAAGGTGGGATAGATGATTGGGGTGAAGTCGTAACAAGGTAGCCGTATCGGAAGGTGCGGCTGGATCACCTCCTTTCTAAGGATAAGGAATGCACATTGGTCTTGTTTAGTCTTGAGAGGTCTTGTGGGACCTTTAGCTCAGCTGGGAGAGCGCCTGCTTTTGCACGCAGGAGGTCAGCGGTTCGATCCCGCTAGGGCTCCATTGGTGAGAGATCACCAAGTAATGCACATTGAAAAATTGAATATCTATATCAAATAGTAACAAGAAAAATAAACCGAAAAACGCTGTAGTATTAATAAGAGTTTATGACTGAAAGGTCAGAAAAAAATAAGGTTAAGTTAATAAGGGCGCACGGTGGATGCCTTGGCACTAGGAGCCGAAGAAGGACGTGACAAACGACGATATGCCTTGGGTAGCTGTAAGTAAGCGATGATCCAGGGATTTCGAATGGGGAACCCAACAGGTACTACCTGTTACCCACATCTGTTAAGGATGTGAGGAGGAAGACGCAGTGAACTGAAACATCTAAGTAGCTGCAGGAAGAGAAAGCAAAAAGCGATTGCCTTAGTAGCGGCGAGCGAAACGGCAGAAGGGCAAAACCGAAGAGTTTACTCTTCGGGGTTGTAGGACTGCAATGTGGACTCAAAGATTATAGAAGAATGGTTTGGGAAAAATCAGCCAAAGAGAGTGATAGCCCTGTATTCAAAAATAGTCTTTGTACCTAGCAGTATCCTGAGTACGGCGGGACACGTGAAATCCCTGTCGGAATCTGGGAGGACCATCTCCCAACCCTAAATACTCCCTAGTGACCGATAGTGAACCAGTACCGTGAGGGAAAGGTGAAAAGCACCCCGGGAGGGGAGGAAATAGAACCTGAAACCGTGTGCCTACAACAAGTTCGAGCCCGTTAATGGGTGAGAGCGTGCCTTTTGTAGAATGAACCGGCGAGTTACGATATGATGCGAGGTTAGTTGAAGAGACGGAGCCGTAGGGAAACCGAGTCTGAATAGGGCGTCTTAGTATCATGTCGTAGACCCGAAACCATGTGACCTACCCATGAGCAGGTTGAAGGTGCGGTAAGACGCACTGGAGGACTGAACCAGGGCACGTTGAAAAAGTGCTTGGATGACTTGTGGGTAGCGGAGAAATTCCAAACGAACTTGGAGATAGCTGGTTCTCTCCGAAATAGCTTTTAGGGCTAGCGTCGACATTAGAGATTCTTGGAGGTAGAGCACTGTTTGGGTGAGGGGTCCATCCCGGATTACCAATCTCAGATAAACTCCGAATGCCAATGAATTATGGTCGGCAGTCAGACTGCGAGTGCTAAGATCCGTAGTCGAAAGGGAAACAGCCCAGACCACCAGCTAAGGTCCCAAAAATAATTGTTAAGTGGAAAAGGATGTGGGGTTGCACAGACAACTAGGATGTTAGCTTAGAAGCAGCTATTCATTCAAAGAGTGCGTAATAGCTCACTAGTCGAGTGACCCTGCGCCGAAAAATGTACCAGGGGCTAAAAACAATTTACTGAAGCTGTGGATACCTTTTTATAGGTATGGTAGGAGAGCGTTCTATGTGAAGAAGGTGTACCGTGAGGAGTGCTGGAACGCATAGAAGTGAGAATGCCGGTATGAGTAGCGAAAGACAGGTGAGAATCCTGTCCACCGTAAGACTAAGGTTTCCAGGGGAAGGCTCGTCCGCCCTGGGTTAGTCGGGGACCTAAGGAAAGACCGAAAGGTGTATCCGATGGACAACAGGTTGATATTCCTGTACTAGAGTATGTAGTGATGGAGGGACGCAGTAGGCTAACTAAAAGCAGACGATTGGAAGAGTCTGTCTAAGCAGTGAGGTGTGAATTGAGTTAAATGCTTAGTTCTATAACATTGAGCTGTGATGGGGAGCGAAGTTTAGTAGCGAAGTTAGTGACGTCACACTGCCAAGAAAAAGCTTCTAGCGTTTAAACATACTCTACCCGTACCGCAAACCGACACAGGTAGTCGAGCATGAGTAGCCCTCAGGTGAGCGAGAGAACCTCGTTAAGGAACTCGGCAAAATGACCCCTGTAACTTCGGGAGAAGGGGTGCTGACTTTAAGTCAGCCGCAGTGAATAGTACCCAAGCAACTGTTTATCAAAAACACAGCTCTCTGCTAAATCGTAAGATGATGTATAGGGGGTGACGCCTGCCCGGTGCTGGAAGGTTAAGAGGAGTGCTTAGCGTAAGCGAAGGTATGAATTGAAGCCCCAGTAAACGGCTACCGTAACTATAACGGTCCTAAGGTAGCGAAATTCCTTGTCGGGTAAGTTCCGACCCGCACGAAAGGCGTAATGATTTGGGCACTGTCTCAACGAGAGACTCGGTGAAATTTTTAGTACCTGTGAAGATGCAGGTTACCCGCGACAGGACGGAAAGACCCCATGGAGCTTTTACTGCAGTTTGATATTGAGTGTCTGTACCACATGTACAGGATAGGTAGGAGTCTAAGAGATCGGGACGCCAGTTTCGAAGGAGACGCTGTTGGGATACTACCCTTGTGTTATAGCTACTCTAACCCAGATAGGTGATCCCTATCGGAGACAGTGTCTGACGGGCAGTTTGACTGGGGCGGTCGCCTCCTAAAAAGGTAACGGAGGCGCCCAAAGGTTCCCTCAGAATGGTTGGAAATCATTCGCAGAGTGTAAAGGTATAAGGGAGCTTGACTGCGAGAGCTACAACTCGAGCAGGGACGAAAGTCGGGCTTAGTGATCCGGTGGTTCCGTATGGAAGTACCATCGCTCAACGGATAAAAAGCTACCCTGGGGATAACAGGCTTATCTCCCCCAAGAGTTCACATCGACGGGGAGGTTTGGCACCTCGATGTCGGCTCGTCGCATCCTGGGGCTGTAGTCGGTCCCAAGGGTTGGGCTGTTCGCCCATTAAAGCGGCACGCGAGCTGGGTTCAGAACGTCGTGAGACAGTTCGGTCCCTATCCGTCGCGGGCGTAGGAAATTTTGAGAGGATCTGCTCCTAGTACGAGAGGACCAGAGTGGACTTACCGCTGGTGTACCAGTTGTCTTGCCAAAGGCATCGCTGGGTAGCTATGTAGGGAAGGGATAAACGCTGAAAGCATCTAAGTGTGAAACCCACCTCAAGATGAGATTTCCCATGATTTTTATATCAGTAAGAGCCCTGAGAGATGATCAGGTAGATAGGGTTAGAAGTGGAAGTGTGGCGACATGTAGCGGACTAATACTAATAGCTCGAGGACTTATCCAAAGTAACTGAGAATACGAAGTGTGAAGGATTTTCTTGGAATTTGATAGATATTCAATTTTGAGTAGGTATTACTCAAAGTTAAGTGACGATAGCCTAGGAGATACACCTGTACCCATGCCGAACACAGAAGTTAAGCCCTAGAACGCCGGAAGTAGTTGGGGGTTGCCCCTCGTGAGATAAGGGAAGTCGCTTAGCTAAAGGGAGTTTAGCTCAGCTGGGAGAGCATCTGCCTTACAAGCAGAGGGTCAGCGGTTCGATCCCGTTAACTCCCATAGGTCCCGTAGTGTAGCGGTTATCACGTCGCCCTGTCACGGCGAAGATCGCGGGTTCGATTCCCGTCGGGACCGTTTAAGATAACGTGTTATTTTTAGACTCGTTAGCTCAGTTGGTAGAGCAATTGACTTTTAATCAATGGGTCACTGGTTCGAGCCCAGTACGGGTCATCATTGCGGGTTTGGCGGATTGGCAGACGCACCAGATTTAGGATCTGGCGCTTAACGGCGTGGGGGTTCAAGTCCCTTAACCCGCATAATAGAAATAAGCCGGCTTAGCTCAGTTGGTAGAGCATCTGATTTGTAATCAGAGGGTCGCGTGTTCAAGTCATGTAGCCGGCATTTTTAATATAACCAAGAGGTCGATGCGAACGTAGTTCAGTGGTAGAACACCACCTTGCCAAGGTGGGGGTCGCGGGTTCGAATCCGTCGTTCGCTTAGAGAGGCCGGGGTGGCGGAACTGGCAGACGCACAGGACTTAAAATCCTGCGATTGGTAACGATCGTACCGGTTCGATCCCGGTCCTCGGCATATAATGAGCACCCTTAGCTCAACTGGATAGAGTACCTGACTACGAATCAGGCGGTTAGAGGTTCGACTCCTCTAGGGTGCATTTTTTCTATTTAACTCGGGAAGTAGCTCAGCTTGGTAGAGTACTTGGTTTGGGGACCAGGTGTCGCAGGTTCGAATCCTGTCTTCCCGATTGATGGCGGTGTAGCTCAGCTGGCTAGAGCGTCCGGTTCATACCCGGGAGGTCGGGGGTTCGATCCCCTTCGCCGCTATAATGATCTTGTTGGACCTTTAGCTCAGCTGGTTAGAGCTCTCGGCTCATAACCGAGTGGTCGTAGGTTCAAGTCCTACAAGGTCCATTAAATACTATGGAGGATTACCCAAGTCCGGCTGAAGGGAACGGTCTTGAAAACCGTCAGGCGTGTAAAAGCGTGCGTGGGTTCGAATCCCACATCCTCCTTTATTATTAACGCGGGATGGAGCAGCTCGGTAGCTCGTCGGGCTCATAACCCGAAGGTCGTAGGTTCAAATCCTGCTCCCGCAATAAGGCTCGGTAGCTCAGTTGGTAGAGCAATGGATTGAAGCTCCATGTGTCGGCGGTTCGATTCCGTCTCGCGCCATATTTGTTTTTATGCGGGTGTAGTTTAGTGGTAAAACTACAGCCTTCCAAGCTGTTGTCGCGAGTTCGATTCTCGTCACCCGCTTTGAACATTTAGTTCATTTACCAAGTTATTTAACTTGGGCGCGTAGCTCAGGTGGTTAGAGCGCACGCCTGATAAGCGTGAGGTCGGTGGTTCGAGTCCACTCGTGCCCATTAATAGGAGAATTACTCAAGAGGCTGAAGAGGACGGTTTGCTAAATCGTTAGGTCGGGTAACTGGCGCAAGGGTTCGAATCCCTTATTCTCCGTAGTTGAAGAGCTTAAAAGCTCTTTTTTTGACTTTAAAAGGCTCTTTTCTACCATTTGTCAAGTATATCAAGGGCCTTAAGTAAAAAAAGAGATAAGACAGTAGCTATTCTGAGGTTACTGTCTTATTTTTACCACTTATTGATCCATAAAAGTGCATGCTAAAAAACACCTCATCTGGTATTTTTTAGAAACAAGGTGTTATAATAATACGGCATAGATGACCTTATCGATTTTTGGGGTCAAAGAGTAATCGTAAAGTTTGTTATGCGTAATGAGGTAATACATTGTTCGAATGAGACGATGTATAGAGGCAATCGCATGTGGCTTGGTTGAAGCTATTGTCGATTGTCTTTTTCGTTTCTCATAAAAGTCGGCGATATGGCAGGGATTGGTATGACTGGCTGAAGCGATGTTATGAATGCACTTGAACAAGATTTTTTTCTGGCATAGGGATTACCTCGCTTTAGTAATGTGTTTCTTGGCGAGAAAGTTCCCAGATTCATAGTGTCTCAGGTCAATGCCAATAAAAGCGTTGATTTGATTGGTAGACTGAAAGCGCCGAATATCTCCCAATTCGCCAGTGATAGATGTCGCTGTGGTTTCTGCGATGCCAGGAATTGATCGTAAGATGTCATACTCTGGTAAAGGCTGAGCTAGAGCTACCATGTCGTCTAAGACAACCTGTCTGTGCTCAGAAAGACGAAGCAATTCTTGAGCATAGTAACGAACCTCTTCAAGCATTGGGGAGATTTTCTTGACCGCACAAAAAGATTGTTTAGCGAGTTTTATAAGTTTATCAGTCAGATAAGCAATACGCTTTTCAGAGATTCGTTTGGAGGTAGATTGACGGATAATCTTACACAATTCATTTTGAGATAGGTTTAATACAAACTCTTTGCATGGAAAAGCCATCACTAAATTCCAATATTGCTCTCCAGTTGGTGTGGATAAGAGATTTTTCCAATTCAGGAAAGGTGACTTGTAAGACCTTGTGTAGACGGTTTTTAGCTCTAACAATGTCTTCTGTAAGATTTTGATAGAAACGGCTTAAATCACGCAGGTGTTGATAAACTTCTTCCTGCGCATAAGTTGGTTTACGATTGAGTATAAACTGAGAATGAGCCAACTTTTCAGCGTCAATTTTGTCTGTTTTACGAACTCGCAGACTGTCCAGTTGCTTCTTAGCTTCCAGAGAATTCAGCTGTGTATAAGCGTAGCCGTATTCCTCAAGAAAGGCTTGAAGACGCCGAGAATAGACACCAGTAGCTTCAAATATAATCTCAGGGTTATGAACAGTTTTCAAGTCATTCAAAAGACGATTGAAGCCAATGGCGTCATTGAGCATAGTGTATCCATGAATCTTTTCACCGTTGACTAAAATTGCCACCTCAGAACTTGCCTTACTCACATCAATCCCAAATACTGTACGCATGATATTACCTCTTTTGTCTTGAATAATTCCGTGTTTTAGTGATTTTATTTTCAATACGCGACGTCTAGCGTCCCACATACTTTGATCAAATTCCACCTAAAATAGGTGTCTTGCCAGTTTGTCAAGCGACGTCTAGCGCCAAAGAGCCCTACGACTTTACAAGACACCTCTACTTTAACATAAAGAAAAAGTATTGAGTACTCTCTCCCGTCGGAGATTTTCTCACTACTAATCTTAGTATGTTTTCTACACAAAAATAGGTTCCATAATATCTATAGGGGATTTACCCACTACAAATATTATAGAGCCGATAATATGCGTTTTATCATAGACAGATCTATTTCATTTTCTACTATAGTTGATTGAAATAAGATATGAACAAAGAGGTTAGGAAAAGTCAAAAACAATGTCTAATAAATGTTTTTAGAATCCATGGCATACTACTCTAAGTTCAATCCACTATAAAAATTAAGTTTTTAACTAGTCTCTGAATGATTACTGAAGATTAACCTTGTTTTTCAAGATATAGTAAGTACCGAGGTAGAATCCAGCAATTAGGATTAAATCCGTAAAGATTTCAAATGTAAGCATCATATTGAAATTAGTATCTATGCGAAGGTTGAGACCGACAAAACCGAGCACGATCTGGATAACAATATAGGCTAAAACCGCGAGTGCTGTGCGGTATTCATTGAAAAGTTGTCCGATAGAGATTGCCAAGTAGATGCAGAGGATTCCTGAAACTGTGCTGAGGATATATGAAATCAGAGATAAGCCGATACTGTCTAGGTACTGTTGGAACAAGTCTTTGAAAGCAAGGAAATTAACAGAATTAGGCTCAATGATCACAAGAATGATATAAATGCTCAGAACCAAGACTGCTGAACTGATCAGAGACCAAATGAAGGCCCCCAAGAGTTTGGCTAGGATAATCTGGTGTTCGGAAACTGGCAAGGTCAAAGTGAGATAACCTTGTCGGTCATAGACACTTCCCTTGAAGCGACGGATGATCAAAATCAAGGTTGAAATCCCAAGCGTAATCATCAAGCCACCAAACACGAGTGCTAGAAAAATAAGTAGAATAGGTTGACTTTCTTTGATGGGTAGATTGTTATAGGTCTTTGCTTGAATTCCGATAAGACCAGAAAGTGCTAACACAGCACCATAGAGAGCTAAATACCATTTGTTAACATTTTTAAATTCATAACGAACTAAATTCCAAAACATAATAATCTCCTTTAACTAGGCTTTGAATTCATGACGGAAGAGTTGGTCGATAGACTCTCCAGACTCATAGCGAATATCATCAACATTTCCTTGACGGACGACTTTTCCGTCCTTGAGGAAGACAATCTCATCCAAGATTGGTTCTATGTCTGAAATCAAGTGAGTTGAAATCAAGACAGTCGAAGTTGGAGAGTAGTTGTTGATGATGGTGTTCAAGATATAGTCACGAGCTGCTGGGTCTACACCCCCGATTGGTTCATCAAGCACATATAGACGAGCATCGCGACTCATGACAAGGATCAACTGAACCTTTTCTTTGTTCCCTTTTGAGAGTTTCTTGAAACGGCTGTTTTCATCAATGCCAAGATCACGAAGGAGACCTTGAGCACGTTCTAGATTAAAATCTTGGTAGAAGGTCTTGAAATAAGTGAGAGCTTCTTTGACCTTCATCTGTTCGTTGAGGTAGGTCGTATCAGGGAGATAAGAAACAATTACTTTAGTTGCTGGACATGGTTCCATGTCGTTGATAAGGACACGACCTTCCTCTGGTTGTAGCAAGCCGTTGATTAGTTTAATCAAGGTTGTCTTTCCAGAACCGTTTGGGCTAAGGAGGTACCAACGATTTTTTTCCAGCTGGAATTTCAAGGGAAACATTTGTAAGAGCAGGGCTTGCTCCATAGGATTTTTGACACATTTTTCAAATGCTAACAAGGTCATAGTTTAAACTCCTTCAATATAATCTCTCAAAACAGTCGGTAGTTCTTCTTTTTCATAGCCGAATTCTACCATGCCTGTTACAAACTGTTGTAACTGTTCTTCTGATAGTTGCTTACGGGATTGGAGGATCAAGTCCAAGTCCTCTGTGACAAAGCGTCCTGACGTCCGCTTGGTATAAACGAAGCCTTCTCTCTCCAAGTCCGCTAGGGCACGCTGGATGGTGTTGGGATTGACCCCCTGCCCTCGCTTGCTAATTCTCTAACGGTTGGAAGCTGTTGATTGGGCTCGAGTTTATGGGAAATAATCTGCAATTTGATTTTCTCCATAATCTGCACATAAATGGGTTTATTGTTATCAAATGTCCAAGACATCACGATCTCCTTTCTAATTACCTTTGTGTTAATTCAATAATACAACAAAACAAAAAACTTGTCAAGCCAAAAGGAGAATTATTTTGGGAATCTCTTAAAAAATGGTATAATGAAAAGAAAACGACAAGGAGGGAAAGGCATGCGTTGTCCAAAATGTGGCGCTACAAAAATCAAGTGTGATCGATAGTCGCCAGGCTGAAGAAGGAAATACAATCAGAAGAAGACGTGAGTGTGAAGAGTGTCAGCATCGTTTTACAACCTATGAACGTGTTGAAGAGAGAACACTAGTTGTGGTCAAAAAAGATGGTACACGGGAACAATTTTCAAGAGATAAAATCTTTAACGGGATTATTCGTTCAGCCCAGAAACGTCCAGTGTCCAGTGATGAAATTGGCATGGTGGTCAATCGCATCGAACAAAAAACTCCGTAGTCGCAATGAAAATGAAATTCAGAGTGAGGTTATTGGCTCTTTGGTTATGGAAGAGTTGGCAGAGCTAGATGAGATTACTTATGTACGTTTTGCCAGCGTTTACCGTAGCTTTAAGGATGTGAGTGAGCTTGAAAGCCTACTCCAGCAGATTACACAATCCTCTAAAAAAAGAAAAAGGAAAAAAATAAATGAAGCCAAATGACCGTTTTTTTCTTTTGTAAAGAATAATCGGGTGTCGCAAGATACCTCATCAATGGTGCAGTGCTACCTCCCGATTATCGGTCAGGAGGCGCTGAGCCTCTATCTTTATGCTGTGACTTTTTGGGATGGTGGTCAAAAAGAGCATCTCTTTGCAGCCATGCTTAATCATCTGAATTTCGGGATGGATACCCTTTTAAAGGCTTTTAAAACTCTGACAGCCATGAAATTGGTGACCCTCTATCAGCAGGGGAGGCTCTATAACTTGTTACTCCATTCTCCTTATCAACTCAAGAATTTTTTTACAACATACAGTTTATCGGACCTTATTAGAAAAAAATGATTGGGGATAGTGCGGTTGCAGCCATGAGACAGGAAGGTGTTGAAGGGGAACCTATCTCGGTGTCCTTGAGTCAAATCTTCCCTCAGTTATCCGAGTCTGCGAGTCAAGAAACCTCTAGCAGTCAGCCTGCAGCAGATGATTTTGATTTGGAGCATTTTCGTCAGCTCATGGTCCGCGATGGTCTTCGCTTTTCAAGATGAGACTTCGGATGTTCTGACCTATTTGCAATAGCAGACGAGCAGAAGTGGACTTGGTTTGAGACTTATCAAGTAGCCAAAGCGACAGCAGTGTCACAAGTGATTTCTGTCAAACGCATCCGTGAAAAGATAGCTCAAAAGCCTGTGACTTCTGACTTTAGTCCCAAGGAGGCAACCATTATCCGAGAGGCTAAGAAAAAGACAGCCTTGCAGTTCCTTGCTGAGATTAAGCAGACCCGCAAGGGAAGTATTACCCAGACTGAACGGGACCTGCTCCAGCAGATGGCAGTACTGGGCTTGCTGGATGAAGTAATCAATGTTATCTTGCTCCTGACCTTTAATAAGGTTGATTCGAGCCAATATCAATGAAAAAAATACGCCATGAAGGTGGCGAATGACTACGCCTATCAAAAATATCCGTAGTGCCGAGGAGGCTGTTCTCCGTATTCGTGAACGTACTAAAAAAAGCAAAAAAATGCAAAAGCAGAATCAGACTGCCCCAGCAAAAACCAATGTGCCTAAATGGAGCAATCCTGAATATAAGAATGAAACTAGCGAAGAAACTCGCTTAGAACTAGAACGTAAGAAAAAAAGAAATGTTAGCTCGATTAGAAAAAAAGGAGGAGACTAGATGGAAAGTGTCGGAGACGTACTCAAGCGTCAACCAAGCCGATTTCAGTATCAGGATTTAGTCCAGCAAATTGTGAAGGACCCTGATGTTGCAGCCTTTATCCAGAAAGAATCTCTCAGTCAGGAGGAGTTGAACCGTAGTATTTCCAAGTTTAACCAATACATCACTGAGAGAGATAAGTTCCTCCGAGGAGATACAGATTATATCGCGCGTGGCTACAAACCTATCCTAGTCATGAACCATGGCTATGCAGATGTCTCTTATGAGGAAACTCCGGAGCTAATCGCGGCAGAAAAAGAAGCGGCGATTAAAAACCGTCTCAAGCTAATCAATCTTCCAGCTAGTCTTAAAAAAGCTAGCCTAGCTCAAGTAGATTTGGATGATTTGGGGCGTTTGTCCGTTTTTGAAAAGCTTTTAGACTTTGTGGAGCAATATCCAGCTATTCGAAAAGGTCTGTACTTATATGGGGACTTTGGTGTGGGTAAAAGTTTCATGGTAGCCGCCCTAGCTCATGATTTGTCAGAAAAACGTGGCGTTTCATCAACTCTCCTCCACTATCCTAGCTTTGTCATCGATGTCAAAAATGCCATCGGTGATGGCAATGTTAAGACCTTGGTGGACGAGATTAAGCTGGCTGAAGTCTTGATTTTAGATGATATTGGTGCCGAGCAATCAACAGCTTGGGTGCGTGACGAGATCCTGCAGGTCATTCTCCAATATCGCATGCAGGAAGATTTACCGACCTTTTTCACCTCCAACTTCAATTTTGAAGATTTGGAGAAGCATTTCGCTAAAGGGAAAAATGGAAATGACGAAACCTGGGAAGCTAGACGCGTCATGGAACGCATTCGTTATTTAGCAGAGGAAACCAGACTTGAAGGAGAAAACCGCCGATGACAGAAACAATCAAATTAATGAAGGCTCATACTTCAGTGCGTAGATTTAAGGAGCAAGAGATTCCCCAAGAAGATTTAAATACCATTTTGTCTGCAGGACAAATGGCTTCTTCTTGGAAAAATTTCCAATCCTATTCTGTGATTGTAGTTAGAAGTCAAGAAAAGAAGGATGCTTTATTTGAGCTAGTTCCTCAGGAAGCGATTCGCCAGTCTGCAGCATTTTTGCTCTTTGTTGGTGACCTAAACCGTGCAGAAAAAGGAGCTCGTCTCCATACGGATGTTTTCCAACCTCAAGGGGTGGAAGGACTCCTCATCACTTCAGTAGATGCTGCGCTTGCTGGGCAAAATGCCTTGCTTGCGGCAGAAAGTCTAGGCTATGGTGGAGTGATTATCGGTTTGGTGCGTTACAAGTCTGTTGAGTTGGCAGAATTGTTCAAGCTTCCAGACTATACCTATCCAGTCTTTGGGATTGCACTCGGTGTGCCAAATCAACAGCATGATGTGAAACCAAGACTGCCCCTAGAAAATGTTGTCTTTGAGGAAGAATACCAAGAACAGTCAACTGAGGCAATCGAAGCCTATGACCGAGTACAGACTGAATATGCAGGTGCGCGTGCCACTACAACTTGGAGTCAACGTTTGGCAGAGCAATTCGGCAATCCAGAACCAAGCTCGACTAGAGAAAATCTTGAGCAGAAGAAGTTATTGTAGAAAGTGAGAAAACATAGCCTTACCAACTGTTGCCATTGTGGGACGTCCCAATGTTGGGAAATCAACCCTATTTAACCGTATCGCGGGAGAGCGCATCTCAATCGTAGAAGATGTTGAAGGTGTAACGCGAGATCGTATCTATGCCACAGGTGAGTGGCTCAATCGTTCTTTTAGTATGATTGATACTGGGGGAATCGATGATGTCGATGCGCCTTTCATGGAACAAATCAAGCACCAGGCAGAAATTGCCATGGAAGAAGCAGATGTTATCGTCTTTGTCGTATCTGGTAAAGAAGGAATTACAGATGCGGACGAATACGTTGCCCGTAAACTTTATAAAACTCATAAACCAGTCATCCTAGCCGTTAACAAGGTTGACAATCCAGAGATGCGAAATGATATCTATGATTTCTATGCTCTTGGGTTGGGTGAACCACTACCGATTTCATCTGTTCATGGTATTGGAACAGGGGATGTACTGGATGCTATCGTTGAAAATCTCCCGCATGAAGTCGAAGAAGAAAATCCAGATGTTATTAAATTCAGCTTGATTGGACGTCCAAATGTCGGAAAATCTAGCTTGATTAATGCCATTTTGGGAGAAGATCGCGTCATTGCCAGCCCTGTCGCTGGTACTACTCGTGATGCCATTGACACTCATTTTACAGATGCTGACGGTCAAGAGTTTACCATGATTGATACTGCTGGTATGCGTAAATCTGGTAAAGTCTATGAAAATACTGAGAAATACTCTGTCATGCGTGCTATGCGTGCTATTGACCGTTCAGATGTAGTTTTGATGGTCCTCAATGCCGAGGAAGGCATCCGTGAGTATGACAAGCGTATCGCAGGTTTTGCCCACGAAGCTGGTAAAGGGATGATCATCGTGGTCAATAAGTGGGATACTCTTGAAAAAGACAACCACACCATGAAAAACTGGGAAGAGGACATCCGTGAGCAGTTCCAATACCTGCCTTACGCACCGATTATCTTGTATCAGCCTTGACCAAGCAACGCCTCCACAAGTTGCCTGAGATGATTAAGCAAATCAGTGAGAGTCAAAATACCCGTATTCCATCAGCTGTCTTGAATGATGTGATTATGGATGCTATCGCCATCAATCCAACACCGACCGACAAAGGGAAACGCCTCAAGATTTTCTATGCGACTCAAGTGGCAACCAAACCACCAACCTTTGTCATCTTTGTCAACGAAGAAGAACTCATGCACTTCTCTTACCTACGTTTCTTGGAAAATCAAATCCGCAAGGCCTTTGTCTTTGAAGGAACACCGATTCACTTGATCGCAAGAAAACGGAAATAAAAAAGTAGAATCTGGAAGGATATTTCCAGATTTTTTGCTATAATAAAATAAGGAAAGCGTTGGAGAGGTAAGGAGATGGAAAAACTATTAAAATTCTTGATTTTGGCACCCTACTTTTACTTTTTTCGTTGGCAAGGGAAGGTACATCCAGGAAGTAGGTACTTTTCTGTCTTTTACTATTTTTATTGGTTTTATATGCCCTCTAGCAGCCTTGTTTAGTCTAGTTTTCACTCTTTTTTCGCTAGTCTTATTTAACTTTATTTTACAAGAACCAAGGGATCTTGCTAGATGGGTGATTTGGCTACTTTTAGTCCTTTTATCCTTAGTCAATGACTGGAAAAATCTATGCTTGTCTAAAATTTATGAATAAGCTGCGATTGGAAAAGAAGAAATCCAGTCTTCCTTGAAAGAAATAGGCAAGCTTTGTACCTGAAAGAACACTAGTCTCGAAATAGGAATTTTAAGGAACTAATCTTGATGGTTAGCCCTTTTTTTTCGTCCTAAGGGAAAACGGAATATTTCTTGAAAAAATTGGGCAAATATGCTACAATAAAAAAAGAACATTCTAAAAATATTCAGAATTTAAAGTAAGGAAAAAAATGGCAAATTTACTAAAAACAATTATCGAAAATGATAAAGGAGAGATTCGTCGTCTGGAAAAGATGGCGGACAAAGTCCTAAAATATGAAGATGAAATGGCTGTGTTAACTGACGAGCAATTGCAAAGCAAAAAAACAGAAGAATTCAAACAACGCTACCAAAATGGTGAGACTCTTGACCAACTTTTGTATGAGGCGTTTGCTGTTGTACGCGAGGGAGCTAAGCGTGTTCTTGGTCTTTTCCCGTATAAGGTTCAGGTTATGGGGGGAATCGTTCTTCACCATGGAGACGTTCCTGAGATGCGTACTGGTGAGGGGAAAACCTTGACAGCGACTATGCCTGTATACCTCAATGCTCTTTCAGGTAAAGGGGTTCACGTAGTTACGGTCAATGAATACCTTTCTGAACGTGACGCGACTGAGATGGGTGAGTTGTACTCATGGCTTGGCTTGTCAGTAGGGATCAACTTGGCAGCCAAATCTCCAATGGAGAAAAAAGAAGCCTATGAGTGTGATATCACTTACTCAACCAACTCAGAAATCGGATTTGACTACCTCCGTGATAACATGGTTGTCCGTGCGGAGAATATGGTTCAACGTCCGCTTAACTATGCCTTGGTCGATGAGGTAGACTCTATCTTGATTGACGAAGCTCGTACTCCTTTGATCGTTTCAGGAGCCAATGCAGTTGAAACCAGTCAACTCTACCATATGGCTGACCATTTTGTGAAGTCTTTGGATAAGGATGACTATATCATTGACATCCAGTCTAAGACTATTGGTCTATCAGATTCAGGTATTGACAAGGCCGAAAGCTACTTCAATCTAAGCAACCTCTACGATATTGAAAATGTTGCTCTGACTCACTTTATCGATAACGCCCTTCGTGCCAACTACATCATGCTTCTCGATATTGACTACGTGGTCAGCGAAGAGCAGGAAATCTTGATTGTCGACCAATTTACAGGTCGTACTATGGAAGGTCGTCGTTATTCTGATGGCTTGCACCAAGCGATTGAAGCTAAAGAAGGTGTGCCAATCCAAGATGAAACCAAGACTTCAGCTTCTATCACCTACCAAAACCTCTTCCGTATGTACAAGAAGTTGTCTGGTATGACAGGTACTGGTAAGACTGAGGAAGAAGAATTCCGCGAAATCTACAATATTCGTGTTATTCCTATCCCAACAAACCGTCCCGTTCAACGTATTGACCATCCAGACGTACTTTATGCTAGTCTTGAAGCTAAATTTAAGGCTGTTGTCGAAGATGTAAAAGCTCGCTACCAAAAAGGTCAACCAGTCTTGGTAGGTACTGTTGCAGTTGAAACTAGTGATTATATTTCTAAAAAATTAGTAGCTGCAGGTGTTCCTCACGAAGTATTGAATGCCAAGAACCACTACAAAGAAGCTCAAATCATCATGAACGCTGGTCAGCGTGGTGCAGTTACAATCGCGACCAACATGGCCGGTCGTGGTACCGACATCAAACTTGGTGAAGGTGTTCGTGAACTTGGTGGACTTGTGTCATTGGTACAGAACGCCATGAAAGTCGTCGTATCGATAACCAGCTTCGTGGACGTTCAGGACGTCAAGGGGATCCAGGGGAATCTCAATTCTACCTTTCTCTTGAAGATGATTTGATGAAACGTTTCGGTTCAGAGCGCTTGAAGGGTGTTTTTGAACGTCTCAATATGTCAGACGAAGCAATCAAATCTCGTATGTTGACACGTCAGGTTGAAGCAGCACAAAAACGTGTTGAAGGAAACAACTACGACACACGTAAACAAGTCCTTCAATACGATGATGTCATGCGTGAGCAACGTGAGATTATCTACTCACAACGTTACGATGTTATCACTGCTGATCGTGACTTGGCTCCTGAGATTCATGCGATGATGAAACGAACCATTAATCGTGTTGTTGATAATCATGCGCGTGCTAAACAAAATGAAAAAACTAGAAGCTATCTTGAATTTTGCAAGATACAACTTGCTTCCAGAAGATTCAATTTCACTTTCAGACCTAGAAGGTTTGTCAGACCAAGCGATCAAAGATGAACTAAACCAACGTGCCTTGAAAGTCTACGATAGCCAAGTTGCTAAGCTTCGTGATGAGGAAGCCGTCAAAGAATTCCAAAAAGTCTTGATCCTACGTGTTGTAGATAACAAGTGGACAGACCATATCGATGCTCTTGATCAGTTGCGTAATGCTGTTGGCCTCCGTGGTTATGCTCAGAATAACCCAGTCGTTGAGTATCAAGCAGAAGGTTTCCGTATGTTTAATGATATGATTGGTTCCATTGAGTTTGATGTGACTCGTTTGATGATGAAAGCACAAATTCATGAACAAGAGCGTCCACAAGCAGAGCGTCATATCAGTACGACAGCTACTCGTAATATCGCTGCGCAACAGGCTGAGCTTCCTGCAGATTTGGATCTTAGCCAAGTTAAGCGTAATGACTTGTGTCCATGTGGTTCTGGTAAGAAATTTAAAAATTGTCACGGTAAACGACGTTAAGAATGACTAATTTTCAGGCGGATGCCTAGTGAAAAGTGAATTTTCGCTTGGCGTCCGTTTGCTTTATAAGGAGGATGAATCATGGTATTTACAGCCAAAAGCCCTAAAAATTAATATTGAAGAAGTTCGTAGTTTGTCTAAATTAGAAGGACAAGCACTTGCCAATAAACAACAACGCGATCAAGAACTTGAAGCGATTATTCGTGGTGAAGATAAACGCATTTTGTTAGTGATTGGTCCGTGTTCATCTGACAATGAAGAAGCAGTTCTTGAGTATGCCAAGCGTTTGGCAAAATTACAAGAAGAAGTCAAAAGACCGTGTCTTTATGGTGATGCGCGTCTACACTGCTAAACCACGTACTAATGGTGATGGCTATAAGGGCTTGATTCACCAACCAAATGCCAAAGAAGCGCCGAGCCTTATCAATGGGATCAAGGCGGTTCGTCATTTGCACTATCGTGTCATTTCTGAAACAGGAATGACCACAGCGGATGAGATGCTGTATCCAGAGAACCTTCCTTTGGTAGATGATTTGATTTCTTATATGGCAGTTGGAGCTCGTTCGGTTGAAGACCAACAACACCGTTTTGTAGCTAGTGGAGCAGATTTTGCGACAGGTTTTAAAAATCCAACGTCTGGAAATCTCAATGTCATGTTCAACGGTATTTATGCAGCGCAAAACAAACAAAGTTTCCTTTTCCTAGGGAAAGAAGTTGAAACGACTGGAAATCTTCTATCCCATGCCATTCTCCGTGGTGCCCTTAACGAATACGGAAAAAATATTCCTAACTACTACTATGATAATTTGATGGATACTATTGCCCAGTATGAAAAGATGGGCCTTGAAAATCCATTTATCATCATTGATACTAACCATGATAACTCAGGCAAGCAGTATATGGATCAGATTCGCATCGTTCGTCAGACCTTGATTAACCGTGACTGGAATGAAAAGATTAAAAAATATGTTCGTGGCTTCATGATTGAGTCTTATCTAGAAGACGGTCGTCAAAATGAACAAGAGGTCTTTGGAAAATCTATCACCGATCCATGTCTAGGATGGGAAAATACTGAAGCTCTTGTTCGCGAAATCTACCAAAGACTAGGAGAATAATATGGCATTTATTGAAAAAGGTCAAGAAATAGATATTGAAGCGATTAAGGCGGAAACACAGCTGTCTGCAGAAGCCTTGCAACATAAGGAAAGCCGAGACCAAGAACTGGCAGATATCCTTTCAGGAAAGGATAACCGAATCTTGTTGGTCATTGGACCTTGTTCGTCTGACAATGAAGAAGCAGTTCTTGAGTATGCTCGTCGTTTAGCAGACTTGCAGAAGAAAGTTGCGGATAAGATTTTTCATGGTCATGCGTGTTTACACAGCTAAGCCACGTACCAATGGAGATGGCTACAAGGGTTTGGTTCATCAGCCAGATACTTCTAAAAGCACCAAGTTTGATTAATGGTTTGCAGGCTGTTCGTCAGCTTCATTATCGTGTTATTACAGAAACTGGATTAACCACAGCGGATGAAATGCTTTATCCATCCAATCTAGTCTTGGTTGATGACTTGGTGAGCTACCATGCAGTGGGTGCGCGTTCAGTAGAAGATCAGGAACATCGTTTTGTAGCTTCAGGGATTGATGCACCAGTGGGGATGAAAAATCCAACCTCTGGAAATCTGTCTGTTATGTTTAATGCCATCTATGCTGCACAAAACAAGCAAACATTTCTTTACCATGGACAAGAAGTTGAGACTTCAGGTAATCCCCTAGCTCACGTTATCCTTCGTGGAGCTATGAATGAGTATGGGAAAAATGAACCAAACTTCTACTATGAAACTCTTTTAAATGCTATCGGGCGTTACGAGTCTATGGGGCTTGAAAATCCTTTTATCATGATTGATACCAACCATGATAATTCAGGGAAGCAATATATGGAGCAAGTTCGAATTGTTCGCCAAGCTCTGCTCAACCGTGACTGGAATGAAAAGATTAAGAAAACAGTTCGAGGTTTCATGATTGAATCCTACTTAGCAGATGGTCGACAAAATCAACCAGAAATCTTTGGTTGCTCTATTACAGACCCATGTCTAGGATGGGAAAATACAGTAGCCTTGGTAGAAGAAATCTATACTACCTTAACAAAATAAGTGAAAAGGATGGAGTTGGGGGTATCTCAACTCCTTTTGACGAAAATGATAGTTGGACACGGAATTGATATCGAAGCATTAGCTTCTATACAAAATGCAGTTGAAAAGAGAAAAGGTTTTGCCCAGCGTGTCTTGACAGACAAGGAAATGGAGCGCTTTGCCAGTCTCAAAGGTCGTAGGCAGATCGAGTATTTGGCTGGGCGTTGGTCAGCAAAAGAGGCTTTCTCAAAGGCTATGGGAACGGGAATTGGGAAATTAGGTTTTCAGGACTTGGAAGTTTTGAACAATGAAAGAGGGGCTCCCTACTTCAGCAAATCCCCGTTTTCAGGAAAAGTTTGGCTATCGATTAGCCATACAGATCAGTTTGTGACAGCTAGTGTTATTTTGGAGGAAGATTATGAAAACTAGTCCACATAGACCAACCAAGGCCCTCATCGATCTGGGTGCTATCCGCTACAATATCCAACAAATGGGTGCGCATATTCCCAAAGATACCCTAAAATGGGCGGTTGTGAAAGCCAATGCCTACGGACACGGAGCGGTAGCTGTTGCTACGGCTATCCAGGATGATGTCGATGGTTTTTGCGTTTCTAATATCGATGAAGCCCTCGAGCTTCGTCAAACAGGAATTTCTAAGAAGATTCTCATTTTGGGAGTATCTGAGGTTGAATCTCTTTCATTGGCCAAGGACTTTGATATTACCTTGACAGTGGCAGGATTGGAATGGATTGAGAATCTCCTTGCTACTGAGTCAGACTTAGCTGGTTTAACAGTCCATCTTAAAATTGATTCAGGTATGGGTCGAATTGGTTTTAGAAGTGCAAGCGAGGCAGCACAAGCTCAAACTTTACTCAAGGAATATGGAGCAAATGTTGAGGGAATCTTTACGCACTTTGCAACTGCTGATGAAGAGTCGGATAGTTACTTTAATCAACAGTTAGAATGCTTTAAGGGAATCCTAGCAGACTTGCAAGAAGTACCAGAACTAGTCCATGCGAGTAACTCCGCAACGACTCTATGGCATGCAGAAACGATTTTCAATGCGGTTCGCATGGGAGATTCCATGTATGGCCTCAATCCAAGCGGACAGGTTTTAGAATTGCCTTATGAACTAAAACCAGCCCTGACCTTGGAAACAGCTATTGTCTATGTCAAAACAGTAGTGGCTGGGGCTTGCATGGGATATGGAGCGACCTATCAGGCAGACAATGAGCAAGTCATTGCTACTTTGCCAATCGGTTATGCGGATGGTTGGACACGAGATATGCAGAATTTCTCAGTTCTGGTGGATGGACAATTGTGCCCTATCGTAGGGCGGGTATCTATGGACCAGATCACGGTTCGTTTGCCTAAGCTGTATCCCTTGGGAACAAAAGTTATCTTGATTGGTGCAGACGGTGATCAAGAAATTACTGCAACAGATGTTGCGGTTTACCGAGGAACCATCAATTATGAGGTAGTTTGTCTCCTCAGTGATCGAATTCCGAGAGAATATCATTAAGAAACAGAAGGAAAGGAGAAGAGCATGAATTTACATCAACCCTTGCATGTCTTGCCTGGCGTGGGACCTAAATCAGCAGAAAAATATGCCAAACTAGGAATTGAAAACTTGCAGGATCTCTTGCTCTACTTTCCTTTCCGTTATGAAGATTTCAAGACCAAGCAGGTACTAGAGCTAGAAGATGGCGAGAAGGCGGTTCTGTCTGGTCAGGTGGTAACGCCAGCTAGTGTTCAGTATTATGGTTTTAAGCGCAATCGTCTACGCTTTAGTCTCAAGCAGGGAGAGGTTGTGTTTGCAGTTAACTTCTTTAACCAACCCTACCTGGCTGACAAGATTGAGCTAGGAGCGACTCTAGCTGTCTTTGGAAAATGGGATCGTGCCAAGGCTAGTCTGACAGGGATAAAGGTTTTGGCCCAAGTGGAGGATGATCTTCAACCAGTCTATCGCTTAGCTCAAGGAGTGACTCAAACAGCCCTGGTTAAGGTGATTAAGACTGCCTTTGATCAAGGATTGGATCTTTTGATTGAGGAAAATCTCCCCCAAACCTTGCTAGACAAATATAAGCTCATGTCACGTTGCCAAGCTGTACGTGCCATGCACTTTCCTAAGGATTTGGCAGAATACAAACAGGCCCTTCGTCGAATCAAATTTGAGGAACTCTTTTATTTCCAAATGCAATTGCAAAGCCTCAAGTCTGAAAATAAGGTTCATGGAAGTGGATTGGTCCTGAATTGGTCGCAAGAAAAACTAACTGCGGTTAAAGAAAAGTTACCCTTTGCTTTGACACAAGCCCAAGAAAAAAGCCTGCAAGAAATCCTAACAGATATGAAGTCGGACCATCACATGAATCGACTATTGCAAGGGGATGTTGGTAGTGGGAAAACAGTGGTGGCAGGTCTAGCGATGTACGCAGCTGTAACGGCTGGTTATCAGGCCGCTCTCATGGTTCCAACAGAGATTCTTGCAGAGCAACACTTTGAAAGTCTAGAAAGTCTCTTTCCTGATTTGAAACTAGCTCTCCTAACAGGTTCATTAAAAGCTGCAGAAAAACGCACGGTTTTAGAGACCATTGCCAAGGGCGAGGTCGATGTGATTATTGGTACCCATGCTCTTATACAGGATGGGGTAGACTACGCTAGACTAGGTTTGATCATCATCGATGAGCAACACCGTTTTGGTGTGGGGCAAAGGCGTATTTTACGTGAAAAAAAGGAGAAAAATCCAGATGTCCTCATGATGACAGCGACACCGATTCCACGGACCTTGGCTATCACCGCCTTTGGAGATATGGATGTTTCCATTATTGACCAGATGCCAGCAGGACGCAAACCGATTGTGACACGTTGGATCAAGCATGAGCAATTGCCCCAGGTTTTGACTTGGTTGGAGGGTGAGATTCAAAAAGGTTCTCAAGCCTATGTCATTTCGCCCTTGATTGAAGAATCTGAAGCCTTGGACCTAAAAAATGCTATTGCTTTGTCAGAAGAGTTGACGGATCATTTTGCAGGGAAAGCAAAAAGTTGCCCTCTTACACGGGAAGATGAAGAGTGATGAAAAAGACCAGATTATGCAGGAGTTCAAAGATAGAAAGACAGATATTCTGGTTTCGACAACGGTTATCGAAGTTGGGGTCAATGTGCCAAATGCAACCGTCATGATTATCATGGATGCTGACCGTTTCGGACTTAGTCAGCTTCATCAGCTCAGAGGTCGTGTCGGTCGTGGGGAGAAGCAGTCCTATGCAGTTCTCGTTGCCAATCCTAAGACTGACTCTGGAAAAGACCGTATGCGTATCATGACAGAAACGACCAATGGTTTTGTCCTTGCAGAAGAAGATTTGAAAATGCGCGGTTCGGGTGAGATTTTTGGAACCAGACAGTCAGGTCTACCAGAGTTTCAAGTAGCTGATATTATCGAAGATTTTCCGATTCTTGAAGAAGCACGTAAGGTAGCTAGTTATATCAGTTCACTGTCTAACTGGCAGGAGGATCCAGAGTGGCATATGATTGCCCTAAATCTAGAAAAGAAAGAACATTTAGATTAAGCTTTCTCTAAGAAAATCTTAAGTTTACTTTTAGAGTTATTGCCTATACTAGAGTCATCAAAAAGAAACGAGGACTCTCACATGACAATGACAATTAAAGTAAATTACCAAAAAACGTTTCAACAGGAACAAACACCTTCTCCTAAATACTAAGTAAAAAGAGTGGTAACGCTCTTTTTGTATGGGATTGCAGGTAAGGGATTTAGAAAAATGCTTATATTAATTTTATTTACTGAATGCATAAACTTAAACACCACTTCAAACGAGGTCTTAGTCTATCTGGTAAACTGAATGCAGTGCTTTGAGAAAGCTGTGACTAGCTTTCTAGTTTTCTCTTTCGTTTTCATTGAGTCACAAGTTACTTTTAGTTTTTTCTAAGGAAAATATAAGCTATGTTTTAGGAAGGCGTCCTATACTAGAGTCATTAAAAAGAAACGAGGACTCTCACATGACAATGACGATTAAAGTAAATTATCAAAAAAACTTTCAAGAAGTAGTAAAGGCAGACAAGCTTGCTACAAAAATAGTAGTTATTAAGGGCGGTAAAGCCCTTTTTAAATACTTGCTTTAGGCGAAATATGATAGATTTTTAGTAGATAGAATCGGCAGAATCACGCTATACCAATTTTTATTCTTGACAAGTAAAAGAAACAAGTATATACTGTTTTTGCTGATTCTGTAAAGCGAGAATTAGACTATACCAATTTAAGGGGAAAGCACAGCTTGTCTGTGTCGTATATACTATGTGTGGAATTGTTGGTGTTGTTGGAAACACAAATGCAACTGATATTTTGATTCAAGGGCTTGAAAAGCTCGAATACCGTGGTTATGATTCTGCGGGGATTTTTGTCCTAGGTGGTGCTGAAAACCATTTAGTGAAGGCGGTTGGTCGTATCGCAGAATTATCTGCTAAAACTGCTGGTGTTGAGGGAACAACTGGTATCGGACATACTCGTTGGGCGACTCATGGGAAACCAACAGAAGACAATGCTCACCCCCACCGCTCTGAGACAGGACGTTTTGTCTTGGTCCACAATGGTGTGATTGAAAACTATCTTGAAATCAAGGAAGACTACCTTGCAGGTCACCACTTCAAGGGACAAACAGATACAGAAATCGCTGTTCACTTGATTGGAAAATTTGCAGAAGAAGACGGCTTGTCAGTACTTGAAGCTTTCAAAAAAGCTCTTCATATCATTCGTGGTTCATATGCCTTTGCCTTGATCGACTCTGAAAATCCAGATGTCATCTACGTGGTCAAGAACAAATCACCACTCTTGATTGGTCTTGGTGAAGGTTACAACATGGTCTGCTCAGATGCCATGGCTATGATTCGTGAAACTAACCAATACATGGAGATCCATGACCAAGAATTGGTGATTGTCAAAGCTGATAGCGTTGAAGTGCAAGACTATGATGGTAACAGCCGTGAGCGTGTTAGCTATACTGCCGAGCTTGACTTATCTGATATCGGTAAGGGGACATATCCATACTACATGCTTAAGGAAATTGATGAGCAGCCAACGGTGATGCGTAAGCTCATCCAAGCCTATACAGATGAGACTGGTCAAGTAGTGGTAGATCCAGCTATCATTAAGGCTGTTCAAGATGCAGACCGCATCTACATCCTAGCAGCTGGAACATCTTACCACGCAGGATTTGCTTCTAAGAAGATGCTGGAAGAATTGACAGATACGCCAGTTGAACTTGGTATTTCCTCTGAGTGGGGCTACGGTATGCCACTTCTCAGCAAGAAACCACTCTTCATCTTTATCAGCCAGTCTGGTGAAACAGCGGATAGTCGTCAGGTTTTGGTTAAGGCTAATGAAATGGGAATTCCAAGCTTGACAGTTACAAACGTACCAGGTTCAACACTTTCACGTGAAGCTAACCATACTATGTTGCTTCATGCAGGTCCTGAAATTGCCGTAGCATCAACTAAGGCTTATACAGCACAAATCGCAGCCCTTGCCTTCCTTGCAAAAGCAGTCGGAGAAGCAAACGGCAATGCTAAAGCGCAAGCCTTTGACCTGGTTCATGAGTTGTCAATCGTGGCTCAGTCTATCGAATCAACTCTTTCAGAGAAAGAAACGATCGACGCAAAAGTCCGTGATCTTCTTGAAACAACACGCAATGCCTTTTACATCGGACGCGGTCAAGACTACTATGTAGCTATGGAAGCTAGTCTCAAACTCAAAGAAATCTCTTACATCCAATGTGAAGGTTTTGCGGCTGGAGAACTCAAGCACGGAACGATTGCCTTGATTGAAGAAGGAACACCTGTCTTGGCCCTCTTGTCAGACCCAGTCCTTGCCAACCACACTCGCGGAAATATCCAAGAAGTGGCAGCGCGTGGAGCTAAGGTCCTCACCATTGCAGAAGAAAATGTTGCCAAAGATACAGATGATATCGTTCTTACGACCGTACACCCTTACCTCTCACCAATCTCAATGGTCGTACCAACGCAATTAGTCGCTTACTTTGCAACCCTACACCGTGGACTCGATGTGGACAAACCACGTAACCTTGCTAAGTCAGTAACAGTAGAATAAGCTAAAAAAATTAAATCATAATCAAAAGTGAACAAAATAGTTTTCTGAAAATCAGAATACTGTCTTGTTCACTTTTTTGTATATTCAATGAAAATCAATGATCAAATTTGTTCTCTTGTGTAGATGTCTCCAAGCATCGCTTTGAGGTTTTAGATAAGAGTGACGCAGTCAGTCTTATTACACCAAGTTGATATTGTAGAGAAAATGGATCAACCTCAGCCAAGGTAGTTCAAGTCAAGATTGAAGAGGATTGATTCATACTCTTCGAAAATCTCTTCAAACCGCGTCAACGTCGCCTTGCCGTAGGTATGGTTACTGACTTCGTCAGTTCTATCCACAACTTCAAAACAGTGCTTTGAGCTGACTTCGTCAGTTCTATCCACAACCTCAAAACAGTGTTTTGAGCTGACTTTGTCAGTTTCATCTACAACCTCAAAGCAGTGCTTTGAGCAGCCTGCGGCTAGTTTCCTAGTTTGCTCTTTGATTTTTATTGAGTATCACTCCTTTTTAAGAATTCATTAGAAATAAATCTAAAATTAAATGTTATCTCAGTTTCTATGAAAATGAGAATTCTTTTTGAAAGATATGCTTGTGGAAGACTTGCAAGATATAAAAAAACTCTTAGAGCTGGATGATAAGGATCCAATTCTAAGAGGAGTTAGTTTCGTATTTTTACTTGCGATACAAACGATCGTATTGGTAGTAAGGATCAAAGGTTACGTTGATACCTAGTTTGCGAAGAACATTTTTGTCTTCGTCTGTTAGGATAATTGTAGAATGAGCTTCGCTACCCTTGAGATTTCCGAGTTCTTTCATGGCACGATCTGCATCAGGATTCTGCATTGCTGTGATAGCAAGAGCGATGAGGATTTCATTTGAGTGGAGTCGAGGGTTACGGCTACCCAAGTGATTGATTTTCAAACCTTGAATTGGTTTCACCACTTCTGGTTCAATTAATTTTGTTTCAGCATCAATGTTAGCGGACATCTTGATAGCATTAATCAAAGCAGCGGCTGTTGGACCAAAGAGTTCTGAATTCTTACCAGTAACGATTTCACCAGAAGGTAATTCAAGAGCTAGGGCAGGTCCGCCTGTTTCTTCTGCTTTTTGTCGTGCAGCGACAGCAACCTTGCGGTCAGCTGGAGTGATGCCGAGGTCATTCATGAGAAGCTCAATCTTCTTCACAGCAGTTTCTCCAACCTTCTCAGCTTTGAAGTCAAGAACGGTCTGGTAATAGCGACGGATAATTTCCTGTTTAGATGCTTCAATGGCAGCGTCGTTATCAGTGATTGCAAAACCAACCATATTGACACCCATGTCAGTTGGAGACGCATAAGGAGACTCACCGAGAATACGTTCCAGCATACGCTTAAGGACAGGGAAAATTTCAATGTCGCGGTTGTAGTTGACTGTGGTTTCTCCATAAGTTTGGAGATGGAATGGGTCAATCATGTTGACATCATCTAGGTCTGCTGTAGCAGCTTCATAAGCTAAGTTTACTGGATGATGAAGTGGGAGATTCCAAACTGGGAAGGTTTCAAATTTAGCATAACCAGACTTGATACCATTGATTTGGTCGTGGTACATGTTAGACATACAAGTTGCCAACTTACCTGAACCAGGCCCAGGAGCAGTCACGACAATCAAGTTTCGACTAGTTTTGATATAGTCGTTTTTCCCCATACCTTCAGGAGAAATGATATGATCCATATCTGTCGGATACCCCTTGATAGGGTAGTGTAGATAAGAGTCGATACCATTTTTCTCTAATTGATTACGGAAGGCATCAGCTGCCGGTTGGTACCTGCATATTGAGTAATGACAACTGAACCAACAAAGATACCGAGTTCATTGAATTTATCGATCAAACGAAGCACTTCTTGGTCATAAGAAATGCCCAAGTCTCCACGAGCTTTTGAGTGCTCGATATTGCTAGCGTTAATAGCGATAACAACCTCAACTTGCTCCTTCAACTCTTGCAAGAGCTTGATTTTATTGTCAGGTTCATATCCAGGAAGGACACGAGCAGCGTGGAAATCTTTCTAACATTTTGCCACCAAACTCCAAGTAGAGTTTGCCGTCAAATTGGTTGATGCGCTCCAAGATATGGTCGCGTTGTAGATTCAAATATTGTTCAGAACTAAAAAGCTTGTTTTTTTCATTTTTACCTCTGAGCTCTATTATATATATGGAAGATTAGAAACTAGAGAGTCGCAAAAAGTGAGAAAAAAAGATAAAGCAAACGCTTGCATAATTTTTGATAAAAGGTCTATGATGGAGTAAAGTCGATTTTAAATAGAGGTAAAAAGATGCAAGAAAAATGGTGGCACAATGCCGTTGTTTATCAGGTCTATCCAAAAAGTTTTAAGGATAGCAATGGAGATGGGATTGGTGATTTGCCTGGGATTACCAGTAAGTTAGACTATCTAGCTAAGTTAGGGATCACAGCGATCTGGCTTTCTCCAGTCTATGATAGCCCCATGGATGACAATGGTTATGATATTGCCAATTATCAAGATATCGCGGCTATCTTTGGAACCATGGAAGATATGGATGTGCTGATTGCTGAGGCTAAAAAACGAGATATCCGAATCATTATGGATTTGGTGGTCAATCATACATCAGATGAGCATGCTTGGTTTATAGAGGCTTGTGAAAATCCTGATAGTCCTGAGCGAGACTACTATATCTGGCGTGATGAACCTAACGAATTGGAGTCAATTTTCAGTGGATCTGCCTGGCAATATGACGAAAAGTCTGGTCAATATTACCTGCACTTTTTCAGTAAGAAACAACCAGACCTTAACTGGGAAAATGAAGAACTACGCCAAAAAATCTATGAAATGATGAATTTCTGGATTGATAAAGGGATTGGTGGATTCCGTATGGACGTCATTGACATGATTGGGAAGATTCCTAATCAGAAGATTGTCAACAATGGTCCTATGCTCCATCCCTATCTCAAGGAAATGAATCAGGCTACTTTCGGCGACAAAGAGCTTTTGACAGTAGGGGAGACTTGGGGAGCAACACCAGAGATTGCTAAACTCTATTCAGATCCTAAAGGACAAGAACTGTCTATGGTCTTCCAGTTTGAACATATCTGTCTTCAGTATCAGGAAGGGAAACCTAAGTGGCAGTACCAAAAAGAGCTAAATGTTGGGAAGTTAAAAGAGATTTTCAACAAATGGCAGACAGAGTTGGGAGTTGAAGATGGCTGGAATTCCCTCTTCTGGAACAACCATGACCTCCCTCGTATTGTCTCTATCTGGGGGAATGACCGAGACTACCGCGAAAAATCTGCCAAAGCGTATGCCATCTTGCTTCATCTCATGAGAGGGACTCCTTATATTTACCAAGGGGAGGAGATTGGGATGACCAATTTCCCGTTTGAAAGCTTGGAGCAAGTAAAGGATATTGAATCCCTCAACTATGCGCGTGAAGCTCTTGAAAAAGGCGTTCCAATGGAAGAAATCATGGATAGCATTCGTGTGATTGGGCGTGACAACGCCCGTACCCCCATGCAGTGGGATGAGACAAAAAATGCTGGTTTCTCAGATGGTCAACCTTGGCTTGCTGTAAATCCAAACTATGCGAAGATAAATGTAGAAGAAGCTTTAGCAAATCCAGCATCAATCTTTTACACTTATCAAAAACTGGTAGAAATTCGTAAGGAAAATAGCTGGTTGATTCGTGCTGACTTTGAACTTCTTGATACGACTGAAAAAGTCTTTGCTTACATCCGTAAAGATGGCGACCGTCGATTCCTAGTTGTGGCTAACTTGTCCAACCAAAAGCAAGAGTTCGCAGTTGAAGAATCAATCACATCTGTCTTGATTGAAAACACATCAGCAGAAGAAGTTTTGACTACACAGACCTTGGCTCCTTGGGATGCCTTCTGTATCGAATTAGTTGCTTAAAATTACCATCTCAAGTGTCGCATGGCGCTTGGGATTTTTACTAAAATAAGTGTAGAAAATTCTTTAAAAAAATATTTGTTTGAATTTTCTAAAAATACCCTGTAAACCCTTGCTTTTATAAAAAAATAGGGTATAATGGTGAAAATAGTATTTTTAAAGGAGAATACCGATGAAATCGAAAAAGTGGCTCGCAGTAGCAGGGATAACGATGAGCGCAGCTCTTCTTTTAGCGGCTTGTGGTAAGACTGAGAAAAAAGCAGATGCTCCAACAACATTTTCGTATGTATATGCCATTGATCCAACAACATTGGACTATAGCGTTACTAGTAAAAGTTCAACATCAGATGTCATCGCCAATCTGGTCGACGGACTCTTGGAAAATGACAAATATGGAAACCTGATTCCATCGCTTGCTGAAGACTGGTCTGTTTCACAAGATGGTTTGACTTACACATACAAGCTACGTAAAGGTGTCAAATGGTATACTTCTGAAGGAGAAGAGTATGCTGAAGTCAAGGCCCAAGACTTTGTGACTGGTTTGAAACATGCTGCAGATGGTAAATCAGATGGCCTAACACTTATCCAAGACTCCATCAAAGGATTGGCAGAGTATGTTAGCGGTGAAACGAATGACTTCTCAACAGTCGGTGTCAAAGCAGTTGATGACTATACGGTTGAGTATACCTTGAACAAACCAGAAAGCTTCTGGAATTCTAAGGTAACAACAGCAACCATGCTCCCAGTTAATGAAGAATTCTTAAATTCTCAAGGGAAAGATTACGGTGCAGCAGCGCCTTCAGGTATTCTCTACAATGGTCCTTATATTTTGAAGAACTTCACTTCGAAATCCGTGATCGAGTACGAAAAGAACCCGAATTACTGGGACAAAGACAATGTTAAGATTGACCACGTCAAGCTTACTTTCTACGACGGCTCTGACCAAGAATCATTGATTCGTAGCTTTGCGTCAGGCTCATATACGACAGCTCGCCTCTTCCCAACTAGCTCAAGCTTTGATTCAACTAAGAAAGAATACGGTGATAAGATCGTTTATAGTCCACAAGAAGCCACTAGCTATTACTTTACTTTCAACGTAAATCGTCAGTCTTACAATAAAACAGCTAAGACAGATGATGCCCAAAAAACATCAACTAAAGAAGCGCTTCTCAATAAAAACTTCCGTCAAGCCATCAACTTTGCTCTTGACCGTCATGCTTACTCTGCACAGATGAATGGCGAAGAAGGTGCAGACAAGATTATCCGTACCAGCCTTGTGCCTTATGACTATGTTCAGGTTGGTGAAAAGACCTTCGGTGAATTGGCTCAAGAACAATTGGTAACATACGGAGACCAGTGGAAGGATGTAGCTTTGACAGATGGTAAAGATACCCTTTACAATCCAACAAAAGCAAAAGCTGCCTTTGAAAAAGCAAAATCAGAATTGCAAGCTAAAGGTGTAACCTTCCCAATCCATTTGGATATTCCAGTTGAACAGACAGATGTCATTGCTGTACAGCAGACCAACTCCCTCAAACAGTCTGTCGAAGCAGCACTTGGAAGTGAAAATGTTGTCATCGATGTACTGCAAATGACTGACAATGAGAAAATGAGCATTACATCTCAAGCCAAAGTGCCTTCTCAAAAAGACTATGACTTGAATGGAACTGGTTGGGGGCCAGACTATCAAGACCCGGCAACCTACCTCAATATCCTAGATGCTAAGAAGGGTTCTGCCCTTAAACACTTGGGTATCACAAAAGGAAAAAGATCCAGAAGTCATGGTTCAAGTTGGACTTGATGAGTACAAGAAACTCTTGGATGATGCAGCATCAGAAACGAGCGATCTCAACAAACGCTATGAAAAATATGCCAAAGCACAAGCATGGGTTTCAGATAGCTCACTCCTTATCCCTGTAGCATCTTCAGGTGGTTCTCCGACAGTTAGTCGTACAGTGCCATTTACAAAAGCATACTCTCAAGTTGGTATCAAGGGTGATCCATTTGTATTCAAAGGCTTAGAGTTGCAAAACGATATTGTAACCACTAAAGAATACGAAGAAGCTCTTAAGAAATGGCAAAAAGAGAAAATCGAAACAAATGCCAAATACCAAAAAGAACTAGCAAATCATGTTAAATAGTCTTTTAGTAATGAATAAAGAAATCCTGTTTTTAAGCGGGATTTCTTTATTTTTTGATTTCCAATGAGAGGTCGAATCGGTATATAACTTTACTTTTTGGACAAAATTTGTTAAAATATAGCCATGTTATAAATTCTAACATACAAGGAGAAATGAATCATGAGCATGAAAAAACGCTTATTAGGAGCAGGTTTGACGCTTGCTGCTGCGGTCCTATTGACAGCATGTAGCCAGTCAGCATCAGACGGTAAAACATACTCGTCGACCTTTGGTGCAGATCCAACAACCTTCAACTATCTCTTGGACTACGCTGGTGATAACACTGCTATTGTAACCAACTTGGTTGATGGTTTGCTTGAAAATGATAACTACGGAAACCTCATTCCTGCCCTTGCAGAGGATTGGAGTGTTTCTAAGGATGGTTTAACTTATACCTACAAACTTCGCCAAGATGCCAAGTGGTTTACAGCTGACGGTGAAGAATACGCTCCCCTTAAAGCACAGGACTTTGTAACTGGTATCAAGTACGCTGCTGACAACAAGGGACAAGCCTTGGACTTGATTCAGAACTCTATCAAGGGCTTAGATGATTATATAACAGGTGCAAATACGGACTTTTCAAATGTTGGTGTCAAAGCCTTGGATGACTATACTGTACAATATACCTTGACTCGTCCAGAGCCATTCTGGAACTCAAAAACAACCAACAGTATCTTGTTCCCTGTGAATGAAGAATTCCTTGCTTCCAAAGGTAAAGACTTCGGAACCCTGAAACCAGATAGCATTCTTTATAGCGGACCATATTTGTTAAAAGATTTTACATCTAAGTCTTCTATCGAATATGTGAAAAACCCACATTACTATGACCAAGGAAAAGTAACGATCGAAAAGGTAAAATTGGCCTACTTTGATGGTTCAGACCAAGACTTGACAATTCGTAACTTTGAAAGTGGTGCTTACTCATCTGCAGGTGTTTATCCAAATAGCTCAAACTTCGCTAAGACAAAGGAAAAATACAAGGACAATATCGTTTATAGCTTGCAAGATGCAACATCTTGGTACTATAACTTTAACGTCAACCGTGGTGCTTATAACCATACTGCAAAAACAAGCGATGAACAAAAACAAGCAACTCAAGCTGCGATTTTAAATAAAAACTTCCGTCAGGCAATTAACTTCGCCATTGATCGTACAGCCTACTCAGCTCAATCAAACGGTGAAGAAGCAGCTAAAAACACTCTTCGTAACTCGCTTGTACCACCAACTTTCGTACAAGTTGGAGACAAGACTTTTGGTGAAACGGTTGCTTCAAAATTGGTCAACTATGGTACACAATGGTCAAATATGAATCTTGAAGATGCTCAAGATGGTTATTTCAATAAAGATAAAGCACAAGCTAAGTTTGCAGAAGCTAAAAAAGAATTAGAGGCCCAAGGTGTGAACTTCCCAATTCATTTGGACTTGCCTGTAGACCAGGTTAACAAGACCTTGCTTTCTGGAACAAACTCAATCAAACAATCAATCGAATCAACGCTCGGTTCTGAAAATGTAGTGGTTGATGTTATCCAATTGTCGACAGATGATTATACAAACGCAACAGCTCAAGCGCCAACTCCTGCAGATCATGACTATGATTTGAACTTGGATGGATGGTCAGCTGACTACCAAGATCCTTCAACTTACCTCAATCCTTTCAACTCTGAAGATGGATTCTATCTCAAGATTTTGGGACTTGATCCAAGCAAGGATGCTGATAAGATTACAAGTATCGGATTGGACCAATATACTCAAAAATTAAAAACAGCAGATGCAGAAAATACAGATGTAGCTAAACGCTATGAAAACTACGCAGATGCACAAGCTTGGTTGATTGATAGTTCCCTTCTAATCCCAGTTGTGTCAAACGGTGGTGGTGCTTCAGTGACTCGTGTGACACCATTTACACGCGCTTACTCACTAGTTGGTATCAAAGGAACTGGAAGCAACTACAAATACATGAGATTACAGACAGATGTTGTTACAAGCTCTCAATTTGCTGAAGCGAAGGCTAAATGGGAACAAGAACGTAAAAATTCTGTCGAGAAGAGTCAAAAAGACTTTGAAAGTCACGTGAAATAAGTTTAAGAAGATAGGTTGGGTAAAAACTCAATTTGAAAATGAAATTGAGTGAAGCTTTCAAGTATAAAATGCATAGTATAAAGTTTTTGAACACTTAATACTATGTGTTTTTTTATTTTGAAGACTTTTACCCTGCCTTTTGTTTTTTTATTATAGTAGATTGAAATAAGGTATGAACAGAAAGGTTAGGAAAAGTCAAACTAATTTCTAGAAATATTTTTTTAGCAGTTGTAGTGCACTGTTCTAGATTCAATCTACTATAATTTCTAAAAATGTTTTAGAATTCGTAGCGTACTATTCTAAGTTCATTTTACTATAACGATAAATCTTTGCTGCGATAGTGGGTTGTTTTTTTGAGACTCTAAAAGGTTATTTTTGTAAAAATATGAGTTTCTCTAGCTAAAAATCTTCCACTTTCTTGCTAATTATTGAAAGTTTTTAGGGTGTGAGAGTATGGTATTGAGAACTTGTCAACCGATTTCTATCTCCTGGTATTTTTTTGTTGGCAGTCTTCTTTCAAAAAAAGATATGAGAGCATTTAATGATTGAAATATAATATTTTTTTGGTTTTAAGGTGAAATAAAACGGTTTGCAATTCAGGTGTTGATAGCATCCAGTGTTAGTTTGTGATATAATAGAAATAAAAATAATTAATAGAGGTGTAAGGTGGGGAGACGTTTAAAAGAAAAATAAAAACGAGCAAGTTTCAGCAAAGTTTCAATATTATTTTTGTTGTTTCTATATATAGTACTTACTTGTTTTTTTGCTGTTTTTAATATTCAGATATCATATCTTAGCCGTTAGTTATTTCAATCTTATTCTGGCAGCTATTATGGTGTTCATTGCGCTAGTAGCTTTATTTTTAATATCAAATAGAAAAGCTAAGAAGTTTACTTTAATCATGCTCTTGCTATCTATTGTAGCCAGCTCACTAGCTTTGGTTGGAGTTCATCAGTTCGTTAGTTTGGCCAATCATTTAAATGCAACATCTAACTATTCTAGTTACTCTATCAGTGTTGCAGTTTTGGAGGATAGTGAGATTGGTAATGTATCCCAACTATCCAGTGTGACAGCTCCGACAAAAACAGATGCAGAGAATATCAAAAAACTGCTTGATGATATTAAGACAAGTCAGAATAAAGACCTAAAGGTTGAGGATAGTTCTTCTTACCTTGCGGCTTATAAGAGTCTCTTAGCTGGAGAGACCAAGGCAATTATTTTGAATAGTGTCTTTGAAAATCTGATTGAACAAGAGTATCCGGATCACGCCAAAAAAATCAAGAAAATTTATACCAAGGAACTAACCAAAACTGTTGAGGCACCTAAGTCTTCTCAAAACAAGGCTTTTAATATCTATATTAGTGGTATTGACACATACGGACCGATTAGCTCCGTTTCTCGTTCGGATGTCAATATCATCATGACGGTCAATCAAGAAACCAAGAAAATTCTCTTGACAACGACCCCTCGTGATGCTTACGTGCCTATAGCTGATGGAGGCAATAACCAAAATGATAAATTGACCCATGCAGGTATTTATGGTGTGGATGCTTCGATTCATACTTTGGAAAATCTTTATGGAATTGACCTAAATTACTATGCACGACTCAACTTCACTTCCTTCTTGAAATTAATTGATCTTTTAGGTGGTGTCGATGTTTATAATGACCAAGAATTCACCTCGCTTCATGGCAAATATCATTTCCCTGTTGGTAATGTTCATCTAGACTCTGAACAAGCTCTGGGATTTGTGCGCGAGCGTTATTCATTATCAAACGGTGATGGAGACCGTGGGCGCAATCAACAGAAAGTCATTTCTGCTATTATTCAAAAACTAACTTCAACAGAAGCTTTGAAGAATTTTGATGGCATTATGCAAAGCTTGCAAGATTCAGTGCAAACAAATATGCCACCTGAAACAATGGTTAGCTTAGTGAACGCCCAACTAGCAAGTGGAGGGAAATATACTGTCATCACTCGAGATCTAAAGGGAACTGGTCGTATGGATCTTCCTTCCTATGCCATGCCTGACAGCAGTCTTTATATGCTAGAGGTAGATCCAAATAGCTTAGAGACACTCAAAACAGAAATTAAAGATATCATGGAAGGAAAATAAGATGATTGATATCCATTCACACATAGTTTTTGATGTAGATGATGGTCCTGAGGATAAGACAGAAAGTATAGCGCTTCTGAAGGAAGCCTATGCTCAAGGAGTCCGTACCATCGTTTCGACTTCCCATCGTCGAAAGGGGATGTTTGAAACACCAGAAGAGGACATATTAAGAAATTTTAAAGTTGTCAAGGAGTTGGCTAAAGAGGTTGCTCCTGATTTAACTATCTTGTATGGAGCAGAGATTTATTACAGCAGTGATGCTTTAAACAAATTAGAGAATCAGCAGATTCCACAACTAAATGGCACCCGTTATGCCTTGATAGAATTCAGTATGAATACCCCTTATCGTGAAATCCATAATGCATTAACCAATGTGCTCATGCTAGGAATAACTCCAGTAATAGCTCATATAGAGCGTTACGATGCTTTGGAAAACAACGAAAAAAGGGTTAAAGAGCTTATTAATATGGGTTGCTATACACAAGTTAATAGTTCAAGTATCCTTAAACCAAAATTGTTTGGAGATACCTATAAATTCATGAAAAAACGTGCTCGCTATTTCTTGGAGCGAGACTTGGTTCATATAGTTGCTAGTGATATGCATAATCTGGATAGTCGTCCACCTTATATGAAAGAAGCCTACGAAATCGTAAGTAAAAAGTATGGATTGGATAAAGCTCGGGAACTCTTTATGTTAAATCCAGAAAAAAATCATTAAAGATCAAATTATTTAGGAGTTATAATGAAAGAAAAAGATACTATTGAAATCAATGTTATTCAGTTGTTAAAGGCACTATGGAAAAAGAAACTGCTAATCCTTCTTGTAGCCATCGTAGCAGGAGCTGCTGCATTTGCATATAGTAGTTTTGTTGTTAAACCTGAGTATAGAAGTACAACTCGGATCTATGTAGTTAATCGAAACCAAAGTGATAAACCGGGATTGACAAATCAAGATCTACAAGCAGGAACTTATCTGGTTAAGGACTATCGTGAGATCATTCTTTCTCAAGATGTCCTAGAGAAAGTAGTTGCTGATCTTGGCTTAAACATTAATGCGAAAATATTAGCTAAGAAGATTCAAGTAACGGTTCCCGCAGACACACGTATCGTATCTATTTCAGTTAGTGATCATAAACCTGACGAAGCAAGTCGTATTGCAAATGCTCTTCGAGATGTTGCGGCACAAAAGATTATTGCGGTCACCCGTGTTTCTGACGTAACTACCTTGGAGGAAGCACGTCCAGCAACTGGACCGTCTTCACCAAATATTCGTCGAAATACCATTATGGGAGTTGTAGCAGGTGCAGGATTAGTGATTGTAGTGGTCTTGTTGCTTGAACTATTCGATGACCGTGTTAAACGTCCAGAAGATATCGAAGATGTTATGGAAATTTCACTCCTTGGAGTCATTCCAGACATGGATAAATTAAAGTAAGGGAGAACTTATGGCGAAGTTAGAATTATCACAACAAAAACTGAACTCTGTAAAAAAAGCAGAAGAGTACTACAATGCTTTATGTACAAATATACAACTGAGTGGGAATAACTTAAAGGTTATTGCCGTTACATCGGTTGACCCTAGCGAAGGAAAGTCTACAACAGCTACTAATGTTGCTTGGGCTTTTGCGCGTGCTGGCTACAAGACGCTATTGATTGATGCCGACATTCGAAACTCAGTCATGTCTGGAGTATTCAAATCAAGAGAACGAATCACAGGTTTAACTGATTATCTTGCTGGTACGCAAGACTTATCTCATGGTCTTTGTGAAACAAACATTGATAATTTATTTATGATCCAATCAGGGTCACCTTCTCCAAATCCAACAGCTCTTCTTCAAAGTACCAATTTTGAATTGATGATTGAAACACTACGAAAATATTTTGATTATATTATTGTTGATACAGCCCCAATCGGAGTTGTAATTGATGCAGCGATTATTGTTCAAAAATGTGATGCATCAATTTTGGTTACAGAAGCTGGCGGAACAAAAAGAAGAGATATTCAAAAAGCTAAGGTTCAGTTAGAACAAACAGGGATCCTATTTTTTTGGGTGTTGTTTTAAATAAATTTGATGTTAAACGAGAAAAATATGGATCTTATGGAACTTACGGTTCTTATGGTAAAAGAAAAAAATAAGATAGGGAGTTCAGTATGGAAGGAAGAGGCCTCTACAATATAACTCTGGCCCTCTTGCAGAGTATACTTGTTAGTTTATTAGCTTATGTACTGATTGCAGTTTCAGAAACTGACATTGTTTTAAATACAGTATTTGTTCTGTTTTTTCTTCACTTTGTTGCCTTCTACATCAGTGGATACGGTAAGGATTTTTGTAAACGTGGTCAGTATGTGGAGTTAGTAGAAACAATTAAATATATTATCTTTTATGCTCTGCTGATTAGTTTTTCAAGTTTTTTCTTGAAGGAAAAGTTTGTAATTTCAAGGCGAGGGATGGTATACTTGCTTTCCTTGTACAGTGTTTTGAATTATCTACTCAGTTTTGTTGTCAAACGTTACTGGGTACACTTTAGCCACAACTTGAAAAACAGTAGCAAGATTCTATTGATTACAGCGACATCTCGTACTGAAAAAGTACTGGATCGCTTATTGACTGCTAACGATGTTCAAGGGAAACTAGTTGCTGTATGTGTCTTAGACAAACCAAATTTTTTTCATGATGAGGTCACCGTTGTGCCGAGGGAACAGTTACTTTCTTATGCGACACATGAAGTGGTGGATGAAGTCTTTGTCAATCTTCCAAGTGAGGACTATGATATTGGAGCTGTTATTTCTCAGTTTGAAACAATGGGAATCGATGTAACAGTTACCTTAAATGCTTTCGATAAAAATTTAGGTCGAGATAAACAAATCCATGAGATGGCAGGTTTGAACGTAGTGACATTTTCTACAAATTTTTACAAGCTAAGTCACATAATTGCCAAACGAATCCTTGATATTTGTGGAGCTATTGTTGGGTTGCTCCTTTGTGGAATTGCTAGTCTATTTTTGGTCCCCTTGATTCGTAAAGATGGTGGACCAGCTATTTTTGCTCAAACTCGTATAGGGAAAAATGGTCGACATTTTACCTTTTATAAATTTAGATCAATGTGTGTTGATGCAGAGCAGAGAAAAAAAGATTTTATGGGGCAGAACACGATGCAAGGTGGAATGTTTAAGATGGACGATGATCCTCGTGTTACAAAAATTGGTCGTTTTATTCGTAAAACCAGTTTAGATGAGTTACCCCAGTTTTGGAATGTCTTTATAGGAGATATGAGTCTGGTCGGCACACGCCCACCAACTGTAGATGAGTACGAAAAGTACACACCTGAGCAAAAACGTCGTCTTAGCTTTAAACCTGGTATTACAGGCTTGTGGCAAATTAGTGGCCGAAGTAAAATAACCGATTTTGACGATGTTGTAAAACTAGATGTGGCTTATATTGATAATTGGACAATCTGGAAAGATATTGAAATTTTGTTAAAAACTGTTAAAGTTGTATTTATGAGAGATGGAGCGAAGTGATTTCTGTACGTCCATCATATTAGGAGAGAAATGAAAAAGTCAGTTTATATCATTGGTTCGAAAGGAATTCCTGCTAGGTATGGGGGATTTGAAACCTTTGTTGAAAAATTAACAGCCTTTCAACAAGATAAGGCTATCCAATATTATGTGGCTTGTATGCGTGAGAACTCTGCAAAATCAGGGATTATTGAGGATGTTTTTGAACATAACGGTGCTATCTGTTATAACGTCGATGTTCCTAATATTGGTCCAGCGCGAGCCATAGCATATGATGTCGCGGCAATTAACAAAGCTATTGAAATTGCCAAAGAAAATAAGGATGAAGATCCAATTTTCTATATTTTAGCTTGTCGCATTGGACCATTTATCCATGGAATCAAGAAAAAAATTCAAGCGATAGGTGGGAATCTTCTGGTTAATCCAGATGGTCATGAGTGGTTGCGTGCTAAGTGGAGCGCCCCGGTTCGTCGTTACTGGAAAATTTCTGAAGGTCTTATGGTCAAACATGCAGATCTTTTAGTGTGTGATAGTAAGAATATTGAAAAGTATATTCAAGAAGATTATAAACAGTATCAACCTAAGACAACCTATATCGCTTATGGGACAGATACAACACACTCTATATTAAAGAGTAGTGACGAAAAAGTACGTTCTTGGTTCAAAGAGAAGAATGTCTCTGAAAATGAGTATTACCTGGTTGTGGGGCGTTTTGTACCAGAAAACAACTATGAATCTATGATTCGTGGTTTTTTGGCGTCTAATTCTAAGAAGGACTTTGTCTTAATCACAAATGTAGAACAGAATAAATTTTATAATCAGCTATTAGCAAGTACTGGATTTGATAAAGATCCACGAGTGAAATTTGTTGGGACAGTCTACGACCAAGAACTTCTGAAGTATATTCGAGAAAACGCCTTTGCTTACTTCCATGGACATGAAGTTGGAGGGACCAATCCTTCGCTCCTTGAAGCTTTGGAGTCAACAAAGTTGAACCTACTACTTGATGTTGGTTTTAACCGCGAAGTTGGGGAGCAAAGTGCGATCTATTGGAAAAAAGACGAACTATCACAAGTGATTGAGGAAGTTGAACAATTTGATGAAAAAATCATTGATGAGTTAGATAGACAATCAAATCAGAGAATTGCGGATGCTTTCACTTGGGAAAAGATTGTTACAGACTACGAGAAATTATTTATAGGTTAGAAATGCAGAAAATTTTATATCTCCACGCTGGTGCCGAAATGTATGGTGCTGACAAGGTTTTGTTGGAGCTTATTAAAGGCTTGAATAAAGACGAATTTGAAGTACACATTATTTTGCCCAATGATGGTGTCTTAGTAGGTGCATTGAAAAAGGTTGGTGCTAAAGTTAAAATTATCGATTATCCAATCTTGCGCCGTAAATATTTTAATCCTAAGGGAATTCTTGAGTATTTTGGCTCATATAACCGTTATTCAAAGCAAATCGCTGAATATGCTAAGGAAAACGGAATTACTCTCATTCATAATAATACCACTGCGGTACTTGAAGGAATTTATCTTAAACGTAAGTTGAAACTTCCTTTGATTTGGCATGTACATGAAATTATCGTAAAACCAAAAGCAATCTCAGATTTTATCAATTTTTTGATGGGACGATATGCTGAGAAGATTGTGACGGTTTCAAATGCTGTAGCCAACCACGTCAAGCAGTCTCACTTTGTAAGAGATGACCAAGTTCAAGTCATCTATAATGGTGTTGATAATGCCGTCTATCGTGAAATGGATGCTAGTGCCGTTCGTGAGCAGTTTGGTATCGCAAAAGATGCGCTTGTCATTGGTATGGTTGGTCGAGTGAATGCCTGGAAAGGGCAAGGCGATTTTCTAGAAGCTGTGACTCCAATCTTACAGGTCAATTCCAAAGCAGTAGCCTTTTTAGCAGGTAGTGCATTTGAAGGTGAAGAGTGGCGCGTGGAAGAGTTGGAAAAAACCATTTCAGAATTACCAGTTGCTGGACAAATCAAGAGGATCGACTATTATAGCAAGACGACAGAACTTTATAATATGTTTGATATCTTTGTCTTGCCAAGTACCAATCCAGATCCACTGCCAACAGTCGTATTAGAAGCCATGGCCTGTGGCAAGCCTGTAGTTGGTTACCGTCATGGAGGTGTCTGTGAGATGGTGAAGGAAGGCGAAAACGGAATTCTTGCTACACCGAATCAGCCTGAAGAATTGTCTAAGGCTATTCACGAATTGGCTGACAATACCGAGAAAAGAGAGCAGTTTGGGAGTGCATCTATCCAACGCCAAAAAGAATTCTTTTCGTTGGGAAGTTATATTCGGCATTTTTCGGAGTTGTATGATAACTGTAACTTATAATTATAATTATAATCAAACATTATTAAGGAGTAGTATGAAATTTTCAATAGATTTTGTTGTTACTTGGGTAGATGGGGGAGATCCTGTTTGGCAAGCTAAGAAGGCTGAATATTCCGAGACTGTAGATACATCCCAAAAAAGTATGAATTCTGTCAAGGCTACTACCGTGAGTGGGGAACTTTTAAATACTGGTTTAGAGGGTGGAAAAAATTTGCACCTTGGGTAAATAAAGTTTATCTTGTAACAGACAATCAAAGACCAGATTGGTTGAATATTAGTAATGAAAAATTGGTAATAGTAGATCATAAAGATATTATTTGTCAGGATTATTTACCAGTTTTTTCTGCTAACCCAATTGAAAGTAACATTCATAGGATACCAGGTTTGTCAGAGCATTTTGTTTTTTTCAATGATGATATGTATCTAACCGCCCCCGTATCACCTGATGATTTCTTCTCAGAGGAAGGATTGCCTAGATATAATACTGCTCTATCTCCGATTATTCCTGAGAGATATGGAACAGGGAATTTTCAGATAAATGATATGGAAATTATTACTAGCCACTTTACTCGAAATGAAATTTTTAAAAAAATGGACATTTTTGATCCCAAGCAAGGATTAAAAAAATATAGTTAAATCGCTACTATATAAAAAAATAGTAAATTTATCTGTGGCTTTTTGGGAGAGCCACTTGCCATATCCTCTGTTAAAATCAACAATGCAATGGGTATGGGAAAAAGGAAAAAGATATCTTAGAAAAAAACTTCAGCTAGCCGTTTCTGAAATCCTTCCGACACTAATGTATGGCTCTTTAAGTATTGGCAAATTGCTAGTGGGCAATACGCAGTTGGAAATCCTAAGTTGGGAGGTCTTTTTTTCTTTGGACAATGCAGGACCAGAATTTTTGGAGCTTATTGAATTCTGGTAAATACCAAATTATGTGTATCAATGATGGATTTAATATTCAAGACGAAGAAAAAGTAATGGTGGACTTTGTAAAGGAGATGGATCAACTGTTTCCTGATAAAAAGTTCATTTGAATTATAGATTGATAAGGAGTTAAATATGAAATCAGTTTGTGCCCTTTGTAGTAACTTACAATCGCTCAAAAATATCTTCAAAAAGGCACTAGAAGGTATTTTAAATCAACAGCAAAATGTTTCTGGAGTATTGATTTTTAATAACAATGCTACGGACAATACGGAAGAAACACTTATTGATTTAGGCTACATTGATGCAAAAGGCAATGAAATAGTAGAAAATCATCTGTATGAAACAGAGAAGGATGGAAGACGTTTTTATTATTATCATAATCATGAAAATCTTGGGGGAGCCGGCGGATTTGCCAATGGTATTAAATTAATATCCAAACTTGATTACGATTACGTGTGGATTATGGATGATGATGTCTATCCTGAACCTGATTGTTTAGAAAAAATTATGGAACAAATGGCTTTACAAAGTGTTCAAGTAGGTATACCGAATCGTACCGATGAAAATTTTGATGATAGAGCCATTACTAACTTTGACTTTGATGATTATCATAAGTTTTGGACAGAAATGAGAAAAACAGTAACTTATGGTCCGTTTAATGATGATGCTATAAAAGTTGTTGATATGCCCTTTGAAAGGTCCTGTAGTTGAAATGTCATTACTTCGTAAAGTTGGTATTCCTGATAGTGGATTTTTTATTGAATACGATGATTCAGATTTTGCACAACGCCTTCAACAGTATTCAGAAATTGTGTTTGCTACTAAAGCACAATTACATCGTCAACTTGCAGTGAAGACAGATCCAAGTGTTGTTAAACAGGAAGAACCTTATAATTGGCGAAACTATTATAAAATTCGAAATAATATTATTTTTTTGACAAACGTTATGGAACGAATTGGAAGGTTCGTCAATTAAGTCCGCTGATACTAATTGCTCATCATCTTGTGATTTCAATTCGCCATCGACATTTAAAACAGAACTTCCCTGATTATTTGGAAAGGTTTTTTTGGGATGGTGTTTTTTTCAACGTATGGGGAAACGAGTGGATCCTAATTATTAATAAGGAGTAAAAATGTCTGAATTACTGTTGAGCTTTTATCATGCCAACTTTTTAACTCTTCAGAATACTTGGCAAAAACGATGGATAGTTTAATTGCTTCAATTGGTCAACACAGTAGTTCTGTGGAAATAATCTGTGTTGATGATGGTTCAACTGATAGTACTGTTGCTATATTGGAAGAATATAAATCTGTTTTTGATAATTTGATTATTATACGAAATAATCACGGTGGTGTAAGTCAAGCTAGAAACACAGCATTGGATATGGTATCAGGGGCATTTATCAGTTTTGTTGATAGTGATGATCTTTTTGAAGAGAACTTTTTAGATATTTTTTTCAAGTATAGAAAATAATTTTGATATCTTGTTCACAGATGTTAAATATTTGGATAGAAATCTATATATACCAGGAATTTCTTTTGAAAAAGAAAAATCAATGTTTTTAAAAAAATTCGTTACGAATTGGTGAATATGGCATTGAACCTGGAGTAGCAGGAAAGTTCTTTAGAACAGAGATAGTTAATAAAAAAATAGGATAAGATTCAATACAGAGTTATCTGTAAGTGAAGATGTGCTATTTAATTTTAACTTTATTACTTATGCAGATAATGTACTACTTAGTTCAGAAAAAAATTTTTATACTGTAACAGGTACGCATAGTTTAATGTTCTATAACGAAAAAAATCTAGCCGGTCAAGTAGAATTTGTGAATCAGGTAAGAAAAAAATATTATCCATCTATCCTGATAATTCTGATAAACAATTACTAGAGGATAAGTTCATCTTAAATGCAATGACTATTTTTTTATTGATCGTTACTTTGGACCACTTTTGGTTAAAATGGAACCTACTCTTTAAATAAAGCGTCAAAATTGATGAAAACCACAATAGAAGATAATAAATTTTCAAAGGCTTTTAATAGTAGTAGACTAGATTATTCCATTGGACGTCGTTATGTTGTATTTAGAAAGTTGTTGAGATTTAAACAATACAAATTATGTTTAATTTACAATCGGATAATGGATAAAATTAAGGGGTATGAGAGGTTTAGGAAAAGATTGATTCGTGTAATATTTCGAAATTTTTACAGAGTCAACATATATGACTGACCTTATTACTATTTATCTTACGTTTGAATTATTTTTGGTTTTCTCTAATACAATAATCGAAAGGAATGGAAAGTACTTGTGAAAAACAATCGGTTTATTTCAGAAAAAAATCTATTTATTTACCCTATTTGTGTGGGTTGTTGTCGCTTCATTAGTCACAACCACTTATTTTTGTTCGATTAGACGGTTTTCATCATTTTATCGCATACTACTTTATTGTACTATTTTATTGCTATTAATAAAGGAGTTGATAAACTTTTTCGAAAAACTCTACATTATTTTAGATTTCATTGGAAACAATTATTAATAGTATTAGTATTTTTTTATAGTGATGTCTATAGTTTCAAAAAAATCGTGATGGAATATTAAATATAAATGTGCTATTTCTTGTTTTTTTCTGCTAGAGATATTGATTTTAGAAAATTATTAGGAACTTTTTCTGTGGCGACATTCCTAGTGCTTTGTTTGACAATTTATGCCAGTCAAAAAGGTATTATTACCAATATGTTTATGAGTGCGGATGGTGGTTATCGTTATAGTCTTGGATTTAACTATGTTTCCTTTGCTTCTCAACGTATGTTCTTTTGCACTATGTAGTTATCTTATGTTTAGAGGAAAGAAGATTTCTACATGGAATTGCTGGCTTTATTTTTTTGGCTACGATTTACATGCATCAACAAACTTCGACATCCAGTCCATTTTACTTAAGTATTTTGATACTAACCTATGCTTTGTTTAGTATTAAAAATCTTTAAAAAAGAGTTTATCATTGAAAATTTCTGGTCAAAAGGAACTTTGCATTACGGTTTTATTGTAGCTTTTAGCAATTATCTTGTATTTTTGTTTTTTTATTCATCTGGGAATCTCTTCTACTTCGTAGATAAATTCACTCACAATCGACTACGGCTTAGTGTAGAAGGTTTTCAAAATTTTGGAGTTCATTTGTTGGGGCAACGAATTTCTTTTTTTCTATGTTAGATATATTTGGGAATTTCGCTAGTAATTATAATTATATTGATAGCTCTTTTGTTCAGTTATTAGTTATTGATGGATTGATAGTCAGTTCCTTCATGTTGTTTGCTCTTACTAAAGTTATGAGATATTTTGTAACGATTAGAAAAGATATCGTACTTGCCTGTTTAGGAATTATGATTATTCATGGAATGTTTGATCCTCAAATGTTGGTTCTTCGTTACTCTCCATTAATTTTATTCATCAGTCGATTGTTTATTATAAATCCAGATAACAAAATTGAATAAAATGAGTTAAGTCCAGTTAAAAAGAAAGATTAAGACGAGTTACATCCTTATGAAAGTGTTAAAAAAATTACGCCTATAATCTCTCCTACCAGTTGCTGGTGATCATCTTGCCGATTATCACCACTCCCTATGTGACACGTGTTTTTTTAGTTCAGATGATCTAGGGACCTACGGCTATTTCAATTCCATTGTCACCTATTTTATACTTTTGGCGACGCTAGGAGTAGCCAACTATGGGACTAAGGAGATTTCGGGACATTGGAAAGACATCCAAAAAAATTTCTGGGGGATTTATACCCTTCAGTTGGGGGCTACGATTTTATCCCTTATCCTCTATATTATTTTATGTGTGACCCTTCCTTCTATGCAAAACCCTGTTGCTTATATCCTAGGACTTAGCTTGATTTCTAAAGGACTAGACATTTCCTGGCTCTTTCAGGGGTTAGAGGACTTCCGCAAGATTACGGTTAGGAATATCACAGTCAAACTGGTTGGAGTCATCTCCATCTTCTTGTTTGTCAAATCTGCCAATGATCTTTATCTCTATGTATTTTTACTAACTATCTTTGAGCTCTTAGGTCAGCTGAGTATGTGGCTACCTGCTCGGGAGTTCATTGGGAAAGCCCATTTTGATATGGCCTATGCACGGGTGCATTTGAAACCAGTCATTCTGCTCTTTTTACCGCAGATTGCTATTTCCCTCTATGTCACCCTTGACCGGACCATGCTGGGAGCCCTCGCCTCTACAAAGGATGTGGGGATTTATGACCAGGCCTTAAAACTCGTCAATATTTTGTTGACCTTGGTGACCTCGCTGGGCAGTGTCATGTTGCCTCGTGTATCGAGCCTCTTATCCTCAGGTGACCACAAGGCTGTTAACAAGATGCATCAAATGTCCTTCCTGATTTATAATTTGGTCATTTTCCCGATTATTGCAGGCATGCTGATTGTCAATGATGACTTTGTTCAGTTCTTTCTAGGAAAGGATTTCCAGGATGCGCGTTATGCCATTTCCATCATGATTTTTAGAATGTTCTTTATCGGATGGACCAATATCATGGGGATTCAAATTCTGATCCCTCATAATAAAAATAAAGAATTTATGATTTCGACAACTGTTCCCGCCATTGTCAGTGTCGGATTGAACCTAATCTTCCTGCCCCAATTGGGCTTTATTGGAGCTGCGATTGTGTCAGTGTTGACAGAAACTTTGGTATGGGGGATTCAACTCTACTTCACACGAACTTATCTTAAAGAAGTGCTGATTATGGGGGCAATGGCAAAGATTTTTTTGGCTTCAGCCGTTATGTATGCTTTATTGTTACTTATAAAATCGATTTTACATTTGACACCAACCCTAAATGTTTTAGTCTATGCGGTGCTTGGAGGATTGATTTATCTTATCGCAGTAATATGCCTTAGAGTAGTAAATATGGTTGAAATAAAACAAATGATAGGAAAACGATCGAAATGAAGAAAATACGGAATATAAACCTAGATTTCCTTAAAATCATGGCTTGTATAGGAGTTGTATTACTCCATACTACAATATCAGGATTTAAAGGAACTAGCTCTTGGAATTATTTTGACATATTTATATTACTTAGGTACCTATTCAATTCCTCTATTTTTATGGTAAATGGCTATTTACTATTGGGAAGGAATAAGATTAGCTATTCATACATCCTGCAGAAAGTAAAATGGATTTTTTTATAACCGTATCAATTTGGTCTTTAATAATTTGGATATATAAGAGAAATTTTTTTCCGAAAAATCCTATAAGAATAATTTTTGGACTCTTTTGATACAAAAAAGGTTATTTTTTTCAATTTTGGTTTTTTTGGTGCTCTAATAATTATTTACTTGTGTTTACCTATTTTTGAAAAAGTTTCTAAATTCAAAAAATAAATATTTACTTATTTTAACTCTCCTAGTAATTATTGGTTTGATGTTTGAACTGACAAATTATTTGGTTCAATTTCCGGTGCAGTTTTATATTATACAAACGTTTAGATTATGGACTTGGTTTTTTTCTATTATATTTTAGGTGGTTTTCTCGCTCAATTCAACTTGGATATTCTTAAAAAAATGTTTTAAGAGTTGGATGAAAGTAATCACCGTAGTTTTACTATTTGCTTCACCGTTAATCTTGTTTGTGATAGCGAAGGATATTCATCATAATCTTTTTGCTGAATATTTTTACGATAGTATTCTTGTGAAAGCTGTAAGTTTAGGAACTTTTTTGACGGTACTCACGTTTGATTTAAATACAGATAAAAAAACAGATGGATTATCAATCTTTCTAATCAAACAATGGGAGTTTTTGTTACACATACATATATTATGAAGGTGTGGGAGAAACTAGTGGGATTCAGTTTTACAGGAGCCCATTTCCTTTTTGTCATCTTCACATTAAGCATTAGTTTCATTGTGGTTGGAATATTGTTGAAAATCCCTTATTTAAATCGAATCGTTAAATTATAATTTATTTAATAGGAGTGAACTATGTACGATTATCTTATCGTTGGTGCAGGTTTGTCAGGGGCAATCTTTGCACACGAAGCTACAAAACGTGGCAAAAAAGTAAAAGTGATTGACAAGCGTGATCACATCGGTGGAAATATCTACTGTGAAAATGTTGAAGGTATCAACGTTCACAAGTACGGTGCCCATATTTTCCATACTTCAAACAAAAAAGTTTGGGACTATGTCAACCAGTTTGCAGAGTTTAATAACTATATCAACTCACCAGTAGCTAACTACAAGGGTAGCCTCTACAATCTTCCTTTTAACATGAATACCTTCTACGCTATGTGGGGAACCAAGACACCACAAGAAGTCAAGGATAAGATTGCCCAGCAAACGGCTGATATGAAAGATGTTGAGCCTAAAAACCTTGAAGAACAAGCCATCAAGTTGATTGGTCCAGATATCTATGAAAAGTTGATCAAAGGCTATACAGAAAAGCAATGGGGGCGTTCTGCAACAGATCTTCCACCCTTTATCATCAAGCGCCTCCCAGTGCGTTTGACTTTTGATAACAACTACTTTAACGACCGTTATCAAGGGATTCCAATCGGTGGTTATAATGTCATTATCGAAAACATGCTTGGTGATGTTGAAGTGGAGCTTGGTGTAGACTTCTTTGCCAATCGGGAAGAACTCGAAGCATTAACTAAAAAAAGTTGTCTTCACAGGAATGATTGACCAATACTTTGACTACAAGCATGGTGAATTGGAATATCGCAGTCTTCGATTCGAACATGAAGTTTTGGATGAGGAAAACCATCAAGGAAATGCAGTGGTTAACTATACAGAACGTGAGATTCCTTACACTCGTATCATTGAGCACAAGCACTTCGAGTATGGTACTCAACCAAAGACAGTTATAACCCGTGAATATCCTGCTGATTGGAAACGTGGAGATGAACCATACTATCCAATTAATGATGAAAAAAACAATGCCATGTTTGCTAAATACCAAGAAGAAGCGGCCAAAAATGACAAGGTTATCTTCTGTGGACGTTTGGCAGACTATAAATATTATGATATGCATGTTGTTATTGAACGTGCACTTAGTGTAGTAACAGAAGAGTTTGGTTACTGAAACTTGCATTTTTAACAATTTGATTATTGTACATCAACAAAGAAAGGTACCCAGCTATGAAAGGTATTATTCTAGCAGGTGGTTCGGGGACACGTTTATATCCTTTGACTCGAGCTGCATCAAAACAACTTATGCCGGTTTATGATAAACCGATGATTTACTACCCACTTTCAACATTGATGTTGGCTGGGATTAGAGATATTTTGATTATCTCAACTCCTCAAGATTTGCCTCGTTTTAAAGAGCTTCTTCAAGATGGCTCTGAGTTTGGGATTCAATTGTCTTATGCAGAGCAACCGAGTCCAGATGGTTTGGCACAAGCCTTTATCATTGGGGAAGAGTTTATTGGCGATGACAGCGTTGCTCTGATTTTAGGTGACAATATCTATCACGGTCCTGGCCTTTCGAAGATGCTACAAAAGGCCGCAAGTAAGGAGTCAGGAGCGACTGTCTTTGGCTATCATGTGAAGGATCCAGAACGCTTTGGTGTTGTTGAGTTTGACAAGGATATGAACGCTATTTCTATAGAGGAAAAGCCAGAACATCCTCGTTCAAATTATGCAGTTACAGGTCTCTATTTCTACGATAATGATGTAGTAGAAATTGCTAAAAGTATTAACCAAGCCCGCGTGGTGAATTGGAAATTACAGATGTCAACAAGGCTTACCTAGATCGTGGAGATTTATCGGTTGAGGTTATGGGACGTGGCTTTGCTTGGTTGGATACTGGCACTCATGAAAGTTTGCTAGAGGCTTCACAGTACATCGAAACAGTCCAACGGATGCAAAATGTTCAGGTGGCAAACTTGGAAGAAATTGCCTATCGCATGGGCTATATCAGTCGCGAAGATGTGTTGGCCTTAGCTCAACCGCTTAAGAAAAATGAATACGGGCAGTATCTGCTCCGTCTGATTGGAGAAGCATAGATGACAGATAATTTTTTCGGTAAGACGCTTGCGGCACGCAAGATTGATGCAATTCCAGGTATGTTGGAGTTTGATATCCCTGTTCATGGAGACAATCGTGGCTGGTTTAAAGAAAATTTCCAAAAGGGAAAAATGCTCCCACTTGGTTTCCCAGAGTCTTTCTTTGCAGAAGGAAAATTGCAAAACAATGTATCCTTCTCACGCAAAAATGTCCTTCGTGGCCTCCACGCAGAGCCTTGGGATAAGTATATCTCTGTAGCAGATGGTGGGAAAGTTCTGGGTTCTTGGGTTGATCTACGCGAGGGTGAAACCTTTGGGAATACCTATCAGACAGTCATTGATGCGAGCAAGGGAATCTTTGTTCCTCGAGGAGTGGCCAATGGCTTCCAAGTCCTATCAGATACAGTTTCTTATAGTTATCTGGTCAATGACTACTGGGCTCTTGAACTCAAACCCAAGTATGCCTTTGTGAACTACGCTGATCCAAGCCTTGGTATTGAATGGGAAAATCTTGCAGAAGCAGAGGTTTCAGAAGCAGATAAAAATCATCCACTACTTAAGGATGTAAAGCCTTTGAAAAAAGAAGATTTGTAAAAGGAAAGAATATGACTGAATACAAAAAAATTATCGTGACAGGTGGAGCTGGTTTTATCGGTTCCAACTTTGTCCACTATGTTTACAAGAATTTTCCAGATGTTCACGTGACAGTCTTGGACAAGTTGACTTATGCTGGAAACCGCGCTAATATTGAGGAAATTTTAGGTGATCGTGTTGAGTTAGTTGTTGGGGACATTGCGGATGCGGACTTGGTAGACAAGTTGGCAGCTCAAGCAGATGCTATCGTTCACTATGCGGCGGAAAGCCACAATGACAATTCGCTCAATGATCCATCACCATTTATCCATACCAACTTCATCGGAACCTATACTCTTTTAGAAGCTGCTCGAAAAAGTATGATATTCGCTTCCACCATGTATCGACAGATGAAGTTTATGGGGATCTCCCTCTACGTGAGGATTTGCCAGGTCATGGTGAAGGTCCAGGTGAGAAATTTACTGCTGAAACCAAATACAATCCAAGCTCTCCTTACTCATCAACTAAGGCAGCTTCAGACTTGATTGTCAAAGCCTGGGTACGTTCTTTTGGAGTTAAGGCAACGATTTCTAACTGTTCAAATAACTATGGTCCTTATCAACACATTGAAAAATTTATCCCACGTCAGATTACCAACATCCTAAGTGGAATTAAGCCAAAACTGTATGGTGAAGGTAAGAACGTTCGTGACTGGATTCATACTAATGACCATTCTTCAGGTGTTTGGACAATCTTGACAAAAGGGCAAATCGGTGAAACCTACTTGATTGGTGCTGATGGTGAGAAGAACAACAAGGAAGTTTTGGAACTAATCCTTAAGGAAATGGGACAACCTGCCGATGCCTATGATCATGTGACTGACCGTGCAGGACATGACCTTCGTTATGCGATTGATGCAAGCAAGCTCCGTGATGAGTTGGGCTGGAAACCAGAATTCACAAACTTTCGAACAAGGTCTCAAAGAAACCATTCAATGGTACAAAGATAACCAAGAGTGGTGGCAGGGAGAAAAAGAAGCTGTTGAAGCCAACTACGCTAAAACACAAGAGGTTCTTGAAAAATAAAAGGCAGAAACTTTCTGCTTTTTATTGCTATACCGAAGAATTGTGAATCAGTTGAAAGGAAGAAAAATGATTTTAATTACAGGGAGCAAATGGCCAATTAGGAACGGAACTTCGTTATTTGTTAGATGAGCGTAATGAAGAATACGTTGCGGTTGATGTGGCTGAGATGGATATTACCGATGCAGCAAATGGTTGAGAAAGTTTTTGAAGAGGTGAAACCGACTTTAGTTTACCACTGTGCAGCCTACACCGCTGTTGATGCAGCAGAGGATGAAGGGAAAGAATTGGACTTCGCCATCAATGTGACAGGGACAGAAAATGTCGCAAAAGCATCCGAAAAGCATGGTGCAACTCTAGTCTACATTTCTACTGATTATGTTTTTGACGGTAAGAAACCAGTTGGACAAGAGTGGGAAGTGGATGACAAACCAGATCCTCAAACTGAATATGGTCGTACTAAGCGTATGGGAGAGGAGCTTGTAGAAAAACACGTTTCAAACTTCTATATTATCCGTACTGCCTGGGTTTTTGGAAATTACGGCAAAAACTTCGTCTTCACAATGCAAAATCTTGCTAAAACTCATAAGACCTTGACAGTTGTAAATGATCAACATGGTCGACCAACCTGGACGCGTACCTTGGCCGAGTTCATGACTTTCCTAGCTGAAAATCGTAAAGAATTTGGTTATTATCATTTGTCAAATGATGCGACGGAAGACACAACTTGGTATGACTTTGCGGTTGAAATTTTGAAAGATACAGATGTCGAAGTCAAGCCAGTAGACTCAAGCCAATTTCCTGCCAAAGCTAAACGTCCACTAAACTCAACAATGAGTCTGGCTAAAGCTAAAGCTACTGGATTTGTCATCCCAACTTGGCAAGATGCCTTGAAAGAATTTTACAAACAAGACCTTAAAAAATAAATGTTGAAATATTGCTATAAAGTATATTTTGAACTAGAGATATTTCAGGATTAGTGCCTTATCACTCATGCTAAAGGATGAAATGGTTTTTATTAGAGAAGTCGAACTATGTGTGCTAGACACTCGCACTAGGAAATAGATTTATAGAATTTTCTTTTGGACAGTTGCGGAAAATAGGACCAATTTTCCAGTGATTTTATAAAAAGGCGGAGGAGGTAAAAACTCAATTTGAAGATAAAATTGAGTAAATTTTTCCGTTATAAAAACGCATAGTATCAAGTTTTTTGAACATCTGATATTATGCGTTTTTCTTATTTTAAGGGGGCGTTTGCCCAGCCGTTTTCTTTTTATTTACCCACCGATGAAATCGTCGGATAATTATAAAAATTCAAGAAAAAGCTTGCGTAAATGTTAGAAAATTCGAGCACGAATGTATTTTTTGTGTTATAATATTCTGTGAGTAGTTATGCCTTGGTGTAGCTATTAAAAATAGAAGTGTGAAACTGGTAAGATAGAGAGGACGCAGTGTAATGACTAGGAATGGTTTTTTTACAGGCTTAGATATCGGAACTAGCTCTATTAAAGTGTTGGTTGCAGAGCTTGTAAATGGTGAAGTAAATGTAATTGGCGTAAGTAATGCCAAAAGTAAAGGTGTCAAAGATGGGATTATCGTTGACATCGAAGCAGCAGCGACTGCTATTAAGTCTGCAATTTCTCAAGCAGAAGAAAAAGCAGGAATTTCAATCAAGTCTGTAAACGTTGGTTTGCCAGCTAATTTGCTACAAGTTGAGCCAACTCAGGGCATGATTCCGGTGACATCAGATACAAGAGAAATTACAGATCAAGATGTTGAAAATGTTGTTAAATCAGCTTTGACTAAAAGTATGACTCCAGACCGTGAAGTTATCACCTTTATTCCAGAGGAATTTGTCGTAGATGGATTCCAAGGAATTCGTGATCCTCGCGGGATGATGGGTGTGCGTTTGGAAATGCGCGGTCTCTTGTACACTGGCCCACGTACGATTCTCCATAATCTTCGTAAAACTGTAGAGCGTGTAGGCATTCAAGTTGATAACGTGATTATTTCACCTCTTGCAATGGTTCACTCTGTCTTGAATGAAGGTGAACGTGAGTTTGGTGCGACTGTTATCGACATGGGTGGTGGCCAAACGACGGTTGCCACTATTCGCAACCAAGAACTTCAATATACAAATGTCAACCAAGAGGGTGGCGATTATGTCACAAAAGACATTTCAAAAGTTCTCAAGACTTCTAAGAAAATTGCAGAAGGTCTAAAATTGAACTATGGTGAAGCTTATCCACCGCTAGCTAGCAAGGAAACTTTCCAAGTTGAAGTGATCGGTGAAGTTGAACCAGTTGAAGTGACTGAAGAATACTTGGCTGAGATTATTTCAGCAAGACTTAAGCACATTTTTGAGCAAATTAAGCAAGATTTGGAAAGACGTCACCTATTAGACTTGCCAGGAGGTATTGCTTTGATTGGTGGAAATGCCCTCCTTCCAGGTGTCGTTGAATTGGCCCAAGAAGTATTTGGAGTCCGTGTTAAGTTATTCGTACCAAATCAAGTTGGGATTCGCAATCCTGCTTTTGCCCATGTCATTAGCTTGTCAGAATTCGCTGGAAGCCTTACTGAAGTGAATGTTCTAGCTCAGCGAGCAATTCGAGGGGAACATGCTTTAAGCCACCAGCCACTTGACTTTAGAAGTTCAGCTCAACCTGTTTCACCTGTTTCTCCACGACCAGTATTTAATACAGTGACAACACCTGAGCCTGAAACAAACCAATCTGTTGAACCAGTAGCTCCTCTTCAATCGGAAGAAAAGAGCAGAGGTAAATTAACGGATCGTTTCCGTAGCTTGATTGGAAGCATGTTTGACGAATAAAATAGAGGAATATAAATATGACATTTTCATTTGATACAGCAGCAGCACAAGGTGCAGTAATTAAAGTAATCGGTGTCGGCGGTGGTGGTGGAAATGCTATCAACCGTATGGTTGACGAAGGCGTTTCTGGAGTTGAATTTATCGCAGCCAACACAGATGTACAAGCTTTGAGCAGTACAAAAGCTGAGACAGTTATTCAGCTCGGCCCTAAATTGACTCGCGGACTTGGTGCAGGAGGTCAACCTGAAGTTGGTCGTAAAGCTGCGGAAGAAAGCGAAGAAGTATTGACAGAAGCAATCAGCGGTGCTGATATGGTCTTCATCACTGCTGGTATGGGTGGAGGTTCTGGTACAGGTGCTGCACCAGTTATCGCTCGTATTGCAAAAAGTCTTGGTGCTTTGACAGTCGGTGTTGTCACTCGTCCATTTGGTTTTGAAGGAAGCAAACGTGGACAATTTGCTATCGAAGGGATTAACGAACTTCGTGAGCATGTTGATACACTCTTGATTATCTCAAACAACAACTTGCTAGAAATCGTTGACAAGAAGACTCCACTTCTTGAAGCATTGAGTGAGGCAGATAACGTTCTTCGTCAAGGTGTACAAGGGATTACAGATTTGATTACAAATCCTGGTTTGATCAACTTGGACTTTGCAGACGTTAAGACTGTTATGGCCAATAAAGGTAACGCCCTTATGGGAATTGGTATCGGTAGCGGTGAAGAACGTGTTGTAGAAGCTGCTCGTAAAGCAATCTACTCACCACTTCTTGAAACAACTATTGATGGTGCTGAGGATGTTATCGTTAACGTAACTGGTGGTTTGGACTTGACTTTGATTGAAGCTGAAGAAGCATCAGAGATTGTTAACCAAGCAGCTGGGCATGGAGTTAACATCTGGCTTGGAACATCTATTGATGAGACAATGAAAGACGAAATCCGCGTGACGGTTGTTGCGACAGGAGTACGTCAGGATAAAGTTGAGAAAGTTGTAACTCCTCAACCGCGCCAAGCAACACACCGTGAACCTGCTCGAACTAGTCATGCGCAGACTTTTGATCGTAATTTTGATATGGCTGATACAGCAGAAATTCCAACTCCAAGTTATCGCCGTCAAGAAGCTCCAAAGACATCAGCTTTTGGTGACTGGGACTTGAGACGCGATGCTATCGTTCGTCAAGGAGAGCCAGTTGTTTCTCCAGTGGAACGTTTTGAAGTTCCAGCAGCTACGGATGAAGATGAGTTGGAAACACCACCATTCTTTAAAAATCGTTAATGAAGATGAATTTAAAAGGAAATACGAACCTTGTTTTTCAACAGATATCGAATGCAGTTCAGGAAGCTGGTCGTGAAAACGACTCGGTTTCTGTGATTGCGGTGACCAAATATGTAGATGTTGAAACAGCCTCAGCTTTGGTTTCGCAAGGAGTGCAACACATTGGTGAGAACCGTGTTGATAAATTTCTTGACAAGTATCATGCTCTAAGTGATAAGAATCTTACCTGGCATTTGATTGGAACCTTACAGAGACGTAAAGTCAAGGAAGTGATTTCTTATGTGGATTATTTTCATGCTTTAGATTCCTTAAAGCTAGCTCAGGAAATTCAAAAACGAGCAGACCACAAGATTAAGTGCTTTTTGCAAGTAAATATTTCTAAGGAAGAGAGCAAGCACGGTTTTTCGAAAGAAGAATTGTTAGCCCTCTTACCAGAACTTTCAGAATTAGACCAGATTGAGTATGTGGGACTGATGACCATGGCTCCATTTGATGCAACTAGTCAAGAGTTACTAGAGATATTTAAAGAAACGCAAGAATTGCAAAAAAACCATTCAAGAAAAACATCTCCCCAATATGCCGATGACAGAACTCAGTATGGGTATGAGTCGAGACTTCAAAGAAGCGATTCAATGTGGTTCAACTTTCGTTCGAATCGGCACAGCATTTTTTAAGTAGGAAATAACCATGTCACTAAAAAATAAATTTGAAAAGTTTATAGATTATTTCACTGAAGATGGAGAAGAAGTGGCACCAAACGTTGCTGAATTAAAGCCTGAAAAAACGCTAACATCAGTTTCTGCCCCCATGGAAGAACTTCCACAAGCTCAACAACTTCCCCAGCCTTCACAAGTGAATTCAAAGGAAAAAAATATTACGCGCCTTCATGCTCGTCAGCAAGAATTAGCGATGAAGAGCCATCGTAGTACAGAAAAGGTAACCATTGATGTTCGTTATCCTCGTCGCTACGAAGATGCAACGGATATCGTTGATTTACTAGCAGGCAATGAAAGTATTTTAATCGATTTCCAATACATGACTGAAGTACAAGCGCGTCGTTGTCTAGACTATTTAGATGGAGCTCGTCATGTACTTGCTGGTGAATTAAGAAAGGTTGCAAATACCATGTACCTTTTGACACCAGTAGGAGTTGTGGTTAACATCGAAGATATTCGCTTGCCAGAGGGAACTCATGGTGAGGAGTTTGATTTCGATATGAAGAGAAAACGAGTGAGATAATGATATTTCTAGTTCGCTTTATTCAAAACGCTACAGATATCTATTCTATGATACTTGTAGCGTTTGCTCTCTTATCCTGGTTTCCAAATGCCTATGAGACTAGAGCAGGTCGTTTGTTGACTAATTTAGTCAAACCGATTCTTCAACCCTTGAGACGTCTGCCACTGAGTATTGGTGGTTTAGATTTTTCAGTTTGGGTGGCTGTCGTTTTAGTTCATTTACTTGGAAACTATCTGATCCGTTTTCTTTTAATACTAGCATGAGAAAAGATATCTATCAGCATTTTTCAGTCGAGGATATTCCTTTTATTGATAAAGGTTTAGAGTGGCTTAGGCAGGTTGAGGAGCACTACGCTCTCATCTTAACTCCCTTTATCAACCCTCATCAGGTCTTTATTTTAAAGACATTGGGCAATCATCAAGGGATTCAAGTTTTTTCTAGCAATGATTTTGTAGCTAGCGAGTATAGTCGTGTACTACTTGCACCAGATTATTTCATACCGACTTTGACGGATTTTGAAATGGACTTGCTTGAGATTGTTTATTCTAGCAAGTTTGACCAATTGACTCATTCCAAGATTTTAGGAACTGTTCTGAATCGTCTGGGAATCGATCGCAAGTTGTTTGGTGATATATTGGTAACGGAAAATAGAGCTCAAATCATTGTGGACCGGAATTCACTTCTCTCTTTCAAGATGGGATTCAAAAGATTGCTCGATTGCCTGTCAAACTTGAAGTCAAATCCTTTGAAGAATTGGTAGAAGCCGAGAGTGATTATCAGGAAAAGGAAGTTTTAGTTCCGAGTATGCGCTTGGATGCTTTCTTGTCAAATGTTCTGAAATTGTCTCGCTCTCAGACAGCTGATTTATTAGAAAGAAAATATGTTCAGGTAAATTACCATCTGGTTGAAAAATCTGATTATCAAGTTAAGATTGGTGATTTAGTAAGTGTCAGACGTTTTGGAAGGATTAGTGTTCTGAGAGAAAATGGTCAGACAAAAAGGGATAAGAAGAAATTGACAATACAATTATTATTAAGTAAGTGAGGGGAAAATATGCCAATTACATCGTTAGAGATTAAGGATAAAAGCTTTAGTACTAAGTTTAGAGGTTTTGATCCTGAAGAAGTTGATGAATTTCTCGATATTGTAGTTCGAGACTATGAAACATTGGTTCGAAGTAACCATGATAAAGAGCAACAAATTAGAAATTTAGAAGAGCGTTTGTCTTATTTTGATGAGATGAAAGATTCATTGAGTCAGTCTGTGTTAATTGCTCAAGATACTGCTGAGCGAGTTAAACAAGCAGCTACTGAACGCTCTCATAATATCATTCATCATGCTGAACAGGAATCACAACGTTTGCTTGATGAAGCTAAGTACAAGGCAAATGAAATTTTACGTCAAGCAACTGATAATGCTAAGAAGGTTGCGATTGAGACAGAAGAACTGAAGAATAAGAGTCGCGTCTTCCATCAACGCTTGAAATCTACAATTGAAAGTCAATTGGCCATCGTTGATTCATCTGATTGGGAAGAAATTTTACGTCCAACAGCAACTTATTTACAAACTAGTGATGAAGTCTTTAAAGAGGTGGTTAGAGAGGCTTTGGGGGAAAATATTTCAGCATTTCATGAGGAGGAAGCCAATGATTTGACTCGTCAGTTTTCACCTGAAGAGGTTGCTGAGCTCCAAGCACGTATAGAAGCAACTAATCGTGAATTGATGGAAGCACAGGATGAATCAACTTTATCTGACTTATCTTCGTTAGTAAATAATGAAATGAGTTCTGAGTCTAAAGAGGATTCAGAATAACAACTTCTCAACATTTATAATTGTAAAATCTGAGAACAAGATCTAATCAAACATATTTCCAGCGAGTAGGAGATGGTGGAAGTCTACAATCCCTGTTGATGAGATTATCCTCTCAAGTTATCAAGTCTGAAGTTAGTAGGATTTGACGTTGCCCACGTTACGGGAAAAGAGGGAGAAAGACTAGTTCTTTTTCCGAACAAAGGTGGTACCACGATTTTCGTCCTTTTTAGCGAGTCGTGGTTTTTATTTTGTCTATATCAAAAAGGAGATATCATGAAACTCAAAGAAACTTTAAATCTTGGGAAAACTGACTTCCCAATGCGTGCAGGCCTTCCAACCAAAGAGCCAGTCTGGCAAAAAGAATGGGAAGAAGCAAAATTGTACCAACGCCGTCAAGAATTAAATGAAGGAAAACCTCATTTCACTCTTCATGATGGCCCTCCATACGCTAACGGAAATATCCACGTTGGTCATGCTATGAACAAGATTTCAAAAGATATCATTGTTCGTTCTAAGTCTATGTCAGGATTCTACGCACCATACATCCCAGGTTGGGATACACACGGACTACCAATCGAGCAAGTTTTGGCTAAACAAGGTGTTAAACGTAAAGAGATGGACTTGGTTGAGTACTTGAAACTTTGCCGTGAATACGCTCTTTCTCAAGTAGATAAACAACGCGAAGACTTCAAACGTTTGGGTGTTTCTGGTGACTGGGAAAATCCATATGTGACTTTGACTCCTGACTATGAAGCAGCCCAAATCCGTGTCTTCGGTGAGATGGCAAACAAAGGTTATATCTACCGTGGTGCCAAGCCAGTTTACTGGTCATGGTCATCTGAGTCAGCTCTTGCTGAAGCGGAGATTGAATATCATGACTTGGTTTCAACATCACTGTACTATGCCAATAAGGTTAAAGATGGCAAAGGTGTTCTAGATACAGATACTTATATCGTTGTCTGGACAACTACTCCATTTACTATCACAGCTTCTCGTGGTTTGACGGTTGGTGCAGATATTGATTACGTTTTGGTTCAACCTGCTGGTGAAACTCGTAAGTTTGTGGTTGCTGCAGAATTGTTGACTAGCTTGTCTGAGAAATTTGGCTGGGCTGATGTTCAAGTTTTGGCGACTTATCGTGGTCAAGAATTGAACCATATCGTGACAGAACACCCATGGGATACTGCAGTAGATGAACTCGTTATCCTTGGTGACCACGTTACAACTGACTCTGGTACAGGTATTGTCCATACAGCCCCAGGTTTCGGTGAAGACGACTACAATGTTGGTGTTGCTAATGGTCTTGAGGTTGCTGTGACAGTTAACGAACGCGGAATCATGATGGCTAATGCTGGCGCTGAGTTCGAAGGTCAATTCTATGACAAGGTGGTTCCAACTGTTATCGAGAAACTAGGCAACCTCCTTCTTGCTCAAGAAGAAATCTCTCACTCATACCCATTTGACTGGCGTACGAAAAAACCAATCATCTGGCGTGCAGTTCCACAATGGTTTGCTTCAGTATCAAAATTCCGTCAAGATATCTTGGATGAAATCGAAAAAGTGAAATTCCATTCAGAATGGGGTAAAGTCCGTCTTTACAACATGATCCGTGACCGTGGTGACTGGGTCATCTCTCGTCAACGTGCTTGGGGAGTTCCTCTTCCAATCTTCTACGCAGAAGACGGCACACCAATCATGACAGCTGAAACGATTGAACATGTAGCTCAACTCTTTGAAGAACATGGTTCAATCATCTGGTGGGAACGTGATGCTAAAGACCTCTTGCCAGAAGGATTTACACATCCAGGTTCACCAAATGGTGAGTTCAAGAAAGAAACAGATATCATGGACGTTTGGTTCGACTCAGGTTCATCATGGAATGGGGTCGTGGTTAACCGTCCAGAACTCAAATACCCAGCCGACCTCTACCTTGAAGGTTCTGACCAATACCGTGGTTGGTTCAACTCTTCACTCATCACATCTGTGGCTAACCATGGTGTGGCACCATACAAACAAATCTTGTCACAAGGTTTTGCGTTGGATGGTAAAGGTGAGAAGATGTCTAAATCTCTTGGAAATACCATTGCTCCAAGCGATGTTGAGAAACAATTTGGTGCGGAAATCTTGCGTCTCTGGGTAACAAGTGTTGACTCAAGCAACGACGTGCGTATCTCTATGGACATCTTGAGCCAAGTTTCTGAAACTTACCGCAAGATCCGTAACACTCTTCGTTTCTTAATTGCTAACACATCTGACTTTAACCCAGCTGAGGATGCAGTAGCTTACGAAGAACTTCGTTCAGTTGACAAGTACATGACCATTCGCTTTAACCAGCTTGTGAAGACAATTCGTGATGCTTATGCTGACTTTGAATTCTTGACAATCTATAAAGCACTAGTGAACTTTATCAACGTTGACTTGTCAGCCTTCTACCTTGATTTTGCCAAAGACGTTGTCTACATCGAAGGTGCCAAATCATTGGAACGCCGTCAAATGCAGACTGTTTTCTATGATATCCTTGTGAAAAATCACTAAACTCTTGACACCAATCCTTCCTCACACTGCGGAAGAAATCTGGTCATATCTTGAGTTTGAAGTCGAAGACTTTGTTCAATTGTCAGAATTGCCAGAAGCTCAAACATTTGCTAATCAAGAGGAAATCTTGGACACATGGGCAGCCTTCATGGACTTCCGTGGACAAGCTCAAAAAGCCTTGGAAGAAGCTCGTAATGAAAAAGTCATCGGTAAATCCCTTGAAGCTCACTTGACAGTTTATCCAAACGAAGTCGTGAAAACTCTTCTTGGAGCTGTTGATAGCAATGTTGCTCAACTCTTTGATCGTCTCAGAATTGACTATCGCAGAAGGACCAGCTCCAGAAGGTGCAGTAGCCTTTGAAGATGTGGCCTTTACAGTTGAACGCGCTGCAGGTGAAGTTTGTGATCGTTGCCGCCGTATTGATCCAAGTACAGCAGAACGTTGCTACCACGCAACCATCTGTGACCACTGTGCAAGTATCGTAGAAGAAAACTTTGCGGATGCAGTCGCAGAAGGATTTGAAGTAAATTAAAAGTAAAAAATGGCGAGGGTAGTCCAAAGGTTGATTTGAAAAGAAAGGCCAATAGCACTCTCAACATTAAACGCATACTATCAAGACTTTTAAAGTCTTGATAGTATGCGTTTTTCTTGTAATACTATTTTTACCATGTATCTTTTTGTACAGTGGATTGAATCCAGAATAGTAGGCTATGGATTCTATAGTAGATTGAACTTAGAATAGTACGCTACGAATTCTAAAAACATTTTTTTAAAAATTATTTTGACTTTCCTAATCGATTTGTTCATATCTTATTTCAATCCACTATATTTTCATACTCCGTTATAGTAGATTGAATATTGAATAGTACACTGTTGCTTCTAAAAACATGGATAAAAAAATCGATCTGATTTATCTAGTCAATTTGTTCAGATTTGATTTCATTACACTATAAAAATAAAAATTGCACTTTTTGTTAGCAGGCTGCTTAAGAAATATCTAAGTCCGTGTGTAAATTTGGAATTCTAGCAGCTAATCAACGTATTCTAGGAGGATAAGGAAGAGTTTCTAACAAAACATACAATATATATGTTTGTGTAGTTAAAATTTCTGCTCTTTTTGATTTTAAAAGAACATCAAGTTTTTTTAAGAAAAAAACTAACAAAATAGAGAAAAAAACTGTATTTAGATATTATAAAAAAACTTATATGTATATATTTGGAATGTAATAAACTGAAAGAAATCTAAAGAATAAATTTGATTTATTTAAGTAAAAAGATTATAATAAAATTGTATTTATAATACTACATAAACACAAAAGGAGAAATAAATATGTGTTTTAATCGTAAAAATGCAGAACAAAAGAATTGGCGTATGATCAAAAAAGGAAAACATTTCTTGTTTGGTTGTTCGCTAGTCTTTGCGGTTGGAGCTACACTAGCTACTCCAACGGTTCACGCTGACAGTGTAGAAGCTAAGACAGAAGCTACAAATTCAGCAACACAAAATGAACCTACTGCAGAGGCGACGACCTATGCGGCACCAGCTGCAACTAGCCCAGTTGCGACTGAAGCAGTAGAAGCAAATTCAGCAACAACTGTCGTTTCAGCTGACAAATCTCAACTAGAAGCTGTTTTGACACAAGCTAAAGCTAAAAACTTGGATGGTCAAGAAGCTTCAGTTAAAGCTGAAGTAGCAGCTGCAATTGCAGAAGCAGAAGCATTAGTTGCGAACGGTTCAGCAAGCCAAGATCAAATCAACCAAAGTGTTGAACGTTTGACTCAAGCAGTGGCAAGTGTGAAGGAAGTTACTGAAGCAGCAATTGAGAAAACATCGGAAGCAACTACAGAATCTTCAGCAACTCCTAAAGTAAGAAGCAGACGTGCGACTACTGAAGGAACAACTCGTTCAATTGATGAAACTAACCTTGCTCGTGCTATCGTAACCAAAGAAAACTTTGAAAGTTTCTTCCAAGAAGGTGGAACTGCAAGTTATGAAAAATCTTCAGGAACTATTAAGTTGACAGAAGATGTATCAGGACAGGCTGGTAATGCCTACCTACGTTTTAAAATCGATCCTAGCCAAGATTTCTCTTTCACTGGTAAAGTAGATATTGGTAATAAATATGAAGGACACGAAGTGGATGGTCGTGCTGGTGGTGACGGAGTCGGTTTCGTCTTCCATACAGGTAAGCAAAGTCAACTAGGTCTTTCTGGTGCATCAATCGGTATGGGTGGAATTAATGCAGCTTTTGGTTTCAAACTTGACTCATGGTGGAACAAAGGTACTCCAAAACCTGAAATCAAATCAATGGCAGATCCTTCATACAACCGTGGAGATACGAATCATGCGTTCGGTGCGTTTTATTCATCAAACAATCAAGGAAGAGTAAATTCTATTACAGAGATGAAACCTTTAAATCCAGCACCAAATGGACAATGGGTTGATTTCAAGATTAACTATAATGGAACTAATAAAGAATTCACGGTAACATACGGTAGCCAAACTTGGACAACAAAACTTGATAAATCTAGCCGTAGTCATGACAAATGAAGCCAAGAATGCTTTGACTGCTAGAAATGCTACCTATGCCCTCTCATTTGTCGGAAGTACAGGTTCTGGTACAAACTTGCAACGTGTTCAGATTGAAAAATTTGAGTTTACAGCGCCACAAATCGTCCACATGAAATTTGTTGATGAAAGTGGTCAAGAAATCGAAGCAAGTAGTGCGATTCCAGGTGACGAAAATGAAGTTATTAATCTGAGCACTCAAGACAACAAAGATTGCAGCAGTTGAAGCTAAAGGGTATACACTGAAAGAAATTGATTCTAGCAAGGCTCCTTCATACATTAAAGAAAACAACACAGTTACCCTAACTCCAGGTGGTCAATTGTTGACTTATGTATTTAAAGTAAAAGATACCACACCACCAGCAGCCCCAACTGTAAATTCAGTTACAGCAGGCGCTACAGCGGTAACGGGTACAGCCGAAGCAGGCTCAACCGTAGAAGTAACTCTTCCAGGTGGGTCTAAAGTATCCGCGAAAGCCGACCAAGATGGAAGCTACAGTGTTCCAGTAAGTGCCTTGAAGGAAGGCGACACCGTATCTGTGACTGCGACAGATGACGCTGGTAACAAGTCAACACCGACATCAGTAACGGTACCAGATAAAACGGCCCCAGCAGCCCCAACTGTGAACCCAGTTAAGGCAGGTGCTACAGCCATCACAGGTACAGCCGAAGCAGGTTCGACAGTAGAAGTAACCCTTCAAGATGGACAAAAATCCTCTGCAAAAGCTGGAGAAAATGGTGAGTTTTCAATTCCAGTTCCAGCTTTGAATGCTGATGATCAAATTAGTGTTACAGCAACAGATGTAGCTAAAAACACATCAACTCCAACTAAAGTTACTGTAAAAGAGACAGTTCGTCCGACCTTACACATTCCATATGATGATCCTGCGACACAAGCCATTTATGTTTACTCTGGTGAAGAAAATAATATTGAGCTAAAGGTAACTGATAATTCAGGTAAGATTGTAAAAGCTTATCTAGCTTTACCACAAGATAACCGCAGTGGGCTTGGTGCAGAAGACACTACCTTCTTAAACGGTAGAACTAAAGGTGGTTTGTATCTTAAGACTGAAGGTATTCATGTAGAAACTACTGCTACAGAGTCAACTCCAGCTATCGTTCGCGTAACTGGTGAAGTTCCTAAAAACACTTACACAGAAAGTAGTGGACAATTCACTCGTTACCTCTTTGCTGAAGATGCGGCGGGTAATACAGGTTATGAACATGTTGGTGATGCGACTACACCAGGACAACTTGGGCGTATCCGTTTTATGTGGAAACCACAGTCATTCAAATATACTGCAGTAGCTCCATCAACACCGATTAAATCAAATACTGTTCCAGAAGCGAGTGTCCTTGAAAAAGCTGTTAAAGATGCGAACCCAACTTTCAGCGATAAGATTGAAAGTGTTTCTGTAGATGGTACTAATGTTAAGGTGACTTATAAAGATGGAAGTACAGATGTCATTCCAGCAGACTCAGTATTCAAAATTGAAGCAACAGCACCTGCAGTAACACCAGTTAAAAATCCATCAAGCCTAACTCAACCAGAAAAAGATGCAGTTAAGAAAGCAGTAGAAACAGCGAACCCAAGTGCAACTAAGGTTGAAGTAGGAACCGATGGTACAACAACACTAACCTACTCAAATGGTTCGACAGCTAAATTGACCCCAGCACAAACTGTCAGTCAGGCAGACGTTACACCTCCAGTAGCACCAACTGTAAATGCAGTTAAGGCAGGTGCTACTAGTATTACTGGTACAGCCGAAGCAGGTTCAACAGTTGAAGTAACACTTCCAGATGGCACTAAAGCAACAGCAACAGCTGACAAAGATGGTAACTTCAGCGTTCCAGTTAGCGGATTGGAAGAAGGTCAAACAGTCTCTGTCACAGCGAAAGACGCTTCAAACAATACATCAACTCCAACTACAGCAACAGTAGCGAAAGCTGATGATAAGACAGCTCCAGATGCACCAGTTGTGAACCCAGTTAAAGCTGGTGATAAAAGCAGTTACAGGTACAGCCGAAGCAGGTTCAACAGTTGAAGTAACACTTCCAGATGGCACTAAAAGCAACAGCAACAGCTGACAAAGATGGTAACTTCAGCGTTCCAGTTAGCGGATTGGAAGAAGGTCAAACAGTCTCTGTCACAGCGAAAGACGCTTTCAAACAATACATCAACTCCAACTACAGCAACAGTAGCGAAAGCTGATGATAAGACAGCTCCAGATGCACCAGTTGTGAACCCAGTTAAAAGCTGGTGATAAAGCAGTTACAGGTACAGCCGAAGCAGGTTCAACAGTTGAAGTAACACTTCCAGATGGCACTAAAGCAACAGCAACAGCTGACAAAGATGGTAACTTCAGCGTTCCAGTTAGCGGATTGGAAGCAGGTCAAACAGTCTCTGTCACAGCGAAAGACGCTTTCAAACAATACATCAACTCCAACTACAGCAACAGTAGCGAAAGCTGATGATAAGACAGCTCCAGATGCACCAGTTGTGAACCCAGTTAAAGCTGGTGATAAAGCAGTTACAGGTACAGCCGAAGCAGGTTCAACAGTTGAAGTAACACTTCCAGATGGCACTAAAGCAACAGCAACAGCTGACAAAGATGGTAACTTCAGCGTTCCAGTTAGCGGATTGGAAGAAGGTCAAACAGTCTCTGTCACAGCGAAAGACGCTTCAAACAATACATCAACTCCAACTACAGCAACAGTAGCGAAAGCTGATGATAAGACAGCTCCAGATGCACCAGTTGTGAACCCAGTTAAAGCTGGTGATAAAGCAGTTACAGGTACAGCCGAAGCAGGTTCAACAGTTGAAGTAACACTTCCAGATGGCACTAAAGCAACAGCAACAGCTGACAAAGATGGTAACTTCAGCGTTCCAGATTAGCGGATTGGAAGAAGGTCAAACAGTCTCTGTCACAGCGAAAGACGCTTCAAACAATACATCAACTCCAACTACAGCAACAGTAGCGAAAGCTGATGATAAGACAGCTCCAGATGCACCAGTTGTGAACCCAGTTAAAGCTGGTGATAAAGCAGTTACAGGTACAGCCGAAGCAGGTTCAACAGTTGAAGTAACACTTCCAGATGGCACTAAAAGCAACAGCAACAGCTGACAAAGATGGTAACTTCAGCGTTCCAGTTAGCGGATTGGAAGAAGGTCAAACAGTCTCTGTCACAGCGAAAGACGCTTCAAAACAATACATCAACTCCAACTACAGCAACAGTAGCGAAAGCTGATGATAAGACAGCTCCAGATGCACCAGTTGTGAACCCAGTTAAAGCTGGTGATAAAGCAGTTACAGGGTACAGCCGAAGCAGGTTCAACAGTTGAAGTAACACTTCCAGATGGCACTAAAGCAACAGCAACAGCTGACAAAGATGGTAACTTCAGCGTTCCAGTTAGCGGATTGGAAGAAGGTCAAACAGTCTCTGTCACAGCGAAAGACGCTTCAAACAATACATCAACTCCAACTACAGCAACAGTAGCGAAAGCTGATGATAAGACAGCTCCAGATGCACCAGTTGTGAACCCAGTTAAAGCTGGTGATAAAGCAGTTACAGGTACAGCCGAAGCAGGTTCAACAGTTGAAGTAACACTTCCAGATGGCACTAAAGCAACAGCAACAGCTGACAAAGATGGTAACTTCAGCGTTCCAGTTAGCGGATTGGAAGAAGGTCAAACAGTCTCTGTCACAGCGAAAGACGCTTCAAACAATACATCAACTCAACTACAGCAACAGTAGCGAAAAGCTGATGATAAGACAGCTCCAGATGCACCAGTTGTGAACCCAGTTAAAGCTGGTGATAAAGCAGTTACAGGTACAGCCGAAGCAGGTTCAACAGTTGAGTAACACTTCCAGATGGCACTAAAGCAACAGCAACAGCTGACAAAAGATGGTAACTTCAGCGTTCCAGTTAGCGGATTGGAAGAAGGTCAAACAGTCTCTGTCACAGCGAAAGACGCTTCAAACAATACATCAACTCCAACTACAGCAACAGTAGCGAAAGCTGATGATAAGACAGCTCCAGATGCACCAGTTGTGAACCCAGTTAAAGCTGGTGATAAAGCAGTTACAGGTACAGCCGAAGCAGGTTCAACAGTTGAAGTAACACTTCCAGATGGCACTAAAGCAACAGCAACAGCTGACAAAGATGGTAACTTCAGCGTTCCAGTTAGCGGATTGGAAGAAGGTCAAACAGTCTCTGTCACAGCGAAAGACGCTTCAAACAATACATCAACTCCAACTACAGCAACAGTAGCGAAAGCTGATGATAAGACAGCTCCAGATGCACCAGTTGTGAACCCAGTTAAAGCTGGTGATAAAGCAGTTACAGGTACAGCCGAAGCAGGTTCAACAGTTGAAGTAACACTTCCAGATGGCACTAAAAGCAACAGCAACAGCTGACAAAGATGGTAACTTCAGCGTTCCAGTTAGCGGATTGGAAGAAGGTCAAACAGTCTCTGTCACAGCGAAAGACGCTTCAAACAATACATCAACTCCAACTACAGCAACAGTAGCGAAAGCTGATGATAAGACAGCTCCAGATGCACCAGTTGTGAACCCAGTTAAAGCTGGTGATAAAAGCAGTTACAGGTACAGCCGAAGCAGGTTCAACAGTTGAAGTAACACTTCCAGATGGCACTAAAGCAACAGCAACAGCTGACAAAGATGGTAACTTCAGCGTTCCAGTTAGCGGATTGGAAGAAGGTCAAACAGTCTCTGTCACAGCGAAAGACGCTTTCAAACAATACATCAACTCAACTACAGCAACAGTAGCGAAAGCTGATGATAAGACAGCTCCAGATGCACCAGTTGTGAACCCAGTTAAAAGCTGGTGATAAAGCAGTTACAGGTACAGCCGAAGCAGGTTCAACAGTTGAAGTAACACTTCCAGATGGCACTAAAGCAACAGCAACAGCTGACAAAGATGGTAACTTCAGCGTTCCAGTTAGCGGATTGGAAGAAGGTCAAACAGTCTCTGTCACAGCGAAAGACGCTTCAAACAATACATCAACTCCAACTACAGCAACAGTAGCGAAAGCTGATGATAAGACAGCTCCAGATGCACCAGTTGTGAACCCAGTTAAAGCTGGTGATAAAGCAGTTACAGGTACAGCCGAAGCAGGTTCAACAGTTGAAGTAACACTTCCAGATGGCACTAAAGCAACAGCAACAGCTGACAAAGATGGTAACTTCAGCGTTCCAGTTAGCGGATTGGAAGAAGGTCAAACAGTCTCTGTCACAGCGAAAGACGCTTCAAAACAATACATCAACTCCAACTACAGCAACAGTAGCGAAAGCTGATGATAAGACAGCTCCAGATGCACCAGTTGTGAACCCAGTTAAAGCTGGTGATAAAGCAGTTACAGGTACAGCCGAAGCAGGTTCAACAGTTGAAGTAACACTTCCAGATGGCACTAAAGCAACAGCAACAGCTGACAAAGATGGTAACTTCAGCGTTCCAGTTAGCGGATTGGAAGAAGGTCAAACAGTCTCTGTCACAGCGAAAGACGCTTCAAACAATACATCAACTCCAACTACAGCAACAGTAGCGAAAAGCTGATGATAAGACAGCTCCAGATGCACCAGTTGTGAACCCAGTTAAAGCTGGTGATAAAGCAGTTACAGGTACAGCCGAAGCAGGTTCAACAGTTGAAGTAACACTTCCAGATGGCACTAAAGCAACAGCAACAGCTGACAAAGATGGTAACTTCAGCGTTCCAGTTAGCGGATTGGAAGAAGGTCAAACAGTCTCTGTCACAGCGAAAAGACGCTTCAAACAATACATCAACTCCAACTACAGCAACAGTAGCGAAAGCTGATGATAAGACAGCTCCAGATGCACCAGTTGTGAACCCAGTTAAAGCTGGTGATAAAGCAGTTACAGGTACAGCCGAAGCAGGTTCAACAGTTGAAGTAACACTTCCAGATGGCACTAAAGCAACAGCAACAGCTGACAAAGATGGTAACTTCAGCGTTCCAGTTAGCGGATTGGAAGAAGGTCAAACAGTCTCTGTCACAGCGAAAGACGCTTCAAACAATACATCAACTCCAACTACAGCAACAGTAGCGAAAGCTGATGATAAGACAGCTCCAGATGCACCAGTTGTGAACCCAGTTAAAGCTGGTGATAAAGCAGTTACAGGTACAGCCGAAGCAGGTTCAACAGTTGAAGTAACACTTCCAGATGGCACTAAAGCAACAGCAACAGCTGACAAAGATGGTAACTTCAGCGTTCCAGTTAGCGGATTGGAAGAAGGTCAAACAGTCTCTGTCACAGCGAAAGACGCTTCAAAACAATACATCAACTCCAACTACAGCAACAGTAGCGAAAGCTGATGATAAGACAGCTCCAGATGCACCAGTTGTGAACCCAGTTAAAAGCTGGTGATAAAGCAGTTACAGGTACAGCCGAAGCAGGTTCAACAGTTGAAGTAACACTTCCAGATGGCACTAAAGCAACAGCAACAGCTGACAAAGATGGTAACTTCAGCGTTCCAGTTAGCGGATTGGAAGAAGGTCAAACAGTCTCTGTCACAGCGAAAGACGCTTCAAACAATACATCAACTCCAACTACAGCAACAGTAGCGAAAGCTGATGATAAGACAGCTCCAGATGCACCAGTTGTGAACCCAGTTAAAGCTGGTGATAAAGCAGTTACAGGTACAGCCGAAGCAGGTTCAACAGTTGAAGTAACACTTCCAGATGGCACTAAAGCAACAGCAACAGCTGACAAAGATGGTAACTTCAGCGTTCCAGTTAGCGGATTGGAAGAAGGTCAAACAGTCTCTGTCACAGCGAAAGACGCTTCAAAACAATACATCAACTCAACTACAGCAACAGTAGCGAAAGCTGATGATAAGACAGCTCCAGATGCACCAGTTGTGAACCCAGTTAAAGCTGGTGATAAAGCAGTTACAGGTACAGCCGAAGCAGGTTCAACAGTTGAAGTAACACTTCCAGATGGCACTAAAGCAACAGCAACAGCTGACAAAGATGGTAACTTCAGCGTTCCAGTTAGCGGATTGGAAGAAGGTCAAACAGTCTCTGTCACAGCGAAAGACGCTTCAAACAATACATCAACTCCAACTACAGCAACAGTAGCGAAAGCTGATGATAAGACAGCTCCAGATGCACCAGTTGTGAACCCAGTTAAAGCTGGTGATAAAGCAGTTACAGGTACAGCCGAAGCAGGTTCAACAGTTGAAGTAACACTTCCAGATGGCACTAAAGCAACAGCAACAGCTGACAAAGATGGTAACTTCAGCGTTCCAGTTAGCGGATTGGAAGAAGGTCAAACAGTCTCTGTCACAGCGAAAGACGCTTCAAACAATACATCAACTCCAACTACAGCAACTGTAGCGAAAGCTGATGATAAGACAGCACCAGATGCACCAGTTGTGAACCCAGTTAAAGCAGGTGACACAGCAGTAACCGGTACAGCCGAAGCAGGTTCAACAGTTGAAGTAACCCTTCCAGATGGCACTAAAGCCTCAGCAACAGCTGACCAAGATGGCAACTTCAGCGTTCCAGTCAGCGGTTTGGAAGAAGGTCAAACAGTCTCTGTTACAGCGAAAGACGCTTCAAACAATACATCAACTCCAACTACAGCAACAGTAGCGAAAGCTGATGATAAGACAGCTCCAGATGCACCAGTTGTGAACCCAGTTAAAGCTGGTGATAAAGCAGTTACAGGTACAGCCGAAGCAGGTTCAACAGTTGAAGTAACACTTCCAGATGGCACTAAAGCAACAGCAACAGCTGACAAAGATGGTAACTTCAGCGTTCCAGTTAGCGGATTGGAAGAAGGTCAAACAGTCTCTGTCACAGCGAAAGACGCTTCAAACAATACATCAACTCCAACTACAGCAACAGTAGCGAAAGCTGATGATAAGACAGCTCCAGATGCACCAGTTGTGAACCCAGTTAAAGCTGGTGATAAAGCAGTTACAGGTACAGCCGAAGCAGGTTCAACAGTTGAAGTAACCCTTCCAGATGGCACTAAAGCAACAGCAACAGCTGACAAAGATGGTAACTTCAGCGTTCCAGTTAGCGGATTGGAAGAAGGTCAAACAGTCTCTGTCACAGCGAAAGACGCTTCAAACAATACATCAACTCCAACTACAGCAACAGTAGCGAAAGCTGATGATAAGACAGCTCCAGATGCACCAGTTGTGAACCCAGTTAAAGCTGGTGATAAAGCAGTTACAGGTACAGCCGAAGCAGGTTCAACAGTTGAAGTAACACTTCCAGATGGCACTAAAGCAACAGCAACAGCTGACAAAGATGGTAACTTCAGCGTTCCAGTAGCTGGATTGAAGGCAGGCGACAAAGTTTCTGTAACAGCGACAGACGCAGCAGGTAACAAGTCAGGCGTAACAGACGCAACAGTAGCGAAAGCAACGCCAACAGCACCAAGCGTGAACGATGGTAAAGTGTCTGAAGCAAACGGAGCTAAAGCACCAGCCCTTACTCCAGTAGTAGATCCAAGCAACTTGACAGATGCCGAAAAAGCTAAAGTAGCGGACGAAGTTAAGAAAGCTAACCCAACAGCAACAGATGTTAAGGTTAACAATGACGGATCAGTAGTTGTAACCTTTGCAGATGGATCAGTAGCGGTAATTGCAACTGAGAAAGCTGTTAAGAAAGCAACTAAAGAGTCATCTGCTAAAGAAACAACTAAGAAAGCAGGAGCGAAAGAATTGCCAAATACTGGTACAGAACAATCTAACGCTTCACTTGGTTTAGCACTTCTTGCAGCAGTGACAGGAGGACTCCTTATCTCTAAAAAACGTAAGGAAGAAGAGTAAACCATTACTCTGATACAGCAAACCTGAGAATTTTGATTCTATGAGTTTGCTAGAAAAGAAGCTGGGTAAAAACTCACTTCTAAATATCAAAACAGCGAGTATTTCCATAGTTGGAGATGCTCGTTGTTTCTTATTATGTGACTTTCAGTCCGTCTCGCTCCGTTAGGTGCGAGACAAAAAAACCACCCGCTATGCGGGTGCGCATCGAAGGTTATACCAAAAAACTCCAAACGCGATACAATTAAGGTGTTCAAGCCAATTGTAAAGCGAAAGGAGAAAAATATGGCTCAAAAAGCACATAGTTTATCACACACAAAATGGATGTGTAAATATCACATTGTGTTCACCCCTAAGTATAGACGAAAAGTGATCTATAATCAATATCGAAGTAGTTTGGGAGAAATATTCCATAGATTATGTAGTTATAAAGGTGTTGAGATTATCGAGGGTCATTTAATGCCAGATCATGTTCATATGTTGGTAAGTATTCCACCTAGAATTAGTATTTCAAGTTTCATGGGATATTTAAAAGGTAAAAGCGCTCTAATGATGTTCGATAAACACGCAAATCTGAAATATAAGTTTGGAAATCGACATTTTTGGGCAGAGGGATATTATGTGAGTACAGTTGGCCTCAATGAAGCCACAATAAAGAAATACATTCAGGAACAAGAGCGAAAAGATATTGCTTTAGATAAGTTGAGTGTAAGAGAATATGAAGATCCCTTTAGGGATAGTGGCAAGTAGTACATTTGCCTCTTTGAGAGGCTTGTGACGAGTCAAATGCAATAAGGCTTGAACAAAGTGAAAGCCAGCGTCTTTAGGCGCTGGCTAGTTATCTGGGCTTATAGCCCTGGTACAAACCACCCGTTTGACGGGTGGTCATGATTATTTTCATAAAAACTCTTGTGTATGAAATTGAAAATAATAGGAAGTTGAGAATGCTTGATAAACAGTATCCACTGATAAGAATCTTGTTAACGGTATGTAGCGTAAAAAATAATTTCAAGAGGCAAACAAAAATCCTTGTTTATTGGAGGGAAATTCGATAAAATAGAAAAGGATTTAATATTTTATTATAAAGGAAAAAGTTAAGTGATGAAACATCAATTTTACGGAGAAAAAGCGCCAGCGTTTTTTTCTTTTAGAAAGTTATCAGTAGGTCTGATATCAGCGACTATTGGAAGCTTCTTTTTGGGTTCTGTAGTTGGGACTAGTACACAGCCTGTTGAAGCAGCAGAGTTACCAGCGAATCAAGCTGTTCAGATTCACTATAAGTATGTTATGGAATCAGAATTGACAGATACTGAAAAGGCGATGGTTGTTAAGGAACTTCCAAAATTTGTAGAGGAAAGTACAGATGCATACTACTTGGTTTATCGTCCTAAAAAAGAAGGAAGATTGATAGGAAACTTACCAAGTACTGGCTACTCTGGTATGTGGGAAGCAATCTTTGCAACAGCTGGTATTGTTCTTGCGGTCTTGGTAATTTCTAAGGGGAAAAACGGGAAAAGATATCTATCTTCGATTTTATTGGTGACTGGACTAGGATCCATTCTTCTTTCTCCTTCAATACTTGCAGTTACAAATATTGAGCTAGCTGCTTATAATCAGCTTTTAAATTTGGAGCTAGGAGAGCAACTACCTCAACCCTTGAACATTGAAGATTTTGAATACATTGGTTATCTGAAGAGTCAGGCTATTTTGAAAAATTCTCTGGAGCAAGGTGAAGAATCTAAGCATAAAGCTAATCAGACTGTGAATCAATCAGTGGACGGTTCTGAAAATGACAAAGCGGTGGCAGTATCAAAAGCAGATAGTTCAGAGAAGTCGACAGATGAAAAACTGGAGCTTGTCAATGGAGCAAACCGAGTGCCGTCGGGAAGCTCAATTTATGATCGCTCTGAGTTACAATTATCTAGTCAAGATGAAAGTCAAACACAAGTCGTTGCTTATCAGACAGAATATCGCTATTCGGATAATCTTGTTAAGGGTCAAACAAAGACCATTCAGGTGGGTGTACCAGGGGAACGTACAGTGATTACTCGTCGTTACAGTGCTAATCAGAAGGTGATAAAATCTGAGTTGGTGTCTGATCAAGTGACAGTCCAACCTATTTCAGAGATTATTCTGGTGGGCACAGCAGAAAGTAATCAATTACTTAAAGAATCTCCTGTTCACGACGTTCCAGAATATACAGCTTCGGTAGGTACATCAGGTGACGCCCCAGCCCCCGTTCACGAAGTCCCAGAATATACAGAATCAGTAGGGACGGTAGGTACAGAACCTGTTCCGGTACATGACGTTCCCGAGTACACAGCTTCGGTAGGTACAGCAGGTTACGAACCCGCTCCGGTACATGACGTTCCCGAGTATACAGGATCAGTAGGTACAGCTGGTGACGCCTCAGCCCTCGTTCACGACATTCCCGAGTATACAGATCCAGTCGGCACAGCAGGCGACGCCCCAGCCCCCGTACATGACTTGCCAGAGTATACAGATCCAGTCGGCACAGCAGGTACAGAACCCGCCCCAGTTCATGAATTACCCGAGTATACAGATCAAGTAAATACGGTAGGTTCAGAGCCAGTTCCTGTTCACGACGTTCCCGAGTATACAGAATTAATCGGTACATCTGGTGACGAACCCGCTCCAGTTCACGAAGTCCCTGAATATATAGAATCAGTCGGCACAGCAGGTGCAGATCCCGCTCTGGTTTATGAGGTTCCCGAGTACACAGAACCTGTAGGCACAGTGGGTGACGCACCAGCTCCAGTTCACAGCGTTCCAGAATACACAGCTCCAGTCGGCATAGCCGGTGCAGAACCCGCTCTCGTTCACGAAGTCCCAGAATATACAGAACCAGTCGGCACATCTGGTGTAGAGCCTACACCAGTTCATGAGGTTCCCGAGTACACAGAACCAGTCGGCACAGCCGGTGACGACCCAGCTCCAGTTCATGAAGTCCCAGAATATACAGCTCCAGTCGGTACATCTGGCGAAGAACCCGCTCTCGTTCACGAAGTCCCAGAATATACAGAACCAGTCGGCACATCTGGTGTAGAGCCTACCCCAGTTCACGAAGTCCCAGAATATACAGACCCAGTCGGCACAGCAAGTGACGAACCCGCCCCGGTTTATGACCTCCCCGAGTATACAGATTCATTGGGCACAGCCGGTGACGATCCATCCCCAGTTCACGAAGTCCCAGAATATACAGATCCAGTCGGCACAGCTGGCGACAATCCAGCCCTGGTTCATGAGGTTTCAGAATATACAGAATCAGTAGGCACAGCCGGTGACGAACCCGCTCCAGTTCATGAAGTCCCAGAGTACACAGAACCAGTCGGCACAGCCGGTGACGAACCCGCCCCGGTTTATGACTTGCCAGAGTACGCAGAACCAGTCGGCACAGCCGGTGACGAACCCACCCCGGTTCACGACTTGCCAGAGTACACAGAACCTGTTGGTACAGCAGGCGACGAACCCGCTCCCGTTCATGAAGTTCCAGAGTCCGCAGAACCAGTAGGCGCAGCAGGTGCAGAACCCGCTCCGGTTCACGAATTGCCAGAGTATACAGATTCGTTGGGCACAGCCGGTGAAGCTCCAGCTCCAGTTCATGATATTCCAGAATATACAGATCCTGTAGGCACAGCTGGTGAAGACTCAGCTCTGGTTCACGAACTGCCAGAGTACACAGATTCAGTCGGCACAGCAGGCGACGAACCCGCTCTGGTTCACGAATTGCCAGAGTATACAGATTCGTTGGGCACAGCTGGTGACGATCCATCCCCAGTTCACGAATTCCCAGAATATACAGATCCAGTCGGCACAGCTGGTACAGATCCATCCCCCGTTCATGAATTACCAGAGTACCCAGAATCAGTCGGCACAGTTGGTGACGAACCTGCCCCCGTTCATGAAGTCCCAGAATATACAGACCCAGTCGGCACAGCAGGTGCTGAACCAGCTCTAGTTCACGAAATCCCAGAATATACAGATTCAGTCGGCACAGCAGGCGACGATCCAGCCCTGGTTCATGAATTACCAGAGTATACAGAACCAGTCGGCACAGTGGGTGACGCACCCGCTCCAGTTTACGAAATTCCCGAGTATACAGAACCAGTCGGCACATCTGGTGTAGAGCCTACACCAGTTCATGAGGTTCCCGAGTACACAGACCCAGTCGGCACAGCAGGTGACGAACCTGCTCCGGTTCATGACTTGCCAGAGTATACAGACCCAGTCGGCACAGCAGGTGACGCACCCGCTCCAGTTCACGACGTTCCAGGTTACACAGATTCAGTAGGCACAGCAGGCGACGATCCAGCCCCTGTTCATGAATTACCAGAGTATACAGAATCAGTCGGCACAGCAGGCGACGGTCCAGCCTCAGTTTATGAATTACCAGAGTATACAGACCCAGTCGGCACATCTGGCACAGAGCCTACACCAAGTTTTGACCTTCCTGAGTTAGAGCTTAGCTACGTAGATGAAACGCGAGTTGAAAAAGTAGCCTTTGAGATTGAGGAGCAGTATACTGATGAGTTAGTCAAGGATTCACGTATTGTAAGTGTCCCTGGAGTAGAAGGTGAGCGTACAATCAAACTAGAGTCTACCATTCAAATAACCAAGAATTGGATCGTCAAGAATTATCTAATGAAGAAACCTTGGCACCAGTGACTCAGATTGTTAAGGTTGGAACAGCAAGTCCATTTATGATTCCAAATGATGCTCCAAAGGTTGAAGGCTTAGAAGAATTTGATTTAATTCCTCTCTACAATCTATTGTCAGAAGCAGAACAAGTTAAATCACAGGCACGTTATTTTAACGATATCTCAACTCGCCAAACTAGTTACGATTCGGCACTCCTTATAGGTCAAGAGTTATTGACACAGTCAGAAGCTAGTCAAGAGCAAGTCAACCAAGCAGTTGCAAGCATTAAAAATGCGAAAGAGCAATTACAGGGCCCAGATGTTACTAAGGAAGCTTTACAAACAGAATACCGAGATAGTCAAGACATCCAGGATAGCTTCAAATACAAAAAAATGCTGACTCAGATAAAAACAAACTTTACAAGAGAATTTGCAAATGCAGAAACAGTTTTAGCAAATCGACTAGCTAGCCAAGTTCAAGTTGATCAAGCCTTAGCGAACTTGACAGCAGCAAGAACGGCTCTAAATGGAGTTGCAAAAGTTAGACCAAATCTAAGTATCCTCAGTCTTACAGAAAATCCAGAAGATCGTTCTGTTACAGTTCAGTACAACCTGACTGATGAAACTCAATCATTGCGGACAGCTACAGCAGAATTATATGAAGGTGACCAGCTTGTACGCTCACTTCCGATTACGAATTTTGCAGGCAGTCTCAAGATTGGTGATTTGGATCATTATACAAATTATACTTTGAAGACAAAATTGACCTATGAATTAGATCAAGGCCAGGTTACAGACTTTGAAAAGGACAGTCGTCAATTTGAACTCGAGTATAAGAAAATTTCTATCCGAAATGTAGAATCTGTTGAATTCTACAGCAAGGAAAATGATCAGTATAAACGTTTGATTTCCATGAACGCAGTTCCAAGTGATTTGTCAAATTACTTTGTCAAAGTTAAGTCTGCTGAGTCGAAAGAAATGCTCCTGCCAGTTCAGAGTATTGCCGAAAGTACTAAAGATGGTAGGGAAGTTTATAAGGTCACTGTATTTCTGCCTGAGCTTGTGCAAGAAAGTGAAACAGGTTATAAACCGGGATATGACTTCTACATCAGCAAGTCTCATTCAAATCAGCAAGGCGTCTATACTAGTTTTGCAAGTCTATTAGAAGCGATGAAGAGCAACATGGCAGGAAGCTATGTGCTAGGAGCTGATTTAGATGCTAGTGAAGTAAGCTTAGCACCAAGCGATTATGTTTATTTACGAAACAACTTTACAGGTAGCCTTACAGGTAGTCATAATGGTAAACAGTATGCTATTTACAACCTAGCCAAGCCTTTGTTTGAAAATCTTAAGAGTGGTGCAAGGATTACAAATATCGATTTGAAGGATGTCAATATTGTTGGGACTTATGATTCTGCAAGCTTGGCCCGTTCTGCGGAAAATGCTCACATTCAAGATGTATCTGCTCAAGGACGAGTTGCCGTGGTAGGGAATGCAAGTCAAGTTGCGGGGCTAGTGGTTGTTGCAACTAACACACAATCACAAATAGTTCCTTTACAGGTACTATCCAGACTAATGATAAGCAAAGCAAAGCCTATAATGTCGGAGGATTAGTCGCAAATCTGAAAGGAAATACTTCCCTACTGACACAAAGTAGAGCAGATGTTACTATTTTAGCGAGTGCTAAGACTAATGAGCAACGCTTTGGTGGTTTAGTTGGAAGATTGGAAGCCAATGCTCGCATCACTAATTCCTATGCATCAGGGAAAATTCAGAACTCAACCAAGAATGGTCAAATTGGTGGAGTAGTTGGTTCAAATTACTACAATGGTTTGATTGACAATGTTTTGAGTAATGTCAGTGGTTCAAGAGTCTATAGTATTTCTGGCGATCAAGGTTATATAAATGATCGTATCACCAATGCCTATGCAGTCGAAGGAATTGAAACACTAGCAGAAGATCCATTTGCTAGCTCTAAACTTAGTCTTGAACAAGCCCAAGACAAGCTAGAAGAGTTTGGGAATCACGACAAGCCTGGACGACACCAATCTGAACCTCTATGCAGTAGATTATAGTAAGGCGAAGAAAGTAGACAGTAACCGTGCTATAGCTTATTTAAACATGGAAAAACTCCTGCCATTCTATAATAAGGAAACAATCGTAGCGTATGCCAACAAGCTAGCAGATGATCATAAACTCAACACCAGCTATTTACTCGATGTAGTTCCGATGAAAGATCAGCAGATCATCACAGATATTCATGGAAATAAGACAGGCATCAATCGTCTCATGCTTCATTACGAAGACAATACCATTCAGTATCTAGAAGTTACCTATAAGGGAGACTTTAAAAATAAGGCTATTGCAGAATATACCATCAAGGACTTGAATCTTCTCTATACTCCGGAAACCTTCCTATCTGACTACAGCAAGATTCTCACCAAAGTTTTACCAGAGCTGAATAAGGTAGTTTTAGATTCAGCTGCTGTGAGAACGGTTTTAGGTATAAATGCAGAAACTTCTCTGGATGATCTTTATTTGGATAAAGCCTTTGACCAAGTCAAAGCTAACTTATCTGTGGAGTTACGCAAGGTTCTGGCTATGGACAAGTCCATCAATACTGAGGGAACTGTAGTAGCTGATTATATCGCTAAGAAAATCACTGATAATAAAGAAGCCTTCTTAGTTGGTTTAACCTACCTAAATCGTTGGTATAACATCAATTATGACACCATCAATGTCAAAGATTTATCTGCCTATAAGTTTGATTTCTTTGGTAATAACGATGCGTCGACACTAGACACGATCATTGCCTTAGGTCGCTCTGGTTTTGAAAATCTCAAGGCAAAAAATAATTATCAAGCTATGATACTTCCTTGTCTGAGGCAACTGGTAAGCGAGGCTTATTCAATTATCTAGAAAGTTATCGTAATCTTTTCTTGCCGTATAAGACTAATAACGAATGGCTCAAGGATAATACAAAAGCCTATATTATCGAGGCTAAGTCGGACATAGCAGAAGCCAAGGCCCTCCAAGACAATGCGAATGATAAGAGTAAGTACTCTGTCGGAGTTTATGATAAGATTACATCTGATAGTTGGGAACATAAGGGTATGTTGCTACCGCTTTTGACCATGACTGAAAAGGGTGTCTATATCATTTCTAATATGTCTACCATCTCTATGGGAGCTTATGATCGTTACCGAGATATTGTTGATGGGAAGGTCCGTACAGATGCTGAACTTGCTAGCTATGTTGAAGATCGAGTGAGAAAGTCAGCTGAATGGCAGAGAGACCATTACGATTTCTGGTACAAGATTTTAAGTGATGAAAGTAAAGATAAACTCTTCCGTTCGGTCTTGGTTTATGATGGTTTTGCTCTCAAAGATAAGAATGGTCAAAGATATTGGGCTCAACCAAATGACAAGCAATCCACTGCAATGCAGGAATTCTTTGGACCAGCTGGTAAGTGGTATCCAAGCAAGGGCTATAATGCTTACGCAACAGGAAGTATGACCCATTTTGACAATGCTCGTCTGCTAGAAGATTACGGAAACTCTGTTTATACACACGAGATGACACACAACTCTGATGGAGCCATTTATTTTGAAGGCTTTGGTCGTCGTGAAGGTCTAGGAGCAGAACTTTACGCTCGTGGTCTGTTACAATCTACACCAAGCCCAGATGAAGCGACAATCACCCTCAATACTCTATTCAAGGTTGATAAGGATTCTAAGACACGTCTCCATACTTATAACTTTAAAGAGCGCGTTCAGAATGAAGCAGACCTAAAAGATTACGTTCATGGTATGTTTGATATGATCTATACGCTTGATTACCTAGAAGCAAGCTCTATCTTGAAGCAGACAGATGAAGCCAAGATGAAGTGGTTTAGAAAAATGGAAAACTACTACATTACTGATAAGTATGGCAAACAAACTCATGCTGGTAACCAGACACGGACCTTCACTGCTGAAGAGATTAAGAAACTAAAAACTTTTGAATCCTTGATTGACAATGATGTCATTACTCGACGCGAAAACAAGGATAGTGGCAAGTATGCACGAAATGGTTATCTCAGTCTCAGTCTATTCTCTCCAATTTATTCAGCGCTTAGCAATCCAACTGGTGCGCCAGGTGATGTCATGTTCCGTCGTACAGCCTATGAGTTGCTGGCAGCTAAGGGCTATCATGAAGGATTTATCCCATATGTATCTGGTAAATTGTCAGAAGAAGCTCTGAAAGAGGGCAGCACAACTTGGGATGGATGGCTCGGAAGAGATGTTGGTCTAGTGACAGACCAGAAGGTTCTAGAAAATGTATTCAAAGGTGAGTATGACTCTTGGGCAGCCTTTAAGAAGGCCGTGTATCAAGAGCGGATTGATCAATTGACAAAATTGAAGCCGATTACCATTGAGTATGAACTCAGAAACCCAAATAGTACGAAGCAAGTAACTATTCGATCTTATAAAGATATGCAAAGGCTAATGGATGAGGCGACAGCAGAGGATGTTCGTAATATTGACAATGCTACAAGCCGCGTCGAAGCTAGCTGGGTTAACTTACTGAAGAAAAAGATTTATAATGCTTATCTTCGTACAACAGATGACTTCCGTCAGTCTATCTTTACCAAATAAGCTGCAAAATTACTTTTAATAAGTAGCATTATCCCTAGGTCTAAAAGGACTTAGGATTTTTGTTCTGGAAATTCATATATAACAAATTGAGTTTAGAATAGTACATTACGACTGCTAAAAAAATATTTCTAGAAATTAGTTCGATTTTCCTAATCGAATTGTTCATACCTTATTTCAATTTATTATATGAATTAAGGAAAATAAAGTGCCACTGATGATATTGTGGTCTACTTGGAAGAGCTTTGAATTTAACCTAAAATATGGTAGAATAACAATTATTACAATTTGAAGGAGACATTTATGAAGACAAAAACACTAGCGCAAATTTCTGGAATTATTGGGACTATTGCAGGCTCGCTCTTGGCAATTTTGCCAGTCGTAATATTAATGGTTGCATCTATTTTTGCGAATGAAGATTTTGCAGGAGTAGTTTTAGCGATTATCTTCATTGTTTTTACCTTAGTAAAAATCGCAACTCTTATTCTTGGAATTCTCTCTCTAATCTACTATAAGGATGATAAGCGTATTTCAATGGCACCATCTATTTTGTTAATCGTAGGTTCTGTAGTAGGCTTGATTCCATTTTTAGGCTGGATTGGTGGCATCGTCATTGTCATCGGTGGTGCCCTTTTTTTAACAAGCTTGAAACAATTTCAAGTTCAAGAATAGCTGTTTATTGAGAGAAGGGGCGTTCACCTCTTCTCTTTTTAGTCGATTTTGACTAGCTTTTTTGTGAAAAATTGTGTAAAATAGAATAGATAAACGAGGGAAGCCTCGGAAAATAAAAGGAGAATCCATCTAATGGTAAAATTGGTTTTTGCTCGCCACGGTGAGTCTGAATGGAACAAAGCTAACCTTTTCACTGGTTGGGCTGATGTTGATTTGTCTGAAAAAGGTACACAACAAGCGATTGACGCTGGTAAATTGATCAAAGAAGCTGGTATCGAATTTGACCAAGCTTACACTTCAGTATTGAAACGTGCTATCAAAACAACTAACTTGGCTCTTGGAAGCTTCTGACCAATTGTGGGTTCCAGTTGAAAAATCATGGCGCTTGAATGAACGTCACTACGGTGGTTTGACTGGTAAAAACAAAGCTGAAGCTGCTGAGCAATTTGGTGATGAGCAAGTTCACATCTGGCGTCGTTCATACGATGTATTGCCTCCAGCAATGGATCGTGATGATGAGCACTCAGCTCACACTGACCGTCGTTACGCTTCACTTGACGACTCAGTTATCCCAGATGCTGAAAACTTGAAAGTGACTTTGGAACGTGCCCTTCCATTCTGGGAAGATAAAATCGCTCCAGCTCTTAAAGATGGTAAAAACGTATTCGTAGGAGCACACGGTAACTCAATCCGTGCTCTTGTAAAACACATCAAAGGTTTGTCAGACGACGAAATCATGGACGTGGAAATCCCTAACTTCCCACCATTGGTATTCGAATTCGACGAAAAATTGAACGTAGTTTCTGAATACTACCTTGGAAAATAAAAAATTGTAAGTCTAGGATTGATTTATATCGATTTCAGAAAGTTACACAAATAATTCAAGCGAAGGATTTAGTTCTGTCTTGCACAGGGCTGAGTCCTTTTAGTTTGATTTTATACTCTTCGAAAATCTCTTCAAACCACGTCAGCGTCGCCTTACCGTATATGTAGGATACTGACTACGTCAGTTCCATCTACAACCTCAAAACAGTGTTTTGAGCTAACTTCGTCAGTTATATCCACAACCTCAAAACGGTGTTTTGAGCAACCCTGCAGCTAGCTTCCTAGTTTGCTCTTTGATTTTCATTGAGTATTTAAGTATAGTGGATTGAACCTAGAATAGTAGGCTACGGATTCTAAAAACATTTATGAAATTTATTTGACTTTCCTAATTTCTTTGTTCATATCTTATTTTTAATCCACTATAATAGTCAATATTGTTTACAATTTCATATCACATTTGGTTCAGGGAGCTTAAACATTTTTCATAGCCTTAGAACGAGATTCTATTTCAAGCACTAAAGAAGGGAATCATCGTGTCCTTTTTATTTATAAAAATACTTTGTATTAAAAAAATTGATGATAAAAATCATGGTGCTATTCCTATCCTTGGTAGCTATGAGAGATAGTATACTCGGATTGTTCAATTTTAAAAGCCTTTTGCTAACATGCCGTTCACTTGTTTTTGATTTGCTGAAGTAGAAAGGGTATAAGTGCTCGTTCATTATTAAAGCCATATAATGCTGACCAGCAGCCAAGAAAAATCTAACATTTAGGGTGTAGGTCATTCCTGTTTTTACCAGCAAACTCTCCTCCATTATCTGTAAGATTCATTTTGAAAATTAGTAAAAAAATGGTATAATAAATGGAAAAGATTCGGCTGAAAGTGAATTGGACTTTCAGAAAAAGAGAGCATTTAAAGCTCTACAAACAGTTGAAGTGACTATTCGGAGGAAAAATGAATACTATTAAAATTAACAACACTTGGGGGTGTACGTGAAAACGGTAAAAACATGTACATCGCAGAAATTAACGACTCGATTTTTGTATTAGATGCAGGTTTGAAATATCCTGAAAATGAACAGTTGGGTGTCGATGTCGTTATTCCAAATATGGACTATTTGTTTGAAAATAGCGACCGTATTGCTGGGGTTTTCTTAACACACGGGCATGCGGATGCGATTGGCGCCCTTCCTTATCTCTGGCAGAAGCTAAGGTTCCTGTATTTGGCTCAGAGTTGACTATCGAACTGGCCAAACTCTTTGTTAAGGGAAATGACAGCGTCAAGAAATTTGGTGATTTCCATGTCATTGATGAAAATACAGAGATTGATTTTGGTGGAACGGTAGTATCCTTCTTCCGTACAACCCACTCTATTCCAGAAAGTTTGGGTGTGGTCTTGAAAACATCTGAAGGAAACATCGTCTATACAGGGGATTTCAAGTTTGACCAAACGGCTAGTGAATCTTACGCCACTGACTTTGGGCGTTTGGCAGAGATTGGTCGCGAAGGGGTCTTGGCTTTGCTTAGTGACTCAGCAAATGCAGATAGCAATATCCAAGTAGCTAGTGAAATGAAGTTGGGTAGAAATCACGCAAACTATCTCTGATTGGGATGGACGTATCATCGTTGCACGTTGCAAGTAACCTTCTCGTATCCAGCAAGTTTTTGATGCAGCTGCGGAGACAGGGCGTCTGTTGTCTTGACAGGATTTGACATTGAAAAATATCGTCCGTACAGCGATTCGCTTGAAAAAATTGTCTCTAGCAAGTGAAAATCTTTTGATTAAACCAAAAGATATGTCTCGTTTTGAAGATCACGAATTAATTATCCTTGAAACTGGACGTATGGGGGAACCAATTAACGGCCTACGCAAGATGTCTATCGGTCGTCACCGTTATGTTGAAATCAAAGAAGGTGACCTAGTTTATATCGTTACAACACCATCGATCGCCAAGGAAGCAGTGATGGCACGCGTGGAAAATATGGTCTATCAAGCAGGTGGAGTTGTCAAGCCAATTACTCATAGCTTGCGTGTGTCAGGACATGGGAATGCGCGTGATTTGCAATTGATGATCAATCTCTTGCAACCTAAATATCTCTTCCCAATCCAAGGAGAATACCGTGAGTTGGATGCCCATGCCAAGGCTGCTATGGCAGTTGGTATGTTGCCGGAACGGATTTTCATCCCTAAAAAAGGGACTACTATGTCTTATGAGCATGGAGACTTTGTTCCATCTGGTGCAGTTACAGCAGGCGATGTCTTGATTGATGGGAATGCCATCGGAGATGTCGGTAATGTCGTCCTTCGTGACCGTAAGGTCTTGTCAGAAGATGGGATTTTCATCGTGGCTATCACTGTTAACCGTCGTGAGAAAAAAATCATCGCTAAAGCTCGAGTGCACACGCGTGGATTTGTCTATCTCAAGAAGAGCCGTGATATCTTGCGTGAAAGTACTGAGTTGGTAAACCAAACAGTTGAAGATTACCTCCAAGGTGAAGACTTTGATTGGGCAGAACTCAAAGGTAAGGTACGTGATCATTTGGCCAAGTTCCTCTTTGACCAAACAAAACGTCGTCCAGCTATCTTACCAGTAGTCATGGAAGCAAAATAGGATCAAATAGCAAGAGAAAGTCGAGTTTTCGGCTTTTCTTATCTTAAATGAATAAGGAGCAAGTTATGGCAGTAATGAAGATTGAGTATTACTCAGAAGTTTTAGATATGGAGTGGGGAGTAAATGTTCTCTACCCAGATGCGTCTCGGGTTGAGGAGCCAGATTCTACGGATATTCCTGTCCTCTATCTCTTACATGGGATGTCAGGAAATCATAATAGCTGGCTCAAACGGACCAATGTAGAGCGCTTGGTGCGAGGGACTAATCTAATTGTTGTCATGCCAAATACAAGTAATGGCTGGTACATAGATACTCAGTATGGCTATAACTACTATACAGCTTTAGCAGAAGAACTGCCTAAAGTGCTCAAACGCTTCTTCCCTAATATGTCTAGCAAGCGTGAAAAGACTTTTATTGCTGGTCTATCAATGGGAGGCTACAGGTTCCTTCCAAATTGGCCCTATCAACCAACCGTTTCTCATATGCAGCTAGTCTTTTCTGGTGCCTCAGTTTCGAAGAGTTTTTCCAGAAAGTCAAAAATCTTGGGTCGCTTGCTTACTGGCGAGGTGTTTTTGGTAAAGTTAATGATTGGGTGAATAGCCCTTACTCACTTGAAACACTCGCTAAAAAGTCTGATAAGAAAACCAAGCTCTGGGCTTGGTGTGGTGAACAAGATTTCTGTATGCTGCCAATAACCTCGCGGTGAAGAATCTCAAGAAACTTGGTTTTGATGTGACCTATAGTCACATGTGCAGGGACCCATGAGTGGTATTATTGGGAAAAACAATTGGAACGGTTTTTTGGCTACCTTTGCCAATTGATTTTGTTTTTGGAAGAACGCTTGTCTTAGTTTTTAGTTTTCTTTTCAGCTTACTCAGTAAAATAAGGAATCTATCTTTAGAATGGGAAACCAGGACTAAAAGATGGATTCTTATTTTTTTTAGAAAGGCGGGAAATCATGTTCTGGATTATTCGTGTTCTATGTCGATTGTTACTAGGGATTTGGCGCATGTTCTGGCGCCTTGTGTGGACTCTTGTGGTCTTAATTCTCATTGCTTTAGGGATTCTCTGGTATATGACAGGGGATTTATCTGGTGTCTTCAATCAAGTGGGGCAACTTGTTCAAGTTGGTCAAGCAGGATGGCATCAATGGCAAGAAACTGGTAAGTTGCAAGGCTTGTCTCAGACTGATCATCATCAAGATTCAGGAGTAAAATGGCCCCAAGCGCAGGCAACAATTTATATTGATCCTCAAATGGATGCAACCTTTCAAAAAGCCTATGCCGAAGCTATTGCCAACTGGAATCAGACTGGCGCTTTTAATTTTGTAGTTGTGACAGAACCTGACCAAGCAACTATTTTTGCGACTGAAATGAATGATGGTTCCACATCTGTTGCCGGTGAGGCGGAGAGTCAGACAAATCTCCTAACCAAACAATTTACTTCAGTAACAGTTCGTTTGAATCATTATTATCTATCCAATCCAAACTATGGCTATACCTATGATCGTATCTTGCATACAGCAGAGCATGAGTTAGGACATGCCATTGGTTTAGAACATACCAATGAAGTGTCAGTCATGCAGCCAGCAGGTTCTTATTATGGTATTCAGGCTCAAGATGTTCAAGCAGTTCAAGAACTATATGAGTCTGGAGAATAAGTGATTTTCAAACGAAAAAATAGAGCTCCTTGATGTAAGCAATGAAGGGCTTTTTGCTATAATGGAACTATGAATAACTTGATTAAATCAAAACTAGAGCTCTTGCCGACCAGCCCTGGTTGTTACATTCACAAGGATAAAAACGGTACGATTATCTATGTAGGAAAGGCCAAAAATCTACGCAATCGTGTACGGTCCTATTTCCGTGGGAGTCATGATACCAAAACAGAAGCCTTGGTGTCTGAAATTGTGGACTTTGAGTTTATTGTTACGGAATCCAATATTGAGGCCCTCCTTCTGGAAATCAACTTGATTAAGGAAAATAAGCCCAAGTACAATATTATGCTCAAGGACGATAAGTCCTATCCTTTCATCAAAATTACCAATGAACGCTATCCTCGACTGATTATTACTCGTCAGGTCAAAAAAGACGGAGGACTCTATTTTGGTCCTTATCCGGATGTGGGGGCAGCTAATGAAATCAAGCGACTTCTGGATCGGATTTTTCCTTTTCGTAAATGTACCAATCCACCATCAAAGGTCTGTTTTTATTACCATATTGGCCAGTGCGTGGCTCACACCATCTGTAAGAAAGACGAGGCTTATTTTAAAGCCATGGCCCAAGAAGTCTCTGATTTTCTAAAGGGTCAGGATGACAAAATCATTGATGATCTCAAAAGCAAGATGAACTTGGCAGCCCAGATCATGGAATTTGAACGTGCGGCGGAATATCGAGATCTGATTCAGGCCATTGGGACACTTCGAACCAAGCAACGAGTTATGGCTAAGGATCTCCAAAACCGCGATGTCTTTGGCTACTATGTAGATAAGGGTTGGATGTGTGTCCAGGTTTTCTTTGTTCGCCAAGGTAAGCTCATTGAGCGTGATGTCAATCTCTTTCCTTACTACAATGATCCAGATGAGGATTTCTTGACCTATGTGGGACAATTTTATCAGGAAAAATCTCACCTGATTCCCAATGAAGTATTGATTCCTCAGGATATTGACGAAGAAGCTGTCAAGGCCTTGGTGGATACCAAGGTACTCAAACCCCAACGTGGCGAGAAAAAGCAACTGGTCAATCTGACTATCAAAAATGCGCGTGTAAGCTTGGAGCAGAAGTTTAATCTGTTAGAGAAATCAGTTGAAAAGACTCAAGGGGCTATTGAAAACTTAGGACGCCTACTCCAAATCCCAACCCCAGTCCGTATCGAGTCTTTTGATAACTCCAATATTATGGGGACTAGTCCAGTTTCTGCCATGGTTGTTTTTGTCAATGGGAAACCGAGCAAGAAGGATTACCGCAAGTATAAGATTAAGACAGTTGTGGGACCAGATGACTATGCTAGTATGCGAGAGGTTATTCGCAGACGCTATGGTCGAGTTCAGCGTGATAGCTTGACACCGCCAGATTTGATCGTCATTGATGGTGGACAAGGTCAGGTTAATATCGCTAAGCAGGTTATTCAAGAAGAGTTGGGGTTAGATATTCCCATTGCAGGTCTGCAAAAGAATGATAAGCACCAAACCCATGAATTGCTCTTTGGAGATCCGCTTGAGGTGGTGGAGTTATCTCGTAATTCTCAAGAATTTTTCCTCCTACAACGAATCCAAGATGAGGTCCATCGCTTTGCCATCACCTTCCACCGTCAACTGCGCTCTAAAAATTCCTTCTCCTCTCAATTGATGGAATTGAAGGCTTGGGTCCAAAACGCAAGCAGAATCTCATGAAACATTTCAAGTCTCTGACCAAAATAAAGGAAGCAAGTGTGGATGAGATTGTCGAAGTTGGGGTACCAAGAGCAGTAGCAGAGGCTGTTCAGAGGAAGTTGAATCCGCAGGAAGAAGTGGAGTTGGCTCAAGTTGCGGAAGAACAAGTAAATTACCAAACAGAAGGAAAATCATGAACCATAAAATCGCAATTTTATCAGATATTCATGGCAATATAACGGCGCTAGAAGCAGTGATTACAGAATCTTCAGCAGATTTATATAGTTAACATATAAATAAAAGGCCGTAAAAACGGTCTTTTGTGGTATAATTATGATTAAACTAAGGTTTAGAGGTGAAAAATGATTCCGATAAAAAAAGAGCAATCCTAAACAAGTATATGAATTTTGTCGATATTTATGAGAAATTACTAGAAAAAGACGAATTAGATATGTTAATTTTTAAGAATTTTGGATCTCACAATGGATTGGAAGACTATTTTTACACAACAAGATAGAGCCTTTTCTAAAAATTTATGATGGCGGACTACTCTACCTTACTAAACGTAAAGGAAAAATAGATAGCTCATCTGATGTTGAATGGGTTTTTAAAAATACATGTGGAGAAATTTTCTGATTTGGTTAATCAAATTTATAGTCATTTAAAAAAACGATTTTATAGAAAAAGTGTGATGAGGAAATTAAGCAGTTAAAAATAGGGAATATTAGAGGAGTAAGTACTAGTATTAATCTGAAAAGAATATTATCATATGAGATTGATGATAATCTAGATAAAATTCGAAAAAGAAAAATTTGACTTACAATATACGGATTATTGTTGATAGAACAAAGAATACAAGAGAATTTATCGACTTGATTAAGAAGAATTTAAAATCTGAATTCGTAAAGGACTTTGAAGATATATTTCGGATAAAATGGATATTTTGGTTGAAATGATGAGCTCAAAAAAATCGTTTAATGATTTGGTGCAAAGCTACAAGTTTGATGGAATTCATACTAAAAAAATCTCTATACAAAAATTGAAGGATTATATTGTTGAACGATACAAAGAAAAAGTTGGAATCCCATTATAATAAAAATAGACAAAAAAAGAGTTAGTTCGCATAACTGGTGTCACAGTTTGTCCATATTGTAATCGTAATTTTATTAATGTGACGGAAGAAGCAAATACGAGCTAACTCGGATCATTTTTCCTAAGAATGAATATCCTCTATTGGCTTTATGTTTTTACAATCTAATTCCTTCTTGTTATGGTTGTAATAATAAAAAGAGTACGAGTAAATTTTATATCTCCCTATGACGAAAGTATAACTGATATTGATGAATTGTTGAAATTTTCTTTGAATATAAAGTCTGCAGATTTTATTAATAATTCAGAAAGTATTGATATTATAATCAAGGATGACATATCGGAGGAGGGGTTAAAAACAATTAGAAAGCAAGGATAAATTAAGTGTCAGACAGAAATTATTGAAGGACAAAATGTGATTGATACAAGAAGTCTATATAAACTACACACAGATGTTATCCAAGAATTATTGTGGAAGCAGGAAGTTTATAGTAATAGCTATAAAATTAAGTTAGAAGAAATTTTAGCTACGTCCGATAAAAAGTTTTCAAAAATATGAGATAGATAGAATGATAGTTGGTTATTATACAGACAAAAGAAAAATTATGGGAAAAAGACCACTTTCAAAAATGGTTATAGATATTAGCAAAAGAAATTGGACTAGTAGGAGAAGAAGGATGAAATTAATTGCTTTGGTAATTAAAACAATATGACAAGCTTTTTAAAAGAACAGATTTTTTTAATTTTTCAGACGAATATAAAGTTGATTTTTACTTTGAAAACGAATGAATTAAGAATTGATAAAAAATCCAGATTATATTGAAAATTTTTATGGAGAATCTATTTATAATATTTCGCCAATAGTTGGGATAAATGGGAACTGGGAAAACAACAGTTTTAAACATAATTAGCTACTACTCACCAGATAAATTCGAACACGATCCTGATAATCAATATTTTTTTCCTTTTTGAACTTGGAAAACAGGGAAGACAAAGTAAGATTTAAAATTTCTTCTACCAATTTATCTGTTAAGAATTTACCAGCTGGGGAGAACTTTTTATAGAAAACAAGATGGGAGTTTTGATTGTGATCCAGAATACTATGAAGAGGATAAAAAAATATTTTATATGTTAATTTACAAAAGTAAGGGAGGAGGAACTATTGGATATCGTACAGCATTGAATCCAAAAAGGATTAGTAATGTTTATCAATTCATATTTTTGGTTGCTGTATCGTAAATTATTAGTTCAGCTTTATCTTGTTCATTAAAGATTGAATACTATGGTTTAAAAAGATTATAGCGACTCAATTCCGAGAGGAATAAATGCTATAGGGTTTTTAATATATAAGTCCATACATAATATTTTTTTATGAAGAAATTGAATTTATAAAGAAATGTTTGTCTGAAAACCTTTATTGGATGAAATGCGAAAAAAATATTTAAAGGAAGATGTTTCTGATTATGAGGACTCTGGATTTAATTTACTTTTAGATATAGTAAAAAGAATTAAACCAAAAATGAAGTAAAGGAGGAAGATAATAAATTAAAGGATGGAACAGGTAAAGTCAGAAAAGAGTATGTAGAATCAATAATTGCTATAGTTAAAATTTTTTAAAGAAATCTGAGAAAATGGTTCTTTAATTGATAATGATTCTTCTTCAATTTTGTTGAAATACTCTAATACTAACAGAAGATTATTTTGAAGACCTTAATGACAGACTACTTCAGTATACAAAATTGAAAGGATTAATGCGTGATTTATGTTATGATTTAAATAAAAGCTTTTAATAATTATGATTTGTTAAAAGAGACTCCTGATTATCATATGTCAACTGGGGAAGGAAACTTAATTGAAATATTTTCACAACTTTATTCGTATTTACTGATGTATGAAAAAAATGATGAGGATATTATACTTCTAGTTGATGAATTAGAAACAGGAATGCACTTTAGAATGGTCTAGAGATTAATTAAAAATTCTCATTAATAATCTTTCTGAAATATTGGAAGACGAGGAAACGGTAGAAAGATTCAACTCATCTTTCACAACTCATTCTCCTTACATGCTTTCGGATATTAAACCAGGAAATGTGATTATGATTGAAAAAGAATCAAGAAACTGGATATTCAGAAGGAAAAAGTTTTACAAAAATACTTTCGCTAAAAAATATACAAGAAATCATGAAGGAAAATTTGATTGATAATATTTATGGTGATTTTGCCTTTAACGAAGATTAATTCTATGATTGAAAAGACTTAATGGAGAAGAGGAGCAGGAAGGAAATGAAGAAGAACTATTAAAAGAAATTCATTTAATCAGCGAGCCTATTCTTCGTAATAAATTATTAGATATGTATGATAAGAAATATAATACCTCAGAATTTAGTATTGAAAAACAACTACTAAAAATTGGGTCTCACTGATGAACAACGCCAGACAGTCAGAGAAATGATTGAAGAAAATGAGAGAAATTCGAGTTCAGATATTTGATACAGGTGTACAAAGAATTTGTATGATTAGGATAATCAAATTGCAAACTGTGAAAAATAGGGAGCTAATCTCCATAAAAATATTTTTAGTTTTTGTATAGTTATACCCTATTATGAAAATAGCTTCTATACATATTAAAAATCTCAAATGTAACTATTGTGTCTAGTTAAAGAGAAATTAACTCTTGGAGTTAATGAGTTCGTGCAAGCTAGTCAGAATTGTGGTAAAATAGATAAGATATGACTAAAGAATTTCATCATGTAACGGTCATGCTCCATGAAACCATTGATATGCTTGATGTAAAACCTGACGGTATTTACGTTGATGCGACCTTGGGTGGAGCAGGCCATAGCGAGTATTTATTAAGTAAATTAAGTGAAAAGGGGCATCTCTATGCCTTTGACCAGGACCAGAATGCCATTGACAACGCCCAAAAACGTCTGGCGCCTTATATCGAAAAAGGAATGGTTACCTTCATCAAGGACAACTTCCGTCATTTGCAAGCACGTTTGCAGGAAGCGGGTGTAGAAGAAATTGATGGCATTTGTTATGACTTGGGAGTTTCTAGCCCGCAGTTGGATCAGCGTGAGCGTGGTTTTTCTTATAAAAAGGATGCACCACTGGATATGCGGATGAACCAGGAAGCTAGTTTGACCGCTTATGAGGTTGTTAATCACTATGACTATCATGACTTGGTTCGTATTTTCTTCAAATATGGAGAAGACAAGTTCTCCAAACAGATCGCTCGGAAGATTGAACAGGCGCGTGAGCTGAAGCCGATTGAGACCACGACAGAATTGGCCGAGATTATCAAGTCTGCTAAGCCTGCCAAGGAACTCAAGAAAAAGGTCATCCGCCAAGCAAATTTTTCAAGCTATCCGTATTGAGGTCAATGATGAACTTGGGAGCTGCAGATGAGTCCATCCAACAAGCTATGGAATTACTAGCAGTGGACGGAAGAATCTCTGTCATTACCTTTCATTCACTGGAAGATCGTTTGACCAAGCAATTGTTCAAGGAAGCTTCAACAGTAGAAGTGCCAAAAGGCTTACCTTTCATCCCAGATGATTTTAAGCCCAAGATGGAATTAGTCTCTCGCAAACCGATTCTACCAAGCAAGGAGGAGTTGAGGCCAATAATCGTTCCCACTCAGCCAAGTTACGAGTAGCTCGAAAAATCTCATAAGTAAGGGATAAAATGGTAGAAAAAAGAGAAACAACGAGCCAATTACTGCAAGCTCGTATCAAGAGATTTTCACGTGTTGAGAAGGCCTTTTACCTTTCGATTGCCATTACAGCCCTTGTCTTAGCCATCAGTGTGGTCTATATGCAAACCAAGCTCCTGCAAGTTCAAAGTGATTTGACAACTGTCAACAGACAGATTGAGGAGAAAAGACGGAGCTAGACGATGCTAAGCAAGAAGTCAATGAATTGATTCGCTCAGAACGTCTGGCGGGTGTTGCGGATTCGCAAGACTTGCAATTAAACAATGGAAATATCCGATCGGCGGAGTAATATATGAAAAACATGGAAAGAAAAATAGTACACTTTGCCATTAAGAATCGCAGAACTCCTCTAGAAAACCGCAGACGAGTTGGAAAAAGCCTTAGTCTCTTGGCTGTCATTCTCTTTGCTGTTTTTTTGGTTAACTTTGCGGTGATTATTGGTACGGGAAAGAAGTTTGTGTTGACCTGGTCAAAGAAGCTTTATAAGGTTCATCAAACAACTCGAACAGTCCCTGCTAAGAGGGGAACCATTTATGATCGTAATGGAACTCCGATTGCAGAAGATGCAACCTCCTACAATGTTTATGCGGTCATTGATAAGGATTATAAGTCTGCGAATGGAGATATTCTATATGTTGAGGAATCTCAGTACAATAAGGTAGCCGAAATTTTCCATAAGTACTTGGATATGGAGGAGACCTATGTCAAAGATCAACTCTCTCAACCCAATCTCAAACAGGTTTCCTTTGGTACTAAAGGAAATGGGATTACCTACGCCAATATGATGTCCATAAAAAAGGATCTAGAAGCTGCCAAGATTGAGGGAGTGGATTTTACCACAAGCCCCAATCGAAGTTATCCAAATGGGAAATTTGCTTCATCCTTCATTGGTCTAGCCCAGCTCCATGAAAATGAAGATGGTTCAAAGAGTCTTATTGGAACATCTGGTATTGAAAGCTCCTTGAATAGCTTGTTAGCAGGGACAGATGGTATTATTACCTATGAAAAGGATCGTTTGGGGAATATCGTTCCAGGTACGGAACAAGTCACTCAACAAACCGTAGATGGAAAAGATGTCTACACGACAATATCTAGTCCTTTGCAATCCTTTATGGAAAGCCAAATGGATGCCTTCCAAGAAAAAGTAAAAGGGAAGTATATGACTGCGACTTTGGTCAGCGCCAAGACAGGAGAAATTCTCGCTACAACTCAAAGGCCAACCTTTGATGCTGATACCAAAGAAGGGATTACAGAGGACTTTGTCTGGCGTGATTTTCTGTATCAAAGTAACTATGAACCAGGATCAACCATGAAGGTAATGACTTTGGCGGCCGCTATTGACAATAAAACATTCCCTGGAGGAGAGTCTTTTAATGCTTCCGAATTAAAAATTGCTGATGTTACCATCAAGGACTGGGATGTAAATGATGGGTTAACGAGTGGTGGAATAATGACATACTCGCAAGGTTTTGCCCACTCTAGTAATGTAGGAATGACCTTGTTAGAGCAAAAGATGGGAGATGCAACTTGGTTGGATTACCTCAATCGTTTCAAATTCGGAATTCCAACAAGATCTGGGATGAGTAATGAGTATGGTGGACAATTGCCTGATGACAATATTGTCAATATTGCCATGAGTTCCTTCGGTCAGGGTATTTCTGTAACTCAAGTGCAAATGCTCAGAGCTTTTACAGCTATTGCTAATGATGGAGTTATGCTAGAGCCTAAATTTATCAGTGCTTTATATGATCCAAATGATGAGACGGTTCGTAAGTCGAAAAAAGAAGTAGTGGGGAACCCTGTTTCCAAAGAAGCAGCGACTGCAACACGTGAGCAAATGGTCTTGGTTGGAACGGATCCTGTTCACGGAACCATGTACAACCATAGCACAGGGAAACCAACAGTCAATGTACCTGGGCAAAATGTTGCCTTGAAATCAGGAACAGCTCAGATTGCAGATGAGAAAAATGGAGGTTACCTGCGAGGAGAAACAAACTATATCTTCTCAGTTGTCTCTATGCATCCCGCAGAAAATCCAGATTTTATCCTCTATGTGACCGTTCAACAACCGGAACATTATTCTGGGATTCCGTTAGGGAGAATTCGCAAACCCTATCTTGGAGAGAGCTTCGGCAATGAAAGAATCACTCAATCTTCAATCAACAGCTAAAAGCTTGGATCAGGTAACATCTACAACTAGTTATTCCATGCCAGAAATGAAGGATTATAGCCCTGGAGATCTAGCTGAGGAACTCCGTCGTAACCTTGTACAACCAATTGTTATCGGTTCGGGAACAAAAATCAAAGAAAGCTCTGTAGCAGAAGGAACCAATCTAGACGCCAATCAGCAAATCTTACTCCTTTCAGATAAGGTAGAAGAGATGCCTGACTTATATGGATGGTCTAAGAAAAATGTTGAAACCTTTGCCAAATGGCTGAATATCCAAGTTGAGTTTGAAGGTACAGGAGAAACTGTTAAAAAGCAAAGTGTTCGTGCCAATACAGCTTTAAAAAGATTTACAGAAAAATAAAAATAACATTAGGAGATTAGAATGCTTATTTCTATCTTTGCTGGAGTGATTGCCTTTATTCTAACAGTCATAGGAATTCCAGCCTTTATCCGTTTTTACCATAAAGCACAGATTACCGGTCAACAGATGCATGAAGATGTCAAACAACACCAAGCAAAAAGCCGGGACACCAACAATGGGGGACTCTGTCTTTCTCCTAGCAGGAGTTTTAGTTAGTCCGATCCTTGCTCGTGACTAATCAATTAACCAATAATGTCGGAAACGATCCTCTTTATCCTGGTCTTATATGGTTTGGTCGGTTTCTTGGACGATTTCCTCAAGGTTTTCCGCAAAATCAATGAAGGACTTAATCCTAAACAGAAGCTCTTGCTTCAGTTGGTCGGAGGAGTTATCTTCTATTTCTTCTATGAAAGAGGTGGAGATATCTTAAATGTATTTGGTTATCCCTTGCAATTAGGTGTTCTGTATATTTTCTTTGCCCTCTTTTGGTTAGTCGGTTTTTCAAATGCAGTTAACCTGACTGATGGAATCGATGGCTTGGCAAGTATTTCGGTGGTGATTAGCCTATCTGCCTACGGAGTGATTGCCTATGTGCAAAATCAGCTCGATATCTTACTAGTGATTGTAGCTATGATTGGTGGTCTTCTTGGCTTCTTTGTCTTTAACCACAAGCCAGCTAAAGTCTTTATGGGGGACGTAGGAAGTCTAGCCCTTGGAGGAATGTTGGCTGCTATTTCCATGGCTCTTCACCAAGAGTGGACGTTACTCTTGGATTGGTTTGGTCTATGTTTTTGAAACCACATCTGTTATGATGCAAGTCACCTACTTTAAGTTGACTGGAGGAAAACGTATCTTCCGTATGACACCAGTTCACCACCATTTTGAGTTGGGGGGCTTTTCTGGGAAAGGCCAAGCTTGGAGTGAGTGGAAGGTCGACTTCTTCTTCTGGGGAGTGGGCTTGCTCGCTAGTCTCTTGACTTTAGTTTTCATGTATTTGTTCTAAAAAGAGAGTGTGGAATCATCAGATAGAGAAGGATTAAGTTCCTTCTCTTTTTATTTCCATCAGTTTATTGCATCCCTTCTCAAAAATAGGTAAATTTATGGTAAAATGGAAATAGAAAGTTGAAATGATGAGTTATTTTAAAAAGTATAGATTTGACAAATCCAAGTTTAGTTAGGGATGCGAACTTTCAAGACAGGGATCGCTGTTTTTAGTTCTCTATGATTTTTTTGGTTTTTGGTTGGAAAGGACTTCAGATTGGAGCCTTGACTGCAGTTTTTAGTTTAAGAGAAGACTTTGACAAGAGTGTTCATTTTGGTACTTCTCGTATTCTCGGAAATAGTATCGGTGGTTTTTATGCCCTGATTTTCTTCTCTTAAATAATCTTTTTTTCACGGCTCCTTCTGGGTAACCCTCCTTGTTGTTCCAATTTGCACCATGTTAACCATTATGACAAATGTTGCTATGAACAATAAAGCAGGTGTTATCGGTGGAGTTGCGGCTATGTTGATTATTACCTTATCAATTCCAAATGGTGAGACTGTTTTGTACGTGTTTGCCCGAGTTTTTGAAACATTTATGGGTGTTTTTGTGGCATTCTTGTAAATTACGATATCGATCGTTTACGAAGTATTTTAGAGAAAAGAAAAAAATAATGTTATAAGATATAACATTATTGATTGACGATTGAATTTTTTTAGACTATAATAGACAGAAAGAAGGAAGTGTACATGAAGGAAAAAGAATTTCGTCGCAATATGGCAGTTTTCCCTATTGGCAGTGTTATGAAACTGACCGATCTTTCGGCGCGCCAAATTCGTTACTATGAAGACCAGGAATTGATTAAGCCTGATCGTAACGAGGGCAATCGCCGGATGTATTCTTTGAATGACATGGATCGATTGCTTGAGATTAAAGATTATATCTCTGAAGGTCTTAACATTGCTGCCATCAAGAAAAAATATGCTGAACGTGAGGCGAAGTCTAAGAAACCAGTGAGTCAAACTGAAGTGCGTAGAGCGCTTCGGAATGAAGTTCTCCAGCAAAGTCGCTTCGCTTCTCAACAATCACTTTTGGTCGCGGTTAGCAACCGCAAGTCGTCATATATAAGGAGAAAAACCATGCCAATCACAGCTGCAGATATTCGTCGTGAAGTTAAGGAAAAAAATGTAACCTTTATCCGTCTCATGTTTTCAGATATTTTGGGAACTATGAAAAACGTCGAAATTCCTGCTACAGATGAACAACTAGACAAGGTCTTGTCAAACAAGGCTATGTTTGATGGATCTTCTATTGAAGGGTTTGTTCGTATCAACGAATCAGATATGTACCTCTACCCTGACTTGGACACTTGGACAGTCTTTCCTTGGGGAGATGAGAACGGTAGTGTCGCAGGATTGATCTGTGATGTCTATACAACAGAAGGGGAACCATTTGCTGGAGATCCTCGTGGAAACCTCAAACGTGCTCTTCGCCACATGGAAGAAGTTGGATTCAAGTCTTTCAACCTTGGACCAGAACCAGAATTCTTCCTATTTAAACTGGATGAGAATGGTGATCCAACTCTTGAGGTAAATGACAAGGGTGGTTACTTTGATTTGGCGCCTACAGACCTTGCCGATAACACTCGTCGTGAGATTGTTAACGTCTTGACCAAAATGGGATTTGAAGTAGAAGCGAGTCACCACGAGGTTGCGGTTGGACAACACGAGATTGACTTTAAGTACGATGAAGTTCTCCGTGCCTGTGATAAGATTCAAATTTTTAAACTTGTTGTTAAAACTATTGCTCGCAAACATGGGCTTTACGCAACCTTTATGGCCAAACCAAAATTTGGTATTGCTGGATCAGGTATGCACTGTAATATGTCCTTGTTTGATGCTGAAGGGAACAATGCTTTCTTTGATCCAAATGATCCAAAAGGTATGCAACTATCAGAAACAGCTTATCATTTCCTTGGAGGTTTGATCAAGCACGCTTACAACTTTACAGCTATTACCAACCCAACAGTGAACTCATACAAACGTTTGGTTCCAGGCTATGAAGCGCCTGTTTACATTGCTTGGGCTGGTCGTAACCGTTCGCCACTTGTGCGCGTGCCTGCTTCACGTGGTATGGGAACTCGTCTTGAGTTGCGTTCAGTGGATCCAATGGCTAATCCGTACATCGCTATGGCGGTTCTGTTGGAAGTTGGTCTGCATGGTATTGAAAACAAAATCGAAGCACCAGCTCCTATCGAAGAAAATATCTACATCATGACAGCAGAAGAGCGTAAGGAAGCTGGTATTACAGACCTTCCATCAACTCTTCACAACGCTTTGAAGGCTTTGACTGAGGATGAGGTGGTTAAGGCTGCTCTAGGAGATCACATCTACACCAGCTTCCTTGAAGCTAAACGAATCGAATGGGCAAGTTATGCAACCTTCGTTTCACAATGGGAAGTTGATAACTACCTAGATCTTTACTAATAACAAATAATAAGATTGTCCGAGAGGACGATCTTTTTTTCTTGCATTTTATATCGAGGTGTGATATATTTTATATAACGGAGTGCGATATATCGAACTGGATAGGAGATGGCTATAAATGGAATTAACGGATAAGATTCGTCGAGTTTATCTTCCCATGACGGAAACGGGTTTTTATATCTTGTTCTGTCTGCAAAAGGAAGGTCATGGTTATAGTATTACGCAAAAGGTCAAGGAGATGACGGATTCGCAAGTTTCGATTAGTCCTGGAACTATGTATGGAACCTTGTCAAAAATGGAAAAGGATGGTTTGATTTTCTTTGTCCGAGAAGAGGAAAAACGGAAAATCTATCAGATTACAGACTTGGGACGAAAAGTCTTAGATATTGAATTGAAGCGTATTGAACGCCTCTACAGAAATAGTCGGGAGGAAGGATGATGGAAAAGAAAATTGTTTATCGAATTTTTACAATTGCGGATTATGAGAGGGAGGCTCTATACTTTAGAGAAATGCATGCTAAGGGCTGGAAACTTAGAAAAGTAAGCTATTCTATCTTATTGTTTGCAGTTAAGTATACCTTTGAAAAGTGTCACCCTGAGCAAGTGTCTTATCAGTTGGATTTTTACCCAATGGAAAAATCAGAGAGAGCCTCCTATTTACAACTGTTTAAAGACTGTGGCTGGGAGCATATTACAGACTTTAATAGTTTTTCCTATTTTAGAAAAGCACATTCTGAAATTGAGTCGGATGCCGAGTTTGAAATTTATAATGACGCGGCCGGGAAGTTAGCAATGGTCAAACGGATTTTAACGAGGCGGATGCTTCCTATTTTGCTTCTCTTTTCGGCTCTACTACCGGTTTTCCCAAAGTTTGTCAGTGGAGGTAGTTCTTTCAGTTGGGGAATGTTCTTGATTGTTATCATAAACTGTACTTTATTGATAGTTTTCACGATTCAGATTTCTTATATTTTTTGGAGATTGCTTCAAAAGTGGAAAGAATTATCTGATAAATAAGACCATTTTGGAGGTTAGACAATGAATAGCAAAGTACAATTTCGAATGTTTACCATTTTTGATTTGGATAAGGTAGAAGATTATTTGCATGAGATGCATTTGAAAGGTTGGAAATTTAAATCGAACCGTTTTGGCTTTTTCTATTTTGAGCAATGCCAACCTGATGATGTGATTTACCGTGTGTGGAATACTAGCTACCTTAGAAAAAATGAGGTAGATTTACAAAGTATTAAGGATAGAGGATGGGAATTTGTGGAAAATTGTTCTTATACTGTTTTTCGAAAAGCAAAGTGTGATTTAGTTCTAAACGAACAAATTTTTATGAACAATCGTCTTAGATGGGATGGTGTGAAATCTGGACTTCGTACAGCTACAGTTTCTATCTCTGGCGGTCTAGTTGTTTGTATGAGCCTGTTTCGCGAAAGCCTCTCTCATTCTTTCTTCCTTATTTTTGCCCTATATGCTCTCATGATTTCTTATCTAATCTATAGTTTTTACAGACTTAGACGGAAATATCTGGTTGATTGACATTAGTTTCTAGGTCCTCAGACTGATTTTTAGCACTCTTGATAAAAGAGTGCTAATTTTTTGTGTTTTTGTCTTGACATTCTCTTTTAAGGGTGTATAATAGAATTATAAGTTAGCACTTGAATGTATCGAGTGCTAAAAGATCTATCAGAGAGGAGTAGCGAGATGGTTACAGAACGTCAGCAGAATATTTTAAATCTGATTATTGACATCTTTACCAAAACGCACGAACCTGTTGGATCCAAAGCCTTGCAAGAGTCTATCAACTCTAGTAGTGCTACCATTCGAAATGATATGGCAGCCCTAGAAAAGCAAGGTTTGCTTGAAAAGGCTCATACTTCCAGTGGTCGGATGCCGAGCGTAGCTGGTTTTCAATACTATGTCAAACACTCTTTATCCTTTGACCGTTTAGCCGAGAATCAAGTTTATGAGATTGTAAAAGCTTTTGATCAGGAGTTCTTCAAACTTGAGGATATCCTTCAGGAGGCAACGAAAATCTTGACAGACTTGAGTGGTTGTACGGTTGTAGCGCTGGATGTCGAACCAAGTAGGCAGAAGCTGACAGCTTTTGATATCGTTGTCCTCGGGCAACATACAGCTCTTGCTGTTTTTACACTTGATGAGTCTAGAACAGTTACCAGTCAGTTTTTGATTCCGAGAAACTTCTTGCAGGAGGATTTAAATCGCCTCAAGACTATGATTCAGGAACGTTTCCTGGAACAGACTGTTTTGGATATTCACTACAAGATTCGGACAGAGATTCCGCAGATTATCCAACGTTACTTCACAACAACGGATAATGTTATGGATCTTATTGAGCATATCTTCAAAGAAATGTTCAATGAAAATATCGTGGTTTCTGGCAAAGTCAATCTTTTGAATTTCGCTAATCTAGCAGCCTATCAATTCTTTGATCAGCCACAAAAGGTAGCTTTGGAAATTCGAGAAAATCTGATTGGCGACCAGATGCAAAGTGTCCGAGTTGCGGATAGCCAAGAATCCTGTTTAGCTGACTTAGCAGTGATTAGCAGTAAGTTCCTGATTCCCTATCGTGATTTGGAATCCTTTGCGATTATAGGTCCAGTTAATCTAGATTATCAACAATGGTCAATCAACTCAATGTAGTTAATCGAGTTTTGACTATGAAGTTGACGGATTTTTACCGCTATCTCAGCAGCAATCACTATGAAGTGAATTATTACTCTTCAAAAATCACATTCAAACCACGTCAACGTCGCCTTGCCGTACTCGGGCACAGCCTGCGGCTAGTTTTCCTAGTTTGCTCTTTTGATTTTTATTGAGTATAGGATTGAAATCATTAAAGGAGGCGAAAATGGCCCAAGATATTAAAAATGAAGAAGTAAAAGAAGAGGAAGTTGTGGAAACAGCTGAAGAAACAAGACCTGAAAAGTCTGAATTGGACTTGGCCAATGAACGTGCCGAGGAATTTGAAAACAAATACCTTCGTGCCCATGCAGAAATGCAAAACATTCAGCGCCGTGCCAACGAAGAGCGCCAACTTTTGCAACGCTATCGCAGCCAAGATTTGGCAAAGTTATCTTGCTATCACTCGACAACCTCGAACGTGCCCTTGCCGTCGAAGGGTTGACAGATGATGTGAAGAAGGGCTTGGAAATGGTCCAAGAAAGTTTGGTACATGCTCTGAAAGAAGAAGGGATCGAAGAAATCCCAGCAGACGGAGAATTTGACCATAACTACCACATGGCCATTCAAACAGTTCCAGCAGATGACGAACACCCAGCAGACACCATCGCACAAGTCTTTCAAAAAGGCTACAAACTCCATGACCGCATCCTAAGACCGGCTATGGTAGTCGTGTATAACTAGGCAATTCTGACGGTAGCTAAAGCAACTCGTCAGAAAACGGCAATCGCTATGGCGTTTGCCTAGCCTCCTTACTAACTCGTCGTCGAAATAATATCGATTTCGACTTCTCGTGTCGTAACATAATAGGAAACTTGTCCGAAACGACACTAAACTATGAAAGAAAGATTAACATTGGTTTGGCTTTGCCAATAGTGAGCGAAGCGAACCAAAGGCGATACTCTTCGCCGTGGCGGTATTTTCGCAAACTTTGAGACCTGAGGCTCAAAGTTTAGTCAAAGAGATTGACGAAGTCAAGCTCTGACGGCGTCGCCACCTAAGAAGAGTATCAAAAAGAAAAAAAGAAGATAAATTTAAGGAGAAAAACACATGTCTAAAATTATCGGTATTGACTTAGGTACAACAAACTCAGCAGTAGCAGTTCTTGAAGGAACTGAAAGCAAAATCATCGCAAACCCAGAAGGAAACCGCACAACTCCATCTGTAGTGTCATTCAAAAACGGTGAAATCATCGTTGGTGACGCTGCAAAACGTCAAGCAGTCACAAACCCAGATACAGTGATCTCTATCAAATCTAAGATGGGAACTTCTGAAAAAGTTTCTGCTAACGGTAAAGAATACACTCCACAAGAAATCTCAGCTATGATTCTTCAATACTTGAAAGGTTACGCTGAAGACTACCTTGGTGAAAAAGTAACCAAAGCAGTTATCACAGTTCCTGCATACTTCAACGATGCTCAACGTCAAGCAACTAAAGATGCTGGTAAAATCGCTGGTCTTGAAGTAGAACGTATTGTCAACGAACCAACTGCAGCAGCTCTTGCTTATGGTTTGGATAAGACTGACAAAGAAGAAAAAATCTTGGTATTCGACCTTGGTGGTGGTACATTCGACGTATCTATCCTTGAATTGGGTGATGGTGTCTTCGACGTATTGGCAACTGCAGGGGATAACAAACTCGGTGGTGACGACTTTGACCAAAAAATCATCGACCACTTGGTAGCAGAATTCAAGAAAGAAAACGGCATCGACTTGTCAACAGACAAGATGGCTCTTCAACGTTTGAAAGACGCAGCTGAAAAAGCGAAGAAAGACCTTTCTGGTGTTACTTCAACTCAAATTAGCTTGCCGTTCATCACTGCTGGTGAAGCTGGACCTCTTCACTTGGAAATGACCTTGACTCGTGCCAAATTTGACGATTTGACTCGTGACCTTGTAGAACGTACGAAAACTCCAGTTCGTCAAGCCCTTTCAGATGCAGGTTTGAGCTTGTCAGATATTGACGAAGTTATCCTTGTTGGTGGTTCAACTCGTATCCCTGCCGTTGTAGAAGCTGTTAAAGCTGAAACTGGTAAAGAACCAAACAAATCAGTTAACCCTGACGAAGTAGTTGCCATGGGTGCTGCTATCCAAGGTGGTGTGATCACTGGTGATGTGAAAGATGTTGTCCTTCTTGACGTAACACCATTGTCACTTGGTATCGAAACAATGGGTGGTGTCTTCACAAAACTCATCGACCGTAACACAACTATTCCAACATCTAAATCACAAGTCTTCTCAACAGCAGCAGACAATCAACCAGCCGTTGATATTCACGTTCTTCAAGGGGAACGCCCAATGGCAGCAGATAACAAGACTCTTGGACGTTTCCAATTGACAGATATCCCAGCTGCACCTCGTGGTATTCCACAAATCGAAGTAACATTTGACATCGATAAGAACGGTATCGTATCTGTTAAGGCTAAAGATCTTGGAACTCAAAAAGAACAAACTATTGTGATCCAATCGAACTCAGGTTTGACTGACGAAGAAATCGACCGCATGATGAAAGATGCAGAAGCTAACGCTGAAGCAGATAAGAAACGTAAGGAAGAAGTTGACCTTCGTAACGAAGTAGACCAAGCTATCTTTGCGACTGAAAAGACAATCAAGGAAACTGAAGGCAAAGGCTTCGATGCAGAACGTGACGCTGCTCAAGCTGCACTTGATGATCTTAAGAAGGCCCAAGAAGACAACAACTTGGACGACATGAAAGCGAAATTGGAAGCTCTCAACGAAAAAGCTCAAGCTTTGGCAGTCAAACTCTACGAACAAGCCGCAGCAGCGCAACAAGCTCAAGCAGGAGCAGAAGGCGCACAAGCAACAGGAAACGCAGGCGATGACGTCGTAGACGGAGAGTTTACTGAGAAATAAGACGTTGAGGCGTTAAGAAAACGAAAGAAAAATAGGAAGCCATCGCCTTGTGCGATGCACAAAAGATGGCTTATCTTTTTTCCGAAGTTTTTAGCCGAAACTCAGTTAAGCCTAACTCGTTAAGAATGTTAATAATGATAAGAAGAAATCCAGAGGTTGCAACCCAGCCTCTGTTTTTCGGTAAAATAGAGGATGTTGCGTATGAAAAAAGTACTTTGTATCATTTATCCTAATTTTTCTCTTTATGAGATAACCACTTTAACGAGTACTTTAGCTCTGTCTTTTGACGTCGCGATTGATTATGTCGCTTCAGATCACTCGATGGTGGTCTCTGAGGATGGTTTGCCTTGTCAGCCAACGAAAACACTAGATCAGATCCGTATAGAAGAGTATTCTTGTGTGATTTTGCCAGGAATGGTGAATATGATCCTGCTCTACGCGATGAGAAATTGATTTCGTTTTTAAGGGGGCTGGTTAATCAGGATATTCTAATCGCAGCCATTTCTTCAGCGCCCCTTTTATTGGCGAAAGCAGGTATGTTGAAGGACACGAAATTTACAGGTGGAATTTGGCAAAACTTTGACTATTTTGAATTTCTTCCACGTGAAAATTTCCAACCGAAAGTTCTTGTGCAAGATAAACAAATCATTACGGCTATCGGTTTTGCGCATCAAGAGTTTGCAAGAAAAGTAATTCTTAGTCTAGGTTTGGCAGAAAATACGGACAACTATTTTAAAGAACAAAAGGATTACTCGGAAGAGGATTTGATATTTACTCTATCGGACAAAGAGTTTGATGAAGTGAAGCAGAGTATAGAAAATACCCTCTAAAGATTTACATGAAAATTATAGAAAGGAACAAAGAGTGTTTGGGAAATTGTAGCCGAGCTCTGAAGTTTCTTACTCAATATAAAAGAAAGGAATTGAACCCGACCTACATCGAGGGTTTGATTTACAACATCAATAGAAAGGACAAAGAGTGTTCGGGGAATTGAACTCGAGCGAAAGCTTGGAAATTAGATAAACCGCCTAAGAAATCAGGATTTCTTGTCGGTTTCCTAAATTTCAGTCGCTTTCTGTCCGCTCTTAGTATCTTAGTATGAACAATACTGAATTTTACGACCGTTTGGAGCGTTTCGAAAAATGCATCTCAAGATGAGATCAAGAGAGCCTATCGGAAATTATCTAAAAAATATCACCCAGATATCAACAAGGATCCTGGTGCTGAGGACAAGTACAAGGAAGTTCAAGAAGCTTATGAAACTTTGAGCGATGAACAGAAACGTGCTGCCTATGACCAATATGGTAGCAGGGTGCCAATGGTGGTTTCGGCGGTGCAGGCGGTTTCGGTGGCTTCGATGGAGCAGGTGGTTTTGGGATTTGAAGATATCTTCTCAAGCTCTTTTGGTGGTGGAGGTGCATCACGTAATCCAAACGCCCCTCGTCAAGGTGACGACCTCAGTATCGCGTTCATTTGACTTTTGAAGAAGCTATTTTTGGTACAGAAAAAGGAAGTCAACACAATCGTGAAGCAAGCTGTCGTACTTGTAATGGGTCTGTGCTAAACCTGGAACAAGTCCAGTTACTTGTGGACGCTGTCATGGTTCAGGTGCGATCAATGTTGATACACAAACACCGCTCGGTATGATGCGTCGCCAAGTAACCTGTGATGTCTGTCATGGCCGTGGTCAAGAAATCAAAGATCCATGTGCAACTTGTCATGGAACTGGTCATGAAAAACAAGCCCATAGCGTACACGTAAAAATCCCTGCTGGTGTGGAAACAGGTCAACAAATCCGCCTAGCTGGTCAAGGTGAAGCTGGCTTTAATGGAGGCCCTTATGGTGACTTGTATGTAGTAGTTTCGGTGAAGCAAGTGATAAATTTGAACGTGAAGGAACTACTATCTTCTATAATTTGAACCTCAATTTTGTTCAAGCAGCACTTGGTGATACAGTAGACATCCCTACAGTTCATGGTGATGTAGAATTAGTCATTCCAGAAGGAACTCAGACTGGTAAACGATTCCGCCTACGTGGTAAAGGTGCGCCTAGCCTTCGTGGAGGTGCCCTTGGTGACCAATACGTTACTGTCAATGTTGTTACCCCAACAGGTTTGAATGACCGACAAAAAGCAGCCTTGAAAGAATTCGCAGCTGCAGGTGATTTGAAAGTTAATCCAAAAGAAAAAAAGGCTTTTTGACCATATTAGGATGCCTTTGAAGGAGAATAAAGCATAAGTAAAAAAGAGCCCTGAGGGCTCTTTTCGTGCAATCTTTAGAATGTTATACTCATTGAAAATCAAAGAGCAACTAGGAAGCTAGCCGCAGGCTGTACTTGAGTACGGCAAGGCGACGCTGACGTGGTTTGAATTTGATTTTCTAAGAGTATTAGCATGGGAGAAATCATTCTCAGACTGGTCTGTTATTGATATTTTTGAGTGAGTAAGCCAGCCTCATCCATTTCCTGGATGAGTTGCTTGAATTCCGCTTCCTTGCCAGTTTTAATGGTGACGGTATCAATGTGCTTAATTGTCGAATTATCCTGAATATCCACCAAGGTCAAAGCTTTTTCATAAAATGCGATTCCCTTTTTCATGCTTTCCGAATCATTCAAAGTTAGAATTGTGTAAGAAGAATGTGATTTCTTTCCGTTTTCTCGGAAATACTTCTCGCCTTCCTCCTCTAAAAATTGAAATAAACCATGATTGAATAAGTTGTCCTCTACTGAATGGTAGGAAATATCTCCTGTGTTTAGGACATAGACTTTGAGTTGGTTTTTAGTGAGCTTTGGACTTTCTTTTAGAACTGGGTGGCTATTGACAACATCATCAGAGAAAGTCACATAAAAATCTAAGCCTCCACCCTCGAATTGATAGCTTCCATTTGATTCTACTTTCTCAGGAGGCAGGTCAAGGGAGATAAAGATTTGTTTTAAGGATTCATTTCCTTCTCGGATGTCACTTGGTGAGGCCTTGAACAGATTGGCCAGTATTAGAAATGCCAGGGCTGTAAGAAGGCAGAGAGCACCACAAACGATCAGGACGATCCGTGTCAGAACTTTTAAAAACTGTTTCATTTTTATGCCCTCCCTGGTCTGTTAGGATCTGCTAATCCAAAATGGATTTAAAGGGAATAAAGGAAAGTTGGAGTTATTCTTTTCCTTATTTCTCTTCAGTTTCCTGCATTTCTTTTAGTACAGCAAGTCTCGTTTGAAGGTCTTTTTCCAGGACTTTAAACTTGTAGGTCAAATCTTTTGATATTCCTTGATAAGTTCTTTTTGTTGGTCGATAATTTGCAGGCTATCTTGGATGATATCCAAGTCATCCTTAATGGCTTCAACGCGATCAGTAGTATCTAGAACTTCTTCAGTGATGGCTTGGCGATTCTTAACGAGGAGGTATGAACCGACTGCAGAGCCTGCAAAAAGTAGTAAATTTGATAGTTTCATAGTGACTCCTTAAGCGTTTTTGATTGTTTCAGCGACTTGGGCAAGTTTGTCGAAGTCTGGTTCATGTGCGATAAAGTCAATTTTTAGGTCGTCATCTGCACTATAGCGAGGAACAAGGTGGACATGGGTATGGAAAACGGTTTGTCCAGCAACTTCTTCGCAGTTGGCGATGATATTCATACCTTCAGCTTTGGTAGCTTTCATGACTTTTTGAGCAATCTTTGGTACTTGGGCGAACAGTTGGCTAGCACTAGTAGCATCCATTTCTAAAAGGTTGCGATAGTGTTCTTTTGGTACGACCAAGGTGTGACCAGGTGTTACTTGTGAGATATCAGGAAGGCAAGAACTGATCATCTTCGTAAACCTTTGATGCGGGAATCTCCCCAGCGATAATTTTACAAAAAATGCAATCTGACATAAAATCTACCTCTACTGTATTGAATTTTGATATAATATAGCTACATTATACCAGATTTGGAGAAAATATGTTAGAAATTAAAAACCTGACTGGGGGCTATGTTCATGTTCCTGTCTTGAAAGATGTGTCCTTTACAGTTGAAAGTGGGCAGTTGGTCGGTTTGATCGGTCTAAATGGTGCAGGAAAATCAACGACCATCAATGAAATTATTGGACTTTTGACACCTTATAGTGGAGAAATAAACATCGACGGACTAGCCTTAGGTGCAAATCCTCGTGAATATCGTCAGCAGATTGGTTACATTCCTGAAACTCCTAGTTTGTACGAAGAATTAACTCTCAGAGAACATATCGAGACAGTAGCCATGGCCTATGGTATCGAGCAAAATATTGCTTTTGAACGTGTAGAGCCGCTTTTAAAAATGTTCCGTTTAGACCAGAAATTGGATTGGTTCCCGGTTCATTTTTCCAAAGGGATGAAACAAAAGGTTATGATTATCTGCGCCTTTGTCGTGGATCCTAGTCTCTTTATCGTCGATGAACCTTTCCTTGGTCTTGATCCCCTGGCAATTTCAGACTTGATTCAGCTTTTGGATCTTGAAAAGAAAAAAGGCAAGTCCATCCTCATGAGTACCCACGTTCTTGACTCTGCTGAAAAAATGTGTGATTCTTTTGTCATTCTCCACAAAGGTCAAGTCAGAGCTAAAGGGGATCTTGAAGAGCTGAGACAAGCTTTTGCCATGCCAGAAGCAAGTCTCAATGATATCTATTTGGCTTTGACCAAAGAGGAGGACCGATGAAAGACTTGTTTCTAAAGCGAAAGCAGGCTTTTCGTAAAGAGTGTGTCGGTTATCTTCGCTATGTGCTCAATGACCACTTTGTCTTGTTTTTACTGGTCTTAGTAGGTTTTCTAGCCTATCAGTATAGTCAGCTGCTCCAGCATTTTCCTGAAAATCACTTACCAATCCTAGGTTTAATTGGGATTGTCTCTGTTTTACTCTTACTTTGGGGAGGGATAGCGACTTATGTTGAAGCGCCTGATATGCTCTTTCTCTTAGTAGCTGAAGAAGAAGTGAGAGAACACATCCAGAAGCAAAGTTTAGTTTCCTTCATCTTTTGGGTTAGTGTACAGACTCTCTTTTTGCTCTTTTTTGCTCCGTTATTTTTAGCCATGGGCTTAGGCTTAGGTGTTTTTGGGGTCTATGTTCTTCTGTTGGGAGTCGGGAAATATTTCCTATTTCAGAAAAAAGCTGGCAAGTTTTTTAGTGCAAATCATCTGGACTGGGACTATGTGATTGCCCAAGAAAGTAAACGCAAGCAGTTCTTGCTTCGCTTCTTTGCCCTCTTTACCCAAGTTAAGGGAATTTCAAACAGCGTCAAGCGACGAGCTTATCTAGATGTTATCCTAAAAGCAGTTCAGAAGGTGCCGAGCAAGATTTGGCAGAACCTTTATCTTCGTTCTTATCTGCGAAATGGAGACCTCTTTGCCCTCAGTCTTCGTCTCCTCTTCCTATCCTTGCTGGCGTTGATCTTTATCGAGCAAGCTTGGATAGCGACAGCAGTAGTAGTTTTATTTAACTATCTCTTGCTCTTTCAGTTATTGGCCCTCTATCATGCTTTTGACTACCAATATTTGACCCAACTTTTCCCGCTAGACAAGGGGCAAAAGGAAAAAGGGTTACAGGCGGTTGTCCGAGGATTGACTGGTTTTGTTTTATTGGTTCAACTGGTAGTTGGTTTGATTACCCTCCAAGAAAAATTAGCCCTTCTAGCCCTCCTTGGAGCTGGACTGGTCTTGCAAATCTTGTATCTCCCATATCAGGTGAAACGTCAGATGCAGGATTAAATCTTATAAGATTAGAAAAAAATGAGGTTGGGACAAAAGATTCCGACCTCACTTTTTATTAGCAATCAAACTTTGACGCGGTAGCTGATTGAACTTTTTGTTCATCTTTTAGACTCCAAAAAGCTCCTAATCATCCTCGCGGGTCTGGGACTACGAAATCGAGACTTTGTCTATCGATTTCTGTCCCACCGCCATTTTTATTTACCTAACTTCAATGAATACCAAGAAGCAAACCAGAAGCTAGCTGCAGGTTACTCAAAACCCAGTTTTAAGGCTAACATGGTTTGAAAAAGATTTTTGAAGATTATTACAAGATAAGGGTTGGTCCGTAGAGACTCAACTTGGTTTTGACTTGGTCAAAGTGGAAGCGGTCATAGGCTCTCCAAGCGGCACGGGTAGGGGCATCTGGATTGAGAGCACTGAGGCCCATGAGAAGACTGGAAGTTTGGTAAAATTTTTCCAGCTCAATCAAGAATCGATTATCCACTGTCTCAGCTTTAGAGAGAAAGCGGAGGATATTGTCCAGCTGCTCCTGGAAACGGACATCGTCAGTTGTTGCCTGTTTGCAGACTTGGTAGGCTTTGTTTAACTCAGTTATCAGTGTCTGAGCTCTTTTGATTGGGTCTGTTTCTGTCATGAGAATTCCTCCTTTGTGATGGTTTTAAAGTTGTTTTAAGCCTTTGTCTTTCTAATCATAGCCTATCACTTTTTACTCTTTTTTTATCTACAAATCTTTAATTGTCATTGAAATTTCCTGAATGGTAATAGCGGGATTTTATGATAAAAATAGTTGTAAGGTTATCATGGTTATTTAGTAAAAATTCAACACTTTAGGAATTTTTGAGGACCGTTTAGGATTTGGTGAAAATTAGTTGCTAGACTTATGGTATCCTCTCTACAGGAGGTTTTAGCCATGAACTATATCATCATTCAAAAAGAGAAAGAAATTTTCAAATTAAACATAAAGGATATCTACTACATCCAAACGCATCCAAGTAAAGCCCATACCGTGCAGATTTTTACTAAAGAAGCTAGCTTTGATCTGTTTCAAAATTTAAGCAAGCTTGAGAAACAATATGGGGAAACCTTAACGAGATGTCATCGAAATTGTCTGGTCAACCTTGAACGAGTAAAATCCATGGAACTCCAATCAAAGACTCTTTTTCTTGGAGAAGAAGGTCGATATGCTGTTCAGTATTCCAGACGTCGTTATAGAGAAATTCGCCAAAAATGGTTGAAAGAAGGAGAGTAAGAAGATGAGAATTTTTGTTTTAGAAGATGATTTTTCCCAACAAGCCAGAATTGAAAAGACGATTGAAAAACTTTTGAAAAAACAGAGTATCATTCCCAGTTCTTTTGAAGTTTTCGGGAAACCAGACCAACTGCTGGCAGAGGTGCATGAGAAGGGGGCGCATCAGCTTTTCTTTTTGGACATTGAGATTCGAAACGAAGAGATGAAGGGCTAGAAGTGGCTAGAAAGATTCGAGATCGAGATCCTTATGCCCTAATCGTCTTTGTGACGACTCACTCAGAGTTTATGCCCCTGTCTTTTCGCTACCAAGTTTCAGCTTTGGACTACATTGATAAGGCCTTGTCGGCAGAGGAGTTTGAATCTCGCATCGAGACAGCCCTCCTCTATGCCAATAGTCAAGATAGTAAAAGTCTGGCGGACGATTGCTTTTACTTTAAATCAAAATTTGCTCAATTCCAGTATCCTTTTAAAGAGGTTTACTATCTCGAAACATCCCCAAGACCCCATCGTGTTATCCTCTATACCAAGACAGACAGGTTGGAATTTACGGCGAGTTTAGAGGAGGTTCTCAAGCAGGAGCCACGTCTCTTGCAGTGCCATCGCTCCTTCCTCATCAATCCAACCAATGTAGTTCGTTTGGATAAGAAAGAAAAACTCCTTTTCTTTCCCAATGGTGGAAGCTGTCTGATCGCGCGTTATAAGGTCAGGGAAGTGTCTGAGGTTATCAATAACTTACACTGAGTGAGGTGATGGAATGGAATTAGTTTGGAAGATAGTATATGCGTTTTTGATACCTGGATTGGAATTGTTTATATTTTTTAAGGTGGATGGAATTGTTCTAACTCTGGAGAGAGTTTTTAAGGCCTTTCTTTTTAAGATACTTTTGGCAGTTGTTTTTGTAATGATTAGCTATATAGTAGGAAATACTTACTCATCTTATTTTGTGGAACCCTTGTACGGCATCGGTTTATCTTTCTTGTTTTTAAGAGGGCTTCCTAAAAAACTCCTTCTCTTTTATGGTCTCTTTCCAATGATATTGGTGAATCTCTTTTATAGAGGAGTCTCCTATTTTGTGCTTCCATTTTTGGAGCAAGGGCAGTGTATGATGACCACTCTTTTATTTGGTTATTTATAAAAATTTTTATTTGCTTTATTTCTAGCTTTTTTTGAAATGGTTAGACTATGATTTCACTAGCTTGAGAAGGGAGATTCTAGATAAAGATTTTCAAAAGTCCCTGACTAAGATTAACTGGATAATGGGAGCTTACTATTTGGTGATGCAAAGTCTGTCTTATTTTGAATATGTACAAGGTGTTCAATCAACGACTATTCGCCATCTGATTCTGGTGTTTTACTTGCTCTTTTTTATGGGGGTTGTCAAGAGATTGGACACCTACTTGAAGGAAAAACTTCAGGGAAAACTGAACCAAGAGCAGGACTTGCGCTACAAAGATATGGAGCGGTATAGTCTGCATATAGAGGAGCTTTACAAGGAAGTACGGAGCTTTCGTCATGATTATACCAATCTCTTGACTAGCTTACGTCTGGGCATTGAAGAGGAGGATATGGGACAGATAAAAGAGGTCTACGACTCGGTCTTAAAGGACTCCGTTCAGAAATTGCGGGACAATAAATATGACCTGGGCAGATTGGTGAATATTCGTGACCGTGCCCTCAAAAGTCTTCTAGCTGGAAAATTTATAAAAGCAAGAGAAAGGGATATTGTCTTTAATGTCGAAGTTCCTGAGGAGATTCAAGTTGAGGGGATGAGCCTGCTTGATTTTTTAACCATCGTATCTATCCTTTGTGATAATGCCATTGAAGCCAGTGCAGAGGCTAGTCATCCTCAAGTTTCAATTGCCTTTTTTAAAAATGGAGCACAGGAGACCTTTATCATTGAAAACTCCATCAAAGAAGAGGGTATCGATATTTCTGAGATTTTCTCCTTTGGAGCAAGTTCTAAAGGGGAGGAGAGAGGAGTTGGTCTCTATACCGTCATGAAAATTGTGGAAAGCCATCCTAATACTAGTCTAAATACCACCTGCAAAAAAATCAAGTCTTTCGTCAGGTTTTTGACAATGTTATCAATTGAATGATAACAAATAATAGAATGACTAAATAATAGAATAAATATAACAAAATTCTATAATATAAGTGTTTTGAAAGATTAATTATGAATTTTTATAATTTTTAAGTTTTTTTCACCATTTGTTAAGTCAATAAGGGAAATTATGAAGAAACGAGACTAGACAGTAGCTATCCTGAGGTTACTGTCTTATTTTTATTAACAAAATAGGGCTTCATAATATCTATAGGAGATTTACCCACTACAAATATTATAGAGCCAAGTTTTTATCCAATACCACCTTGTATGATTACATTTGTTGATGATTTCATACCTATTGGCTTGGTTTGATGAATCAGATGTTAATATACTTAATATTGAATCGAACCACCATCCTCCACCTGTAATTTGGTTGAGTTCAGTAGTTGTTAGTTCTTGGAATGAAGTTAGGTTTTGATTCTTATCCATGTTATGATTCTCCTGTTTTATAAGATAATAAATAGTTATAGAGTGTTATCTGAAAAATTAATCAGAATGTGTTAGAATTTTTATCTTTGAAATAATCAAAATATGTTTTCTTTGCAGTTACACTAGTGACCTCGACCTTGTAGGCCGTATTGGATGAGTTTACTGTCCTCATTAGATAGTTTTGCAAGAGCGGTTAATTTAAAGAGATTGCCTTGCTCTGTTCTGGTAGGGAGTTTCGATCAATGCTCTGAAGTTGGCTGATGATGGTAATGCCGTGATTTTCCAATCTTCTCCAGTTTTAATCTTACAGTTTGTCCTTTATCTAGTAGAGGTAGATAGTTAGAAGATACGTAGTAAGTGATTAGTACTTCTCTTGTATCTGTGATGACAGGGAATATTTGAGCAATTTCTGTACCAGTTGGAATTCTATTTTTACCTTCAAATTCGCTGTTCAGATGAACGATACCTTTACTTGGAGCGGTTAGAGTATATTTTCCAAGCGCTGTGTCGCTCGATCTAGTTGTACTTTTTAATTCTGTTAATTGATTTTTCCACGGTTAGTTGTTGCTGAGAAGCTGTTTGTAAAAACTGAGTGCGGAGTACTTCAATTTTGGTTGCTAAACTATTATCATAAGTTGCTACACTTCCGATACCAGCTTGCTGAATTTTGAGGCTTGCGATAGATGATTCAAGACCCTGCAATACTTTGATTAATTTGAGATAAAAATGGCTCATCTGCCGTTCCTTGTGTTTGTCCTTGAGAGGCTACAAGATAACGATTCAAAATTGACTGATGTGGATTGCCAGTTGGTAAGCGAGCCCTTTTATTTACGATAGCATCTCTCAGCTCCTGGTATTCTCCAATTTGTTGTTGAACTTTTGTGATTTCTTGTTCAATAGCTGATGAACTGCTATTGGCAAGATTAGCTTGATTTGAGACTTCGGTGTTAGTCTTTGAGATACCTAGCTCAATATCATGAGCTTGTTTAGTAAAATTCATAAAGGTATTATGGTAGCCAAATTCATCCTCGCCAGAAAAAAGATCAGTCGCTTTTTCTAAGCTTTGTTTCAAAATTCCAAGTCCTTCTTTTTGCTTCTCAAGTCTTTGTAATTGAGTTTCTAAGGCAGTTTTCTGACTTTCTTCCATTGTTTCAGAGTATTTGATGAGTAAGTCACCTTTTTCAACTACTTGATTTGCCACTAAATGATTAGCTAAGATAGATTATCACTGGTTGACTGAATGGATGCAATGACACTTGTAGGAGTGACTTCTCCTTGCGACGTAACAGTAATCTCTTTTGTAGCAACAAGGGAGAAAATCACGATGAAAGTAAACAGTAATGAAAGTGGTATGATTAATACTGTCGCATAATTATGGTAACGTCTCTGATAAAACTCGACGCTTCTAAATAGATTAGGATTCATGACATTCTCCTTATTTATTGAATAGATGATGGTAGAAACCTTGCGCCTGCATTAACTCTTGGTGACTACCAACTTCAATGATTTTCCCCTGATCAAGAACAATGACACGGTTGGTTCGTTCGGCTATACTGAGACGATGGGCTACAAAGAGAATGGTTTTATCAGTTAGGGACATAAGATTATCTATAACTTTTTTCTCAGTCAAGACATCAAGACCGCTAGTAGCTTCATCTAGTATTAAAACAGGAGATTTAGTTAAAAGAGCACGAGCGAGGGCTATTCGTTGCTTTTGTCCTCCTGATAGACCAGCTCCATCAGAGAGCTGAGTTTGATAGCCCATAGGCATTCTTTCAATGTCTTGACGGATTTCAGCTAATTCACAAGCTTTTAGAATATCTTCTTGGCTAATCATATTATTACCACCCAAGGTTAAATTTTCCAAGATAGAGCCATTAAAGATATAGGCTTGTTGAGGTAGGTAATTAATATGACGGCGTAAGACTTTTTTATCAATGTTTTTAATATCCTGATGATTGATGGAAATATGTCCTTTGTAAGGTTCAAAGAAATTGACAATCATTTTGGCTAAAGTTGTTTTACCAGAACCACTAACTCCAACTAGGCTAACCTTATCTCCTTGTTTAATCGTGAGATTAATATCTGTTAAGGTATCTCGTCCAAAAACCATACTTATAAGAAAGGTCATCAAATTCAATATCGCCCATCAAAAAATGTGAATGGACAGGGTTTTCTTGAACTTGAAATTCAGATTCGACTAGATAGACTTCGTTCAAGCGGTTATTAGCGACCTTCGCAGATTGGAGTTTGGTTTGGAGGTTGATAATATTTTCCATAGGAGTTGTAAAGTAAGAAAGAAGTGTGTTAAAGGTAATCAGCTGACCGATAGAAATTTTACTCGACATGACTAATTGAGCGCCAAACCATAGGATAAGGATATTCAGAACTAATTTTGTTCCCTGCTTTAAACTCGTTTGTAAAATAGAATACTTACTGAGCTTAAAGGATTTTTTTCCAAATAATCTACAAATTCGCTGTCTATATTTTGATAGCGATTTTCTTCGCTAGTGAGCGATTTGATAGTTTCAATCCCGTTGATATCTTCGATAATGGCAGAGCTAACCATAGAATTACTTTGCATGACATCATGGTTCATTTTTTCGAAAGGCTTCATAAAAGAAAAGATGATGAACATGTATATAGGAACGGAAATAAGAGAAAGAAGGAAAAGATTAGGGTTTTGTGCCAGTAAGACACCTCCTACAAGAATCAAAATGGAAACATCCAGAAAAAGAGAGAGAATGGTAGAAGCCAAGGCATCTATGATAGAGTTGGCATCTGTGAACCGTGAAATGATTTCCCCTGTACGACGTGTCGCAAAAAAAGACATAGGAAGTTCGAAAATATGGCGAATATAGGATAAAATCACATCAATGCTTAATCTCTGACTCAGAACAGTTAGGAGATAATCACGGGAGAAGCTCATGACTTGTTGGAGGATATAGGTAATAACCAGACCAACTGAGATGATTCCTAAAGTTGATCTCATCTGATTTGGAATGTACTCATCCAAGATTCCTTGGAGATAATAAGAACCACCGATATTGATAATAGTGACCAATAAGCTTGAGAGAACAATGTAAGCAATGAGAGATTTTTGTTTGAAAATCAGAGGAAGGAAGCTTAGTAGACCATTCTTTTTATCTTTATGGGGTTGATAGATAGGTTTGGGAGCTAGAAAAATAGCTACTCCAGTCCATTCAGAGAAAAAGCGTTCTTTTGACATTTTGGTGATTTTTACAGAAGGGTCAGGATCACCAATAATCAGATAGTCTTTCTTTGTTTGATAGACAACATAGTAATGTTGAGTTTTCCTTCTTTGTTAACGTGAACGATAAATGGATAGGGGACATCACTCATGTCAAAGAGCGTTTTATCTGCTTGAACAGGTCTTGTTTCAAAGCCCATTTTATCAGCGGCTTTTACAATGCCAAGAGCAGTTGTTCCTTCTTTATTGGTCTTTGCAAGTTCTCTCAAGTGAGCTAGAGAAAAATCTGAACCATAGAATTTAGCAATCGAGGCTAAGGCAGCAACACCACAGTCTCTAGCATCTATTTGAGGAACAAATGTACGTTTATAAGAAGTCATTGGCAATTCCTTTTCATATAATAGATGAGTTTATTATGCCATAATAAGTAAGTTCATATTTTATGAAATCTTGAATTGTCATTGAAACTTCCTGAATGGTAAAAAGTGATTAGAAGCTATCTATCTTTAAAAAGTTATAGAATATGCTTTGAAATAAAAAAAGCTAATTCAAGATGTTTCGATGACAATTCAAGATTTGGATGAAAAAAATTTAATAAACAGTGATATACTAAACTTGTCAAAGTTGCAACAGGACAAAGATTAAAAATAAAAAGGAGTAATTGTCATGAATACAAAAATGATGGAACAATTTGAGATTATGGATGCTGAGATGCTTGCGAAAGTTGAAGGAGGTTTCGGAGGTTGGGGAGATATGCTTTCTGGTTTATTGGGTGGGCTAGCACCTTCTCCAACTTTGGATCAATTAAATGGTAAGTGGCCTATTATACATTTTTCAAAACCATGTGGTCCTTATGGTATAGGGGGAACTCCAAACTCATGTAATGGTATTTAAAAAGGATTGAAGCTATGAAGGCAAAATATGGGAATCAAATTGTTGATGTTTGGGAAATTGGTCAAGCAACTCCTAAACCAAGTTGGGTAGAGGAAGCTTTTCAAAAAAATTATATGGTTTGGTTGGATAATCATGTGCGCATTCTAATGGCAGGTCTCAACACTTCTCTCGCAACGAATATCAAGTTTGGTCTAGTTGGAACAGTTGGAGGAGGATTCGCTGGTTATGGAATGTATGTTCTTGGTTATCCAGGTGATTATCTAGATATCACCAATCATAGAGTTGTTTCTGCTAAAACATTTCACAAAAGTTATCAAATTTTAGAAAATGATTAGATATCATTTAATTGTAATGGAGTTTAGGTATGGAAAAAATATTTGCTAAAAAACGCAACGTATTTCTAATGAGATTGTTTTCTAGGTCAGTTGCCTTTGCTAATCTCTACTTATCTATTTCTCTCTCGTCAATTTTTAAATTTTTCCTTAGTTTACCAATTTATTTTAGTGGTTATCAACTTGACTTCTATTTTGGCTGTTGTTTATCTCACTAGGGAAATGAGAGTGAAAAAATTTGAAGATGATGATTTGGTAAGTCCTAGAGCCAATCAACTAATGTTCGTAGGATTGACATGTTTTATGACTATTATCTGTTTGTATAGAGGTATCACAGCAGTAGAATCCTATCAACAACTAATCGCCTATATTGAGCTATTCTATGCTTTATTATCATGCTTCTGCTCGTTTGGGGCTTGAAGTATTATAAAAAGTAGAGGTTAATGAAGTATAAAAGGGTAAGTGTTTTCGAAATGCTTACCTTTTTAATGAAGTTTTTGCAATTCAAGATGTTTTCGATGATAATTCAAGATTTGGATGAAAAAAATTTAATAAACAGTGATATACTAAACTTGTCAAAGTTGCAACAGGACAAAGATTAAAAAAATAAAAAGGAGTAATTGTCATGAATACAAAAATGATGGAACAATTTGAGATTATGGATGCTGAGGAACTCGAAATAGTTAGTGGAGGAGGAGGCAATTTAGGATCTGCAATCGGTGGTTGTATTGGAGCAGTGCTATTAGCTGCTGCGGCTGGTCCGATAACTGGGGAGCAGCAACACTTATTTGTGTAGGTTCAGGAATTATGTCCTCTTTGTAAGATTATGATTTTTAAATACAGTATTATTATTGCTATTAATTTACTATCTTATTTACTTACTTACAAAATATCACAGCTATCTAAGAATGATGGAAATAAGGTAGTTAGCAAAAATTTTAATTATATTATCAATAGTTTATATAATTGTTGATGCTTTACTTGGTTGATGGAAATAAAAAACTTAACTACAAACTATTAATTTACTAATATTTTTAATTTCTGCAAGATAATAAATAGTATAGTAAAACTTTTTATTGCAAGGAGAGTAACGAAAATTAAGATATTTTAGATACTCAAGATTATTGAAATCTTAAACTAAAAAATAGGTACTGCTACCTTTAAGAAGATAGTATACGTACATACTTTTTTTAAGAAAAATCAAAAAGATACTATAAAAATTCTATTTGTTTATTGAATTTAAGACTTTGGTAAAATGAAAAATAAAAAGGAGGTATTTATCATGAATACAAAAATGTTGTCACAGTTAGAGGTTATGGATGCTGAAGTGCTTGCGAAAGTTGAAGGTGGGTATAGCTCCACTGATTGTCGAAATGCACTGATTACAGGAGTCACTACGGGAATTATAACTGGCGGAACTGGAGCAGGTTTGGCCACTTTAGGAGTAGGTGGACTTGTTGGTGCATTTGTTGGAGCACACATTGGTGCAATTGGGGGTGGATTAACATGCCTAGGAGGTATGGTTGGTGATAAATTGGGACTAAGTTGGTAAGACTTATAGTGAAATTATGAGGATTCTATTCTGATTTATTTTAGTTTTTTAAAAAAGAGTATTTGTCATAGATACAAAAATGATGTCACAATTTGAGATTATGGATGCTGATATGCTTGCTTGCGTTGAAGGTGGAGATATTGATTGGGGAAGAACAATTAGCTGTGCAGCGGGGGTTGCATACGGTGCGATGGAAGGCTATGCTACAACTTATGGCTCAACATTTTTACTTGGGCCATACGCTATAGGAACAGGTGCAATTGGTGCTGTACTAGGTGGAATTGGCGGTGCGCTTACCTGTTAGCATAGGAAAGGAGATAGTAATGAAAAAAATATTTGCAACAAAACGCAATGTTTTCTTAGTGAGGTTGTTGTTCGGACAGATACCTTTGGTTGTTTCTACTTATCTATTTCTATCTCGTCAGTTTTTAAATTTTTCCGTAGTTTTCCAATTTCTTTTAGTAGTTATTAACTTGGCTTCTATTTTGGCTACTGTTTATCTCACTAGGAAAATGAGGATAAGAGAGTTTGAAGATGATGATTTGGTTAGTCCTAGAACCAATCAACTCATGTTCATCGGCTTGACAGGCTTTATGTCTATTATTTGTCTGTATAGAGGTATCACAGCAGCAGAAGCCTACCAACAAATAATCGCCTATATTGGTGTCGTTCTATGCTTGATTATCATGCTTTTGCTCATTTGGGGGTTGAAGTATTATAAAAAGTAGAGGTTAATAAAAGTATAAAAAGGGTAAGTGTTTTCGAAAATACTTACCTTTTTTTAATGAAGTTTTTGCAATTTCAAGATGTTTTGATGACCATTTAAGATTTAGATGAATTTGTAATCTTAAATAAGGTAAGATAAATATATCAAATGTAAAGGAGTATTCTTATGAAGAAACAAAAAGATAAAATCACTATTACTTGTACCACTTGTATTTGCATCTATTACTACAGGTGTTGTATATGCAGAAGAACAGACTACTTCTTCCTCTATCCAGGCTAATGATAGTTCTGTTGTGGCACCAGATTTGCAATCGGGTACGGAAAAATGTTGAGCATAAACCTTCCGTTGTAACTCCCGAAGAGTATGAGCAGAATGTTGCGGACTTTAAAAAAGGTAGATATTGAAGCCGTTCGTCAATCTTTTACAGAGGATCAATTGGAACATACTATATATTTTGGTAGAAAAACTTGTTCTCATTGTCGTCAATTTTCTCCTGAATTGAAAGAATTTAATAACTTGATTGAAAAGAAGTTAGAGTATTATGATTTGGATGGTAAAGATTTTGACGGGGAAGCGAGAGAGTTTCTATTTAAAAAAGTCGGTATTCCAGGAACACCAACAATTTTGTATTTAAGAAATGGACATCCGATATCTGGATGGGTTGGTGGCGGAGCAACTGCACAACAGGTTTATGATTATATGTACTCGAGAAACTCACCTAAGCAATCGGAAACAGTAGCAGCTTCTGAGGATACAGTAACAGAAAGTGTCCGTGATGATAAAACAGGAGAGGTGGAGAATTCAAAGGAAAATTTGACTAATAACAGTGATAGTAGAGAACCATTGAAGAATAATATTCCTCCTTCTAACACTATAACTGTTCAGCCTGAAGATTTGGTAATGACAGATAAGAAGAAGCGAGGAGATACATCTAAGACAATCTCTGAAAATACTGATAAGTTACAAACTTCTTTATCCGAAGTTAAGGGGAATGATTCTACTTCCCAAACCATTCATTTGAGCAAACAATTACTACCTAATACAGGAGAGGAAGAAAGTTACAATCTATTGCGTATAGCTGTTGCACTCTTAATTACTTCAGGTATGATCAAGTGGAAACAAAGAGTTCATAAATAAAAATTTTTGCATCCTTATTTTGATCGACTTTTAAAGGAGAGAGGTTGTGTTTATGGCCATTTTTAATAAATGTCATGCTGTGTTTGTTGGATTTTTAGCCTTTATAATAGTTACTACAGTGGCTTATACCATCAATCATGGGAGATTTTTTTCAACACCAGTACACATTCATTGCTGTAAAGAGTCTCTTGCTTTTCCTTAGTTTTGGCTATGCGAAATGGTTTGACATGATTTCTTTTGGGATGTCAAGTAAAAAGCAGCTTTTGCTGTCCATTGGAATTTTTCTTCTCACTGTGCTGGTAAATATAGGCTATCATTCATTTTTTCTCAGTTGTTTCTGGTGCTTGAGCTCAACATCTTGAGGAAACTCAGTAGAGGACTGTCGCTTTCTTTTGATTTGTAAGTGTTACAGTTTTGGGACCAATCCAGGAGGAACTCATTTTCAGAGGACTTCTTCAAGGTGCTGTTTTTTTGACAAATTCGTGGTTAGGGCTTGTACTGACTTCCTCTTTTTTTCTTTCATGCATGGACCTTATGATGTCCCTTCGTTTTTTTCTATTATCTACTTGGGGCTTGTTGCTGGGCTTTGCTTACAAAAAGAGTCAAAACTTATGGGTTTCTACTTTAGTGCATATGTTTTACAACAGTTTGCCACTCTTATATTATTTATAAAAATCATGAAAGGTAAGTAGGAGATTGTGCTTACCTTTTTCTTTCTATAATGATACCCCAAACCACCCCAGAGGCTTTTATTTGAGAATCAGGTCTGGACTGGTTGACGAATAGCCTAAAAAAACTAGTAGAATAGTAAGGAAACTTTATACGGAGGAAAGAAATGGACTTGGGTGATATTGAGCTAACGCTGACCCCTATACCTGGGAAAAGCGGAAAAGCTTATATGGGAAGCTACCCTGATGGGAAGCGCGTCTTTATTAAAATGAACACCTCTCCAATCCTACCTGGTTTAGCCAAGGAACAAATCGCTCCTCAATTATTATGGACTCGCCGTTTATCGGATGGGCGTGATATGTGTGCCCAAGAATGGTTGAATGGTAAAATTTTGACCCCTTATGATATGAATCGCAAGCAGATTATCAATATTCTGAGTCGCTTGCATCGTTCGCGTCCTTTGATGACGCAATTGACTCGTTTGGGCTATTCTTTAGAAACACCTTTTGATTTGCTTCAGGCTTGGTTAAAAGATGCTCCAGAATCCTTGAAGAACAATCAATATCTAAGAATGGTAGTAGAGGATTTGCGAGGAAGCTTGCCAAACTTTAGGGAAGATTATGCAACGATCGTTCATGGAGATGTACGACATAGTAATTGGATTGAGACAGAGAGCGGTCTTGTTTATTTAGTGGATTGGGATTCCGTTCGTTTAACGGATCGCATGTTTGATGTAGCGCATATGCTATGTCACTATATTCCAGACTATCAGTGGAAAGAGTGGTTGACTTATTACGGTTACAAATACAACCAGACAGTCATCAACAAACTATTTTGGTATGCTCAGTTATCCTTCTTGAGCCAGATTGCCAAATATTATACAAATGAAGATCTAGAAAATGTCAATCGGGAGATTTATGCCTTGCGCATCTTCCGTGACAAGTATGGAAAGAAGAGATGAGAGTTAGAAATCGTAAAGGGGCAACAGAATTACTAGAGGCTAATCCTCAGTATGTTGTCTTAAATCCTTTAGAAGCCAAAGGAAAATGGCGAGACCTCTTTGGAAATGACAATCCTATCCATGTTGAGGTTGGTAGTGGTAAGGGAGCCTTTGTGTCAGGTATGGCCAAACAAAACCCTAATATCAACTATATCGGGATTGATATTCAAAAAGTCTGTTTTTGAGTTATGCCTTGGACAAGGTCTTGGAAGTTGCTGTACCCCAATATCAAGTTGTTGTGGGTTGATGGTTCAGATTTGACTGACTACTTTGAAGATGGTGAGATTGATCGCTTGTATCTGAATTTTTCAGATCCATGGCCTAAAAAGCGCCACGAAAAACGTCGTTTAACCTATAAGAGTTTCTTGGATACCTTCAAGCGTATCTTGCCTGAAACACGGTGAGATTCATTTCAAAGACAGATAACCGTGGCTTGTTTGAATATAGCCTAGTGAGCTTTTCTCAGTATGGCATGAAACTCAACGGTGTCTGGCTAGACTTACATGCCAGCGATTTTGAAGGCAATGTCATGACAGAATATGAGCAAAAATTCTCAAACAAGGGGTCAGGTTATCTACCGAGTTGAAGCTCAATTTTAATGTAAAAAAATATCAATCAAAAACTCTATCATAACCAAAAAGTTAGATATATAATTTTTATCAAGGGTTTAGTTCTGTACGTAGAGCTAAGCCTTTTTAGTTTGATGTTAGTTCATTGGAGATTTTGGTAAGTGTATACTTGCAACCGGATAAGTGGTATAATGAAGGTATTATGAGAAGAAGAATAAAACCGATTGTCGTCTATCTTTTCTTTTTCCTTGTGATAGGTGGTTTGATTTTTTCCGACCATCAACATCATAGACAAGTGGAGTCGCAAGTAGAAAAAACTGAGAAAACTACTCAGACTAGTGAAACAGAGAAGAATAAGGTTGTTGAAGAAAGATTAGTCTCGATGACTTTGGAAGAAAAAGTAGGCCAGTTGTTCTGGGCTAGGGTTCCTTCTAGTCATCAGCTAGAAGACCTTCAGTCCTATCATTTTGGAGGTTATCTCTTGTTTGGGAGAGATTTTCAAGGACAAACCCTAGAGGATATGAAGGCTTTGACAGATCGCTACCAAGCTGCTTCAAAGATTCCTTTATTGATTGGTTCAGATGAAGAAGGCGGAACCGTGACTCGTATCAGTTCGATTTTAGAGACTCCTTTCCAATCTCCTTTGGAACTTTATCAAAAGGGTGGGATGGAGGCAATCCGTTCTGATACTAGGCAGAAGGCAGAGCTACTAAAATCTGTTGGTATCAATGCTGGACTCTTTCCAGTTGCAGATCTTGCCAGCAATCCATCAGCCTTCATCTATGATCGAACCATTGGACAAGATGCCCAAACGACTGCAAGTTATGTTGAGGAGGTTGTAACAGAACTTCAAAAAAACAAGGTTGGGTCAACCTTGAAGCATTTTCCTGGATATGGAGATAATGGAGACAGTCATACCGACATTATCCAAGACAATCGATCCTTGGATGAGTTAAGACAAGCGGATTTGCTACCTTTTCAAGCTGGCATAGATGCAGTGCGGATAGTGTTTTGGTTTCGCACAATATTCTATCCAAGATTGATACTGTTCCGTCATCGATCTCACCAAAAATCAATGATATTCTTCGCAAAGAACTCCACTTCAATGGAGTTATTATGACGGATGATCTCGATATGGCAGGATTGGCTGATTTTGTCAATCAGGATGAAGCTGCCCTTCAAGCAATTTTAGCGGGTAATGATTTGATTTTAGGATCTTCGTACCAAACTCAAATTCCTTATTTATTAAAGAAAGTCTCCTCAGGAGAGCTGACAGAAGAGCGTATTGATGAGTCTGTGAGACGTATTTTATCTTGGAAATATGACTTGGGGATATTAGGGACTTTGCAGTAAAGAGGGGAGATGACTAGAAAAGGATCAGCTGCTTGGATGCGGAACAGTTGATTTGTAAGGAATTCAGATTGCTTGGTAAAGTGATATCTTTCTATAAAATCGTGCAGAATTTTAAGAAAAAGCTTAAAATCAAGCCTTCTGAGTGCTTATGCTTTACATAAGTAGTCAAAAGTGCTATACTATAAGTAAGAATATGAGAAAGTGAGGCGGGGAAATATCTTCGCCTCTTGCTTATGAGGAGGTGGACGCAATCGCAACTATCGTAGAATTAGTCAGAGAAGTCGTAGAACCTGTCATTGAAGCTCCCTTTGAACTCGTTGATATCGAGTACGGAAAGATTGGCAGTGACATGATTCTTAGTATTTTTGTAGATAAACCAGAGGGAATTACCTTGAACGACACAGCGGACTTGACAGAGATTATCAGTCCTGTCCTAGATACTATCAAGCCAGATCCCTTCCCAGAACAATATTTCCTAGAAATCACCAGCCCAGGCTTGGAACGTCCTTTGAAAACCAAGGAAGCGGTCGCTGGAGCAGTCGGGAAATACATCCATGTTGGTCTTTACCAAGCTATCGATAAGCAAAAGGTCTTTGAAGGAAACTTGCTAGCCTTTGAAGAGGATGAGTTGACTATGGAGTATATGGACAAGACTCGTAAGAAAACAGTCCAAATTCCATACAGTTTGGTGTCAAAAGCACGTTTAGCAGTAAAAATTATAGTAAAAGAAAGGAAGCTTTTGAAGATTCAAAAGTGAATAGAAGATGAGTAAAGAAATGCTAGAGGCCTTCCGCATTTTGGAAGAAGACAAGGGAATCAAAAAAGAAGACATCATTGATGCAGTGATGGAATCACTTCGTTCAGCTTATCGCAGACGCTATGGTCAGTCTGATAGTGTAGCCATTGACTTTCAACGAAAAACAGGGGACTTTACAGTTTATACTGTTCGTGAAGTTGTTGATGAAGTATTTGATAGCCGTTTGGAAATCAGCTTGAAAGATGCTCTTGCCATTAATTCAGCCTATGAGCTTGGGGACAAGATTAAATTTGAAGAAGCACCAGGTGAGTTTGGTCGTGTAGCAGCCCAATCTGCCAAACAAACCATCATGGAAAAAATGCGCAAGCAAACACGTGCCATCACCTACAACACCTACAAAGAGCATGAGCAAGAGATCATGTCAGGTACAGTAGAGCGTTTTGACAACCGCTTTATCTATGTCAACCTTGGCAGCATCGAAGCTCAATTGTCAAAACAAGACCAAATCCCTGGAGAAGTTTTTGCTTCTCATGATCGTATCGAAGTTTATGTCTACAAGGTTGAAGACAATCCTCGTGGTGTGAACGTCTTTGTTAGCCGTAGTCATCCAGAAATGATTAAACGTTTGATGGAACAAGAAATTCCTGAGGTCTATGACGGAACTGTTGAAATCATGAGCGTAGCTCGTGAAGCAGGTGACCGTACCAAGGTTGCTGTTCGTAGCCACAATCCAAACGTGGATGCGATCGGGACAATCGTCGGACGTGGTGGTGCTAACATTAAGAAAAATCACTAGCAAATTCCACCCAGCTCGCTACGATGCTAAGAGCGATCGTATGGTTCCAATCGAAGAAAACATCGACGTTATCGAATGGGTAGCCGATCCAGCTGAATTTATCTACAACGCTATCGCTCCTGCTGAAGTTGACCAAGTTATCTTTGATGAAAACGACAGCAAACGTGCCTTGGTCGTTGTGCCAGATAACAAGCTTTCTCTTGCCATCGGTCGTCGTGGACAAAACGTTCGTTTGGCAGCTCATTTGACAGGATATCGTATCGATATCAAGTCTGCAAGTGAGTTTGAAGCCATGGAAGCAGCAGAAGAAGCTGACCAGGTAGAAACAGACGAATTGGTCGAAGAATAAAAGCTGATCAGAGGAGGGAAGGATGAAAACTAGAAAAATCCCTTTGCGCAAGTCTGTTGTTTCCAACCAAGTGATTGATAAACGCGATTTACTCCGTATTGTCAAGAACAAAGAAGGACAGGTCTTTATCGACCCGACAGGCAAGGCTAATGGTCGTGGCGCTTATATCAAGCTAGACAATGCAGAAGCCCTTGAGGCCAAAAAGAAAAAAGTCTTTAACCGTAGCTTTAGTATGGAAGTTGAAGAAAGCTTTTATGACGAGTTGATTGCCTATGTCGATCACAAAGTGAAAAGAAGAGAGTTAGGACTTGAATAAGCAAAAAATTACCAATCTCTTGGGTCTTGCTCAAAGAGCAGGGAAAATCATCTCGGGTGAAGAAATGGTGGTCAAGGCCATCCAAGACCAGAAAGTAAAGCTGGTATTTCTCGCCCATGATGCTGCCCCCAACCTGACCAAGAAGATTCAGGATAAAAGTCATTATTATCAAGTAGAAGTTATTACCGTGTTTTCAACACTGGAATTAAGCATAGCAGTCGGAAAATCAAGAAAAGTTTTGGCTGTGACAGATGCTGGATTTACAAAGAAAAATGAGGTCTCTATGGAATAGAAGAGGAGGACATGATTTGTCTAAGAAAAAGATTGTACGAAATCGCGAAAAGAACTTGGAAAAAGAAAGTAAGGAAGTTGTAGCGTGCAAAAGAGTTGGGCTTGGATGTAAAAAGCCACCATCAAGTGTGGAAGAAGCTGTCGCTGCAAAAATCGCTGCCAGCTTTTAAGTCTGCTGCTCCGAAAGTAGAAGCAAAACCTGTAGCACCAAAAAGCAAGTACAGAAAAGAAAGTCGAAAAATCTGAGCCAGCTAAACCAGCTGTAGCTAAGGAAGAGGTAAAACCAGCAGCAGCGGTTGCCCCTAAAGAAGAAAAGAGTGGCACCAGTAAAACCGCAGAGTCGAAACTTTAAGGCTGAGCGTGAAGCTCGTGCAAAAAGAGCAGGCTGAACGACGCAAGCAAAATAAGGGCAATAACCGTGACCAACAACAAAACGGAAACCGTCAAAAAAATGATAACCGTAATGGTGGTAAACAAGGTCAAGGCAATCGCGACAATCGTCGCTTTAATGATCAAGGAAAAAAACAACAAGGTCAGCAAAATCGCGGAAATGATCGCCGTCAACAAGAGGACAAACGTCCAAATCAAGCTGGCCCACGCATTGACTTTAAAGCCCGTGCAGCTGCTCTAAAGGCAGAGCAAAATGCAGAATATGCTCGTTCAAGTGAGGAACGCTTCAAGCAAACTCAAGCTGCCAAAGAAGCCTTGGCTCAAGCAAACAAACGCAAGGAACCTGAGGAAATCTTTGAAGAAGCTGCTAAATTGGCTGAACAAGTACAGCAAGTTCAACCAGTGGTTGAAGTAGCTCCTGCAGCTAAAGAACCTGTAGTGGATACACGTCGTAAGAAACAAGCCCGACCAGACAAAGAACGTGATGATTTCGATCACGAAGAAGATGGTCCTAGAAAACAACAAAAAGAATCGAAGTAGTCAAAAATCAAGTGAGAAATCAAAGAAATAGTAACTGGAACAATAACAAAAAGAATAAAAAAGGCAATAACAAAAACAACCGTAGTCAGGCACCAAAACCTGTTACAGAGCGTAAGTTCCATGAATTGCCAACAGAATTTGAATATACAGATGGTATGACCGTCGCGGAAATTGCAAAACGTATCAAGCGCGAACCAGCTGAGATTGTTAAGAAACTCTTCATGATGGGCGTGATGGCGACACAAAACCAGTCCTTAGACGGTGAAACAATCGAACTCCTCATGGTCGATTACGGTATTGATGCGAAACAAAAGGTTGAAGTGGACAATGCTGATATCGAACGTTTCTTTGCAGAAGAGGGTTATCTCAATGAAGATGAACTTGTAGAGCGTCCACCAGTTGTTACCATCATGGGACACGTTGACCATGGTAAGACAACACTCCTAGATACCCTTCGTAACTCTCGTGTTGCGACAGGTGAAGCAGGTGGTATCACTCAGCATATCGGTGCCTACCAAATCGTTGAAAATGGCAAGAAGATTACCTTCCTTGATACACCAGGACACGCGGCCTTTACATCTATGCGTGCGCGTGGTGCTTCTGTTACCGATATTACTATCTTGGTCGTAGCGGCAGATGATGGGGTTATGCCTCAGACTATCGAAGCCATCAACCACTCAAAAGCAGCTAATGTTCCAATCATCGTAGCCATCAACAAGATTGATAAACCAGGTGCCAACCCAGAACGTGTGATCGGTGAATTGGCAGAGCATGGTGTTATGTCAACAGCTTGGGGTGGAGATTCTGAATTTGTTGAAATCTCGGCTAAATTCAACCAAAATATCGATGAACTCTTGGAAACTGTTCTACTTGTGGCTGAAATCCAAGAACTCAAAGCAGACCCAACAGTTCGTGCCATCGGTACTGTTATCGAAGCTCGTTTGGATAAAGGTAAAGGTGCGGTTGCAACCCTCCTTGTTCAACAAGGTACTTTGAACGTTCAAGATCCAATCGTTGTCGGAAATACCTTCGGACGTGTCCGTGCCATGACCAACGACCTTGGACGTCGTGTGAAGGTTGCAGGACCATCAACACCAGTATCGATCACTGGTTTGAACGAAGCGCCAATGGCGGGTGACCACTTTGCCGTTTACGAAGATGAAAAATCTGCGCGTGCAGCTGGTGAAGAACGTGCCAAACGTGCTCTTATGAAGCAACGTCAAGCTACTCAACGTGTTAGCCTTGAAAACCTCTTTGATACCCTTAAAGCAGGAGAACTCAAGTCAGTTAACGTCATCATCAAAGCCGACGTACAAGGTTCTGTTGAAGCCCTTTCTGCCTCACTTCAAAAAATTGATGTTGAGGGCGTGAAAGTTACTATCGTCCATGCAGCTGTCGGTGCCATCAACGAATCTGACGTGACTCTTGCTGAGGCTTCAAATGCCTTTATCGTTGGTTTCAACGTACGCCCTACACCACAAGCTCGTCAACAAGCAGAAGCTGACGATGTAGAAATCCGTCTCCACAGCATCATCTACAAGGTGATCGAAGAGATGGAAGAAGCCATGAAAGGGATGCTTGACCCAGAATTTAAAGAAAAAGTTATCGGTGAAGCGATCATCCGAGAAACCTTCAAGGTATCTAAAGTGGGAACAATCGGAGGATTCATGGTTACCAGCGGTAAAGTTACCCGTGACTCTAAAGTCCGTGTTATCCGTGATGGTGTTGTTATTTATGATGGCGCTCTAGCTAGCTTGAAACACTATAAAGATGACGTTAAAGAAGTTACAAACGGCCGTGAAGGTGGTCTCATGATTGATGGCTACAATGATCTTAAGATGGATGATGTGATTGAAGCTTATATCATGGAAGAAATCAAACGATAAGATTTTTGCTCCTTTCTTAGGTGGTGAGGGACGCAAGCAAACCCATGGTTTCATTGCTTATTTTTGAGCCAAATGTCTCAAAAATCCCCTGTGCTAGAACTGATTTATCAGTTCTAGCACTTTCACCACGGCGAAAGAAGCGGATGAGTTCAAATTGAAATGAATTTCAATTTGAAATGGTTATCAATAACTCAAGAAAAGCTAGGTCTGCTGGCCTAGCTTTTGGTTCAATTGAGAGAAAGGAAGAAATATGGCAAATCATTTCCGTACGGATCGTGTGGGCATGGAAATCAAGCGCGAAGTCAATGAGATTTTGCAAAAGAAAGTCCGTGATCCGCGTGTCCAAGGTGTGACCATCACTGATGTTCAGATGCTAGGTGACTTGTCTGTTGCTAAGGTCTACTACACTATTTTGAGTAACCTGGCTTCAGATAATCAAAAAGCTCAAGTTGGGCTTGAAAAAGCAACTGGTACTATCAAACGTGAACTTGGTCGCAATTTGAAATTGTACAAAATTCCAGACTTAACTTTCGTCAAAGACGAATCCATCGAATATGGAAACAAGATTGACGAGATGCTACGCAATCTGGATAAACATTAAGCAGAAAGAGGGGAAACCCTCTTTTTTGTGTGGAAAATAGGTGGAATTTAAAATGGAAAAATATTCTTTTTATAGTCACTTAGTTTATAAAATACATGTTATAATAAAGCCATGGCATATAGTACAGATTTTAAACAACGAGCATTAGATTACATCAAAGAGGGACACAGCCATGTCGAGGCGGCCAAAGTTTTTGATGTTGGCGTCAGAACTCTCTTCACATGGGAAAAGAAATTACGTGAACAAGGGCACTTAGAGCGGAAAAAGCGAGTCGCCAAAAGCCGAAAGATTCCTTTGGAGGAGTTGAAGGCCTTTGTAGAGGCTCATCCAGATGCTTTTTTACGGGAAATTGCGACACATTTTGATTGTGCTGTTCCTTCAGTATGGGCAGCTTTAAAGCAGATTAAGGTCACTTTAAAAAAAGACGACTAGCTTTAAGGAACAAGATCCTGAGAAAGTCGCTGAGTTTCTTGATATTTTGAATAGCCTAAAAGATTTACCAGTCGTATATATTGACGAAACAGGAATCGACCGCTACCTCTATCGTCCTTATGCACGGGCTCCTAGAGGGGAGAAAGTCTATGAAAAGATTAGTGGACGGCGTTTTGAGCGGACTTCAATTGTTGCAGGACAAGTAGACGGAGAGTTTATAGCTCCTATGATTTACAAGGAAAATATGGCGAGCGATTTCTTGTGGAGTGGTTCAAAACGCAACTTCTACCTGCTTTGAAGACCCCTCATGTCATTGTCATGGACAATGCTAGTTTTCATCCCAAGAACATCTTGGATGAGCTTTGCATTCAAGATAAACACTTTTTCTTACCTCTACCACCGTATTCACCAGATTTGAATCCTATTGAGCAGGCTTGGGCTATCTTGAAAAAGAAAGTGACAGATTTATTAAGGGAAGTCCCCAATATCTTTGAATCATTAGAGTGCTTTTTTAAAACTAAATAACTATAAAAATGAGATTCTGTATTTATAAAATGTTTGCTAATCAGAAAATGCTAGGAAATATGATATGATAATTTCATAAATAAAAGGGAGATTCTATTAATGAATAATGTAAAAAAAGTTTGTCGTTTAGCTTTACTATGTCTGTCTGTTTCTACTCTAGTTGCTTGTAGTTCTCTGTCTGAAAAAAACAAGTAATTCATCTAGTGATAGTAAAACGGAAAGTTCTGGGAAAAAGGATTTTTAGATAAAAGCAAAAAGATAAATTAGGGTTCTAGTGACTTTAATCCACAAGATGTCAGTGATGAGACAATTGAATCTATCAAAACTTATGAAGATTATTTGACTATGTATGAGAAAAATTGTTAATAATTACTATACCGAAGCAGATGAAGCCTTTAAGGGAACTGTTTTTAGAAGATAGTGCTTCTATCCAAGAATTAAAAAGATAGTACTAAAAAGAAATGGAAGAACAGAAAAAAACAATATGGTCCATTGAAGAAAGCACCTATTCAAGGAAAAGAGGAAATAATTAAGTTTTTAAAGGAATATCGTGATTCTCTACACGATCAAGTAGAACAATGGAAAGCTAGTCTTTAATAAGAAGAATGGAGTTCGGGATGGTCTATCAATTGTTACCTCATGAATACATGGTTATGAATAGTGATCATGTGAGTTTTGGGAAAAATGGTTTGTCTACAGATGAATTAATTTTAACAAATCTACACTTGATACATATCAAAAAGGTATTTTTGGAGGAAAAAGATCAAACTACTATACCAATTAACCAAATTAAGGTTTTTGAGGGGAAACCACAAGTTTCAGTTACGAAATCCAATGGTATGAAACGATTAGAAATCTATTATAATGGTGGACAAGTTATCTTCTCATTCTCTAATACTAAGGATACTGAAAAGTGGGCAACGAATATTATTAAATTAATCTCTGGTGATACAAGCAACTTTGCAACCTTGGGTGATAATAGCTTATTTGGTGTAGAAATTTTGGCAGAGACTCTAAAAGATACGTTTGACACTTTCAAAGTAGGGCTTGGCATTAAGGATGCAGAACCAGAGAAACTATCTACTAAATGCAGTTTTTGTGGAGCTCCTCTGTCTGGAACCGTAAAACAAACTGTCAAATGTAGTTTTTGTGATATGGAACAGACCTTGTAGGAGATGAAATATGGGAATAATTAAAGCATTTACAGACTCAATTAGTGGTACTTTTGCAGATCAATGGAAGGAGATTATTACAGTTCAGGCTTTTGATGAACATACAGCTGTAAGCCCGGGTGTTCTTCAAGTCAGTAATAATGGTAGAGGAGTTAATAGTCAGGGGTCTATAGGTGTCATTTCAAATGGGTCTAAGATATTTATTCCTGAAAATACTGCTGCTTTTATTTTTAGTCAGTCTGGAATAGAAGAAATTATCACTGAACCAGGTGGATATGAATATCAAAATGGGGAGAGTAGTGTTTTTAATGGTGATGGGCTAAAAAAATCACTGTTTGATAATGTTGTTAATCGTGTTGGATTTGGCGGACAAAGTGATCAGCAAAAACAGATTTGTTTGTCAATTTGAGAGAAATTCGCGATATTAGGTTTGGTACTCGTGGTCCGGTTATGTATAACGACTTGTTTTATGGAACAGACTTAGAAGTACGCGCTTTTGGAACTTTTTCTATTCAAATTACGGACGCTATCAAGTTTGTAAAAAATTTCCTTCCTGCAAATGTGACCTACTATAGCTTTGATAGTACTCAAGCAAGGGCTCAGATAGTCACGGAATTTCTTCAATCCTTTACCGTTGCCCTTAATTCGTTATCAACAACTTATCGTATCTCACAACTACCATCACAAGCATCAGTACTTGCAAAACAAGTATCGAATGATGAACAGTATGCTGGTACTTGGAAAGATCGTTTTGGGTTTGAGATTATAAAAGTTGCGATTGCTAATATAGAATTCTCACCAGAATCTAAGGAATTAGTTAAGAACTTTTCATCAAATAAGATGAATTTAAAGGCTTTTTGATGATGTATCGCAGAAAGCTTCTAATATTGCTGCACAACAAAAAGTCGCATCAGGAATCGAACAACATGGGCTAGGAGATGGTGCGGGGATGATTTTTGGTATGAATATGGCACAACAGTTAGATGAAAAAGCAACTAAACCAAGTTTATCTTTTGATGAGCAAATCGAAGCTCTAACTAAACTCAAATCACTTTTTAGATGCAGATATATTATCTCAGGAAGAGTTTGATCGAAAGAAAAAAGAAATTATGGACTTATAAGATTGACGAAATGCTACGCAATCTGGATAAACATTAAGCAGAAAGAGGGGCAACCCTCTTTTTTGTGGCTATAAGTAGGTCATTGTCTAGTCAGATTAGATGAGTAGAAATCAAGAAAATAAATCTTGAAAAATATCATTTATTCCATAAATATGATAAGATAAAAGCTTGATATGAATGAAAAACGGAGATAGAGATGGCTAAAGAAGATGTGGCGATGCATGTGTTGCAACAGGTAGTAAAACTTCCTGTCGTCAAAGTGAACCGGTCAAAATTTTTAATGGATAAATTCTCTAAGAAAGTGGCTTCAAAGGATATTCCTAGATTATTGGAAGAAGGGCCGACAGCTTTATTATCTCAGGAAACCTTAGATCGAGTGGCCAATGCCTGTATTAAAGATAATGTTTTACTGGCAAGTGGGACATCTGTTTTGGCAGGTTTGCCTGGAGGTATTGCCATGGCAGTTACCATTCCGACAGATGTAGCCCAATTTTACGCATTTTCATTAAAACTAGCCCAGGAGCTAGGCTATATTTACGGCTATGATGATCTCTGGGCTTCGCGAAATGAGATGAGCGAAGAAGCTAAAAATACCCTCTTGCTCTATCTGGGAGTGATGTTGGGAGTAAATGGTGCGGGCGCTCTACTTCGTTCTGGTGGTGTTACAGTTGCTAAGCAAGTGATGAAAATTGTAAACAAAAAGGCTTTGACAAAGACTCTTTGGTATCCAATTTTGGAAAAAGTTCTGAAAATCTTTGGAGTGAATCTGACTAAGGGAGGATTGGCTAAGGGGATGGGAAAAGTTATTCCTATCTTAGGTGGAGTCCTATCAGGTGGCTTAACTTTTGCGACCATGAAACCCATGGGAGAAAGATTGCAAAAAGAATTGTCCAAATTGATTAACTACGATGAAGCACAATATCAAAGAGATGTTGCCACTATCCAAAAAGAGGTTAAAATCATCGAAGGAGAATGACATGGGGATTATAACAGTACTGGCCAAAACATACGGTAATTATCTTCTTACAAAGCAAGCTTTAAAAGTTGCAGAAACCATAAAAAAAGATGAAAACACAGTAGTAAGTTTAGGAAAATTACTTCTCGTAGATAAGCTTATGGATACAGCTACTTGGTTGATGAAGCCGGAGGATAAAGAATGAAATCTTTTTGGAGGTTCTTTACTCTTCTTTTTATAACACCAATTGTTGGTCTGATAAAAATTCTCTGGTTTTTAGTCTCTTTCGCCTTCCAATTACTGTTCTATAAGATTCTTTTCAAGATCATAGACTGGTTTTTCAAACTTCTCTGATGATCATGGTAAGGATAAGACTTTGAGGTTTTACTAGGAAGAGTCTATATAATTAGAAATAATGAAGTTATACGAAATAAACTAGTAAGTCTTCTACTGCTAGTTTTTTAATCTTTGCCCTTGTGGTATAATAAAAAAGAAAAAACTGTTAGAGAAAATGATGGAGGTTATGATGGACAATATCATTGATGTATCTATTCCTGTTGCGGAAGTTGTGGACAAGCATCCAGAAGTTTTAGATATCCTAGTAGAACTCGGTTTTAAACCTCTTGCAAATCCTTTGATGCGCAATACAGTCGGTCGCAAAGTATCGCTCAAACAGGGGTCTAAGCTGGAAGGAACTCCTATGGACAAGATTGTACGCACACTGGAAGCAAATGGTTACGAAGTGATTGGATTAGACTAATGGCAGATGAACGAATTCATGTCCTACGGGATATTTTATTAGAATTACATAATGGAGCCTCCCCTGAATCCGTTCAGGAACGCTTTGATGCAACCTTTACAGGTGTATCAGCTATCGAGATTTCCCTCATGGAGCACGAGTTGATGAACTCGGACTCAGGTGTGACCTTTGAAGACGTCATGGAGCTCTGTGATGTCCATGCCAATCTCTTTAAAAATGCTGTTAAGGGTGTCGAGGTTGAAGGTACAGAGCATCCAGGTCATCCCGTGCGTGTCTTTAAGGATGAAAATCTAGCCCTTCGTGCTGCCTTGATTCGTGTTCGTAGACTGTTAGACACGTATGAGTCTATGGAAGACGAGGAAATGCTTGCGGAGATGCGTAAGGGTTTGGTTCGGCAGATGGGACTTGTAGGTCAATTTGACCGTCACTACCAGCGCAAGGAAGAGCTCTTCTTTCCTATTATGGAGCGTTATGGACATGATTCGCCACCAAAAGTCATGTGGGGAGTGGATGACCAGATCAGGGAACTTTTTCAGAAAGCCTTGGCGACAGCCAAGTCCCTACCAGAAGTGTCCATTAGCACTGTAAAGGCTGATTTTGAGGCTTTTGCTACTGAATTTGAGAGTATGATTTTCAAGGAAGAATCTATCCTCCTCATGATTCTACTAGAATCCTTTACCCAGGATGATTGGATTCAGATTGCTGAGGAAAGTGATGCTTATGGCTATGCTATCATCCGACCATCTGAGAAATGGGTACCTGAACGTAAAAGCTTTGGTGAGAAGAAAAGTGTAGAAGAACCAAGTCAGCCAGAAACTGTAGAAGGCCAAGTTCAGAAGGTTATCGATACGCCAGAAGGGCAGTTTACCATCACTTTTACACCTAAGGAAAAGGAAACGGTGCTGGACCGCAATAGCCAACAGGCCTTTGGCAATGGCTATCTCTCAGTCGAGCAGGCTAATCTTATTCTCAACCATCTGCCAATGGAAATTACCTTTGTTAATAAGGATGATATTTTCCAGTATTACAATGACAATACGCCAGCAGATGAGATGATTTTCAAACGGACACCGTCTCAAGTTGGTCGCAATGTTGAGCTCTGTCATCCACCCAAGTATTTGGACAAGGTAAAAACCATTATGAAAGGTCTTCGTGACGGGATCAAGGACAAGTATGAGATGTGGTTTAAGTCCGAGTCACGAGGTAAGTTTGTCCATATCACCTATGCTGCAGTACACGATGAAAATGGAGAATTTCAAGGTGTATTGGAGTATGTTCAGGATATCCAGCCTTACCGTGAGATTGATACAGACTACTATCGAGGAATAGAATAAGGAGAAACAATGAGTTACGAACAAGAATTTATGAAAGAATTTGAAGCCTGGGTCAATACCCAGATCATGATTAACGACATGGCGCTCAAGGAAAGCCAAAAAGTCTACGAAGAAGACCAAGACGAGCGTGCAAAAGATGCCATGATTCGTTATGAAAGCCGCTTGGATGCCTACCAGTTCTTGCTAGGCAAATTTGAAAACTTCAAGGCGGGCAAGGGTTTCCATGAATTGCCAGAGGATTTGTTTGGTGAGAGACATTATTAAGAGCTATAAAAAAAGTGTGGTCTATAAACCGCACTTTTTACATATGATGGGTATACTTGGTAATCCATTGTTCTGTTTTTATTTTTAACCAAAATGAATAGATTCCAAGAGTGATAATCGTCAGTAAGAATCATTTGATCCAATTTCCAAATAACTGGGCACCAGTTCCATCAAAGTATAAACGTTGACCATCGATGACAGTATGTCGGACTCTCCAATCTTGCATAAAACAAACTGCCCAAGGTGTGGCAATTCCTAGAGTTAAGGTGATGATGAAAAAAGCAACAATCGAGTGTCCGATAAAGCTGAGTAATCCACCGTCAAAATAACTTTTTTTGTTCATTTAGAATCTCCTTAGAATTTTAGGGATAAGTAAATCATTACTTTGAGGTGTTGTACCGTAGGAGGAGATAGGAGTCAATATTTCTTGAAATGAGGAACTATAGTTCAAACGAAAATAGCATTCACGATTTGTCCTACTTATCTTTTTGTGTTACAATGTTAGCATGAAAACGAAAAATATCATTAAAACAGGTTTGGCATTAGTAGGCCTCGGAGCACTTGCTTTTGGAGCTAAGAAAGTAGCCGATGACCATAAACTCATGAAAACGCAGGAAGAGTTGACCGCTATTGTGCGTGACTCCTTTTCAGAGATGGGTGAAATTGCGACTCTCTATGTCCAAGTCTACGAAAGTAGCTTAGAGCGTCTCGTTGGTGGTGTCATTTTTGAGGATGGTCGTCACTATACCTTTGTCTATGAAGATGAAGATCTTATCTATGAGGAGGAAGTCTTATGATAAATCCTCATAGTTTGGAAGAACTAGCTAATCTAGTTGAACAGGATGGCAAGAAGGTCTTCCTTTTTGTTGCGGATTGGTGTGGCGATTGTCGTTATATCTACCCTGCATTGCCAGAGATTGAAGAGTCAAATCCAGAGTTTACCTTTATACGAGTAGATCGTGATGAGTATATGGAACTTGCCAAACTGTGGGATGTATACGGAATTCCAAGTCTTGTTGTTTTAGACAAGGACAAGGAGATTGGGCGTTTTGTCAATCGTAATCGTAAAACTAAGGCACAAATAAACGACTTTTTAGCAGAATTAAAATAGGAGAAAAGAAAGAATGATTTTTACATATAACAAAGAACATGTCGGTGATGTCCTTATGGTCATCGTGAAAAACAGTGGCGATGCCAAACTAGATGTTGAGCGTAAAGGCAATGTAGCGCGTGTTTTCCTAAAGGAAACTGGTGAAACTGTTGCTTGGAATATTTTTGAAGTTTCTAGCTTATTCGAAATTGAGGAACGTGGCCAAATATTTTTGACAGACGACCAAGTAGCTCATTTGAACCAAGAATTGCAAGCTCAAAATTTTACCGAAGAGATTATCAATGACAAGGAACCGAAATTTGTGGTTGGAGAAATTGTAGAGATGGTGGCACATCCAGATAGTGATCACTTGAACATCTGTCAAGTTGCTGTTGGAAATGATAAGACAGTGCAAATCGTGGCAGGTGCTCCTAATGCGCGTCTTGGTTTGAAAACCATTGTAGCTCTTCCAGGAGCAATGATGCCAAAAGGCAATCTCATCTTTCCAGGTGAACTTCGTGGAGAAAAGAGTTTTGGTATGATGTGCAGTCCTCGTGAACTTGCCTTACCAAATGCTCCACAAAAACGTGGTGTCATTGAATTGTCCGAAGACCAAGTTGTTGGAACTCCATTCGATCCAGCAAAACATTGGACAGCTTAATCTGTAACAGTTATCTATGCTGTTTGCTTGAGGGGAAATAAGATGGCAAAAAATGTAGTGATTACAGGTGCGACATCAGGCATCGGTGAAGCAATTGCGCGTGCATATCTAGAAAAAGGTGAGAATATCGTTCTCACAGGGCGTCGAACAGAAAGACTTGAAGCTCTCAAAACTGAGTTCGTAGAAGCCTTTCCAAATCAAAAAGTTTGGACTTTTCCTTTAGATGTTACGGATATGAGCATGGTTAAGACTGTCTGTTCAGATATTCTAAAAACTGTGGGTCAGATTGATATATTGGTCAATAACGCTGGACTTGCTTTAGGCTTAGCTCCCTATCAGGACTATGAAGAGTTGGATATGCTGACCATGCTGGATACCAATGTCAAGGGCTTGATGGCTGTTACTCGTTGTCTCTTGCCTTCTATGGTAACTGCAAATCAAGGTCATATCATTAATATGGGTTCAACCGCAGGTATTTACGCTTACGCTGGTGCAGCAGTCTATTCAGCAACCAAGGCTGCAGTCAAAACCTTTTCAGATGGACTACGGATTGATACCATCGCGACAGATATCAAGGTGACAACCATTCAACCTGGTATTGTAGAGACTGATTTTTCAAAAGTCCGTTTCCATGGAGATGAGGAACGGGCTGCAACGGTCTATCAGGGACTCGAAGCCTTACAGGCACAAGATATCGCAGATGCTGTGGTTTATGTGACCAGCCAACCTCGTCGTGTGCAAATCACAGATATGACCATCATGGCCAATCAACAAGCAACTGGATTTATGATTCATAGAGACTAATATTATTTTAAAAAAGTTACAAATTTTGTAACTTTTTTTTTTTACCTTCGAATAGATAAGTAGGAGGATGAAAAATGTATAATAAAGTTATTCTTATTGGAAGAATTGTGGCAACACCAGAATTGCACAAAACCAACAATGACAAGTCCGTTGCACGAGCAACTATCGCAGTGAATCGCCGTTATAAAGATCGAAAATGGGGAACGTGAAGCAGACTTCATCAATATTGTGGTCTGGGGCAAATTGGCTGAAAACCTTGGCTAGTTATGGAAGCAAAGGTAGTCTCATTTCTGTGGATGGGGAACTTCGTACCCGTAAGTTTGAGAAGAATGGCCAGACCAACTATGTAACAGAAGTTCTCTGTACAGGTTTCCAACTCTTAGAAAGTCGCGCCCAACGTGCTATGCGTGAAAATAATGCAGGACAAGACTTAGCAGATTTGGTCTTGGAAGAAGAGGAACTTCCATTTTAATATCAATCAAATAGAAGAGCTGGTTCGCCTATAGACCAGCTTTTTCTATTGTTTTTGTAGTATTATTCGGAAATTAATTCTTAAATAGGTCAAATAAATGCACTTGTACAATAAAAATCAAAGCACTTTTTGAAAAAAGTAGTAGAATAAAGTAATATATATTCAAAAATTTTCAGAAAAGGAATAAAATTTGAAGAATAATAAAGAGAAAATAGAATTGTTGAAATGGCTGATAAAGCGTCTATTACTGCTGATTCCAGTGGTCTGTGTTCTCTTATGGGTTTTCGGCCGTTGTCAAACAAGTGGCATCAAGGATCGAGACTAAAATTGGTGTCACCTATATGACCATGAACAATGGGTTCTATAAAAGTATTCATTCGGAAATTAGTCGAATTGCCGATGAAAGAGGAGCTCTTGTTTACGTCCGAGATCCAGAATTGGACGAAGAAAGACAGAGCCAACAGATTGATGATTTTGTGCTCAAAAAGTTGATATGATGAGTGATCAATCCGGTCAAGGGGGATAGCCAGTCAATTTTAACTGCTCTTGAAAAAAAGCTAGAAAACAAGGAATTAAAATCATTGCGGTCGATACCCAACTGAAGAATTTTAAGCCAGATGCAAGTATTGTATCCGATAACTACCAAGCGGGAGTATTGATTGCGAAAGAGTTGATGAAACGTTCTTCTAGTGCTCGGGTCCTCCTTTTGGAACATAAGGGGACTGTTTCAGCAGATACGAGGATTCAGGGCTTTTAAAGACACTATAGAGGGCACAGTTCTTATCAGATTGTATCGGAACTAGAAACCAAGGGCAAACGGAAATCGCCATGCCGGCTGTCCAGAATTTTTACAATCAGGGGTTAAAATTGATACCTTGGTTGCCTTAAATGACCGCTCAGCTATAGGAGCTCTGGCTGCAATTAAGGAGCAAGGAATAACTTACCCCATTGCGATTTATGGAATCGATGGTTCACCAGATATGAAATCTTTGTTGCACTCGACGGATGATGTTGTGGGAACCGTTGCTCAGTCTCCTTTGAAGATGGGAGACCGCGTGATGGAGGTCATTCAAGATATTGCTGAAGGAAGAGCTATACCAAAGAGGTGAGCATTCCAGTTGAAATGATGACAAAGGAAAAACATTGATCAGTTTGATGTGAATGGGTGGCAGTAATGAGAAAGTTTAGAGGTGTTCGATACAGTTTGGCCATTCTTATGGTCGTCAATTTTATCGCTGTTATGCTAAACAGTATCATCTATCTTCAAGCAACCAACTATATCATAGCTCAACGCCAAGCCTCTCTATTATTAGAGCGTCTAGAGCGTATTCCCTTTGCTCCATCTACGACTTTTTGGTTGTCTGCAGTTTTGTTTGCTGGGATTGCTTTGATATCGATGAGTCGATATCTGCCTCAAACGAGTCGATGGTCTATTTTTGATAAGAGGAATATTCTGGAGATTCTCCTGATGCTGCTTCTGATGTGGGTTCAAAATGTAGCTTATAACGGGCTCATTCTCTTGGTTTTTGCGGATATCTTCTATGGTTCCAAAGAGTTGAACACCAAGAGAGATCGGAAGTATTGGTTTGCTTTTATCCTAGTGAGCTTTTTGATGCTCCTTGTGACAAATTCAGATGTCTTTTCGCTTTTCTTCCCGATTCCGTCCTTAGATGTCTATATTCATTTTTATCCTGAATCTATTCGCATTCTGGCCTTTTTCTTAAAGAATTCCCTTTATGCCTCGAATATGGTACTCTTCATTATTTCACTTTTGTTTTATATTATGAACGTCCTTGCGGAGAACCACGAAGTAGAGGAAGAATTGGCTATGGTGTCCAAGGTTAATACGGAGTTGAACAATTATATGGCCTTGTCTGAGAAGATTGCAGAGGATCGGGAGCGTAAGCGGATTGCTCGTGAGATTCATGATACTTTGGGGCACGCACTAACAGGCATCTCAGCAGGTTTAGATGCTGTTGGGGTCTTGATCGATATCGATCCAAATCGGGCAAAAGAGCAGGTGAAAAACGTATCAGAAGTGGTTCGTGAAGGAATCCAAGATGTGAGAGGTTCTCTTAATCGTCTTCGTCCGGGAGCCCTTGAGGGACGAACTCTCAAAGATGCTTTAGAAAAGACCATCCGCGAGTATCAAATTCTTTCCAACTTACAAGTTGATCTAAACTATGAATGGGTTGATGTCGATATGGACGTCATGATTGAAGATACGATTTTTCGTGTGATTCAAGAGTCTATGACCAATGCGGTTCGTCACGGCCATGCTAGTCGAATGGAACTTCATTTTTTTGAGGATGAAGCAGATTACATAATAGAGTTGCAGGACAATGGAGTTGGGTTTGAAACCTTAACTTATGGTTATGGACTCAAACAGATGATGGAGCGTATTTCAATTCTAGGAGGCCAGCTTCAATTTGAAAGTCGCGATGGATTTTTCACACGTGTCAGTTTACCAAAATATAAAGAAGGGAGATAAGATATGGTGATAAAAGTAATGGTGGCAGATGACCAAGCCTTGATTCGAGAATCTTTGAAAATTATTTTGTCGGCTCACTCCGACATCGAAGTGGTAGCTACAGTGGAAGATGGGAATCATGTCTTGTCCAGCATTCCACAGACGCATCCGGATCTGATCCTGATGGATATTCGGATGCCAGGCATGGATGGGGTTTTTGGCTACAAAAGAAGTAAAAGAACACTATCCGGATATCAAAATTATTATTTTAACAACCTTTGACGATGATGAATTTATCTATAGTGCACTCAAGTATGGTGCTTCAGGATATCTCTTAAAGGGAGCCTCGACAGAAGAGCTCTATGAGGCTATTAAGGTGGTGCATCAGGGTGGAGCTATGATCAATCCCAATATCGCAAGCAAGGTCTTTCAGATCTTCTCTCAAATGGCCAAATCGAATTTCTCTATTGCTGTGGATGAGGACAACGTCAAGGATTTGAGCACGACAGAATGGCGAATTATTCAAGAAGTCGGCTATGGCGAGTCAAACAAAGAAATTGCTGCCAAACTTTTCTTGTCAGAAGGAACTGTGCGCAATTACTTATCAACGATTTTGGCGAAATTAAACCTAAGAGATCGAACGCAATTAGCAATTTGGTCAGTTCAAACAGGAGTGACTAGACGCGATTTTTCAAAAGGAAATACGGAATGAAATTAAACCGAAAGCATCTTTGTTGGGGAATCGTTCTCCTTTTTGTGCTCTCTTTGAGTACTGGTTTTTATTGGTGGAAACAACAACCAATCGTGCTCCATATAGGCGTTTATGCAGGATCTAGTTGGGATGTACCGACCAGTCAACGCTCCCATGCTTTGGATCTTGCGATTCAAAAATTTGAAAAGTCCCATCCTAATGTCCGTGTGGAATATGAAAATGGGATTCCACAGTCGGATTATTCAGACTGGCTCTCAGAAAAAATTGTTTCAGGAAAGACGCCGGATGTGTTCATGGTCTCTGAGCAAGATCTGTCCTTATTGGCGGCACGTGGCGTTCTAGAAAAGTTAAATGGCTATATGAATCAAGAAGACCAAGCTGCTTTTTATCCTGTTGCATTTGAATCAGGTGTCTATCAGGGGCAATCCTATGCCTTACCTTATGAAAGTAATCCTATTTTGATGTGTGTCAATAAAGATTTGCTGGACAAAGAAGGCATTGAGGTTCCCAAGGAAGGTTGGAGTTTGGAAGAGTTCCATACAATTTGTAAAAAACTAACCAAAGATACCAATGGAGATGGTCAATTGGATCAGTTTGGGAGTACAGAATATACCTGGAAAGAAGCTTTGGCAGCAAATGGGGGTAGTCTCTTTCAAGGAGGGATGCTCAAACTTACGGCTCCAGAAGTCAAAGAGTCTTTGACTTTTTTACAAAAATTGGAAGAGTTGAATAAGAACTATAAGGTGAGTTCCAAAGATTTTGACCAGGGGAAAGTCGCTTTTTATCCCATGACTTTGGCTCAATATAGAACCTATAAACCTTATCCTCACCATGTTTCAAAAATATTCAAACTTCACCTGGACCTGTATCCCCTATGCCTGCTAAGTCAAAAACTACCAAAGGCGACTTTTGGTTACGACGACTTCTTTTGCCATGTCTGCTCGGACCCCTCATTCCAAGTTAGCTTGGGAATTGATGCAAGTGTTGACAGAAGATCCAGAAATTCAACAACTCCTCTTTCGATCAATCTCAAGGGATTTTCCGTTATGCCACAGGTGGTCCAAAGTCAGTCTAGTAAAAGATCTTTACAGGTAGATGATTTTGGCACGGATTCCTTGACCAATCAGACCTTGAATCGTATCATGGAACAAGCTGTTGAAAGTAGTCCCAAGAATGTCTCTAAAGAAATGTTGGAAAAGCTGGACTACTTGATTGGCAATGCTTTGCGCGATCAAGATGTCGAGAACCGCTTGCCTCAAATTCAGAGGGAAATTGAAAGTAGTCTTCAGGTAGGAGTTTAAAGAAAAATAAGATGACATTGTGTCAAGTGACAGATGTCATTTTTTTGTTGCTAAATGTCATGTTTATCATGTGACATTTGACAATATAAAAGCGCTTCCAAATATTCTAAAATAGAGTCAAATAAAGGAGGTGTAGCAAAATGAAATATCTCATTTTAGTCAGTCATGGTGGATTGGCAGAAGGACTAAAAACATCGCTAGCTATGTTTGCTGGTGACAAGATGAATCAGGTCATCGCAGTTGGACTTAAAGAAGGAAAATCGGTCGATGACTTTGCAGTTGACTTTAGAGAGAGCATCTCAGAATTGACAGCAGATGATTCTGTGCTGGTCTTGGCAGACATTGTAGGTGGTAGTCCATTAACCACGGCAGCCACTGTCCTAGAAGAAGCTGGAAAGCTAGATGGAGCTTTGATCCTTGGTGGGATGAACCTGACCATGGCCCTGACAGCAGTTGTGATGAAGGATGTGTTGGATGGAGACGATTTGTCAGCAACTATCTTATCAGAAGCACAATCTGCACTACAACCTTTTGAAGTTTCAGCCACTAGTGCTGGAAAGAAGATGATGACGATATTTAATAGGGAGGTACCTTATGGTAGTAACATTTGTACGGATTGATGACCGCATGATTCACGGTCAAACAGTCACACGCTGGGCAAAAAGAAAAAAACCATGTGATGGTTTGATTGCCGTAAACGATGCAGCAGCATCAAACAAGGTTTGATCCAAGCTTACAAAGGTGCATCAGACAAGAAAAACCTTTGTATGGACAAAAGAAGCCTTTAAAGAAAAGTCAGCAAAAAGTAACGGAATCTGACAGTCGGTACTTCTTGATTACCAAAAACCCAATCGATATGAAGGAAATTTTTGGTGGATCAAGGTTTTGTCCCAGGAGATGTTAAAGAAATCATCGTTGGCCCTGCAAATGATAGACCTGGTGCAGTGAAATTGGGCACTAACCAATCCATCACTCAGGAAGAAGCAGAAGCCTTTCAGGCTATTCAGGCAGCAGGTTACAAGGTTAAATTCCAATTGTTTGCCGGATGTCTCAATTGGTTATTGGGATGATTTCAAATCTAAATTTGGTTTTTAAAACCGAACAGTTTTATTAGTTAGGTAAATAAATTTACAAACAAAAGGAGCGTTTTGTTATGACAATTTCATGGATTCAAGCAATCTTGCTTGCTGTTTTCGCCAGCTTGTCTTCAATGCCTGGTATGGGAGGTTCCAGTATCGGGAACTATACACTCGGTCGTCCCTCGATCGGTGGGTTGATTTCAGGTTTAATTCTTGGAGATGTGACAACTGGTATTATGGTCGGGGTTGCCCTTCAAGTCGTTTATATCGCCTTGGTAACACCTGGTGGAACCGTATCTGCCGATGTTCGTGCAATCTCTTATATCGGTGTTCCTCTTGCTATCTTGTTTGTGCATGCAAATCACATCACAGACGAAGCTGGGAATTGCTGCAGCTGCAGCCCCAATCGGTGCGGCCGTTGGGACAATCGGTACTGTTCTTTTCTACGGTACAGCTACAATGAACTTGCTTTTGGCAACACATTGGTTGGAAAGCTGTTGAAGAAGGAAACTTCAAAAAACTCTACGCAGTTGACTGGGTTTATCCTTGGATTTCTCACTTCCTCTTCTCTTTCCTTCCAACTATGATTATCACCAAATATGGTGAAAACATGGTTGATTTGATGAAACTTTACCTTCCTATGGATGGTTTCTGGATGAAAGCCCTCTTTACAGTTGGAGCCCTTCTCCCATGTGTCGGTATTGCTATCTTGTTGAAACAAATTGTTACAAAAGCAACTGACTTCATTCCATTCTTTGTTGGATTTACCTTGGCTAAATCTCTAGGATTGAACTTGGTAGCTAGTGCAGTTGTTTCATTGATCTTTGCAGTAATCTACTATGAACTTGAAGTAATCAAATCTATGAAAGCTGTTCCAGCTGGTGCTGTTTACGTAGACGATGATGAGGAGGATATTTAAAATGGCTGATAGAAAGAAAATTTCAAAGAAAACATTAGCAAAAGCATTTCATCATTGGTATTATGGTCATTTGACTTGTTTCTCTCAAGAACACATGCAAACCTTTGGGTACTTGACTTATGCTTCCAATCGTAGAAGAAATGTATGATACAAAAGAAGAACAAAAAGATGCTATGCAAACCTATACTGCCTTCTTCAATACTGAACCACAACTTGGCTCTCTCGTTGTAGGGATTACGGCTGGTTTGGAAGAAGCGCGTGCAAATGGAGATGCAGTAGATGGTGAAACCATCAATGGAATGCGTGCTGGTTTAATGGGCCCAATCGCTGGTATTGGTGACTCTTTAGTCGTTGGGACCTTGATTCCAGTTCTTTTGGGGATTGCCCTTGGTCTCTCTAAAGGTGGTAACATCGCTGGTGCTATCTTCTACATCGTCGTATGGAACCTCTTAGTATACTTTGGTATGCGCTTTGCCTTCTTTAAAGGGTATCAATTAGGGGATAAAGCCGTTGAATTCCTAGTAGGACCAAAAGGACAAGCACTTCGAAAAGCAATCAGCGTTGTCGGCGGTATGGTTATCGGTGCGGTAGCAGCAACTTGGGTATCTGTTACAACAGCTCTTCAATTCGAGAATTCTGAAGGAAAAGTCTTCTTAAATATCCAAGAAAAGATTGATGGTGTTTATCCAGGTCTCTTGACAGCAACTTTCATCACTATTTGCTGGTGGTTAATGTCTAAGAAAAAAGTTTCACCAAACAAAGTTATGTTGCTTCTAGTTGTTGTCGCTTTGGTCGGTGTTGCTCTAGGTATCTTTGACCCACATCTTAATTACTAAGCTCAAGAAAAGCACATATTTACTAGTAGAAAATTTTGAGAATGAAGTAGACTAACCTCCTTCTCTTGCCCTTCATTCTCAATTTTTGTCAGGAGAATCCTCATGGTTACAAAACAAGAACTTGTTAATGGATATGAAACAGAAATTAAGTATCAACGTCATATGATTGAAAATCTTGGCCGTTGGTTTAGCTTACTCTTTATCATTGCCAGTATAGGTATAGTCTTAATTTATCTCTTTCATAAAAGCTTCCTTCCAATCTTAATTTTCGGAATTTTACTTGCCTTGGTTGGAATATTGGGAATGGTGGTTTTTGGATATGGTATCTATCGAGGACGGATCAATCTCCAAAAAGTCGTCGATGATTTTAATCGAAAGTTAATAATTCTAAAGCGATCTTTTAAGGAACATCTCATTCATTTTGAGGTGTTTTTTTCTTGACTATTTCTGACTAAGTGATACAATAGAACTATGGTTTAGCACTCATGTATAAAGAGTGCTAACAATATGATTATGTTATGGAGGAAAACAAATGTTGAAACCATTAGGAGACCGTGTGGTCTTAAAAATTGAAGAAAAAGAACAAACTGTCGGAGGCTTTGTCCTAGCAGGAACATCTCAAGAAAAAACAAAAACAGCTACTGTAGTGGCTACTGGACAAGGTGTTCGTACCTTGAGCGGTGAGTTAGTCGCTCCAAGTGTAAAAGTTGGAGATCAGGTTTTAGTGGAAGCTCATGCAGGTATTGATGTCAAAGATGGTGATGAAAAGTATATCATCGTAGGTGAAGCAAATATCTTGGCAATCGTGGAATAATAGAAGGAGAAAGTAAGTATGGCAAAAGACATTAAATTTTCATCTGATGCACGTTCAGCTATGGTTCGTGGTGTTGATATCCTAGCTGATACCGTTAAAAGTAACCTTGGGGCCTAAAGGTCGTAACGTTGTGCTTGAAAAATCATTTGGTTCTCCATTGATCACCAACGACGGTGTAACAATCGCCAAAGAAATCGAGTTAGAAGACCATTTTGAAAATATGGGTGCCAAATTGGTGTCAGAAGTGGCTTCTAAAACCAATGATATCGCTGGTGACGGGACAACTACTGCAACAGTATTGACTCAGGCCATTGTTCGTGAAGGGATCAAAAACGTTACGGCTGGCGCAAACCCAATCGGTATCCGTCGTGGGATTGAAGCAGCAGTTGCAACTGCTGTAGAAGCCTTGAAGAACAATGCTATTCCTGTCGCCAACAAAGAAGCTATCGCGCAGGTTGCTGCTGTCTCATCTCGTTCTGAAAAAGTTGGTGAGTACATCTCTGAAGCCATGGAAAAAGTTGGCAAGGATGGAGTCATCACCATTGAAGAATCACGTGGGATGGAAACAGAGCTTGAAGTTGTAGAAGGAATGCAATTTGACCGTGGTTATCTATCACAGTACATGGTCACTGACAATGAAAAAATGGTTGCAGACCTTGAAAATCCATACATTTTGATTACAGATAAGAAGATTTCAAATATCCAAGAAATCTTGCCACTTCTAGAAAGCATTCTTCAAAGCAGTCGTCCACTCTTGATTATTGCAGACGATGTTGACGGTGAAGCTCTTCCAACTCTTGTTTTGAACAAAATTCGTGGAACCTTCAACGTAGTTGCTGTTAAGGCGCCTGGATTTGGTGATCGTCGTAAGGCTATGCTGGAAGATCTTGCCATTTTGACAGGCGGAACTGTTATCACAGAAGATCTTGGTCTTGAATTGAAAGATGCTACTATCGAAGCGCTTGGTCAAGCAGCTAAAGTGTCTGTTGATAAAGATAGTACTGTTATCGTAGAAGGTGCAGGTAATCCTGAAGCAATTGCTAACCGTGTCGCTGTCATCAAATCACAAATTGAAACAACAACTTCAGAATTTGACCGTGAAAAACTCCAAGAACGCTTGGCTGAGTTGTCAGGTGGGGTAGCAGTTATCAAGGTTGGTGCTGCAACAGAAACAGAATTGAAAGAAATGAAACTCCGCATCGAAGACGCTCTCAATGCGACTCGCGCAGCTGTTGAAGAAGGTATCGTTGCAGGTGGTGGTACTGCCCTTGTCAATGTTATCTCTGCTGTTGTGGCCTTGGAGTTAGAAGGTGATGAAGCAACAGGACGCAACATTGTTCTTCGTGCCTTGGAAGAACCTGTACGCCAAATCGCTTATAATGCAGGTTATGAAGGTTCAATTGTTATCGATCGTTTGAAAAATGCAGAGCTTGGAACAGGCTTCAATGCTGCAACAGGTGAATGGGTCAACATGATTGAAGCAGGAATTATCGATCCTGTTAAGGTTAGCCGTTCAGCCCTTCAGAATGCAGCTTCAGTAGCAAGCTTGATTCTAACAACAGAAGCAGTCGTAGCTAACAAACCAGAACCAGCTGCACCAGCGCCAGCTATGGATCCATCAATGATGGGTGGATACTAAGAATAAATAAAAACAGGTAGAATGAAAGATTTCTACCTGTTTCTTTTGAATTACTCAAAAAGAGGAAGCTCAGCCTCCTCTTTTTACATCTATTTAATTATGGTTTGATAACTTCAGCTCCACCCATGTATGGACGAAGAACTTCTGGAATGGTCACAGAACCATCTTCGTTTTGATAGTTTTCAAGGATAGCAGCGACTGTACGTCCGACAGCAAGTCCAGAACCATTCAAAGTATGAAGAAGTTTAACCTTACCATCGGCTTCATCACGGTAACGGATTTGGGCACGACGAGCTTGGAAATCTTCTGTATTTGAACAGCTTGAGATTTCACGATAAGTATTTTGCGCAGGAATCCATACTTCCAAGTCATAAGTCTTAGCAGCAGAGAAGCCCATATCTCCAGTAGAGAGAGCAACCACACGGTATGGAAGGTTGAGTTTTTGAAGGATGTTTTCAGCGTTGGCTGTCATCTTTTCTAGTTCTTCGTATGACTCTTCAGGTTTGGCAAATTTCACCATTTCAACCTTGTGGAATTGGTGTAAACGAATCAAACCGCGAGTATCGCGACCAGCTGAACCAGCTTCAGAACGGAATGATGGACTCATAGCAGTAAAGTAGATTGGTAAGTCTTTTTCCATCAAGAATTTCATCACGGTAGTAGTTGGTCAGAGGAACTTCAGCTGTAGGAATGAGGACATAGTTCGTATCTTTCAATTCAAATGTATCTTCTTTGAATTTTGGATATTGACCAGTACCGAACATAGAATCATGGTTAACCATATAAGGTGTGATGACTTCAGTGTAACCTTCTTTTCCATGCTCATCCAACATGAAGTTGTAGATAGCACGTTCCAAACGAGCTCCAAGTCCTTTATAGAAGAGGAAGCGAGCCCCTGTTACCTTACCGCCGCGTTCCCAGTCAAGAATACCAAGGTCTTCACCAAGATCCCAGTGAGCTTTAGGTTCGAAGTCAAACTCGCGCGGAGTCCCCCAACGGCGAACTTCCACATTGTCGTCTTCATCAGCTCCAACAGGAACACTGTCAGCTGGGATGTTTGGGAGAGTAGTGGTAAATTCTGTCAATTTAGCATCGATTTCTGCCAATTCGGCATCCAAAGTTTTGACTTCAGCAGATAGGTTTTGCATCGCAGCAATCTTGTCATCTGCATTTTCCTTATTGCGTTTGGCTTGGGCAATCTCAGCAGAAACTGTGTTACGTTCTGCTTTTAAAGTTTCAACCTTGACCAAGATGTCACGTCGTTTGGCATCGATTTCTTTCATCTCGTTCAAGATAGCAGCATCTACACCACGTGTAGCTAGTTTTTCTGCGACAGCATCAAAGTCTGTACGAATACGTTTGATATCTAACATATAAACTCCTTTATGAAAAAAGCACACCTGACAAAGCGTTGGAGTGGCAGGGCCACGGTTCCATCCAACTTCACAGGTGTGCACTTGATTGTGTATGTAATTGTTACTAACGGTAGAATTTCAATTAAATCTTCTATCTGCTCGCAGCACCCGCAGACTTTCTGAAAGAAGGAAGTAACCTACTTATCCGTTTCTATGATTATACTAAACTTTCTATTTTTTTGCAAATAGATTTTTAATTTTTCGACCAATGATTTGGACTAAGGTAGGAAGTTTGACTACCTTGTCATTTCCCAGTTTTTCACGAGCTATTTTAAGAATTTTTCCAGAGTCTTTTGAGGCGAAGAGAAATTTTCCTTGATCTGTAAAGATTTCAAAATGACGACTAACCTTGCGGCCTGAAACATTGGCTCCGATTTGATTAATGCTGGACCAAGGGATTTGAATATAGTCCTCGACATTACGAACTGAGTAAAATTCTAGCGCATGATCTCCAACCAGAAATTTTCCAACCTTTCCTGTAATGGAGAGATAGGAAGTTCCAGTTGTTTGCAAGTCGACGACCTTGTTGAGGGATTGTGCCATGTTTAGTCTTCCTTATTTTCACCGAAAAATGCTTGGTAGAGAGCTTTAAGGGCGGCTTTTTCTTGGTCTTTATGGACAACAAACATGATAGAAACTTCACTAGAGCCTTGTGACATCATTTGGATGTTGATGTTGTTCTCAGATAAGGCACGAGTGGCTGTAGCAGTTACCCCGATATGACGCTTCATTTTTTCCCCAACAATCATAATGATAGAGAGGTCGTGTTCGATTTCAGCGTGGTCTACCTCTGCTTTTTGGACTAATTGACGAAGGATTTCTTCTTCCTTGATTGGAGTCAATTCTCGTGAACGTAAGATGATAGACAGGTCATCGATACCAGTTGGCATATGTTCCCAACCAATATTAAGGTCCTCAAGGATCTGAAGAACTTTACGACCAAAACCGATTTCGCGGTTCATGAGATACTTAGACATATTAATGCTGACAAAGCCAGAATCACCAGCGATCCCAACAACTGGGAATTTGTCGCTGCTATGTTGTAGCACAATGCGAGTACCTGGGTGGTCTGGATTGTTGGTATTTTTAATGACAAGAGGAATTTTCCCACGGTAGGCTGGCAAGAGAGCTTCGTCATGGAGTACAGAGAATCCAGCATAGGCCAATTCACGCATTTCACGGTAGGTCAATTCAGGGATAGAGTGTGGCTTATGGATAATACCAGGGTGAGCTGCAAAGATTCCGTCTACATCCGTAAAGTTTTCATAGAGGTCAGCCTTGACACCAGCAGCGATGATAGAACCAGTAATATCTGATCCCCCGCGTGAGAAGGTACAAATTTGGTCTTCTTTCGTAACACCGAAGAAACCAGGGATAACAAGAACTTCAGTTGAATTTGTCAATTCCTCGATTTTATCATAACTTGATGGGATGATTCGCGCATTTCCAGGCTCGCTAGTGACCACAATCCCAGCTTCTCTAGGATGAACATAACGCGCTTCTAAACCATTTTGGTTAAAGTAGGCTGCAATCAATTTGGCATTGTTATTTTCTCCAGCTGCTAGAAAGGTATCATAGAGAAACTTATTATCTTCAATTGGAAGAGTAGCTAGAGAGCGAATACTTTTTGAAATTTTGTCTAAAACGGCTGGTTTAAGACCTAATTCGCTAACCATAGCAGCATAGCGATCAATAATCCAGTTTTGGCTTTTTGCTAATATCATTTCCAGCCACATAGTCGCGGGTAGTATTTAATCAAGGCATCTGTCACCTTGGTATCTTCCGAATCGCGTTTACCAGGGGCAGATACAACCACAAAACGACGTTCTGAGTCACTTTTGACAATATTTAAAACTTTTTCTAACTGACTAGCAGAGGCAAGCGAGCTTCCACCAAATTTTACAACCTTCATAAGAACTCCTAAAGTAAGTATTTTATACGATTATAGCAGAAAGAGGGCCTTTTTTCAATCTGGAAAATTTCCTATATAATTGTTTGAATGTCTCATCAGGAAAGCTTATAATAAAGGTGTAGGGGGAAAAACTCTTCTGATGAAAGGAGTTGGGAAAGATGATTAAAAGAGTGTTTTGTTTAATACTAGTCCTTACCTTCGTGATGAATCCTACAAATATAGGAGCAACTTCTCATCCTCTTCCCAGTGGTCGTTTGACCGGAGAAGAATTAGCGATGGAATATGCTCAGGAACGTCAGATTTCAGTTGAGAGGGCTAAAATTCTCTTGTCTATCGGTTTGTCAGATAGTAAGGCAAGGACTTATCGAATTCTCTCTGAAAAGATTATCGTCAATCCTAACTATGAAGCTAGAGTCAAGTTTTACTGTCGAACAGATGAGAGTGGACAATTTAGAGGAATCACGAAACTCTTAGCTACAAGTCTGGTCAACAAGGACGGAGACAAGGAAGTTCCTTTTACAGGAAATCTTTTTGCCTACCTTGAAGATCCAAATCGTGTTTTTTTCATGGTTTCAGGAGAATTCTACCATAAAGGATTCAACAAAGAACAGCTCTATCAGAGAGAAGGAGGCGGATGCTTAAGTCATTTATGATTTCATGGATGATACAAGTACTGGTTTTCTTTATTTTTTTAGAGACCAAACTAAGTTTTTAAAATCGGCCGATACACTTTCGGTCGATTTTTCTCTGTCTAATAAGCTGGAAAAAGATATAATTTGGAAACAAAATAATTTGAAAATCGTTGCAAATTGAAAGGAGTGCCTATGGATCATATTCTCTATCAAGTTCAAGACGATTTAGCGATACTAACTTTAAATCGTCCTGAGGTGGCCAATGGTTTTCATATTCCTATGTGTCAAGAAATTCTAGAAGCATTGGAATTGGCTGAAAAAGATGCTTCGGTTTCGTTTATTCTCATCAATGCTGCTGGCAAAGTCTTCTCTGTTGGGGGCGATCTAGTAGAAATGAAACGTGCTGTCGAAGAGGATGATATTGCCTCCTTGGCTCAGATTGCAGAATTAGTCAATGCCATTTCTTATAAAATTAAGCAAATTCCTAAGCCTGTCATCATGGAAGTAGATGGAGCAGTTGCTGGGGCGGCGGCTAATATGGCTTTGGCAGTTGATTTCTGTATTGCTTCTGACAGATCTAAATTCATCCAGGCCTTTGTAGGTGTGGGCTTAGCTCCAGATGCGGGTGGTTTATTCTTGCTGACACGATCACTTGGTGCGACTCGGGCAACGCAATTAGCTATGACAGGTGAAGCTTTCACAGCAGAAAAAGCACTGGAAGCTGGAGCTGTCTATCGTCTTTGTGCTAGTGATCAATTAGAAAAGACAAGAGAACAATTGTTGAAGAAGTTGAGAAGAGGCTCCTCTAACTCCTATGCTGCTATTAAGAAGTTAGTTTGGGAGAGCGAGTTTAAGCAGTGGCACGAGTACGCAGAGCTAGAATTGGAATTGCAAAAATCTCTATCTTATACGGAGGATTTCAAAGAAGGTGTTCGTGCACATTCTGAAAGAAGACGTCCAAAATTTTTGGGGAAATAATAAAATACTTGCGCAATTCTTTGAAGTTTGATATACTTTTTTTGTCAAATGTTTTGATAGTTAAACTTTTTTGATGAGGGAGGGAAGAAAATTGGACTACCAACGGATCAATGACTATTTAACATCTATTTTTAATAACGTCCTTGTGATTGAGGAAGTGAGTTTGAGAGGTAGTCGTTTCAAGGATATCTCCATCAAGGAAATGCACACGATCGATGTGATTGGCAAGTTTCCAGATGTGACTCCAAGTCAAGTGTCCAAAGAGTTGATGGTAACTCTAGGAACCGTGACAACTAGCTTGAACAACTTGGAACGAAAAGGTTATATCGAGCGCTTGCGATCAAATCAGGATCGTCGTGTAGTACATCTGCATTTGACAAAGAAAGGTCGCTTGGTACATCGGCTCCATAGACGTTTTCACAAGGCCATGGTCGAAAGGATCATCGAAGGCATGAGCCCAGAGGAAATGGATGTCATGAGTAAAGGTTTGACCAATCTTTATCAATTTTTGGAGGATTTGAAATAATGGCTTTTGCGAAAATAAGCCAGGTTGCTCATTATGTTCCAGAGCAGATTGTCACAAATGAAGATTTGGCTCAGGTTATGGATACGAGTGATGAATGGATTTCAAGTCGAACTGGGATTAAGGAACGTCGCATTTCTAAGACAGAGTCAACTGGGGATTTGGCTACTGAAGTTGCCAAACAGCTTTTAGAGAAGGCAGACCCTATCTGCTGAGGAGTTGGATTTCATCATCTTAGCTACGATGACCCCTGACTCGATGATGCCATCTACTGCAACACGTGTACAGGCTAGAATCGGTGCTTGTAAGGCCTTTGCATTTGATCTCACCGCCGCTTGTAGTGGTTTCACCTTTGCCCTTTCAACTGCAGAGAAGTTTATCTCTTCAGGAGCTTATCGTAAGGGTCTAGTTATCGGTAGTGAAACTATGTCCAAAACCTTGGACTGGACAGATCGTTCAACAGCTGTCCTATTTGGAGATGGAGCTGGTGGCGTCTTGTTAGAAGCAAGCGATAAGCAACATTTCCTAGCGGAGAGTCTCAATAGCGATGGTTCACGTAGTGAGTGCTTGACCTATGGGCAGACAGGCTTGACGTCACCATTTTCAGTTCAAGAAAATCCGGATGCTTTCTTGAGAATGGACGGCCGAGCAGTTTTTGATTTTGCGATTCGAGATGTTGCTAAGTCTATAAAAAATACCATAGAAGAGAGTTCTCTGTCGGCAGAAGAACTAGATTATCTCCTGCTTCACCAAGCTAATATCCGCATTCTAGATAAAATGGCTAGAAAGATCGGTGTAGATCGAGACAAGCTTCCTGCCAATATGACCAAGTATGGAAATACCAGTGCGGCAAGTATTCCGATCCTACTTTCAGAGTGTGTAGAGGAAGGGCTCATTCGTTTAGATGGTAGCCAAAATATTCTCTTGTCAGGCTTCGGTGGAGGTTTGACATAGGGGCACGCTTATTGTTACAATTTAGGGTAATCATGTGGTGAACACATTGTTATAAAAACTATTTATTTTTAAAAGGAGTCTATCATGGCAGTATTTGAAAAAAAGTACAAGAAATTATCGTTGAAGAACTTGGAAAAGATGCATCAGAAGTAACACTTGAATCTACTTTTGATGATTTGGATGCAGATTCATTGGACTTGTTCCAAGTAATCTCAGAAATTGAAGATGCTTTTGATATTCAAATCGAAGCAGAAGATGACTTGAAAACAGTTGGTGACTTGGTTGCCTACGTTGAAGAGCAAACAAAATAATTAAAAATAAAATGAAGAAGGAGTAGGGGGAACCCTGCTCTCTCTTGTTCAGGTAATAGTTTGACAGTCAAAGTATAATGTGGTCGAACTATTACCTAAGCAAGACTCATGGAGGCACTATGAAAACACGTATTACAGAATTATTGAACATTAAATATCCTATCTTTCAAGGGGGAATGGCCTGGGTTGCAGATGGTGACCTTGCTGGAGCTGTTTCAAAAGCTGGTGGTCTAGGTATCATCGGTGGAGGAAATGCTCCCAAGGAAGTGGTTAAGGCCAATATCGATAAGATTAGATCTTTAACAGACAAGCCTTTTGGTGTCAACATTATGCTTCTGTCTCCATTTGTTGATGATATTGTTGACCTCGTCATTGAAGAAGGTGTTAAGGTAGTCACAACTGGCGCAGGAAACCCAAGTAAATACATGGAGCGATTTCATGAAGCGGGAATCACCGTTATTCCTGTAGTTCCTAGTGTTGCTTTGGCTAAACGGATGGAAAAAATCGGTGCAGATGCTGTTATTGCAGAAGGTATGGAAGCAGGTGGACACATCGGTAAACTAACAACTATGACCTTGGTTCGTCAAGTTGCAGCTGTTGTTTCTATCCCTGTTATTGCAGCTGGAGGCATTGCAGACGGTGAGGGAGCCGCTGCTGGCTTTATGCTCGGTGCAGAAGCTGTCCAGGTTGGAACTCGCTTTGTGGTAGCTAAGGAATCAAATGCCCATCCAAATTATAAGGCTAAGATTTTAAAAGCCCGTGATATTGACACAACGATCTCAGCACAACATTTTGGACACGCAGTTCGTGCCATTAAAAACAAATTGACTCGGGATTTCGAGCAAGCTGAAAAAGATGCCTTTAAACAGGAAATCCAGATTTAGAAATCTTTGAACAAATGGGCGCTGGAGCCTTAGCTAAGGCTGTTGTCCATGGGGATGTGGATGGCGGTTCAGTGATGGCCGGCCAGATTGCAGGTTTGGTATCTAAAGAAGAAACTGTTGAAGAAATCTTAAAAGATATTTACTACGGTGCAGCTGAAAAGATTCAAGCAGAAGCTGCTCGTTGGGCAGGAGTTACAAGAAATGACTAAAACAGCCTTTTTATTTGCAGGTCAAGGAGCCCAGTACCTAGGAATGGGTCGCGAGCTATATGACCAATATGCTATCGTCAAGGAAACAATCGATCAAGCTAGCCAAGTCTTAGGTTATGACCTTCGTGACTTGATTGATAACGATGAAACGAAGCTAAATCAGACTCGTTACACGCAACCAGCTATTTTGGCTACATCCGTTGCTATTTACCGACTACTAAAGGAGAAAGGTTACCAGCCTGATATGGTGGCAGGTTTGTCTCTTGGAGAATACTCTGCCCTTGTAGCTAGTGGTGCCTTGGATTTTGAAGCTGCAGTGGCTCTAGTTGCTAAACGTGGGTCTTATATGGCAGCAGCAGCACCAGCAGGATCAGGGAAAATGGTAGCTGTGCTAAATACACCAGTTGAAGTGATTGAAAAAGCTTGTCAAGAAGCTTCTCAACTTGGTGTTGTAACTCCAGCTAACTACAATACGCCGAGTCAAATTGTTATTGGTGGTGAGGTGGCTGCAGTAGATCGTGCAGTTGAACTCTTGCAAGAAGCGGGAGCAAAACGCTTGATTCCTCTCAAGGTGTCAGGTCCCTTTCATACCGCTCTCCTTGAGCCTGCTAGCCAGAAACTAGCTGAAACTCTAGCTCAAGTAAGTTTTTCAGATTTTACTTGTCCCCTAGTTGGCAATACAGAAGCTACGGTCATGCAAAAAGAAGACATTGTTCAACTTTTTGACGCGTCAGGTCAAGGAACCAGTTCGTTTTTATGAAAGTATTGCAGTCATGCAAGAAGCGGGTGTGACGCGTTTTATCGAGATTGGACCTGGTAAAGTTTTGTCAGGATTTGTCAAAAAGATTGATAAAACTGCTCAACTTGCTAATGTGGAAGATCAAGCAAGCTTAGAAGCACTTCTAGAGAATTAAATTTCATGAGGTAGAAGTTCTGAAAGGAGAAACATGAAACTAGAAAATAAAAATGTCTTTATTACAGGCTCAAGTCGTGGAATTGGCCTTGCCATTGCTCATAAATTTGCCAGCTTGGGAGCCAATGTTGTCTTGAATAGTCGTGGTGAAATCTCCGAGAAGCTTCTAGCCGAATTTAAAACCATACGGGGTGAAGGTCCTTGCTATTTCTGGTGACGTTTCTGATTTTGCGGACGCAAAGCGTATGGTGGACCAAGCCATTGAAGAGCTGGGTTCAGTTGATGTCCTCGTTAATAATGCTGGGATTACTCAAGACACTCTCATGCTCAAGATGACGGAAGAAGATTTTGAGAAGGTTTTAAAAGTCAATTTGACAGGTGCCTTCAATATGACACAATCAGTCTTGAAACCGATGATAAAAGCTCGCGAAGGTGCTATCATCAATATGTCTAGTGTTGTTGGTCTGATGGGAAATATCGGTCAAGCCAACTACGCTGCTTCCAAGGCTGGTTTGATTGGTTTTACTAAGTCTGTAGCGCGTGAGGTTGCTAATCGTAATGTGAGAGTAAATGCTATTGCGCCAGGGATGATTGAATCGGATATGACCGCAGTTCTATCTGATAAGGTCAAAGATGCCATGTTGGCACAAATTCCGATGAAACAGTTTGGACAAGCAGAGCAGGTTGCTGATGTGACAGCCTTTCTGGCTACCCAAGATTATCTAACAGGACAAGTAATTGCAATTGATGGTGGACTAACCATGCAATAAGAGTTAAAAATAGAGTGAAAGAATGAAACTGAATCGAGTAGTAGTGACAGGTTATGGAGTGACATCTCCAATCGGAAATACACCAGAAGAATTTTGGAATAGTTTGACAACTGGAAAAATCGGAATTGGTGAAATCACCAAGTTTGATCATAGTGAATTTGCGGTGCATAATGCGGCAGAAATCCAGGATTTTCCTTTTGACAAATATTTTGTAAAAAAAGATATCAACCGTTTTGATGCTTATTCTTTATATGCACTATATGCAGCACAAGAAGCAGTGAACAATGCTAATCTTGATGTAGAGACTCTTGATAGAGACCGCTTTGGTGTCATCGTTGCTTCAGGTATCGGTGGAATCAAGGAAATCGAAGATCAAGTGCTTCGACTTCATGATAAGGGACCAAAACGTGTAAAACCATTGACACTTCCAAAAGCTTTACCAAATATGGCATCAGGAAATGTTGCTATGCGTTTTGGAGCAAACGGTGTTTGTAAATCTATCAATACTGCTTGTGCTTCTTCAAATGATGCAATTGGGGATGCCTTTCGTTCCATCAAGTTTGGTTACCAAGATGTTATGCTAGTTGGTGGTTCTGAGGCTTCTATCACTCCATTTGCCATTGCAGGTTTCCAAGCCTTGACAGCTCTTTCAACAACAGAGGATCCAAGTCGTGCCTCTATTCCATTTGACAAAGACCGTAATGGATTTGTCATGGGTGAAGGATCAGGTATGTTGGTTCTTGAAAGTTTAGAGCATGCTGAAAAACGCGGTGCAACTATCTTAGCTGAAGTTGTTGGTTATGGAAATACTTGTGATGCTTACCATATGACTTCACCACATCCAGAAGGTCAAGGAGCTATTAAAGCTATCAAACTTGCCTTGGACGAAGCTGAAATCACACCAGACCAAGTAGCTTATATCAATGCTCACGGTACATCAACTCCTGCTAATGAAAAGGGAGAAAGTGGTGCCATTGTATCTGTTCTAGGTAAGGATGTTCCAGTTTCTTCAACCAAATCCTTCACAGGTCATTTGCTGGGAGCAGCAGGGGCTGTTGAAGCCATTGCTACTATTGAAGCTATTCGTCATAGCTATGTTCCAATGACAGCCGGAACGAAAGAATTATCAGACTATATCGAAGCGAACGTTATCTATGGACGGGGATTGGAACGTGAAATTCCATATGCTATCTCAAATACTTTTGGATTTGGTGGGCATAATGCAGTCCTTGCTTTCAAACGTTGGGAGAACAAGTAAAGATGAATTTAAATGAAATCAAAGACTTGATGGCGCAATTTGACCAGTCAAGCTTGAAAGAATTTTCTTATAAAAATGGAACGGGCGAGTTGGTCTTCAGTAAGAATGAAGCGAAACTTGTTGCAGAAGCAAGTCCAGCACCTCAAGCTCCAACTACAACACCAATTGTAGAAGCAGTTTCAGAAACAAGCGCTACTGAATCTGTAGCTGAAGGAGATCTAGTAGAGAGTCCACTTGTCGGAGTTGCTTACTTGTCTGCGGGACCAGACAAACCTAATTTTGTTTCAGTCGGTGATACTGTAAAAAAAAAGGTCAAACCTTGGTCATCATCGAAGCTATGAAGGTCATGAACGAAATTCCAGCACCTAAGGACGGTGTTGTAACAGAAATTCTTGTTGAAAATGAAGAAATGGTTGAGTTCGGGAAAGGCTTGGTACGTATCAAATGATTGATATTCAAGGGATTAAAGAAGCTTTGCCACACCGCTATCCCATGCTCTTAGTGGATCGTGTTTTGGAAGTTAGTGAAGATACAATTGTTGCTATTAAAAATGTAACGATTAACGAACCTTTCTTCAATGGTCATTTTCCTCAATACCCAGTTATGCCTGGAGTCCTCATTATGGAAGCTTTGGCACAAACAGCAGGTGTTTTGGAATTATCAAAACCTGAAAACAAAGGGAAACTTGTCTTTTATGCTGGTATGGATAAGGTTAAGTTTAAGAAACAAGTTGTTCCTGGTGATCAGCTTGTCATGACAGCAACGTTTGTCAAACGTCGTGGCACAATCGCCGTAGTAGAAGCGAAGGCAGAAGTAGATGGTAAGCTTGCAGCAAGCGGTACTCTGACCTTTGCTATTGGAAACTAGGGAGGTTTTCCATGTTTCGTAAGATTTTAATTGCCAATCGTGGTGAAATCGCTGTTCGTATTATTCGTGCGGCACGAGAATTAGGGAATTGCAACAGTCGCTGTCTATTCGACTGCTGACAAGGAAGCTCTCCACACGCTTTTGGCTGATGAGGCTATCTGTATCGGCCCTGGGAAGGCTACAGAATCTTATCTGAACATCAATGCTATCCTATCAGCTGCGGTATTGACTGAAGCTGAAGCTATTCACCCTGGATTTGGTTTTTTAAGTGAAAATTCCAAATTTGCAACCATGTGTGAAGAAGTTGGGATCAAATTTATCGGACCATCAGCTCGTGTCATGGATGTCATGGGAGATAAAATTAACGCCCGTGCTCAAATGATTAAGGCCAATGTGCCTGTCATTCCAGGATCAGATGGAGAGGTCCATACAGCAGAAGAGGCTCTTGCTATTGTTGAAAAAATTGGTTATCCAGTTATGCTGAAAGCTTCAGCTGGAGGTGGTGGTAAAGGGATTCGTAAGGTTGAAAAAGCAGAAGACCTTGTGTCAGCCTTTGAAACAGCCTCTAGTGAAGCCAAAGCCAACTTTGGTAATGGAGCGATGTACCTAGAGCGTGTGATCTATCCTGCTCGCCATATTGAAGTACAGATTCTTGCCGACCAAATGGGACATGTTATTCACCTTGGTGAACGTGACTGTTCGCTGCAACGGAATAACCAAAAGGTTTTAGAAGAGAGTCCTTCGATTGCTATCGGGAAAACCCTTCGTAATGAAATTGGTGCAGCGGCAGTTCGTGCAGCGGAGTCTGTAGGCTATGAAAATGCTGGTACTATTGAATTCCTACTAGATGAAGCAAGTGGCAAATTCTACTTTATGGAGATGAATACGCGTATCCAAGTAGAACATCCAGTAACCGAATTTGTTTCTGGTGTGGATATTGTCAAGGAACAAATCCGTATTGCGGCAGGTCAACCTTTGACTCTGAAGCAGGAAGATATTGTTCTAAAAGGTCATGCCATTGAGTGTCGGATCAATGCAGAAAACCCAGCCTTTAATTTTGCACCAAGTCCAGGTAAGATTACCAATCTGTATCTCCCAAGTGGTGGTGTCGGCTTGCGTGTTGACTCTGCAGTTTATCCAGGTTATACCATTCCACCATACTATGATAGTATGATTGCTAAGATTATTGTTCATGGTGAAAAATCGTTTTGATGCACTCATGAAAATGCAACGAGCTCTGTATGAACTCGAAATTGAAGGAGTCGTCACCAATGCTGATTTCCAACTTGATCTGATTTCAGATCGTCGCGTGATAGCAGGGGACTACGATACTTCATTCTTGATGGAAACTTTCTTACCACACTATCAAGAAAAAGAATAATGTAATACTCTTCGAAAATCTCTTCAAACCGCGTCAGCTTGGCCTTGGATTATATATGTGACTGACTTCGTCAGTCTTATCTACAACCTCAAAGCAGTGCTTTGAGCAACCTGCGGCTAGCTTCCTAGTTTGCTCTTTGATTTTCATTGAGTATAAAAATAGTATAAGACCGAAAAGGGGGATGTATGGCTCTATTTAGTAAAAAAAGATAAATATATTCGAATCAATCCCAATCGTTCGACTGTAAATCAAACTCGGATCAAAGCCAGAGGTTCCAGATGAGCTCTTCTCCCAATGTCCAGGTTGCAAATATACGATTTACCAAAAAGGACTTGGGGAGTGAGCGAATATGCCCTCACTGTGGCTATACTCTTCCGTATTTCAGCTCAAGAGCGTTTAGCTTTAACCATTGATATGGGTACGTTTTTGGAAATGTTTAAAGGGATTGAAACTCAGGATCCTTTGAATTTTCCAGGCTATCGTAAAAAATTGACTTTGATGCGTGAAAAGACAGGTCTTGATGAGGCTGTTGTAACAGGAACAGCTTTGATTAAGGGAGAGAAGGTTGCCCTTGGCATCATGGATTCTAACTTTATCATGGCATCGATGGGGACAGTTGTTGGTGAGAAAAATCACTCGCTTGTTCGAATATGCGACCGCTGAAAAAAATTACCTGTCGTATTGTTTACAGCTTCTGGTGGAGCACGAATGCGGAAGGAATCATGAGCTTGATGCAGATGGCCAAAATCTCTGCCGCAGTCAAACGTCATTCCAATGCAGGTCTCTTTTATCTGACAATCCTTACTGACCCGACGACTGGAGGAGTAACAGCTTCCTTTGCAATGGAAGGGGATATCATCTTGGCGGAACCTCAAAGTTTGGTAGGTTTTGCTGGACGCCGTGTGATTGAAAATACAGTAAGAGAAGACCTACCAGAAGACTTCCAGAAAGCAGAGTTTTTACTGGAACATGGTTTTGTGGATGCAATTATTAAACGGCGAGAATTGCCAGATACGATTGCTCGATTAGTAAGACTACACAGGAGGGAGAGTTGATGAATATTGCGAAAATCGTTAGAGAAGCTCGTGAACAAACTCGCCTAACAGCCTTGGATTTCGCAACAGGAATTTTTGATGATTTTATTGAGCTGCATGGGGATCGCTCCTTCCGTGATGATGGTGCTATTATTGGTGGTATCGGTTGGTTGGAAGACCAAGCAGTGACTGTTGTTGGAATCCAAAAAGGTAAAAGTTTACAAGATAATCTTAACCGTAACTTTGGTCAACCTCATCCTGAAGGTTATCGAAAAGCCCTTCGTTTGATGAAGCAAGCAGAAAAGTTTGGTCGTCCAATTGTAACCTTTATCAATACTGCTGGTGCCTATCCTGGTGTAGGCGCAGAAGAACGTGGTCAAGGTGAAGCCATTGCTCGCAATCTCTTTGAAATGAGCGATCTAAAAGTGCCCATAATCGCCATTATTATCGGTGAAGGGGGCTCTGGTGGAGCTCTAGCTCTAGCAGTAGCTGACCGTGTTTGGATGCTAGAAAACTCTATCTATGCAGTTCTCAGTCCTGAAGGCTTTGCTTCTATTTTGTGGAAAGATGGCACGCGTGCCATGGAAGCAGCTGAGTTGATGAAAATCACCTCGTATGAGTTGTTGGATATGCAAGTTGTTGATAAGGTCATCTCTGAGGTGGGTCTATCAAGTAAAGATCCGATCAAGCAAGTGAAAGAACAACTTCAAGCGGAACTCGATGCACTTGGTAAACTTTCGCTAGATCAACTCATTGAAGAACGCTACCAACGCTTTAGAAAATATTAAAAAGAAAGAGAGTGGGACAGAAATCGGTAATTCGTTAGAATTCGATTTCGTCGTCCCACCTCCGCACAGATTGAGTAGGGGCTGTAAAAGCTGATGAAATCAGCGTAGTGAGACCCACTCAACCACTGCGTCTTGCTCGACAATCCAAAGACAATTGAGAGCCAGGACTTTTGTCCCAGCCTCTTTTTGGCTGCTATAAAAAGACATGTCAGGATTAAGAATTGACAGTTGAGGAAATGGAACTGAGAGTCGTTAAAAAGATGTATATTATATAATAAGGAATGATAATCTATAAGTGCTCCAGAGAATAGACTAGGTTTTTATAGATTTTTATGCTGTGCTCGATCAGAATATAACTGATAAACTGAATAGGGGGTTGTTAATTTTTCCCTCCATCAAGGTAATTTTTAATTTTTTTAAGGAATGAGTATGAAAAACTTTGGCATTTGGGGAGTCTTTATCTTACTGGTATTTCTATCGGTTTATCTACCAGAGTTAGGGATTGTGCATCTGACTAAGTTTTTTTAGGATGGGGATAAATGGCTATTCTATCTTTTTAACAGTTGAAGTAATAGCTCTTTTGCTATTATTTATCTACTGTCTCAAAAAGAAAGAGATGCTCTATATTTTCGAAAAAAAGGGTTCAAAGAAGTCAAGATTCTTTTACCTTGTAGTTGGTCTAGTGGCTACTTATTTTGATCGTCAATTGGTGGATGCTTTTCAGTTACAGTTTCATCACTTAATTGATAACAAGTTTATTTTTTTCAAGACCTTATTTCGACTTTATATTCAAATGGACAACCTACTTTTTTAGCGACTAGTTTCTACTTTATATCTAGTGTTATCGTTGCTCCTATATTTGAGGATAGCGTTGATAGAGGGTATTTTATGAATACTTTCTTTCCAAACTACAAGTATTATCTGGATGTTATCTTATCAGCCCTTATCTTTGGAATCAGTCATTTGGTGTTTTCCCATCGCGATCCTATCAGTTTGATGTTTTATAGTTTAGGAGGCCTTTTCTTTGCCCTTGTCTACCGTTGGACAAAGAATCTAAAGCTCACAATCCTTTGCCATAGTTTTTTCAACTTTCTCACTTATGCCAAGCCCATCTGGATTTTTGTTTATAATTATGTCTATTACCACTTTTTAGATAGTGGAAGGTAAAGAAAAAAGTGTTTGATCTGAGTCAAACACTTTTTCTATATTATTTAATCTTCTTCTGTCACAAATTGACTGAGGAGTCCATTGATGAAACGGGCTGACTTTTGATCTGAAAAGCTCTTAGCAAGCTCAATAGCTTCGTTAACAGCTACGAGCTGAGGAGTATCAAATGAAGTGATTTCAAAAACTCCTAGGCGTAGTAAATTCTTTTCTACCAAAGTCAGACGATCAATGGTCCAACCAGTTCTCAAATGTTGAGTAATTTGTTTGTCCAGATCATCCTTTTTAGCTTGGACACCAGAAACGAGCTCTACAAGGAAGTTAGGAAGTTGTACGTCTGTATCTTCGCGATCATGTGTGTAGGCGAAGCGACAAGCAGTTTCTAAATCTGAACCATATTCAAGACTCATCAAGGCTTGGAAAGCACACTTACGTAGTTCACGTCTAGATTCTAATAATGGACTAGTCATTGAGGAAGTCCTCGTCGAATAAGTCTTTCAATTCTGGTTTTGGTGTTTTATCTGGAACGATACCTGCAACGTGAATGTTGACGGCAGAGATTTCAACATCAGCCATGTTACGGACAGCATCCTTAACAGCTTTCTGGATAGCCATAGCAACCTTAGGAACTTTGACACCGTACTCTAGGTAGAGGTAGATATCAGCTGTGAGCTCATCGTTTGCTTCTTTTAGATAAACGCCACGACCAAGAGAAAGTTTTGAAAGGGTGTCAGATACTGATTTGTTTGAAAAAGAGTGTACGCCTTCAACTTTCGCAGTTGCGATAGCAATAATTTTTTCAAGTACACGTGGGGCGATGACGATTTCGCCAAGTTGTTCTTCAATTCCCATAGAATGACCTCTTTCTAGTTTCTAGAGATTAGGCGCGAAACGTAAGTTCCTTCTGCAGTGTTGATAATCAATTTTTGTCCTGCTTTCGATGAAGTCTGGAACGTTCACGACAAGACCAGTTTCCATTGTTGCTGGTTTACCAGAACCTGTAACAGTAGCACCTTTGATAGATGGTTGTGTTTCAGCAACTGTCAATTCAACAGTAGTTGGTACAGTCACACCGATTACTTCAGTTCCGTAGAATTGGATTTTTACATCTGAGTTTTCAAGGATGTAAAGCAATTCGTTTTCAACATTTACAACAGGAATTTCGTATTGGTCATAAGTTTCTGTATTCATGAAGTAAGCTGTGTCGTCCATTTTGTACAAGTATTGAGCTGGAAACTGTTTCGATAATCGCTTGCTCAAATTTTTTTCTTCTGGGCGGTAGCTTGTTTCAAATGTTGAACTAGTACGGACATCACGCAATTTCATACGCATGATAGTGTTTCCTTTACCTGGTTTGTGGTGGCTAGCTTCCAAAACGCGGATCAATTTTCCTTCAGCTGTTTCAAAAGTCATACCAGCCTTTAGTTTACTTGCTTCAATCATGTTTTTACCTCTTTTATAAATATTATTACTCTTCATTCTACCATAAAATCTTCTGGAAATAAAGCCAAAATAGTTATTGGGAGATGGTAGAGGAGAAAAAGAATATTGCCTAGTCAGGTGGAGTGGTTAATGTTAAATAGTATCCACTATATTTCTTCTCATACTCAATGGAAATCAAAGAGCAAACTAGGAAGCAAGTCGCAAGCTGCTCAAAACACTGTTTTGAGGTTGTGGATAGAACTGACGAAGTCAGTAACCATATATATGGTAATGTGGCGCTGACGTGGTTTGAAGAGATTTTCGAAGAGTATTATATTTCAAAAGGCCGAAGTAAGCTTACTCCGACCTGTTAGTATTGTCTTAAAAAGATTGATTTTTATTCTGGTTCTACCAAAATTTTAATTTGTGACTTATCTTGAGTTAATTCGATAAAGCCTTCTTCGATGATATTTTTCCAATTTAATTTTCTTAGTAACTAATTTTTTTCAGCAGAGAAGTAGCCTTGTTCCATCAATTCTAATACTTTAGGGAAGATATGACGATAAGCAATGATTCCTTTTAGTGTCTTTTCTTGGATTGCAAATTCATTCGGATTAATATTTGCTTCTCGTTCCCAGATAGAGACCACCATGCACTCACCTGCTTTATGTACGGCAGCTAAGGCTTGTCCTAAAACTACTGGCACACCCGTTACTTCATAAGAAACATCTACACCACCGTTTGTTAAACGATGAATAGCTTCAACAGCTGTTTCACCTTCTTCCGGACGGACAACGATAGCTCCTAACTCTTCAGCTTTTGCTTGACGTTCAGGTGATAGTTCAACAGCATAAATCTTAGAAGCACCCGCTGCACGAAGGGCTTCTACAATTAAGAGACCAATCGGACCTAAGCCAAAGACAGCAGCAGTATCACCAGCTTTTAGTGCTGATTGACGAACTGCATAAACTGCAACAGCAGCTGGCTCAGTGAGAGCAGCTTGCTCATAGCTTAAGCTATCTGGAATGACATGTACTAAGTCACCGTCTAAAACACAATATTTGGCAAATCCACCGTCTGCAGCCAAACCGACAAAATTAAGGTTTGGATCCAAATTATAATTACCAACTAAGTTATTCTTAGCTAGAATTGGTTCTACAGCAACACGATCACCAACTTTAACACGAGTAACATCGCTTCCGACTTCTACAATTTCACCAGAAAATTCATGTCCCAGTGTTACTGGTGCTTTTTGACCAGAATAGACATGTTCTTCTGTTGGGATGAAGATAGGGCCATCTAAAAATTCGTGGAGGTCAGTACCACAAATTCCTGTGAATTTAACAGCAACTTTTTACTTGGTGCGGAAGTACCTCAGGGACTTCTACTTCTTGAATACGAACATCTTTTTGCTGCATGCCAGCGAGCTGCTTTCATTGTAGGCATATGAATAACTCCTTATTGTTGCGATTTTTAATTTTCCTTTTAGGAAACTTTACATGTAATATTGTAAACGCTTTCCTTGCGTTTGTCAAGAAAAACCAACCTTAGGGCTGGTTTCTTTTACATATTAATCTTCTTTCAACTTCGCCAATTCTTGGGCAAGGAGTTTAAGGGCGACTTGTGGGTTGGCTTGGCCTTTAGTTGCTTTCATGAGGAATCCAGTAAATGCTTTGTCTGCATTACGTTTACCTGACTTGAAGTCGGCAACAGCAGCTTCGTTATCCGCAAAGACTTGGTGGATGATTGGAATCAAAACATCAGGATCTGAGATTTGAACCATACCTGCTTTTTCAACGTATTCACGAGCTCCACCGCCATTTTTAGCTAGGTGGACAAAGACTTTCTTGGCAATCTTAGACGAAATCGTACCGTCTTCGATGATGGCAATCATTTCTACCAAGTTTTCTGGTGTCAATTTGATTTGTTCCAGTGTCTTGCCTTCGGCATTCAAGAACTGAGCAACTTCCCCTTGGAGCCAGTTAGAGACTTGTTTGGCATCGCCACCGAGGGTAACAGCTTTCTCAAAGAAGTCAGAAGTAACTTTATTAGCTGTCAACTGACTAGCATCGTAGTCTGATAAACCAAGGTCAGATACGTAGCGAGCACGACGTTCTTTTGGAAACTCTGGTAACTCAGTCCGCATTTCCTCAATCCACTCGTCTGAGATTTCAAAGAGTGGTAGGTCTGGTTCTGGGAAGTAACGGTAGTCAGCAGCCCCTTCCTTGACACGCATGAGGATGGTTGCCTTTGTTAGCCCTCATCGTAACGGCGTGTTTCTTGGCGAGATTTGACCACCTGAGCGAAGGATTTCAGCTTGACGTTGGACTTCGTATTCAAGACCCTTGCGAACATTTGAGAAGGAATTGAGGTTCTTCAATTCAGTCTTGGTACCGAATTTTTCTTGACCATAAGGGCGAAGGGAGATATTGGCATCCACACGCATGGAACCTTCTTCCATCTTAACGTCAGAAATGCCAGCATACTGGATAACTTCCTTGAGGGCTGTTAGGTAAGCATAGGCTTCTTCAGGAGAACGCATATCTGCTTCAGATACAATCTCAATCAAAGGCACCCCTTGGCGGTTGAGGTCAACGTAAGAGTAGCCGTCTGTACCGTGGGTGTTTTTACCAGCGTCTTCTTCTAGGTGGGCGCGTTCGATACCAATTTTCTTGGTCGTACCGTCTTCTAGCTCGACTTCAATCCAGCCCTTGTAGCCGATTGGCTCATCAAACTGAGAAATTTGGTAGGCTTTTGGATTATCAGGGTAGAAGTAGTTCTTGCGGTCAAAGTGCATCTTTTTGTGGATATCCATATTGAGGGCAAGAGCTGCCTTGATACCAGCATCGACAACACCTTTATTGAGAACTGGCAGAACACCTGGGAAAGACCAGTCAATCACGTTGGTGTTGGCATTTTGGTCGTTTCCAAAGTGGGCAGAAGTAGGTGAGAAGATTTTTGAATTGGTGTTGAGCTCTACGTGGACTTCAAGTCCGATGACTGTTTCAAAGTTCATTAGTTGTCACCTCCAAAAATCACGGGTTGTTGTTTGTGGTAGTCTGTTGTTGCTTCAAAGGCAGCAGCAACTTGGTAAATGGTTTCCTCAGAGTACTTAGGACCGATTAATTGCAGACCGACAGGTAGACCTTGAGAGAATCCAGCAGGAATCGAAATTCCTGGGAGACCTGCCAAGTTGACTGGGAATGGTCAAGAGGTCAGCCAAGTACATAGCAACTGGATCGTGGTTGAGTGAATCCAAGTCGTAGGCAACGCTAGGAGCAGTTGGGCCCAAAATCAAGTCATAATCAGCAAAGACTTTTCGAAATCTTGGATGATAAGGGTACGAACTTGTCCAGCCTTCTTGTAGTAAGCATCGTAGTAACCTGATGAAAGGCTGAAAGTACCTAGCATGATACGACGTTTTACTTCATCACCAAATCCTTGGCTGCGAGTATTAACGTAAATCTCGTCCAAGTTCTTAGCGTCTTCAGCACGGAAACCATAGCGGATACCGTCAAAACGTTGTAAGTTTGAAGAAGCTTCAGATGAAGCGATGATGTAGTAAACTGCAACCCCGTATTTAGAGTGTGGAAGGCTGACTTCTTCTACAACTGCACCAAGTTTTTCAAAGTGCTTAGCGGCGTTGAGGATAGTTTCCTTAACTTCTGGGTCAATCCCTTCACCAAGGTATTCCTTAGGCAAAGCAATTTTCATGCCCTTGATGTCTTGTCCGATTTTTGAAGTAAAGTCAGCAATGCGGACAGGAGCAGAAGTAGAGTCTTTTGCATCTTCGCTAGCAATAGCATTGAGCAAGAGCGCATTTTCCTTAACAGTCGGAGCGAAAGGTCCAATCTGGTCTAATGAGCTACCAAAGGCAATGAGACCGAAACGAGAAACAGTTCCGTAGGTTGGTTTGAGACCAACGATCCCGTTGAAGGCAGCTGGTTGGCGGATAGAACCACCAGTATCAGAACCAAGTGACAAGCGGACTTGTCCTGAGGCTACAGCTGCAGCAGAACCACTTGATGAACCACCAGGAACCTTGCTGTGGTCCCAAGCATTTTTAGTGGCACCATAGTGTGAAGTCTCACCAGAACCGCCCATGGCAAACTCGTCCATGTTGGTTTTCCCAACAACAACCATGCCTTTAGCTTTTGCATTGGAAACGGCTGTCGCATCAAAGATTGGCTCATAGTTGTAGAGCATTTTTGAGGCAGCAGTTGTGAGAATACCGTCTGTAGAGATATTATCCTTAACAGCAAGTGGAATTCCTGAAAGGACATTAGAAGCGTTAATTCCAGCTTGGTCAATAGCTTTAGCTTGCGCAAGGGCTTGCTCCTCAGCGATAGTGATAAAGGCATTGGTAGCCTCTTCACGCGCCTTGATATCTTCAAGCGTTGCTTGCGTTAGTTCGGTTGCAGAAATTTCCTTGGATACAAGGAGGTTGTGCAACTCTTCAATCGTTTTATTGTTAAAAGTCATTAGGCATCTCCTCCATCGTCCAGGATAGCTGGTACCTTGATATAGTAATTGTCTTTTTTAGGTACATTTTTAAATAAGCGATCACGGTCAGTTCCTTCTTCGGCTACGTCTGGGCGAAGAACGGTCTTGCGATCTGCCATGGTAGTCGTTGGTTCAACACCAGTAGTGTCAACTTCGCCCAGCAATTCGACCATATCAACAATCTTAGACAAGGTTGTCGCAAAGGCAGCAGTTTCTTCTTCTGAGAATTTTAATTTTGAAAGATTGGCAACGTGTGTTACCTCTTCTTGCGTAATTTTCATCTTGCATCCTTTCGTGAAATGATGATTATTTATCTGTTCTATTTTACCATATTTTCCTATAAATAAGGGAGGGATAAGTGAAAAGAAATAGAAATTGAAAAAAATGCTAAAATCCGATATAATGGAGTGTTGAAAGGAATGGTAAAATCCAATGTAGAAATCATTCTTAGTTATTGAAACAAGAAAAATAGAGAATCAAAGAAAGAGAACTTATGAATATTCAAGAAGAAATTAAGAAACGCCGTACCTTTGCCATCATCTCTCACCCGGACGCGGGTAAAACGACTATTACAGAGCAATTGCTCTATTTTGGGGGAGAGATTCGTGAGGCAGGTACTGTAAAAGGAAAGAAAACTGGGACTTTTGCCAAGTCTGACTGGATGGATATCGAGAAACAACGTGGGATTTCGGTCACGTCATCTGTTATGCAATTTGACTACGATGGTAAGCGCGTGAATATCCTCGACACACCAGGACACGAGGACTTCTCAGAAGATACCTACCGTACCTTGATGGCGGTGGATGCTGCGGTCATGGTCGTGGACTCTGCCAAGGGTATCGAGGCTCAAACCAAGAAATTGTTTGAGGTCGTGAAACACCGTGGCATTCCAGTCTTTACCTTTATGAACAAGCTAGACCGTGACGGTCGTGAGCCACTGGACCTCTTGCAAGAATTAGAAGAAGTCTTGGGCATTGCGAGCTATCCGATGAACTGGCCAATCGGGATGGGGAAAGCCTTCGAAGGCTTGTATGATCTTTATAACCAACGCTTGGAACTTTACAAGGGGGATGAGCGTTTTGCCAGTCTAGAAGATGGTGACAAGCTTTTTGGCAGCAATCCTTTCTACGAGCAAGTCAAAGATGATATTGAGCTTTTAAATGAAGCAGGGAATGAGTTTTCAGAAGAAGCTATTCTGGCTGGAGAATTGACACCCTGTCTTCTTCGGTTCAGCCCTGACAAACTTTGGTGTGCAGACCTTCCTTGAAACCTTCCTTAAGTTTGCTCCAGAACCACATGGACACAAGAAAACAGACGGCGAAATTGTGGATCCTTACGACAAGGATTTCTCAGGATTTGTCTTTAAAATCCAAGCCAACATGGACCCTCGTCACCGTGACCGTATTGCCTTTGTCCGTATCGTATCGGGTGAATTTGAGCGCGGTATGAGTGTCAATCTGCCTCGTACTGGTAAAGGGGCTAAACTGTCAAATGTGACTCAGTTTATGGCGGAAAGTCGTGAGAATGTGACCAATGCTGTGGCGGGTGACATTATCGGGGTTTACGATACAGGTACTTATCAGGTTGGGGATACCTTGACGGTTGGAAAAAACAAGTTTGAATTTGAACCCCTGCCAACCTTTACTCCTGAAATTTTCATGAAAGTTTCTGCTAAAAACGTCATGAAACAAAAATCCTTCCATAAAGGAATCGAGCAATTGGTGCAAGAGGGAGCCATTCAGCTTTATAAGAATTACCAAACAGGCGAGTACATGCTAGGAGCTGTTGGTCAACTCCAGTTTGAAGTCTTTAAGCATCGTATGGAAGGCGAGTACAATGCGGAAGTAGTCATGAGTCCAATGGGTAAAAAGACCGTTCGTTGGATCAAGCCTGAGGACTTGGATGAACGGATGTCATCTAGTCGTAATATCTTGGCCAAGGACCGTTTTGACCAACCAGTCTTCCTCTTTGAGAATGACTTTGCCCTCCGTTGGTTTGCGGACAAGTATCCAGATGTAGAGTTGGAGGAGAAGATGTAGATCTCCAAAGTTACTTGATTGTGTAACAATCTAAGTAACTAACGCCAAGTTTCTATGGAACTTGGCTAGGCGCTCCACTAGTAAAGTTTTACGAATATTATCGATTCGTAAAACTTTACGTCGTAACGATTAGATAGTGTATGTCCTAACTGCCTTGCTAACTACATTTGGCAAATATGATCGATTTGCTAAACTCTGTGTCGTAATCCAATAATCGGTAACTGCTATTGCTGTTTACCTAAACGCTTCGTTAGGAAAAATCCGCGAATGGTATCGATTCGTGGACTTTTTCGTCGTAATAGTTAGAAAGCAGTCTAGCTACCTGCTTTACTAACTCATCGGCGAAAAATAATCGTTTTCGCCTCTTCGTGTCGTAGTGCTCTGTGTCGTAATCTAATAAACGGCAACCGCTATGGCGGTTTACCTAAACGCTTCACCAGGCAAAACCCACGAATGGTGTCGATTCGTGGGTTTTACCGTCGTAACAGAAAGGAAGTGGACTAGCTAACTGCCTTACTAACTGCGTTTGGCAAATAAAAATCGATTTGCCAAACTCCGTGTCGTAGTTCAGTATATTTATTTGATTGTGTAACAATATAAGTAGCCAATGCTAAGTCTCTATGGAACTTGGCTAGGTGCTCCACTAGTAAAGTTTTACGAATATTACCGATTCGTAAAACTTTACGTCGTAACGATTAGATAGTGTATGACCTAATCACCTCACTAACTCATCGACGAAAAATAATCGTTTTCGCCTCTTCGTGTCGTAACATTTAGGAAGTGTTATAGCTAACTGCCTCACCAACTTCGTTTGGCAAATATGATCGATTTGCTAAACTGTGTGTCGTAATGTAACAATCGGTAACCGCTATTGCGGTTTACCTAAACGCTTCACTAGGCAAAGTCCACGAATAGTTTCGATTCGTGGACTTTTTCGTCGTAATAGTTAGAAAGCGGTCTAGCTAACTGCCTTACTAACTCATCGGCGAAAAATAATCGTTTTCGCGTTTTCGTGTCCTAATGAAAAAAGAGTGCCTGAGTTGGTAACTTACCTTAAAACTATTGCAAAAAGCCAAGAAAATCCCTTCCTTGGCTTTTGTTGTAGCTTGCTATTTAGAATTTTCCTATAGTAGATTGAAATAGGGTATGAACAAATCAATTAGCAAAGTTAAACTAATTTCTAGAAATATTTTTTTAGCAGTCGAGTGTACTGTTCTAGATTCAATCTATTATAAAACTCCGCCCCAATGTGGGACGGAGTTTAGGAGGTCTTTTAGGTCGCTAATCGGTAAACAGCTTCAGCATAGATATCCATAGCATGATAGAGATCATCTAAGATAGCATATTCATTTGCTTGGTGTTCTGTTTGCTCTCTTCCTGGGAAGAGGGCACCAAAAGCGACACAGTTTGGCATGGTACGTGCAAAGGTTGCGCCGCCAGATGATAGAGCGGGACTATTGTCACCAGTTTTTTCTTCATAAACCTGCATGAGTGTAGTGACGAGCATACTATCTCTTGCCACGTAAAGTGGCGCTAGGTAGTCAAATTCTTGGTAGCTAAGTTGGTAAGCTTTTGCGCGCTCTTTCAGCTGATTGACAAGGGCATCCTTGTCTGCAAGGACTGGGATTCGGATATCAATTCGAATCTCAGAACTTTCGGGAGTAATGGTTAAGGCGGCCACATTAAAGGATAAATGTCCAGAAGGCTGGTCGCTGATATCACCAAAGATTCCTTTTCCTTGACCATCTTGACCAACTTCTTTGGCAAGAAATGTCAGTGCAGGATGGGATTGAATGGAATCAAGGACGGTGGCTAGTCGAATGACTGCATTAATCCCCTGGCTGGCATCCTTGGCATGCTTAGATAGTCCTAGAACAGTAAGGGACTGATTATTTTGTTGATAATCGTAACCAGCAACTACTAGACCTTCTTGGAGTTGTTCCATAAGTAGTCCTTGATAAGTTGCCTTATCAGGTACTACATTAAAGGCTCCACCTATATCTAAGGCGAGTTGTTCTGATCCAGATCCATGAAGTTTGACCTGAAGGAGTCCTTTTTCTGCATAGGTTAATGGGAATGAGGAGTCAGGAGCAAATCCCATGCTGGCTTGTTCTTCAATGGTATTATATCTTGCCATACAACGCCAAAGGGTTTCCTCATCAGTACCAAATATGAAACGAACCCGTTTTTTGAATTGAATTCCTTGGTCAAGCAAGCTTTTGACTGCGTAAAGGGCTGCAAGAGAAGGTCCTTTATCATCCTGCGCACCCCGACCATAAATCCGTCCATCTCTGATACTAGCTTCAAATGGGGGAGTTTCCCAGTCTGTCAAATCGCCTGCAGGAACGACATCTAGGTGGCAGAGGATGGCAAGGAGATCCCCTTCACCAACTTCTGCATACCCATAATATCCTTGAGGATCCAGATAGGTTTTAAAACCAAGTTCTTGACACAAGTCCAGAGTTTTTTTCAGGACATCTTGAATGGCTTGACCAAAGGGAGTGCCATTTTCACCTTCATTGAGAACAGAAGGATAAGAGATGATTGTTTTCAAACTTTGAAGAAAATCCTCTTTGATTGATTCTGTAATATAGGATTTCATCCGTATTTCCCTCTTTACTATAAGAATGGCACTAGGTACCTAAGATGAGAAGTAGAATACTTGCAATGACAATGACGATGACGAGTTTTCCAACAAATTTCCACCAAGTTCCAAGGCTGACACGACCAAGAGCAAGAGCACCCATAACAATACCTGAAGTAGGAGTCACAAGGTTAAGGACACCAGATGCAGATTGGTAGGCAGTGACGATAAGGCTTGCTTTAACATTGACGAACTCTCCAAGAGGAGCCATGATACCCATAGTTGCACTAGCAAGACCAGATGAAGAAGGAATAAGGAAGGACATAGGTAGGTAGAAGATATAGGTCAATACGATGAAGATTTGAGGAGAGAGACCTTGAAGGCCAACTTCACCCCAGTGTAGGATGGTTGCAGTAATCATACCATCGTTCATGATAACTTGGATACCACGAGCAACCGCACAAATCAAGGCTACTGAAAGCAAATCTGCAGCACCAGTTAGGAAGGTTGAGACAATCTTGCTTTCTTTGAGACCATAGACAACACCGATCAAAATCCCCATAACGGCAAAGAGCATAGCGCCTTCTGGGAAAGTACCAGCTACCAAATGGTAGAGCAGATGAACCGATAACTCCTCCAATTACAGGAAGTCCGATTAACCAATTCTTGAAGTCTTCAAATACAGTAACATGCAAATCAACCCAAGGGATGAAACTTGCAATCATAATGATAAAGGTTAATACAAATAAAGCGAGGACATGTTTTTGTTTCTTGCTCAAAGGTAGATGGTGCATCATCGTTTTCTGAAACATTAAAGTGTTTGATATCTTCTTCGCGTTGAGCGTAAACGAGTGATTTAGTCGGATCTTTCTGAATCTTTTCTGCATAACGATAGACAAAGTAAGTGCTGATGCCTGTCATCACAAACCAGAAGATAACACGGAGAATAACCCCATCCATAGAAGAGATTCCCGCAGTATCAGAAGCGATAACAGTAGCAAATGGATTCAATGTAGATGCCAAACAACCAACTTGAGAACCTAGTAAGATGATGGCTACGGCAGTGATACTGTCAAAACCAACTGCCATCATTACAGGAATAAGAAGGGGATAGAAGGCCATGGTTTCTTCTCCCATACCATAGGTAGTTCCTCCAAGTGCGAAGAGGGGCATGAGGATGAGAATCAACATTTTTTCGCGGCCCTTGTATTTTTTAACGATGGAGGCAATCCCTACATCGAGTGTACCAGTAGCGTTTACGACACCAAGGAAACCTCCGACCATAAGGATAAAGAAGGCAACGTCGATAGCTGCGCTGGTTGGTTTCGTGACCGAGCATGGCACGAATTGGTGCCATGAGGACATCGTAAATCCCTTGAGGATTTGAGTCAACAGTTTGATAGGTACCTGCGATGAGGTTACCTGCTTCATTGGTATCATACTTACCTGCTGGAATGATCCAGGTTAAAAATGCCATGATGGTAATGATGATAATCAAAACAGTGTATGATGAGGGCATTTGAAACCTTTTTTTATTTTCACTCATTTGTTTTTCCTCCTAAACTATGTCACACAGTATAAAAACGAATGATGTGGCAAGAGTGCTGACTAAACTTTCTTGAAAGGTATGACTAAACTATTATTCTTTCACGATGATTGTTCCACTTTCAGATTCAATCAAAGCTCCTAGATTGATAAGAGAAGTGATAACTGCTTTTCCTGCTGGACGATTGGTCACAAAATCAATGGCAGCTTGGATTTTTGGTAGCATACTACCAGGAGCAAATTGCCCCTCTTTGATGTATTCTTGAAGTTGGTTAACAGTTACCCGCTCCAATTTTTCTTGATTTGGTTTGTTATAGTTGATATAGGCATAATCGACGCCAGTTAAAATGATGAAGAGATCTGCTTCGACTAGCTCTGCCAAGCATTGCGATGCAAAATCCTTATCGATGACAGCTTCTACTCCTGAGAAGTAACCGTTTTCATTTTTGGTTACAGGAATACCTCCACCGCCTGCTGCGATGACAATTTGTCCCTTATCTAAGAGTGCGCGTATACTATCGATTTCTTTGATATAAACAGGTTTTGGAGAAGCCACTACCTTACGCCAACCACGACCTGCATCTTCTTTAAAGTTAGCCCCAGTTTTTTCGCTTTCTGCTTTAGCCTCTTCTTCTGAGTAGAATGGACCAATGGGTTTACTTGGATTGAGAAAGGCAGGATCATTCTTGTCCACGACAACTTGTGTGACAACAGAAACGACAGTTTTATCAAGATGAATATCTTGTAAAGCATTTTCCAGAGCATTCTGGAGCCAAAAACCGATGCTACCCTCTGTCATAGCAACAAGTGAATCGAGAGGAAAGGCAGGGATTTTTCGGAATTCGCTGCTAGGGTGTTGGAGGAGAAGGTTACCAACTTGCGGTCCATTGCCATGGGTGATAATCAATTCATCGCCATTTTGGATGAGTTTTCACCAGATGGCGTGCTGTTTCTGCCAGAGCAGCTTCTTGAGCTTGAGCAGATGGATCTGTGGAAAGAATGGCATTTCCTCCAAGAGCGACAACGATTTTACGATGAGACATGAGCGCTCCTTTCTTTTGGATGAACAAAAGCCAATTTTGGTTAAAGGCTTGGATTTGGAAGTTGAGAAGAAAGACTTTGTAGGGACGAGTTGAGTTGGAATTTCGAAATGCGAATAACTGGAAGGCAGTTACTTGTTATGAGGTTTTTGCTTGAATGGTGACTATTGGGGAATTCCAACTCAGAGCTCGTAACTATTACAAAAAGGGACCGGACTAAAACACTAGTCTCAGCCCCTAAGCTGTTTCTTATAGTTTGGTATCACACTTTAGGAATGTAGAGATTTCCTAGTGTAGCAGCCATAACGGCTTTAATGGTGTGCATACGATTTTCTGCTTGATCAAACTGACGAGCATATTTGCTATGGAAGACCTCATCAGTTACTTCCATTTCTTTTACGCCAAATTTCTCAGCTACTTGTCTGCCATAGATTGTGTTCGTATCATGAAAGGCTGGTAAGCAGTGGAGGAAGATTAAGTTTTCATTGCCTGCTTTCTTAACAAGATCCATATTGACTTGGTAAGGTTTTAGCAAAGCGACGCGTTCTGCAAACTTATCTTCTTCGCCCATAGATACCCAAACATCAGTGTAAAGGACATCAGCCCCTTTTACAGCTTCGTCAGCATCTTCTGTGATGAGAATGTGAGCCCCACTTTCTTTGGCATATCCCTCAGCCAGTGCAACAACTGCTTGATCTGGGAAGAGTTCTTTTGGTGAAAAGACATGAACGTTCACACCAAGGATCGCTCCTGTTACTAGAAGGCTATTGGCAACATTATTACGACCGTCACCACAGTAAACCAAAGTCAAACCTTCAAGATGTCCGAAATTTTCTAGTACTGTCAAATAGTCTGCAAGCATTTGAGTTGGGTGCCATTTATCCGTCAAGCCATTCCAAACAGGAACACCAGAGAATTCAGCTAATTCTTCAACCATATCTTGACTAAAACCACGGAATTCAATACCATCAAACATACGTCCTAAAACTTTTGCGGTATCTTCAGTAGTTTCTTTTTACCTAGTTGAATATCGTTTGCCCCCAGGTATTCTGGATGTGCACCAAGATCGATTGCAGCAGTTGTGAAGGCTGCGCGTGTACGGGTAGAAGTTTTTTCCGAAATAAAAGAGCAATATTTTTACCAGCTAGATAGCGGTGTTCGATGTTTCGTTTTTTAAGATCCTTCAAGTGAGCTGAAAGTCCAATCAAATATTCGAGCTCTGCACGGGTAAAATCTTTTTCAGCTAGAAAACTTCTTCCTTGAAATACTGAATGTATCATTCTATATATCCTTTTCTAACAAGCATGATTCTGCTAGCAGATGCTAGGCAGAAATAGGAAGAATCTAAATGTCTTCGCGTTCAAACGGCATTGACATACAACGAGGTCCACCACGTCCACGTACCAATTCCCCGTCCGCGAATCTTAATGAGACGAAGTCCATATTCTTCAAGTTTCTTATTTGGTCACAGTGTTGCGTTCATAAACGACTACGACACCTGGTGCGATAGCGAGTGTGTTAGAGCCATCATTCCATTGTTCACGAGCAGCTGCAACGATATTACCATCACCACAAGGAATGAGTGTAACTTTTTCTAAACCAAGGTTTTGAGCAAGGAGCTCTGCCAAATCTCCTTTTTCTTCAACAATCTTGAGTTCTTCATTTTCGTAAGTGACGGAATAGACACGAAGATTGCCTTGGATTTCTGGGTGGATTGTAAATTTGTCATAGTCTACCATGGTGAAGACAGTATCCAAGTGCATGAACTTACGGCTGTTTGAAAATTCAAAAGCCAAAACTTTCTTGAAGCCAACATTCTTTTTGAAGATATTAACCAAAAGTTTTTCGATAGAAGCGGCATCGGTCCGTTGAGAGATCCCAACTGCTAGGACATCTTTTGAAAGAACAAGTTCATCTCCACCTTCAATCCGAGTAGTTTCTTCACGGTTATAGATGAGCTCTACCTTACCACCATAGATTGGGTGATGCTTGAAGATGTACTTACCATAAAGTGTTTCGCGATTGCGTGTATCGGCGTACATGTGATTGAGTGATACTGCATTCCCGATAGTCGCAAATGGGTCGCGAGTGAAGTAAAGGTTTGGCATTGGATCGATGGCAAACGGATAGTCAGATTCAACCAAGTCAGTTAATCCTTTGCCTTCTTCAGGGATGTCAGGTAATTCAACTTTTTGAACACCTGCCATTGTTTTCTTGATCAGTTCAAGATTGTCGTCAATATCATGAAGCAGTTTTCGGATGGCATTTTTAGTTTGTCGACCACGAATATTTGCTTCGTTGAGATATTCTTCGATGAACTGGTCGCGTATTTCTGGAGAAGTTAATGATTCAGCAGCCAATTGTTCAAGATAGAGCACTTCGATTCCTTCGTCACGGAGTGCTTGAGCAAAGGCGTCGTGTTCACTTTTGGGCATCTGCTAAAAAAATGGGATGTCATCAAAGAGCAACCTCTCAAGGTGATCTGGCATCAAGTTTTCTAATTCTTGACCCGGACGGTGCAACATAACTTTTTTTCAGTTTTCCCAATTTCTGAGAAAAACATGAATTGGATGTGAAGACATGTGTATCCTCCTTTTTTTCTCGTGTACCAAATGATATTGGTATCGCTTACAAAGCTAATAGTATCACAAATTAATATGCATTACAAGGGATATGATAAGGCCTAAAAAGGCTTTAAAATGGCTATTTTTAAAGGATTTCTTACATTTTTTTATAAGAATATTCACAAATATACATGTTGAATTAACTTATTTTTATATTCTATAAAAATTTATGCATAAAAATATTTTTAAAAATTTTTTTAAAAAAATTTTTTTGAGATTGTAGAAAAAGTGGATTTTTCTGAGGTGAAAAGTTTGTTGAAACAAAAAATCCCTTTAGACTAGGACGATTGATCTAGCCTAAGGGAAGAATAGTTGGGTATTAGATACCGAAATTTTTCATAAAAAAATTGTAAAGAGTGCCAGTAAGATGAAAGCTGATACTATTAAGTAGCATATGGACTGAGATAGACATTTCCAAACGTCTGGTACGATAAGCAGTCCAAGTGAGGACAGCAGACATCCAGCCATAAATCAAAACGGAAGGGAGATTAGAAGGTCTGTGCGCAAGGAGGAAGATCAACCAACCAATGACATAGCCAAACTTTTCGTAGCCTTGGAAGAGTTTGGTAGGAATAATCCCGCGACAGATGATTTCTTCACAAATAGGTGCGATTAAAACGATGAGGAAGAAACTGCTAATCAGAGAGCTTTCAGAAATAAGGTTGTTGATTACTTGCTGATTAGAAGTTGTTGTTTGTTTTATGAGTTGTAACCAGATGCCACCCTACAAGATTTCCAACAAAGATTGTCAAATAACTCAAAAACAATACGAGGAAGATCATTAATCGTTAAGAGTTTAGGCTTAAATACTAGTAACTTGCTCTTATGGGCTCCGTATAAAAAGATAGCAAGCACAAGAATCGAAATAAGAGCTACGATAAGTGATGACCATATAGGATCAATCTGACTTATTGCTAGCAGAGCTAGAGTTTGCATCG